>Ga0193694_1000003_pt1 | contig 660188 bp, 530 predicted proteins | sample L3s1metaG_FD_160567 | JGI IMG/M metagenome (GOLD analysis project Ga0193694, IMG submission 160567) | Soil microbial communities from a riparian zone of the East river system, Colorado, United States - L3s1 | ecosystem: Environmental > Terrestrial > Soil > Riparian zone | place: USA: East... | reverse complement strand
GGTTTTCAAAGTTATTTGTTCATCCGCGAATGCTGGAAACAATGGATAAACTGCGCTTCGATTGTTTCCGTGTCGGGCATGTAAAAGAAAACATTGATGAAATGGAACCGGTGATCCGCAATTCACAATTATTCAGTTTTGATATTTCTGCATTGGCGTATGCCTATGCGCCTGCAAATACTACCGGTTCACCCAATGGTTTTAATGGCGAAGAAAGTTGTGTGCTTATGCGTTACGCAGGTATGAGCCCGAATGTAAATACGATCGGTATTTATGGTTATGATCCCGATAAGGACCAACATGATCTTACTGCAAAACAGATCAGCCAGATGCTTTGGTATTTGCTTGATGGTCGCAGTCGCGGAAGAAAAGAAGCAAAGATCGATGAGCGGGAATCTTTCAATGAATACCACATGGCGTTTGCAGAAGTGGATACAACTTTTATCCAAAGCAAAAAAACCGGCCGTTGGTGGATGCAATTACCTGATAAACGTTTTATCGCCTGTAGTTATAAAGATTATTTACTCGCCAGCAGTAATGAGATACCTGAACGTTGGCTGAGAGCTCAGGAAAGAAGCTAATTAAGAATTAATAATTAAAAATTAAGAATGGGAAATACAAGAAGGTTCTTCGGCCTGAAACAATTGTTAATTATTAATTTTTCATTTTTAATTTTTACATCCTGCTCCATACAACAAAAAATTTCAAAATCAGCAAAACAAGTCATCAACGATTCATCATTACTTACCGCACATGTTGGCATCAGTATCTATGATCCTGCAACAGGAAAGTATTGGTACAATTACCAGGGCGATAAATATTTTGTACCCGCAAGTAATACAAAACTTCCTACTTGTTATGCAGCGATGAAATATTTGGGAGATAGTCTAAAATGTTTTCTGGCAATAGAGAATGATACTGCTTTAATAATCTTACCGGCAGGCGATCCTACATTTCTTCATCCTGATTATAAAACTCAACCAGCTTTTGATTTTTTAAAGAGATCTAAAAAGAAAATTTATACTACTGATATCAAATGGAAATCAGAAGCACTCGGTTCGGGCTGGTCATGGAACGATTATAATGAGAGCTACATGGCGGAAAGAAGCCCCATGCCCATATACGGCAATTTGTTGAAATGGGTCCAGGAGAAGGTTAATAATAACGGGATGACTCCTTTTGCTATCTATTCAGTTCCCGAAATTAACTGGCCGGTAAATTTTAATATTGATGCAAAGGCAAAAAATTTTGAGGTAAAAAGAAAAATCGGAGAGAACGAATATGAATTAATTCAAGGAATAGAAAATTATAAAGAACTTAATGTGCCATTTGTAACTCATGGAATAAAATCATCTATTGAGTTGTTGTCAGATACGGTTGGAAAAAAGATTTTATTAAATGATAAGACGCTAACCAAGCTGTTTGAAAAGGTAGAGTTTTCTGCTCATTATATCAAAACCCAACCCACCGACTCTCTTCTCAAACCGATGATGCACCGCAGCGATAATTTTTTTGCTGAACAATCTTTGTTAATGGTGAGCAATGAAAGACTCGGTGTAATGAACGATGAAAAAATAATTGATACTTTACTAAAAACAGATTTTAAAGACCTGCCTCAAAAACCAAGATGGGTGGATGGCTCCGGATTAAGTCGTTATAATTTATTTACTCCGCAGGATTTTGTTGCCATTCTGAATAAAATGAAAAATGAATTTGGAATGGAAAGAATAAAAGTTATACTTCCAACCGGAGGTACCGGAACGATCAGTAATTATTATAAAGCCGACAGCAATTTTATTTTTGCTAAAACAGGAACTCTCTCAGGTGTAGTTGCCTTTAGCGGTTTTTTATATACTAAAAAAGGTAAGCTTCTTATTTTTTCTACTCTCGTTAATAATCACCAGGCTTCATCAACAGCAGTAAGACGAGCTGTAGAAAAATTTCTTCAAGGAATTCGAGAAAAGTATTAGGTAACGACTCACACTCCGAACATTTTTTCTAACTGTTCTTTCTTAAATTCTAAGTATGTTGGATTCCCATTTGGTGATGAGTTAGGTTGTTTGCATTTAAACAGGTCTTCAACCAGGGCTTCTATTTCTTTTTCAGAAAGTTGTCTTCCCGCTTTTATAGATTGTTGCCATGCAAGAGAACGAATTAGTTTTTCTCTTTTTGAAAATTTAAGATCGTTACTGAAGTGTTTGTATTGTTCCAGCAAGGAATCGATCACTTGTTTTTCATTTCCCTGTGTTACGTCAGCCGGTGTTCCCTGGATAACAAAAGTATTTTTGCCAAATGGCTCGATCATATAACCCAGCTGTTGCAAATCATTCATTATATCTTCCAATAAAACGGTATCTGCCGGAGCTAATTCAATAGTAACAGGAAACATGCTGCGTTGTGTGGCAACTGCTTTTCCTTTTGCAGCTTCCTGCAATCGTTCATAAATTATTCTTTCATGAGCTGCTTGCTGGTTGATAAGAATAAATCCTGCTGGAGTTTGTGCAAGGATAAACTGCCCATGTAATTGAATCAACAACTCAGTATTGAAGGTTGAAGTTTGAAGGTTGAATGACCTTAATGTTTCTTCTCCTTCTACATCTTTGGCTGCCGGCTGTTGACTGTCGACCGTCGACCGTGGACTCTCGTAGAAATCCCTCCAATGTTTCAATTCACTTCTATTCGTTGGCTCAATAAAATGTGCTTTATTCTTTTCTGTAAATCCTTTGAAGATAGAACCAGAAGTTGCTGCTGATTTTTTTTCTTCGGTAAATGGTTGTTGAATGGATGATAATTGTTGAATAGAAGCATCCAGTTCAAAATCCAACGTAGGAGTGACGCTGAATTGTGCCAATGCATGTTTCACCGCAGCCTGCACAAATGCATAAATTATCTTTTCATCCTCGAATTTTATTTCCTGTTTGGTTGGATGCACATTTACATCTACCTGTGTTGGATCAAGATCAATGAACAGTACATACATCGGGAAACTATCTTTTGTGACCATTTCCTGGTATGCATTCATTACCGCATGATTCAGATAAGCACTTTTGATAAATCGATTATTGACAAAAAAATACTGATCACCCCTTGTCTTCTTTGCCGTATCGGGTTTACCAACAAACCCGTAAATATTCATGTAATCGGTGTCTTCCTTTACACTTACAAGTTTTGTATTGTAAGTATTACCTAACAATTGAAGGATTCGTTGTTTGAGATTGCCGGCTTCAAGATGAAAGATCTGTTGGTTATTTGCAGTGAGTGAAAAAAATATTTGCGGAAATGCCAATGCAACTCTTGTAAACTCGTCCACAATATGCCGCATTTCGGCAGTATTGCTTTTCAAAAAGTTTCTTCGGGCAGGAACATTGAAAAATAAATTCTTCATTGCTATGCTGGTCCCTTCGGCAACGGCAATCGGCTCTTGCTTTTTTACAACACTGTTCTCGATCTCAATATAAGTTCCCGCTTCATCAACAAGTCTTTTTGTTTTTAACTCTACTTGTGCCACGGCAGCGATCGAAGCCAGAGCCTCACCACGAAAGCCCATTGTTTTTATATGAAAAAGATCTTCGATCGTTGTGATCTTGGAAGTTGCATGTCGTTCAAAGCTCATTCTTGCGTCAGTTTCACTCATTCCACCACCATTATCGATCACCTGTACCAGGGATTTTCCTGCATCGTTGATGATAAGCTTGATCTCTGTTGCACCAGCATCTACAGCATTTTCCAACAATTCTTTAACAGCCGATGCGGGTCTTTGAATTACTTCGCCGGCTGCAATTTGATTGGCAATGTTATCTGGTAATAGTAAAATCTTGTCAGGCAATTCTTCGTAATTTGGGCTGCTAAAATACGTTGATTATCTTAAGCATCTCGCATGAAAAAAATATTCTTTATAGTCGCTGTTTTTATTTCTTCGGTTAGTTTTTCTCAATACAGGAGTCGGCTTACTGTCGATAAATGGGTAGATAGCGTTTTTAATTCATTGACACCAGAACAAAGAATTGCACAATTGATGGTCATCAGGGCTCATTCTAATCTTGGCGCTGATCATATAGCTAAAGTGACCAATGACATTCAGCAATACAATGTTGGTGCTTTATGTTTTTTCCAGGGCGGACCAATTCGCCAGGCAAATCTTACCAACTTTTACCAAAGCATTGCTAAAACACCATTAATGGTAACAATTGATGGAGAATGGGGTGTTGGTATGCGTCTCGATAGTGTTACGAAATTTCCTTACCAGCTTACACTCGGCGCTATGGATAACCAGCGATTGGTTTATGAAATGGGATTAGCAGTTGGTGAACAATGCAAACGACTTGGCATTCATGTGAACTATGCCCCCGTTGTTGATATAAATAACAATCCTAATAACCCTGTTATTGGTTATCGTTCTTTTGGTGAAGACAGGGACAAGGTTATAAAGTTTGGTATTGCTTATATGAAAGGTATGCAGGATGCAGGTATTATGGCTTGCGCCAAACATTTTCCCGGTCATGGCGATGTTGATGTTGATTCACATCTTGATCTGCCTGTGATAAATAAATCGAGAGCAGAACTTGATTCAAATGAAATAAAACCTTTTCGTGAATTAATAAATGCCGGAATTGGAAGTGTAATGGTGGCGCATCTTTCGGTGCCATCGATTGATACAGGCGAGCATCGAGCAACTTCTATTTCCAAAAATACAGTTACCGGCGTTTTAAGAGATGAACTTCACTTTAGCGGTCTCACATTTACTGATGCACTGGAGATGAAAGGTGTTGCAAAATATTTTCCCGGTGGAGTTATTTCAGTAGAAGCACTGATAGCCGGCAATGATATGCTTTGTCTTCCTGAGGATGTAGGGAAAGCGATCGATGCAATAAAACAAGCAATTGAAGAAAAAAGGTTGAGCTGGGATGATGTTGATACTAAAGTGAAAAAAGTGTTGAAAGCAAAATATCAACTTGGACTAAACCAGTTTAAGCCAATTGAAACTAACAATCTTCTTCGTGATCTGAACGCAAAAACAGATGCGATCAGGTTAAAAGTGGCGAAAGAAACCATGACGGTTTTAAAACAAGGGACTGGCAACTCTTCATTGCCATTAAAAAAGAATTATAAAGTTGCGTATCTGGCAATTGGTGATTCAGACGTAAATAGTTTTGGAAAGGAGTTGGCGGAAAATTATAAAACAGACTCTTATTTTTTATCATGGAAGGATGGGGATGATAAAGCAGATGATATTTTTGAAAAGGTTATTGATAAGTACGATGCGGTAGTGATGGGCATTCATAATTTCAGCAACAGGCCTGCAAACAATTATGGTATTACAAATTCGTCTATTTCTTTATGGCGCAGACTTAATAAAGCAAACAGCATCACAGTTGTTTTTGGAAATGTATTAGCTGCTGCTAATTATTGTGATGCCAATACTCTCGTTGCTTGTCACCAGGATGATAATATAACAAGACACGTTGCAGCTGACTTATTAAAAGGAAAGAATAGTGCGTCTGGTAAACTGCCTATGAGAGTTTGCAATTTTAAAGCAGGTTATGGAATTGATATAGTGGCGGTTGAAAAGACCGATCCCGCGATGAAAAAAATATGGATGGCACAAACAATTGATTCTATCGTTATAGATGCGATTTCGCAAAAAGCATTTCCCGGTTGTGTAGTGTTAGCAATAAAGGATGGAGAAATTATTTATGATAAGGCATTTGGCAGTTATGCGATCGACAAGCCGCAACCGGTAACAGTTGAAAGTATTTTTGATCTTGCTTCGGTTACTAAAATTTCTGCTACTACTCTTTCCATCATGAAATTATACGAAGAAGGAAAGATCAAATTAGAAAAAACATTAGGCGATTACTTGCCATGGACGCAAAATTCAGATAAAGCAAGTCTTCGGATCGAAGATATATTACTGCACGAGGTTGGATTGACACCTACTATTTTCTTTTATAAAGAAACAGTTGATTCGGCAACGGGTATTCCCAACCCATCGCTTTATACTGATAAACCAAAACCGGGTTATACTGTAAGAGTTGCCGAGAATTTATATTTAAAAAATGCGTGGGAGGATACAATGCTTAACCGGATCATAAAAAGTGCGCCGCCAAAGCTGGGGAAATATTCATACAGCGATAACGATTTTATTTTCCTCGGAAAAATTGTGGAGCAGCTTTCGGGTATGACACTTGATCAATATGTAAGAAAAACTTTTTACTCAAAACTAGGATTGGAAACAACAGGATTTAAACCAAGAGAAAGGTTTAACATCAACAGGATCATTCCAACCGAAGAAGAAAAATACTTCCGTAAACAATTACTTTGGGGCGATGTACATGATGAAGGAGCATCAATGTTTGGCGGCGTGGCAGGACACGCCGGTTTATTTTCTGATGCGTATGACCTGGCAATGCTTTATCAAATGTTGTTGAATGGAGGAGAACTGAATGGTGAAAGAATTTTTAAGGATGAAACAATAAAATTATTTACAGCTTATCATAGTAAAGACAGCCGACGTGCCTATGGTTTTGATAAACCTGAAAAAGATAATGTGACAAGAAAAGACCCTTATCCATCATTAATGGCATCGCCACAGACATTCGGACATACAGGGTTTACCGGCACCTGTGTGTGGGTAGATCCAAAATATAACCTCGTTTATATTTTTCTTTCTAACCGTGTGAATCCTTCAAGAAACAATCCTGTATTTGCTCAATTAAATGTAAGAGCTAAGATCCAGGATACGATCATTGAAGCGATCAAAAATGAAAATGACGGAATGAGATTTTATTGAAGTTTCATCAACACTTCTTTAATATCATCATACTGTTCCCATGGAATAAAATGCCTGGCTCCCGGCAAGATTTTTACTTCAACTGATTTTGACTTCGTCAATTTCTTTTTTGCATATTCCACATTGCCAACCGGAACGAATGTGTCTTTGTCACCATGAATGATCCAAACAGGGCAAGCGATCTTATCCCATTCCTTATCTAAATACTTTAGATCCGTTTTTAGATAAACCAATTCTTCATTGCTTGGACGAAAAGCACCGGGTAAAAAATATTGCAAGAATGAACCATTTACCATAAACCGCCAACGTTCGGGTTTTTCTTCATCGGGATCAACCGCTGCTGCAAGAAATACAAGACCCGTAAATAAATTTTCATTATCCATTTGCAATTTCACGATCATCGGTCCGCCAAGTGAATGACCAATTGCATACATCGGCTTGCCATTCTGAAAAGATTTTACAAGAGGGCTTATCAATTTTGATTGATCCTCTAAATTTTTAGCATCGCCAAAATTGCTGTAACCAAATCCGGGGCGATCGATTGATATCATCCTGTATTTACCCAGCAAATCTTTATCCTGCATATATCTTTCAAAAGCATTCCAACTGCCGGGAGAGCCATGTACAAAGAATAAAGTGGGAAATGTATCGTTACCTGTTTTTGCAAAATGCATAGCAAATCCATCAACCTTGATGGTTTCAGTAGTCAGTGCCACATTATTTTTTGAAAACTTTTCTTTCGCTTCACTATCACTCATGCGAAACTTCATGCTGCATTGTGCAAACACAAGCCAAACGGTGATCAATACTAAAAAACCAATCAGCAATCGCCGGAAGATTTTTCGTTTCATTTTTCAAACCTACAAAGAATCATGATTGTATGGTGACCTATGGATGTAGGTATATAAAGTAAAAAGTATATAAGATCAGGTTGGGCTTTACACTATATACCTTATTTACTTTTTATGCTAATTACTTATCTTTCCTTGGTTGCTGAGGTGGACGATTCGGTCCACGTTGTTGGCCGCCTTGCGGTGGTCGATTGGGATTTTGTTGCGGACCTCTTTGTTGATTTGGTCGATTGCCTTGTTGCGGTCCCTGGTTTCTTGGACCTTGTCCTCTGTTATCCCTTGGTCCCTGTTTTTGTTTTCTTTTCTTTTCAGCTCTTTCAAGTGATTGCAAACTTATCTGGCCAACCAACTCTACAAATTCTGGTTCGGCTTCTTTTGCTTTTGATGAAGTTATTTCAACAGCTTCCAGTTCTTCAGGAATTGTTCCTTGTGCATTCAGCGATTTTATTTTTCTTACCCTTTCAATTGTAACCGGATATTGCTTATTGCTGTCAGGCAATACATACCACATCAGGTTTTTGAAAATATCTTTTTTTATCAGCAATGCATTTCCTTTTGCCACTTGTATATTATCGCAGTTGTCGGGGAAACCTTGCAGGGCATCCAAATAAGTATCCAATTCATAATTCAAACAACACTTCAGTCGTCCGCACTGGCCACTTAGTTTCGTTTGATTAATAGAAAGATTTTGATAACGTGCCGCAGTTGTATTCACTGATTTAAACTCTGTCAACCATGTGCTGCAACAAAGTTCACGGCCGCAACTACCAATGCCGCCAACCTTAGCACTTTCCTGTCTTGCACCGATCTGACGCATTTCCACCTTCAATTTAAATTCAGATGCATATATTTTTATCAGCTCACGAAAATCAACACGACCATCAGCTATATAAAAGAAGGTTGCCTTGCGACTATCAGCCTGCACCTCAACCTGGCTTATTTTCATATCAAGCTTAAGCTGTTTGGCAATGGCACGGCTGCGGATCACAGCTTCTTTTTCCCGGCTCTTACTATTTTTCCATGTATCAATGTCACGATCGCTGGCACGGCGCAGCACTTTTTTCATTTCCGGATTATCTTCCTAATCTCATGTTTTTTCATTTGCAGTCTTACGATCTCACCCGTCAGCGATACTTCGCCCAGGTCAAAACCGCTTACACCTTCCACACATATCAGGTCGCCTTTTTCAAGTTGCTGCAATGTAGTGTTCCGGAAATAATCTTTACGGCTGCCCTGGTTAAAGCTTACTTCTATCACCTTGCATTCATCAGACACAACAGCCAGTGGCATGTTCATCAGCCAATCGAATGCATTCATACGGTTGCATCCGCCGGTACTGCACCCGCCGTTGCTCTTACATCCGTTTGGTTTACCCGTTCCGCAATTATCGCAACCCATTAGATCAATTAAGAATTAAAAATTAATAGTTAAGAATTTGGGAGAAGATAATTATTAGGTCGGCTGCATTACTACTATGATCGCCTGTTGTGTCACTCACTTGTACGTTCTTATCGTAACTCAGCCAAGGTATTAAGGCTGAAGTTTGCCGATCAGAATTCCAAAAGTTGAAGTGTGCGACGCAACCATAGTTGAATATAGATCAGGAAGATGACTCAATAATTAAACTCACAAATCCCCGAAACTCACCACTCACAATTCACTACTCACTCCTCAGGTTGCCAAAAATACAATTTTGTCCTGAATGATGTGATAAAGCTTAATAGTAAGGGCATGAAAGAGGATCTTGGCGTTGGCGTTGCGTTCTATATAATAGGTGGCCCGGTCCAATTCTTCTATAATAGCTTGCTGCTGACTGATATCGGCAAGACGGTTTAGCCGGTCAGCAAAATCTTTTTCATTATCTGGCAGGTGAATATTGCTGCCCATGATCTTTGACCGGATGGACTGCTCAAGCAAATGATTGAAATACCGAAGGAATTGTTTTTGCTTTTCTCGCCCAAGCCGACTCGTTTCTTCCACCCATTTGGTCTGGGCGATCGGACCGGTTTTAATAATTGAGTTCAGCCAGTCGCGGAGAATGCCTTGCCAATCTTCTTCTGCATGTTGTAACAATTGTAATGCTTCACGATAATTACCTTCAGCTGTGGCAGCTACCTGTCTTGCTTTTGCCGGATCGATCTTACTATCAATTAATGCCGTTTCAATATCGGTCGTCTCAAGTATCGGGATCTTTATCATCTGGCAACGGCTGACGATAGTTGGCAACAACAACGATTCATTTTCTGCTACTAATATAAATAAGGTATTGGGTGGCGGTTCTTCGATCAATTTCAGCAGTTTGTTTCCTTCAGCACCAAGATATTCCGGCATCCACATAATGAGGATCTTGTATTCGCTTTCGAAACTTTTCAGACTCAGCTTGCGGATAATATCATTGCATTCATTGGCTGTTATATTGCCTTGCTTATTTTCTGCGCCGATGAATTGCAACCAATCGTACACATTTCCGTAAGGATAATTATTTATGAATTCTCTCCATTCAGTGATGTAGTCGACACTTATAGGTGGTGTGCCCGATTTTTTTGTTACAACCGGGTAAGAGTAATGAATATCCGGATGTACTAGCTGGTTTGCTTTTGTGCAGGAAGGACAGACGCCACAGGAGTCAGAAGTCAGGAGTCGGGAGTCGGGAGTCGGGAGTTCTTCTCCGAAAAGTGAACTATTAGAATTTGATTGTGATTTTGGATTGGCTTTTTCACAAGTCAAGTATTGAGCTAATGCCAGTGACAGCGACAATGCTCCACTTCCTTCTTTACTTAAAAAAAGCAAAGCATGGCTCAGACGATTGTGCTGAATTAGTTCAACTAATTGTTGTTTTACTTCCTGCTGATTAATGATCTTTGAGAATTGCATAGAACCAGGATTACCTGGATTTTATTTGGATTATGATGATAAAAATAAAGCTGTCTGTAATACCAGACAGCTTTTTCTAAAAATTTCCTCCGAATCTTTTTATAATCCTGAGAATCGTGGTTCTTAATTCAAATATTTTGTGATCTCTTCACTCATCGGGTTCACTTTGTTATGAAACACAGCGATCAATTTTCCGTTTTCATCCAATAAGAATTTTGTAAAGTTCCAGTCAACGGGATTTTGTAAATATCTTTTCCAGACAAGATCTTTTGAAGTAGTTCCTTGTTCTGCTTTTGCCAATTCTCTTGATTGTTCAACCAGCCATTTATAAATTGGCGCCATATCGTCTCCTTTTACAGAAACCTTTTCTGCCATTGGAAAAGAAACACCGTAATTCTTTTTACAGAATTCCTGTATCTCTGTATTAGTACCTGGTTCCTGTTCGCCAAAATTGTTGGCGGGGAAACCAACGATCACTAATTTGTCTTTATACTTTTCATATAATTTTTCCAGGTCAGCATATTGTGGTGTGTTACCACATTTTGAAGCCGTGTTAACGATCATTATTTTTTTGCCTTTGTAAGCAGAAAAATCGATCGGGCTTCCATCAAGTCCCGGTACTTTGAAATCGTAAATAGGACCTTCTAGTGAAACTGATAATATCAGTGCAAGCAAGAATATTTTCATGATTTTATTTTTTAGAGGATAACAAAGTTAAGAAGCTCTTGTACTTAATTCCAATAATCTTTTACCGCCAAAATCCTGCCGGTTATTGTCTTTCATAACTCCCAAGATCAGGAGCCGGGCCAACAGGTCTTGGTTTTCCATCCAAATCGATGGTGACACCCGCATTGGTTGCTTTGTTCTTTGCAGGAGATTCATCCTTTAGGCGAAAATTATAAATTCGCTTTGAGGTATTGATTGAGTCAAATTCTGGATATTGGTTGTTGATTATACTATCAGAAGTAATATTGGCAGGCACGGTTTTAACTTTCCAGAGATCATGATCAAAATTCACAGTGAAAGTAGTAGTGCCACTTTTTGCAACCACCACTTCATCCTCCACAGTTCCGTCCTGTCCCCAAAAAATACAATTGCGAAATACCGCTGTCAGAGCTTTTGTATCTGGGACATTATTTACAAGAACATAATTACTTACATAAAGAACGGGATCACGATGAAGAATATAGCTATTAGAAAAACTTGCGACAGTGCAATGTGTAAATTGATAATCGCCACCTTTAGCGAGAACTACATTTTGACCACAGTTACTGATCAAACAATTTCTTGCTCTTATGCTGCTATTGAGGGCTATGATGCCTGCATCATAAGCATTATCAATGATGCATTCGTTCAAAGTCAATTTTGGATTTATTGAAGGATCCAGGACTGCCAAAGCCTGGTAAGCATTTTTAATGACCGCATAATTAAACACATTGTCCTTACTCGTACTTCTGAAATAAATACCCGGCCAACCACCCGGAAAATCATTATAAGGTTCATCAAGCCGGTCGCCGCGGAATTGAACACGGTCAACGGTATCCTTTGCGCCATTTACTTCTAACGTGCCATCAACTATTATCGGAGCATCGGCATGTACATAAATGCGGCAACCTTTGTTGATCGTAAGTTTTTTATTTGGATCAATTGTTAGTGACCCAAGGATCACATAAGGTAGATCGTTATTCCATATTTCATTAGTGGTAATTTCTTTATCGCGGTAAAAATGTGCATTCTGTCCCCATGCTTCCAGATTTACCTGCCTGTTTGTGCCATTATAACTTATCTGTATACTATCCTCAACAATAAAAGGAATATTGGCCGCATTTTGATTAATGCTTACGGAAACAAAGACATAAACACTATCATTTGCTTCGATCTCAATATTTGAAACTTCAGGTCCAATAAAACCATCGGCATTTATTTTAAAATAAGAACTGTTGCCGCCCATTAGTTTAATAGAAGAAAGGCGAAGTTTCTGATCATTCTCATTTATTATTTTAAAGGACTGGGTTATGGATCCGGTTGTTGTAAAGACAGTATCGAATTTCAATTCTTCATCTGAAAGAGTGACTTGAGCATCGGGGCTTGTAATAAAAGACTCCTTCTTGCAGGCATTAAAAAGGATAAGGATGGATATCGAAATAAAAAGGAGGTTCTTCATTAATGTCAAAAGTAAAACGAAGTGTTTGAAAGAGGAAATGATGTTGGATATATTTACGAGAAAGAGTTAACGGGAGGCGACACAAAGAGTAGCAATAGATAGTTTTACGTTTTTTGCTGTCAATAGTTCATTTCCGCATGCTTCAAGTGTAGCACCAGTTGTAACTACATCATCCACCAACAATAAATGTTTGTTTTGAATTGCTTGCGGATCTATTAGCTGAAATTTCCCTTCAATATTCTTCCATCTTTCAATTCTTCCTTTTTGGGTTTGGGTCTCTGTATGTTGTGGTCTTGTGATTACTTTATCTAAGATCGGGATTGATAAAATTTCTGCTATTCCTTCACAAAGCACCGTTGCCTGGTTATAGCCTCTTTTTTTTTCTTTGGATGGGAAAAGTGGTAACGGAACTAATGCTTCTATTTCAGTGAAACGGGTAGCGCTTTTTAAAGCATTCCCCATCAACCTTCCTAATTGTAATCCAAGATCTTTATTGCCTTTGTATTTCAATTGATGCATCAAATGCTGCACAAGTGACTCTTTCGTAAAATATAAATGAGCAGAAGCATTTATTATTGGTAATCGTCCCCAAAAATCTTTTTCAACGGGATTGTTTGGATGAATTTCAAAATTTGTTTCAGGTAAAGATGAAAGACAGCGAATACATAAAGGACTTTCAATGTTTAGCAGATCGCTCCCGCACCCATCACAAACATGAGGAAAGATAACATGCAGTAATGATTCTTTTATTTCCTTGAAACCGATCATTTTAAATGATTCTTTAAGTTACTTAAAATAAATATCTGTACATCTCTTCTACCTGCCCCATCGTCACAATTTCAATATTGAATTTTTGTTTGGCCAACCCTTTCTGGTTGTATTTTGAAACAATGATCTTTTCAAATCCAAGTTTTTCCGCTTCGGCTATGCGTTGATCTATTCGGTTCACTGCTCTTATCTCACCACTTAACCCAACTTCCCCCGCAAAACAAATATGCTGGTGCAATGGTGTGTCTTCAAAGGAAGATAAAAGAGCACATAAGACTGCAAGATCAATAGAAGGGTCTTCAATCTTTAATCCCCCGGCTATATTTATAAATACATCTTTTACTCCAAAATGAAAACCACCTCTTTTTTCTAATACCGCTAAAAGTAATTGTAATCTTCTTAGATCAAAGCCACTTACGGTTCGTTGTGGTGTTCCATAAACAGATTGAGTGACCAATGCTTGTATTTCTATTAATAGTGGCCGCATGCCTTCAATTGTTGCGGCAATTGCAATTCCGCTTAATTGATCTTCTTTTTGAGTTATTAATATCTCACTTGGATTCGTAACGGCCCGCATTCCTGTATCGGTCATCTCATATATGCCCAGTTCTGATGTGCTGCCATAGCGGTTTTTCAAGGTTCTTAAAATGCGATAGGCATAATGACGGTCACCTTCGAATTGTAAAACAGTGTCAACCATGTGTTCAAGGATCTTTGGTCCGGCAATAGCTCCTTCTTTAGTAATATGCCCGATCAAAAAAACAGGAGTGTTGGTTTCTTTTGCAAAACGCTGAAACTCGGAAGCGCATTCACGTATTTGTGATATGCTGCCAGGGGATGAATCAATATAAGGTGTTTGCAATGTTTGGATAGAATCAATAATTACAAGATCTGGCTTTAGTTTTTTTATTTCCTGGAATATGATCTGTGTGGAGGTCTCAGTAAGTAAATAAAAATTTTCATTCGGGACCTTCAATCTATCTGCACGCATCTTTATTTGTTGCTCACTTTCTTCACCACTTATATAAAGAACAACTTTATTTGAGAGGTTTAAACCAATTTGTAAAAACAAAGTTGATTTACCAATGCCAGGTTCACCTGCAACAAGTACAATACTTCCGGGAACAATGCCACCACCTAATACACGATTCAACTCATCATCACCAGTCAACATCCTTTTTTCTTCATTGCTTTTTATTTCACTTAGTTGAATTGTCTTGTTTGTTCTTTCAGCTATTTCATTATAATGTTGCCAACCATTACTTTTTGGTGTTTCTTTTTGTATTATTTCTTCAACAAAGCTGTTCCATTGATTGCAGGACGGACATTGACCGATCCATTTTACACTTTCATATCCGCAGTTCTGACAGAAAAAAGCTTTTTTCACTTTACTCATAAAAATAAAGTTAGGTTTTCGTAAACATCCGCATCTTGTTTTAAAAGAAAGTAATTTTCAAAAAAATAAATTCTGGAAATAAATTAATGAGATCAATAGTAGAAAATAAAATAAGGATGAATAAAAGAAGAGATGTATAAAAGTAAAAAGGGCCAATCTTGTTGATTGACCCTCTTACTTACTAACCCATTAAATTCTGATACTAAGTTACAATTCTGACTCACATTTCAAAATAATTTTTTCTACCTGTGTATAACTTTTGAATTAACTTGTGCAGCTATCGAGGTTGCTTATATAAGACGATTGAATCCATTATAAACAATTAATAAACAGATTATTGTCTGTAATTCCCTCCGAAATAAAGGCAGCAGCCTTTTAACTTAAGTCAATTTTATTCTAATGTCAAAAAGGCTGCAAAAATTTGTGAGAAGTTGCCTTTTTTGCACTTTAAGAAAATGGAACCAGCTTTGATATAATTTCCTTTAAAACAAATTAATATGACACCAGGAATTATGCTTGTCTCTTTCTTATTTATAGGTATCAGTTTGATAGTTTCAATGATACTTAAGGGCAAGTTTTCAAAGTATAGCAAAATACCTCTCGCTAACGGAATGAGCGGAAAACAAGTGGCTGAAAAAATGTTACGTGAAAATGGGATTTTTGACGTTAAGGTCACTGCCTCGCAGGGTTTTTTATCTGACCATTATAATCCAGCAAATAAAACTGTAAATCTAAGCCCCGAGGTATATGAAGGAACCAGTATTTCGTCTGCGGCTGTCGCGGCTCATGAATGTGGTCATGCTGTACAGCATGCAAATTCTTATAACTGGCTTATGATGAGAAGCCGTCTTGTACCGGTTGTCCAGTTGACTTCAAACCTTGTAAATATTGTATTATTTATAGGAGTAATTATGGCAGCTTCCGGTAATACAACCTTGTTATTGGTAGGTATTGCAATGATGGCGGTTACTGTTTTATTTACGTTGATCACTTTGCCTGTTGAGTTTGATGCCAGCCAAAGAGCACTTGCCTGGTTAGAAACGACCAACGTAACAAATACTACCGAGTTTCCCAAAGCAAAAGATGCATTAAAATGGGCCGCGATGACTTATGTGGTAGCAGCACTGGCCGCAGTTGTTACTCTTGTGCAATATATAATGGTATACTTGGGTAGTAGGGATCGAAACTAAAAAGTTGATTAGAGGCAAGATTTATTTTTTAAAGGCCGTGCAGCATGATGCACGGTTTTTTTGTTATAATAAGGTAGAGAAAGTCTTATATTTAGGGTACTACATCACATCACTTCACAAAACTACAAATCATGAGAAAACTAATCGGACTCAGTCTGGTTCTACTGTTCTGTATTACAAATACAGCGTGGGCACAGACGACAGAGATCACTGGTAAGGTAACTGATGCAACTGGCTTACCGATACCTAATGCTTCTGTAAAAGAAAAGGGCACTAAAAATGGTGTTACCGCAAGTTCTGCAGGCGCCTTTACTATCAAAGTAAAAAACAACGCCACTTTAATTATCAGTGCAATTGGTTTTGAAACACAGGAAGTAACTGCTACTCCCAATGTTTCCGTGTCAATGACGGCTGATATTAAAGGTCTGAGCGAAGTAGTTGTTACCGGTACAGGTGCAGCTACCTCAAAACGGAAACTTGCTATAGCTGTAGAAAGTATTTCGGCAGACAAGTTGCCGGCTGCTCCTACCGCTTCACTTGATCAGGCTCTTGTAGGAAAAATTGCGGGAGCACAGATCAGTTCTGTAAATGGTAATCCCGGTCAGCCAACAAACATTCTTTTAAGAGGTATAAACACCTTAAGAAGCGGAACTTTTCCAATGATTCTGTTGGATGGTATTGAAGTAAAAGCTACTGATTTCAATTCATTAGATGTTAATTCGATCGAGAGAATTGAAGTGATACAGGGAGCGGCCGCAGCTACAATGTATGGCGCCCAGGGTGCCAATGGAGTTATTCAGTTATTCAGCAAAAAAGGAAGAAATGGAAAATTGAATATTGATATTTCTTCCAGCATCGCTCAAAACTCTTTGCTGAATATTGGAGATTTTCATAAAGCTTTTCATCACAGTTTAGTTACCGATGCTAATAATAATGTAGTGAATAGTTCAGGTGTTCCGTTGGTATTTGATCCTGATTATAGCCATTACGAAGAAAATGTGGTTTGGAACAGTTTGGACCCAACAAATAACAATATAAAAGAGTATAATAAGAACCTGCAATATTATGATCATAATAAAATGTTTTTCCAGAATGCTTTAACTTATAATAATTCTATTTCAGTAAATGGTTCGAGGGACAGACTTGATTTTAATATTACAGGATCAGATACACGGCAGGAAAGTGTTTTTAAAGGCAATGGAAAATATGCCAGGAGCAATTTTATCGCCAATATTGGGATTGAGCCGATAAAGAATCTTAAGATCAGATCCCTGACACAATTGGTATATACAAAAAATACATTACTGGACGAAACCGGGGGTACTATTATGTATGCATTGAATAATTCTAGACCTTTTGCAAATTATGATTATAAAAGTCCAGATGGTAATTATGGTGCTTACTTTGGTGATGCAGTAGGTGTAAATGGTTATAATCCTAATTATCAAAACCAATATGGTCACCCGGATGATCAAAAAATTGATCTGATCCAGAATTTCAGCGCTAACTATAAATTTCTGAAATTCTTTGAGGCGGATGTAAAATATGGCATTAACTACCAAAACCAGGATATCGTTTACCGAATAGATGCGCAGGATGATAATCTAAATGCAGATTACTGGGCATATTGGTTAGAGTTTTATTCGCCACGTGCTAGGTTTGGTAACCCTACTCACAATGATGAGACCGGAGAAATAAACAGGCAGCTTTATAAAACCACATTCCAGAATTTTTTGCCCTCTCTTACAATAAGGTTGGATCTGGAAAAAGATTTTGGGATGAAGCTTCCGATCAAATCAACTACTTATGCTGGCTATGATTATCGTAAAAATGTATCTACTGCTTTTGTTACTTATGGTGCAGATGCTCCTTCATTTACACCATTTACAATGAAAGATATGGCTACTCAAAAAATTGTTACTGATACAAAGACTCCTTTCATTACATATGGATATGTTGTAGATGAGAAATTAGATTGGGGGGAAATTGGTGGTATATCTGGTGGATTCAGAACAGACTATTCATCTGCATTCGGAAGAGGTGCCGACCCTTTTACCTTTCCACACTTTGGTGCATATTTAAGAGTGTCTTCATTTAATTTCTGGAATGACGGAGCTCTCGGAAACAGATTCCCTGAATTTAAAGTAAGAGCTTCTAATGGTAAAGCAGGTATTCAACCCGGACCATTCGATCGTTATATAACACTCAATACAAATAGTATGGGAGATAACGTAGCTTTTGCATTTAAAACAACTAACCCAAATCCTGATCTGAGTGTTGAAGTTTCAAGAGAAACAGAAATTGGTAGTGATCTTGTTATTAAAGGCTTTAAAGGAAATTGGTTTAACAATTTCAATTTATCAGGAACTTATTGGGATAAACAAACAGATAATGCGATCTGGCCTACGGATGCTGCCCCTTCTACAGGTACAGGTAGTATCATTGATAATGCATTTGGTTTAAGTGCACATGGTATTCAGATGTCTCTGAGCACAACTGCTTATACTTCAAAAAATATCAAATGGAATTTCACTATTAACTACAGCAGGCAATCTTCTGAGATATCATTTGTAAAAGACAAACCCGTAGTGCTACTCTCAGCTGCCGGAAGTTCTGGTTATGTATTGGAAGCCGGTAAAAAGATTGGTCAGCTTTTTGGTTATTTTATGTTGCATGCAGTTGACGAGATCAATCCGACAACAGGCGATTCCTATATACCCAAAGCTAACCAGGGAGACTTTGCGGTTGCAAGTAATGGATGGGTTGTTTATTCAAAACCTTCAGATCCTAATTACAAACAACCTTATGTTACACCTGATCAGTACAGTTTTGGCGATCCTAATCCAAAGTTCAACATGTCATTTATAAATGAGTTTAATATCAGCAACTGGATCGCTATTGGGATGCAATGGGATTGGGTTTACAGAAGTCATTTATATAATCAAACAAAAGAATGGATGTATCGTGACGGCATTCATGGAGATTACGATAATGCAATTACAATTAATAATGAAACAGGTGCATGGACAGCTTTCTATCGTGGGGTATATGCACAGGTATCCAGAAATGGAACAAAGAGTTATTTCTATGAGAACGCTGGTTTTGGACGCCTGAGAAATCTTTCTTTAGCAGTAGACCTTGCTAGATTTATTAAAGTGGATGGAATTCGTAAAATTCAATTGGTCTTTACAGGAAGAAATATTGCAACCATTACCAATTATACAGGCATGGATCCAGAGATCAGTTCCGGTACATATAATTCAGCCTGGGACAGAGGTGTGGATCATAATACTGTTCCGAATGTCAAATCTTTCCAGGTGGGGCTTAATCTAGGATTTTAATTATTAAATGAAACTATTATGAAAAAAATATTTTTAATTTTTATCGCATCATCGGTTGTTCTCGCTTCCTGCAAGAAAGAACTCGATGTAAAAAATCCCAATGAGCCTACACCAGATGCTTCTACCAACGAGCAGGGGATTATTTCATTGGCACAGGGCGGGGTTTATATAAACGGTTTCAAGGATTTGAAATATGGCGATGGTGTTTTCGGATTATACTGGTCCGGAGCCATGGGCTTTCATGAAATGCTGGGAGATGTGATTGGCGCGGAAGCTGCCAATTCATTTGAGAACCAGATCGGATGTCCTGATAAAATAACACTCGATAATGGTTCCGTTGTTTTAAATCCTAACAACCCTAATAAATGGTATTCCTTTCATCGCCTTGTAAATAAAAATGACCAGCAAGGTTCAAATTTTATCTTTTATGAGTGGGCTTATTCATATAATACAATTGCAGCTGCCAATAAAGTCCTTGCAATTTTACCTGATGTAGCTTTTTCCGGAAATTCTGCTACAAAGCTCGCAGCAATGAAAGCCTGGTGTCATTTCTGGAAAGCATACGCATATGGACGAATCGGCTCTATTTTTTATGCTGGTATTATTAATAACGATGCTTCAGGTGGAACCAACGGTAATTACGTTACTAAAGAGGCGATGATCACAGAATCTAATGCACAATATGACCTGGCTATTGCCGATCTCAATGCTGCAACAAGTGCTGCAGATTATAATGCAATCATAAGTAAGCTGATCCCTTCATTTTGCCAGGCAGGTAGAGGAATGCCTCCGACAACAGCAATGTGGATCAGGAATATCAATACACTTAAAGCAAGAAATCTTTTGGTGAATAAGACAGTTGCAAGTATGGCTGCTGGCGATTGGAGCTCTATTTTAACTTTAACCAATGCTGGTTTGCAGTCTGGAGATTTTATATTCACAGGAAGAACAAATGCTACTGAAGATTTTCTTCCATCTGATGGCACAGTTTCATCAAGAGTACAAAGCAGTGCTCCGGGCGGTGGCGGTTTTAAATTGAGTGAACGTTGGGTTCAGGAATTTAAAGCAGGGGATAAACGTTACACAAATAATGTAAAACCTGGTGCAACATGGATCGGGAATAGTGATAGAGGTAATGCATTCAATACAAGATATACTTTGTATAATGGTGGTAACGGCGTAGCCGGAACCTATATTTATGCAAATACGGATCCGGGTGAATTTGAATTGCCTTTAACCGGTTCTTATGAAGAAAATGCTTTAATGAAGGCTGAAGCATTAATAAATTCTGCGCAAATAGATCAGGGACTTGCTCAAGTTGATGCAGTTCGCACATTTATGGGCGCAGGTCTTACAGCTGTTTCAGGAACAGGATTAACACTTGCACAAGCTAAAGAGGAATTGCGCAGAGAAAGAAGAATAGCTCTTGCCTTCAGAGGGTTGTCATTTTACGATGCACGGAGGTTAAAAATAAGTGAACCGGTTTCTGGCGGTGGTGGCAGAACAGGTTGTGTTGTTATTTCAACCGCTGCTGTTGTAAATACAAATGCAACAATTGAGTACGGTTATCTTGATTACTGGGATGTGCCGGATAATGAGTTGGCATATAATCCTGCCGTTGCAGGAAGTGCACCAACAAAAAATCCTAAACAATAATTATTAGATTTGCAAGAGACCCCTTTGAAAAAGGGGTCTTTTTATTTTTAAGATAATGAGATCATTCTTTTTATTATGTGGTTTGATTTATATGAATTTGTCTGCACTATCGCAAGGAAGGATAAATATGGGAGCAGGCAGACTTGGTGGTGACCATATAAACTGGGATGATCAATTTATTATCGTTGATAAAAATGGCGGTTCATTTCATTCTTATTATGATGGGGTCGAAGGGAATCCATTTTTTATAGAAAGCTTTCGGTCTTCAACTATTAAACTTGTTTCAGGGATAGAATTTAATAATGTGACGGCAAGATTAGATCTGTACAAGCAAATAATCCAAATCAAACTAAACGGAGATACTGTAAAAACTGTTCTTCCGGGAAATATTATTGAGATCATTTTTTATGATACGGTTCAATCGTTGCCCAATAATTATAAATTTCAAACAGGATATCCTGAGATCGACAATTTAAATAGAAATAATTTTTACCAGGTCCTTTCAGATGGAAATATCACACTGCTTAAGTCTTCCATTAAAAAAATAAACAAAACTAAAAATGAAATGTCTGGAGAGATAAGCAGCCAATTTGATATATATGAGGATCATTACCTCTACGTGAAATATGAAATGAAACGGGTGAAAAAAGATAAAGAATATTTATTGACCTTGCTTGCAGATAAAAGGAAAGAACTGGAGAATTATATAACGGTCCAAAAATTGAATTTCAGATCGATGGATTCAATCAAAAAACTAATCGATTATTATAACTCTTTATAATTCCTCTCAAAAAACTATTGCGGCAGGAAACCGGAAGGAATAGATCCACATAGCATTAACCTGGATCAATTTAAAGACACTGTAACTCTTTTTTCAAATTGAGATTTTTTTTGAAAACCCTTTTATTTTCATTTTAAGAGAAAATAATTCATTTTTTTTAACGGTCATGCAGCATGATGCACGGCTTTTTTGCCCTATAAAAAGTTGTTGGAATATATAGAATTCCTATATTTGAGAACTTCATTTCATTCACAAAACTAACACACATGAGAAAAATTGCCTCACTAATTGTGATGCTAATGCTATTTCAGGTATTAGCTTTTAGCCAAGACAGGACTATCACCGGAGTTGTTAAAGATGAAGCCGGCCTTGTAGTTCCTGGTGCTTCAATAAGAATCAAAGGAACTAAGGTGGGTACCGCAGCAGACAACCAGGGCCAGTTTCGTATTCAGGCCAAGGCAGGTGATGTTTTGCTGATAACAGCTGCAGGAATAGACCCTGCAGAATTAACAGTGGGATCTTCTGATGCTGTTGCAATTACCGTTAAGAATAAGATCGCTACCGGAAGCGAAGTAGTAGTAACGGCTTTGGGTATCAAGCGGCAGGACAAGGCACTAGGATACGGAGTTTCAAAAGTTGATCCTAATAGTCTTCTGCAAAAATCAGAACCGAATGCTTTGGCCAGCCTTGCTGGTAAAGTACCTGGTGTAGATATCAGGGGAGGCCAGGGTGCTCCGGGTGCAGCGGTTCGTATACAGATCAGGGGAGTGTCTTCTTTTAATGGAGGAGAGCCTTTGATAGTTGTTGATGGTATTCCTTATAGTAATAACCTGGTTAACACTACTAGCCCTTTTAGTGGTGGAGGAACTTATGGTTCTGGTTTTGGTGATCTTGATCCTAATGATATTGAGACGATCAATATCTTAAAGGGTGCTGCAGCTGCTGCGTTGTATGGCTCAAGAGCGGCTAATGGAGTATTATTGATCACTACTAAATCAGGAAATCCCAGGAAAGGACAAAAATCACTTAATGTAACTTACAAAACAGGCTATAGCCTGGAAAAAATATCCGGGGTACCTGAGTTTCAGAATACATATGGAGCTGGTGCTAATTTTGCAATGGCGGGCTCTAATGGTTCATGGGGAGCAAAATTTGGTAGGGGTGTTATTTATGGCGGTGGGCCTGCAACCACTGCAGTTAATGGTGTACCATCGGCAACCTATATTGTGGGTACTTCTGCATCAGGTGTTGACTCTATTCCTGCTTCAACATGGGCTACCATGTATGGGGCTTACCCTGAACTTTTCCCTAACGGACGCTTAGCCTATAAAGCAATTCCGGATAACGTATCTTCTTTATTTAATACTGGAAGCCTTTTTGAAAACTCAATAGGTCTTAGCGGTGGCGAAGGAAATACACTTTTTAGTGTTACACTCTCACGTGTTGATCAAACAGGATATATTACTAATTCAAGCTATGATAAAACTAATATCAGCGCTGGTGGACAGACAAATATTGGTAAACTTACAGTAGGAGCAAATCTTGCTTATTCAAGGTCAAAACAGGTTGGTGGATTTATTGGGCAGGCGCAAAGCTTTTTATCACAATGGGGCCGCACATTTACAATGGCCAGGAACTGGGATATTACAGGTTGGCCTTCAGAAGACAGGGCCGGCAAACAAATTGGCTTTAATGATGGTCAATATACTAACCCTGTATGGGGTGCATACCATAATGTAATAACTTCTATTGACGATCGTACAGTAGCATCCGCCAGGGCTTCTTACAAGTTCAGTAATATTGTCAGGCTTGATTACAATGTCGGTATAAATAATTATGCGCTTTTTAGAGACCAGATCATTGATAAGTCTTCTTATGGTGGAACGAATGGTGAAAATGCTTTGGGTACCATTACCGAAGTTGTTAATAGAACACAGGAAATTCAATCCACACTAGTAGCCATAATTACGCCTAAGATCGGAACTAATTTTACTTTAGATGTTAAATTAGGTAATGATGTTAACCAAAGAACTTCAAGACTTCAGCAGAATCAGGGTGTTAACTTTGTTGTTCCCGGTCTCTATAATCTTAGAAATACTTCTACCGCACGTTTCAGTGCTGATAGAGTAAGCAAAAGAAGATTGGTAGGTTTCTTTGGTGATGCTTCACTCGGGTACAAGAATTTTGCCTTTTTAAATGTAACGGCAAGAGAAGATCTTACTTCTACACTTCCATATAAAAATGCCCAGTACTTTTATCCGGGTGTTTCCGGTTCATTGATCTGGACAGAAGCCTTTAAGCTTAAATCAAGCTGGTTAGATTATGGCAAGATCCGTGCAGGTTATGCAAGAGTAGGTAATGACGCTGATCCCCAAAACGGTGAGGCCACCTTTACTCTTAACTCCGCCGGTTTTCTGGGTCAGCCTTTGGCGACAAGGGACGTTACCAGCTATGATCCGGATCTTACGCCTGAATTTACCAGGGAGCTGGAGATCGGTACTGAAATGCGTTTCTTTAAAAGAAGAATTGGTTTTGAACTTACCTATTACAATAAAAAATCCACTGACCTGATCTATCCTATCAGTTTGCCTGTAACCACCGGCTATACTCAATTCTATACCAATCTCGGCCAGATCCGCAACGTGGGATGGGAAGCAGCACTTGATGTACGACCTATAGCTGGTAGAGATTTTCAGTGGGATGTAAGGGCGATCTTCACTAATAATGAAAATACAGTTGAGGAACTCGTTCCTGGTATTCAAAGAGCTATTGTCGGCGGCTTTAACTATATAGAGCCTGGTTTTCCTTATGGCTACTTAAGAGGTGGTCATTCTGCCCGTACAGAAGATGGAACGTTGTTGATCAATCAAACTTCTGGTATGCCAATGGTTGACCCGAATGAAGACATGGTCGGAGATCCAAATGCTGACTTTAAATTCGGTATTACCAATACCCTTTCTTACAAAGGATTCCAGTTGAGTGCTCTTTTTGATTGGACACAAGGTGGCGATTTCTATTCTGAAACTATTAATAGTATGTTGGGAAGAGGAGTAACTCGTGATGTGGAGGACAGGGAAAAAACCCGTATTATTGAAGGCGTTTATTCCAATAATACTCCCGTTTTAGGCGCTGATGGTAAAAACCACTATACACCTTTACTAGCTGGTGGCAAACCTGTAGCAAACCAAACAAGGGTTACAACAAATGACCTCTTTTTTACACAAGGTACCGGGGCAAGTTTTGCTACCAACGGAGCATTTGAATATGCTGTATTTGACGGTACTGTATATAGACTAAGAGAAGTGGTTTTGGCTTATACCATTCCTTCTGATATTGTAAACAAACTCAAGTTAACTGCTGTTACGTTTTCGGTCAGCGGCCGTAACCTTTGGTTCCTGGCTCCGAATGTTCCTAAGTACACACACTTTGATCCGGATATTAACTCCCTTGTATCAGGTAATGCACAAGGAGTTGAAACCGGGGGTGCACCAAGTACAAGAAGAATAGGTGTTAACTTAAACATAACTTTCTAATCTATTTAAATTTTTAATTATGAGAAGGAAAAATCATTTTATATACTTTTTTACAACACTAATAATGCTTGTGGCTGGTGTAACAGGCTGCAAAAAATTTCTTGATGTAAATAAGAACCTTAACGACCCGACCGCTGTGCCGGTAGCATTACTACTAAGTAAATGCGAAAGAGATATTTCTCAAAACACAGCGTTGGGCACAGGCTTGGGTAGTACCATGTCTATTTATGTACACCAAACCACAGGCCGTGTTGGCGCAGACAGGTATGGGGCAGGGTCTGCCGGATGGGATGGTCTGTATGGAGCCATTACCAACCTTAATGTAGTAATTAATCAGGGAACTGCTGAGACTCGTTATGCATATGCCGGTATCGCGAAGATATTGAAGGCATACACATATAGTATCCTTGTAGATGTTTATGGCGATGTTCCTTTTTCGGAGTTTGATAAGTTTACAGATGGAATAACACAGCCCAAATTTGATAAGGGCAAGGATATCTATCCACAACTTTTAGCAATGATCGATGAAGGTATTGCCGATATAAATAATCCGGCACCTAACGCTTCAAAACCCGGAGCTGACGATTATATTTATAAAGGAGATCTTACTAAATGGAAAAAAGCAGCCAATACGATTAAGCTTAAATTGTATACGCAGGTAAGACGTGTTCAGGATGTTAAGGCAGCGGTAACTGCATTACTGGCAACTCCTGCAAATCTTATCAATTCACAGGCTGAAAGTTTTATGATGCCATACGGACCTTTTGGTACTACTGATGACAGGCACCCTGCTTATACAGGAGATTATAATGCTACACAGCGTGGAGGGCAACTTTTTAGCCCATGGATGTACGAGATCATGAAAGGAAAGAACCCGAATATTTTAAACGGAATTACTGATTCAAGAATCCCTTATTATGTCTATAATCAGAAATCGGCAGTCGGTGGCTCAAATCCGACTCCCGAAAACTGCACTGAATACCGCGATGGTGGATTTATTAGCATTTACTTTGGATCAAACGGAAATTGCCGGGATGGTTCTAACAGCAATACTTATTCACTGTTGGGATTATATCCTGCGGGTGGTCGCTATGAGGACAAAGCCGCAGTAGCCATTAACACAATAACTGCGCTAAAGGCCGGAACAGGTGCATTGCCTCATCAGTTTATAACTTATGCCGACCGCTTGTATCTTGAGGCAGAACTGATAAATACAGGAGTGATCACTGGTGATGAAAAAGCGGTATTTACCGCAGCATTGAATGAATCATTTAAACAGATGGATTATATCATTATTAATTACATCAAGCCAGGTTCTGCGGGTTCTCCTCAAACTGTTCCTCTTGTAGACACACTTGCAGCTACTACCGCCTACAAGACAGCTGTTCTTGCCGCTTTTGATGCAGGAACTGCTGCCAAAAAGCTGGAGCTTATTATGACGGAAAAATGGATAAACAGGATCGAGAATCCTGTTGACAGCTATACAGATTACAGAAGAACAGGTTATCCTGTTTTGTTTTCTCCTGCACCTGCTGGTACGGTTACAAGTGTAACTGGTCCTGACGGAAAAGTAACGCCAGTACAAAACGACAGGCAGTATCCATTGTCCTTGCCTTTCAATACGAATGAAATTGCGTTAAACTCTAATGCCCCACCGCAAAAAATACCTGAGAATTATAAAGTATTCTGGCAACCTTAATTGATGTATTCTTAATAATAAGTAGTTATTAATAAAATTAACAGATTATGAAAATTAGAAAAATAAAAATATTACTGGCCCTTTCCTTAGGAGCTATGATCGCTTTCTCAAGCTGTACGAAAGATGATGGGGCGATCCCTGAAAGGGTTTCCATTACTGCAGTGCCAACAATTACAACCAATATTGATCCAACAGGCTCAATGTCTATTAACCTTTTAAACTTAGCATCTTTTGCGGGTAAATTTAAAGTGGATAACTATTTTCCTGGTGCAGCATTACCAAGCAAAGTTGATATCGTGGTTAGAAAAAATGGGTCTAATGCAAATGTAAAACTCTACAAAGCGGGTGTTACTACCCTTCCGGCCAGTTTTACTGTTACCGCTGCAGAAATTGTTGCTTTGTTTGGAACTCCAATAGTTCTGGGCGATAAATATGATTTTGCACCGGATTTTTATGTCGGCGATAGAAAATTTGAAGCTTTTCCTGCGATAGGAAACGGTACTGGTGCCGGTCTTAATGGTCAGCCATTCTTCAGTGAGTTTGCCCGTTATGAAGCACTTTGTGCTTATGATCCAGAGATATACAAAGGAAATTTTGTTGTAACAAACGATGCCTGGGCTGATTTCAGTGTTGGTGATGTTGTAGCGTTTACACAAGTCAGTAGTACATCGTTCTCATTTATTGATCCTTTTGTATTAAATCCTATACCAGTAGTGGTTACAATTAATACAGGAACTAATGCGGCTACAATTACTAAGCAAAAAATTGGTTCCTCTTGGGGCCCAACGTATTCGGCAAATCCGGCTACATATCCTAATCCCTGGTTATCAGGAACAGGATCAGTAGCTCCATGTTCAAAGACAATTACTTTGACAATGACATATGGATATAGATTTGCGGGTGTACCGTCTGCAGAAGCTACTTTTTCAGGTACTTATGCTTTAAGCTTAGTTAAACAATAAAGAACTTATATTTATTAGACCGGCTATTTCAATTTGAAATAGCCGTTTTTTTATGTAAAAGCTCGGAACAAGAATAAGCCAGGTCGTGAATTTGTGCGAGAATGATTTATGAAGAAGTAACGATTGAAAGCGGGAATCTATTAATAATTTATCAGGGCTGTTTAAAGGCAGCCTTTATAATTGGATCACTTATCAATCTTGATTTACTAAAGTTTTATCTGATCATCATTCTTATCATAAAACTTGAATTCGATAAGATGATAATTAGTATCAGCCCGAAGGGTGATCCTCTTTCTGTATTTTCTTTTCCATTTTGAAAACTTGGACCAAAGCCAACCTTTTGTGAGGTATGCATAAATGATCGGATTAACAACAATGGTAAGATTGTTATGCTGGTGAGTAAATAAGTAGTTTAAATTCTTTTCGATCTCATCTTCTAGAATGATAGTTGATGAAATTTTACCTGTGCCGGCACAACTTGGACAAACTTCCTGTGTATTAATATTCATCTCAGGTTTCATCCGTTGGCGGGTGATCTGCATTAATCCAAATTTCGAAATTGGAAGAACCGCATGTTTCGCTCTGTCAGGCAACATGAATTTTTCCATTGCTTCCATGAGCTTCTTTTTATTCTCAGGAAGTTTCATGTCAATAAAATCAACAACTATTATTCCTCCAATATCTCTTAACCTTAATTGCCTTGCTATTTCATCTGCAGCTTCGAGGTTTGTTTCGAGTGCATTTTGTTCCTGGTTATTGCTTACACTTTTATAACCGCTGTTTACATCAATTACATGTAATGCTTCAGTATGTTCAATTATAAGATAGGCACCGCTGTTAAGATTTACAGTTTTTCCAAATGAAGCTTTCACCTGCTTTGTAATTCCAAACGAATCAAAAATGGGTGAACCATTCTGGTAAAATGAAACTATATCTGCTTTTTCCGGAGCGATGCGTTGAATATAAGTTCTTGCATCCTGGAAAATATTGCGATCATTAACAACTATCTTATTGAAATCTTCATTTAACAGGTCACGTAAAATGCTGGTCGTTTTTGTTTGCTCACTTAATATTTTTGCAGGAGCAACGGCGCTTCTAAGATTTGTTTGAATTGTTTTCCATGTTTCTACCAGTTCCGAAAGATCTTCATGAAGCTCGGCGGTTTTCTTTCCCTCAGCTGCGGTTCTTACAATTACGCCGAAGTTCTTTGGCTTAATTGCTTCCACTATTTTTTGTAAGCGTTTTCTTTCCTCCGAAGAATGAATTTTTCTTGATACAGCAACGATATTATTGAAAGGTGTAATAACAACAAAGCGCCCAGGCAAAGAGATCTCACAACTTAACCTTGGACCTTTTGCCGCAATCGGTTCTTTTAAAATTTGAACAAGAATGTTCGGCTTACCGCCAAGCACTTCATTTATTTTTCCTGTTTTAATGATTTCAGGTTCGTTTTCGAAACCTCCAAAATCAAAAACCTCTTTTTGGTTGATAGAGTATTGAGTAAACTTCAAAAGAGATTTTGCGTATGGGCTGAGATCGGTGTAGTGAAGGAAAGCATCTTTTTCAAAACCAACATCCACAAAAGCGGCATTCAGACCGGGGATAAGTTTTTTTACTTTTCCTAAGTATAAGTCGCCGACAGCAAAACGAGCATCGCTTTTTTCGTTATGAAGCTCTACAAGTTTTTTATCCTCAAGCAGGGCAATTTCAACACCCTGCGGAGCAGCATTTATGATCAGTTCTTTGTTCAAAACTTTTATGGCGTTTACTCTGCCATTTGCCGGTAAATAATTACTGGTGTGTTTAAACCGTGATAGATCCGTTTAATGGTTGGATGGGTGATTAGGGAGCAATTTGACGGGAAAAATGATCCGAAACGGCAGCAACCAGTAGACAAAGAAAGAACGGTATATAAAGTTTATAAGTATAGAGATCGCCTTTGATAAGGCACCTAACTGCTTTATAAACTTTACATACTTATTTATTCTTTTTCTTATGACGATTCTTTCTTAGTCTCTTTTTACGCTTATGCGTGGCCATTTTATGGCGCTTTCTTTTTTTACCAGAAGGCATACTTCAGAATTTTTTTAATTAATTTATTAATAAGGTTATTTCTTTAACTCGTTAATACGTTTTTCCAGGGCAGATCTCATAGCTGGGTTTGGAGCTAACGGCAGTGCTTTGGAATACCATTTAATTGCATTAGCCTTATCTTCTTTCCTTTCAAAAACCTCGGCCATCCGTAAGATAGCTTCAAGATTTGCAGGTTGAAGGGCCAGAACTTTTTCAAAACGATCGATCGCTCTATCGTATTGTCCTGACATAAGTGAACCATGGCCAAGTACCATTTGAGCAAATACATTAGTGCTGTCTTTTTCAACGACTTGCCTCACTTTTAATATCCCTTCCATAGGGTTGTCGGCAATATTTCCGAAGATATAACAAGCGCCTAACCCAACAATTGTTGAGTCGTTTTTATCATTAATTCTCAAAGATCTTTCAAACAGGTCTTTTGCCTGTAACGCTTTCCATCTTTTTAGCTGATCACTTTCTTCATTCCTCAGGTTCTCCAAAATCAAATGGGCAGCAAAGGTGAGTGATTTTTCTGAATTTTCCAATCTTGCCGCTTCTGCTTCGTACCAGGCATAAGGTTCAAAGATCCTGGCTGAATCTTTCCAGAAATGTGCTAATTGATGAAACACATCAAGCTTTTGTTTTTTTACATCACCCCTGATCACAGATTGTTCAAGGTCATTCATCCACTGTATTTGAGCAGGGGTAAGTATTTCTTTTGCATGAAATAAAATGGAATCTGCTGTTAACTCACTTTGAGGAGAAGCTTGAAAATTTTTTGCTATTCCATTTTTATAAGGACCTGTTCTTCCAAAAAAGAATAATGCCGAAACTATTAATAAACCAATGCCAATAGTGATCCACTGTACTTTATTCACTAATAAAATTTAGGGCTGCAAGTTAACAGAACAGGACGAGAATGTCGCTGATAAAAAAGAAATTAGACGAGATCAACTATCCGAATCTTCACCGGGACCATCATCAGGTTTTACGGTCACCAGTTTTTTAACTTCTGCAACAAATTCTTTTGCAGGTTTAAAAGCAGGGATATAATGTTCGGGAATATGTACTGCTATGTTTTTCTTAATGTTCCTTCCAATTTTTGCGGCTCTTTTTTTAGTTATAAAGCTGCCGAAGCCACGAACGTAAATATTTTCGCCTGCGGCGAGAGTATCCTTCACCTCCTTGAACATAGTTTCAAGAGTAACAAGTACATCCACTTTGGGAATACCTGTTTTTTCAGATATCTTGTTTACGAGGTCAGCTTTTCTCATTTATTAAAATTTTAGCAGTTAATTTGCTCTAATGTAGGACAAAATATGGTGATTGTCAAAGGGATAGGCAATTTTTTTTTAAGCAATGACTTTTAATAAAGAACTTTTATCAACATTTCCGGATTTATTGCAGCGATGGAACACCCATTTGAATACCCGAAAAATGCCCTGGAAGGGAGAAAAAGATCCTTACAAAATATGGTTAAGTGAGATCATACTTCAACAAACAAGGGTGGAACAAGGATGGAAGTACTATGAAAAATTTGTTACTGTTTTTCCTGACATAAATAAACTTGCTGCTGCAAAAGATGAAAAGATCTACAAACTGTGGGAGGGATTGGGATATTATTCCCGCTGTAAAAATTTGATTGAGACAGCAAGGTTCATTTCAAAAAAATTAAATGGAAAGTTCCCTGGCACATTTGAAAACATTCTTTCTTTGAAAGGAGTTGGGAATTATACAGCATCAGCGATCGCTTCCTTTGCATACGATCTTCCATATGCAGTTGTAGACGGAAATGTTTTTCGTGTGTTGTCAAGAGTTTTTAGTATCAAAAAGCCAATCGATAGTACAGAAGGAAAAAAACTTTTTTCCCAATTGGCTTTTGAATTATTGGATAAGAAACGACCTGGTATTTATAACCAGGCATTGATGGATTTTGGCGCGGTCATTTGCAAACCACAAAACCCACTTTGTCATAATTGCGTTTTAAAGGATCATTGTTTCGCTTACAAAAAGGGTCTTGTAAATAAACTTCCTGTAAAAGAGAAAAAGATAAAAATAACCACACGTTGGTTCAATTATCTTGTGATCGGGTACAATGATAAGATCTACATACGTAAGAGAATTGGCAATGATATTTGGAAAAATCTCCACGAGTTTGTTTTGATCGAAACTAATACTGATGTCTCTGCAAAAAGAGTTTTAGCAAAAGCCGAGAAAGAAAAGATTCTTAAGAAAGATTCTTATAAAGTTGTGTCAATTTCCCCACTTTATTTTCAACAATTATCACATCAAAAAATCAAGGGCCGGTTTATTCAAATCGCTATCAAAAAAGAATTTGTTTTACCGGGTTTTAAACCCGTCTCCGTAAAACAACTGTCGCGACATGCTTTTCCCAAGTTACTCAATGTATATTTTGAAAAGAGGGGCTCCTGATCACCCTATAAAAAATTTCAGATTTACCGATAAAAAAAATTAATTTTAAAGAGCATTGAACTCTAGAGAAGATTTTTAACAACGAAAAATTATCACTATGAGAGGCGTAAACAGGGTCATGCTTATTGGCAATCTTGGAAAAGATCCCGACGTGCAAGTATTGGAAGGCAATATCGCCGTAGCAAAATTTCCACTCGCAACAACTGAAACTTTTAAAGACCGTGGAGGTAAGCTGGTATCGCAAACAGAATGGCATACCGTTGTTTTATGGAGGGGACTTGCTGAATTGGCGCAGAAGTATCTTCACAAAGGAAGCTTAGTTTATATTGAGGGTCGTTTACGAACCCGTAACTGGGACGATAAAGAAGGGCATCGCAAGTTTGCAACCGAAGTGGTTGGCGACAATCTCATAATGCTGGATAAAAGAACAGATGGCACTACGCATACCGATACTTCTCATAGCGAGAACTTAGGAAGCCATGATGCTCCTCCTGCTGACAGCGATGTTTCGCAGGATTTACCCTATTAATTAATATACCTGAAAACTTTACTTTTGTAACAATATCCGCAGGCAGGTTGATACCTGCCTGCGTGGCTATGATTAATCACCAAAAACTCTTGCTTTGGATTATCACTCGGTCATTACATCTTTTTCTGATAATCTTCTATTCACTTTTATTGCTGTTAAAGCTGATGGAACAATTATTCTTGGAGCTTTATTATTTGGATTGATGACACTTTCATTTTTTATTGCAGCTGGTGAAGTGGCCCTGTTCTCGTTGCATAACAAGGACATTAACATGCTGAAAACAAAACAGCATTCATCTGCACGCCGTATTGTTGATCTTCTCGAAGAACCTAAAGAAGTTTATACTTCATTACTTATAGCGGGTACTTTTTTTAATATATGTATTATAGTACTTTCTAATTTTCTTATTAATGAATTGTTTCATTTGGGTGGTGCACTGGGCAGGTTAGGTTCATTTGCTTATATCGCCGAATTATTGATCAAGGTTTTAATGATCACATTTATTCTCGTATTTTTTTGCCGCATTTTGCCAAAGGTTTGGGCCACACAGAATAATCTGCGGGTTGCTTATGATTGTTCCTATGTTATTGAAGGAATTCATCTTTTGTTGGTACGCATAAGCCGGAGAATGGTTGCAATTGCAGATTTGATCGGGAGAAGACTTGGCGCCACAAAAAGTCTCACCGCCAGTTTGAAGGAGTTAGATGAAGCAATTGATATTACTACTGATGAAGAAACTTCCATTGAAGAAAAGAACATTTTAAAAGGGATTGTCAAATTCGGGAACATTTCTGTTAAGCAAGTAATGCGTACCCGCCTTGATGTAAATGGTATCGAATACAATACTCCTTTGCACGACCTGTTTAAAAGAGTGGAAGAGCTTCATTATTCCAGGTTGCCTGTTTATAAAACGAGTCTTGATGAAGTGGTTGGTGTTCTCAATACAAAAGACCTGCAGGCACATTTGCAACAGCCGGAAGATTTTGACTGGCATGTCTTACTTCGACAACCTTTTTTTGTTCCCGAAACTAAATTGATCGAGGATCTTCTCAAAGATTTTCAAAGCAAACGAATTCATTTTGCTGTTGTGGTTGATGAATTTGGCGGCACAAGCGGCATTATAACAATGGAAGATATTCTTGAAGAGATAATAGGGGAAATAAAGGATGAGTTTGATGAAGAAGAAGGTAATATCAGGAAAATAGATGAGAGTACTTTCATATTTGAAGGCAAAACAACTATAAATGATGCTTGCAAAGCAATGAAGATCTCGAAGGATACGTTTGATCCGGTGAAGGGTGAAAGTGAATCAATGGCGGGTCTTGTATTAGAGTTGTCAGGAGAATTTCCTACAACCAACTCTATTGTTACCTCCGGCGATTTTGAATTTACCGTAATGGAAGCGTATAAAAACAGGATCATGGAAATTAAAGTCACTATTAAACGCAGTCTTGATTAATGAAAACTATTTTTTATTTCTTTCTTGCAGCAGTATTCTTTGCTTCAATTTTATCTTGCAACACCAATTATACAGTTGACAAAAAAAGAGGATATTATAAAATTGATTTTCCAGAAAAACAATATAGACTCTTTGATCAGCCGGGTTATCCCTATTCATTTGAATATCCTGTTTATGCCAATGTAATAAAGGACAGCACTTTTTTTGACAACAAACCCGAAAACGATTGGTGGATCAATATCGATTTCCCACAATTTCATGGAAGAGTTTTTGTGAGCTATAAAGAGATCGGGAAAAATAAATTTGATTCACTGATCAATGATGCGTTTACAATGAGTTACAAACAACATGTTCAAAAGGCATCTTCAATAGAACCCAGGCCATTTCGTACTCCCAATAATGTTGATGGAATTTATTTTTCACTGGAAGGGGAAACAGCAACCGCCAACCAGTTTTTTCTCACTGATTCAGTAAAACATTTTTTGCGTGGCGCATTATATTTTGATGCGACGCCAAATGAAGATTCTCTTTCCATTGTAAATGATTTTCTAAAAAAAGATCTCCAATACATGATCAATACTTTGAAATGGAAATGATTCTGGCTGGGTAAAATTTTTCCAGGAGAGAAGACGGGAATTCTTAAATACATTTGCAAAAAATAGCGAGTGATAATAATTGATAATAAGCAGATAAGTGATGATGTGGTGGAAACGCAATTCGTTTGTGACCTGTCTAAATGCAAAGGTGGTTGCTGCGAAGACGGTGATGCTGGTGCGCCGCTTGATGATGAGGAATTGGAGATCGTTAATGAAATGTATGAGAAGGTTAAACCTTATCTTACTAAAGATTCGATAAAAGAAATAGAGCGTAAAGGAAAATATGTATACGATCGGGAATTCGGCTGGGTAACACCAACTCTCGCAAGTGATAATGAAATATGTGTATATGCAATTAGAGAAAAAAATGGAATGATAAAATGTGCTTTTGAACAGGCTTACTATGATGGAGTTATTCCATGGAAAAAACCGATTAGTTGTCACCTGTACCCGATCACTGTAAAAAAAGGGAAGTATGGCGATTATGAAAGAGTGAATTATGAACCGAGAGAAAAACTCTGTAGCCCCGGTTGTGCTTTGGGAGAAAAATTAAAGGTCCGCACATTTGAATTCTTAAAAGAGCCTTTGATCAGAAAATACGGGCAGGAATTTTATGATGCTTTGGAAAAGGCAGCCAAAGAATATTATCATACAACGACAAAATGAAAGCTGGTTCCTTGATGATCTTTCTATCAATCCTTACGAAGGCTGTGGATTCAATTGTACTTATTGTTATGTTCATGGCAGCAAACACGGAAAAAATCTTTGTTGATGTCAGCTTTATTAAAACAAATTCAAAAAGAATTAAACGCTCATTCTACTCCTGAGGCAAAGGCCGCAGCCATGAAATTTGTACCGAACGCTGAAAAAGTTTATGGCATTAGGACGCCGGTGTTAAATTTATTAGCTAAAAAATATAAAGAAGGCGGATTCGATTTGGCTAAAGAATTATGGAGTTCGGGAGCATTTGAAGAAAAGTTACTTGCTGCAAAACTGCTTAATGTAATTTGTAAAAAAGATCCGCTGCTGTCTTTAAAGTTGGTTGCGCGGTTTTCAAAAGATATTTCTGATTGGGCAGTTTGTGATGCGATTGGGATGCAAAGTTTGAAACCTGTAGCTAAAAAAATTCAAAAAGAAATTTTTGATCTGTCTGCAAAATTGATAAAATCAAAAAACCTGTGGGAAAGACGATTATCCTTGGTGATCATAGAAGTCTTTACAAAAGACAAGTCATTACATCCTGAAATAATCAAAAGAGTAAAGATGCTGGAGAATGATGAAGAGTATTATGTAAAAAAGGCGGTGGTATGGATAAAAAGGAATTTTGAAAAAGGAAGATAAACTCAGTTTATATTTGTAAACATGTCCGAACACTCACAATCATTTATCGAAAAAAGCGCTGTCAAAACTGCTGATAGAGAACATCGTCGCAAGATCAATTTTAATATCGGTAAGTATAATGCCGTGGTGCCAAAAGGGAAAGAGCAATTCATCAATGTGAATCTTGCAAGAGAGAAGGCAAAAAATTTAAAATGGAAAGCGATCGAGAATCTTGATAAAATGCTGGAGAGTTTCGAGGCAAAGATCACTAAACGTGGGGCACATGTAATTTGGGCAGAAGATGCAAAGCAGGCATTGGAAGAAATTGGAAAAATTTGTGCGGAGAAAAATTGCAAAACATTGGTGAAGAGTAAGAGCATGGTGACGGAAGAAATTCATTTGAATAAATTCCTGGAAGGGCGAGGAATTGAAAGTGTAGAAACGGACCTGGGAGAATATATTCAGCAGTTGGATGGTGAGCCGCCTTATCATATCGTTACTCCTGCCATGCATAAGAGTAAAGAAGATGTGGCAAAACTATTTGCAGAAAAATTAGGAACAGATCCAAAGCTGACACCTGAACAACTTACACAGGTTGCAAGAAATGTATTGCGAGAAAAATATGCTGAAGCTGAAGTAGGGATCACCGGCGCCAATTTCATTATTGCTGATATCGGGGGAATTGCAATAACAGAAAATGAAGGCAATGCAAGATTAAGTTGTTCCATGCCGAAAACACATATCGTAGTGGCAGGTATAGAAAAAGTTATTCCATCAATGAATGATCTTGCTTTGTTCTGGCCGTTGCTTGCAACATATGGAACAGGGCAAAAAATAACTGTATATAGTACAATAGTAACAGGTCCGAAGCAGGAAAAAGAGACCGATGGACCTGACGAAATGTATGTGATACTGCTTGATAATGGAAGAACAAATATTCTTGCAAACGAAAAATCAAGAGAGAGTCTGTACTGCATTCGATGTGGCGCTTGTTTGAATGCATGCCCTGTTTATAAAAATATTGGTGGTCATGCTTATGAAGCTACATACAGCGGGCCAATTGGCTCTGTGATCACCCCGCATTTGCAAGGAATGAAGGAATGGAAACACCTAAGTTATGCATCTTCACTTTGCGGCAATTGTACCGAAGTATGTGCAGTGAAAATTAATTTGCACGAATTGTTATTGGAGAACAGGCATGAAGCAGTTGATGAAGGAGACAGCAGTTTTGCAGAACGTACAGGATGGAAATTATGGAAGCAGGCAATGCTCAAACGCAGCCTGATGAATATGGGAAACAGAAAAATAAAAGATTGGGTGGTAAATACTTTATTAAAAGGTTGGAAAGAACATAGAAGCAAGATGGAGTTTCCTAAAAAGTCTTTCAATCAAATGTGGCAGGAAAAATACGGAAACAAATAGCCTTGCCTTAGATGGATAAAATCATATTACAATACTTAGGATCGGCTGTTTTTATAATTTGCGGGTTGTTTTCTTTATTTTATGCTTTAGTTAAAAAGAAAAACAAACTCGAAAAGTATCAAGAAGATATTCATCCCCCCCCAAAAAATTATGGGCAAGCTTTTTTGATATTTCTTGGCTTCGTTCTTTTGTTGGTGGGAGGCTCTCTACTTTTTATGAAGATAGAATAGCAGATGTTATTATCTTCATTGCGTGATTATTTACGCAAATAGGATTACTCCCCGCCTCAAATATGTTGCTGATTTTATCGGGAAAGAAATTACAAGACAACCCTTTCAACTTACTACGGACGAATTATTTTTCAATAATTATAATGGCCCGAAGATCAATTACGGTTATGAAGCTGTTTCAAATGATGAATTATTGATCGTTAATTATCCACTGCTATTTGAAGATTCTATCAAGAAACAAAAGATCTCTTGTTTTAAGCTAAACGATTTTCCAGCATTTTTTAAATCTGAAGGAGATTATCCGTTTGATATCTTCTCTGCTGTTTTTTATTTACTCAGCCGCTATGAAGAATATCTGCCTCATCAAAAAGATATATATGGAAGATATGCTCATGAGAGTTCGCTGGCTTTTAAAGAAGGGTTTTTAAATATTCCTTTGATAAATATCTGGATCGAAGATTTTAAGCAAACATTAAAAAGAAGGTTTCCCGCACTCACCACTCACCATTCAGCATTCACCTTTCAACCAACGTACGATATTGATGAGGCATTTGCATTTAAGAATAAAGAATTGTCAAAAATAGCGGGAGGGCTTGCCAGATCCTTAGTGAAAGGTGAATGGGCAATTGTAAATAAAAGGTTGAAAGTACTTCGCGGAAAAACAAATGATCCTTATGATGCGTATGAATGGATGGATAAATTGCATGAAAGAAATAATTTAAAGCCACTGTATTTTTTTCATGTAGCGACTGAGAAAGGAAAGTATGATAAGAATATTCCTCCATCACATCCGGCTATGCAGCAATTAATAAAGCAGCATGCTGAAAAATATTCAATCGGAATTCATCCTTCGTGGGCAAGCGGGGATAATAAAAATTTGCTGGCAAGCGAAATTAAAACTCTTGAGTCAGCAACTGGTAAAAAAATAACCGCTTCACGGCAGCATTATATTCGATTTACTTTGCCGCATACTTTTCGTCGATTAATTGCAGCAGGTATCAGGGATGATCATTCAATGGGCTATGGTAGCATCAATGGCTTTCGTGCATCGGTGGCTTCTTCATTTTATTGGTATGATTTGGAAAAAGAACAACAAACAAATCTTTTGCTTCATCCTTTTTGTTTTATGGAAGCCAATTCTTTTTTTGAGCAAAAATATTTGCCGCAAAGAGCTTTTGAAGAAATGATGTATTACTATAATGTTGTTAAGGGTGTTAATGGCACACTCATTACTATCTGGCATAATAATTTTTTAGGAACATATCCAAAGTTCCGTGGGTGGAGAGATGTATATGAAGAGTTCGTACGGCAAGTGAGTGAGAAGAAGTGAGTAGGAATGGTGAATGGAATTGTTACAGTACAAGAGTGCGACGCAACAGAAGTCCAATAGTAGCAATGCAGCTGACCTCATCCTCCAACTCCTTCTCCTGTAGGAGAAGGAGCGCTGCTTAAGTGCAATGCCGAGCTATACATCTACCACTTCAACATTTGAATAAAGACAGGTAAATAAAGAAGTTTAAATCTAAGTCCCCCCTTTAGGGGGACAGGGGGTTGGGTTCACACTCCTTCCGTTTCTGGTTGTTCTGTACTTGTAATTTTATACGCCTTATTTACCAGGAAAACTCCAAGCAAAGTAACAAGACCTCCAATGGCGAGATAGATGGTAAGTTTTTCATCGAATATTATTGAACCGAGTATAACTGCAACCATCGGATTAATGTAAGCATAAACAGAAGCTTGTTCGGTAGGCAAATTTTGCAACGCATACAAATAACAAACAAAAGCGATCAATGAACCGAAGATGACAAGATATGCAATGGCTGTCCATGTTTGCCATGGGATGGCTGTAAGTGCAACAGCCTTGCCAGTTGCTGCAGAAAAACTATATAATACAATTCCGCTAATGACCATTTGAAGACCAAGACCGAAATAGGGATTGAATCGAACGGCTTGTTTTTTGGTATAAAGTGTTGCAATGGCCCATGTCCATGTGGCAATTACAGAAAGTAAAATGCCCCAGCGGAATTGCGGATCAAAAAATTCATCCAGGTGATCATAAAAAATTACACACACGCCACCAAAGCCAAGCAGCAAGCCAACAATAGCCATTACAGGCATTTTCCCTCTTGACATAAAAAGCCCGATGACCACTAACCATAATGGAAAGATGGCACCGATGATAGCGCCAAGTCCTGCTGAAATTTTGTATTGCAACGCAAGTGTGCTGAGCCCATTACTGATCATGAAATTTAAGAAACTCAATACAATTATCGGTATCCATTCTTTGCCTTTAGGTAATGGGATTCTTTTGTAAAGAAAGAAGCCAACATAACAAATACCGCCGAGCATTTGCCTGATGGCTGCCATCTGCAATGCATCAGGAATATATTTTACGCCTTGTTTGCTTGCCAGCCAGGTGGTGCCCCATAGAATGCAAACTAATGAAAGTGCAAAGATGGCTTTGGCTCTTGTTCCTTTTTTGTGAATGGTCAAAGGATTCAGCGCCGATAAACTTTTTAAAGCATCAGTGGATTGTGATAAGGTTTTATTGAAGTCGAATAAAGGCATGAATGATTATGAACTTAACTTTTGTGCTACTATTGAGCTTCTCTTGCGTCGCACTCTTGTACTTCAACAATTCTATTCAGCTTTTTGTGAGTTGTGAGTGGTCAATTGTGAGTAGCATACTCACCATTCACCATTTTAATGTTTAAAGTGTCTCATCCCCGTCATCACCATCGCTAGCTTATTTTCTACACAATACTCAATTGAATCTTTATCCCGTATAGAACCGCCGGGTTGTATGAATGCTTCTATTCCTTCTTCATGGCTCATCTTTACACAATCATTAAAAGGGAAGAATGCATCACTTGCTAATACTGCACCATGCAGATCAAAATTAAATTGCTTTGCCTTTTCAATTGATTGGCGCAATGAATCAATACGACTTGTTTGCCCGCAACCTTTTCCAATCAACTGCTTATTCTTTATCAATGCAATTGCATTTGATTTTAGATGCTTACAGATAACATTGGCAAATTTCAGATTTTCTTTTTCTGAAGATGTTGTTTCCCTGCCACCAACTTCTTTCCATTCGGAATAATTGCCTTCATCTGTTCCTTGTATCAATACTCCATTTAATAATGAACGGAACATTTCTGGTTTCTGCTTCCTAGTTTCTGATTTCTGTTGCAACAGAATTCTATTCTTTTTTGATTTGAGTACGACTAATGCATCTTCATTAAAAGCTGGAGCGATCAACACTTCAAAGAATATTTCATTTATAGCATCAGCAGTTGCTTTATCAATAGTGCCGTTACAAACCAATACACCACCAAAAGCAGATTCGGGATCACCGGCAAGAGCAGCATCCCAGCTTTCTTTTATTGTTGTTCTTTGTGCTACGCCGCAAACATTTGTGTGCTTGATGATCGCAAATGTTGTATCCGTAAACTCTTTTATGATCTGAACAGCCGCATCTACATCAACAAGATTGTTATAAGAAAGTTCTTTGCCGTTCAACTGATCAAATAATTCATTAAGGTTCCCAAAGAATGCAGCTTTCTGGTGAGGGTTCTCACCATAGCGCATTGCTTTTTCTTCTTTATTAAATGGGGTGATAACAGAAAGCTGGTGAAAATAATTTGAGATCGCTGTGTCGTACGCAGTGCATACATCAAAAGCTTTTATTGCGAACATTCTTCTTTGGTCTAATGTGGTTTCTCCGTTTTGCTCTCTTATTACTTTTTCCAGCAAGGAATAGTCTGCCTTGTTAGCAACAACAACAACATCTTTATGATTTTTTCCTGCACCGCGTATCATGGATGGTCCGCCGATATCAATTTTTTCAATGATTGCTTTTTCATCAGTAGTTGAAGCAACAGTTTCTTCAAAAGGATAAAGATCAACGATCACAAGATCAATTTCAGGGATGTTGTACTGCTTCATTTCTGCCACATGGGTTTCATCATCTCTTTTTCCAAGAATGCCACCAAATACAGATGGATGTAAAGTCTTTACTCTGCCGCCAAGAATAGACGGGTAAGTCGTGAGATCCTCAACAGGTACAACCTTTACTCCCAGCTTTTCAATAAAACTTTGTGTGCCACCGGTGGAATAAATAGTAACACCAAGTTCGGACAGCAATTTTACAATAGGCTCAAGACCATCTTTGTAAAAAACAGAGATGAGGGCAGACTGAATTTTTTTGTTCATAAAAGAGGTTGAATAGTCATGCCACGGTTCAAAACCGTGGCATGACTCGTTAGAGCCGCAAATGTAAGCTACCGGAGGTTCATCACAAAAGCCCCTTTTTCACTTACATCATGCCAGGGAATATGTAATAGATCACAATCCTTTTTCCAATAATTAATTTTCCACGCAGGACAGGAGCCATCAAAGACAACTTGTTTTACAGAAAATGTTTCTGCCAGTTTATTAAAATATAGTTTGGGGTTACCCGAGATCAGCAGAAGGTCAACAGGGATCTTTTCTTCAAGCGGAACAAAATATTTTGTTTCGCTTATCGTCAGTATTTTTTTACTGTTGCAGGAAATTAAATTCTCCTGTTCTTGATAATTTTCAAAATTTATGGCCGGTTCAATGCGGTGCAAAACCCTTGACGGTTTTATATGAAAGTTTCTTATAAAATCATCTGCTAACAGGTCAGAATCACCAATGAAGAAATATTTTCTTCCATCAATAAGATCAATAGCTCGTTTTTGAGGTACATTATAAACGATCAGCTGCTCACGGTTATTTGCTTGTATAAATGAAATGGTTCGTAACGCAACGAATCCAAACAATGCCGCCAATGCATATTTAAGACCGGCTTTACTTTTCTCCATTAGCCAAAAACCAAAACCGGTGGCTACTCCAAACAACAGAATTGTTTGAAGAATTGAGATTTGAAGGCCATCCAATAAAGAAAATGGAAGTATCTCAATTCGTTCGATATAAGAATTCATGATCCAGATAAGCCAGGAAAGAATTTTACCAATAAATGTGGCAAAGACATGAATGAATGAAACAGTACATAATAAAATTTCACCAAGCACAATTAAGCTTGATAATGGAACTGCTAAAAAATTAGTAAGTAAAAAATAATTCGGGAACTGGTGAAAATGATAAATGCTGACCGGTACTGTAAGAATTTGTGCAGCTATTGTTACTGCATTTAGTTTCCATATAAGATCCAGTAGTTTATTTTTTGTGTAAAACCAATTATAGATCGGTAGCATGAAGATGACAATACTTAACACAGCAGCGTATGATAACTGAAAGCCAACATCCCAAAGCCAATAAGGGTCATAGCACAGCAATAAGAAAGCTGAAAAAGCAAGGGTGTTAAAGATGGATGACTTTCTTGTAAGAGAATCTGCTAAAACAATACAGGTAAACATTACTGCAGACCGGATAATAGATGGTTGTGCCCCTGCAAGCAAACTAAATAACCATAACCCGAGAAGAATTAAAGCAGGTTTTAGCCATTTTACTTTTTTTCTTTGTAGTGGTTTTAATATCAAAGTGAGCAACCAGTATATAAGCCCAAGATGCAGGCCCGAGATCGCAATGACATGAACGACGCCGGTGTTACTGTAAGATTGTATCAATGTTTTATCAAGGTCATCTTTATATCCTATTAATAATGCTTCTGCCAAACCCAATTCTTTTTCGCCTTTAATAATATTTTTACGAAGAATGCTCAGCACTTTTGTACGGCTTTTATTAATGAATTGCTGAACAAATTTTTTATTGGTAGTTGGTAAAATCTCGAACTCATTTTCTTTTAAATAAACCTGGTGAGTAATTCCCTGGAACAATGAATATCTTTTGTAATTGAAACCACCTGGATTGCCGGAGTTTTTTATTTCCTGCAATGGTTTTGTGATGATCAATTGTGAACCATATTCAAGAGTTGGCAGGGTGCTGTCTTTTTTAAAATAAAGAATGATAGTGCCTTTTGTTTTAATACAAGAGTTATTTTTTAAAATATAATCTACTGATGCATTTGCCTTATAGGATTTTGTTTTTTCAACAGGGTTTTCAATTAACGTAACAATAAGTGCATTTTCATTTTTATACCTTTTGCCAAACCAATTCACATCATGCTGAATATTTTTATACCAGGACAGTAATCCACCTAGTGTAATAAACAACAGAGTAACTGCTAAACCACTTAAAGCAGAAAGCTTATACCGTTTAAAAAAGGGAATAAAGAAAAATAAAATTGTAGCAATGGCGGACATGCACAATGCGATCCATAAAATTCCAGGTTGAATTTGTAAATTCCATTGTAAAACAATTCCGGCAATTAAAGGAAGCAGAAACCGCATGAACGGTGCTTTTTTCCATACATGAATTACGGGCAATGACATTTACAAAAGGTAAAACACACTTAATATCTTTTCAATACCACTTTACGGGTATTTCTTATAGCTTCGTACCTTTCACTCAAGAAAAATATTATGAGAAAACTTTTGATTATACCGGCATTGATCTTCTTCAGTAATTTATTTTCTCAAACTCTTCAACAGATCGAATCAAAAAGAGTGGGTTTGCCAAATGGATGGAGCCTTACTCCTGTTGGAAAAGACCTGCCATTAGGTGATCTTCCTTTGAACATGGCCGTTTCACCATCAAAGAAACTTATTGCGGTTACTAATAATGGGCAGAGTGTACAATCACTTCAACTGATAGACGCAGTAAATGATAAAATATTAAGCTCAGTTGTTATTCCAAAATCATGGTATGGAATAAAGTTCAGCAGCGATGAAAAGTTTTTATACGCATCAGGAGGAAATGATAACTGGATATTAAAGTATGCTATTAAAAGTAACCAGCTTGTATTGAATGATAGTATTTCATTAGGAAGAAAATGGCCAAATAAAATCTCTCCTACAGGTATAGAAATAGACGATGCAAAAAAAACGATGTATGTGGGTACAAAAGAGAATAATACTCTTTACGTGATTGATTTAAGTTCTAAAAAAATCATTGATTCGATTCCCTTAGACGGCGAAGCTTATGGATGTGTATTATCTACCGATAAAAAAAGATTATACGTATCTGTATGGGGCGCTGATGAAGTGGTTATTATTAATACAACAAATAAAAAGATCTCAGATCATATAAAAGTTGGTGACAATCCCAATGAATTATGCTTGTCAAAAACCGGGAAACTATTATATGTTGCCAATGCAAATGATAATTCTGTTTCAATCATCAATACCCAAACATTGAAAGTGATCGAGACATTAAGTGCCGCACTTTTTCCAAGTGCTCCTCCCGGCTCTACTTCCAATGGTCTTGCACTAAGTACGGATGAAAAAACTTTATACATTGCCAATGCAGATAATAATTGCCTGGCAGTTTTTGATGTAAGCAAACCGGGTCAAAGTAAAAGCAATGGTTTCATTCCTACAGGCTGGTATCCTACCAATGTAAAAGTGATCGGCAAAAAAATATTTGTAACAAACGGAAAAGGTTTTTCATCGCAGGCGAATCCTTATGGTCCTAATCCTGTAAAGAAAAGAGAAGAAGTAGTTTACCAGGAGGGAGACAAAACAAAGCCGATCGAAGTTCAATACATCGGTGGACTTTTTAAAGGCACGATGAGTATCATTAATACACCGACACCTCAGCAACTTTCAGTTTATTCGCAGGTTGTTTATCACAATACGCCGTATACGAAAGAAACAGAATCTTTGAGCAAGGGAGAAGTGGGAAACCCGATCCCAATGAAACTGGGCGATCCCTCACCGATCAAATATGTTTTTTACCTCATCAAGGAAAACAGAACATACGACCAGGTGCTTGGTGATATCAAAGAAGGTAATGGCGACCCATCATTGGTTTTATTTGGAGAAAATGTTACTCCTAATCTTCATAAGCTGGCAAAAGAATTTGTGTTGCTTGATAATTTCTATTGCGATGGCGAAGTAAGCGCCGATGGCCATAGCTGGAGTATGGGAGCTTATGCGACAGATTATTTAGAAAAAGTATGGCCGACAAGTTATGGTGGTCGGGGTGGCAGTTACCCGGGAGAGGGGATGAATAAAACGGCAAACAATAAATGGTATATCTGGGATCAGTGTAAGAAAAAAAATATTTCCTATCGTACTTATGGCGAGTTTACTGATGCAAGAACTGCCAGCATTCCTGTTCTTGATAATCATTTTTGTCCTTATTACACTGGCTGGAACATGGATGTGAAAGACATTGAACGTTTTTTTCAATGGAAAAAAGAATTTGATTCATTGCTTGCAGCTAAGGCGGTACCGCAATTCAATACGATGCGTTTTGGCAATGACCATACGGAAGGTTTACGAAATGGTAAGCCAACACCGTTCGCACATGTAGCCGATAATGATCTTGCTGTTGGCATGTTTGTAGAATATCTCAGCAATAGTCCTATTTGGAATGAAAGCGCTGTTTTTATTGTAGAAGATGATGCGCAGAATGGCGCCGATCATGTGGATGCACATCGCACAACGGCTTATGTTGCCGGCGGTTTTGTAAAAAGAAAATTTGTTGATCACACGATGTATTCCACATCGTCTATGTTGCGTACGATGGAGTTGATCCTTGGTTTGCAACCGATGAGTCAATATGATGCCGCAGCTGAACCAATGTGGCGGAGTTTTAGTCCAATTCCCGATCAGACCCCGTTTGTATCGTTGCCGGCGAATATCGATCTCAATCAAAAAAATACTGTCTTGAACAAATGGCAAAGGAAAAGTGAAACGTTTGATTTTACTAATGAGGACCGTGCTCCTGATCTTGAATTCAGTGAATTACTTTGGTATGCTATTAAAGGAGATCATGTTCCTTTTCCCGGTCCAAAACGATCGGCCTTTGTAAAATTGAAAGATAAGAAAGAGGAAGACAATGATGATTAATTTGTAGCAAGCTTTTGTAATTCTTTTCATCGTCCCTTGCGTCGCACTCTTGTACTGCAACAATTCTATTCAACACAGCAGAGTCTTGTCATGCAGAGCCGGGTTTAATAATGATTATTCAAAATGTAATAAATGTCAGGCGAAGCATTTCATACTTGTTAAAGTCTGAGATGCCTCGTTCCTCGGCATGACAAGACTCCGTGAATAGGAAATTTCTTTGCACCTTTTGTATTTCATCTTTGCGTGAAGCCTTTCTACGCCAGCATTTTCTTTAAATAGGCCACTTGCCCAAGATGATAAATATTATGCTGTATCAATCCATTCAGCAAAAACCGGAAATTATATTTACGCAGCGGAACAATATCACCTAAAAAATTATCATCTTCTTTTTGTTTAAGCAACTCAATTATTTTATCATGAGTTGCTTTCAATTGTTCTATTCCTTTTTTCCATGAATGAGTTTTTGGATCAATAGTCCGCCAGTCATTCGCTTCGATTGCTTTCATTTGCTCAACAGTTCTGTTCTCAAGACCACCAAGTGTAAACTCGGCCCAAGTATTCATGTGCCAAAGCAATTCGATCATTGAATGTTCCGTACCGTTTGGTTTTGTATTGGCTTTCGATTCATCTGCTTCTGCTAATATTTCATACACAGCACGGCCAAACCATGGTTGACCACTTAAAGTTGCTTCAAAACTTTTGATGATGTATTCGGTTTCTTTATTCATGATATGAAATTAATTGAGATTTTATTTTCTTTCTTTTTGTTTATAAAAAATTTTTTATCATTAAAATTTCATTTTCCTTTAAACCTAACTCTTTTGAATGGCCCAACAGTTCTTGGAGTACTGTTTTTCTTTGCTTTTGTTTTAATTTCTTTATTGGAATGATTTGATCTTTATTCTCATTAGAAGCATGCTCCTGCAAATAAAAAATATTTTGATTATCTCTATAGAAGGGAGTAGATAACCCAATATTATCATAAGTTTTTTTATTTAGATTTAGGATGGGTTGGAATGAATTTGAGTCTGCTTCATCAATGATCTTATCAAAATAATAGACATGGTTTTTATCCCTTAAAATATGGATATCAATAACAACAGTACTTGCCGCGTCAATAATTCCTTTTAGAAAAATTTCTTCGCAATAATAGACATGTTTCTTATCATGTGCCCATGATGAGTATCCGCTATCTTTAATAAAGCTATATTTTGCTAATATGTCCTTAGATAATCCTTCATATTCATATAGAACTTTAAAGGTAGAAGGGTCAGCTTCTGAAATTATTTCATCAGAGTGGAAAACTGTGGATTTGTCCTTCGCATAAAACTTATTAAGAATAATAAAAGATTCTTTTTCAAAGGGGAATCTCTTACCATTCACGAACAAATTTTTCCCATCTGTAAAAAAATGCTCTGAAATTAAGATAAGTTCTTCCTTAAAGTCATTTTGTATTTTCTTCCCATACCAATAAAGGGAATTATCTATTTTAAAGTAGCCATAACTTTTATAATCTGTATAAGTGGAATAATTTTCCTTCAATAATTTTGATTCGCTAAAGATTTTATTTTTATCACAACTATAGAAATTAGTCAATAGTTTGAAGCTTTTTATGTCAACTCCGTTAAGTAGTTCAATTTTGCCAGTATTAAACGACTTAAAATATATGTTACCATCATTATCTTGAAGATAATATTCCTCTTTTAAGTATTTTCTTAGATTACCTTCTTTCATTACTCATAAATTTACAAAACAACTCTCCCTAAAACAAAAAGGGCTGCATCAGCAACCCTTTCCTCCTAATCTTTTATAATCCTGGTAAATCGTGGTTCTATTTACTTAAATACATACTCCTATCCTTATACAACTGCCTGAAATAAGGATCTCTTAAATTTTTTATAAACCGTATCGCTTCACCGGTTGATTTCATTTCAGGTCCAAGCTCTCTGCTTACTCCGGGGAATTTATTAAAGCTGAATACTGGTTCTTTAATTGCAAATCCATCCAGATGTTTTTCTTCCGGTATATCTGACACTTTCATTTCACCTAACATTACTTTGGTGGCGTAGTTCAGATAAGGTTTGTTATATGCTTTTGCAATGAAGGGTGTTGTTCTTGAAGCCCTCGGGTTGGCTTCTATCACATATACTTTTGTTTCCTTGATAGCAAACTGGATATTGATAAGCCCTTTAATTTTTAATTCAAGAGCTATCTTTTTTGCATAGTCAACCATATCCTGGAGTTCCAGCGGACTCAGGTTGAATGCCGGTAATACTGCATTGCTATCACCACTATGAATACCTGCTGGCTCAATATGCTCCATGATGCCCATCACATGAAATTTCTCACCATCACATATTGCATCGATCTCGGCTTCCTGGCAGCGATCAAGAAAATGGTCAACTAAAATTTTATTTCCGGGAATATGTTTCAGTAAACTCACCACTGCCTTTTCCAGTTCATCATCATTGATAACGATCCGCATTCTTTGTCCGCCGAGTACATACGAAGGACGAACAAGCACAGGGTAACCAACTTTATTCGCAACAACTATCGCTTCGTCCACTGTCCATGCAGTTCCATATTCCGGGTAAGGAATTTCAAGCTCTTTCAGAATATCAGAAAAACGGCCGCGGTCTTCGGCAATATCCATACTATCATACGAAGTGCCGATGATCTTGACTCCCTTTTTATGGAGTTTTTCAGCAAGTTTTAATGCAGTTTGTCCGCCCAACTGAACGATCACTCCATCTGGCCTTTCATGTTCAATTATTTCCCAGATATGTTCCCAATAAACCGGTTCGAAATAAAGTTTATCAGCCATGTCAAAATCAGTACTCACTGTTTCAGGATTACAGTTGATCATGATTGATTCGTAACCGCATTCTTTTATAGCAAGCAAACCATGCACACAGCAATAATCAAATTCAATTCCCTGCCCGATGCGATTTGGACCTGAACCAAGAACGATTATTTTTTTCTTATCGCTTCTTTTGCTTTCGTTCTCACCACCACGTTCAAAAGTGGAGTAGAAATATGGTGTCTTTGCTTCAAACTCTGCGCTGCAGGTGTCTACCATTTTAAAAACACGGGTAATGCCGAGTTTTTTTCTATGTTCATAAACTTCATCTTCTGTTGAATCGTTCATGATGCGACAAAGTTGCTCATCGCTGAACCCCATTGTTTTTGCCTCTCGTAATAGTTCAGCAGGCAGCGTATGGAGTTTGTATTTTTTTATTTCAACTTCAAGGTTGCAGATCTTTTGTATCTCATAAATAAACCAGCGGTCAATTCCATGAGTAGCTTTAGAAATGGTGTTTACACTAACACCCATCATCAGTGCATCTTTTATTCTAAAGATGCGATCCCACTTGGGTGTTTTGATCTGCTCAATAATTTCTTCAGCATGCAACATGCTTTTTCCATAATAGCCCAAGCCGACTGCATTATTCTCCAAACTCTGACAAGCTTTCTGTACGGCTTCGGCAAAACTCCTTCCGATCGCCATTACTTCACCCACACTTTTCATTTGCAGCCCAAGTGTATCATTGGCCCCTTTGAACTTATCAAAATTCCAGCGGGGGATCTTTACAATCACATAATCAAGAGCCGGTTCAAAAAATGCAGAGGTGGTTTTTGTGATCTGGTTTTCCAATTCATCAAGGTTATAACCAATAGCAAGCTTTGCGGCGATCTTGGCAATTGGATAACCGGTAGCTTTTGATGCGAGGGCAGAAGAACGACTCACCCTTGGGTTAATTTCACTTGCAATTATTTCTTCGGTATCGGGATTCAACGCAAACTGAACATTACAACCGCCGGCAAAATTTCCAAGGTCACGCATCATTTTGATGGCAGTGTTCCTCATCAACTGCATAGCAGTATCGCTGAGTGTCATTGCCGGTGCAACAGTAATTGAGTCACCTGTATGTACACCCATCGGGTCAAAGTTCTCTACACTGCAGATGATACAAACATTATCATTTGCATCACGCAGCAATTCCAGTTCAAATTCTTTCCAACCTAAAACTGCTTTTTCAACAAGTACTTCATGAATTGGAGATGCTTCCAGTCCGCGGTTAAGTGCCTCATCTAAAAAATCTTTGTTGAGTACAAAACCACCTCCCGTACCGCCGAGTGTAAATGAAGGACGGATCACAAGCGGAAATCCAATCTCTTGCGCAAATTCTTTTCCTTCTAAATGTGAATTGGCGGTTCTGGCTGGAGCAACAGGCACGCCGAGCTGGATCATCCATTGGCGGAACTTCTCCCTATCCTCTGCTTTATCAATTGCTTTTATATCTACACCGATCAGTCGTACGTTATATTGTTTCCATATACCAAGATCTTCGGCTTCTTTTGCCAGGTTCAATGCTGTTTGTCCGCCCATAGTTGGCAATACTGCGTCAATTTGGTTTTCCTGCAAGATCTGTTCAATACTTTCAACCGTTAGTGGTAAAAGATACACACGATCAGCCATCATCGGGTCAGTCATGATGGTAGCTGGATTGCTGTTGATAAGAATTACTTTAATACCTTCTTCTCTTAAACTCCTTGCTGCTTGTGTACCTGAATAATCGAACTCACACGCCTGGCCAATAATGATGGGGCCAGAACCAATAATCAATACAGATTTAATCGAAGGATCTTTTGGCATTTTTGGGTTTTAATTTAATAGCTGGTAACCGTGAGGACATAAAAAAACCGGGTTTGTTACCCGGGGTGCAAAAGTAAGGGAATCGGAGATTTTGATGTATTGTTATTCCAAATAAATTTTAATTCCGTTACAAATGTTCAATTGTTGTGGAAAGAAGCGATCTCATAGTCATCAAGAACAACCTCATTTGGACCAGGTCTCACTTTCCTCTCATCACGGGTTTTCATTTTTTTCACCCAACTGCTACGGGCTCCCTGGCCTTTTACGGCCCCAATAAACAGGCCGCCAACAACAACTGCTGCGATAAAGATCTTATGGTTAATCTGTTTCATCTGTCAAAGGTTTATGGTAAATGGTTTCAAATTCAATCAGCGATTTTCATCAGGACTACCGTTCGGTATTATTGGAGAAGGACGACGTTCTAATTCTTAAGACAAATGGCGTTCCAAATTTGTTGCACATTGAAATAAAAAAATCCAGTTAATTCCACACATGTGAAATTAATTGGACTTAAAAGTGTGTATTAACTATTTGTTAATTGAAATGTTGACGATGTAGCTTCCCGATTCGAAAAATTCTAATTCAACTTCTTCTGTTCCTATTGTCAATTTTACCCTCATCGGAAAAATTACTTCCAAAAGTGTTGTCTCCGTACTTTTCAAGTGTGCCTCAAGAGAGGTTAGTCTTTCATAGTGACCCTTTAAAACTTGTACAAGATCTACAGTATAACGTGGCATTGTAGCCCCAGAACTGGTTTGAGCGCCACCCGTAGTATTGGTGACAACAATTTTTATTTTATTCAGTGGATCGGAAATATATTCCACAAGCACTTCTCTTACGGACCCTGTTTTACTATGAACGATCCACGGCTTTTCATTTTTTCCAATATATACATCCTTTTTCCAAAACCCCTCTACAATACTATCCTGTGCACCTTCTCTTTTCATTGTCATTGTACCTTTTCCTTCACGAAGCCCCTTTATATATTTTCCTTCGAATACATTTTTATTGCTCCAGGTATATGTTCCGTGGCCGTCGGGAATCCCATTCTTAAACTCTCCTTCATAAGTATCCATTCCAACAGCTTTTCCTTTGCCATGTGCTTTATTCTTTTTACAATCCCCGGTGTAAGTACCTTTTAAAGATTCTTTATCTACTTCACAGGTTTGACTGTATGCGCTAAAGGATAAGAAAAGAAAAACAATGGCAGGAGTTTTTATTTTTAGAAGAATAGTTTTGCTCATGCAGTTTTATTTAGACCGAAATTAGGCAATGATTAAATTAGATGGGCAAGGTTTATGTTATTTTGCTCCCTGTATGATCAAAGGCAATTATTTAAAACAACATGCTGCACTGTTCTTTTTACTGTTATCATTTCTGAGTGGTAAAAGTCAAACAAACGGCGACACTAAGTACCCTCAGGGATATTTTACCAACCCGCTAAAAATTCCTATGTCGCTAAGTGCAAATTTTGGCGAATTAAGACCTAATCATTGGCATATGGGTCTTGATATAAGAACTGATCAGAAAGAAAATCTTCCTGTTTTTGCTTCAGCCGATGGCTATGTGGCACATATTGGTATCAGGCCACAGAGTTTTGGAAAATTTATTATCATCAACCATCCAAACGGGTATTCTACTTTGTATGCACATTTGAATGAGTTTTATCCTGCATTAGAAAAATATGTGAGAGAAAAACAAACTGAGAAAGAATCATGGGCTATTGAAATAGATTTTACTGATAAGGATTTTAAAGTAAAGAAAGGAAATGAGATCGCTAAAAGTGGAAATACAGGTGGCTCGCAGGGCCCGCATTTACATTTTGAAATAAGGGAAACAAAAACTGACCGGAGTCTTAACCCTTTGTTGTTTGGAATGCCTTTGCAAGATGATGTTGCACCTACTTTATTAAAACTTGCGATGTATGATCGCAGCATAAGTACATATGAGCAAACACCCCAAATTTTTTATTTAAAGAAAACAGGCAGCAGTTATATTATTCCGAATATGCCAGTACTAAAAACCGGGTTTAAAAAATTAAGTTTTGCTATCCAGGCTGTCGATAAGTTCACCGGTTCACAAAACGGTAACGGGATCTATACTGCACGTATTTTTAAAGATGAAGAACGAATAGCAGAATTTATTCTTGATGAGATCGATTATAGCGAATCCGAGTATATCAATGCCCAAATAGATTATCGTTATTTCAAATCTGGCAGGGGTTATTTTCAGCATATATCACCTTTGCCTGGCCGGGAAGAAAGGATCTATCATCTTCATAATAATGATGGCTTAATTCATCTCGATGATACTTTGCAGCATACTATAACTATTCAAGTGGGAGATGCAAATGAAAATTTTTCAAGTGCCAGTTTCCTGGTCCAATTTACAAATAGCATTTCTATATATAGAGCTGACCGAAAGCCTGATAACTTTATTCCGGGCAATGTAAATGTTATAGAAAAAAAAGACTTCGAAGCATTTCTTCCGGAGAAATGTATATATGATACCATACAACCATTTTATAATTACACCAATTCTACCTTACCGAATGCAGTTTCTGACTTGCATCAATTAAATGATAACAGCTACCCGGTGCATGAAGAAATGACCATCAGGATCAAACCGACGATCCAGGTTAAAAAAGAATTGCGTGATAAAATTGTGATCCAACGAAATGCAGGCAATGCTATAATAAAACCAGTATGGCAAGGAGAATGGCTCTCAGCAAAAACCGGGGCGTTTGGATCCTTTATTGCATTGGTTGATCTGACTCCTCCGCAATTAAACAGTATTGGAAAAGGAGATACAGTAAATCTTAGTCCTGCTTCAAGAATTGTATTTACACCAACTGATAACTCTGGTATAAAAAGTTTTCATGCAGAACTGGATGGCAATTGGCTTATGTTCACCAACGATAAAGGAAGAAGCTGGATCTATAAATTTGATGAACAATGCCCCTTTGGTGTACATGAATTAAAAGTTAGAGTAGAGGATATTGTAGGGAATGTAACGGAGAAAACATGGTGGTTTAAAAAATATCCGTACACCCCACCGCCACCAAAGAAAAAAAAGAAGACGACTGCTAAAAAGAAAACGGCAGTAAAGAAAAAATAAAAAACCGATGGTAACACTTCAGGAAGGTGATAAAGCACCAGCATTTACCGGCAAAGACCAGGACGGAAAAAAAATTTCTTTGTCCGATTACAAAGGCAAGAAGCTGATCTTATATTTTTATTCAGAAGCAGGTTCACCGACCTGCACCATAGAATCTTGCAACCTCAGGGATAATAATTCTTTGCTAAAGAAAAAGGGGTTTGAAGTATTAGGTGTAAGTCCGGATAATGAAAGCAAGCAAAAGAAATTTGAAATAAAATATAAACTTCCCTTTTCATTAATTGCCGACACGGAAAATAAAATAACTGCCGCTTATGGTGTGCATGATATGAAAAAATTATTTGGTCGTGAATACATGGGTATCCTTCGCACCACTTTTGTCATTGATGAAAATGGGATCATTCAAAAAATATTTCACAAGCCAAAGAATAAGGCACATGCGCAGGAAATATTGAAGGCCTTTGAATAAATTCCTTGCAGTTTAGCATTCGTGATAGTATCTTCTAATTTTATTGGATAAGCAACCCCTTTATTCAAAGTTTCGATTTATTAAAAACCAAAACAGTCATTATGAAACGATCACTCTTTGTTGTTCTTCTTTTTGCATTTATTAATTCTTCAGAACAGGAGACAACAATAATTAAAACTCCCACAAAACCAGAGTTCACCAACACTAAAGTATTCTACTCACAAAAAGCAGTTAACACAAAAACAGTAGAAGTTCACCCTAAAGGCATCATGGATTTTAGTATCGATCATTATTTTGGTGATATTGCTGGTGATCAGGGTGGTCCTAAACATAATTTCTTCGGGTTGGATGGTATTAAGGATGTCCGTATTGGTTTCCAGTTAGGTTTAAGTGATAGGTTAAATATCATCTTCGCGAGGGCAAAAGGTTCTGGGAATGTGACAAATCAATATGAATGGGGATTAAAATACCAGGCACTAAGACAAAAAGACAATGACCCAAGTCATCCACTTTCACTTACATTTTTTGCAAACGATGTTTTATCTGCTATGCGATCAGGAGGAGACACTGCTACGGATTATGAAAATTCATTTGAGGATTTCGGCAGCCGTCATAGCCAGGTAGTACAAGTGTTAGCAGCAAGAAAATTTGGTAAAGTAAGCCTGCAGTTAAATCCAATCTATCTTCATACAAACTATGTAGAGGTTGGTGCCAAGGAAAATCTTTTTGCTATCGGGGGTGCTATACGCTGGCCGTTAAGTAAAAAATTTGTTCTGATTGCCGATTATTTTCACACTTTCAGATCACCAAACAGTTTAGATTCTGCGCACACAATAGGATTTCATGATCCCTTCGGTATCGGCTTTGAGATCATAACGGAAGGACATGTCTTTCATCTTAATTTCACCAATGCAACGGATATCCTGGAGAATCGTTTTATTCGGGCCACCACCTCATCCTGGGGAGACGGTCAATTCCGCTGGGCATTTACACTTACAAGGAATTTTGTTGTGTTCAGAGATAAGAAAGTGAAAGGGAATTAATGTTGTTATAAAACCCACTCCACTTCTCCAAACTCAAATCTTTCTTCTATTGAATGTTGAGTGATCAATTGTCCTGTTACCGAAACTTCCTTTATCGTTGTTTCAAAAACACGGGTTCCTTTTTTCAATTTTACTTTTTCATCTTTTTTATAAAGATGAGTTTGATATTTATTAAAAAGAGTCATGAAATTTCCAGCGATCAATGACTGGTAATTCTTTTCAATGATAGAACAAAGCTCTTGCGCAAGTTCAACTGGGTTATATTTTTTACCAGTTATTTGTTTTAAAGAAAAAGGGTTTGGTAAATTAGGATCGAAATCCGTTTGATTGATATTTATCCCTATCCCAGCAACCGACCATTGCCACCTGCCAACTGTCGACTGACTACTTTGAATAACATTCTCGATCAGGATTCCCCCTGCCTTCCTGTCACGCCAATAAATATCATTAGGCCATTTAATTTTTGTTTCATCACCGGCATATTTTGAAAAAAATTCACAAGCACTGACCGCAATGCATACACTTAATTTGAATTGGTCGGGAATGCTTAATGGATAAGGATTTAACAGAATGCTAAGAGCAATATTCAAGTCTTTCTGAGATGCCCATTTCTTACCACGTTGTCCCTTTCCGGCTGTTTGTTCATGTGTAAAAACAGCCATACCATGCTGAGCCTCACCATGTCCGTCCGGCAGAAGATCTCCATGAATAAGCCCCATGGCATATTTGTTGGTACTATCAATTGATTGCAGCTCAATAAAAGGCTTTCCAATTGGATTGCCGGCAGATGGTAGTGGCAATTAATTACTATTTTTGACAAAGTAAATCAGTTTTCGGGTACTGGTTATTTGTTGCTGGTAAAAAACATACAAATAACGAGTAACAAGTAACCGGAGAACCAGTAAATAAAACTTCAAACCTTAAAAAAAAATTATTGGAACAATTGTCAGTATTGGCTACACGAAAAAAGAAAAGCACTGTCCGGTTAACGAAGAATTCAAAACTCATTAAAACCATCATCAACGCTATACAGGAGAAAAAAGGTGAAAACATTATTTCTCTTGACCTGAGAAAAGTAGATGAAGCTGTTGCAGATTTTTTTATTGTCTGCGAAGCAGGTAGTCAGCCTCAGGTAAGGGCCATTTCGGATTTTATTGAAGAGCAAATAAAAGAGAAATGTGATGAATACCCATATCATCATGAAGGAAAGAAGAACCTGCAATGGGTATTGATCGATTATGTGAATGTGGTGGTTCATGTGATGCTTTCAGAAACAAGGAAATTTTATAAGCTGGAAGAAATGTGGAGTGATGCGGTGGCACATGAGTATGAAGACTAAGCAGCTTTGGTAAAGTATAGAAATTAAAATCTAATCATTAAGAAAACAGGTTATCGGGAGAATAAAGAAAAAAATGTCACAAGATCAATTTAATAAAAACGAAAAATTTCCACGGTTTCAACCAAACCGTGATGAGAATAAAAAAGGCGGACCTAAATTCAGCAATTACTGGGTGTGGGCCATCTTACTTGCAACTGTTATAGGCTTTAGCATATTTAGTCCATTTGGCAAAAGAACTCAACCTATTACGGTAGGTGAATTCAAAGACATGTTGCGTAAGCACCATGTTGAAAAATATACCGAGGTAACCAATAAGAATATTGTAAGGGTATCTATAAGAAAAGATAGTCTCAGGGAATATTTGGATAAGCTTCCTACAAATGCTATTTCAAATAAAAAAGATGAAAAACCTCCGCAATTCAGTTTTGAATCAAATGAGCGGTTTAGGGAAGAGATCCTTGAATTTAAAAAGCAGAACCCTGCCTATTTCCCCGATGAATCTTATGATCCTTATTTTATTGAAAAGGACAGCACATGGTTTTCGGGTGCCGTGAGTTTTATATTACCAGTATTGCTTTTTCTTGCGATATGGATACTGCTGATGCGTAAAATGAGTGGGGGCGCAGGAGCAGGTGGTGGTCCGGGTGGTATCTTTAATATTGGTAAATCAAAAGCGACATTATTTGATAAGGGAACAAAAGTGAATATCACATTTGCTGATGTGGCTGGTCTTGATGAAGCGAAAGTGGAAGTGATGGAGATCGTTGACTTTTTAAAGAATCCAAAAAAATATACAAACCTAGGTGGTAAAATTCCAAAAGGCGCATTGTTGATCGGGCCTCCGGGAACTGGTAAAACACTTCTTGCAAAAGCGATGGCCGGTGAAGCACAAGTTCCTTTCTTTAGCCTTAGTGGTAGTGATTTCGTTGAAATGTTTGTGGGTGTTGGTGCCAGCCGTGTTCGTGATCTTTTTAAACAAGCAAGAGAAAAAGCTCCCTGTATAATTTTTATTGATGAAATAGATGCGATCGGTCGTGCAAGAGGAAAGAATGTAATGATGAGCAATGATGAAAGAGAAAGCACATTGAATCAATTGCTGGTAGAAATGGATGGTTTTGGAACTGATGCGGGTATAATAGTCTTAGCGGCTACCAACCGTCCTGATGTATTAGATAATGCATTGCTTCGCCCCGGTCGTTTTGATAGGCAGATATCAATTGATAAACCAGATCTGAAAGGAAGAGAAGCAATTTTTAAAGTACACCTGAAACCAATTAAGCTTTCTGAAAAAGTTGACATACATAAACTGGCGGAACAAACTCCGGGATTTGCCGGCGCTGATATCGCCAATATTTGTAATGAAGCTGCTTTGATCGCAGCAAGAAAAGGAAAGCAATCAGTTGAGATGGCCGATTTCCAGGATGCAGTTGACAGGGTGATCGGTGGTCTTGAAAAGAAGAACAAGATCATTTTACCCGAGGAGAAAAAAATTATTGCATTCCATGAAGCAGGTCATGCAATATGTGGTTGGTTCCTGGAGCATGCTTACCCATTATTGAAAGTAACGATCGTTCCAAGAGGAACCGCTGCATTAGGCTATGCCCAATACACACCGAAAGAGCAATACTTATATAATATTGATCAACTGATGGATCAAATCTGTATGACATTAGGCGGTCGTGCAGCTGAAGATATTTTCTTTGATAAAATTTCAACGGGTGCACAAAATGATCTTCAGCAGATAACAAAGATCGCTTACTCTATGGTGACGGTTTATGGTATGAATGAAAAGGTGGGAAGAGTAAGTTTTTATGATCCACAACAGGAAAATTCGTTCACAAAACCATATTCTGAAGAAACATCCAGGTTAATTGATGAGGAAGTACGTAAGTTGATCGATGAAGGATATGTAAGAACAAAAAATTTATTAATAGAAAAGAAAGAGCAGGTTAGAATTGTTGCTGAAGCATTGTTAGAAAGAGAGGTTCTTTTTCAAAGCGATGTAGAAGCATTGATCGGTAAAAGACCATATGAAGAAAAGAAAGTGCTTGATGTTCCGATAGTAGAGTCAATCGTTGAGCAGGCGAAACCTTTTGAAAAGCCTGCAGAAAAAAGTTCGAACGAAGGGGCGGAAGGAGCTGGTTCGGGAATGTTTCCACTACCGGCTTAATTAAAATAACCGGAATGAAATTTTCTCCATCAAAAGAATCAATTCTCAAAAAAATAAGAAAGGCGTTGAGTCACTCAACGCCTCTTCCTTTTCCGCAAAGTGAGGGCAATCAGCCAATATTCCCTCCGGCATCAGAAGAGCTTGAAGTAGTATTTGCAGAGCAATTCAATGGATTGGGCGGCCGGTTTATTTTTTGCGTCAACAGACAAGAACTGGCTTTTCAATTTAATAGTCTTATTAAAAAAAGTGACTGGCAAAAAGTTTACTGTGTTGAAAGTAAGATGAGGGAGCTTGTTGGTAATTCGGCAGAAGAAAGATTTACTGAAAAAGATCTTGCAGATTGTGATGTAAGTGTAACAGGTTGCGAATACTTGGTAGCTCGTACCGGCAGTATTGTAATGACTGCAGCATCGTCATCAGGCCGAACAACGAGTGTATATGCACCGATTCATATTTGCATTGCCTTTACCAGTCAGCTTGTATATGATGTGAAAGATGCATTGGTATTGATGAAAGAAAAATATAAGGACAATTTTCCCTCACTTATCACCTTTGCCACTGGTCCTAGCCGCACGGCTGATATTGAAAAAACATTAGTGGTAGGAGTTCATGGCCCCAAAGAAGTATATTGCTTTTTAGTTGATGCATAGCTTCATGCTTCGTACTTTTAGTGCATGAAAAACAAGGAGGTTTACCAACTTTTTGTCTATGGTTCATTGCGTAGCGGGTTTCGTAGCCCCGCCTATGAATATATCAGCCGTTATTTTGATCTTGTTGGAGAAGCAAAAGTAAAAGGTGAATTGTATGATCTTGGAACTTATCCTGCTGCGAGACCAACTGATAACAACAAATTTATCATTGGTGAATTATACAGGATCAGGAATGAAAAAGAATTTGCCTGGGCAATAGGACAGCTTGATGATTATGAAGGAGTGCATGTGGGTTCTGATGAAGAGCAGCTTTACCGCCGTAATGTCTCAGAAGTTTTTATTGATAATAAGTCCACAAACGCATGGGTATACTGGTATTATGGCGATGTGCATGATAAGCCCATAATTGAATCGGGAGATGTTCTTAAATATATGGATCAAAAGAAATAATTTCAGTTCGTGACATTTCCAACAGATAAAAAAATATACTTCCTTTCAGACTTTCATCTTGGTGCACCGGATGCGGCGTCGAGTCTTCAAAGAGAAAAACAAGTGGTTCGTTTTCTTGATGAAATTAAAAAAGATGCTGCCGAGATCTTTTTGGTTGGTGATATGTTTGATTTCTGGTATGAATACAGGAAAGTTGTTCCTAAAGGTTTTACAAGGTTATTAGGAAAGCTTGCTGAATTATCTGATGCCGGTATTCCCATGCATTTTTTTGTAGGCAATCATGATATGTGGATGAAAGATTATTTTGTAAAAGAATTAAATATCCCGATCTATTTCGAGCCAAAAGAATTTGAAAGAAATGGGAAGAAATTTTTAATAGGCCATGGTGATGGATTGGGTCCCGGTGATAAAGGGTATAAGTTTTTAAAAAAGATATTTCGCAATCCTTTTTGTAAATGGTTGTTTGGTATTCTTCCGCCTTATTTCGGTATGGGACTGGCTGATTATTTCAGCCGGCGAAGTAGGGCACAGACAGGAGCATCAGAAGAAATTTTTTTGGGAGAAGATAAAGAATGGCTGCTCATTTACAGTAAAGAGATATTAAAGGAAAAAAATGTTGATTTTTTTGTGTTTGGGCATAGACACTTAGCCATTGATTTTCGTCTATCAGGTAGCAGCAGGTATATTAACCTTGGGGATTGGATACATTATTATACATATGCTGTATTCGATGGAAATAATCTTCAATTGAGATCGTTTTTAAATAAGGATGAAAAAATAATCAGGCGATAAATGCTAAAACGGGCAACTATATTTTTTTTAGTTTTCATTTTGTGCTTTGTTAGCAATGCACAAAATGATTCATTATTTGTGCCGGTTAAAAAAATAAAAGGAGATATTGTTGCATTTACAGCGGATAATTTTGATAATATTTACTTGCTTAACTCCTACGATCAATTAAAAAAGATTGCTGTGAATGGGGATTCAGTGGCAGTTTTCAATAATGTGAGGAGATACGGTAAGGTTGCGCAAATGGATGTCTCAAACCCTATGCGGGTTTTACTTTATTACAAAGATTTTTCAACTATTGTCGTCCTTGATCGATTGATGACTACCCGCAGCACTATAGACCTGCGCAAACAGGATATCTTCCATGTGGAAGCCGTTTGTTTGTCTTATGATAATAAGATCTGGCTGTATGATGAGTTTGAACATAAGCTGAAAAAAATAGATGAGGATGGCAAACTTCTTTTCGCTACCAGCGATTTTCGCCAACTGTTTGGCGAGGCATTTTCTTTCACATCCATCTTCGACCAGGATGGGTTTCTTTATTTATACGATAAGAATAAAGGCGTTTATGTCTTCGACTATTATGGCACTTTAAAGAATATATTCTCGCTTACCGGCTACGATAATTTTAATGCTGTTGGAAAATTTATAACCGGCACAAGGCATGATTCCCTGATGCGCTACCAGCCTTCGAATTTACTTTTGCAGGAAGTAAAGATGCCGGAATCTTTCAGAAAAGCGCAATCCATACTTTTTACCTCAACAAAAGCGTACGCATTAAAAAAGGATGAGTTGGAGATTTACCAGCTTCGCTAAGGCCTTTCTTTTTTACTTTTGCATCCATGAATGATTTTCTGAATAAAATGATCTTTGATAACCCCGTCAAAAATTATTTGATCGTTGCCGGCGTTATTTTATTTGTTCTTATTTTAAAACGTGTTATATCCCGGTATTTTGCGGGTCTTATCTATCGACTGGTCAAAATTGTATTCAGGGATGTTGACAAGAGTTCTTTTTCAGGCCTTGTTGCAAAACCACTGGGCCTATTCATCTTTATCCTCGTATCAATTATAGCGTTGCACAAACTGACATTTCCCGGGTATTGGGATGTGGAAGTTTATAATAGAAGCGCAAAAGAGATCATACATACGGTTGGTACGCTTGTTTTGATCGCTTCATTTATCTGGCTGCTATTACGCATGATCGATTTTATTGCGCTTATTCTTGAACAAAAGGCTAACATGACCCCAAGTCATACCGATAACCAGCTCATCATTTTTTTTAAAGATTTTTTTAAGGTTGTTATCGGCATTGTTGGAATACTGATGATACTAAAAGCAGGGTTTGGTCTTAATATTAGCAGCCTGATAACCGGTTTAAGCATTGCGACAGCTGCTATTGCATTGTCTTTAAGAGAAAGCCTCGAGAATTTGATCGCTTCGTTCATCATATTTTTTGATAAACCATTTACTGTCGGTGATCTTGTGCATGTTCAACAGGTAACCGGTACGGTTGAAAAAATTGGATTAAGGAGTACGAGGATAAGAACTGATCAAAAAACTTTTGTTTCCGTTCCTAATAAGCAAATGGTGGATAGCATACTTGACAATCTTACGTTGCGTACACAACGCAAAGCAGAAATAAGATTAGAGACTGGTGTAAATATTTCTTCTGAAACGCTGAATAAATTCATTGAAGCAGTAAAAGGAAAACTGGTCCATCCACAAATAGAAGACAGCACTGTTTTTTTGTCGGACATAAGGTCAAACTCGTTTCTTATCAGCATAGATTTTTTTACTGCACCAATAGCGGTCAAAGAATTTCAAAAACTGAAACAGCAAAAAAATCTTGAGATATTAAAACTGATGGAAGAAATGAAGATCGAACTTGCGGGTGCAAGCAGTGATATAAAGATTTCGGGAAAATTGGAGCAATGAATTAAAACCATTTAATGAAATTCTATTTTATTTGTGTCATTTTTCTGTTCTTATCTTGCTCGAACTTAAAAAGAAAAGAAATAGAGTGCACCTTGGTTGAATCTCCAACTTCACTTGTCAGTTGTGGAATCTTGTCTGCTTGTGTAGGAATGAAATTTCAAAGAATAAGTAGTAATACCTTATTTGTTGGTTTAATCCATTGCCCTGGATTTTGGGATGATAATTTTTTTAAAGCTGGAAATAAATACACAATAGTAATCAGTGATGAGAAAATAGATAAAATCTGCGAGGTCACTTTTAATGCTTATAAAGATCAAAAGCTCACGACCTATCTAGTAGAGGATGTGTATTTAAAATAATTTATCCCAAACTCGCCTTCAATTCATTAAAAAATGATTTGATCTTTTCCAATGATTTGATCATTTTAAACTTTTCATCTACCTTCTTATTCTTCTTTAAAAATTCTTTTGCGCCTTCGATAGTGAATTTGCGGCGGCGAAGGAGATCATGGATCAAAACAAGATTCTTAACATCTATGGGGCGGAAGAAGCGGTCGCCTTTGCGGTTCTTTCTTGGTTCAAGTATATCGAATTCTGTTTCCCAATAGCGGATCAGGGATTGATTAACCCTGAACCATTTGGAAACTTCACCAATTGAATAGTATTGTTTCTGAAAAAGAATTTCATCCGGAGGGATCTGGATCAGGTCAGCATTCAAATGAATTTCCTTTAATGATAAACGTCCACGGGACGATCTTCTTTTTTCCAATGCTTCAACAACAGTAGTTACAACGTCCTCAGGCTCTAACCTTGGATCGATTTCTTCCTGTACCATTGTTTCCTGCTGTTCTTCCGGCATTTCATGCCCGGTGATCTTTACATCTTTTTCTTCTTCAGAAGAAAAATCAAAAGTTATTTGTGAAAGTGGTTTACCCATAGTTCAGTAAAGATAAGAACCTTGAAGAGTGCGACGCAACGATGTTGACAGGTGTGGAAAAGTTGGGCTTATAATAAATCAAGGCCCAAGGAACAAGGTTCAGGAAACAAATGACATCACAAATTTTGTACTTGTGCCTTGCTCCTTGAATCTTGTGCCTTAGTCAAAACTCTGATTTGATGCAGCTGCAAGTTTCAACAACCTATCGAATTGTTCTGGTGTAAGATCATTATAGAAGAAATAAATAGGATCGATCTTGTTCCCGTTCTTGATCACTTCATAATGGCAATGTGGACCGGTGCTCTTGCCGGTGCTGCCAACCCAACCGATCACTTCACCACGTTTTACTCTTTGCCCGCCTCTCGCTTTTATTTTAAACATGTGACCAAATAAAGTTTTGTAACCATAGCCATGATTGATGATAACATTATTGCCATAACCATCGCCACGATTGCCTGCAAATTCAACAGTGCCATCAGCCGTTGCATAAATAGGAGTGCCGGCAGGAGCCGCGAAATCAAGCCCGGGATGAAGTTTAACCGTTTTGTATACCGGGTCAATGCGATATCCAAAACCGGAAGCGATACGTTTAAGGTCTGAATTGCTTACTGGCTGAATAGCCGGGGTGGCAGCTAATAATTTTTCTTTATCCTTTGCCATTCCCTGGAGATCTTTATAAGAAGCCTGTTGTACTTTGATACGGCTGCTCATGTTATTCAGGGTTGTGACGATAGAGTTGATCAGATCATTTTGCTCCATTCCCTCTACCTTGGCTATCTGTTTTTCTTTTTCAAGGTCTTTTAATCTTGCACTGTCCGGTATTGGCGTAGCTTCAAAAATGGAACGATAAACTTCGTTGTCTCTATCTTCCAGCTCTTTCATTTGTTGTTCGATCTTTTTTGTTTCCTTGGTTAGTTCACGGTAACGGTCCTGCATTCTCTCGTTTTCGGCTCGCAACAATTTTTCGTTTGGTGAACCAATGAACCGGAAGGCTAATAATGAAATAATGGCGGCAGTAACGAATGCGGCAGCAATAAAACCAAATACGCGAAGGAGTTTGACACGCAAAGGGGTCTCCAGTTTTTCATACCGGAGCGTATGCGTATTATAATAGTATTTGATTTTTTTCATAACCCGGTGCGGTCTTAGTGGGTAACGGATAATTGGTTTTAAAATCAGGATGTAAACGGCCGTGTCTTACACAACTGGCAGCTTATCATTACCTTTGGCCACTTTTACAGTGAAGACAAATATAGTGTTATAAAAAGAAAAAGCAACCCTGCACGGCGGTAAGCAGGCTAATCAAAATTTATGATGACCAGTAGTGAAATAAGGCAACAGTTCCTGGATTTTTTCGCATCGAAAGGACACAGGATCTTGGCTTCTGCGCCTATAGTTGTAAAAAATGACCCGACATTGATGTTTACCAATGCGGGCATGAACCAGTTCAAAGATTATTTTTTGGGAAATAAACCAGCGCCAAATAAAAGAGTGGTTGATACGCAAAAATGTTTACGTGTAAGTGGCAAGCATAATGACCTGGAAGAAGTGGGTGTTGATACCTACCACCATACGATGTTTGAAATGCTGGGCAACTGGAGCTTTGGCGATTATTTTAAAAAAGAAGCGATCGAATGGAGTTGGGAATTACTGACCAAAGTATATGGATTGGATAAAGACAGGTTATATGTCACCATTTTTGAAGGGGATGAAAAAGAAAAACTGCCAAGAGACGAAGAAGCGTACAATGAATGGAAGAAATGGATACCCGAGGACAGGATATTAATGGGCAATAAGAAGGATAATTTTTGGGAGATGGGTGATACTGGTCCTTGTGGTCCTTGTACTGAAATACATTTCGATACCAGGCCCGAAGCCAATAATGATGGTCATTCTCTTGTTAACAATGATGATACCGGTATGGTGATGGAGATCTGGAATAATGTATTCATTCAATTCAATCGCCTGAAAGATGGAAGTCTTGAATCATTACCTGATAAACATGTAGATACAGGAATGGGTTTAGAAAGACTAGTAAGAGTGATACAGGGCAAGATATCAAATTATGATACGGATGTTTTTACAGGAACAATTACAGAAACAAGTAAAAAGGTAAATAAAGTATATAAAGCAAGCGATGACAAAGAAAGTATTGCTTTCCGGGTTATTGCTGATCATATTCGTGCTATTGCATTTACAATAGCTGATGGACAACTTCCTTCAAACACCGGCGCTGGTTATGTAATCAGAAGGATACTTCGTCGTGCTGTTCGGTATTATTATTCTTATTTAGATTATAAGCAACCATTGCTATTTCAATTGATACCAGTTCTGGCAAAACAATTTGAAAATGTATTTTCAGAATTGTATAAGCAAGTTGATTTTGTAGCAAAGGTTGTGAAGGAAGAAGAGGATTCTTTTTTAAGAACCTTGGATAAAGGATTAAAAAGAGTAGATGATCTTATTGCACAGGGTAAAATTTCACCAAAGGAATCATTTGAGTTATACGATACGTTTGGATTTCCATTTGATCTTACACAACTGATAGCTGCAGAAAATAATTTAAAGGTTGATGAAAACGGATTCAAAGCAGAAATGCAACAACAAAAAGATCGCAGTCGTGCAGCCACTGCTGTTGATACAGAAGATTGGGTTGTTTTGGATGATTATGCAAGAAATGAATTCATTGGTTATGATTCTTTGGAATCAGAAACCAAAGTAGTTAAGTATAGAAAGGCAAAAGCAAAAGGAAAAGAGGGTTACCAGATAGTATTGGAAGTAACTCCTTTTTATGCTGAAAGCGGCGGACAGGTTGGTGATACCGGAGAATTAATAATTAAAAATGAAAAATTAAAAATTACTGATACTAAGAAAGATAATGACCTGATCATTCATTTTACAGATTCTATTCCATCTGATTTAAACGGTGAGGTAATTGCAAAAGTTGATGCTTTAAAAAGAAAGCATACAGAGCTTCATCATTCTGCCACGCATCTTGTGCATGCAGCATTGAGAAAAGTATTGGGAACACATGTGGCACAAAAAGGAAGTTTGGTAAACGAAGAACATCTCCGTTTCGACTTTTCTCATTTTGCGAAAGTCACAGATGAAGAAATTGCAACGATTGAAACGCTGGTAAATAAAAAGATCAGGGAAAATATTCCTGTTATAATAAAAGAAATGCCAAAAGATGAAGCAATGAGATCCGGCGCAATGGCTTTATTTGGTGAAAAATATGGTGATGTTGTAAGAGTGGTGATCATTGATCCAACATATTCAGTGGAGCTTTGCGGTGGAACGCATGGTGGATCAACAGGCGAACTGGGTCTTTTTAAAATTACCCATGAAACAGCAGTAGCAGCCGGTGTAAGGCGTATTGAAGCAGTATGTGGTGAAGCCGCAGAAGAATACATCAATAATAAATTGGGTGAGCTGAATTCAATAAAAGAACAATTCAAAAATCCGAAAGATCTTTTAAAAACAATTGAAAGCAATTTATCCGAAAATGCTTCTTTAAAAAAGCAATTGGACAATCTTGAGAACCGGATGCTTGTTGGTGTTCGCACTGAATTGCTGCAAAAAGATGAGATCATAAATGGGATAAGTTTTATCGGAGACATTATAGAAGTAAGTAACCCTGATGCATTGAAAAAACTTTGCTTCGATCTTAAAAATAATCTCAACAATTATGTAGTGGTGCTTTGCGCTAATATCGGCGGCAAACCTTCTGTTGCGGTCAGCATAGATGAGAAAACAGTTGCAGCAAAAAATTTGGATGCAGGAAAGATCATTAAAGAAGTTGTTGTGCCAATCATTAAAGGTGGTGGTGGCGGACAAAAAACATTGGCAACAGCAGGCGGACAGGATGCGAGCAATTTGCAAAAAGTAATTGACAGTATTAAGGGATTAATTCAATAGATCATCATCCGTATTCTTCCTGATCTTCGGACTTTCTTTATAAATGCGCATAGCAACAATAATAACTACTACGCATATAGCCAAAGCAACTATTGCTATCAATACATTCATACAATTATCAAAAGTGAATTATATTTCAAATTTCATAAATCAATACTTTTGACCAATACCATTTTAGGGTAAGAAGAACTACTGAATCCCTGGCCGGTAATTTTACTGACAATGAATATTATTATTGAAACCAATCGCCTTTTGCTTCGCACTTTCACAGGGGATGATGCTGCGCTTATTTATGAATTAAATCTTGATCCGGATGTGATCCGCTACACCCATGATCCAATAAAGGACCTGGCACATGCATCTGAGATCCTTGAAAAAATTATTATACCTCAATATGCTCTTTATAACCATGGCCGCTGGGCCGTACATGTAAAAACAACGCTTGAATTTTTGGGGTGGTGTGGATTAAAATACCGTGCTGAATTAAATGAGATCGATCTTGGTTACCGGTTCAAAAAAGAAGGTTGGGGAAAAGGATATGCGACTGAAGCGGCTTATGCCTCAATTAAATATGGCTTTGAAAAAATTGGCTTGCAACGCATAGTGGCAAGGGCAGAGATCGAGAATATTGGCTCATGGAAGGTGCTTGAAAAATGCGGTATGATCTATATTGGGGATGAGGAAGTGGACGGTTATGCTGCTAAAACCTACGAGATCTTGAATCCGCCTGTCAGATAAAATAACCATTTGGATAGCGGATGGCTATTTAACACTTCCGAAACATTTCGTATTCCAAAAAAAGTCTTTATATTTGGTCTACGAAAAAAAACGTAGGAAATAAAAAAATACATTTTATGAAACGATTTGCTTTAAGGTTTGCGATCCCTGCTTTACTCGCAACATTTGCTTTTCCATCATTTGCACAGGACGTGAAAACAAAAGAAAAAGAGAGTAAGGATACAAAAAAAGAAGTTGAAGAGATCACTATCATCCGGAAAAGCGATGATAAAACAAAAACCGTTGTTGAGATCAATGGCGATAAAATAACAGTTAATGGAAAACCTATCGAAGATCTGAAGGACGGTGACATTACAGTTCATCGTGGTAAATACAAGACGATGGAAGGATTAAATTACGGTACTGCGAGAACACGAGCAGGCAGTCAAAATTTTAACTGGGACAATGGAGATGGATTTAACATGTATCATGTGGAGGAAGACCGTGCAATGCTTGGTGTTGTGACTGAAGAAGTAGAAGGCGGTGTGAAAGTGACCGAAATAACTGATGAAAGCGCAGCGAAGAAAGCTGGTATCAAAGAAGGTGATATTATCACAAAAATTGGTGATACAAAAATTGAAGACCCGGATCAATTATCGGAAGCAGTACGCAAACACAAACCAGGAGAAAAAGTAGCTGTTACATTATTAAGAGATAAAAAAGAACAGAAAGTAACAGCAGAGTTGGGCAAATGGAAAGGGGTTAGCTCATTTAGTTATGGGCCTGGTCAAAATTTTAAAATGGAAATGCCCGATTATGAAATGCTTGCCCCAAAGATCCAGGCAATGCCACGCATGCGTGGACAGGCATGGTCATATTCTGGTGGTGCACCAAGATTAGGCTTATCTGTTCAGGATACTGATGACGGTAAGGGTGTGAAAGTGATTGATGTGGATGATGAAAGCAATGCTGCAAAAGCAGGATTGAAAGAAAATGATATCATAACAAATTTCAATGGTACTGAAGTGAACAGCGCTGACGAAGTGGCTAAGCTGGTGAAAGAAAATAAAGACAAACCAACTATCAGTTTGAAAATAAAGAGGGATGGCAAAGTGCAAACTGTTGAAGTGAAAATGCCCCGTAAGCTGAAAACAGCAGACCTTTAAGATCAACATATTTTATCTTTTAAGCCGTCCCGATTTATCGGGACGGCTTTTTTATATTTCAAAGCTCTTAAAAAATTGATGTGTATTTTTGCCGTCTTATTAAAAATGGAAGCAAAACAGGGATATCAAATAGTAGTAGGGCTTGAAGTTCATGCAAGGCTTCTTACACGCAGCAAATTATTTTGTGGAGATAGTTCGTTTTTTGGTGACGAACCAAATACAAATATCAGCCCGATAACGCTTGCCCATCCGGGCACATTGCCAAAGATGAATGAAGAAGCGATCGGCTTTGCTGTAAAACTTGGTCTTGCCTGTCATTCTGAAATTGAGAAACAAAATTATTTTGCACGCAAAAATTATTTCTATCCTGATCTTCCCAAAGGTTACCAGGTATCACAACATACAACACCTATTTGCAAAGGTGGATATGTAACAATTAAAACTGCAACTGGTGACAAGGATGTACAACTGACAAGGATACACATGGAAGAAGATGCAGGAAAAAGTCTGCACGACGTTTACGATAATGAAACCGCACTTGATTATAACCGGGCCGGAGTTCCATTGCTGGAGATCGTTACCGAACCTGATCTGATAAGTGGAGATGAAGCGTATGCATATTTAACTGAGCTACGCAAACTTGTTCGCTATTTAGAAATTTGTGACGGGAATATGGAAGAAGGAAGTCTTCGATGTGATGCAAATATTTCTGTAAGAAAAATGGGAGATACTAAACTCGGTACAAGAGTGGAAGTAAAAAACCTTAATTCAATGCGAAATGTAAAGACCGCTATTGAATATGAGGCAGATCGTTTGATCAAATTATTAGAAAATGGAGAAACTATACAACAGCAAACAAGAAGCTTTGATGCGGCTAACGGAACAACCTTTGCCATTCGTGATAAAGAAGATGCAGAAGACTATCGTTATTTTCCTGAGCCAGATCTTACTCCATTCGATCTTACTGATGATCTCATTACATCAATAAAAGCTAGCTTACCGGTACTGCAACGAGAAAGAATAAAAAAATATACTTCGACATACCAGCTGAGTGAATATGATGCAGCTGCTTTAACAGAAGAAAAAGATTTCTCGAATTATTTTGAGCGACTTATTCAATCAAATAACGCAAATGGAAGTAACGCAGGTATAAAACCAAAATCGGCGGCTAACTGGATGCTTGGTCCAGTAAAAACATGGCTAAATGATGAGAATAAAAACATAAGCGAATTTCCTGTATCACCTGCAAAACTTAGTTTACTTATAAAGTTAGTAGAGGAAAACAAGCTTAGTTTTTCTGGAGCCTCGTCAAAAATATTTCCTGTGCTGATAGCAGATCCAGGCACAGATCCATTGCCGCAAGCAGGTAAAATGAACTTGCTAATGGATAGCAACTCAGATTATATTCTCCCAATTGCTGATGCTGTACTTTTGCAGTTTGAAGATAAAGTGAAAGAGTACAGAAAAGGGAAAAAAGGCTTATTGGCATTGTTTGTAGGTGAGGTAATAAAAAGATCAAAGGGAAAAGCCGACCCAAAAGTTGTAAATGAAATTTTAAGTCAAAAACTGAATAGTTAAAATAATTAGTGTATGCGAAAGATCGTTTTACCAGTGTTAGTGATCTCTTTGTTGGCTTCGTGTAAGGAGAAGGAAAGTAAAACATTTACTGTTTCAGGTGTTTTGCATAATGCTCCCTCAAAAGTTGTCTATATTGAAGAATCGGATATTACAACAGGGAAAAAGACATTGAAAGACTCCTCTGCTATTACTGCAGATGGTAAGTTCTCTATAAGTTTGGATGCACCTAAGGATGCTGTTTATAATCTGCTTTTACAAAATGATGTATCGCAGTTTGTGACCCTTATAAATGATGCTTCGAAGATCAATGTTGATGTAGACTTCGCCAACCGAACTGATTTTTATAATGTGACAGGGTCCAAAGCCAGTAAATCGATACAGGAATATCTTGCTAAAATAAGCGGGATGCAAAAGGACCGGTTTAATATTTATTTCCAGATCGATAGCGTCAAAAGAAATAATGGTGATTCGGCTTTGACACAAAACCTCAACAAACAGGAGAAACAAATTTCAAAAGACGAAAAAACTTTCACTCAGCAAACAGTTCAGCAAGCCACGAACTCTTCACTGGCATTATTTATTCTTTCTACTTACCAGGGGATGGCCCGCGATCAGAATTTCAGAGTAAATGGTTTTACTGATACAGAGGTTGTTGGTTTACTAACTGATGTGCTTAATAAATTTCCAGAACGTACGGACATAGCTGGTATTCGAAATTCAGTTGAATCTACAATCCCAAAAACATTATGGGTAGGAAAAACAGCTCCAGAAATTTCTTTACCAGATACTGAAGGCAGGACTGTTAAGTTAAGTTCATTTCGTGGTAAATATGTGCTTGTTGATTTTTGGGCAAGCTGGTGTGGTCCATGCAGAAGAGAAAACCCTAACGTTGTGCAGGCGTTTAATCAATTCAAAAATAAAAATTTTACGATACTTGGTGTCTCACTTGATCGCCCCGGACAAAAAGAGGCCTGGACACAAGCAATAAAGGAAGATAATTTAACGTGGACGCATATAAGTGATCTTAAGTATTGGCAAAGTGAAGTGGTGCCTCTGTACCAGTTGAGTGGTATTCCTTTTAATGTTTTAGTTGATCCTGATGGAAAAGTTGTTGCAGAAAATCTTCGCGGCAATGCATTGGAACAAAAGCTACAGGAGTTTTTAAATTGAATCGTATCTCTCAAATAGAAAAGGGTTGCCATTTGGCAACCCTTTTTCATTTATCAATGCTTATTTCTTTTTCTTTATAAATGTGATCAGCAACGAAGGCAATAATACAAGATTGGTAATAGTAGCAGTGACAAGTGTAAGCGAAGTAAGCCATCCGAGAGATTGTGTGCCACCAAACCCACTGAAACAAAAAATGATAAAGCCTGCAATAAGTACAAGGGACGTATAAATAATACTGATGCCGGTACTATGAATTGTCTGGATCACCGTACGCTTCATATCATAGTGAAGACGCGGCAATTCCTGTTTATAATTTATAAGAAAACGGATAGTGACATCGATAGCAATACCAAGCGCAACACTGAAAATTAAAACAGTAGAAGGTTTTATTCTTACACCAAGCCATCCCATTACCCCTGCCGTGATCACTAATGGAATGATATTCGGTATTAATGAACACACTAAAATCCTGAAAGAACGGAACAGGTACATCATGCAAACGGCTATTAATATAAATGCCCACATTATACTTTCCTTTAAGCCATTGATGATAAAATTGCTGCCAGTAAGAAAAGTAACACTGGCGCCGGTAAGCTGTACGTGATAATTTGTTGTATCAAAAATTTGATCGGCTTTTTTCTGGATCGTATCGAGTATTTGAGGTAAACGATAGCTGCCTACATCACGCATGCTTACACTTATTCTTGCTTCCTGTTTGTTGCTATCAATAAAAGAAGAAAGAAGTTTTCCAAAAGAATTTTCTTTGCTGCCTGAATCAGGTTTGAACTCCAGGTAAGATTTTAGCGGGACCATGTCAAACTCGGTAGGAGCTGAATAGCTTGCCGTATCTCCTTCATAGAAAGCCTGCTTAGCAAATTTTAATCCTTCAGTGATATTTAGCGGTCTGCCTATTTCGGGCATTGCTGCTAAAAATTGTGAAAGGGAATCGATTTTTAAAAGAGTGGAAAGGCTTCGTGTTACACCTCTTTTCTTTTTTGTATCAATAACTATTTCAAGCGGCATTACTCCTTTGAAATTCCTTTCAAAAAATTTCAGGTCAGTATATATCTTATCTGTTTTTGGAAGATCATCTACAATATAGCCGTTACTTTCTAATCTTAATATTCCCATTATAGAAACAACTAAAATGGCAATAGTCATTGTATAAATAAATTTCCTGTTATTGAGCGACCAGCGTTCCAACCTGTCAAGCCATCTTCTTAGCCTTGGATTATCCAGGTATTTTGTATGCCGGGATTTGGGTGGCGAAAAAAAACTTAATGCAGAAGGGATCAAAATAAGAGAGATAAAAAACAGCGCCATAATATTAAGACCGGCAACAGCGCCAAATTCTTTTAATACCTGGCTACGTGTTAAAAAGAAAACAGCAAAACCAATAGCAGCGGAGATGTTGCAAAATAACGTAACGATCCCCATGCGGTCCACCATTTTTACAAGTGCTTTTGATTTATCACCTGTTTCATTATACGAAACGTGAAATTTATTCAGGAAATAAATGCAGTTGGGGATGCCAATCACTACAATTAATGGTGGAATAAGGGCTGTAAGCAAAGTGATCTTGTAGCCCAACAATACCATTGTGCCCAGGCTCCATACTACGCCAATACCAACCACTACAATCGATAGCAGCATGCTGCCAAAAGATTTAAAAAAAAGTAATAAGATAACCGCAGAAAGAACAATCGATATAAGAAGGAACCATTGCATTTCGTCGGCAATCCTTTTTGCTAATACTGTGCGAATGAGTGGCAAACCACTTAAATGAGTTTCTAAGGAATGGTTTTTACTGAACGCATCAGTTAAGGATGTTATCTCTGCCACTGTTTTTTCTCTTGCTTTCGATGCCAGTATACCCTTATTTATATGTACTCCGAGCAACCACGCATTTGAATCAGGATTGTATAACAAACCCCGATAAAATGGAAGACTATAAAAAACTTTTCTGGAGCTATCGATCCCGGCTTGCGAAAGCGGCCCCTTTTCAAATATCGCCTGTGGACCTAGTTTTTCTGTTGCTGAATCTTTTATAAGGTTAACGGCAGTAATTATTGAGATTACATCTTCTACGCCTTTTACACTTTTGATGTCATTTACAAGCCGGGCATAATCATTAAAAATTTTTTCTTCGAAAAGTTTATCAGTTTGTATACCTATGACAAGCATGTTGCCATCTTCGCCAAATTTTTTTCTGAATTCCTGGTAGGCCTTGAACTTGGGATGATCTGTGGGAATGGCATTCGCAAATTCATAACCCAATTGAAGCTCTTTTGCTTTATAAACCATGAAAGCGGTAGCCCCCAGCAAAAGAACTAATAATGGTATCCTGTATTTTAGTATAAACCGGCCGAGAGTATTCCACATAATTGTTCGTTGAAGTCAGAAACTGCGCAAAGAAACAGAAAAATGACTGAACGACCCGTTAAACCATTATATCGATTTAGATTAAGAGTGATATTTTTGAAAGGTGAGTTTGCAAAAAACCATATTTACATTATATACTCTATTTAGCTTTTTTTCTAAAAGCATTTCCCAGGATTCGATCCCACCGGTCGGTCAATGGCGAGATCATTTGCCTTATCATTCCGCCATCGATGTTTCGGCAGGAAACAATAAAATTTTTTGCGCCACACCTTACAGTGTTTTTAATATTGACCTGTCTGAAAATTCAGTTTCAAGAATGAGCAGGATAAATGGGTTGAATGAAACCGGGGTTTCGGCTATTAATTATAATGAACTAAGTGATAAATTATTTATCGGTTATCGCAATAGCAATATTGATATTGTTTATCGCAACGATATTTTTAATGTGCCGGAGATCAAACTTGATAATATTGTTGGTGATAAAACCATTTACAATGTTTTTTCTTCAGGGAAATATTTTTATGTCTCGACCGGGCTTGGCGTAGTTGTGATTGATGCAGATAAATATGAAGTAAAAGATTCCTGGTTTATCGGTAACAATGGAGGACAGGTAAAAGTAAATGGCTTTACTGTTGATAATTCTTTTTTTTATGCAGCCACCGATGAAGGGTTAAAGATCACCTCCATAAATACTGTTGATCCTGCTAATTATTTGAACTGGCAAAATATTAGCGGTGTAAATGGATTAACTACGGGAGTTTGTAATAATGTCATCAATGTTCAGAGTAAAATATTTGTTTCAAAAAATGATTCTGTGTTTGTGCTAAACGGGCTCAACTGGAATTTATTTTTTACGGAACTGGGATGGAGAATTCTAAACATCAATTCTTCTTCGGGTAAAATAATTGTTTGTCAAAAAAAGAATGATGGCAGTGTCAAGGTCACTTCATTAAATACAGATGGAACGATTTCACGAGCTATTCAACAATCCGGATCAATTGTTCAGCCAAAGAAAGGAATTTTGGTGAGTAATGATTATTGGGTGGCTGATAGCAGCGGAGGATTGACAAAGTTTATGTCAATCGGGTTTGAAAATTATGATCTCAATTCACCACAATCAATTGCGACAGGAGAGATCGTTTTTGTAAACAATAACTTTTATGCAACAGCTGGCAGTGTAAATGAAAATTGGCAAAAACAAAATAATAAAGACGGTATTTATAAATTTTCCGAAGGACAATGGACAAATTATAATAATAAACATTTTGCTCAACTTGATTCTTTGCCCGATCTGGTCTCAGTTGCAATTGATTCTCGGGATGAAACGACCTGGACTGGCTCATATGGCGGAGGATTGCTGCATATAAAAGCCGGAAATAGCTTTGAGGTCTTCAAACAGAATTCTCCAATAGGGCAAGCAACATTTGATCCCGGTAGCTATCGTGTATCCGGTCTTGCATTCGATAAGGAAAATAATTTATGGATATCTAATTATGGCGCCGCACAAAATATTATTGTAAGAAAAAATGATGGTAGCTGGAAAACATTTGCGCCGCCATTTGCTTTAAATGAGAATGCTGCCTCGCAAATAATAGTAGATGATGAAGCTCAGAAATGGATCGCTTCTCCTAAAGGAAATGGCTTGATCGTTTTTAATGATAACAAAACGATCGATAATACAGCTGATGATAAATGGAAATTATACAGAAGCGGCGCCGGAATTGGAAATTTGCCAACGAATAATGTATTGAGTATCGCAAAAGATAAAAATGGTTTTATCTGGGTCGGCACAAGCGATGGGGTCGGTGTTGTTCAGTGTCCGCAAAATGTTTTTTCATCCCAAGGTTGCGATGCAGTTTTACCGGTTGTGACGCAGGGCGGATTTAATCAATATCTTTTCAAGGGCGAAGAAGTAAGAAGCATCGCTGTAGATGGTGCAGATAGAAAATGGGTGGCAACAAAAAATGGTGCATGGCTCGTTAGCTCCGAAGGCGATAAAGTGATCTATCGCTTTACAGAAACAAATAGCCCTTTGTTAAGTAATGATGTAAAGCGAATTGCTATTGATGGAAAAACGGGGGAAATATTTTTTGCAACCGCAAATGGTATTTGTTCTTTCAGAAGTACAGCGACAGACGGTGGTGAAACAAATAGTAGTGTATTAGTATTCCCCAATCCTGTGCCACCGGGATATGGCGGCATAATTGCCATTCGTGGTTTGGTGAACAATGCAATTGTAAAAATTACTGAAATGGATGGGAGACTCGTTTATCAGACAAAAGCATTAGGTGGACAAGCAGTTTGGGACGGTAAAGATTATAAAGGAAGAAGAATTTCAAGCGGAGTTTATCTTGTTTTGATAAGTGATGAGGGAAGAAAAGAAAACCTGGCAACTAAAATTGTTTTTATAAGTAAATAATGTCTTCGCAACTACATAAAACAAAAGGGATCGTTTTACGAGCCGTGAAATATGGCGAGACAAGTTTGATCGTTACCATGTTTACAGAACTTTTTGGCTTACAGTCTTATTTGGTGAATGGCGTAAGAACATCAACAAAGAAGGGAAGTGGCAAGGCGAATCTTTTTCAGCCGACAGCAATTCTTGATCTCGTGGTTTATCACAACGAACTTAAACATTTGAATCGCATCAAAGAATTCAAGTGGTCTTATTTGTATCAGCATATTTTTTCTGATGTGCCGAAAAACGCAGTGGCTTTGTTCATGATCGAATTACTTACAAAATGTTTGAAGCAACCCGAAGCTAACTCTGAGCTTTTTGAATTTTGCGAGGATGCGTTTATACATTTGGATGAAAGCGCAGGCTCTGTAATGGCAAACTTTCCATTGTTCTTTGCTTTACACTTGCCGGTTTTCTTTGGTTTTAGAATAAGTGATGAATATTCAGATAAAAATTCAATAGTCGACCTACAGGAAGGAATGTTTGTTCCGGAACGTCCTGGTCATTTTCATTTTTTGGAAGGTAAGCAAGCAGAAGTAACAAGTGAGTTGTTAAAAATGATGCAACCGGAAGAATTGGAACAGCTAAAACTCAATCATGATTTTCGCAGGCAGTTGTTATTTGCTTATGAAACTTATTATGCTTTGCATATACAGGATTTTGGAACGATGAAGACGCTGCCTGTATTGAAGGAAGTGTTGGGTTAAATATTGAAAGTTACAATTAGCGGAGTGTGGTCACTATGTTTCGACCAATTGTTATGTGCACCCACTTCAACACTCTTTAATTTTTTTATAAGATCAGCCGATGCAAAACAATAATCAATATGATATGATTTGTCATTGTGCCTGTACATGAACAAAGTGTTATGTATCTCTTGTCCTTGTTTTTGGTTGAAAAATTTGTGATAAGTGCTATAGATACCCTTTGCTTTTAGAAAATCAACTACTGTTGAATGATTTCCTTCTCGCCGCGGCTTATCCCAGATGGTGTTACTGTTAAAATCGCCAATCATATAGTTTTTTTATTCTTTAACAACCCATCATAAAAATTCAGCGCTTTCCAAATCTGGCCAACATATTCAAATCCTTTATCCTGAGGATTGTTAGCCCATATTGCAAAAAGTGTAAAAGAGAACTTTTTATTTGTTGCTATTAGAGGAAGCACGATCCGATAATCAGGGTTGTGAGTTTCATTTAATTGAAATTTATAATTACTATATGATAACACTCCCAAGCCTTTATTCTGATTATTGCCAAACCAAAATATGTCATTTGGTGTCGGGACGCCATCATCAAATTTTAATTTATGGGGGTTTTCACACTCTGGAATTATAACGATATCCGGTTTGTGTGCAAGAAGTAAGCTTGCTTTTTTCCGGAAAGCCATATTGCAATTCCATGTAATGATTTTCATATGACTTTAATAGTACTCCGGTCCAACATGTTAGATTATTCTCTTTGATGTTTCAAATTTTGAATCGATTACAACCACTCCGGTGTTCTTTCCCTTTTCAAAACTTCCCAACTCATTATCCCATTGCAAAGCTTCAGCTCCACTGCTGGTGGCCCATTGTAAAACAGTTTCAATCGGTAAAGAAGGAAATTTATTTTTCAACGATTGCATCTCTTTTGTAATACTTAGTTGCCAGTTGCTGCTATAGCTATCTGTTCCTAGAACGATCGGGCAATCGTGTTTCATCAGCATTTCTACCGGAGGCACTTTGTTCTCGATATACAGATTAGCGTTTATGCAAAGACACCAAATAAGTTTTAATCCATTCGTTTCAGCGTACTCTTTTGCAAACACAACATCTTCTTCTGGCATGAATGTATTGTGAATAAGGAAAATGGTTTGTCCATTATTGAAATGAGGCAATATTGAACGAATGCTGCTTAATCCAGTAACAGGAAACGGAGATTGATTAATGCCGAAAATCTTAAACAGCTTCAAATAATCGCCGCCACCAGTTTTATATAAAACATCTTCTGCAGGATGCTCCTGGTTGTGTATCGAAATGATCCGATCTTTTGTCAACTCATTAATGAGCTTAAATGTTTTTGGTGAAATGCTGTAGGGGGCATGTGGTACAAGAGACGTTCTATGTTTGATGTTTGAGGTTTGAAGTTTTTGTTCGAGAGTTTGTGCTACTTTTTTATAGTGTTCAATATTCTCATCGGCCTTTTCATCTGTAAAGCCCAATACTTCTACAAAATTTTGCCATCGGATACTGCTTTTGCTTTTTACTGCTGCAGTATCAGCAGTGTTTCCAATATCACCAACAGCCACAATACCGTTAACATACATTTCTTTTTCTGCTTTTATTATTTCCTGGTCAATAACCTCACGGGGAAAATCTCTTTTTGAAACAACAAAACATAAAAACTCAATCAGGCCGGTATGCGGAGGAATCACATTTTTTAAATGACTGAGTTCAAGATGACAGTGGCAATTGATCAAACCTGGTGAAAGAATGCCACTAAAGAATTGTATGTCATCACCAGCTTCTGAAACTGGAACAATATTTTGAATTTTTCCTGAATCATCGGTTATTAAGACCTTATCATTACCATGAAGACGATAACCATCGAACAACTGATCCGCTTTGAACTTTCTATATGCCATGCGTTGAATTCTTTTAACTTTGCTGCCCTTAAATGATACCTCACCCTTGTTCCCTCTCCTTCAGGAGAGGGGGGGCCGGGCTTCAAACATTCTATCGTCTTTTGTAATGACACCTCAGATGTTGAATAGAGATTCAGCAGTACAAGAGTGCGACGCAACAAAAGCTCAATAGTAGTGATCCGGCTGGGTACCAAAAATAAAACATTCAAATGTTAGACCGCTTAGAAGCCATAAAAGCAAGATTTGATCAATTGGGAGTAGCGCTTACCAACCCAGCGATAGTTGGCAACAATAAAAAGTTTGCAGAGACAAGCAAGGAATACCGGGGCCTTGAAAAAATAGTGATCGCATACGAGGAATATAAAAAGGTGATTGATGACGTAACGATGTATAAAGAGGCGCTGAATGGAACGGATGAAGAATTGAGAGAGCTTGCAAAGGAAGAATTGCCGGTAAGCGAAGAAAAAAAGGTGAAAATGGAATCGGCCATCAGGCAGATGCTGATACCAAAAGATCCACAAGATGATAAAAATGCGATCATTGAAATTCGTGCAGGTACTGGCGGAGATGAGGCAAGCTTATTTGCTGGTGATCTGTTACGTATGTACATGCGTTATTGTGAACGTCGCGGTTGGAAAACGGCGGTTTTAAGTGAGAGTGAAGGAACAGTGGGTGGTTATAAAGAAGTGCAGCTGGAAGTAATTGGTGAGGATGTGTATGGCACATTGAAATTTGAAAGCGGTGTGCATCGTGTACAAAGAGTACCAGATACTGAAGGCTCGGGAAGGGTACATACATCAGCAGCCACAGTGGCGGTAATGCCCGAAGCGGAAGAGGTAGATTTTGAACTGAATCCTGCAGATGTGAAGATGGAAACGGCCCGAAGCGGTGGTGCAGGTGGTCAGAATGTAAACAAGGTGGAAACAAAAGTGATGCTAACGCATATCCCGACAGGTACAGTTGTTGTTTGCCAAACAGAAAGAAGCCAGCTTGGCAATAGAGAAAAGGCAATGGGTATGTTGCGAACAAGACTTTATGAAGAGCAGGTGAGAAAACAAGAGGAAGAGATCTCCCGCCATAGAAAAAGTCTTGTAAGCACTGGTGACCGCAGTGCCAAGATCAGAACGTATAATTATCCGCAAGGCCGGGTGACAGATCACCGGATCAATCTTACATCCTACAATTTGCCTGCAGTAATGAATGGCGATATAAATGAGTTTATCGATGCATTGCAGTTTGCTGAAAATTCAGAGAAACTTGCAAAGCAGAATTGATCTGAATTCCTGAGAAAATAAATGAACTCTTTGGCATTCCTTTAACAGGAACGCTTTCTTTTTGTCGTCATATTTATGTGAACGATTTAAAGAATATAATTAGAATTGTTTTTGTCACCTTACAGTCAGATTTATGTCGTGAAAGGTTACAAATTGTCTTGATTAGGATAAAATAAAGGATGGTTTTAGGCGTTTAAAAACCTGAGATTCTTTGATTTGAAAATGGCCGGAAGTTGAAGTTATTCCTCGCATATTTCCCCATTTGAAAAGTGTAAATACGAGGAAAAGACCTTTAATAGTTCATTAACAACAGGCATTAAAATATTGGCAGTAAATTTGCGTTATAGATAAAAGTTCTTCACAAATAAAGCAGTCAATTTTCTCATAAGCAGTTAGTTTTGGTTGCGACCCCTGTTTCTACAGGGGTCTATTTTTTTATATACCCTTCTGTCTTTAATAGCCTTAAAAAGGCCACTTCTTATCGTTACTCCTGTCTTTAAAAAATGGGGCTTACCAGATGTATGATGGATACAATTTAAATGAAAGGCAACAGTCTAGAATAATTTGTTTCCTTGTCATGCATAAATCCAATTTTTATCAACTGTCGTAAATCATAAAGTATTTCTTTCAACATTTCCTTTTATTGCTGCCCTCGTTAATTATTAAATTATCCATCGTGTGACTAACACTTCAAAGCGAAGAATTGGTTTATTGTTATTACTGTTTTGTATCTCCCATTCACTTTTTGCTCATGATGTGATCAGGGAACTTGAAAGTATGCCTGGTGGTGAAGCCGCCATCCTTTATCTTAAGCTAGGTTATAAGCATATTCTTCCATTAGGATTTGATCATATTCTTTTTGTGCTAAGTTTATTTCTATTAAGCCCGAAACTAAAACCCGTTTTGTGGCAATCACTTGCATTTACTGTTGCACATTCTGTTACTCTTGGGCTGGCAATGTATAATGTTATCAGGCCGCCTGCAAGAATTGTAGAACCAATCATTGCAATTTCAATAATGTATGTAGCACTGGAGAATATTTTCTCACCTAGGTTAAAAGCATCACGTATTGGAGTTGTGTTTTGTTTTGGTCTTGTTCATGGAATGGGTTTCGCCACTGCATTATCGGGTCTTGGGCTGCCTTCCAAATCCTTTCTTACTTCGCTGGTGATGTTTAATATCGGTGTTGAACTTGGTCAGCTTACTGTTATAATCACCGCTTATTTATTACTGGCAAAATGGTTTGGTAATAAACCATATTACAGAAAATATATTATGATCCCTCTATCGGCTCTCATTGCTGCTATTGCTCTTTATTGGACCATTCAGAGAACGTTATTCTAAATTTTTTTCCAGGTCCCTTACCTGTTCAGGATTTAGATCGTAGCGATTCTTATATGCCGCTTTAAAATACTGTTCTGCATTATAACCTTTATCCATGTTTTGCATAAGTTTTCCCATATAATACAGCTCAAGACCTTCTAATGGTTTTCCGGAAACAGATGATCTAAAAATTGAAGCCGCTTTTTCTTTTTCATTATTCTGAAGAAGAGCCCATGCATACCAGGCATTGGTTTGCGGAGTACTGCGATTTTTTAATTCTTGCTCTGCAATAATTACGGCTTTTGCAGGATCATTCAGAACTCCAACATAAAGACCGATCAAATATTTATTATACATATTACCATATAATAATTGGTTGCTGGCTTGCGCTACAAATTCTTCTGCATATTTTTTTATAGTAATACTATCCTTACGGAATTCTGCAAGTTGTTCCATCTTTAAAAGAATATCGGGGGATTTGGTGTGCTGTTGTACAAATGAAAATATTTTTTCTGCCAGCGAGTCATTCTTCTCATGTACTAAAGCTATCCATCCTATTCCAGTCAAACTATGATGATCGGCTGCATCTAATTCAATACTTTTTTTATAAAGAGCATATGCTTGTTGCAGGTCGCCTTTATGTACACAGAGATCAGCAGCATTTGAAAGTGCAGCTTGTTTCAAGGCAACGCTTGCTGTGGCTTTTCCCGCAGCCTTAAGCATACAGCTAATAGCACTGTCTAATGATCCTGAATAATGCTCATACTTTGCTTTACGAAAAAAATAACCATAAGATCGATCATCGCCTAAGGCTTTAAGAGTAGTTAATGCCCATTGATATAAGCCTGTTTCAAACGCAACATCAAACTGTGATAGAATAATACCATACTTGTTGTCGCTTATTTTTTTTGCTTTATCTACAAAAGTAGCTGCCTGGTTAAACTGGTGCTGCTGGATCGCAAATGCCGCCATTGATAAAAATATATCACCTTCTTTTTCCTGGTTCACCATATTTGATTCTTTAATAAGACTATCGGCTTTCAGCAGGTCATGAATATCTCCATATAAACGAAAACGGCTGGCAAGCGCCGAAGCATATTTTGGGCCGTTAGAAAAATTATCTGGAATACTATCCATTCTTTTTTGCCAGAAAATGAGATCATCCCTGTTTGTTAATTCTGCTTTTGACAAAGTGTAATGTTGTATTAGGCTATCGATAAAGCTTTGTTCAACGATCGGGTTCTCTTTTTTTTGACAGGCAGATAGAAGAAGGATGACAGATATATAGGAAAACAAATATTTCACGATATGATTTTGATCTATATACGAGAAATAAGATCTTTTTGTTTTCTGGAACACAAAAATTTATCGGGGGTAAAATCTTTTAATTGCAAAAAAATAACCGACAACACAGCCAATTCCATCTGCAATTATATCTCCCGGATCAAATGAACGGAATGGAATAAAATATTTCTGGACAAGTTCCATTGCAATGCCATACAAACAACCAGCCACCATTATTTTGAAGAAAATTTTTCGGCTACCACTCTGTGTATTTTTTTTATGCGAATATGCCATGCTCCAGAGAATAATCAGTATCATAAATAAAAAGATATGGATCCATTTATCCAACCATATTTTGTCTTTCTAATCGATCTTTGGGAACTTTGTTCCCGGGATACAGAGCAAAGTGGTTACAAGTAAAAGCCAAATGACAGCAAAAACAATTGTTGAGACATTTTTCTTCAATGCTGATTTTTTCCGAATATATGTATAAAAGAAGGAGCCCCAAAAAGGGCCCCTGTCATTAACCAACTATAGAACCAAATCTTAAGGATTCACAGTTAAAGCTTAACTCTAACTACGGGAATTTCTATAATTGGGATTTAATTTTTTTACTGAATTTTTGTTTTTCCCATTGATTGCAGTTGCTCAAGATTGGGACCTTCTGTATTACCTCTCTTTTCAATAGTGATTGCAAAGGCATCAGCTTTTTTAACGTTACTCATTTTAAGAATGATCTTTTGATTTTCTCCTACATCAAAAAGTCCCAGGCTGTTGGGTTGTAACTGCCCATTTTTCCCATTCATGATTGACCAAAGCTGGTATTGTTTGTCGGAAGGAAGTTGAGGCATATTTTTTATAAGAAGATAAACATCCGATGAAGTAGAATCCCAGTAAATGCTGGCTGAAGCTTTAGCGGGAGTCATTGCTACCATGTTTACAACAGCCACATTCGGATCACTCATTATTTTATGGTATTCTTCCATTTGATCAACCTTAACCTGGAGTGATTTGAGAGAGTTGTTCAGGTCTTTATTTTGATTATAAAGTGTGTAAGCAAAATAGCCAGTCACCAAAAACAGAATGATTGAAGCCGCAGCCATCCAACGGAAGCCAGCTGACCTGCGGATCGTTGGTTCTATACTTACTATTTTAGAGGTATTGGATGCAGGGTTTTGTTGAATAGCAGAAAATACTTTTTCCTTCACATTAGCTGGTGGGGACACTGCATTTTCCATCGCCTGTTTTTCAATCGCCAGTTCAAAAGCATTTCGTGCTGCTTTCAGTTCAGGATAAACTTCACAGTATTGTTCAAAATCAAATTTTTCCTGTGCTGACAGCATTCCAAGTACATAGCTTTCAACAACTCCACTTGATATGTATTCTTTTATATTCACGTTTTTATCTGATCATTGTTCTTAATTGACTGATCGCTGTTCTTATTCTTGTTTTTACTGTTCCCAAAGGTATGCCCAGCATCTTCGCAATTTCTTCATGAGTAAATCCCTGGAAATAGGAAAGATCAATAAGCTTTCGGTACTCTTCATTCAATGTCGTTAAAACTTTTTTCAGACCTACATCATTTACAATCGGATTTGAACTCATTGCCACTCCTGCTTCCCCTTCTGCTATCGACTGGGTCCTTTGGTTATCCCTGTAACCTTTAGATCTTACTTTATCAATCGCAGCGTTTCGTGCAATATTCAGCATCCATGTGAATAGCCTGCCTTTTGTTTCATCGTAAGAACTGATCTTTCTCCACACATTGACAAATACTTCCTGCAGCACATCACTTGCAGTGTCTTTATCCGGAACTATTTGGTTAATGATTGTGAAAAGAGCCCCTGAATAATGATCATACAGGTAATTGAACGCATCATTGTTTTGCTCTTTTAGCAAAGCAACGAGTTCTTGCTCGCTGTATTTGATTTTCGGTTCCAAGCTGGTTAAAAGGTAAACAAAAAAAGCATCCCCAACTGCGGGACGCTTTATTTACGAAATATTTTTTTGCTCGGATTTAAGCCACTTGCTTTTGGTAGGTGGCGGCATCCATCAGGGCTTCTACGTCAGCGGGGCTATTCACTGTCATTTTTACCATCCAGCCTTCACCGTAGGGGTCACTGTTAACTGATTCAGGAGAGTTTGCCAAAGCGGCATTTAATTCCGTAATGGTTCCGTCTACAGGCAAAAAAAGATCAGACACTGTTTTCACTGCTTCAACTGTACCAAATACATCGCCGGCCTTTAATGCTTTACCAATCGTTTCTACTTCTATATATACAATATCGCCGAGTTCTTTTTGCGCATAATCAGTAATGCCAATGGTGGCCACATTACCATCCAATTTTATCCATTCATGCTCCTTTGTATAACGAAGATTTGAGGGGAAATTCATAGTTGAAAATTTGAGTTGCAAAGATTATGAAATCAGGTTAAATAACTCTAAAAAGTAAATAAAGAATTTTGATGCCAGCTTTTGTTCTTCCATTGGGCTTCCGTTGCGTCGCACTCTTGTACTGCAACAATTCTATTCAACAAATTGTTGCAGTAGCCTGCCCAGAGCAAAGCGAAGGGTTCAGTTCGCTATTCATCTTTTCGTGAATTGTGAATGGTCAATGGTGAATATGTGCTTCCAAATTGATTTGATCATTCAACATTGATTATTGACGAGTCCTAAGTATGGCGTTTCCTTTTGATAAGTTTCGCTTTAATTATTCTTACATCTTGTAAAGGACGATCACGGTCCTGGCCCCTGCTTGTTTGAACGGCTGCAATTTTATCTACCACATCTAATCCTTTCACTACTTCACCATAAACAGTATAACCCTGGTCAAGATGGGGTGTGCCGCCAATCGTTTTATAAACTTCTCTTTGTACCGCAGGAATTTTTCTGCCATTTAATCGGAATGTTTCAACTGAATCAAGACCTGCATCAGTAAAAACCTTTCCCTGTGCTATATAAAATTGACTACCGCTGCTTTCTTTCGCCGGATTTATATTGTCACCCATTCTTGCAGCAGCTAATGCTCCTTTTTTATGAAATAATGTTTTTCTGAACTCAGCCGGAACAGTATAACCCGGACTGCCATCTCCCAGGGGCTTGCCTGCTTCGGCCCTTTTACTATTTGGATCGCCACCCTGTATCATAAAATTTTTTATTACCCGGTGAAATAAAAGACTGTCGTAGTAGCCAACTTTTACAAGCTTTAAAAAATTATCACGATGCAGAGGCGTTGAATCGGATAACCGGATAACCATATCACCCATTGTAGTTTGCATCAATACATCTCTTTTCCTGTCTTTCTTTTTTATGGTTGAATCTTTCTGTGCAGAAGCAGAAAAAACAATCAAAGAACTTAGTAAGGCAACGACCCAATATTTCATAAAGTAAAAAATTTAAAAATCATGGCTCTCAAAATAGAGTAATATATGATCCTTCATAAAATTTTCCTGTTCTATTGCTGAAAAAGCCGGTAAAGATTTTAGTTGACGGAAATGCGGCCATCCATCAATATCTCTTCCTTCCAGTTCATAATACCCACTTTGCGCAAAAAGACTGCAAATGGCTATATGCATCAGATCCTGCTTTTGTTCCTTGGTAAATTTTTCTTTTACCTGGCCAAATTCCTGTACGCCGATAAGAAAGAGAATAGTTTCCATATCGGGTTTTTTACCAAACCTTTCAACAAGTTTTGATTCCAGTGCCCACCATCTTGTTTGCAAATCATCTTTTGCCTGCATAGCGACAAAGATAACGGCGTTAAATTTGTCAAAACTGATTTAATGGATTTTATAAAAGACAGATTTTACATCAGCACCCAAAAAGAAAAAATGGATATAGATCTTATTCATTCTTTTCTCACCCGGTCGTATTGGGCTGAAGGCATTTCAAAAGAAATTATCAGGAGATCAATTGAAGGGGCTTTATGTTTTGGCGTGTTTGAAAATGATAAGCAGGTAGGTTTTGCAAGAATGATAACGGACAAAGCAACCTTCGCCTATCTTGCCGATGTTTTTATTATTGACGAGTACCGTGGACTTGGTTTAAGTAAATGGTTAATGGAAGTTATCATGTCATATCCTGATCTGCAGGGATTGCGACGGATGATGCTGGCAACAAGAGATGCTCATGAGCTCTATAAAAAATTTGGATTTACCCCGTTAAACAATGTTGACAGATGGATGCATATTCACCATCCGGATGTATATAAAGCGATCAAATAATTTTTTCAACGACAACAGCTGAACCATAAGCAAGTACTTCCGTTACGCCACCCATTACTTCATTTGCATCATATCGCATACTAATAATGGCATTGGCTCCCTTGTCAGTGGCGTTTTGCAACATCAGTTGAAATGCATCTTCTCTTGTTCTTTCACATAGTTCCTGGTAAATGGAAATATTTCCTCCGAAAAGCGTTTGAAAACCACCAGCTATATTGCCAAGTATGCTGCGTGAACGAACAGTGATACCCCGAACGATACCCAGGTTTTTTATGATCCTGTAACCGCTCAATTCAATATTGGTTGTAACCATAGTTGGATCTATCATATAGCATGTTTTTCATAAATGTACATTGATTGTCTCACAGTCAACAATTACCTTTGCGCCTCCAAGGGAGTTCCTTGGGGAAAAAATCATAATTGATGTTGCAGTTGAAAATAATTAAGGAAAATCCGGAATGGGTAAAAGAAAGGTTAGCAATAAGGAACATTGACTATAGTAATATGGTCGATGGCGTTTTACATACTGATGAATTTTTGCGAGAGAAGAAATCTGTGTCCGAAAAATTACAATCTGAGATGAATAATCTTTCGAAAGACATGGGGTTATTATTAGCAAAAGGTGAGGCGAAATTACCTGAAGATGCAAAAGTTGAAGTTGCAGCTCTTAAACAGAAGGTAGCATCTCTCAAGCAGCAATTTGTAACATATAAGGATGATCTACTTCGTTTGGAGAATCAATTTAACGAAATGATGTTGTCGTTGCCAAATCTTCCACATATGAGTGTACCTCCGGGAAAAACACCCGCAGATAATATTGTTGTAAGAGCTGGAGGAACTGAACCAAAACTTTCAGCAGATGCATTGCCGCATTGGGACCTGATAAAGAAATATGATATCGTGGATTTTGAAACGGGGGCAAAAATTACGGGCAGCGGTTTCCCCTTGTATAAAGGCAAAGGCGCAAAACTGCAGAGAGCATTGATCCAATATTTTCTTGATTTCAATACAGCTGCTGGTTATACAGAATATCTGCCGCCATTCATGGTAAATGAAGCGTCTGCTTTTGGTACAGGACAATTGCCGGATAAAGAAGGCCAGATGTATTACATGCAGGCTGATAATTTTTATATGATTCCAACAGCTGAAGTTCCAGTAACAAATATTTATCGTGACGAAATTGTGAAAGAAGATACTCTTCCGATAAAGATGACCGCTTATACTCCCTGTTTCAGGAGAGAAGCTGGAAGTTTTGGAAAAGATGTTCGTGGATTGAACCGTGTCCACCAGTTTGATAAAGTGGAGATCGTTCAGTTAGTGCATCCTGAAAAAAGTTATGAAGTACTGGAAGAAATGGTGAGCCATATAGAGAAACTATTAAATACACTGGGACTTCCCTATCGCATTTTAAAACTCTGCGGTGGCGATATAAGTTTTGCATCTGCACTTACTTATGATTTTGAAGTATTCAGCGCAGCTCAGCAAAAATGGCTGGAAGTAAGTTCTGTTTCCAACTTTGAAAGTTTTCAAACTAACCGAATGAAAATTCGTTTTAAAGACAGCAATGGGAAAATGCAACTGGCACATTCACTCAATGGAAGTTCTCTTGCATTACCACGCATCGTTGCTTGTCTGTTAGAGAATAATCAAACTGCTAATGGAATAAAAATTCCTTTGACACTTCAATCTTATTTTGGTGCAGAATCTATTTAGTGAATGGACGCATACACAGGAAAATACTACACACAAGGTGGCGAAGAACAAGAAGCTACTATTCTTTTTTTAAAAGATAAAATTAGCATCGGGTTACGCAATGAGCATGGCGAGCCAAGAATTGTTTACTGGCCATATGAACAAATTATCCGCGATAATTTTTGGAAACGTGGTCAAGCGATAGTTCGTTGTGGTACTTATCCTGTCCAAACGATCGAAGTAAATGAAAAAGAATTTGCCGATAAACTGGAAGCAATTTTAAAGGAAAAAGAAAGAACATGGCTGGGCAGGTTCATGAGCAAGAATCAGTGGAGAATGATCAGGATGCTGACAGTGTTTATTGTGATATTGGTATCCGCTTATATCTGGTTGGTTCCATTTCTTGCCGAAAGACTGGCGAAACGGGTTCCTGTTTCTTATGAAGAAAGATTGGGGGATGGTATTTACGATGCTATAAAACCAACTTTTACAATTGATGCAGAAAAAACTGCTTACATAAATGATTTTTTCAGAGAGCTGAATATTGATTCAAAATATAATATTACCATTACGGTTGTTAAAGAAAATGTGGCAAACGCTTTTGCAATGCCTGGTGGTAATATTATTGTGTACGATAAAATAATAGCAGGCATGAATGGTTATGAAGACCTTGCTGCATTACTATCGCATGAGTTTACCCATGTAAACGAAAGACACACTACAAGGGCATTGTTCCGGCAACAGGCATCTTCTCTTTTTATATCAATTATTTTTGGCGATGTGGGTACTATCGGCAATGTGATCGTTAGTAGTGCCGATGATCTGAAAGGATTAAGTTATTCCCGCAAACTGGAGAAAGATGCTGATCTGAACGGTATAAAAATATTAAGTGAAAGAAAAATTGATTGCAACGGATTTATCCACTTATTTGAATTGTTAGAAAAAGAAATAACAGAAACCGGTGGTGAGCCGACAGAATGGATCAGTAGTCATCCCGATATCGAAAAAAGAATAGCTTATTCAAAAGCAAATGGTTTGTTTAATAAAAACGGTGTGGAGATAAATGAAACGTTAAAAACACTGTTTATGAAAATTAAAACTGCTAATTAAATAGCCTGGAATTTCTTTACTCCATTGGCATTTGCAATTCTTCTTCCTCCCAATTCATAAATTCCATTGCTTTTGACAACCAAATTCAAAATAATATCATCTGCGATTTAGCGTTATCGGTAGTACGGGTTGATAAATGGTTTAAACTTTGCAGGTTATTACTTGTCCTAAACAAAAATCTTTTTAATGTCCCTGGCTAATCAAATCAAAAATCAGCACCTGATGTGGCGGGCTGGTTTTGGTCCCGCCGTCGAACAACTGGTTGATCTTTCCCAGGTTTCCTCTAAACAATTGTATAAGGCGTTGCAAAAGGCTTCTTCTAAAAAACCAGAGTATATCGATGTGGCGGATGACTTTCTTAAAGGTCTATGGGCTGGAATTGATGAAGTGGGTCGCCAGGAAAAGATGAAAGAAATAAAAGAAGAAGATAAAAAAAAAATCCAGCAGAAGCAACGTGAAAGTGTAAAGAGCTTAAACCTTAACTGGCTAAATGTTTTTGTAAATACAGATGCGCAGTTAAGAGAAAAAATGGCTTTCTTCTGGCATGGACATTTTGCTTGTCGCAACCTGAATGTATTTTATCAGCAAGGCTTATTGGATATTATTCGTCGCAATGCTCTTGGAAGTTTTCGTGATATGCTGCATGAGGTTTCTAAATCGGCGGCGATGCTGAATTTTTTGAATAACCAGCAAAACAGAAAAGATCATCCAAATGAAAACTTTGCAAGAGAAGTCATGGAACTGTTTACACTTGGTCGTGGTAATTATGCAGAAAATGATATTAAAGAAGCAGCTCGTGCATTCACAGGTTGGAGTGCAGGATTAAAAGGACAATTTATTTTCCGGCGCATGCAGCATGATTATGGTTCAAAGAAAGTGTTGGGTAAAACAGGAAATTATGATGGCGATGAAGTATTGGATATTTTATTGTCCCAAAAACAAACTGCAAAATTTATCACACAAAAAGTTTATAAGTTCTTTGTAAACGATAGTATTGATGAGGAAAAAGTGAGTTGGCTTGCCGATCGGTTTTATCAAAGTACTTATGATATCGGCAAACTGATGGAAGATATTTTTACCAGTGATTGGTTTTATGATGAAAAAAATATTGGCAGCAAAATAAAATCACCAATTGAATTGATCGCAGGCATTCAGCGGATGTTGCCAATGCAATTGGAACATGAAGAAGCATTAACTTTTTTGCAAAGAGCATTGGGTCAGATATTATTTTACCCGCCAAATGTTGCGGGCTGGCCCGGAGGCAAAACATGGATCGACAGCAGCAGCCTGATGCTTCGTATGCGTCTTCCGCAATTGATAAACGATGTAGATGAATTAAATATTAAAACGAAAGATGACGATGACGTGATGATGGGAAAAAAAACGCCAGAAGAAGGAGGTAAACCGACGGGTTATGGGAAAAGAGGTGTCATCAGGGCAACTATTGATTGGAAAGAATATATGGGACATTTCGATAAAGTACAGAAGGATCAACTGATCGGTTCAATAGCTTCAAATTTATTACAAACGAAAAGTAGTGTAAGTAGTGAGTTAATAAAACAATATTCCGATGCAGGGAGCAAAGAAAGTTTTATTAAATCGGCAACATTACAATTGATGAGTACGCCGGAATACCAGTTGTGTTAAAAACAGCTACGAGCTGTGAGCTGCGAGCTACGAGTTTCAGACTCTGCTCATAGCTCGCAGCTCATGGCTCAAAGCTTATAAATATGGTTATTAAAAGAAGAGAATTTCTCCAGGTTGGTTCACTGGCCACAGCATCGCTGATGGTGCCAAAATTCCTAAAAGCATTTGAAGGAAGAAATATGGTGCTGCCAGGAAATAAAGTTTTAGTAATACTTCAGTTGAGCGGTGGTAATGATGGACTGAATACCGTCATTCCTTATCGTAATGATATTTATTATAAGGAAAGGAAAAAATTGGGTATTGAGAAATCAAAAGTATTATCATTAACCGATGAAGCCGGTTTGCATCCCGCATTGACAGGGTTAAAAGAATTATATGATGATGGAAGTCTTGGCATCCTTAATAGTGTTGGTTATCCTAATCCCGATCGTTCTCACTTCCGTAGTATGGATATATGGCATACAGGCAGCGAAAGCAAGGAGTATTGGACAACAGGTTGGCTTGGCCGTTATCTTGATGCACAATGCAAAGGCTGTGATAAACCAACTTATGCACTGGAGCTTGATGATACGTTAAGTCTTTCAATGAAAGGAGAGGAAGCAAAAGCAATTGCAATGAAAGATCCGAAACGATTATTTGGCACAGCCAATCAGCGTTTTTTTAAAGATGTGATGCAGCAACATAAAGATGAACCAGGTGAACAGCCGGTTGATTATTTATATAAAACACTTTCCGAAACAGTTTCTTCTGCCAATTATATTTTTGAAAAAAGTAAGTTCCATCCTTCAAAAGCTGAATATCCAAAAACAGAGTTGGGACAGAATTTGAAAACAATAGCTTCATTGATCTTCTCAGATATCAATACAAAAGTTTATTATGTTTCTCACGGCAGTTTTGATACACATATCAATCAGCAATTTCAGCAGCAGCGTTTGTTTACTGAAATGAATGATGCGGTGAGATCATTTACAAAAGATCTGAAAGAAAATGGAAGATTCAATGATGTATTGGTAATGACGTTCTCTGAATTTGGAAGAAGAGTTTCTCAAAATGCAAGTGGAGGTACAGATCATGGCACTGCTAACAACATGTTTTTGATTGGCGGAGGAGTAAAAGAAAAAGGATTGATCAATCCAATGCCTGATCTTTCAGATCTTGATGAAGGTGATTTGAAATATAAAGTTGATTTTAAAAGTGTATATGCTACTGTTTTAAAAAACTGGTTAGCTGCAGATGATATGGCGATCCTGAAAAAGAAATATGATTATTTGAAGTTTGTATAAAAAAAAGGCACTGTTCAACAGTGTCTTTTAAATTTTATCATGATCGCTTATGCATTTTTCTTTTTAGCAATTGCAACCCGATACAAAGTAAATCCCATAATAGCGAAGAATACGACACCCAACCATTTATAGCCTTCGCCTCCGAAAAATCCAGTAATACCATGTTCCGCATTTACTTTAGCCAATCCTTTATTGACGGAGTCACTTGCTGAAAGGAATGCAACAATTACCCCGGCAATAGCCCCTCCCGCGACCAGGCCTGTAGCAAAAAGATTTCCCTTACCAAGATCTTCTTCTTCAGGTGATACATGGACATTTCGTTTTTTATTTTTCCATTCTGCAACGCCACGAATTGCTCCACCAATGAAAATCGGAAGTGTTGTAGAAATAGGAAGGTAAAGGCCAATTGCAAAACTCAAAGCTTTGATACCGCATAATTCCATAACAATCGCAATAAACACACCTACCAATACAAATTGCCAATCAAGATTAAAAGAAAGGATCCCTTTTACAAGGGTGGCCATTAATGTTCCTTGCGGTGCAGGATACTTATCTGTTCCTATAGCATGGTGAATTCCTTGCGCCACCATGTCTGCTGTCGGTGTATCAAGAATTTTTATAGTGGCGCCGATAGCTAATGATGAAACAATAGCGCCGACAAACAATGATATCTGTTGGTATTTAGGAGTGGCGCCAACTATATAACCGGTTTTGAGATCTTGCGAAGTTGCACCTGCATTTGCAGCTGCAATACAGATCATGCCTCCAACAATTAGTGCCATTGGTTCATAAATATGACCTGTCCATTTTACTGCTATAAAGATCAAACAGGTCCCCATTAACGTAGCGATCGTCATTCCGCTGATTGGATTATTTGAAGAACCGATCAGGCCAACAATGCGTGAAGAAACAGTTACAAAGAAAGCTCCGAAAATAATTACAAGCAATCCAAGCAATAATTTGCTACCGATATTATCGCCTGGTATAAAATTTCCGGGCATTAATGCAATTATTAAAACAAGAACAAGACTGCCTATTCCAACAATTTTGATAGATAGATCTCTGTCCGTTCTTTTCACACTTTGTTCTCCACCTGCTCCACCTTTCAACGAACCGATACTTCCTTTAAAAGATGAGACAATCGTTGGAATTGTTTTTATTAAAGTAATAAATCCGCCTGCCGCAACTGCGCCTGCCCCAATTTGACGAACATAAGCCCGGTAAATAGCAACTGCCCAGTCATTGAAAGTATGGGCAACAGGATCCCATCCGCCGGGTCCGCCAACAGTGGTAATGTCTTTTAAATACCCAAGTTTTATAAGTTGATTCGCTATTATGTCCGGGCTGATCAATGATGCGAGCAATGGATTAAAAACAAACCATGCTAATACACTACCAGCTACAAGCACTCCTGCTATCTTTGGTCCGATGATATAACCAACACCCATATACTCCGGAGTTATCTCACCACTAACTTTTGCCGATGGAAAAAATTTATTTGCCTGCTTTGTCATGAAGGCGGGTGTTTCAGCGATCACATGAAATATTTTTTGAAGCATGGCATATGCAAAAGCAAATCCCAAACCCATAAAAGCTGTTTTTGCAAACTCACCTCCTTTTTCACCAGCCTTTAATACAGATGCACAAGCTGTTCCTTCAGGATAAGGAAGTATTCCATGTTCTTTTACGATCAAAGAACGACGAAGCGGTATCATCATCAATGTTCCGAGAATACCACCAACAATGGCAAGTATCAAAATGGTGAAATAATTAAAGTAGTTGGCATTTGCCGGATCACTTAAAAACAAAAAGCCAGGGAGTGTAAATACAACACCTGCCGCTATGCTTTCACCTGCGGAACCGGTTGTTTGTATAATATTATTTTCAAGAATGGTTGTTTTTAAAAGCCGCCTTCCAAGAGTGATGGCAATAACAGCAATAGGGATAGAAGCAGAAACAGTAAGACCAGCTTTTAATGCGAGATAAACAGTGGCTGCGCCAAATACAATTCCAAATGCGGCACCGGTTAAAACTGATTTAATTGTAAACTCGGCCATATTTGTTTCAGCAGAAACAAATGGTTTAAAAGCAGGTTGCTGATCAGCCATAGCAGTTAGTTTTAATTTAAAGTAAGATAAATAAAAAAGGTGATGCTAATGAACATCACCTTTTCATGTAAAAAATAAAAGTATTTATGCTGAACCTGTTTTATCTCTTGTTATTTGTTCCAGGGATTTTATTTTGGAGAAGATCAATAATCCACCAAGTATTGCCGCAGCAGTAATGATCCCGAAGAAAACTTTTTTATCAGGTATCTTATCCCAGAAGCTGGCCATTACACCTGCAACTTTACCTCCCAATGAAGTTGATAAGAACCATCCTCCCATCATCAATGCAGTTAATCGCGGAGGTGCAAGTTTTGAAACAAATGAAAGGCCGATAGGGCTTAAACAAATTTCACTCACTGTAAATACTCCGTATGTGAGGAACAACCAGAATGAAGATGCTTTATGTGTGTAAATACTCGGAACAGACATTGCAGCAAATACCATTACTAATGCACTAAGGCCGGAAATGATCAACGCCCATGCAAATTTCTTTGCTGTTGAAACAGGTCTGTTTCGCTGAGCCATGTAGGCAAAGAACATTATTAATAATGGTGTGAATGCAACAATAAAAAACGGATTGATGGATTGAAAGAGTTCTGTGTTACCAACTTTGGCTAATCCATCGGGCGGCCATTTTTCTTTAGGCAGGTTAACAAAATAAGGATCTGGTCCCATTGTTTTTACTGCATTCCCCGAAGCATCGGTTACTACTCTCATAAACTGATCTAATGAATCAACCTCTCTTGGTGAAGTAGTTAAATTTTGAAGTGTATACACCGCATCTGCAGGTTGCTCCATAAACTTTGGGATCGATCTGTCTGTATGTGATTCAGCCCAGATAGTTAAGCCAGTAGAATTTTGATTATAGATTGTCCAGAAGATAATAGAAATAGCAAATATGAATAATAATGCGCCTACTCCTTTTTTATCTTCAGCATTTCCTTTTAACCATAAACTTCCATAAAAATAAATAACAGGAATACATGCAAGAATAAATGCATCATTCGAATCGGAGCCCATAAAATTTCCAGGAAGGAACCAACCGATGATCCCAAATACGATCATTGGTAAAAAAACAGAACCGAAGATCTTTGAAAAAGGCATGTCTCCGGCTTGCATTGGTTTTTTTATATCATACCGTTTTACATGTTTAAGATTAAATGCCAACCATATCAAGCCAATTATCAAACCAACACCTGCTGCAGAGAATGCAGCCCACCAACCGATCCTATTTCTTAAAATAGCAGCAGCAAAATTGCAGACCAATGCACCAATATTAATACCCATGTAAAAGATATTATAGGCATTGTCTTTTAATGGTCTTAGCTCATCAGTATTATACATGTTACCCAACAAAGTGGAAATATTCGGTTTGAAAAAACCATTACCTATTATAATACATCCTAAGCCGATATACATTGTAATATTATCAGGTAAAGCCAATAATAGATAACCTGCAGCCATCAATGATCCTCCCAGAAAAATAGATCTGATATAGCCAAGATATCTGTCGGCAATAAGTCCGCCGATAAAAGGAGTTAAATAAACCAGTGCAATGAAAGTTCCGACAATATCAGCACCCATTGCTCTTGGCAATCCTTTGCCCCCGGTTGTGGTGTTTATCAAATACAAAAGCAAAATTCCTACCATCAGGTAGTAACCAAATCGTTCCCACATTTCAGTAAAGAAAAGAACCATTAAACCTCTCGGGTGCTTGCCAGTTTTTGGAGCTTGACTCATACAATCGTTTTTAATTAACTAATCAGAGTTGATTTACCTATTACTTGTCCAAAATAAACAAAATCCTCCACTCGCAAATTTTCTATACCTCTTTTAACTTTCTTACCCGATATTCGCAATGCGTTTAAAAAACCAAATCCTATATGCGTGTCCTCTTACTTGGCGCCGGCGGTCGTGAACATGCTTTTGCATGGAAAATTTCTCAAAGCCCTCTTTGCGACAAACTTTTTATTGCGCCGGGGAATGCCGGTACTTCTCAATGCGGAACCAATCTTGATTTTGGAGTAAATGATTTTGATGCAATAAGAAAATGTTGCATCGATGAAAAAATTGATCTCGTTCTCGTTGGCCCCGAAGAACCTTTAGTAAAGGGCATTACAGATTTTTTGATAAGTGATCTGCAATTAAAGGATCTTGATATTATAGGCCCATCAAAAAACGGGGCACAGCTGGAAGGAAGCAAAGCTTTTGCTAAAGCATTTATGCATAAGCATAAGATCCCAACAGCTGCTTATGGTGAGTTTACATTAGACAATTATAAAGACGGAGTTGAATACATTAATAAACATGCATTGCCGATCGTATTAAAGGCAGATGGGTTGGCAGCAGGTAAAGGCGTTGTTATTTGTGAAAACTATGTTGAGGCATTGGCAGAGTTTGAATTGATGATACAGCGGGCAAAGTTTGGTGATGCAAGTAAGAAAGTGGTGATCGAAGAATTTTTACAAGGCATCGAGCTTTCTGTTTTTGTTTTAACTGATGGAAAAAATTATGTGTTGCTGCCCGAAGCAAAAGATTATAAAAGAGTAGGAGAAGAAGATTCCGGCCCAAACACTGGCGGCATGGGTGCAGTAAGTCCTGTGCCATTTGCCGATGAAGAATTTTTAAAAAATGTAGAAGAGAAGGTTATCAAGCCAACAATAGAAGGATTGAAAGCGGATGGACTCGAGTATCGGGGCTTTATTTTCTTTGGATTAATTAAGGTTGATGATGAACCTTATGTGATCGAATACAATTGTCGCATGGGTGATCCCGAAACAGAAGTTGTGATTCCAAGATTAAAAAATGATTTTCTTGAAATGTTAGTGGCTGCCACCAACCAAAAACTCGATAAAATAAAGATCGAAGAAGATGATCGCTTTGCATGTACGGTAATGGCAGTTAGCGGTGGTTATCCCGGCGATTATGAAAAAGGATATGTCATTCATGGGCTTGATAAAGTGAACACTGCTGAAAGTATTTTATTTCATGCCGGTACTATAACAAAAGATGGAAATCCAGTAACAAATGGCGGCCGGGTTCTTTGCATTACGTCTTTTGGTGATTCAATTTTTGAAGCCGTTGAAAAATCAAAAGAAGAATTAAGGAATATTGCTTTTACGGGTATGTCTTTCAGAAGAGATATTGGCTACGAGTTTGAATGAGATAATTTGGTAACTAGCTTTAGTAATTCTTTTCATAATTCGTTGCGTCGCACTCTTGTACATTCAGTAATTCTATTCAACTTTTTGTCAATGATCAATCATGAATGGTCAAATGATTAAGTAACCTCATATTCACCATTCACGAGTACATTTGCACAAACATTCTCCATGGCCGACATGCACTATCACGATTATTTGCAGCTTGATAGAATTCTTAATTCTCAATTCCCCGAAAGCGATAAGCAAAATTTATCTGCCCATGATGAAATGCTTTTCATCATCATTCATCAAACCTATGAGCTTTGGTTCAAGCAACTTCATCATGAAGTGGATGCTGTGGCAACCATCATGAACAAACCAGCATTGAATGATAATTCACCCGAACTACAAACTGTTGTTCATCGTCTCAATCGTTGTGTTACTATTTTAAGGGTGCTTGTTCACCAGATAGATATTATGGAAACAATGACTCCAATGGATTTTCTTGATTTCCGTGATATGCTTCGACCAGCATCGGGTTTTCAAAGCTGGCAATTCAAACAACTCGAAGCAAAACTGGGATTGAAGTTTGACAACAGGCATGGCAAGGAATATTATACCGCCCAATTAAGAAAAGAACATGTCGATGTTATTAAAAGTGCAGAAGGCAGTAAGTCATTGCTGGAACTTATTAATAGCTGGCTTGAAAGAATGCCATTGGCCCCTTCATTATCTGATGATCCAAATTCGTTCTGGCAGATATATCGCAAAAGTTACCAGGGAAGTCTTGCAGATGCTGAGAAAGGAAACTTATCTGCACTTGATGAGGTCTTCTTTTCTAACTCGCAACCCGCAACTCAAAGCTCGCAACTTTCTTCAACCGCATCAAGAGCCGCATTATTCATCATGCTTTATCGTGGATATCCATTATTGCAGCAACCTTTTCAATTATTAAATTGTTTATTAGAAATAGATGAACAATTAAGTTCATGGCGTTACCGCCACATGAATATGGTGCATCGTATGATCGGCACAAGGATAGGAACAGGAGGAAGTTCTGGCAAAGACTATTTAAAAGCCGCAGCCGATAAGCATTATATCTTCAGAGAAATTGCGCAACTGAATAGCTTTCTTATAGAACGAAGAAGACTACCAACACTCTCCAATGAAATGGAAACGCGGTTAGGATTTGCTCACCTGTAAAATCTCAAAAAAACCTTGCCTCTCCGCCGATCTTCCTGTATGGTTTTTTGAAAAAGTCATCAATTTTAGAATTAAATTCTGTCGAATAAACGATCGGTGTACTGTGTCCTGAGTTTGGCAATATCCATAAATAAGCATTTGGAATATTTTTATAGATCTCCATTGTATGTTCTTCTTTGATCACATCATGATCTCCCCCGATCACTAATGTAGGGCAACTTATTTTTTGAAGGTCGCTTAGCGGGATATGCGGGTTTTCAACCAATAGTTTAAATAATTTATATGCACCTTTTTCCATTTCATTTTTATCTAGTTTAGCTTTTAACCCGGTATACATGGGTGTTACCATATCCCAAACTTCTTGTGGCACTGCTGTTGTATCAGGTCGAAGATTTGCTCCTGTAACTGCTAGTTTTTTTACTTTCTCAGGATGACGAATGGCCATCAATAATCCATTAATGCCACCATCACTCCATCCAACTACATACGCCGAATCAATTTTCATTGCATCGAGTAATGCTGCATAATCGTCAGCCATCATTTCATAACTGATCGAATCTTTTGGATCAGCAGATTTTCCCTGGGCACGGCTATCCGCTATGATCACTTTATAGTTCTGAGCGAAATAAGGGATCTGTTTTGTAAAATTATTTATTGAGCCTCCGTTGCCATGAATAAATAATAATGGCTTTCCTTGTCCATAAACTTCAACATACATTTTAAATCCGCGGATGTCATAATATTTTCCAACATCCTTGTTTTTGCCATAGATGTTTTTGGGATCATTCATCATATTTTGAAAATCGGTCTGAAGTTTTGCAATATCATCCTGTGAAAAAGATAGCAGTGAAATGGTATTAAATAAAATGAACAGGAACAGTAGTTTTTTCATTTAGCTTGTTTTAAAGATGGACAAGGTAAAAAAAAGAATGAGGTATTAGAAAAATACCTCATTCACAATTAACCTTATAGCTAAAAACTAAAAAGATTTGATTTAAAAAGTGTAACGAATTCCAATCCCACCATAGTGATCAAAACCTACATAGTCTCCAAACTCAAATGATGGCTGCCAATCGATAGAAACATTGATAGGGGCACCTTTAAATTTATAATCAAGACCTAACACACCGTCAATACCAAAAAAAGTGCCATCAATATGGTTGTCATGATGATCATAATAATCATAAAACCCAACATGGGCGCCGGGACCGATATACCATTTCAATCCTTGTGCATCTGCAAAATTTCCGTGTATTTCATATAAACCAGTAAGACGAAAACCGTGATTCCAGAAGTAACCAATGAATTCACCAGCATTGTTTCCTTGAAAAAAATGTTTGAATGAGATACCTGCGCCATCCCAGAATTTTACTCCTAGTGCTGATCGATAAGAAGAGCTGTGAGTGCTTTTGCTTTGGGCATTCGATAGAATAAATAAACAAAGGGTTACAGATAATAAAAATACCTTCCTCATAAAAAATTGGTTTTTAATTATTGTTTCAACCCCATTTTCGTGCCAGAATAGAGAGAAAAGGGAAGGAAAATCAATTCTTCCTGAAACTCAATAGGAAATAAATTATTACAGAAAACGCAATAAAAGCAGTGGCGCCAAATGTAAATGAAGGGCCGAATTGTGACCAAATAAAACCGGCAATGATACTTGCAAGCAAGCTACAAACGCTTTGACAAGATGTATAAAATCCAACAGCTGTTGCAGTGTTTGTATCATGCGCAATATTCGTGATCCATGCTTTCACGATACCTTCTGTAGCTGCTGCATAAATTCCGTAAATAAAAAATAAAATAAAAATTACGACAACGGATGGATGAAAAGTAAACCCTCCATATACAATTGCGAACATCATTAACCCTGTGATAAAAACATTTTTGATCCCCAATCTATCAGCCAATTTTCCCAAAGGAAATGAGGCGCCTGCATAAATAAGATTATAAAAAATATAAGCGGCGATAGTTGTGGTATCGTTCCCGGTAACTTCTTTTGTGATCAATAATAAAAACACATCCGAACTATTGAACAACGCAAACAATAATAACCCAACTACAAGTTTTTTATATTCAAGCGAAGCAACCTTCCAGTATTTAAGAAAGGAAAAAAAATTTCCTTTCTCTAAAGTTGAAACAGGTTCTTTTTTTTCTTTAAGTAAAAAGATCAGCAGCACTGCAATGATACCCGGAATGAATGCGAAATAAAATAGCGATGAATATTTTTTTGGAAAAAAATAAAGAAACACTAATGCGATGATCGGCCCAATGGCAGCACCAACTGTATCCATCGCCCTGTGAAAGCCAAATACGCTGGCTTTTGTTTCTTTGGTTGATTGTTGCGAAAGCAATGCATCTCTGGCGGCAGTTCTTAACCCTTTTCCAAAGCGATCGAGGGTTCTTGCAAAAAAGATCCACAAAGGATAAATAAGCATTGCCATCATTGGCTTGCTGATCGCACTAAAAAAATATCCCGCTTTTATAAATGGTAATCGAACTCCTTTTTCATCACTTAGTTTTCCAAAATAACCTTTGCTGATACCAGAAGTAAATTCTGCAACACCTTCTAATATGCCAATAAGTAAAACAGAGAAACCAATTTCTTTTAAGTAAACAGGAACGACAGGATAGATCATTTCGCTTGCTATGTCTGCAAACAAACTGACAACAGAAAGAATGACAACAGTGCGATTAATTAAACGCATGATCCGATAGTTATCGGATTGAAGTTAATCAATTTGATTTCACACAACCCAGCAATAACGAACTGTGAAGATTCTCTCTTAGAATTCATAACAAATCGCTGCTATCTGCGTTTTATAATTTGCCGACTAGACTTGCTGGAAGTACAAGAGTGCGACGCAACGATGTTTAATAGAATTCCTGCAGCCGACCCCATAAGAAATTCTTTTAACAGCAAATTGCGAAAATGCCTCACTCCCAAAAAAATCTTTGGCTATCAGGCTTTTCGCTTTGATAATTCGAACAAATTCACCCAACTTTGCACACATTAAATCCAATCCTCATAAATGGGACTCTTTAACTGGTTTACACAAGAAATAGCCATCGACCTGGGTACTGCCAATACCCTCATCATACATAACGACGAAGTTGTAGTAAATGAACCTTCGATCATTGCTCTAAACCGCAACAATCCTAAGGAAGTGCTTGCCGTAGGTAAAAGGGCTCTGATGATGCATGAGAAAACACATGAAAGCATCCGCACAGTTCGTCCGCTGAAAGATGGTGTGATCGCTGATTTTAACGCAGCGGAATTGATGATCCGTGAGTTGATCAAATTGGTTTATACAAAGAAACCGATGTTCCCACCAAGCTGGCGAATGATGATCTGTATTCCTTCTTCCATTACTGAAGTAGAAAAAAGAGCCGTTCGTGACAGCGCCGAGCAAGCTGGCGCAAAAGAAGTTTATCTTATTCATGAGCCTATGGCTGCTGCGCTGGGAATAGGTATTGATGTGGAAGAGCCAGTTGGTAATATGATCATTGATATTGGTGGTGGTACAACGGGTATTACGGTTATTGCCCTTGCCGGTATCGTTTGTGACCAGAGCATTCGTATTGCCGGTGATGAATTTACCGCCGATATTATGGAAGCTTTGCGTCGTTACCATAGCTTATTGATTGGTGAAAGAACTGCTGAGCAGATCAAGATACAGGTTGGTGCTGCTATGAAAGACCTTGAAACGCCTCCTGATGATATTCCGGTTAACGGTCGTGACCTTGTGACAGGTATTCCAAAACAGATCATGGTTAGTTTCCAGGAAATAGCTGAAGCTTTAGATAAAAGCATTTTCAAAATTGAAGAAGCAATTTTGAAAGCGTTGGAACAAACGCCTCCCGAACTGGCTGCCGATATCTATCGCCGGGGACTTTACCTGACAGGTGGAGGGGCTTTGTTAAGAGGTTTAGATAAAAGATTAAGCCAAAAAATCAAATTACCCGTGCATATTGCCGATGACCCACTGAAAAGTGTGGTGCGTGGCACAGGCATTGCATTAAAGCACTACGACAGATATCCTTTTGTTATGAGATAAAAAGTTGTTAAGGCGCAAGGTACAAGGCATAACCTCGTTATAAATAGTGTTTACTCCTTGTACCTTGCATGCTGAACCTTGAGCCTTATTGTAAATGCGTAACGTATTTCTCTTCATCCGCCGGTATTTCACTTTTATCAGCTTTGTGCTGTTGCAGGTGCTTGCACTTTCCATGCTATTCCGTTATAATAAGTATCACCGGGCTGTTTTTTTCGGAAAGGCAAATGAAATTACCGGATACGTCAATTCAAAATACGATAACGTGGATGATTACTTTCATTTGAAAGAAGAGAATCTGCGAATTCATAAAATGAATGACTCTCTCTTGAATCTCTTACCCGGTAATTTTGTAAAAGTAGATACTGGCTCTCATGTCATAACAGATACGGTTCGTTATGATACCGTTCAATTGCTGAGAAAATATTTGGCTAAAGAAGCTAAGGTGATAAGCAACTCTATCAACAGCCAGAAGAATTATTTCCAGATCAATCGCGGTTCAAATCAAGGTATTAAAGATAATATGGCTGTTATTAATTCGGATGGAAGTGTAGTGGGACAAATTGTTGGTGTGAGTGAGAATTTTAGCCAGGCAATGAGTTTGCTCCATGTACAAAGTACAGTGAGTGCCATGATGAAAAAAAGCCGGAACAATGGGAGAATAGAATGGGATGGTCAAAGTCCGCTTTACTTAACATTAAGAAATATTCCTAAGAGTGACTCCGTATTAAGAGGAGATACTGTGCTTACTGGCATCAACTCTTATAATTATCCTCCAGGTTGGATGATCGGCACTGTGGCTGATATAGTGGAAGATAAGAGTACCAATTTTTATGTATTGCGGATAAAACCTTCTGCTAATTTTCAAAATCTGCAACAGGTTTTTGTGGTAGAAAATTTACAAAGGGAAGAACAAGTGACGCTGGATAAAGTAACACAAAAAAAAGTAGATGAGTTAAATAAAAGGAAGCAATGAATGTTGTGCTGAGAAATATAATTCGATTCGTTTTCTTTATCTTATTGCAGGTATTTATACTCGATAATGTGCCGGCACTACATAGATTTATTATTCCTGTAATTTATTTTCTTTTTATCCTTTGGCTTCCATTTTCCATTTCAAGATTCTGGTTATTGGTAATAGGCTTTCTTACGGGGTTGTCGTATGATTATTTTACGGTCACTCCAGGGCTACATGCAGCCGCCTGTGTATTGATCGCCTATTTCCGCCCATTTATCGTCAATATCCTGATCCCGAAGGACACTTCTGAATTTAATTACAGTGAGCCTTCTGCAAAAGCAATGGGTTGGGCGCCCTATGCAGTGTATGTATTTGCACTTTCATTACTACATCACGGTTACCTGCTGTTGCTGGAATGGCTTGAGGTCGGCAATTTTCTTGATTTCCTGATAAAAGTAGTTTCAACTACGGCTATCAGCGTGCTGCTGATCTTTACTGCGGAAATCCTATTTCCAAGAAGGTTGAAGTACCGGACTAATACCGCATAATTGTTTATTAATTTATAATAGAAAATTAAATAATAACCACTCCATTTTAAAAACAACTTCTTCGTTGTAATTTGCAACCGTACTGCGTACAACTTACCTCGTACATTTTTTATGCCTGTGTTTAACCAATCAAGAAGCCGTATCATCAGACTTATCTTTTCTGTTGCATTTCTCTTAATACTTGCACAGTTATTCAATATCCAGGTTGTTTCGGATAAATACAGGAAGTTGGCAATGGATAATGCTGTTTATCCAAAGATCGTTTATCCTGAACGTGGGATTATTTTCGATCGTAAAGGAAAAGCCATTTTGAATAATGCCATCATGTATGATATGATGGTAACTCCTGCCGAGATAAAAGGCATTGATACTTTGGATTTTTGCAGGATGATGAATATTGATACAGCAGAGTTTAATAGAAGAATACTTGATGCAAGATTTAAGAACACTGCTGTTCGCCCTTCCATTTTTGAGGACCTTCTAACTCCTGAAATGCAAGTAAGGTTTGAGGAGAACAGTTGGAAATTTCCGGGATTTGTTTTGGTACAAAGGCCTATAAGAGTTTATCCTTTTAATGCAGCTGCTCATATACTTGGTTATATCGCCGAAATAAGTCCGAAACAGATTGAAACCTCTGAAGATTTTTATAGAATGGGTGACTATGTTGGTCAAACGGGATTAGAATCAATATATGAAAGAGTGCTAATGGGGCAGAGAGGCGTACAATATTTAATTAAGGATAATAAGAACAGGTTGGTTGGTTCCTATGAAAAAGGCGAGTTAGATACAGCGGCAATTGCCGGCCGTGGATTGAGAACTTATATCGACATAGACCTGCAACAACTGGCGGAAAAATTAATGACCAATAAAGTTGGTTCGGTGGTCGCACTCGATCCAAAAACCGGCGGTATTCTCGCAATGACCTCTGGTCCTAATTTTAATCCGAATGAATTAACAGGACCGGATAAAAGTAAAAACTATGCAAGGTTAGTGTTGGATGTTAAGGCTCCTTTACTCAATCGTGCGATTAAAGGTCAATACCCCCCCGGCTCAACCTTTAAACCTATTGATGCATTGATCGCATTAGAAGAAGGTGTGATAACACCCCGAAGTGGTATAGCCTGCAGTGGAGGCTATTATGCATGTAGTAAAAGGGTGGGTTGTTTAGAAACTTGGGCCGGTCATGCTGCAAACCTTCGTCTCGCAATTGCTCATTCCTGCAACTCGTTTTTCTGTAATACTTATCGGTTAATTGTTGACAACAACAAGTATAAAAACGTAAAGGAGGGTTATCAAAAATGGCATGACTACATGAATGCTTTCGGCTTGGGTGTTAGACTCGGACTGGATCTTCCAAGTGAAGACAAAGGGAATATTCCGGATACAGCAAGGTATGATCGTGAATATCGTGGACAATGGAACTCGTGTACTAACCTGACCTTAGGGATTGGACAGGATATGATGACCGCTACTCCGCTTCAATTGGCAAATGCTATGTGTATCATTGCTAATCGCGGTTATTATTATATACCACATTTTGTTCAAAAGATAGATGATGAAACAGAGGAAGATACTGTGTTGATGAATAAATACAGGCACAAACATGAGGTATTAACTCATATTCCGGATGATGCTTATGACGCTGTTCAGAATGGCATGCATGATGTGGTAGAAGAAGGTACTGCACGCATTGCAAAAATTCCGGGTATAAATATTTGTGCAAAAACTGGCACGGCTCAAAACTTTACTTTTCTTGATGGTAGAAAACTCGAATTGCCTAACAATTCCATGTTTGTTTGTTTTGCACCACAAGAAGATCCAAAAATTGCAATAGCAGTAACAGTGGAAAATGCAGGCTTTGGCGCTACGTGGGCAGGTCCTATTGCACGGATCTTAATGGAAAAATATCTGAACGATACTTTGCAAACAAAAAGCAAAGAAGATCTTGAAAGAATTTCAAATGCCAATTTGATGCCTAAGTATTATATACGAAAGCAAAAAATAGAGGATTCTATAAGAGCTTTTCAATGGTTTAAAAAGACAAATGACAGTTCTTATATAAAGAAGTATGCTCTTAAAAACCCTACTTTACCCGGCTCAAAGAAAGATAAGGACAATAAAAAACAAAACAGCAAGGAAGATATAGCTATTTGGATTGATAAAAGAACTCACCGTCAAAAACAGTTACCCCAATCATGAGCCAACGCAATCCTGAAATATCAAAAGGAGTTGATTGGAGTCTTGTATGGCTATGGTTCCTGTTATCCGTAGTTGGTATCATGGCGATTTTTGGAGTGACTTATCACGATGGTGATAATGTCGTACAAACATTTCTGCGATTCAAAACAGATTATAGCCGTCAGTTTTACTTTTTTGTTGTGTCGATAATTATCGGCATGTTCATACTTCTTACTGACAGTAAATTTTTTCCGGCTACTGCTAACCTTTGGTATGCAGCAGGTATATTTTTGATCCTTCTTGTTTTTCCTTTGGGAGCAAAAGTAAAAGGAACGGAATCCATCATTAAAGTTGGCGGCAGCTTTCAATTTCAACCTGCTGAGTTTTGTAAAATTTGTGTTTGTCTTGCTTTGGCAAAATATCTTTCAAGACCTGAAACGGATTTCAGGCGAACACAATCACAAATTATAGCAGCCGGTATTGCTTTATTGCCCGCTGTCTTCAGCATAATGCAAAGTGAAACGGGTTTGGCGCTGGTATATCTTTCATTTTTTATTGTTATGTATCGTGAAGGATTGCCGTCCGCTGTTCTTATAATTGGGTTTTCAGCGGGAACATTGGTCGTAGCAACATTACTTGTTGAAAAAAACGTACTCGCAATTATTCTCCTCGTCGTAACAGTGTTTATTATTTTTATTATGCGACGCCAGGTGAAAAGAAACAGGTCCCTGCTTGTTAATATTATTCTTATTGGATTGTTATGTATAGGTGTCCAGCGTTTTGGAGTCCCTTTTGCCTTCAAACATATTTTGAAAGAACACCAGGTAGAAAGGATTTTCAGCACCATTGGTAAAGACATTCCGAATGAATATAAAAAAGAACACAGGAGTGATGAAGCAAAAGCGCCGGGTAAGAAAGATGTAGATTATAATGTAAAGCAATCAAAGATTGCTATTGGTAGTGGAGGTTTTTCTGGTAAAGGATTGCTTAAAGGCACGCAAACACGTTTTGATTTTGTACCCGAACAAAGAACTGACTTTATTTTTTGTACAATTGGTGAAGGTTTTGGGTTTATTGGCAGTTTAGTTTTATTAGGTCTTTACCTGGTTTTATTATTTCGAATAATAGCAGTTGCAGAACGACAGCGAAGTGTATTCAGCAGATGTTATGCTTATGGCGTGGGAGCTGTTTTCTTTTTTCATATTGTCATCAATCTTGCAATGACGGTTGGTCTTGCGCCGGTTATTGGTATTCCTCTTCCTTTCGTTAGTTACGGAGGCACTTCTTTACTTACGAACACAATTCTTCTGTTTATACTTATACGGTTGGATGCAGACCGGCAAATGGTTTTAAGATAAACCAAGTCCATAAAGGGGAGTTATTAATTAAATTTGAGATCTTTTAATCCTATTCCAATTAAAATTATAAAATGACAGAGACTTCAAATTCCCCCTTAAGGGGGTTAGGGGGTATGAAAATAATTCCGTTAAGCGAAGGCACATTTACGATCGATAAAACAAAACTCTTTATTCCTTTTGATGAAGATGTTCACGATCTGCAACAAAGACCTGTTGGAAGCTTACTAGTAGAAATTCAGCCATTCATTATTATTACTTCAAAGGATATCTTATTGCTTGATACAGGGCTTGGTTTTGAGAAGGACGGGCAATTACAAATTCATAAAAATCTTGCTGAAGCAGGCATCAATCCATCAGACATCACAAAAGTATTATTAACGCATTTACATAAAGATCATGCAGGGGGAGTTTCTTTGGGAACAAATCATGAAAAATTAAGTTTTCCTAATGCAGTGTTTTATTTACAGGGGAAAGAATTGAGTTTTGCTTTCGAAAAAGGATTCCCTTCTTTTATTACTGAGGAATTAGAAGTATTGAAAAAATCAAACCAGGTAGTTTTATTAAAAGATGATGAAGGAATGATTGATGATTACATACACTATAAAGTAACCGGAGCTCATTCGCCGTATCACCAGGTTTTTTGGATCAAAGAAAATGATAAAACAATTTTTTTTGGTGGCGATGATGCTCCTCAACTTCAGCAAATGAAACATCGCTTTGTTGCCAAGTATGATTTTGATGGAAAAAAAGCAATGGAGTTAAGAAGGAGCTGGTGGGAACAAGGGCAACAGGAAAAGTGGACATTCTTATTTTATCATGATGTAAAAAATCCTGTGATTGAATTTTAGATTAATTGAAGCTCTAATTTATAAATCCGAAATCGTAAATCTAAAATCTGCAATAAACAAAAAGGCCGTTCCGAAAATTGGAATGGCCATTGCTAATCTATGAAAAACACCGAGATCAAATTCTACTGTAGTAAAGTTTGAATACCTTTTTGAGGGATGTCGGCCCTGCGGGCCCTTATCTGTTCCTCTCTCATCTTTGTGATCTCACGAACAAAAACGTCTTGCTGTTTGTAAACATCATTACTTCTTTTTTCGCCAACAATGTCACGAAACTCGGTGCGGTAACGAAGCCTCAATTCAATAATTCTTTGTTGGCGAACAAGACCATCATTTCTGTTTTCTTGTAGGGTTTGTTTCCATTCTCTGAAGTAGCGGATAAAAACGGGTGTAAATCTTTCGGCCTCATTTCGGGTAAGATCAAGTCTCTTCTGGATAAACTCTGTCATTTTATCCCTGATTTTATCATGCTCATCACCCTGCGCTTTTGAAAAAAAGCCAGTCAACAATGCAAAGGTTAATATGAATAGAAATTTTTTCATTATTCATTCATTGATCCATCAGTATCACCATTTGATTCCAAAGCTATCGCATCGTTTAAAAAGTCCTCTATCTCTTTTTCAGGAACGTCTTTCATTAATTCTTTTATCTCGGCAAGTTTTACATCCTCTTTTTCAGAAGTAACATTGGCGGACTCGCCTTCAGCTAATTTTACAAATTCATCTAATTTATTTTTACTTACTTTTTTATCAACGTTCTTTTCGATCCATGCCTGTGGATTTTTATTCGGGTCAACCTGCCTGGTTCGGAATATAACCACACCGCTAATTGCAACTATTCCAATTACAACAGCAGCAACTGCTAAGCGATACCATCTGCGCCTTGTTATCGAAATTACTTTTGTTTCTTTCTTCTCAACTCTGGTTCCAAGCCTTTCAAAATATCCTGCAGGTATAGAATAAGGATTCTTATTTTTTAAACTGCTAAGTAATGGTGATAAAGTTTCGATCTCTTCTTCACCTGTCTGGTGATCTTCATGCTCACTTATTTTTTTCAATACATCTTCACTCAAATCCTGAAAAAACCCGGCAGGAACTGAATAAGGTATTTCTTTAGAAACTTTGCTAAGGAAAGGAGATAGATATGATAATTCTTTTTTAGCATCATTAGCCTCCAACGCTTTTATACGATTCAGAATTTGATCGGCCAAACATTCAAAATAACCAGCAGGCAACGCATAGATATCTTGAGGATTGTAATTGGTTAATACACTTCCCAGCTCTTCTAATTCTTTCAATATGGTATTCCTGTTTGTCATTTTACCGCAATTAAGACGGCTTTTGGGCTTGTAAGTTTAATGATTCTTAATGTATTCCTCTATTTTTTTAACCGCATGATGGTAGCTGGCTTTTAGAGCTCCCTCGCTGGTTTCCAACACTCTACTCATTTCTTCGTAGGGCATTTCATCATAGTATCTTAGCTGAAATACAATTCTCTGCTTTTCAGGAAGTTGCTGTATGCCTAATTGAAGTTTCCACTCCAGTTTATTGCCGTCAAAATTCTGATCGGCTTTTATCTTGTTTTCCAGCCCACTTTCCACATCACTTAATGACACAGCAGATCTTTTCTTTTGTTGCTCCAAAAAAGTTAAACATTCATTGGTAGCCACACGATAAAGCCAGGTATAAAGCTGGCTGTCTTCCCGAAAATTTTCCAACCCATTCCAAACCCTGATCATTACATTTTGCAATACATCATTTGCATCGTCATGATCAACCACCATGCGGCGCAAATGCCAATATAATTTTTCCTGGTATTTTTTTATGAGGGATGTGAACGCCTTTTCCTTTGTAACCGGGTTACGGAATTCTACGAGCAATTCACTATCGCTTGAGGTTGTCAGGGCCATTGGTTCGGTCTTTAGTCAGGTTTAGAATATTGGAATACGGAAGCGTTTAACCTGTTCAACAATATAAAAATATAATTTTTTATTTTGTTATACCAGCTTTAGTTTTCCATAGCATCGTCTGTTGCAGCGCACAGCCTGCACAGAGCGAAGCGAAGTGTTCATCTTTAATAATTCTATTGGACGATAAAAAACCGTCGCCTTCGAAGCAACGGTTAAGCATAGGAATATTTTTTGGAATTATTTTTTTGCCATCACTTTTTCTGCAGCTGCAATAATATCCGGTACATCTAATCCATATTTCTTTAATAACTGAGCAGGAGTTCCGCTTTCACCAAACGTATCTTTTGTTCCAACATATTCGATCGGCACTGGAAAATTCTTTGCTGCACACTGTGCAATAGCATCACCTAATCCGCCAATGATATTGTGTTCTTCGGCAGTTACTGCACATTTTGTTTTGCGGATTGAATTAATAACAGCAGCTTCATCCAATGGTTTTACTGTATGAATATTTATTACTTCAACACTGATACCTTTTTCTTGTAAAATAACACCGGCTTGAATTGCGTTCCACACCAAATGACCACAAGCAAAAATTGAAACATCAGTTCCTTCCGAAAATATTTGTGCTTTACCAATTTTAAAATCTTCTTGCCTGGTGAATATCGGCCACACGGGTCTTCCAAACCGTAAATAAACCGGCCCTACATAATCTGCGATAGCTAATGTTGCAGCCTTCGTTTGATTATAATCACAGGGAACAATTACTGTCATGCCCGGCAACATTTTCATCAAACCAATATCTTCAAGTATCTGGTGTGTTGCACCGTCTTCTCCCAAAGTAACACCTGCATGCGAAGCACATATTTTTACATTCTTTCCGGAATATGCAATTGACTGGCGAATTTGATCATACACACGACCAGTTGAAAAATTTGCAAACGTAGTTGTGTATGGAATTTTTCCACCAATAGTAAATCCTGCTGCGATTCCCATCATGTTTGCTTCAGCAATACCACATTGAAAAAATCTGTCAGGAAATTCTTTTATAAATTGATTCAACTTTAATGAACCTGCAAGATCTGCAGTAAGTGCAACGATATTTGAATTTTTTCTTGCAGCTTCAACAATACCATCACCAAAGCCACTGCGTGTATCTTTATTACCAGTTGATTGAATTTCTTTGAGCATGTTTGATTTTTGTTCCAGTACTTCCATGATTAATAAAATAAGTTGGCGCAAAAGTAAGGGTTGCACAGAAATTGCCAGTTGTCAATTCAATTCTCCCGGTTTACCAGCAAATACTGTCTCATCAGCCTTAAGTCGTTGTTCCCATTTCCAGGCTGTAGCTACCATATCATCAAGACTATATTTTAGTTCCCAGCCTAGTGCATTTCTTGCAAGATCATTGCTTGCATAAATTGATATTACATCTCCGGGTCTTCTTGGCCCGATCGTATAATTCAGTTTGACATCGTTTACTCTTTCAAAAGCCTTGATTGCCTCGAGTACTGTTACACCATTTCCTGAACCAAGATTAAATACTTCACATGAGGACTTATTCTTTCCTTCCGCAACATAATCCAATGCAAGAGTATGAGCATGGGCAATATCACAAACATGAATAAAATCTCTTACACAACTGCCATCACGGGTATTATAATCATTTCCATAAACGATCATTCCTGGTAATTTACCAATCGCTGTTTGTGTAATGGCTGGGAAAAGATTTTGTGGTTTACCCACCGGCATCTCACCAATGATTGCTGATGGATGTGCCCCAACCGGGTTGAAGTATCTCAATAAAATGCATTTAGTAACTGCTGCACTTTTTGCAAATTCATTTACAATTTGTTCGCCCATTTGTTTTGTATAACCATAAGGCGATTCAGCGGGCTTAGGTAATGTGGCTTCCGTAACAGGACTACTATCGGGAGTGCCATAAACTGTACATGATGATGAAAAAACAAACCAGGGGATCTCAAAATCCTGCACACATTTTAAAAGATTGATCAGCGAGTATAGGTTGTTTTCAAAATACATTAGTGGCTGTTCCACAGATTCACCCACCGCCTTATATGCTGCAAAATGAATGACGCCTCTTATATCAGTATTTTCCTGGAAGATGGCAAATGTGTCATCAAAATTGCAAAGATCAACTTTATAGTTTTTTACAGGTTGCCCTGTGATCTTTTCCACTCTTTCGAGCATGCTGGCATGTGATCTTGAATTGTTATCAACAGAAATAACATCATAGCCATTCTCAATTAGGTCGACCAGAGTATGAGAGCCAATATATCCGCAACCGCCTGTAACAAGGATCTTCACCATGAATAACAAAGTTTATCATGCAAAAATCGGAAAAAGAGAAGAGATAAGCTTAGAAAAAAAGTTTAACTATTGAATAAACACCGGCTGCAAGTAATCCGCTTACAGGTATAGTTAAGATCCATGCCCAAAGAAGATTAACTGTTACACCCCAACGAACAGCGGATAAGCGTTTTGTAGCACCAACCCCCATGATCGCCCCGGTAATTGTATGTGTAGTGCTAACAGGAATTTTTAATGCTTCTGTAACAAATAAAGTTATTGCACCTGCAGTCTCTGCAGCTACGCCTTCAAATGGAGTAACCTTAGTGATTTTTGTACCCATTGTTTTTACAATTTTCCATCCCCCACTCATTGTTCCGGCGCCAATGGCTACATAGCAAGCTATAGGTACCCATACAGGCATGTGCTTAAAATCAGGTATCGTTCCACCTGCAATCAATGCTGCGGAAATAATGCCCATTACTTTCTGTGCATCATTACCCCCATGACCAATACTAAAAGCGGCTGATGAAACAAGTTGTAATCTTCTAAACCATTGATTAGATCTGTTGGCATTTAATGTATTCAGGTAAAATGTAAAGACTGCCATGATAACTAAAATAAATGCTAATAATATCCACTTAAAGTTTTTTGAATAAAAGATCACCTTCATTACATAGGATTCATAGTGCGTCGTTAATTTGGCGGCATCAAACTCAAGATTTTTGTAAAGGAACAGACCGACCAATAGCAGGATGATAATTGAGATAAGTTTAGGAATATAGCCTTTTCTAAATGAATTTAAAAACCATAATGAGATTATTAAGGCCATTATCATTCCCACAACAGGTGCAAGAAAAATAAAGCTTGCTGTTTTTAAAATTATTGCAGTATTAATTGTACCAAATCCGCCTTGAGCAATCGCTGCTCCTGCAAATCCCCCGATCAAGGTGTGGGACGATGATGATGGGATACCAAACCACCACGTAAGTAAATTCCATGCAATAGCAGCGATCAAACCTGAAAAAATAACCACCATCATGTTTGATTGCGGTATCATATTACTGTTTACCGTTTTGGCAACAGTATCGGCCACGCCATGATCTTTAAAAATAAAAAAGGCAACAGAGTTAAACAATGCAGCCCACAATACTGCCTGAAAAGGAGTCAACACTTTGGTAGATACAATAGTTGCTATTGAATTTGCAGCATCATGAAAACCATTAATAAAATCAAAGATCAATGCCAGCGCTATGATAACTATCAAAAAGGTGGTCATAGAAATTATTTAAAGATTTCAGGATTTCTAAATTTCATTTAAGTCATAAACAGAAATTATAGAAACAAGAAATTTTGAAATTAATTAAGCGTATTTAATAATGATTGACTCAATCACGTTTGCAGCATCTTCACATTTATCGGTGGCTATTTCCATCACAGTATAGATCTCTCTTTTTTTGATCACTTCTTTTGCATCGGGTTCAGTTTCAAATAAACGTTCAATACTCATGTCAAATACATCGTCTGCCTGGTTCTCAAGACTATTGATCTTGACAAGCGATTCAGTCATTTGGCGCAGATTTTTCATATCCCTGAGAGATGTGACTGCATTCTTAACCAGAGTAGCACTCTGATCGATGATCTCTGCCAATTTTTGTATACCCAGGTCATTAGGGTTGACCTTATAAAAATTGATCTTTTTGGCAGCTGCATAAATCGTATCAGCAATATCATCAAGCGAAGTGGCGAGGTAATGAATATCCTCCCTGTCAAACGGAGTGATGAAATTTCTTCCTAACTCGGTAAAAATATTATGTGTCAGTTCATCATTGGCGTGTTCAAGATCTTCTATCTGGTTAATGATTGCAGTCCTTTTGTCAAAGTCGGGCTCTGATACTAAGGCCCTGAGTTTATTTCCCATTAAAGCCGAGTTAGTGGCGACTTTTTCAAAAAGATCATAGAATACTTTGTTTTTAGGAACAAATATTTGCATTATTGAATTTAACCCTGCCATAATAATTTTTTTATTGTTTACGAAGATACCCGGTCGGGTAAAGGTTGATCAATTAAAGACCAGAATTAATATAAACTTAATATAGAGGTAACGATTTATTAAAGAACCGATAACAGGAAATTACTAAAGGTATTATTTAATTTGTGGCACTTTATAGCCCAGTATTAAAAAATTATTACTTCATGATTAAGATAAGGTTAAGAGTCCAGTTCTTGGTTTTAGCAGTAATTCTATTTTGTTCTTCATCGCAGGCCCAGCGCTACCTTTCAGATATAGATTCTTCATTTTTAAAAGATACAGTTCGGCCTCTTATTAAAAGATTTGAAAATATAAATATATCAGGCTACATGCAGCCACAGTTCCAGGTAGCAGAATCAGACGGTGCCCCTTCCTTTGCCGGGGGAAATTTTTCTCAATATTCCAGCAGCAGGTTCATGCTGCGTAGGGCCAGGATTAAGATCGATTATTTATTAAGAACCGAGGAGCGAATGCCTAAAGTTTTATTTACTTTTCAAATTGACGCGACAGAAAGAGGAGTGATCGTAAGAGATATGTTCATAAGACTTTTTGAAACAAGAAGAAATACTCTTGCAATGACAGCGGGTTTTTTTGCAAGGCCGTTTGGGTTTGAGGTTAATCTTGGTTCATCTTATCGTGAGACTCCTGAACGGGGACGAATGTCACAAACATTAATGCCGGGCGAAAGAGATCTTGGTGTCATGCTTTCATTTGAACCACAAAAAAAGAATCATAAGCTATATCATTTAAAATTAGATGGAGGTTTTTTTAATGGCCAGGGACAATCAGGAACAACCGATTTTGATAGTCACAAAGATTTTATCAGCAGGCTAACACTAAAACCTTACTCATTTAAAAAAATGGAACTGGGTGCCGGTCTTTCCTTTTTAAGAGGTGGATGGAAAAATGGAACTAAATATGTTTATGAATCGGGAACATCTCCCGGTGGTGATAAAATATTTGTAGTTGACTCATCTGAATCAAATCTTGGAAATTCAGCGCCTCGTCATTATTACGGTGGTGATATACAGTATAAAATTCATCATGGCTGGGGTGAAACTGAATGGAGAGCCGAATATTGGTTTGGCACCCAGCCAGGCAGTTCAACTAGTACTACGAATCCCGGTACACTGCCCGGTGTTGGTGGGCTGGCTGCTCCTACTTACGTAAGGAATTTCAATGGCGCTTTTTTTTATTTTCTACAAAATATTTTTAATGCCAAACATCAAGTGGTTTTAAAATACGACTGGTATGATCCGAATACGAAAGCCAGCAAAACCGAAATTGGCAAACCGGGCACTAATTTAACTGCTGCAGATATTAAATTTTCTACAATTGGTATCGGTTATGTATTTTATTTTAATTCGCAAACCAAGATCACTTTTTACTATGACATTGTAGAAAATGAAAAAACACAATTAGCAGGATTTACTTCCGATATTAAGGATAATATTTTCACTTGTCGCCTGCAATTCAGGTTCTAACGCCGCTTAACATTAAGTTAATACTGGGGTCACAATTCCATAACCGGCCATTAACACGGGCATAATGGTTCGGTCTTTCTTTTGCATCGTAATAAGATGCAAATGAAAAGATTCCTCCTCACTTTTATCGCACTGTTAGGGTTAGTTTTTATAAGCTTTTCACAAAATGAAAAACTTTCTGGTAAAGTCTTGAATAGCAAGAACGAACCTGTTGTTGGCGCTTCCATAAAATTTGAAGGATCAAACACCGGTGCTATTTCTGGTGTCGATGGCAGTTTTATCCTCACACTTGCGATCGGAAAAAAATATACTCTTATTATTTCTTCAGTTGGATATGAAACAAAAACCATCCAGGATGTAGAAGTAGCAACAGGCCAGGCAAACGAACTGCAAGTATTAATGGTTGAATCGGCAAAGAATACATTAGGTGGAGTTACTGTAACTGCAACCGCTTCTTCTGCCAGGAAAGAAACATCCGCAGCCTTAATACAATTTCAAAAAAATACAAATACAGTTGCTTCTGTTATTTCTGCAGAACAAATAAGACGTTCTCCTGATAAAACTACCGGTGAAGTTTTGAAACGTGTACCCGGTACGAGTATTATGGAAGGAAGATTTATTGTGGTAAGAGGATTGGCAGACAGGTATAACCAGGCAATGATCAATGGAATTTTATTAACCAGTACAGAACCTGATCGTAAAACATTTTCTTTTGATCTTATTCCAGCTAAGATGATCGATAATATTATTGTCAATAAAGCATTTGTTCCCGAATATCCCGGTGAATGGGCTGGTGGGTTGATACAAGTAAATACAAAAGATATTCCCGCAAAAAACTTTTTCAATATTGAAATAGGTACTGGTTACAATACACAATCAACAGGGAAAAGTTTTTTTAAAACTCCCGGTGGAGACCTGGATTGGCTGGGAATTGATGATGGCACAAGAGGATTTCCCGCTGGATATACTACAAAGAATGAATTCAGCATTCTTCCTAATTCTGCTAAAACCGCCATTGGGAAAGGAATGAGAAATGCATGGGCAGCAACTGAAACTACTGCACCGTTAAATATAGCATTCCAGGCAAATGGAGGATTTAACACATTGCTATTTGGTAAAAAACTAGGCGCCACATTTGGTGTTATTTATGCTCAAACAAATAAAAATTTAGAAATACAGAACAGGCGAAATGTTATTGACCAAAATTATAATACAACTATAGAAACTGATATCCATGATCAGCGATATACCAAAGAGATCTTTGCTGGTGCCCTCGGTAGTCTCTCTCTGCAATTTAATCCACTCAATAAGATCTCACTTAAGGGAATCATTAATGTAAACACAAATAATTCTTACACGCAGCGTAATGGTACGGATGTAAGCAGGAATGATAGTTATTTAAAAGGGTCAGAAGCAACATTTAAAGAGAATGTGTTTTTTACAACCCAATTGACCGGAGAGCATAGTCTTGCGACACCGCTTACTTTAAAATGGTATGGATCATTTAGTATACTGGATGGTTATATTCCTGATCAACGTAGGTTGGTTTATTCAAGAATTAATACAACAGATCCCTGGCGGGCGGTTATCGCCAATACACTTTCACAACAAAGTGGTAGCCGCATTTATCAAAGCCTGAATGATTATATATATACCGCGGGTGGCGACCTGGCATATAAATATAACTGGCTTGGCCATAAGCAAACGGTAAAGGGCGGTTATATGCTGCAAATAAAAGACAGGTTGTATGATGCTGTATTATTTGCAAACAATCTTCATAAGGATAATGATGCTTTAAAATTATTGCCGGATGGAGAAATTTTTCGTCCAGAAAATTTTGGAGACGGATCTGCAAACAGTAATCTCTTTGCTTTTGATGCATTAATTGGTAATACATATCGCTACCTCGCAAATACAATTTTGAATGCAGGATACCTTCAATCTGATAACCAGTTTACAGATAAGCTAAGAGTAGTTTGGGGATTGAGAGTGGAAGATTATGATCAGTTGATCGGAAGTGTAAAAGCATACGACCCGAGTCATACACATAAGAGGGTTACTGATTTTCTTCCCGGCGTAAATTTTACTTATAAATTAAATACTAAAACAAATATAAGAGTGTCAGGTTCACAAACTGTAGTTCGTCCTGAGTTGCGTGAACTCGCTTCACTGAACCTTTACGATTTTGAATTGAATGCTTCGGTTCAAGGCAACCCGAACCTTGAAAGAACAAAAGTTATTAATGGAGATATTCGGTATGAATTATACCCCGCGTCAGGAGAAGTATTTACATTCGGCGTTTTTTATAAGCATTTTGATAAACCAATTGAGCAATTATTAAATGAAGGTGGTGGTGGCGCCAGTACATTTTCTTACCAGAACCCGGAAGAGGCAACTGCTTATGGAGCAGAACTTGAGTTCAGAAAGAAACTTACTTTTTTAAATGCACTGAAAAATTTCACCTTCCAGGGAAATCTGGCTTATATCTATAGTCGTGTAACTGACCTGGGTTTTGACCTCGACAGATCACTCCAGGGACAATCTCCTTATGTTTTGAATTTTGGTTTATTGTATGACCTGGAAAAACCCGGATTCAGTGCTACTTTATTATTCAATCAAATTGGAGAAAGAATTTACCTGGTAGGTGACAAATCTGCGGGTGCAGGGAGCCCCGATACATACGAAGCGCCGCGTCCTGTATTTGATTTCCAGCTTGCAAAAAAGATCTTAAAGAAGAAAGGAGAATTAAGATTAAATATTTCAGATATTCTTAACCAGACTCAGTATTTCTATCAGAACACAAGCAGTGATACGAAATTCCAAAAAGATTCCGATGCATACCGGTTCACACGGAAAGTAGGAACAACATTTTCCTTAAGCTTTAATTATTCCTTTTTAAACTAAACTTTTTAAAAAATAAAAAATGAAAAAGAACATCTTCTATTTGGTAGCCATTTCAGCAATGCTTACTACAAGTTGCAGAAAAATTGAAATGGATGGAGAAAAAGAAGTTATTATTATTAACGGAGGTGGCGGTGGTGGTACTACCGGGCAGACAATTACAGTTTCAGGAAGGATCAATGCCGATACTACTTTTCGTAAAGCCAATACTTATATTTTAAAAGGGCTTGTGTATATGGTCGGAAATCATACACTCACAATAGAACCAGGTACTGTTATCAAAGGTTCATTTAGCGGTACTGATGTGGCTGCACTAATAATTACCCGTGGATCTAAACTTATGGCAGCAGGTACAGAGACTGAACCGATAATATTTACCTCTTCTTCACCAAATCCTCAATCAGGTGACTGGGCGGGTATTGTTCTTTGCGGCAAAGCGGGTATCAACGCCAGCTATAATGGTATCAATGGTCTTTACCAGGTTGAAGGTGGTATTGATAATGCAAATGGAGATGGGCTTGCCGGCTCGGGAGATGCGACTGCCCCTGCACCGGTTGATAATGATAATTCAGGCACCTTACAGTATGTAAGAATCGAATATGCAGGCTATGGTTTTCAACCAGACAAAGAAATAAACAGTCTCACATTAGCAGCTGTTGGTAGCGGAACTACAATTGATCATATTGAAATTGCCTATGCAAAAGACGATGCAATTGAATGGTTCGGTGGCACTGTGAATTGTAAATTCCTGATCGCTTATAAAACACAGGATGATGATTTCGATACAGATAATGGTTACAGCGGAAAAGTTCAGTTTGGTCTTATACTTCGTGATTCAGTAATTGCTGATATCTCTACCTCAGAAGCATTTGAAAGCGATAATAATGCAAGTGGTACAACTGCAGCTCCAAAAACAAAAGCGATATTCAGTAACATCACTGCTATTGGGCCACGTGCTACATTGAATAATATAGGAAGTTCATTATTCCGTTGCGGCGCACAGATAAGAAGAAATTCCGCCATTTCAATTTTCAATTCGATCATAATGGGTTGGCCACAGGGAATATTAATTGATGGAACAACTGGAACAGCTACTGCTTTGAATATCGAGGACAGCAGTTTGAGACTTCGTAACGTTACTCTTGCAGGAAATGGTAATTCGGGCGGTACTGTACCTCTTGCATTTTCAGGTACTGGTGGAACTAATATTAATTCCCTTGCATCATTGACAACATGGTTCACTAATGCATATTATGGCAACGATCTTTTAACAAATGCCTCAGATGCAAAATTGATCCAGCCATTTAATTATACTGCATGGGATCCGACACCATTTGCAGGCTCTAATGGTAATCAAAAAATACTTGTAGCCGCTGATTTCAATGATCCAAAATTTACCGGTGATCTGTTCTTTGATAAGACAGCCACATTCAGGGGTGGCGTGGCACCAGGTGGACCGCTGGCAACATGGTGGAAAGGATGGACAAAATTTAATTATAATTAAAGACAAATTCCATTAACCATTATATAAAAGCCGGTTCTAAAACCGGCTTTTTGCTTTTCCACAATTAACAGTTTGGTAATCGCAGTATAACGTTGGTATAATAATTGTATCCCAAATTGCAACCAGTTCTTATCCATTCAATATATATACAACATCCCGGATCGGTTCTCCGGGGTTAGTAAGTTGATTCCTCATGCAGTTGCCGTTCCGATCTCATCGGAACGGTTTTTTTATTTAAGGAATGACTCTTTCCGTAATGATTACTGTAAAGAATAAAGCAATGGATCAGGGAGATGATGGGAACTGTTGTCATTGCTAATATGAGCAATTGAAAGTTTCATCACGTTTGCAATGATATCTTCTGTTGAATGATCGTAATTTATTTTTACTGGTTTTGCTTGCACCCATTCATTAAAATGATCGGTAAAGTCATCATCCAGTTTATCCAGCTTATTAATTCCCATTTGCTCAAGAGCCGCTGCATTACATTGTTGTTCATATTGCCCGCTGATCGGTATCACCATCAATTTTTTTTCAAGCTTTAATGCTTCGGCAGGCGTTTCAAAACCACCTCCTGTTATTATTCCAGAACAATTGATCAATGCTTCATTGAACAAAACTTTATCAACAGGCATAAAAGTGATATTGCCACTACGTTTTATATTTTTAGTTTGCCATGAAAAAATATGAAAGCGAAGCGGCGCAAGCGGATGAAAATATTTCTCCATTATATGCTCGCAATAGGAAGGAAGATAAACAGCAAAAAAATCCTTATCCGCAGGTCGTGCCCTGGTAATTTCTTTTTTAATTACCGGGGGAAGAATAAAATTATCATACTGTTGAAAATGTAAACCAACATAAAAGGATGCACGGGCATAATTTTTTAAGATCCATTCCCCCATTTTACTTTTTTCTTTTGGTCTTGGTGTATTGGCTGAATAAAAACTTGCCTGGTGACCAAAATTTACAGAAGGGATCTTTTTTGCTGCGCAGGCCATTGCCGTGATACATTCAAAATCATTCAGCACCAGGTCATATTTTTCTACAGGAAGATCTTTTACTTCTTTCCTGAGTCGCAAGGGAGAAAGAGTAAATGCAGTTTTAGTATAATCAAGTTTTCCTTTGCATGTATAAAATAAACTTAATCCTTTGCTGCGATATTTTATTGGAAAACTAAGATCAAGACTGCTGTTAGCGCCGCTTAAAAAAATATCTACATCGCCGTATTCATTTAAATAAGGAAGTAGCTCCATGGCACGGCTAATATGTCCATTACCCGTTGCCTGTACTGAATACAATATTTTCATAGATTGGTTTTTAATACAAGTGATGTAAGAAAAAGATCAACTTCATTTTTCATTACCGATAATTCAGGTTTAACTGGCCTGCCTACTACTTCTGCTTTCATGAATTCTTCATCGCTGTAATGATATATATGCCAGCCATGATCATAATACTCCAGCGACGTAAGATTTTCTATCCAATCACCCGAATTGAGATAGATCACTTTTCCGTGTTTATTGGTAATTACTTTTTGCTGTGGTTGGTGAATATGACCGCAAATGACATAATCATAATTATGTTCGATAGCAAGCGAAGCGGCTGTTTCCTCAAAGTCGCTGATATAGCGAACCGCTTTCTTTACACTGTTCTTTATCCTTTTTGAAATAGAGACTTTTTCTTTCCCCAGTTTTTGCAATGAAAAATTGATAAAGCGATTTACCAATATGAGCATATCATATCCTTTGCCCCCCAATTTTGCCAAAAGCTTTGCACTTCCTTTTGTTGTATTATCAAATACATCGCCATGAAATATCCAGGTGAGCTTGCCATCGATCTCAATAATTAATTTATCAGTTAGTTGAAAGTTGCCAATATTAAGATCGCTGTAACGGCGAAGAAATTCATCATGATTGCCTGTTATATAAACTACCCTTGTGCCATTATGCTGTAAGTTGAAGATCTCATTGATAACTTCTAAGTGTGCCGCGGGAAAATATCTTTTATTGAATTGCCATCCATCGACAATATCTCCGTTCAGTATTAAAAGATTGGGAGAAATGCTTTGAAGATAGTTTACGATCTCTTTTGCATGACAACCATAAGTACCTAAATGGAGATCGGAGATCACAACAACATCAACATGCCTTTTTTCCATTTTAAAGAGGTTTTACAAAGGACTATCTTATTTATTACTCCATTATTAAGCTGGTCTTACCATAGTGTGACTTCTACATGAATAAAATGTTACTTAAGACTTTATAGCGAGCAATAGATGAAAACTATTGTTCCGTATCTTTTGATAGTCAATAAAGGCCAATTCTATATTCAATTTTATAAAGGCATGACTGAAACTAACCCTCCAACGCAGGTTGAAAAAACAGACAAACAAAAAGAATCCGGTAATGAACTGGTGATCTCCTTCCTGGCACTGCGAAACCTGATCGGTATTTCCGGGATGTTGTTACCGATCGTATTAACCTTATTTACTCCGAAGGGTGAACAGGATAAAGTGATGGAACATTCCATCAGCGAATATTATTATACTAAGAATGGTGACTTGTTTGTTGTACTCTTAAGTGTGATCGGGGTTTTTTTATTGACCTATAAAGGGTATGATCGTTTTTGGGAACGAACATTGACTTTGATTGCCGGTTTTTGTGGGATCGGCGTTGCATTTTTCCCAACGGCTACAACAATGGGTAATTCGTTAAGCATACATAAAGTGAGAAAGGACGTACCAGAATTTTTCGGACTTGTTCAATGGCATTTCATTTTTGCCGCTCTTTTTTTTATTTCATTAGCACTTATCTCACTTATTTATTTTCGGAAGAAGGACATTAATAGTGTCTACTTAATTGATGGACGAAAGAAAAAGCAAAAAGAAAAACGGAACCTGGTTTACATGATCTGTGGATGGACGATGCTGATCAGCATCGCATTGATGATCCTTTATTTTGTTATAGATCCGCCGTCGCTCAGGAATATGCCTGTGGTTTTTGCATTAGAAACTGTTGCAGTAGAAGCTTTCGGTATTTCATGGATCACAAAAGGGCAAACACTTTGGCCAGACGGCGAGCATTATATGAAAAAAGGATTGCGGAAAGTAAAACAGAAGATCGAGCAGAGCACTTAAAGTTCTTAAGCCTTTAATTGATATGCAAAATCTTAAGCTGGTTATCTTCAATTAGTTTTTTGTTGTATGTTATATCTTAAAAACAATTTAATCACATTTCATTCATATATCATTAAGAATCGCTTCACATAGCTGCTGCAATTTCGCAATGTCAAAATAAAATATCGAGAAGCAACATAAGTAGTACAAGCAGTAGAATTTCTCATGTGTATAAAGGCGATTCTTTTCCAAGCGTCGCCTTTTTTATTAAATTAATTAGCACCTGTTATAGCGTTTATTTACAAGGAGTTCTGTCATTATGAACCTCTTTTTCTTGCAAAGCTTTTTGAGAAATGAAAAACTTAACATTAATGAATTGTTCTCATTATTATCTTTAAGTTATTAGATCATTAAATATTTAATCATATGGACACTTCGCAAATTGAGGGCAAAAAATCTTTTAAGAAACAACTTTTCGAAACAATTCATAGTCGTCTTGATCAATCTCTGATTCAGTACAAAGAATTATTGGGCGAAAAAAAGTTGAACCGTTTCCTGAAAAATACAAGTAAGGAACTTGCGGCCGAGATAAATAAGAGATCGAAAAAGGCAGAGAAACGCCAGGAAAGACTACAAAAGAAAGCTGAAAAATTAAAAAAGGAACAAAAAGCATAATTACTTATTGATCCCTTGTCAAAAGCCGTTTCGAACCGAGAAGCGGCTTTTGTTTTTATATAAACTGTATTTTATTATTTACTAAGATTTTGTATCTCCCGAACAGTTGTTCACAAAAAGAAAAACTTTGTCTTTCTGCAAAGTAGACTGATCGAAGATTAAGTTATTATTATCTTTTATTTGGCAAGTATTTTGAGTTTTAAGATTCTATATATTCATCATTCCACAAAACCAAACTGCATCATGAATATCGTTTCAGTAAAACAACTTCCGGGACAACAAGACTATCTTTTAAAAGAAGATGATAAAACGGTTTTAAAACTACGTTACAAAAATGATCTCCATACAGCAAGAGTGGAAACAGAAAAAGAAAGAAGAGTGTTGATCATTGATGATGAAGGGTTACTTAAAACAAAGTCTGTTTTAAAAAATGAATACGGTATTCGTATAGGTTCATTGAACTATGATAATTTCTCTGACTCTCATGGTTCCGTTGATATTGAAAATATAAAATATCGCTTTATTGTTAAGAATAGCGAAACACCAGAGTTGAATATTTACAAAGGTTCCCGTCGCAATCTTGTTTATAATTGTCAGCTTGTATTTGATGATATTAGTTCAAGAGTCAAAGGATCGCAAACTGCCTCATTGATCATTGCAGTTTCATGGTATTTATTTTTGAAAGATGCAATCAGGCTAATGCCAACCTTTAACGAGGCAATTATTTTATAATAAGAAATTTTTTATTGATAGTAGTCCCGCTTTTTGCGGGATTTTTATTGTGTCGTAAACAGTGAGTGGAAATTGGTAACAATTATTTAATCAGCGGTTCATTTTGCTGTAATCACTATTATCCTACCTTTTATTGTGTTTGATAACTGCATAACCTACTCCTGAAAATTCCCGAACATTTCAAAAGAAGTTTAAATCATATCTGGTCAATTATGAGTATCTGGCTGATAGCATTAATTTCTATTGCGCTGATCTTTGATTTTCTCAATGGATTTCATGATAGTGCCAATGTAGTTGCAACTATAATTTCATCAAGAACATTAAGTGGAAAAAAGGCATTGATGATGGCCGCTCTTGCAAATTTTGCTGGTCCATTTATATTTGGTGTTGCAGTAGCTAACACGATTGGCCATGGTATTGCGGTATCAGATTTTATTACAATTCAAGTATTGATTGCCGCGTTGATCAGTGCCTGTATATGGAACATTACTACCTGGTTTTTTGGTATTCCAGCCAGTTCTTCACATGCATTGATAGGAGGATTGATCGGAGCTGTCTTTATTGGTGGAGGTGTGCAGGCACTCGTGTCAAAAGGAATAATAAAAGTTTTTGTTGCGCTGTTTGCATCCCCGATCATCGGACTTTTTTTTGGTTGGCTCGTTATGAAAATTATTTATCTCTTTCTTAAAAACGCTACTCCAAAAGCTGACTATATTTTTAAACTGGGACAAATACCAACTGCTATTGCGATGGCATTAAGTCACGGCGCCAATGATGCACAAAAAACAATGGGTGTTATTACACTTGGTCTTGTTACTACTGGTTATCAAAAGGAATTTTCTGTTCCCACATGGGTAATATTAATTAGTGCATCTGCAATATGTCTCGGCACATTTGGCGGCGGATGGCGGCTTATAAAAACATTAGGAGCAAAATTCTATAAGATAAAACCCATTCATAGCTTTGCTTCTCAGTTTGCATCGGCGATCGTAATAATTACAGCTTCCATTTTTGGCGGACCTGTAAGTACTACGCAAGTGGTAAGTATGGCAATTATGGGCGCCGGTGCCGGGGAAAGAATTTCTAAAGTAAGGTGGCTGGTGTTGAAAAATATTTTTTTGTCATGGGTGCTTACTATCCCGGTAACAGCGTTATTATCCATTCCAATTTATTGGTTAATAAAATTATTGTCACATTAAAAAAATTATATCATGGCATTATTTGGAACTTCTGTCAAAGAAGACAGCTTTATAAGACAACTCAAATTGCAGGCAGAAAAAACAGTTAAATGCATTGAGTTCCTTGAAAATAATTTAGACTCGATCACAGATGCTACAATAAAAGAAAAGAAAAAACTGATCGACGAAGTGATCGAGATCAGGATGGTATTGATGGATGACCTGCATAATACTTTTATTACACCGATCGACAGGGAAGATATTTATAACATTTCTATTTCCCTTTTTGAGATGGCTTATTTTTCTTTGACCACATTGGAAGAAATGTTTTTATTTGAAGTAAAGTCTGATGCGTTCATTAAGGCAATGATCGAAAAGGTAAAACTGGAAGCAACTGAGATCTATAAGGCAATTGAAAAGATAATGAGGAATCCCCGGGTTGCTTATGATCATTTGATCAAAGTGACAAAAATGGAAACAAGGATCGATAGAGTATATAGGGATGCCGTAAAGATCTTGCTCGGCGATAAAGAAATGCTTGCTTCCGATCTGCAACGGATTTTACATACGAGAGAAATATACCGGCATATATCAAACATGTCAGATCATGCAAGAGTAGCCGCAAATGTATTGGGAATGGCATTGATCAAACTTTCCTGATCTGTGTGACTATTTACTTTTACTGAGTCCTAAAATTCTCTTCGGATTAAATTTTTTGCCGCATTTTCATCTAAGAACCAATGTAATACTCCTTCTTCTGGAATGATTAATTGTGCCGGGTAAGTTTCAAAATCTTTTTCTCCTTCTAAAACGCCCTGTACTGCTTTTGCTTTTGCTTCGCCATAAACAAGGAACGAAATGGTATGTGCTTCGTTGATCAATGCAGCCGTCATAGTGATACGGTAAGATGAAAGCTCTTCTATATAAACTGCACTTACCAATGCTTTCTTTTCTTTTAGCACAGGTGTATGAGGAAATAGGGAGGCAGTATGCGCATTCTCACCGAGTCCTAATAATATCAGGTCAAATCGTACAGGATCATTTTTAAAATGAGAAAGAATACGTTGCGCATATTTTTTTGCTGATTCATCGGGCGGAACAGCTGTATTGATGTAAAAAATATTTGCATCAGGGATCATCAGCGGTTCAAACAAAGCCTTTTTCACCATATTGCCATTATTCCCAGGATCAGTAAAAGGAACATAGCGTTCATCGCCAAAGAAAAAATAAATTCTATCCCAATCAATTTGCCGGCTGTAATCCGGTGTAGTTAATAATTCGTATAATTTTTTTGGTGAGTTACCTCCAGATAACACGACCGAACATCTGCCTTTTTCTTTAATAGCTGTGTTTACAGTTTGTACAAAATAATCAGCTAATCCTTTTATTGTCTCATCTGTTGTTTTATAAATATGAAGCATCTTATTATTTTTTTCCGTTCATAGGTAAAGTGAACCAATGGAAACCATCGGCAGCGATCAATGCTTCTGCTAACTCAGGCCCCCATGAATCTGCCGAGTAATTCGGAAAACTCAATGATGGCTTCATCCATGCATGAATGATCGGCATTAGTAACTCCCACGCAGCTTCCACCTGGTCGCCACGCATGAACAACGTCTGGTCGCCCGTCACTACATCAAGCAATAAAGTTTCATATGCTTCGGGTGTATAACTTGAATAAGTGGTTTTATAATCAAATACCATATCAACTGTATTCAATAGCATATTTAATCCCGGACGTTTCCCCTGCACCTGTAAACGGATGCTCATTTCAGGCTGTATACTAATGATCAAACGATTTTGCTGCCAGCTTTCAATCGCTTCGGCTGGAAATATAAAATGTGGAAGGTCCTTGAACTGAATACTTATCAATGAAGACGATCGTTGCAAACGTTTGCCCGTTCTAACATAAAACGGAACACCCTGCCATCGCCAGTTATCGATAAAAAATTTGATCGCGGCAAATGTTTCAGTGTTAGAATCTGGCAATACACCTTTTTCTTCACGATATCCCGGCACCTCTTTTCCCTGCATCCAACCTTTTGCATATTGTCCTCTTACTACTGATGTCCTGATCTCTTCCGGTGTAAATTTTCTCATTGCGTGCAATACATCCACCTTACGGCTATGAATTTCTGCAGCGTTAAAATTATTCGGGGGTTCCATAGCAGTCAGACATAACAATTGAAGTAAATGATTCTGGATCATATCACGCATAGCACCTGAACTATCATAATATTCTCCGCGACCTTCCATTCCGAGCTCTTCCGTTACAGAAATTTGTACATGCTGAATATAGTTGCGGTTCCATAATGGTTCAAGGATCGCATTGGCAAAACGAAATGCCAATAGGTTTTGTACCGTTTCTTTGCCGAGATAATGATCAATGCGGTATATCTGTTCTTCATTATAATTTTCATTCAGCAACTGGTTTAATGCTTTTGCTGATTCCAGGTCATGACCAAATGGTTTTTCAATAACAATTCTTGTATTCTCCTTTTGTTCGGCCATTTTATTTATAACAATGTTCTTCGCAATTACCGGGAATAAAGCTGGCGCTACTGCGAGATAATGGATAACATAAACCTTTTCATTCCATTCCTTTTCCCGCATGGCGATCTGGTTGCAGATGCCCTGGTAAGTTTCGAAATTATTTAGATCAGCTGCCTCGTAGAATATATGTTCTGAAAATATCTTCCATTTATCATCCGCTACTTTTCCATTGCGTGAAAACTGGTTGATACCTTCCAATAATTTGTTTTTGAATTCTTCATTCGTTAATGGGGTTCTTCCTGCACCGATAATAGAAAACTTATCAGGCATCCATCCATCTAACAACAAATTATACAATGCCGGTGCTAATTTCCTGCGGCACAGATCACCGGTGGCGCCATAAATGACAAAGATTGTCGGCTGCGATTTTATTTCTTTCACGATAATGATTTATTTGTGTTTTTCCAATCTGTATGAAAACTTCCTTCCATTCCTGTTAACTCGTAAGTATGTGCTCCAAAATAATCTCTTTGAGCCTGTATTAAATTGGATGGCATATGTTCACTGCGTAAAGCATCAAAATAACTTAAGGTGGAAGTATAAGTAGGGATAGAAATACCAGCAGTTATTGCTTTTAGCACAATCTCTCTTGTAACAGTTGTGGTCTTATTAATAATTGATTGCACATCGTGATCCAATAATAAATGCGAAAGAGAAGAATTTGTTTTAAATGCCCCGTGAATTGTTTCCAAAAAAGAAGCCCGTATGATACAACCACCGCGCCAGATCTTTGCTATCTCGTCCAACTTTAATTTATAATCATAAGCAAGGGATGCTTTTGATAATAAATGCATGCCTTGTGCATAAATAAGGATCATTGAAAAATAAAATACATCTTCCAGTTTTACCAGGAACTCATTTTGATCTAATTCTGTGAAATTATTATCGCTTTTATAAGCAATAGCAGCTTCTGTTCGCAACGATTTATATTTTGACAGATCCCGCATCGCGACTGCTATATCAATAGTTGGAATAGGTAGTTCGAGATCAGTTGAAATTTGTGTGGTCCATTTACCTGTGCCTTTTGCTTTGGCCTCATCTTTTATTTGATCAAGTAAAAAACTGCCATCCGCATTTTGATATAAAAAAATATCAGCGGTAATTTCCAACAGATACGATTGCAGCTTGCCTTTGTTCCATTTCGTAAACACTTCATGGATTTGTTCATTGTTCAACTGCAATCCTTTTTTCAATATCTCGTAAGTATCAGCGATCAACTGCATCAATGCATACTCAATTCCATTATGCACCATTTTTACAAAATGCCCTGATGCACCAGGACCAATATAAGTTACACATGCTTCACCATTTACTTTTGCTGCAATACTTTCCAATACAGGTTTTACAAAAAGGTAAGCTTCTATATCACCACCTGGCATCATGCTGGGACCTGTTCTTGCGCCTTCTTCGCCACCTGAAATACCCATTCCGAAGAAATGCAATCCTTTTTTTGCTAACCTGGTCACCCTTTCCGTTGTATCATTGAAATGAGAATTCCCTCCATCAATAATTATATCTCCCGGCGAAAGCAATGGCTGTAACTCATCGATCACAGCATCCACAATTTTACCTGCAGGCACTAATAACATGATCACTCTGGGATGATCTAAACTTTTTACAAAGTCACTTAACATCGCAAAAGCCTTTACCGCTTTTCCTCCTCCTTCATTTTCAAGTAAGTTTAACTTTGATGGATCTTTATCATAGCCGGCGACTGCATAACCATGGTCAGCCATATTCAACAACAGGTTGCGTCCCATTGTTCCCAGGCCGATCATTCCTAAAGTATATTTATCTTCCTTACTCATAACTATTCTATTTATTTTTCCAGGTCTATTATTTTATTTAGCCGTCTCACATATCTCTCTCCACCAGAAAATTTTGATTCTAAAAAAACCTTTACCAATTCTTTTGCTACAGCAAAGCCTGTGATGCGGCCACCCAAACAAAGCAGGTTCATATCATCATCTTCTACACCCTGGTGAGCCGAAAAATGATCGGTTATTAAAGATGCTCTCACGCCATGTATCTTATTTGCAACAATTGCTGCACCAACACCACTACCACAAATAGCAATTCCTCTTTCTACTTCTTTTGTTGCAACTGCTTTACTCAGTGGTATCACATAATCAGGATAATCATCGAGATCGTTCTGCTCGTAAGCTCCGAAATCCGTCACCTCATAATTCAGCGATAGAAGGAATGGATGAATAATTTGTTTTAATTCAAATCCTCCATGATCTGCAGCAATACCGATTTTCATGATCATCATTTATTTCTACCAAAATTAATGCAAAGCCATCTCCTTAAGACGTTAATCATACAATAAACCAATCATTAACAAAGTTGAGTCAAAAGCCTATGTTTCGTATCAGCAAATTTTTTAGGTATTTTTAATAGATGAAAAAAATTCTGCCCGCATTTATTATGATCATGACCGTTGCAGGTTGTAAACAATCTGCCATAAAACAAAGCTTTTCTTCCGCTGATAGTTTAGTGATACATTTTAAAGATGAGCAGGCAGGAATTGTTACCAAAACAGTACAAACAACAGAATCAAACGCAATGAACAGGATGATAGAATTTATTGATTCAAAAGAAGCGGAACAATTCAAATGCGGATATGATGGAAAAATGTTTTTTTATCATAAAGGAGAAAAAATACAGGAAGTGGATTTTAAAATGAAGAATGATTCATGCAATCATTTTGCGTTTTTACTCAATGGAAAATTGATGAGTACAAAAATGAATAATGAAGCAATAGATTTTCTTGACGCTCTGGAAAAAGGATTACCAACTTATTATTAAAAACTTTACCCTAGTCTTTTTTCGTTTCCAACGTAAACCCAATAGTGGTCCCTACGCCTTCAGTACTTCTTACATGAATAGTTTGTCCGTGTGCTTCGATGATGTGTTTGCAAATAGCAAGTCCTAAACCACTACCGGTTATATCACGGCTGCGTCCGCCTTCGGTCCTGTAAAAGCGTTCAAAAATTCGTTGCAGATTTTTTTCCGGGATACCAATTCCATCATCACTTAACTCGATCAATATATGCTTTTCATCTACTTTATACATACTGGCGACAATATGACCGCCGTGCTTTCCATATTTAATTGAATTTTCAAGCAGGTTACTAAGTACTTGTCTTATTTTTTCTTTGTCAGCAAAAACAGGTAATGGCGAGTCACAACCTTTTTTTATGCTAAAATCGGTTTGTTGGTTTTCGGCTTTTATCGAAAGACTTTCAAAAACTTCTTTTACAAAATCCTGGATGATGAAATTTGTTTTGGTTAGCACTAACTCACCTCTCTCCAATTTTGAAATTTCATCAAGGTCCTGGATCAGGTTGGAAAGTCGCTCCACATTTTTTTCAGTTTTTTCTAAAAACCTTTTATTGATCTCCGGATTATGCATGCCACCACTGAGCAGGCTTTCCACATAGCCCTGTATGGCAAATACAGGCGTTTTAAATTCATGAGAAAGATTTTGTAAGAATTCACGGCGAAATTGCTCATTCTGTTTCAACACTTCCATCTCCTGCTTATTTTCTTCGGCCCATTGTTCTACATCTTCTCTTACTTCATCAATACTTTTTTGCGGGAGGATGTATTTATAATATGTCTCTTCTTTTTTTGTGGCTTTTGTCTGATAGATCTGTTTATAAATGAGTTTTATTTTCCGATAAATGAATCGTTCAAGTACAAATAAAATAAGATAGTAGCTGCCGCCAAGAATAACAATGAATGAGCCCAGGCCCCAGCGCCAGTCTTTTTCAACAAGGCCGATCAACAAAGCAACAGGCACTGATAAGATAAGTGCTGTAAAAAAGGAAAGTTGACGGGGAGAAAGATTTTTGGTTGAAAGCATGTTACGAAGGTACAAGGCACAAGCGACAAGGTGCAAGCCTCAGGTTTCGAAATGTTTTTCTTTGAATGTATTAATGATTTCTTGAATTAGCCATTCAAAATAAAAATGGATATTCGATCTAAGTCTCCCCTTTAGGGGGACAGGGGGTTCATAATTCAAACTTATATCCAACACCTTTTACGGTAGTGATACAATCTACACCGAGTTTCTGACGGATCTTTCTAATATGAACATCAATGGTACGATCGCCAACTATTACTTCGGCACCCCATACCTGGCTCAGTATTTCATTTCTTACAAACACTCTTCCCGGTTTTGATGCTAACAGGTAGAGTAGTTCGAATTCTTTTTTTGCAAGAGAAATATCTTTTGCATTATACTGAACAATGAATTTTTCAGGATCGATGATCAGACCATTAACAGCAATAACTTTTCCCTCGCTTTTATTTAAACGGCGGAAAAGCGAACTTACTTTGCTCAGGAAAACTTTTGGACTGATCGGCTTATTGATATAATCATCGGCACCGGTTTCCAAGCCTCTTATTTGTGTGCTTTCATCACTTAAAGCCGTAAGAAAAAGTATGAGTGTACTTTTAAAAGCAGGAAGAAGACGAAGGATCTCACAAACTTCAACCCCATTTTTCTTTGGCATCATTATATCCAAAACGATCAGGTCGGGGTTAAACATCTTGGCTTTTTCGATTGCCTCGTCGCCATCTTTTGCTGTTACAACCTGGTAGCCCTCTTTAAGCAGGTTATACTTGAGAATCTCAAGAATATCCGGCTCATCATCAGCGATCAAAACTTTCCGGGCTCTTATATCCATGTTTGTGGGTTAATTTTCGCAAACCTAACTGAAAATGCTTTTTTACCTGCAAATCCGGTCTGCCATAACACAGACTTAATGAAAAATTAATAAAGCTTCGGGTATTCAGGGATTATGAATAATTTTAACATGCGATTGGCCGCTTAAATGCCATAAATCCTGTCTGTATCCTCGTTCGCACTATTAAAATTGAATGTTTTATTTTTGTAAGACCATCCTTATGATAGCAATTCGACAATATACATACTTTCTGTTTTTTTTCTTTTTTGCTTCCATTACATCTTTTGCGCAAAACCCCAGAGACCCAACGCTGAAGCCAGAACGCAGCCGGGAATTATTTCACGATTATGTAGATGCTGAGCAAAAAAAAGCTTTGCTTTCAGATGGCAAAGAGGATAAACTTTTTTCCCCCTCTTTTAATGAAGATGTAAATTTTCAAGTAACCAATGCGCTGATCAATAAAGTAAATGAGTTGCAAAGAAAGATCGAGAAAGACACTGTAATGGGTGGACAAGTAAAGGTTCTTTATATCCGCGGAATTGAAAGGTTGATACGTGACCTCAATGCAAATTGGCGGTTTAAGAAATTTGTCCCTACATATCTGCCAGAGATACTCGTGAGTTATGAAAAATGCATGGAACTTGATATTAAAAAAGTAAGTATTGAAAGCTATATCGATGGGTTACCATATGACGTTGCACGGCCCTTGCTGGATTGCACTGCATTTGAAAAAAATAGTGGATATAAAACATCAAAGAATATTTTAATAAGAAAATATTGTGAATTACATCCGGAGCAAACTTTTGCCACTTTGCTTAATACGCTTCGTCAAGCTCCTGATCTTCCTTTTGCTGATAGCTTAATTATAGCGGCCGGGCACCTTTATCCAAAACAATTGTATGACTACGCAGCTGCCGATAATATACTGGGCAATCGTATAAGAAAAGTTAAGGATCCGTTTGTGCAGGCAATTGTGAAAATGACATCAAGCGGCGGCAGTGGGCAATTGTATTTTCCATTTCTTGATAATATCGTAAATGGTAAAATGACAATGTCTGAAATTGATGCTGTTAGAAAAGATTCTATTCAATATTATAAGTTATTGGTAAAAACACATCTTGATTATACAGAAAGATTATTGAATAAAGACACTGCATTCGAGTTTCAATCTCTTAACGATATGATGGAGAAAAAAGCACAGCAGGTTTTTGTAAATACAATAAATGCTTTGCATGAAGAAGAAGCACCAACACGTTTCAGGATCATTCAATCATTGAATGCACAAGAACTTTATTATTTGGCTGTTCTTAGTGATGGCATTATTTATACTTCAAGCTTTGTTAAAGGAGTTTTTCCATTAATGATGAGCCGGGCCGGTAATCGTGGCGATTCGGTATTAAAACTCGTAATGTTTGACCGTTACCGTAAGTTTTTAAAAATGGCTGCAGGGTATAATACACTTAGCACCTTTCTTTCCTCTTTCCCTGACCAGGAAAATGCCAGTGATCTTATGAGAGCATTCGTTGGTAATTTGGAAAAATCATCAGGTCTTGAAGATGGAGTGGATGTTGCCGATTCGTATGCAAGTATTGTTGAAACGAATAAACCTCTTGCAGATGAAATGTTACGGAATGTAGTTTGGAATTATGACCGTAATGTTTCACGCAACAATAAAAGAGGAACAGTAATGTATAATCTCTTACGGGAACTTTTTCTTTCTGCTGATTCCACAAATAATATTGACTTAACAAAAGAATTAGGTGTGCCCCCTGTATACAATGTTCCTTATTCAGCTCTTGCAAATGATAGTAGCCGTGTTATTATGCAGGTATTTTTTTATGGAGAAAAATCAGACATGGGTATTTTCAATGAATTTGTGAATACATATAGAAATGCCAACTGGAAAATGAATAGTAATGATAAGTGGGTGAGCTTTCATTCTCTAAAAGGAAAACCTGTTTCCATCTATGCTAACAGGGCGTTACCACAGGAAAATGGTGAAGATGAAAAAGCACAAAGAGAATTGTGCAGTTACCTTGAAAGAAATAACATTCATCCAACAGTTACAATTCACAGGGGTCATAGCTATACGGCGCCATATACTATTGCACAAATGGCAACCTCATCAAAGATCGTATTCCTGGGTTCATGTGGTGGTTATCATCTTATTCATGATGTGTTGGCAAAAGCTCCGGATGCACATATTATTGCTTCCAAGCAAATCGGCAGAACGATCATCAATCAACCATTTTTCAAATTATTGACGGAGAAAGTAAGAAACGGGAATAATATTGATTGGATACCTTTCTGGAAAGAATTCAGGAAAGCAGCCAATGTGCCCGAATTTGATGATTATATACCTCCATATAAAAACCTGGGTGCAATTTTTATCAAAGCTTACAAAATTGCCATGGGAGAAGGAGAACCTGATCTTGCTAACAGTACTAGTGTTCAGTTCTCTGGCACCGGCAACCGTTAATGAATAATTAAGTTCCTGATAACCGGTAATTGCATTCCTTTTCTTCTTTTTACATTTGTTGTTTAGAAAATGGCGAACGTTATCAATAAAAAATTTTTCGACTTTGATCTTTTGAAAAGGGTGTTGCGGTTTGCAGCGCCGTATAAAAGAAGATTTTACTGGTCAATCGCATTGGCGATCATACTAGCGGTTTTTACTCCTGTTCGTCCTATACTTATTCAAATTACTGTTGACAAGTATATTTCCGGAGGCTTATGGAATGGGGTTCTGGTAATCACAATCATTCAAATTGGATTTCTTTTTCTTGAAACAGGTTTACGGTTTTATTTTTCCTATATCACCGCATGGCTGGGACAGAATGTTGTAAAAGATCTTAGAGTGAAAGTGTATAAAAAAATTCTTTCATTAAACCTTTCACACTTTGATAAAACACCGATCGGAACATTAACGACAAGAACTGTTGATGATATAGAAAGGATCAATGATGTATTTGCCGATGGATTCATTCCAATTTTTGCAGATCTGCTTTCTATTATTTGTGTATTAAGTTATATGTTCTGGGCTGATCCGTTATTAACTCTAATTGCATTGGTGCCATTCCCTATCTTGCTTATTGCGACTTATTATTTTAAGGAAAGTGTAAACAAATCTTTTCATCGGGTAAGAAATGCAGTTGCCCATCTTAATGCATTTGTACAGGAACATATTACCGGTATGTCGGTTGTTCAGGCATTTGCAGCAGAGGACAGAGAAATGGAAAAATTTAAGAACATTAATAAAGAACATCGTAATGCGAATATTCATGCGATCTGGGCGTATTCAATTTTCTTTCCGATCGTAGAGATCGTTTTAGCAACTGCAATTGGTTTATTGGTTTGGTGGACATCAAAAGAAGCGCTGAACCTGCAGCAAAGTCAGCAAGGAACATTAATGGCATTTATTCTTTGTTTGAATTTGATCTTTCGGCCATTAAGAGTGATAGCAGATAAATTCAACGTATTGCAAATGGGAATGGTGGCAAGTGAAAGAGTTTTTAAAGTGCTGGATAGTGATGATCATTTGCAGCCTTCATCTGCCGATGCATACAAGCCTTCGCATATAAAAGGAAAGATCGGGTTTGAAAATGTTGTATTCGGTTACAATCCTCAAAACCCGGTTTTAAAAAATGTTTCTTTCACTGTAAATCCCGGGGAAACAGTTGCAATTGTTGGTCATACCGGAAGCGGTAAAACAACGATCATCAGTTTACTTAATCGTCTTTATCATATTCAAAGCGGTGAAATAAAAATTGATGATGTGAACATCGAGAAATATGACATCGACACGCTTCGAAAAAGTGTTGGTGTCGTTTTACAGGATGTTTTTCTTTTCTCGGGTTCCATCATTGATAATATTACATTACGTAACCCGGATATACCAAGAGAAAAGGTAATTGAAGCAGCAAAACTGATCGGCATGCATGACTTCATTTTGATGCTGCCGGGCAATTATGATTTTAATGTAATGGAGCGGGGCGCTACACTTTCTTTGGGCCAGCGGCAGTTACTTTCCTTTATCAGGGCGTTACTTTATAATCCTTCAATACTTATTTTGGATGAAGCCACTTCATCTGTTGACACAGAAAGTGAGATGATGATACAAAATGCGATCGATAAATTGATCGCCGGAAGAACTTCAATAGTTATTGCACACAGACTTTCTACGATTCGCAAAGCAAGTAAAATAATTGTTTTAGATAAAGGCGAGGTAAAAGAGATCGGCACTCATGAGGAGCTAATCTCAAGAGAAGGTTATTATCAAAAATTGTATCAGCTGCAATTTGAAAAACATAAGTCAGTTGCGTAGCATAATTATAACCCGGCACAAGAGTATAAAGAAGTGAAAAGCAAAGGCTTTAATGTCGTGATTGAAGGATCAAGGATCACACTTTAATAGTATGTAAATTGTCTTCTTATTTTTTTATTCAGGCATCTTCAATTTCGTGGTTTTTTACCCTTGCCCCCTTATCTTTGCGCCAAATTTCGGGATGGGTATGACTTCAAGACTAATGAAATCCTTTACTGTAGCGGCTTTCAGCATATTTTCACTCTTTATTTCTTCTCCTTCTTTTGCACAAGAAGGCCATGGCGAAAATGGGGCTGAAAAGAAGAAAGGTTTTAATGCGCAAGAAGTGATTTTTGGTCATATCCTTGACGGTCATGATTTTCATTTTCTCGATATTGATCATGCTGATGGCACTAAAACAGTCATAGGTATTCCATTACCAGTTATTCTTTATTCTCCTCAAAGAGGGCTGGATGTTTTCATGTCTTCAAAGTTTGAGCACGGTCACAAGTCATATAAAGGCTACAGAATTCTTGAAGAACATTATCTCCACGAGCTGGGACAGAAAGGAATTGATATTAAAAAGGAAAGCTTATCTGCAGGAAAAATCATTCCAGTTGATGTGAATGGTAACTGGGATAGATCAGTAAAATTTTACGATATCTCTTTAACCCGCAATGTGGTGCAAATGATCCTGGCTCTTGCTTTACTTGTTTGGATCATGATGACGATCGCTAAGAGATATCAGAAGGGACATGGTGTTAAGACTGCTCCTACTGGAATGCAAAACTTACTTGAGCCTGTTGTCACTTTTGTTCGCGACGAAGTAGCAAAGCCAAATCTTGGCGATAAATGGGAGAAATATCTTCCTTACATTCTCACTGTTTTCTTTTTTATTCTTATAAACAATCTTATTGGATTAGTACCGGGATCTGCAAATGTGACCGGCAACATTGCCTTCACACTTATTCTTGGTCTTATATCTTTTGTTGTTATACTTGTCAGTTCTAAAAAACACTACTGGGGACACATATTCAATCCACCGGGTATGCCGATGGGTGTAAAACTCATTCTTGTTCCGGTAGAGTTTCTCAGCGTATTTATCAAGCCGATGGCATTGATCATACGTCTTTTTGCAAACATGGTAGCAGGACACATTATTATTATATGTCTCATATCACTGATTTTCATTTTTGCAGGATTAAATACTTATGCGGGTTGGGGAACATCATTGTTCTCTATACCGTTCACGATATTTATATATTTCATTGAAATTTTGGTTGCATTTATCCAGGCGTATGTTTTTGCCATGCTAACAGCAGTATTTATTGGCCAGGCATTCGAAGAGGTTCATCATGATGATGCACATGCAGCCCATTAAGAGAGTTTTATTTTTTAATCAATAAAAGTTCAATCATGGATTTCTTTCTGTTAGAAACTATTGGAAGCGTAGCAAATGCAGGTGGTGCGATAGGTGCAGGTCTTGCAGCTATGGGAGCTGGTATCGGCGTAGGACAGATCGGTAAAGGAGCTGTAGAAGCTATTGCCCGTCAGCCGGAAGCGATCAATGATATCCGCAGCAACATGATCCTTACTGCCGCATTGGTAGAAGGGGTTGCGCTGTTCGCAGTTATCGTTGGTTTCCTTGCTATGGTTCTTTAATGAACAACAACTGCATCCAAAGCACAGGGCGGAGGATGCAGTTATTTTAAGTTCTTAGAAATTGATTTTTGTGTTACCAGCTTAAGTTCCTTGATCGAGCTTTTGTTGCGTCGCACTCTTGTACTGCATCAAGTCTATTCAACATTGACAACATGCAGAACTATAAACTAAAAACATAAACCACAAACTGGTTTTATTATGGATTTACTCAGCCCCTCGTTTGGATTAATAATATGGACACTGCTTGCATTCCTTATTGTGTTTTTCATTTTGAAAAAATATGCATGGCCTGCGATCACTAAAGGTCTGAAAGATCGTGAGACATCAATTGCCGATGCACTATCAACTGCTGAAAGAGTAAAAGCAGAAATGGCACAAATGAAAAGTGAGCATGAGGCATTGTTAGCCCAGGCTCGTGAAGAAAGAGCACAGATCTTAAAAGAAGCAAGAGAGACAAAAGAAAAGATCATCAACGAGTCAAAAGAAACTGCAAAAACAGAAGCATCGAAAATAGTTTCGGAAGCAATGGCGGCTATTGAAGCACAAAAGATGGCGGCTATTACTGATGTAAAGAACCAGGTAGGTAAAATGGTGATCGAGGTATCTGAAAAAATATTAAGAAGAGAATTGGGAAATAAGTCAGATCAGGAAGCTCATATTAAAGGTCTTGTTAACGAAGTAAAATTGAATTAAAGAAAGCTGTTAGCAATTAGCTGTTAGTCGTTAGCAAAAAATACGGCGCCAGCTAAAAGCTAAGGGCTAAAAGCTAAAAGCTGAATAATGTCCAACGTAAGATTAGCTACACGATATGCAAAATCACTGATCGGGCTTGCAACTGAAAGAGGCGAGTTGGAAAAAGTGTTTGGGGATATGGAATGGTTACAATCGCTTTGTAAAAGCAATCGTGATTTTATAACTATGCTTCGCAGCCCGGTGATCAAATCTGATACAAAAGGAAAAATTGTAAAAGCTGTTGCACAAAATAATATTGGCCTGTTAACGAATACATTTATTCAGTTGCTGATCAATAAAGGAAGAGAAAGTGCATTACCCGAGATAGCGACTGCATTTATCCATCAATACAAAGAGATCAAAAAGATATTTCCAGTAAAACTTACTACGGCGTATCCATTAAGTGATGATCTGAAAAAAGCATTTGTTGATCATATCAAATCGACAACCGAAATGCAGAATATAGAATTAGAAACGGTGGTGAATGAAGATATCATCGGAGGATTTGTTTTGCAGACAGGAGATAAAATGGTGGATGCAAGTGTGGCTTATGATCTTAAAGAGATCGCAAAGCAGTTTGAGAATAATGACTTTATTTATAAGGTGAGATAGTGAGTTGTGAATGGTGAGTAGAGAATAGAACGTACAAGAGTGCGACGCAACGAAAGCTTAATAGTAGCAATGCAGTCGGGCTCATAATAAAATAAAAATTACAATTTTAGAATATGGTACAGATCAAACCGGAAGAAATTAGTGCGATACTGCGTCAGCAGTTAAGCAACTTTAACGCCAGTACCGACCTGGAAGAAGTAGGAACCGTGTTGCAGGTGGGTGATGGTATTGCCCGTGTTTATGGATTGGGCAATGTTAGTTATGGTGAACTCGTTGAATTTGAAAGCGGAGTTCGTGCAATTGCATTGAACCTCGAAGAAGATAATGTGGGTGTGGTATTGATGGGAGATACAGGGGGAATACAAGAAGGTTCTAAAGTTCGTCGTACAGGACAGATCGCTTCTATCAAAGTTGGTGAAGGAATGGTTGGCCGTGTTGTAAATACGCTGGGTGAACCAATTGATGGTCGTGGTCCGATAACTGGCGAACGTTATGAAATGCCATTGGAAAGAAAAGCTCCGGGTGTAATTTTCCGTGAGCCGGTAAAAGAACCATTGCAAACTGGTATCAAAGCGATCGATGCGATGATCCCGATCGGTCGCGGTCAACGTGAGTTAGTAATTGGTGACCGTCAAACTGGAAAGACTGCGATATGTGTTGATACGATCATTAATCAGAAAGAATTTTTTGCAGCAGGTAAACCTGTTTATTGTATATATGTAGCGATCGGTCAGAAAGCATCAACCATTGCAGGTGTAATGCAAACTTTGCAAGATGCTGGTGCAATGCAGTACTCGATCATCGTTGCAGCTTCTGCAAGTGACCCAGCTCCATTACAATTCTATGCTCCATTTGCTGGTGCAGCGATCGGTGAATTTTTCCGTGACACAGGAAGACCAGCATTGATCATTTATGATGATCTTTCAAAACAAGCTGTTGCTTATCGTGAAGTATCATTATTGCTTCGTCGTCCTCCGGGTCGTGAAGCTTATCCTGGTGACGTATTCTATTTGCATAGCCGTTTATTAGAAAGAGCTGCAAAAGTTATTACTGATGATAATGTTGCAAAACAAATGAATGATGTGCCTGAAACGATCAGACATTTGGTGAAAGGTGGTGGTTCATTAACTGCGTTGCCGATCATCGAAACACAAGCAGGTGACGTATCAGCATATATTCCTACAAACGTAATTTCAATTACTGACGGGCAGATATTCCTTGAAACAAACTTGTTCAACTCAGGTATTCGCCCAGCGATCAACGTAGGTATATCAGTAAGTCGTGTTGGTGGTAATGCGCAGATCAAATCAATGAAGAAAGTTGCCGGTACATTGAAACTTGACCAGGCTCTTTATCGTGAGATGGAAGCATTCTCAAAATTTGGTGGTGATTTGGATGCTGCAACTAAAAATGTATTGGATAAAGGAGCAAGAAACGTGGAGATCTTAAAGCAGCCACAATACACTCCATTCTCAGTAGAAAAACAAGTAGCTATCATTTATCTTGGTACAAATGGTTTGATAAAAGATGTACCTGTAAACAGGGTAAGAGAATTTGAAGATCATTTCCTCATGGAAATGGAAAACAAACTTCCTGATGTATTGGGAGAATTTAAGAAAGGTAATTTGCCAGAAGAAGGAATTAAGAAAATGGTCGAGATGGCAAAACAATTGATACCACAGTACAAGGCTAAATAACTAATAAAATTTATTCTCAGTAAAAGGTTGGCGTATGTCAGCCTTTTTTTATGTCTAATGAACTTCCTAAAAAAACTACTATAAAATAAATTTGGTTTATATCATAAACTACTTTATGTTTGTTGTCCCAAAGCGAGAATGACCATGAGACCTATTATCCAAATCATATTTTCAATTCTGCTTATTTGCGTTTCTAATTTGCTTTCTGCCCAAACGACAATTGCCGGAAAAGTAACAGACAAAAAAAATCCGCTTATCGGTGTCAGCATTACATTGAAGGATACGTATGATGGTGCTACAAGTGATTCATCCGGAAAATATTCTTTTAAGACTTCAGAGAAAGGTGAATTTATTTTGACAGCAACTTCTGTTGGTTATAGACCTTTTGAACAAACAATCAAACTTGAGGGAAAAGGAATAATGACAATAGATATTCTGCTGAAAGAAGAAGTAACAGAATTATCCGCTGTTGTTATCAGTGCAGGAACATTTGAAGCAAGTGATAGGAAAAGAGCCGGAGTAGTTTTAACTCCAATTGATATAGTAACTACTGCCAGTGCAAATGGAGATGTGACCGGTGCTTTGAAAACATTGCCCGGAGCACAACAAGTAGGAGAGAGCGAAGGATTATTTGTTCGCGGAGGTACAGCAGCTGAGACAAAAATTTTTATTGATGGTACATTAGTGAATAATTTTTTCCAGGGTGGTGCCCCCAACATTGCAGGGTATGGAAGATTTTCTCCGTTTCTTTTTAAAGGAACAGTGTTCAGCACAGGAGGTTATTCAGCACTGTATGGACAAGCCTTGTCTTCTGCATTGATACTTGAATCAATTGATTTGCCTGAACGCACTTCCGCAAGTTTTGGTTTATCAGTACTTGGAGTAAATGGCGGGTACCAGGAATTATCAAAGAATAAAAAATCTTCCTGGGGAGGAGCATATAGTTATACTAACCTTGGATTGGCCTTTGCAATCATTAAACAGAAACAGGATTATTCCCGGGTACCGGTAATTCATAACGGGGATTTTAATTTTCGGATAAAAACATCGGCAACGGGAATGATAAAATATTATGGCTATTTCGCCAAGAACAGTTTCGATTTTACTGAAAAAAGCATTGATTCACTTGGTTATTTTGATCGGTTTGGTTTGGAAAATTTTAATACTTATCACAACCTCACCTGGAAGGAAAGTCTTGGTAAGAAATGGAAAATGAATGCAGGGCTTTCTTATACACTTAACAAGGATAATATAAATTCCGGGATGAAGGATGCGGACAAAAACGAAGTGCTGCTCTCCGGACTTGAATTCAAAACTTTTAAACTTGATCTTGATGGTAATTATTTCAACGCCAAACTAGTGCTTGAAAGAAGATTAAAAGGTATATCTGCGATCCGGTTTGGAGGCGAATACAATTACAGTGATCAAAAATCTGTTTACACTACAAACAATGGTCAGCAATATCCCGGCAGGTTAAAAGAAAATGTAAAAGCACTTTTTGCAGAGAGTGATATTTACCTGACAAACAAGTTGGCTGCAAAGATCGGAACCAGGTTAGAACAATCATCTTCCCTCAATAAAACTAATATTGTACCTCGTTTTTCCCTGGCTTATAAGGTGGCTAAGCAAGCACAGGCTTCGCTGGCTTACGGAATATTTTATCAAAATCCAGAAAGTAGATACCTGCCTTCTCCCAATAATTTGGGATTTATGAAAGCAACCCATTATATAGCTCAGTATATGAAAGTGAATAGTGTAAGAACTTTCCGTGCTGAGATCTTTTATAAGAAATACGATAACCTGATCAAGACAGGGGTTTTGAATTCTCAAAGTAGTGTCGCTATTAATAATGAGGGATTTGGGGACGCCAAAGGATTTGAATTTTTCTGGAGAGATAAAAAAACAATTAAGAATGTTGATTACTGGATCTCTTATTCTTTCCTTGATACCAAAAGAGATTATTTAAACTTTCCTTATGCAACGACTCCCAACTTTGCAGCAAAACACACAGCTTCCCTTGTAATTAAGAAATTTGTTCAGCCGTGGAAGATGCAGTTCAATGCGGCCTATAACTATGCCAGTAGCCGGCCTTATTACGATGTAAGATTTGATGGAAGCAAATATTATTTTGCCGACATGGGAAAAGTTCAAGACTATCACAATTTCAGTATTTCTTTTAATTATCTGCCTAAGATTGGAAAACCAGACGCCAAAAGCTTTGTTGTGTACGTATTGCAGGTAAACAATGCGTTTAATATGAAACAGGTGTATGGGTATGAATATTCTTATAATGGATCAAGAAAAGAGCAAATTGTACCACCATCAAGAATGTTTGTTTACATAGGTGCTTTTTTCAGCTTTGGAATTGACAGAACAGAAAATGCAGTTAATGATCGCCTATTTTAAATATTATTTTCAAAAACTTAAAACGATAAACAATGAAAAAGACAATTCTTATTTTATCAGCAATACTTGTTGCAAGTTTTTCTTTTGCACAGATGCCGGAAAAATTTGTGAAAGCGATGGAAGGTAAAGTTGCTGAAATAGACACAACCCATACTGTCCAGGGGTTTACCAATCTTGCCAATGCTTTTGAAAGAATTGCTGATGCAGAAAAAAATCAATGGCTTGCTTATTATTATGCTGCTTATTGCAACGCAAGTGCTGGGAGTTTGATAGGGACAGGGGGAGATATGATGACTTCAAAAGCTGATAAGACCGATCCTTATGCTGATAAAGCAGACAAACAGATCAGTAAAGCAGAAGCGTTAATGAAAAACAATTCTGAGATCTATGTCGTTAAAAAAATGATCGCCACATTACGATTGCTTGGAGACCCAATGAACCGCTACATGACTTATGGCCCCGAAGCTCAGGCAATGCTTGACGAGGCAAAAAAATTAAATGCTGAAAACCCCCGTGTTTATATTTTAGAAGCACAGGATAAATACTTTACTCCTGAACAATTTGGTGGAAGTAAAGAAGAAGCAAAAGTTCTTTTTGAAATAGCACAAAAGCTTTTCGAGACATTTAAACCTGAAACAAATATTCATCCTAATTGGGGAAAAAGTCAAGTGGCTTATTTACTATCTCTTTATAAATAGTTGTGGAAATAATCAAATGCCCTCTTTCTAGTAGGGCATTTGATTTTCATTTTATAATTGACCATTATGGAACAGGAAAAAAAATTAACCGAACAGGAAAGCCTGCACCTGATCACCATGATGATCAATAAGGCCAAAGAATCTTATCATGATACTGGTATCGGCGCTATTATGTGGGGAGCAGTTATCGCTATATGTTCTTTGGTAAGATTATCTGAAGTTCATTTTGGGTACAAGCTTCCGTTTGATATTTATTTGCTGACACTTGTAGCCATCATTCCACAAATATTTATTTCCATTAAAGAGAAAAAAGAACGAAAAATAAAGTCGTATGATGATCCTTATTTGGATTATATATGGCTTGGGTTTGGCATTTGTATATTTTTATTAATCTATATCACTAATAATATTTTCGGTGAGTGGGGATCATGGGCTAATGAATATAAAAACATAACTGGTAAGACTGCCTCCTTTCGTTTTAGCGAATACGTGGCCCCGCTTTTTTTAATGTTGTATGGTTTGCCAACTTTTATAACCGGTTCCGCATGTAAATTCAAACCAATGTTGTGGGGCGGTATTTTTTGCTGGATCTGTTGTATTGTTGCTATATACACATCAGTCAAAATAGATCTTTTGTTAACAGCGGCCTCTGCAATATTTGCCTGGCTGGTACCAGGAGTTATTATGGAAAAAGAATATCGAATGTATAAAAAGGAACAAGCCCAATTGAATGTTTAAAGATCTTGATCCCATATTGCATTCTCAATTACGATTGGCCGTAATGTCGCTTCTTATAAGTGTGAAAGAGGCGGAGTTTACTTTCTTAAAAGAAAAAACAAATGCCACTGCCGGAAACCTGAGTGTACAAATTCAAAAATTAAAAGAAGTAGGTTATATCGACGTAATAAAACAGTTTAAAGACAATTATCCTCAAACAATTTGTAAAGTGACATCAATTGGTATCAAGGCATTCGAAGAGTATGTGAAAAATTTACAAGTTTACCTTACACAAAAATAAAAAGGCCCTATAAAAATAGGGCCCGTCTCCGTTGATACTCTAAGTGTATGAAAACTTCAAGGGTTTAACCATCCTATAGATTCTTTGGCTTAGTATCGGGAGACTTTATTTGGCAGTACGGATCAGCTCTTAATTTTTTTATTGTTTTACAAATTTTGCTGTTTGAATACCAGAACCAGTACTTATTTCTAAAACATACATACTCGATTTTAAATTTGAGTCTAAAGGGAAACTTATAGTATTAGTTCCTTCAAGAGAATTCATTTTATTATTCATAACGATCCTGCCTGCTATGTCATAAATTTTTACATCAATTACCTGGGCAGTAAAAGATGAATAATTAAATGTGAGTTTATCATTCACCGGGTTTCCGATGACCTTAATATTGTTTGTAGTTACAGCTTTTGACTGAAACACCAATAACTTAGAATAGGTAACTTTGCTTTTCTTGTCAATCATTTTAAGACGGTACATAGCTTTATCAAAACCGTTGATAGTTTCATAAAACATATAGTCTTCGCGATCTTTTTTCTCGCTGGCTAATACAACGCCAATTGTTTTAAATTCATTGCCATCATTGCTTCTTTGTACTTCAAATTGATCTATTGTTTCATTTTCTGCCACTTTCCATTCAAGTGAAACCTTATTGTTTTTGTTGATGTTACCTTGAAAGCCGATCAACTCAACAGGTAATACTGACATATAGCTTGCAACCGGGAGATTTTTGTTATAACAATCAGATGCTGATTTTACAACAACTATTACCGACGTATTCAATGATGATAATATTATATCCTGGCTGCCTGAAGATGGACTGAGTAATGTTCTCAAATCAATAAGGCTGTCGCTTATATCCCATTGACCTGCAACACCGCGATCCGCATATATTTCAACTGTAAGAGGAAAAGCATCTCCGATAGCGGAGGATATATTATAAGTTAACAGAGATTTGGTTTGATCAGAAGTGAACCGTGATATAACCGCTGCAATTGACAATTGATTTGAAGGAATTAAACTTAGGGATGTACCATTTGTAAGTTCAGGTGTATGTTGACCAGGCTGATCACTTTTTAACCAATCACCACAGAGCCCATCAGAACTGCGGTAATAACCATTGTTTGTACCTACAGAATTCGTCAGGTATTCTAAACTATTATCTGCGATCGTATTGAAGTTGATTGTAAAGTCAGGTGAACTGCCGCTCATATTAACAGGTAAATTCGGCATTGCTTTAATGTATGCAGGGATAGAGGTTGTGCTAATACCTCCAATGAATCCATTTACGATAATCCCATTTTTATAAACAAAGGCATGGTATACACCACCACTACCACCATTATTTTTTACAAAGAGATCATTCAGATTAGCGGGTACTATAACTGCGGTATACGATGATCCATTTTTTTCCCATTTTGTCAACGAGCCACCAGACGGCATGGAATTCCAACTAAAGTTTGCCGTAATATTTGACTGGCCTTGTATATCAAAAGGTGATTGAGCAGCACCAGTATAATAACCATGGGCAGCCACGGAATCATTAGGCAAATCCAATACATAAAATCCGGATTTACCACCGGACTCTTCATAATATAAAATAAGGGTATAATTATCTAGGTATTCGAGACTGTTATTTTCATTGTAGAGCTCAAAGAACTCTGAGTTCCCATTACCCGGTTGCGGATAAAATTCGTTCAACACAGCCTGGGATCTTGTTACGATCACAATGCAAATTAGCAGACAAAGGGTAAAAATTTTTTTCATTTTCGTAGGGTTGAATTAAGAAACACGAATTCATTTTGCCCATAGAAATATTGGATAAGGTTTATGAGATCTTTGAACTTTTTTGATCAGGTTGAAAAATGCCGTAGTGATTACAGGATGATTATTAAGAGTAGTATCAGTACGGATCGTTCAGGGTTTTTACTATGGATATCAAAGATTTCTTCTATACAAATTTACTACGGGATTATTGTTTACACAAGCATTTTGAAATGAAAAACTACTATCCGTTGTTTATTCTTTAAATATCAAATAAAAAGGCCCTATAGAAATAGGGCCCGTCTCCGTTGATACTCTAAGTGTATAAAAATTTTTCAAGGTTTTAACCAGTCGTTAGAATCATTGGCCTAGTATCACGAGACTTTATTTGATTCATGAGAATTGCTTGTCCCTATCTTCCTTAGCTCCCTCCAGATTTCGGGAAGATGGCTTGTTATTAAGGTTACTGCTTTATAAATTTTGATGAATGAAGTTCAGTTCCATTATTTACTTCTACCACATACATACCAGCTTTGAAAGTTGAACTTAATGGCAAGCTTATTACGTTGCTGCCCTCCATGCTGTTTACTTTATTATTTAATACTGTTTTGCCGCTCATATCATAAACTTTTACATCAACCATTTGTGCAGAGGGGGACGTATAGCTAAAAGTAAGTTTATCGTTTATTGGGTTGCCGATGATCTTGATATTATTAGTGCTTGCAGATTTCAACTGGAAGATCAGTACTCTTGAGTAATCAACTTTATGATTTTTGTCGATCATTTTAAGACGATACATCACCTTATCTATACCACTTGTTGTTTCAAAGAACATATAGTTTTCTGTTCCCATTTTTTCTGAACTAAATACAACACCAACTGTTGTAAAATCTCTTCCGTTAAAACTTCTTTCAACTTCAAAATTGCTGGCGATCTCATTATCGGCAACAGTCCAGTTAAGAGTTACCTTATTATTTTTATTCATATTCCCCTGGAAGCTGATAAGATGAACAGGCAATAGCTTGTTTACTTCCACAGCATCACAGCCTACCAGAGTGGCATTTACATTTAAATCATCAATGGATGTTCTTACATTACCGGCTCCTGTTTTTCCACCCAGGGTGAGAGAAAATCTGTATACACCCGGCATATTTACTGCAATAATCTGGCTATATAAGGTTGCAGATGTTGCAGCATTGGTGATGTTGAAGCTGTCAAGCGTCTGAACAACTACTCCCGCAGAATTCACCAGATCAAGCTTAATAAATCTTTTTGCTTGGCCAGTTAGATTGCCACTGAGTTTGTACATAAAAGACACATCAACAACGGTTCCGAAATTAAGAAAAGGTGTACGCATAATACGTAAACTGTCGGAACTTACTGGGGGTTCTGAGTATGCACTTCCATTCCCATTAATTACATAACCGGAAGGAATAGTTGCATGCATCATGCTAGTGAATTGCCAGCAATCAGCTTGAAGGGGAGCAAACCCATTATCAAAATTTTCATTGATCTGCGCAAATGACTTATTTGCAAAAAGTGATAATGTTACAATGGAGCAAAGGGTAAAAATCTTTTTCATTTTCTTAGGGTTGAATGTATAATACGGATTGTTGTTTCTTTCTTCTGAAGCAGCCGTAATGTTACCGGGAAATTTCTTTTTTTAGAGGAGGTATCAGTACGGATTGCTTATCGGAGTTTTTCAGGGATCGGTGGATTCTTTACGCTAACACAAACGTAATACACCCATTTAATTGTTGCAACTTTTTCTAAGTATTTTTTTCACGTAAAATTTCAATAGATTCATTCTCAATAAAAATTTTTAAAAATTAATTTTTGAATTTACTATGATGTTTTACGTCTTCCTCATTGAAGATGTTTATTAAAAAACTCATTCAACATGCAACACAAATAATGATCTGTTTTATCGCAAAGAGTATATATTCTTTTGTGCTGGTCGGTTTATATATAAAAAAGGCCCTATAGAAATAGGGCCCGTCTCCGTTGATACTCTAAGTGTATGAAAATTTTTCAAGGTTTTAACCAGTCGTCAGAATCTTTGGCTTAGTATCAGGAGATCTTTTGATTGACGAGGATTGCTTGTCCCTATCTTCCTTAGCTCCCTCCAGATTTCGGGAAGATGGCTTGTAGAATATCTTACTTTTCTTTTAAAATGAAAGCCGAAAAAATCGGCTTTCATTTGATCAAATTTAATTTTTTGTATGAAAAGTTAATTGAGTGTATAATATTTTTATTGCTTTACAAATTTTGAAGATTGAAGTCCAATACCATTATTTACTTCTACTATATACATCCCAGCCTTGAAAGTTGAACTTAATGGCAAGCTTATCACGTTGCTGCCTTCCATGCTGTTTACTTTATTATTTAGTACTGTTTTGCCGCTCATGTCATAAACTTTTACATCAACCATTTGTGCTGATGAGGACGTATAGCTAAAAGTAAGTTTATCGTTTGTTGGGTTGCCGATGATCTTGATATTATTAGTGCTTGCAGATTTCAATTGGAAGATCAGTACTCTAGAATAATCAACCTTATGATTTTTATCGATCATTTTAAGACGATACATCACTTTATCTGTACCAGTTGTTGTTTCATAGAAGATATAATTTTCTGTTCCCATTTTTTCAGAAGCAAATACAACACCAACAGATGTAAAATCTCTTCCGTTAAAACTTCTTTCTACTTCAAAATTGCTGGCGATCTCATTATCGGCAACTGCCCAGTTAAGAGTTACTTTATTATTCTTATTCATATTACCCTGGAAACTGATAAGATGAACAGGCAATAGCTTGTTTACTTCCACATCATCACAACCTACTAAAGTGGCATTTACATTTAGATCATCAACTGATGTTCGCACAGTACCGGCTCCATTTTTTCCACCCAGAGAGAGAGAGAATCTATATACGCCTGGGATATTTATTGCAATTATCTGGCTGTATGAAGTAGCAGTAGTAGCAGTGATGTTGATGCTGTCAAGAGATTGAACAATTACTCCCGCAGAATTCACGAGGTCTAGTTTTATGAATCTTTTTGCCTGGCCAGTTAGATTGCCGCTGAGCCTGTAAACAAAAGACACATCGACAACAGTTCCGAAATTGAGGTACGGTGTACGCATAATACGTAAACTGTCCGGACTTACCGGTGGTGCTGAGTACACACTTCCATTTCCATTAATCACATAACCAGAAGGGCTGGATGCATGGATCATGTCAATGAATTGCCAGCAATTAGCTTCAAGAGGGGCAAAACCATTTTCAAAATTTTCATTGATCTGTGCAAATGACTTATTTGCAAAAAATGATAGTGTTACAAGAGAGCAAAGAGTAAAAATCTTTTTCATTTTCTTAGGGTTGAATGTATAATACGGATTGTTGTTTCTTTCTTCTGAAGCAGCCGTAATGTTACCGGGAAATTTTTTCTTTAGAGGAGGTATCAGTACGGATTGCTTATCGGGTTTTTTCAGGGATACTGTGATGACACAAACGTAATATGTACATTTAATTGATGCAAGTTTTTCTACGGGTTTTTTTTAAGTAAATTTTCAATACACTCATTTTCAATAAATTTTTTTAAAAATAATTTTGAACTTAGTATAATTACTTTAGGTGTTTCTCTATTGAATATACCTGGTTAGTAAAATCGTTCAACAAAAAATCACAAACGATGATCAGATTTTTATTGTAGAGAGTGTTTCGCTTTGTTCATTACATATAGAAAAGGCCCTTTTAATAAAGGACCTTTTTCCGACTAACTGCTGGCTTGTAATAGTATTCTATGAAAAAGCTATTATTGTTTTACAAATTTTAGCGTTTGGCTTACGATGTCATTATTTACTTCAAGTATGTAGATACCAGGGACAAAACCTGAACTTAATGGAATAGTTATTAAATTATTTCCTTTAAAACTGCTTATCTTTTGATTAATTAAAATTTTCCCTGTCAGACTATATACTTTTATGTCTGCTTGCTGCACTTTTATCGAATTATAATTGAAATAAAGTTTATCCCTTACAGGGTTTTCCATGATCCTGATACCGTCATCAAGCTTCATTTTCGATTTGACCAATATGATCCTCGAATAAAAATCATGCTGGCTGCTCCTGATCAATACTCTAAGACGATACATTATTTTATCAGCGCTGTTCGCCGTATCAGCATAGGTATAATTTTCTGCATTAAACTTTTCTGTTGCTGCCAAAACTGCAATAGTCTTAAAGTCTTTTCCATTCGTGCTTTTTTCGATCTCAAAACTATTTACAGCCTGGTTGCTTGCGATGGTCCATGTTAGATGGTTGCATGAATTAGCAGGGTCAGCACTGAAATTGGAAATAAAAGCCAGGTCTAATTGTGCATTGAGTGATTGAGTGGTTATAGAGAAACTAATTAATAGCAGGGTAATAACTTTTTTCATTTTCATTAGGGTTGAATTATAACGGATCGTCTATCGTAATTTTCCTTGGATATTGTGATCATTCTACTACACCACAAACGTAATATGTGCATTCATCTCATACAAGCTTTTCTAAGGGCATTTTTCCTGCTTATTTTGAAGAGACTCATTTTCAATAAAGAATTTTAGGAACAGTTTTGAATTTCGTACTATTACTATATTCGTTCAATTATTGAAAGTGTGAATTAGCGAAATCATTTTCACAGCATGTAGCTTGCATGATAAATTCATTTCTTCCTCAGGAGTCGATTTTTTAAAAAAACACTTTTTCAGTAACTCTTCTAAGTATATCTTCTTCTGAATCCCAGACATTTTCGTGTTGCCAATTTTCTTAAATAAAAGCCTCCTTTATTCGTTTTTATATTGATGATTTCATGCTCATAATGCTTTACAAAAGCATAAACAGGAATTATCTTTATATCGACAAATCCAATTCATGAAGAACCTTGCCCTATTGATCTTAATAAGTGGCTTATTCCCCTTTTTTTTATCTGCACAACAGGGTGCAGTAAAAGGCAAACTGAGTGACAGCACTTTCCAATCGCTTAGTAATGCAACGATCTCTGTTTTACAAAAAACAGATTCTTCACTTGTCGGGTATACAATATCTGATGCGAAGGGAACTTTCGAACTAAAAAATCTTTCCATTGGCGATTATCAATTATTCATTTCATTTACTGGTTATGAAGTTTACAATAAAACTTTTTCCATTTCTTCTGCTAAACGTATTGCAGATCTTGGAACAATAATATTGAAACCAGAATTTAAAACGCTTACCGGTGTTGTTGTTACTGATGCGAGTCCTGTAAAAATGAATGGAGACACTATTTCATTCAAAGCAAATGCGTTTAACTCAAAACCTGGTGCAACTGTAGAAGATGTATTGAAAAAAATACCAGGATTACAAGTACAGAGAGACGGAACAATTAAAGCAATGGGAGAACAGGTGCAAAAAATATACGTGGATGGAAAAGAGTTTTTTGGTAATGACCCTAAAATTGCTACTAAGAATTTGACTGCTGATATGGTGGACCAGATCCAGGTCTTTGATGATATGAGTGAGCAATCAAGATTTACAAAGATCGATGATGGCAGCCGCACAAAGTCTATTAACATTAAATTAAAAAAAGATAGAAGAAAAGGTGATTTTGGAAGAGCTACAGCAGGAGTCGGAAGCAACTCACGTTACGAAGGAAATTTTTCATTCAATCACTTCAGAGGAGATCAGCGTATATCATTAGTTGGGTCGGCAAACAACACAAATAAAGTAAGCTATACATTTACTGATGTTTCATCACAAGGAGGTTCATCATTTTCCAATGGTGGAGCTACAGGTTCGGGTATGGCAAATGCTTCGGGTGGCTCATCGGGAGGAGTAAGCAGACCACTTTCCGCAGGAATAAATTTTAATGATTCATGGGGGCCCAAGATCGATTTTCGGGGCAGTTATTTTTATACTGATAATTCAAATGTTCTTGAACAAAATAAATTCAGAAGAAATACTTTCCCGGGAGATTCTGCATCCGAAACAAGTACTTACAGCAACATTATTAATGGTAACAGAACACACAGGATAAATGCAAGATGGGAATACGTTATCGATTCTGTTAATTCTCTATTATACACAGCCAATTTTAGTAAACAGCAATACAAAGGAGTAACAGTTGATACAAATGTTACATTCTCTGATGGAATTGATAAATACCTGGCTACTGAAGTAAGAACTAACAAACATGATGACAGGGATGGAATAAATTATTCAGGCGAATTACTTTACCGCAGAAGATTTAAAAGAGTTGGGAGAACATTTACCTTAGGTTGGAGGAATACCATGGGGGGTAATGATTCAAAGGGCTATAATCTTTCTCCTATCACGGCATACAACAACGATGGTTCTATTGCTTCTTTTAAAGATCTTAACCAGAAAGCATTCCTGGAAAACGAGTCAGGTATTAACACGATCAGCGCTTCTTATACAGAACCTATTGACCGGAATAAACTTTTTGAAATAAACTATGCATTTTCAGCAAGTAATAATATTTCGGATAAAAAAACATATGATTTTAATTCAGGTTCGAGTAAGTACGATCAGCTGAATTCACAGCTCTCAAATTATTTTGATTACTCAAATACTTCAAGCAGGACGGGTTTCAATTTCCGGCATCAATTAAAGAAGTTCAATTACCAGGTTGGTCTTGGCTACCAGGTCAGCAATTTAGAAAACAGGAGTGTTACTCTTTCAACAGGAAAAGACACCACAATTCATCAGCGGTTCACTAATCTTTTCCCAACTGCCAATATCAATTATGCTATCACACGATCAAAAAATATAAAGGTTTATTATAGAGGAAGAACAAATGCACCAAGTGTAAGTCAATTACAGGATGTTCCTGATGTTAGTAACCCGTTGATGATAAAAACGGGAAACCCTTCATTGAAACAGGAGTTTATAAATAATATTAATATCAATTATAATTCATTTGCCTTAGCATCTCAACGATTTTTTTCAGCAAGTCTTAGCGTCAACTTTACTGGAAATAAAATTGTTAACGGTATTGATTCATTGAACGCTATCACAATTATTTATAAACCAGAAAATATGAACGGGTCTGTTAATATGTCTGGTTCAGGGTCCTTAAATTTTCCGCTTAAAAAAATAAAGGGATTGAATGTGAATCTTACCAATATGATGTACCTGAGCCGTGATGCAAATCTTTTATACAAACAAAAGAATTTTACTTCCACTTTCCAGGTGAATCAATCTGCTGGTATAAATTATGGGAAAGAAAATTTTGACCTGTCTGTTAGCGGCGCTTTTGTTTATAACCTTGTTGCTTATGATGTAGATAAAGGATCGAATACAAAATATTTCAACCACGCTTATTCTGCTGATTTTACTTACCGTCTCAAAAACCGTTTTTATTTTCTTACTGATCTGGATTTTTATATCAATTCTGGAAGGAGTGTTGGTTTTAACGAGGATGTTTTTTTATGGAACCTATCTTTTGCAAAGAAATTTTTCCAATCCAATGCAGGTGAGATCAAATTCACAATTTATGATATTCTTAAACAGAATAACGGTATAAACAGGATAATTGGCGAAAACTATTTTGAAGATGTGAAAGCCAACGTGGTACCAAGTTTTTTTATGCTTACCATGAGTTATAATTTTAATCATTTTGGCTCTGGTAAACTTCAGAAGAAGGAACCTTCTTTGCAAAACATGATCTTTAACAACAGGCCAAAGTAAAATAAAAGATCATCCAGTTACTGGATGATCTTTTATTCTATTAATATTATTTACTTTTTAATGCGTTACAGTTAGTTTATTGACGAATGTTTTTTCTGGGGTAAACAACTCAACAACATATAGACCATTGCTTAACCCATTTACTGATACGCTTACCTGGTTATCAGTCTCGGTCAGTGTGATTGATTTCCTGATCATTACTTCTCCGGCTATTGATCTCACGATCAATGTCGCTGATTGATTCATTGTTGACTTAAATGAGATTGTAAAATCATTTTTAGCAGGGTTAGGGTATACTCTGAGTTTTGTAACAAGCTGATCAATTTGTATCAGCCTGGTTTTGCTGTATCTTGATGAACCTGTTTTTTCCACCATTTTCAGTCGGTAATAAGATCTTCCCTGTAGTGGTTGTTGATCCAGCAAACTATAATCTGAAGTAAAGTTCGATGTCTTCAAATTTACAGTTCCTATTTTTTCCCAATTATTCTGATCCTTACTTCTTTCAACTTCAAAACCTTTAGCTTCATCATCGACATATGCTCTCCAGTTTAGTATAACATCTTTTTCTCTCGTTAGAGTTGCATTAAAATCAAGTAAATCGATAACAAGTGGCATCGACTGAGAAATTACAGGATAGTCTTCGGTTTCACCATCAGCCAACCAGCCCGTTGCACTACTTGTAGTTAGGGCTCCGGAATAAAGCCTCACACGTAAAAAACTATTTGGTGTACCGGTTGCTATAGTAATTCCAGTCCAACCCAGTGTTATTGTTTGAGGTGAAGCACTGCTTGGCACTGTTACCACGACTCCTTCAGATGCATCAAATACACCATTTGCATTATAATCAAGCCAACCTGCTAAATAAGCAATGGCTCCTGTATTATTTAGAACAGTTACTTCCTGTACATGATTATATGGATGACCATCAGAAACCATAATTGAAACAGTAGAAACTCCATCTTCATCCATTCCATCGCCAGACGCATTTACCGAACTGTTTAGAGCCCATTCACGATCCCATGCTGAGCCTAATCTTAATAATGAGTTATTACATGCTTTTTGATTGGCAGCCGGAGATAAGGCAACCGGATCATAAGAAGCAGGTGCATCTCCAAAATCAAGAGCTGGTCTGAAAGGATCGGATGCATCATTTGCGGGCCTATTGTTCCAGGAAGGTGAACAAGAGGTAACTGATATGGGGTTAGATACGGCAGTAGTACCATCATTATTATATAATGCTATTCGATTATCTACCCTGTAGACTGTACCGTCATAAATTTGGCCAAGTTGTCCCGATGTATCAGCATATAGATTATATGTATTTGTAGCGGTACTTGTTGTCATATTAAAATGTATCCACTGGCTTTGGTAGGTAGGTGTAATACGTGTTGATGCGTGTGTAATTATAGTACCGTCTTTTGTAATAAAATCTCCCCAATCATGACTGGGTTGACCTCCGCCATTATCGTTTGGCATACCAAAAACCTGTGAGGCTCTTATAGGGGTACTACCACTAAAATCAATTCGCCAAATGATAGATTCGGTATTTGTACTAAATGTACTTGGTTCAGTACCTTCTACTCCGAGATATAAACAACCATTATAAAAAGCAGCTGAGGCAGCTTCAACACCTTGTGTAAACGTAGGTACACCAAATGTATTTAAATCCGCAATAACTGTTGAGATACTGTTTGTATTTACATCATATCTTTTTAGTGACCTGTTGGCAGCGCCTGCTCCAGAACCATTCAGTACATAATAAACATATTTATTTACCGGGTCATATGCTATAGAGTTTAATGAATTCCCTCCAATGCCCGGATCAGTAAATAATAGATCGGCTGTTCTGTTAACAGGATCCACCATATATACATTTAGGTTCATATCGGGATTAGCGAGAAAATAAGCAGGTTGTCCTGTATAAGGTTGCGTATATGGTTTATAATAGTCTGTTGGAAAACCTGGGTCGGTAAAACAAGCTATAATATCAGAAAACCAAAAAGTGGCATCTGCTCCAGAAGTGCTTACAGTTATTGTAATTGTTTTTACTGCCCCTGTGATATTAAAAGTAGCAGTACCTGTATTGCTCGGAGAAACAATTGCAGCACTGGTTGCCGTAATTGTTTTTCCGGGTGATCCGGCAACCCCGAGAATAGTTGTACCATATGTTGCTACACCCACAGTTTGTGGGGTGCCGCCTGTATTTGTCGCCGCAACACTGATTGCCTGACTTGCATCAACATCGTACAAAGTAAAACTTGCATTCGATACTTCATTTAAAAAAGTAAGAGTGATTGTTTGTCCTGCTGTCGGTATAAATTTAATATCTGCACCTGTATAGCCTGCTACATCTCCAGCATGATCAGTAACGTCACCATAAAAAACACCAGATCCTCCAACTGCCATCGAAGTTGCAATATTTAAAACGTTGGTTGGGCCAAGTGAATAGTTCTGTGACTGCTTCATTGTATTCGTAACGAACGGCTGACCGGTTGCTGGGTTAATAAAATTATACCAGGAGCCGGCAGAGTTATGCAGAAAATCAAGATAGTCCCAATTAACTGTATAATTTGTACACTGCGAAAAAGATGAAGTGGGTACAAGAAAATATGCGACAACGAACAGGTTAATAAACCAGCTTCGAACAAATTTTAAAGTGGGCTTGTAAGCAAGAAGGTGTATAGTTGTTTTCATCTGAACGGATTTAGGTACTACAAAAAACACTTAGAGAATAAAATGATTAAGCAATTTCAATTAAAAGCTTAAAACAAAACACCAAAAGTTTAAGGGTACAATACAAGTAAATAATAGTGATTTGCTTGTTCAAAATGTGTTGTTGAAATAAAAAAGCCGCAGTTATCCGCAGCTTTTTTATTTACAAAATAGTTTTTAGTTATTGCTTGATGCACCAACACCAGAGAAGAAGTACATATTACAACCTGTACGGCTTCCAGAGTTGATCCAGGAAGTTGAATAAGGATTGTTATTAAAAGTTTGGCTAAAAGAAGCCCTGTAATAAGTAGGTTGGTCGCCAACTGTTCCAGCATTGAATTTTAAAACATCAACCTGGGTACATTTCCTGATCGAAGGATCACGTTCTACTTCTAATGGTACACTTACCCATGTAATGCCATCAAAACTGTATTCAGCTGATACTAATGCAGCTTCTGCTTCTGCATTTAACGCAATATCAAAATGGCTCACATTCTGTAATGTCCCGTCATTACCATTACCTGGATTAGGATTAGTAAGAACCCATGTCCATTCCTGGGTACCACGGCTTTCTTCCGTTGATCTGGATAAAAGTTGAATGTTGTATGAATCAACGCTTGTAGTTACTTTCTTCGCTTTATTGAATGAAGAAAGGGTAATAATTCCGGCTGTAAGAACTGCCGCTGCACATGTTAATTTGAAGAAATGTTTCATTGTTTTCTTTTTAGGGTGATTAATTTGAATAATAATAAGTATGGTTTAATTGAGCTATATACATTTTTAATTCATCCGGATATCAAAGCAAAAGCTTCTCAACACGACGGCTCCCTGAAACACTAAAACAAATTTTTTTGATACTTAACCGAGAAAGTTACTTGGTAGGACTCACTCGGGTACCGGATTAATTGCGAGCATAAAAGTATATTCCACTTTCTACATCTCATAGTTTTTCTAAGAGATTTTTCTTAGTAAGAATAAGGTTTTTTTATAAGTAGTAGTTCTACTTTTTTTCTGAAGTTACTTAAACGGAGAATAGAAAAATTACGTAGCGTAAATGTATCAACGCTGATCTTTTACAAAAAAAATTGAAAGAAAGTTTGTAGAAATGAGTTTCACAACTTCATGAACTATAAATAAAAAAGATCACCACTTGTGATCTGATAAGCAGAAGGATTGTTCGAAATATTTACTAATTAATTTTCTTCGATCCTTTCATCTTCCTGGTTAGCAAGAATTACAGAAGTAATTTTTTTCAAAGGGTTTTTGTGGCTTTCTTCAAACTCTTTTCTTTCATTAATTATATTAAGACATTCAAAAACGGCAGTGCGGAAAGATGATTCATCTGCTTTTCCTTTTCCTGCAATATCAAAAGCAGTTCCATGATCCGGCGACGTTCTTATAACAGGAAGACCGGCAGTATAATTAACACCTTCACCTGAAGCAAGTGTTTTAAAAGGAACAAGTCCCTGGTCATGATACATGGCAAGTACTGCATCAAAACGATTATGATATTGTTTTGCAAAAAAACTATCAGCGCTGAATGGACCTGTCACGATCATGTTATTTTGTTTCGCTTCTTTTATAGCTGGTTTAATAATTGTTTCTTCTTCTTTTCCGATCAGGCCTTCATCCCCTGCATGAGGATTTAATCCTAACACGGCGATCTTTGGTTTATCAATTCCAAAATCTTTTTGAAGACTTTCATTTAGAATATTCAGTTTCCTTGTTATAATTTCTTTAGAAATTTTTGCTGCTACTTCATTGACAGGGATGTGTTCAGTAACCAAAGCAACCCGGAACTGGTTTGCAAACAATAGCATTACTACATCGTTTACTCCGAAATAACTTTTTAAAAAAGGAGTATGGCCCGTGTAATTGAATTCAGCTGATTGAACATTTTTTTTATGAATTGGCGCTGTTACAAGACCATCTATGTGATTTTGCTTTAATGCATGTACGGCAGCCTGTAATGATTTAATAGCATACATCCCGCCGCTCTCTGTTAATTGACCGGGGGTAATATTTACATCTTCTTCCCAGCAATTATAGATATTCATTTGCTTTGCATTCAGGCGGGAGAGGTCTTTTATATTCTGCCAATTAAAATTAAATTCAGGCAAAGACTTACGATAAAAATTAATCACCTTATTTGAGCCAAATATCACTGGCGTACAAAGTTCAAGAATACGGCTATCGGAAAATACTTTAATTATTAATTCAGTTCCTATTCCATTTAGATCGCCACATGTAACACCTATAATTGGTTTGGTTGTCGGAGTCATATTTAATGTATTGATGTAAAAATACAGAATTAAGAATAACCCATTTTTTAAGATGAATGTTCCCGCTTTTCAATAAAAAGATGAGTTAGTACTATACATTGTTTGAATTCCATTTTAAAGAATTTGATTTCAATCACGTGTTTAGTTATTAATTAATTAAACAATCGTTATAACTTTAATTTTTTACGAACCACTTTTATTTTTAATTTAAACAGCCACTATTTATGAAGAACCTTTACGGTACCACCGTCTTTGTATTTATTTTCTTAAACTCATTTGCGCAAACTTGTCCCGGTCTTGGAAGTATCAACTATCAGCGTTGGAATAACATTACCGGGTCTTCTGTAAGTAACCTTACTTCAAATCCAAACTATCCAAACAATCCATCCGCATCAGGGACCTATGCCATTTTTGAGATATCGGGTAACAGTGGAAATAATTTCGGAATGAAAGTATATGGATATATCTGCCCGCCTGCAAATGGTAATTATGTTTTTTGGATTGCCAGTGATGAAAGTGCAGAACTTTGGTTAAGCACTACTGTTAATCCGGCTAATAAAGTAAAGATTGCTTTTAACACGAGTGCTACAAAATCAAGACAATGGAATGCATCCGCGACACAAAAATCTAATGCTATTCCTTTATTAGCAGGTCAAAAATATTATGTGGAGGCGCTAATGAAAGAGAGCAGCGGCAGTGATAATTTAGCAGTAGGTTGGTCCAGGCCTGGTCAAAGTGCATCTGCGCCAAGTGAAGTAATTCCAGGAACATACTTATCTATTAACAACAGTATGGATACACAGCCGCCAACTGCTCCATCCAATCTTTCTTCGTCTAATATTACGAATTCTTCATTTACTTTAAACTGGACTGCATCTACAGATGATGTTGGTGTTACGGGTTACGATGTATATCAGGGTGGAATAAAAATTAATCCTTCAAACATCACATCTACATCTTACAATGTTTCAGGATTGACTGCCGGAACAACATACAGCTATTTTGTAAAAGCTAAAGATGGAGTAGGTAACCAAAGTACCCCAAGTACTTCATTAAATATTACTACCAGTTCTCCGGATACACAGCCACCAACTGCTCCTTCCAATCTTGCAGCCGCAAATATTGTAACAACTTCATTTACTTTTTCATGGTCAGCTTCTACTGATAATGTAGGTGTGACCGGATATGATGTTTATAAGAATGGAATAAAAATGAATAGTGCGGCTCTCGTTGGTACTTCTTACAGTGTTACTGGTCTTTTACCAAACACCACTTATTCAATGACAGTGGTTGCTAAAGATGCTATAGGAAATCAGTCAACAAGCATTGCAATGAGTGTATCAACTATACCGAAAACACTTGCTAATGAATCTTTTTCGGTGCGTACAGTCATTGCTAATCAAAGAATGCCACATGATCTTGTTTACGGACCCGATAATAATATTTGGTACACTGAACGATTTGCAGGAAAGGTCAGTTTTGTAAATCCATTAACCAATATAAAAACTATTGTACTTACGTTAGGTTCTAAAATGGTTTTGGTCGGTGGACAAGACGGATTAATGGGACTTGCATTACATCCGCAATTTTTAACAGGGAAACCTTATGCATATATTTCTTATACTTATCAATCGATGAGCAATACGGTTAGAAAAACAAGGATCGAAAGATATACTTATAATTTTTCAACCCGTGTGCTGGAAAGCCCTGTTACAATATTGGAAAATATTCCGGGAAGTAATGATCATAATTCTGCACGGATCTCTATCGGGCCTGATCTAAAATTATATTACTCAGTTGGCGATATGGGCGCCGGACAGTTTGATAATATTTCACGAGTCAATAATGCCCAAAATATAAATATCTACGAAGGAAAAATTTTACGACTGAATACTGAACCAGATGGGGGAACGGGATCATGGATCCCGTCAGATAACCCATTTACAAATGGAGGTCAAAAGACTGCAGTATATACTTTAGGTCATCGTAATCCCCAAGGTCTTGTATGGGGTAATGTAAATGGAACAGATATTTTGTATAGCAGTGAACATGGACCGTTCAGTGATGATGAGATAAATGCTATACAAGTTGGCCGAAATTATGGATGGCCACAAGTTGCCGGTTACTGCGATGGTAATTATAATGGAATGACGATAGGCGGATTTGCAGTAGTTAATGAACAAAACAATTGTGCTACATTAAATGCAAAGGAGCCGCTGCGTTCAATATTTCCTTCATCTAATCCTCCTACCGGTGGTGATAATATGACCTGGCCTTCGATCGGACCTTCGGGGACAGACTTTTATGGAAGCATTGCAATTCCAGGTTGGCAAAATTCATTATTAATAGCCACGTTGAAGGGTGGTGTTATTGCAAGATATAAATTGAGTAATGATGGGCAGAGTATAATTTCTGATACCATTAATTACTTCCGTGGAATGGGACGATATAGAGACATCGTTGTATCACCAGATGGATTAAAATTATATGTTGCTTGTGATTCCAGTGGCTCTACGTCCGGACCGACAGGAAATGTGACTACTACGCCTGCAAACCCAGGAAGTATTTTGGAATTTACATATCAAATACCAGGTCCTGCAAAAGCAATGGGTCAATTGCTTACTGAAAGTAAAGTAGCAGATGATCTGAAAAATAAAAGCATTGATGTATATCCAAACCCGGCTCACACATATTTTATAATATACAATTATGCTGTTGAAAACAGGATGGTTCAATTATTTGATATAAATGGAAAGCTTGTAAGAAATATTCAGACCAGGGAACTTGCGACAAGGGTTGATATAAACGATCTTTCAAATGGAATATATGTTTTGAGAGTTAAGGAAGCTAACGGGAAAAATATAAGGACTGAAAAAATTGTAATTGCCAGGTAAAAATGAGCATGATAATAGTTTCAAAATAATTTTTTCTGAAGTACCAAAACCGCCAGTTTGCTGGCGGTTTTGGTTTTACGGGTTTGAATAATGTAATTTTGCATTAAGACAAACCAATACTATGCTAAAAACTGCCACCTGCCTGCTAGTTTGCATGGCCATTTATCATTGCTCAAACTCACAAAATATTGCTGCTGATACTTCACAAACTCTTGGTGAGGTGACCGTCAAAGCATATGAGCAAAATCAAAGTCTTCGAAAAGTTCCTGCTGCAATTAATAAAATAAATAAAAGCAGTCTTGAACGATTCAGTAATACAAATATTCTTCCGGCACTCAATAGTACACCGGGAGTAAGAATGGAAGAACGTTCACCCGGCAGTTACCGCATGAATATCAGGGGAAGTACATTACGTTCACCTTTTGGTGTAAGAAATGTAAAGGTTTATTGGGATGAGATCCCATTTACAGATCCCGGAGGAAATACTTATTTAAATCAATTGAGCTATTATAATTTTAATTCGATAGAACTCATCAAAGGTCCGGCAGGAAGTCTTTATGGAGCAGGAACAGGGGGTGCAATTTTGATCAATAGTAATACTGCACAACCTGAGCCGGGGTTATTGGTTAATCTGTCCTATGGTAGTTACGATCATAGTAATGTAAATGTTCAGTTTAACCAGGGCAAGGAAAAATTTAGAAATTCTTTTACTTATTCACATCAGCAAAGTGATGGATACAGGGATCATACATCAATGAGAAGAGATGTTGCTACCTGGCAAACGCAGATCAGCTCAGGTAAAAAAGAATCGCTTCATTTTAATTTTCTCTATGGTGATCTGTATTATCAAACACCGGGTGCTCTTACAAAAGCAGAGTATCAAAAAAATCCTCAAGCAGCTCGACCTGCAGCTGGAGCGTTCCCAAGTGCTGAAGGAGCAAAGGCCGCTATTTATCAGAAAACGTGGTATGGCGGATTTAATAATCATTTTAAATTCAATGACCATTTTGAAAATAGTTTAATTTTTTATGGTGCTTATTCGAATATTAAAAACCCCACTTTCAGGAATTATGAAGTAAGAACAGAACCGCATTTCGGAGGAAGGACAGTATTCACATGGAAGCCTTCTACTGTGAACGATAAAGTGAAAGTGATTTTTGGTGCAGAGGCGCAAAAAGGATACTTCAATGTACATACATATCAAAATGCAAACGGTAAACCAACAACTACGCTTACGAATGACGATGTAAGAAACGGGATCTGGTCAATATTTTCACAAGCAGATCTAAGATTGAAATATGATTTAAATATTACCGCTGGTCTTAGTATTAATAAAGCATCAATAAAAATAAAACGACTTTCTATTCCTTCCTTACCAGAGCAAACAAGATCATATAAGAATGAAGCTGCACCAAGATTGGCAGTTTCAAAAAAAATTGTAGCAGATCTGTATTTATATGCAAGCGTAGCTAAAGGTTTTTCTCCTCCAACAACAGCTGAAGTATTGCCTTCTACCAGTGTAATAAGTACGGAGTTGAATGCAGAACATGGAATTAATTATGAGGCAGGGGTTAAAAGTAGTTGGTTGCAGCGGAGATTATATGTAGAGGTCAATGTTTTTGATTATCGTTTGAAAAATGCAATTGTACAAAGGAGAGATGCAAGTAACGGTGATTATTTTGTCAATGCAGGTTCAACAAAACAAAGAGGAGTAGAATCACAGGTTTCTTATTTGCTTTTGCATCGTAATTCTTTTGTCAATACGGCTAAGGTATGGGCTAGTTATACATGGAATAATTTTACGTACGACGATTTTAAACAGCTTACAAATGATTATAGTGGAAAAAAATTACCAAGCGTAGCTAAAAATACCGTCGCTTCTGGATTAGATATTTCTACTAAGCCCGGCATCTATATTAATCTTACTTACTATTACAGTGATCCTATTCCGTTAAATGATGCCAATACTGAATTTGCTTCTTCTTATAATCTTTTAGGTTCAAGAATAGGCTGGAGAAAAGATCTGAAGAAAAAGAATAAGCTTGAATTGTTTGCAGGTATCGAAAATGCATTTGATATTACCTATAGTCTCGGGAATGATATTAACGCTACAGGAGGCCGCTATTATAATGCAGCACCTGGCCGAAATTTTTATGGAGGAGTTTCTTTAAGCTTGTTTTAAAATGATTCAATTTTAATTTTAAACGTGCAACAAAAAGCCCCGGTATTTAATACCGGGGCTTTTAAAATATATGATTTAAAAAAATTCTGAGATCGGGTTACAGTTTTTGTATTTTTTCATTTTGATCAATACCCGCACCTGTAACACTTAAATTATAAGAACCTGCCGGTAATCTATTCATGTTAATAGTAAAGTTGTTTCCGACGCCTTTTTTCACATTCTCTGATCCCTTTTGTATCACCCTTCCAACATTATCTGTCAACTTCCATTGAACTCTTCCATCGGTTTCAGCAGCAATTGTTACTTTCATTTCTGTGAGTACCGGGTTTGGAGCTATGCTTAACTTACCTGTAATAAGAGGGAATGATACAGAAATAATATTTGAGTATTTGAAATTACCATCAATATCAACAATTTTCAACCTGTAATAAAGTCTCTGGGAAGATTGGTTAATTGCATCGTTGTCGGTAAATGAATAATCAAACGAACCACCTGTGTTGTTTCTTCCATTGGCTGTTACATTTCCAATGCCGTTGAAACGAATACCATCTGCACTTCTTTCTATACCAAAATAAGAGGTATTGATCTCGTTCTCTGTTTTCCAATTTAATAAAACTGAATTATCATTTTGTAAATGACCTGTGAATGAAAGAAGATCTAATGGTAGTGTAAATAGTGTAAAGCTATTAATGGCCGCGAAATAAAAGGAAGAGAAGCTGGTTATATCTCCCTGCAGCATATAGCCATTTGCGCCATGGGCCTCTGCATAAGTTGGGGTTATTGCAGTTGGTGGCGCACTTATAGCACTACTACAAGGATCGTTGTTTTTATAAATTCTCAAGTTGCCGATCGCAGAAACGTTGCTGGCCCCGTCAGCGATCAAAGCATCTAACTCAGCCTTTGATAAATAGAGCCTGATCTTTACTGTAGATGAAGGTTGGTTTTGTGGCGTAATGGTCATATTTCTGTCAAGATAATGAGTTGTATTTGCTACGCGGATAGGTCCGGAGTTTTTATAAAAACTGGAAGTAATGGTTCCAAGGTTATTTCCATTAGCATAAATTTCCGCCATGATATTTCCATCAGGGCCAGTAATTGGAACCCAAAGATTATTATTAGTATTATCAATAGTTACTACTGTTCCTGTATTACAAGAATTAACAGCGCCATTAGTGACATCAATAGAAGTTGGGATGGTACTTTTGCCTGCATTATCATAATAACCAAGGAAAGTATATTTCTGTACACAACCTGCACAGCTAGGCACGGTTGGGAAAGCTGAACCGGGGCCCGATGTAGTAGATGTATTATCCATGACTACAAAAATGTCTTTTCCATTAGGTGCAAAAGCCAAGTCCCTGAAACGGTTTTGACTATTAAAATAACTAATGGTGTCACTTACAGTATTAGTAGGTGCAGTCGCAGCGCCTGTCCCATCCAGTCTCATTCTTAAAAGACGTCCCCATTTTAATGAACCAGCCACTAATGAATTTTTCCAACCAGGAATTAAGGTATTTCTATAAAGGTCTAATCCTGACCAGGCTTCTGTTGGCCATCCGGGTGCAGGCAATGCATTACCTGGATTAGTCCGCCAAATATTAGATACTGTAGCTTGTGACGCCGCATAAGCTGAGAAAAGAGGATCTTTATAAAGACCATTTCCGTTTGCATCTATAGTTGCCCTGTTTGTAGCTTCATTGCCAATGGGCGGACAGCTTGATACTCCAAGGTTATCTGTAAAATCAGCACCTGCAGAAACACTGGTATTGGTACCCTGAACAGAATTACCATTATAATTTCCATCCACAAATCCTTCTATTAATGGATGACCATAATTTCTATTTCGTTCAATAACATTTATCTCATCATCACTATAAGGACCGTGAGAGGATCCATATAAAATGTTTAAAGAAGGATCATATGCAAAGCCCTGGTTATTTCTAATACCAATACTCCATACAGCACTTGTTGAAGAATAAGGATTATCAGTTGGTACCCATGGAAGTCCTCCAACTGTATCAACGTTAAATCTTAATATCTTTCCTTCATATGATGCGGGGTTCTGAGCATTATTCGGCCGGGTACGGTTACTGAATTGACCTGCACCCATATCTCCTGATGCGTAAAACAAATACGGAGTGCCACCTACTGCGACAGGAGCTATAATTATTCTTTGCGAATTATGATCATTACTACCCGGTAAATTATCGCAAACTATCGCTGGAGATTCCAATTTGCCAGTACCTGGATTATATGTAAATCGTACTAATTTATTTCTAAATAATAACCCTGTTGGAGAACTACCTCCTAAATTTCTATGTACATAGGATATATACACAAAGTCATTATTACCTGTTCCATCCATGAAGTTTGGATGAATAGCTAAACCGGCTAAACCCCCTTGTGGCCAGTTACTATTGAATTGAACATCCAATGTATCAGAAGGAGCAGGCAGCCATGTACTTCCCATTGATATATCAAGTACAGTTGTTTTAGCTCCCGTATTTGGATCCATCTTGTAAACTTTATAACCTCTCGATTCTGTTATCCATAAATTATTGTCAGGACCATAAGTAACTTCCCATGGATATTGTAAAACCCCAGAGCCGGAAAGAGTGATTTGTTTGTAAACTTCATTCATACGTCCGGCTACAACATTAGCCGAGGCTGGTGGGTGCGTCACACAAATATTGAATCCACCATTACTTAAAATGTTGCTGCCAACATTCGAAACTCTTATATAATAAGTAGAGCCATTAGTTAGTGTGGTTAATGATAATGATGTATTTCCACAAGCAATAGAAGTTAAAGCTCCGCATGATAAACCGCTATATAATTGTATCCGGGCATTGGTGAAACCAGTGCCTTGGCCACTAATAGTAACGGCATGAGTAGTATTGGAAGCAACAAATTTATACCATACATCATAATGTGTTCCTCCTATCTGACAGCCAGCAGGAAGTCCTGTTGTGGCGGTGGCACTTACCAATGTACCAGCTGTATTTGAACAGGTAGTTGCTGAAGTTAATGTTATCGCACCGGCACAATCATCATTTGCCGGAGGTGGTGTTGGATGCGTTACACATATATTAAATCCACCATTGCTGGTAGGACTGCTTCCAATATTTGATACTCTAACATAATATGTCAAACCAATAGTCAAAGTAGTTGAAGAAAGAGATGTAATGCCACAAGCTAATGAGGTTAATGATAGGCATGATGCACCACCGTAAAGTTGCACTTCGGGATTGGTGAAATTGGTACCCTGTCCAGAGATACTTACAACATGTGTGGTGTTTGTTGCAACAAATTTGTACCATACATCATTGTGTGTTCCACCTGTCTCACAACCGGCTGGTAAACCAGTAGAAGCGGCTGCGTTGACAACTGTACCACCGGTATTAACACAAGTAAGTGCTGAAGTTAGTGTTGTTGCAGTGATACAATCATCGTTTGATGGAGGTGGGAATGGATTAGTTACACATATATTAAACCCACCATTGCTGATAACGCTACTTCCAATATTTGAAACTCTTATATAATAAGGGGATCCAATACTTAATGCAGATGAAGTTAGTGTTGTAGTACCACAAGTAACAGAAGTTAATGATCCACAAGAACCACTATAGAGTTGTATCTCCGGGTTGGTAAAATTAGTACCCTGACCTGTTATCGCAACTGTGTGGCTGGTATTTGTAGCAATAAATTTGTACCATACATCATAATGTGTTCCCGCCGTTTGGCAACCAACAGGGAGACCAGTAGTAGCGGTAGCACTTACAAGAGTACCAGCAGTATTTGAACAACTGGTTCCTGAAGTTAAAGTAGCTGCGCTACAGGATTCATCATTTGGAGAACTTACAACACAGATATCAAAATTCCACTTGGTTGTAGGGTTGCCGGTTCCTTGTGTTGTTGTGTATACACGTACATAATAATCCGTAGGTGTATTAGTAATAAGCCCGGTTTGTGTTATTGATGCTGTACCTGAAGCAGCCTGAACACAATTAAGTGATACCAGGCCAGCGCAGGTTCCGGAAAATATTTGCAGGTATGGAGTAAATCCGCCTGTAAGGCCACTACCAAAATTGTTTATGGTAATAATTGCAGTTGATGAAGTGGCTGTAAACTTATACCATTCACTGTATGCTGTGCCGCTACCGCATACGGGAGCGGGAGTAGCGCCAACAGAAGCTTTTAAATTACCTGTTATAGGCGTACAAGTAATTGATGGATTTAAAATGGCTGGATTTAAGCAATCATTCTGTGCATTAACTACAGATGAAATGCAAAAAATAGCGATAGCCAGAATGGCTTTGGTGGTTCGTGTAAGTAGTAGCATGGTCTTTCAAGGATTTTAGAGGGCTAAACTATTTATTTATTTTATCAGTAACGAAGCATTAATACCCGATTTTAATCGTAATTGTTCTATTAAAAGTTTAGAAAAAGCACTCTTATACGAGGCTATTTTCAAACCTATTTTTGTTTAGATCAATGTGCTGATTGATAGAGAATAATTCCGATCCTATGAAACCAAAAACGACCTCTTATATATCTATTCGTATCCTGGTATTACCATTTGCTTTTTTATTTTCATTAAATATTTTTGCCCAACCAGCTAATAATAACTGCTCAAACGCTATTAGCAGAACATCATCAACAACCTGTAACAATAATCAATATGATCTTCAAGGCGCAACTGCAAGTGCGGGTTTACCAGCGGGTTGTGAATCAGGCGGAGTGCATTATGATGTATGGTTCAAGTTTACCGCAACGAATACAACACATGGCGTCAGCATAAGTAATCTTGAGTCAGGTATAACAAACCCCGAAGTACAATTATATAGTGGAAGTTGTGCATCACTAACATCTCTCGTTTGTGGTACTACTTCACTTATAGGTACAGGGTTAACTATAGGTAATACTTATTATGTCCGGGTATCAAACGTAGGTGTTGCTGTTGCTGCAAATGGAAACTTTGATATTTGTATCACACATCCGGGCACGCCACCAACGAACGACGAATGTGCAGGAGCTATTTCGCTGACATCATCAACCTCATGTAATAATGATCAGCACACAATGAGATATGCGACTGCCAGCTCAGGCATACCTGTTGGTTGTGCATCGGGTGGTCTGCATTTTGATACATGGTTTAAATTTACTGCAGCAAGCACCACTCAAACAGTAACCATCAGTAGCATTGGCTCCAATTTTACAAATCCCGAATTACAATTATTCAGTGGTTCCTGCGGATCTTTAACATCTTTAATATGCGGAACAACAACTCTTACAGCTACTGGATTAACACTCGGCAACACCTATTACGTTCGTGTATCAAATATTGGTTCATGGCCAACATCAAATAATAATAGCCGTTTTGATATATGCGTTACGCATCCTAATCCACCGCCTTCAAATGACAATTGCAGTGGAGCAACAGTATTAACATCAAACCCAGCTCCTGCTTGCAATAACGTTACAGCAAATCTTCGCTATGCTACTAACTCTGCACCTATAGGTGCTTGCGGTGGTGCTACTGCTACTACAACTTATGATGTATGGTTTTCATTCGTAGCCACTTCTACTACACATGCTGTTACTATAAGCAATCTTGGCAACAATCTTTCAACCGCTACTACATATGTTCAAATGTTAAGCAGCAGTACCAACAATTGTGGAGGTGTTTTAGCATCGTTAGGTTGCCAGGCTGTAAATGTCACAGGTGGAAGGTTATCATTAACGACATTAACGATCGGGAATACTTATTATGTGAGAGTTTATGTAACAGCAAGTCCAACAGCTTCAGCAACCAATGACTGGAATTTTAGTATTTGTTTGCAGGGGCCTCCTGTTAATGATCTATGTGCAGGTTTTACTACTCTTACACCAGGAGTAACTTGTGCCACAACTTCAGGAACACTTGACCTGGCAACACCAACCATTGTGGGTGTTGCAATAGGATGTGTTGCTGCAGGAACATATTATGATGTATGGTATAGATTCGTTGCTACAACTGTCACTCATACGATCACATTAGGAAGCATTGGTTCAAATTTTACTGCACCAAGAATTCAAATATTCAGTGGAAACTGTGCGGCTCTTGTTCCTGTTGGATGTGCATCAGCAACTTCATTAACACAAGGAGGATTACTGATTGGGACAACCTATTATGTAAGAATTGCCAACTTTGGAGCAAATCCATCGGGAACTGGTACTGTAGCTAATTTCAATATTTGTGTGACTACCGTAGCACCCCCGCCGGCAAATGATTTATGTACTGGTGCCACATCGTTAACCAGCGATGCAAACTGTTCCAATATTTCAGGTACTTTACTCAATGCAACGGCAACAGCAGGTCTGCCAGCCTGCGGTAATAATGGTTCCTCTGATGTGTGGTATAGTTTTGTTGCTGAGACAGCTTACCCAACAATTACTTTAAGTTCAATTGGTGCAAGTCTTACTGCAGCCAGCCCATTAATTCAATTATTCAGCGGCGCTTGTGGTTCATTAACATCTCGTGGATGTTCAGCTAGTCCACTAACGCCGGGTGGAAGTGGATTAACTGTCGGAGCTACTTACTATATAAGAATAACAACAAATACAAGTATGGCACCTCCGGCAGCAGGTACATGGGGATTTAATATTTGTATAACCGACAGAATTGGTGCAACGATCGAATACGCAAAAAGCTATTTAAATCTTACTGACGGATCGGTTGGTGGCACCATTGACCCCGGTGATGTATTAGAGATCAGGGCGACATTAGTTGTTAATAGAACTGGTGGCATAAATAAGTCGATAGACAGTGTTGCCTTTTATGATACGTTAGCTGCTGGCGGAGGATTGGGTTATATTCCCGGAACAATAGCATTAAGAACTAATGAAGGAAAACTTTACAGCCCTTCTAATGCAACTTATTTTACTGATGCTTATAATGACGCGGTAGATGATGCAGGATATTACATTACTGCCGGCGCTGGAACAGATACAACTTTTCGCATTAATATGGGATTAGGCGCCAATAGAGATACACGTGGAAAATTAAGAAACACTTCAAGGCCTAATTTTGGAAATAATACATGTATTATTCTTGCCACTTATCGTGTAACGGTAAATGCAGGTTATGGTACTTCAATAAATTTTGGTGGGGGAGGATTTAGTTATAGAGATACAGCAACCGGTGTTTTATATAATATTAGTTTTCCAAAGGATAGTTTGATGGTTTTCAAAAGCCCGGGATCATGTCTTGATGCAATATCATCTTCAAATATCCTGGGTGATGAATCAAACGGAACATTTGGCACTTCTCCTGGTCCCAATGGTGCGCCTCAAAACAGGGGTGTTTCACCCAATACAGATTATATATATACAAATTTCGGTGCAAGTACTCCTAATGACTATTATTATGGGGTTGCCAATAACACCAGTGCCGCCGGTTCTACCAATCAAACATTACCTAAATCAAATGCAGCACGTGTACATGGTGTTTGGGATATTTCCGGCGATCATACCGGTGCTGTCAATCCAGCAAAAGGGAATCCACCATGTAACCTGGCAGCTCCCATTAGTGCGTCAAATCCCTGTGGATACATGCTTGTTATAAACGCATCTTATAATATAGATAATGCCTTTTCTTTTAATGTAACCGGTGCTTGTGCTGATACTTATTATGAAATTTCTGCATGGTTCAAGAATGTATGCTCTAAATGCGGTTGCGATTCTACCGGTCGTTTTAATTCGAATGCAGGATATATTCCCACAGGACCGGGAGACTCATCTGGTGTAAGGCCAAATATTGCCATTGAAATTAATGGCAAAGACTATTATACTACCGGGGACATTATATACCAGGGATTGGGAGGTACTCAAACTGGTTCAGATACTTTAAATACATGGGTACGCAAATCATTTGTTTACAGGACAGGTCCTATGGAAAATAATTTTACAATGACTCTTCGGAATAATGCACCTGGCGGTGGAGGAAATGACTGGGCAATAGACGATATCAGTTTAAAGACCTGTACACCGAATATCGCAGTTACACCGGGCCCTAATCCTTTCATATGCGACAGCAATACTGTAGACCTTGGAGCTACTGTTACATCATTCTATAATAATTATATTTATTACCAATGGGAAGTAAGTACTGATGACGGTGTTACATGGAGTACAGCCGGACCGGTTGGTGGACCAACATCTCCAGTTTGGAACGGATCTGCATGGGCCTATTCAGTTACTTATCCAACTTTTGTTGCCTATAAGGCCGATAGCGGAAGACAATTCCGCGTAACTGTAGCAACAACAATGGCCAATATCGGAAGTTCAAGTTGTCGTTATACTGATGGAGCAACAATTACATTAACTGTTGATGGGTGTGATGCGCTATTAGGTGTTGATGTGCTAAATTTCAGGGGAAGAAATGAAAATAATAATGGTGTTTTATTTTGGACCACTTCAAAAGAGAATGAACCTGTTAAATATGAGATCCAAAAAAGTAAAGATGCAAGCAGCTTTGTTACTATTGATGAAGTACAAGGATACAAGAACCCTAATGCGGAATTAAATAACTATACGTTTACCGATCCTGAGTCATTAGACAATACTCTTTCCTGGTATAGGATAAAAGCGGTGAAGACGCAGCGTAATGAATTTAAATATTCAAAAGTAATTCAGTTAATTGGTGATAAAGCAGGTTTGCAGATTGAATCATTGGTCAACCCTTTCAGGTCGCAGGTAAAATTTGACCTGGTCTCAGGATGGGAAGGCAATGTTAATGTAAATATTCTTGACGTGTTTGAACGAAATCTCAAGTCTACCCAATACATGCTTATGAAAGGTAAAAACAATATTACAGTTTCAAATTTAGATCGTCTTCCCGCAGGTATTTATATTTTACAGGTTATCGCAAATGGAAATATATTGAACAGGAAAATAGTAAAGCAGTATTAAAATAAAAACCGTTAGCAAAAATTGATTTACCAATATTTTTTATTCTGATCTTTTAATCTTTCTCCACGAACACTTAAAATATTACTGCCTTTTATTCGTTTATAACTCTGTTGCTTGAGTACATTGATCTCTAATGGAAATTTCACACGGGATATCTCTGTATTCAAATTGTAAAAACCCTATTCATACTCGAGTATAATCGCTCTTGTTATAAATAGCCCGGAACATTTATTTTGTCGCTAATCCAATATTCTGAAAAACCAAAGCACCTTAGTCGATATGAGCCGCTTCCGATATCCTTTTGTTACCGCCATTCTTTTACTCCTGGGAATATTTTCTTCCAGTATTTCTTTTGCCCAGCCAAGTAATAATGAATGTTCCGCGGCAATAACACTAACCTCGAATACATCTTGTATAAACATCGGAGGTACCAATGTAAATGCAACATGGAATCCTTCAACATTTCCCGGTGCAACTATTGGTTGTGGCGCTTCTGATAAGTTGGATGTATGGTACACATTTGTTGCACAAGCAACAACTCATACGATCACCATATCATCGGGTCCTGCACAAATTCGAGTACAGCTTCTTTCAGGTACATGTGGATCATTCACATCACTTGCTTGTGGAAACTCTACGATTACATATGCCTCGCTTACAGTTGGCAACACATATTATATCAGGGTATATACACAGAATTCGAAAACAGGTACTTTTAATATTTGCGTCACCCATACTCCACCGGCAAATGATAATTGTGCCGGTGCTGTAAGCCTGACATCTAATATTACTTGTATCAATACAGCAGGCACATTAAACATTGCAAGCGCAAATGGCACAACACCTCCGGGTTGTTTTGCCGCAGGAACATACTATGATGTTTGGTATTCATTTGTAGCAGCAGCTACAACTGAAACTGTAACGTTAAGTAGTTTAGGCGCAAATATTACAAGCCCTCAAATGCAGATATATGGTGGAAACTGTGCCGCTTTAACCAATCTTTCCGCCTGTGGAACTACTTCTGTTACCAAATCCGGATTAACAGTTGGTACTACTTATTATGTCAGAGTGGCCAATATGAACAGTAACCCATCCGGGTCAGGTGGTGTTGCCGATTTTAATATTTGCGTTACACATACTCCACCAGCTAATGACGAATGTACAGGAGCGATCAGCTTAACATCTAACGCCGCTTGTTCTAACACTGGCGGTACATTAATTGGAGCATCACCTTCTACTATAGCATCCATTGGTTGTGGTGTTGCAAACCGGAATGACGTTTGGTATAGCTTTGTTGCGCTGTCTACAAATACGACGATTACGTTATCGTCTGCACCGGCCAACCCACGCATACAATTATTTTCAGGATCTTGTGCATCACTTACATCTATATCCTGTGTTAGCGGAACATCATTAAACACTACGACCCTTACAGTTGGTACTACGTATTATGTAAGGATCTATACAGATCCAAGCACAATAAGCGCATCTAATACCTTTAACATATGTGTTACACATGCTGCGCCGGCAAACGATAACTGTGCTGGGGCAATAAGTTTGACTTCGAATACAACCTGTGTCAATACTTCCGGTTCATTAAACCTGGCAACACCAAGCGGAGGCGCATTGGGTTGCTTTGTTGCAGGCACATATTATGATGTATGGTATAGTTTTGTTGCAGCAGCTACAAGCCATACGGTTACTATTAGTAATCTAGGTGCAAATCTCTCTGGCGGTACTACTCGTATACAAATTTATACAAGTGCATGTGCTGCTTTAGGTGTACCAGTCTGCGGTGTTACTACTATTACTCAAACAGGATTAACGGTTGGGACTACCTATAAAGTTCGAGTATCAAATATGGGAGCAGATCCAACAGGTGCTGGAACAGTTGCCAGCTTTGATATTTGTGTAACTCATACTGCAACTTTTGATCAGTGCCAGGGAGCAATAACATTAACTTCTTCAACTACAGCTTGTGCTACTCCAACTGCTGGCACCTTGGTTGGAGCAACTTTTACAGCTGGTCTTCCTGGCTGTGGAGGCTACAACGAAGTTGATGTTTGGTATAGCTTCGTTGCACAAACACCTATGCCTTCTATTACAGTTACAGGTTCGAGTGGTCGAATACAAGGAGAATTATATTCGGGATCATGCGGATCTCTTACTTGTTTAGCAAACTCAAGCGGTAACAGTTCACCTAAAACAATAAATGCAACGGGTCTTACTGTTGGCCAAACATATTATGTAAGAATAACAACAAATAACGGGGCTACACCAACTTTCACTGTATGTGTACAAGATCCGGTTGTTGCATCACCACCGGCCAATGATGCATGTTCAGGAGCAGTGACTTTAACACCGGGTGCAGCAGGCGCAGGTTGTTCAAATACCGGAGGTACTTTGGCAGGTGCAACAGTTTCGAGCCCGGTGGTATCAAGCAACTGTGCTAGTTCACCGGGTGCAGATGTGTGGTACGTCTTTACCGCAACATCACCTTTTAATACTATCTCATTAAGCAGTATCCAATCAAACATTCAAACATATACAGGATATCTGGAATTATATTCCGGCACTTGTGGATCTCTTACATCAATGCAATGTAATAGTAGTACTGGTGCAGCCCTTAGTTTGTTACCAGGAGGAACTGGATTAACTGTGGGTAATACATATTATGTAAGAGTTCACACTGGAAGCACTTTTACCGGGGGCAGTAACTGGAACTTTAATATTTGTATCACAACTCCCGGCACTGGATCGACAGCAACAATTGACTATAGTAAAAGTTATGTAAACCTTACTAAGTTAGATGTTGGTGGAAGTGTGGAACCAGGAGACGTATTAGAAATAAGAGCAACTTTTGTTGTTAGGGGTGGCTCTGTTGATAGTATAGCTTTCTATGATACGCTACAAGCTAATAGCGGATTTACGCTTTTATCAACCAGTATAGTAGAGAGAACGAATGAAGGAAAAATTTATCGCAGAGATAGCCCTGTAAAAGCTGAGTTTACTGATGCCCCGGGCGACGATGCAGGCTGGTATACTGCACTTGGTAGCGGGGATACGGCAATACAGATCAATATTGGAATTGGCGCTAACGCATATACAAGAGGCAGTTTATCCAATACCTCCCGACCATCGGTTTATAACAGTACATGTATTGTTATGGCTACCTACCGTGTCCAGGTTTATTCGACTTATAATCAAAAGATAAACTGGGGCGGCGGCGCATTTACTTATAAAGACGGATCAAATATGAAGATGGCATCATTCAGAAATGATAGCCTTGTAGTATATGTTAGTCCGGGTTTATGTTCAAGTTCTCTTTCCTCTAATAACCAGGTAGGAATAGAAACAAACGGTACATTCGGTGCTGCTTCTGGTTCTACTCCTCTTGTGAGGAACCGGGCTGTTTCCGCCGCTGTTCCAAGTTATACTTATAAACCTTTTACGGTAAACTCGGGTGGACCGAATGACTATTTCTACGGTATTCCAAATAATACCAGCTCTACGTTTACAACAATTAATACGTTTAATAAATCAACTCTCGGCTCTTCTGTTCCGCAACGTGTGTTTGGTCATTGGGATATTATAGGTGACCATACCGGTGCCAGTAATACTGCTAAAGGAAATCCTCCATGTGATACAACTCAACCTGTAAGTGCAGCAAATCCGTGTGGTTATATGCTGGTTGTTAATGCAGCTTATAAAACAGATACAGCCTTCAGGTCAACAATTACGAATCTTTGCCCTAATACTTATTATGAGCTTTCGGCATGGGTAAGAAATGTTTGCTATAAATGTGGTTGCGACTCCACTGGTAAGGGAGCGGCATCAAATCCAAATACTGGCTATATTCCTTTTGCTTTAAACGATTCATCTGGTGTGCCGCCTAACCTCGCTTTCCAAATTAATGGACAAGATCATTATCAAACAGGTAATCTTTATTATTTAGGGACCGGAGCTGGTATAACACAGGCAGCATCCGATTCAATGAACTCATGGGTAAAAAGAGGATTCGTTTACAAAACCGGACCTACTGAAACCGGATTTGAATTAGTAATTAGAAATAATGCACCCGGTGGCGGTGGTAATGACTGGGCTATTGATGATATTGTGGTTGCTACCTGTAGCCCCGAAGTCACGGTTACCCCCGGACCAAATCCTTTTGTTTGTGATAGTAATACAGTAGACGTTGGTGCGATCATAGCATCCTATTATGATAACTATACTTACTATAAATTTGAGAAAAGTATTGACAATGGAGCCACCTGGACTTCAACTGGTGTAACAGGATCATTAACTCCAACCTGGAATGGCTCAGCCTGGGCATATAGTGTTTCATATCCAACATTTATTGCCTATGGTGCTGACAGCGGGTCACAGTATAGAGTGGTTATTGCAAGTACATCATCAAACCTTACTAATTCTTCTTGTAGTTTTTCCGGAGGAGCAACTGTGACATTAGATGTGAACCCATGTGATTTCTTATTAAATGTTGGTATTCTGTCTTTCAAGGGCCGAAATGAAAATAACCAGGGAGTTTTATACTGGACAACTTCTAAAGAACAAGAACCAGTTAAATACGAAATACAAAAAAGTAAAGATGGAAGCAGATTTGTTAAGATCGGTGAAATAACCGGGTACAAAGATCCATCTGCTGAAACAAATCGCTATACTTTTATTGATCCGGAATTATTGGATAATACTCTTTCATGGTATAGAATTAAAGAAATTAAAACGCAGAGTAATAAATCTAAATATTCTAAAGTAGTTCAATTAATAGGTGATAAAGCCGGGCTGCAAATTGAGTCATTAGTTAATCCCTTCAATTCGCATGTGAAATTTGATCTTATTTCCGGTGATGATGGATTGGTCCAGGTTGAAATTCTTGATCAGTACCAGCATACACTGAAGATGGGAAGCTATAACCTGGTAAAAGGCAGAAACAGAATTAATATTGATAATACAGATAAACTCCCCGCAGGTTTCTACATTCTGCGAGTAATTTCTGACAACAATGTCATTAATAGAAAAATTATTAAACGAGGATAAGAACTGATCAAAAATTTTAAATACCCATTACATTTTTGTTATTGAAAACCCTCTTCTTTTCGGAGAGGGTTTTTACTTGGTAAGCCTGCCCCTTGATTTAACTCAAAAAAAGTCATAAAGACATTTGATGTTCCGAGGGTATTTTATTGGTAAATGTTCCTTGCTTGGGGTATAGGTGTGGACTACCTTCATATCAATAAAAATTCTACCTTATGAAAAAGCTTTTTGTTTTTGCCGTTGCTTTTATTGCATTTACCGGTTTTACCTTTTCAGGTAAAAACGAAAAAGTTGTCAATAATGCAACAACTTCTGTTTCAGCAAATGCTGCACATGATTTTACTTATTTCCGCACTCACCACCAGTCAAAAAAGAATGTTGTATTAGACTGGGGTATTGATTCACCAGCTGGTGTATCATGCTTTACCGTTGAAAGATCATATGATGGTGAATTTTATGATGTAATCAACCAGGTAGCATGCAACAATGCAGTAAAATTTTCATGGAAAGATGAAGGCATTTTTCCTGGAGTAATTTATTACAGGGTTGCTTGTAACATGAATGATGGTTCTACCCATTATTCTCCTATTGAAATGATCCGTGTTGTACAACGTTAAATTATTTATTTAAGCAGGGAAGGACCACCACCTTTCTTTCCTGTTTACTTAAGTATTGAGAGAATGATTTTGAGGACATCAATTTACGCTTATGAAAACATTTTTACTCACTGTTATAGGGGTGGTATTTTTTTCGATCTTTATTTCCGCACAAATTACCACACCGATCATTAAGGCTGCGTTTGGAGTAGATGCCGATCTAAGGGCAAACTATTTCAATGGCTTCGTCCAAAGTGGTAACGATGATTGGTTTAATAATGGAACTGCCGGAACTGGATTTTTTGTGATCGATACTACCGGTGCTGCATCTGTTGTTGCTGGTTATTTAAGCGACGTTTCTCCCTTTCCAAGAAGAATGAAACCCTTATTTCGTTCTATGAGCAAACCGAAGTTTACTGTTATTAACAACAGGCTTTGGCTCGACGCAATATTTGTTAGAGATTATCATGGGAATGATTCATCTGTTTTTACTGCGGGATCAGATAAAAATGGAATGAGTCCCGCAAACTGGACGGGTGGAGTACAGTCAATTCCTGACAAAAATGATATACTTGATGTTTTCATGCATGTAAGAAGAGCTGGTCCGACTACTACTGACTCTTTATGGATGTTTGGTGGTATATCATTAGATAATACAACAGGTAACCGTTATTTCGATTTTGAGATGTACCAGACAGATATTTATTTCGACAGGGCAACAGCCAGTTTTTATGGTTATGGCCCTGATGCAGGACATACCAGTTGGCAGTTTGATGCAGCTGGAAATGTAACCAGGCCCGGAGATATTATTTTAACAGGGCAGTATCAAAGTTCTACATTGACAAATATAGAAGCCCGAATCTGGATAGATAAATCCTCATTAAGTTTAACACCGGTACAATTCAATTGGTCAGGTCAATTTGATGGTGCCAGTTCTGGCGCCACATATGGCTATGCAAGTATTTTACCAAAAACTGCCGGGGCATTTTATACAGGTCTAGGTAGTGGTAATAATACATGGGCGGGTTCATTTCAATTAGTGTTGCAGGATAATAGTATGGCCGTTAACTATGCGAAGGACCAATTCATGGAATTTTCAGTTAACCTTTCTAAGCTTGGGCTTGATCCTGTAACCTTATTAGGAGGTGATGTCTGCGGATCACCATTTAACAGGCTTGTTGTAAAAACAAGAGCATCTGCCTCATTTACCGCAGAGTTAAAAGACTTTGTTGCTCCTATTGACCTATTCTTGGCTCCGAGAGCTAAAATAAATGCAGAACTTCCTGTTTTCTGCGGAATGGCGGACACCATAGTAAGTGATATTTATGTTTCGAATCCACATCCAACTTCTGTTTATTCGTGGTCCACTATCGGTGGTAATATCATCTATACACATCCATCAGGTACATGGATACAGGTGAATCAGCCTGGAACGTATATTGTAACACAACGATTGATGGCAGGTTGTAATGCTTATGCAACTGATACCATAACCATTCTAAGAGACAACGATTGTAATGTACTTCCAGCAAGGTTCAGATCTTTTTCAGGAGTACTTAATGCAAAAGATAAAAATGCAGAATTGCAATGGACCGTGACGAATAATTCAACTGTAAGATCTTTTGTAATTGAATCAAGCATTGATGGGGGTGGTTTTGTTGAAGCAGGAACGATGACTGCTAATGGCAATTTAAAAGATGATGCGTCTTATAATTTTAATTATAATATTCCATTTGGAACTTCTTCGTTTGTTGAGTTTCGAATTCGAATGATAAAAGAGGATGGTTCTTATTCATACAGCCGTATATTAAGGATCAATGCCAAACAACCCTTAAAGACCGGAATTACAATTGCGCCAAATCCAGTGAGGGGAAAATTTCAAATGAGTATAACCTCATCATCAGAAACACAGGCAAACATTTTATTTGTGGATATGCAAGGCCGAACAGTTTCAGTGATAAATCAACTGCTTAAAAAAGGTACAAATATATTTGCGGTCGAGACCAATGAAAATTGGCAGCCCGGCGTATATAATGCCTTATTAAAAATAAACCAGGAAACGCTTACTACACGTTTTGTTGTTTTAAAATAGCATGTTTTCATCATCGTTTTTTATTAAACCTCCCTTGCTGCAGGGAGGTTTTTTATTTAAAAAATTTTAAAAAAACAAGCCAGTACATTTGCAGCAATGTATACTCTTAAAAAATCCCTGGGGCAGCATTTTTTAAAAGATGAAAACATTTGCAAAAAAATTGTAGATGCTATACAGCAATATCCTCATCAAAAATTGCTTGAAGTGGGACCGGGTGGAGGTGCATTGACCAAATACCTTCTTCAAATTCCTGCAATTGAATTTAAAGCGGTGGAGCTTGATACAGAAAAAGTAGATTATTTGCTTACTACTTATGCTGATTTAAAAGGCAAACTGATCAACCAAAATTTCCTTGATATGCAAAAGCCTTTTCAAGAGAGGTTCTCTGTAACAGGAAATTTTCCTTATAACATTTCATCGCAGATATTGTTTAAAGTACTTGAATGGAAAGAAGATGTCGAGAATGTAGTAGGAATGTTTCAAAAAGAAGTTGCACAAAGAGTGGCGGCAAAAGAAGGGAGTAAAACTTATGGCGTTACCAGCGTGTTGGTACAGGCTTTTTTTAAGGTGGAATATCTTTTTGAGGTAAGTGAATCATCTTTTACTCCTCCGCCTAAAGTAAAAAGTGCTGTGATCAGGTTATTGCCTTTGGAAAAAAATATTACCATGAAAGATGAAGGATCTTTTTTTCGATTGGTAAAAGCAGCATTTAATCAACGCAGAAAGATGCTGCGAAATGCTGTTAAGCATTTATTTGATCCCGAGATATTGAAAGATGAAATATTTAATAAAAGAGCTGAACAATTATCAGTAAAAGATTTTGGCGAGCTTAGTTTTAAAATGAAATAAGAAGAATGAGTAAAGTTATTATTACAGCAAAATCACATGAATTATTGATCGATATGCTAAAGCAGAAAGGGTTTGAGGTTATCAATGCACCTGCGATCTCATATGAAGAATTGTTTAATGAAATGAAAGGGGTAGAGGGACTCGTTATAACTACACGCATAAAAGTAGATTCGAAATTAATAGATAAAGGAAGTGATCTTAAATGGATCGGTCGTCTTGGAAGCGGGATGGAATTGATAGATGTAAAGTATGCAGAAAGTAAAGGGATAAAATGCATCAGCAGTCCTGAAGGGAATCGAAATGCGGTAGCTGAACATACACTTGCATTATTATTATCACTGATGAATAAAATTCACTCAGTACAAAAAGAATTGAAGGAAGGTAAATGGTTGCGTGACGAGAACAGGGGTACTGAACTTTATGGTAAAACGATCGGCATTATTGGATATGGTAACACAGGTAGTGCATTTGCTCAATTGCTGCGATCGTTTAATGTAACAGTATTGGCATATGATAAATATAAGTTTGGCTTTAGTAAAGAATATATAAAAGAAGCTAGTCTTGAGCAGGTATGCCGTTATGCTGCTGCGATCAGTTTTCATGTACCTCTTACCGACGAAACACATTATTTAGCAAACCATGATTTTTTTCAATCGCTAAAACAAAGACCGTGGATCTTAAATACGTCAAGAGGTCAAATTGTAAATACACAAGATCTGAAGGAAGCAATAATTAATGGAGTTATAGCAGGGGCGGGTCTTGATGTTTTAGAAAATGAAAAGCCCTCTTCCTATACCGCCGAAGAAAACTTACTTTTTCGTTGGTTACTTGATCAACCCAATGTGGTCATTACTCCACATATTGCAGGTTATAGTCAGGAGGCTTTTTTTAAAATGAGTGAGGTGCTGCTTCAAAAATTGGGGTTTCTTTAAAAATCAGTGACATAATTATTAGAGTCTGATTTTTACAAAAGGGCCTCAAGAAAAACTTTTTATTTACCATTCGACCAAGGAAGTAATTTTCTATATTTGTATATATAAATGCAACGCTTCAGCAAACACTGAGGCGTTGTTATTTTTTTTGTCTGCAAACGTGACACCAGGCTTGTAAATATAAAAGGAGGTAATAATGAGCAGTTTTAATTATGTGACAAAGGAAACTCTTGAGCAAATGAAGATCGATCTTCAGCGTATGAAATCTGTTGACCGCCCGGCAGCTTCAAGGGCCATTGCTGAAGCAAAGGAAAAAGGTGACCTTAAAGAAAATGCAGAATATGATGCAGCAAAAGAGGCGCAGGGACATTTAGAATCAAAAATTGCGCAAATGGAAGGTATCCTTGCAAATACAAGAGTACTTGATGAAAGCAACATTGATACAAGTAAGGTTTCTATTCTTACGAGGGTAACACTTACAAATCTGAATACTAAAAAACAAGTCACTTATCAATTGGTAAGCGAGAATGAAGCTGATCTGAAACTGGGAAAAATTTCTGTTACATCGCCAATTGGTAAAGGATTGCTTGGTAAAAAACCAGGCGAAGTTGCAGAAGTGCAGGCGCCCGCAGGAGTATTGAAATTCAAAGTTGAGAATATTTCTCTTTGATTTTAGATTGCGGATTGTCCCGATAGCTATCGGGATTAGTTTTATGTCGAATATTCTTATGAATTGGAACTACATCAAATCGGCAATCGTAAATCTAAGATCTAAAATCTTCGGAGGTATGACAATCTTTTCAAAAATTATAGCAGGCGAAATTCCTTCTTATAAAATTGCAGAGAATGAAAAATTTTTTGCCTTTCTTGATATTTTTCCATTGCGTGAAGGACATGTATTGGTAGTGCCTAAAACTGAGATCGATAAATTTTTTGATCTGCCGGACGAATTTCTTTCAGAAATGTTGCTCTTTGCAAAGCCAATTGCTAAGGCTATAGAAAGATCTTTTAATTGTAATCGTTGCGGCATTGAAGTAGTAGGGTTAGAAGTGCCACATGCACACATGCACTTGATCCCAATTAATTCTGCAAATGATCTGAATTTTACAAAGGATAAATTGAAAATGACACCTGAAGAAATGAAGAAGGTGCAGGAAAAAATTGTAAGCAATCTTTAAAAAAAGGTATAAAAAATCATATTGCTCCCGGAAGTATTACTCAACAGATAAATCTTATTTTCACATTTCCCACTTAATATTCTTGTATATGAAAAAAGTATTATCATTCGCTTTAAGTATTGCTGCTTTACTATTATTATCCGTAAATGCAAGATCACAAACACTAAAAATCGGTGTATTTGATATTGATGTAATGGTGCAAGCCATGCCTGCCTATCATAATGTAGATAGTCTTATGCAAATTTTTGACCGTGATTCACTAGGATCTCTTCGGGAATATTATGAGTCGGAATATAAGCGGCTTGACAGCACATACAAATCTGATTCTGCGCTGGTATCTACTGGAAAAAAATCAAAACCAATTCTTGATATGGTATACGCCGATCGGCAAAAGGCAATGATCAACATTGTTTACTGGCAGCAGATAGCTCAAAATAAATCAAACGAAAAAAGGAGTGTATTGTCACAAGATTTGTACAGCCTGGTAGTTAATGCTTATAAAAAAGTATTAGCAAGAAAAAAATATACATTAGTGCTAAAACCTCAAACCTATGAGGGGGGATTTAGGATCGATAATGTTTTTATAGCTGTAGCAAGAGAACTTAAACTTACAGAATTACCTCAAAATCTTATTATGCTTGGCGATGATCCCGATCCAGCACCTGTAAAACCGACAACACAAAAACCACCTGTGACCAAACCGAAGGGTTAAGCAAGAATTGAAGATGGTTTTATTGATGTTGCATTACCATAATGGCAGCAATGGTTTCTATTCCTTCCCATAGAAATTTCAACTGTACATTTTCATTTTCTGCATGTTGGTTGTTATCATAATTTACAACAGGCACAGTGATCAATTTTGCATTTAAAGTTTTTTCAAAAAGATATAGCGGTAAACTACCACCTGCAGATGGAAGCAGCACGACAGGATAATCAACGGTCGCCTGTACTGCTTTTACCATGCTTTGTACAATTGGAAGGTCAAATGAAGTTCTTTGGGCAGGATAGCCAAGACTACGGGTTATTTTTATCAGCTTGCTATATTTCAGTCGTTCTTCATCCGTTGGTTCATGATCGATAACATGCAAACCAATTTTCTCAATATGCCTGGTCACTTTATTAATTTGTTTATCCACTTCATTTCCTAATACAAGACGCAGATCAAGCATGGCTTCTGCTTTTGTTGGAATTATGTTTGCACCAAGTTCGCCAACATCTGCACTTTTGATACCATTTATATTCAAGGTTGGCAAATGAAGTAATTCAAGAAAAGATTTGCCATCGCCTTCGGGCTCTGCAATCCCTAATTCTTTTTTTAATGTTTCTTCGATGTTTGGAATTTTTGCCAATGCTTCTTTTTCATTTGCAGAAAGCGGGATCACATCATCATAATATCCTTCAACCAAAATATGTCCCTTATCATCTTTCATGCTTGCCAGCAATTGCACTAATGATAATGCAGGGTTTGGCGCCCAATTGCCATAGTTACCACTATGCAAAGGACGTTTGGGACCATACACCGTTAAATTCATATTGACATCACCACGTACACCAAAGCTTATCATTTTTTTGCCTGAGGCATGCCGGGGTCCATCTATAATAACCCAGAGATCAGTTTGCAGTTTCTCTTTATTCTTTTTAAGAATCTCATCAAGATGTGTTGATCCCAGTTCTTCTTCTCCTTCAAAAAAGAATTTGATATTATGTGTAAGCGTAACTCCTGTTTTCACCAACGCATCATAAGCATTCAGTATCGTCATCACACCTGCCTTATCATCAGCGCTTCCTCTGCCTGCAAGCCTGTATTCCGGTGAAATATTTCCGGAAACTGAAATTATTTTTCCTCCTTGTTCAACAGGTTTATCAATAAACACCGGCTCAAATGGTTGTAATCCTCCAGTCCATTTTGCAGGATTAACGGGCTGCCCGTCATAATGTGCATAAAATGACAATGTATATTTTGCTTCCGGAACTTTTATTTCGCCAAATACAACCGGGTTTACATTGGGAGTAGTGCCAGTTAAAAATTCAGCTTTAATTCCCCGTTGCTCCATCATCGTTTTTATAAAAGAAGCATTGCGGAGAATGTTTGTTGTATCTCTTGTTACATTCGGAATAGCAATAAACTTTACATATTCATCAATGATCTTCGATTCATTTTCTTTCCTGTATTGATTTACTTTTTGCTGAACTGTTTGGGAATATGAGATCAAACCTGTTAAAAAGAAACAGGCCATCAAAAAAGAAAATTTAAATTTCATACAACTTATTTGACTGTAATTCGTGAAGGATTCTTTGTCATAAAATCTTTCCAGCTTTTTAGCGTACCATTTGATCTCAATGCGGGCCTATCCTGGAAATGATGACAAACCGCTACGGCCAGGGCATCTGTTGCATCATAATATTGTGGCATTTCTTTTAATGCAAGCAAGTGTTGCAGCATTTTCCATACCTGGTTTTTATCAGCATTTCCATTGCCGGTAATAGATTGTTTTATTTTTTTAGGACTATATTCAGTTACAGGTAAACCGGCACTGATAGCCGCGGCAATAGCTACACCCTGTGCCCGGCCAAGTTTCAGCATACTCTGAACATTTTTACCAAAGAAAGGGGCTTCTATCGCAAACTCGTGAGGTTTGTGTTTTTCTATCAGCTCTTCGATTTTTTTGTGAATTAACTGCAGCCGGATATAATTATCTTTTTTTGGTGAAAGTTTCAGTACACTCATTTCTTTCATGCAAATAATATTGCTGCTGATCTCAATTATGCCATAACCCATCAACAAAGTGCCGGGGTCAATGCCAATAATTATTTTTGGAAGCTTTTGCAATGAGCAAGTATTTTTACAGGATTAATGAAGCTAAACAAAAATATCAAAATCTTTCTCAATTATGTTCTTGGTCCTTTGCTCTTCGCCTGGTTATCTTATTCTGTTTTTAAGCAAATAAGAAATCAACCGAATCTTGAAGAATCATGGTTGAATATAAAAGCTTCTTTTACCGATACAAGAGTGCTCAACTTTGTTCTTGTTTTTGTATTAATGTTTGTGAACTGGTCACTTGAGGCATTGAAATGGAAAATATCGGTGCAGGGGGTGCAGCCGGTTTCTTTTTTTAAATCGTTAAAAGCTATTTTTTCGGGAGTGTCTTTTTCGGTTACTACTCCCAATCGCACTGGCGAATACCTTGGCAGAGTCCTTTATATGGATGATGGGAATCGTTTGAGAGTTATATCGCTTACGATTCTTGGCAGTATTAGCCAGCTTCTTGTTACTATCTTTTTTGGTCTTTTAGGCTTGTTGATCTTGCGCCCTGATATTACTAACATGAATTTATCTGGTTGGATGCAATGGTTAAAAGATCTTGGAATCATTGGTGCATCCCTTGCCTTTATAGTTTTAACAGTTTTTTATTTTAGAATAGGATGGTTGGTGAAATGGATCGATAAAATACCGGCAATAAAAAAATACATTTGGCTTATTAATGAATTGGAAAAGACAGATACAACGCTGTTGCTGCGTTTGTTGTCTATATCATTGTTACGTTATTTAGTTTTTGCTACGCAATATTTTTTATTGTTTCACTTTTTTGGTGTTGAAGTAAATTGGTGGCAGGGATTTTGGGCAACAGCGATAGTTTTTTTTGTGATGGCTATTACCCCAACTATTGAGCTATTTGAAGTGGTTAAAAAAATGTATGTAACTAAGGAAATTTTCGCAATTTTTACAGTCAATACATTAGCGATCGGGTTTGTAACCACTACTATTTGGGTTATCAATTTAGTAATACCGGCAGCAATTGGCAGTTTATTAATACTTGGAATAAAATTTTTTAAAAAGGATGAAGCTTCGTAATTCATTATCGGCATTCGGTATTTGGTTGGTTTTTTTTACCGGGGAGGAAAAAGAAATAATACTGTCACCTGTTCCTAATAGCACAATAGGTACAAGTGATGAATTTTGCGGTATCACTAACAAGGCATTCCAGGCAGGGGAGCAGGTAACTTTTCATGTTTATTATTCAGTTGTAGGTACGTATATCCATGCGGGTACGGCTACTTTCACTGCTACGTTGGAAAATTTTGGAAATAGGCCGGTATACCATGTAGTGGGTGATGGAAAAACAAAGGCTTCTTATGACTGGATCTACAGGGTAAGAGATAAATATGAATCCTATATTGATACTGCAACCTTACAACCATTGAAATTCATTCGTAATGTCGATGAAGGTGGTTATAAGAATTATGAGTCAATCACCTTTAATCGTAATGCGAATACGGCTGTAACAAATAGTGGCGTATTTAAAGTTCCCGATTGCATACAGGATGTATTAAGCGCTATGTACTATGCCAGGAATGTTGACTTTGACAAATATAAATTTGATGACAAGATCCCTTTTAAGATGTTCTTGGATAATGAAGTATTTAATATGTATATCCGTTACCTGGGGAAAGAAACTATAAAAACACAATACGGAAAATTTAAAGCGATAAAATTCAAACCACTGTTATTAAAAGGAACCATATTTGAAGGTGGTGAAAAAATGACGGTATGGGTAAGTGATGATCCAAACCATGTAGTGCTTCGTGTAGAAAGTCCGATCGTAGTTGGCAAAGTAAAAATTGATATGATGGCTTACCGCAATCTTCGCTACCCGCTTACTTCAATGGTGAAATTGAGAGGGAATCAATGATGGGGTCAGATCTCTTCTAATTTGAAAAACTCCTTTGATCTTATTCCTCTTTCTGTTTGTTGAAGTGTGCAACATTCATGCACTGGGTCATGTTCAAAGAAAAGTATGTAATTATTTTCCAATGCTTCTTTCAGGAAAGATCTTTTTTCTGTCATTGAAATTAGAGGCTGCATATCGTAAGCCATTATATAAGGAATTGGAATATGACCTTGGGAAGGAAGAAGATCAGCCATGAAAACCACCGTCTTTTCATTGTAATTTATTTGCGGTAACATCATCCCGTTTGTGTGACCATCTACAAATCTGACTAAAATATTTTCTGAAAATGGCGTTGAAGAAATTAATGCTGGTGGATGAACAGTCCATTTTCCCTTTGTCTCTTGTGTATGTAACGGGTGATCAATAAATTTTAATTTTCCACTTTCTTCGATTGGTAAAATATTTTCTTTTAGAAAAGATGCTTTTTCTCTTTCGTTCGGCTGAGTGGCAGTAATCCAATGCCATTCATTACTCCAATAAGTTGCATTCGGAAAATTTGGTACCAGTTTATCCCGCTCTCTTTTTATAGAACCACCGCAATGATCGAAATGTAAATGGGTAAGGAACACATCTGTGATATCATCTTTGGTAAAACCATATTTTGACAATGACTTTTCCAATGTATCATCCCCATGCAAATGATAATGACTGAAAAACTTTGCATCTTGTTTATCGCCATTGCCATTATCAACAAGTATCAAACGATCGTCATCTTCGATCAATAGACAACGCAATGCCCAGTTGCATAAATTATTTTCATCAGCCGGGTTTATTTTATTCCAGATAGATTTTGGAACAACGCCAAACATAGCGCCGCCATCCAATTTAAAGTAACCTGTATTGATCGAATAAAGTTTCATAGTTGATAAGATAATTAGTGCTTCAACTCAGCCATTCTTTTTTCAAATGCAGGTTTTGCATATAACATTGCAAGCAATCCTAAAATAAAGAAACTCGCCAGCGCAACAATACTATTTCTCATACTTCCGCTTTGTTCTTCTATAAACCCAAAAAGAAAAATACCTATGACAAGCGCAATTTTTTCAGATACATCATAAAAACTAAAAAAGGAAGTAGTGTCTTTTGTTTCAGGTAATAATTTGCTGTAAGTGCTGCGACTCATACTTTGTATGCCACCCATGACCAGGCCAACAACAGCTGCCAGGATGTAAAAAGCAGTCTGCGATTGAATAAAATAGGCACATACACAAACGCCGATCCAAATTAAAAGCGATATCGTCAATACCCACCAATTGCCAATTCGTTTACTTAAACGACTCATCAGCATAGCTCCAACCATAGCTACTAATTGAATAATGATAATTGTCATTAAAAGTTTTGATTCATCTTCAGGTTTTGGAAAAATTTCTTTTTTTCCAAAACCTGCTGCCACCAGCATTACTGTTTGAACTCCCATGCTGTAAAGAAAGAAGCTGAATAAAAATCTTTTTAATGAAGGCATTAACTTAAGCTGCTGCCATACCAGTTTCAGTTCATTAAAACCACTGGAAAAAACATTCCTTTTTTCCTTTGTTGAATTACCGGGAGAACCTTTTGGTAAAACGCTGAATGGAATGTGAGCAAATCCAAACCACCAAAGACCTGATAATAAAAAAGACAGGCGGGCCCCAATTGTTTTATCTTCTTCATTTAGTCCAAACAATTCCGGCTTAAGTATAATGACAAAGCAAATGAGTTGTAATAAAACACTGCCGATATAACCAAATGAATAACCTTTTGCGCTGATGCGATCTTGGTCTTTGGGCGCAGCAATATCAGGCAGATAGGAATTATAAAATACATTGCCGCTCCAGAATCCCCATGCTGCAATAGCAAAGGCAATAATGCCATACTCAATATTGACATTATTATTAATATCCTTTGTGAACCAGAAAAGAGCCATGCAGGAGGCAGATCCTATGTAACAGAAAATCCGTAACCAGATTTTCTTATTACGCCGGTAATCCGCAATGGAACTAAGTATGGGAGATGAAAATGCAACGATCAAAAAAACAAATGCCAATGCATAATCCTGCAGCGCTGTATTAATAAATTTTCTGCCAAAGAAGCTTACGTATGATTTTTCATTCGGATCAGTTGCTGCTGTGATCGCAACATAGTAGGCAGGAAAAATAGTGGAAGTGATCACCAGGTTATAAACACTGTTCGCCCAATCGTACATCGCCCAGCCGTTCAGAACTTTTTTAGAAGCCGTTTGCATGCAGTTGATTTTTAGGTAAGCGAAAGATAGCGAGATTAATCTATTTCCATCACGCCACTTAGAATAATGGCAAGCAAAATGATCCCGGCAATGATCCGGTAAAATCCAAAAGCCCTGAAGCCATAGATCTTTAAATAATTGATGAAGAATTTTATGGCGATCATCGCAACTACGAAGGCAATGATATTACCGGCAATGAATGAAGCCATGTTCTCATTGCTTTGCCTGATGATCTCATAACCTTTCAATCCGCCGCTCCATTTTTTTAAAAAAATAGTATAACAACTTGCAGCAAGCATGGTCGGCACAGCAAGGAAAAATGAAAACTCAGCCGCAAGATGTCTTGTAAATTTTTGTTGCATACCACCAATAATGGAAGCAGCACTGCGACTTACACCAGGTATCATCGCCAGCACCTGCCAGCAGCCAACTAAAAATGCTTTTGGAAAAGTTACCTGGTCATCAGATTCAATTGTATGAACCTTAAATAAATTATCAATAAACAAAAGTATAATACCTCCCACCAACATAGCGATAGCAACAGTTGTCGGACTTTCCAATAGATCATCCACTTTATCTGAGAATAAATAACCAAGAATCAATGCAGGTAAGACGCCAACAGCCAATTTCGCATAAAACTGCCAGCGACGGAATTCAAAAAATTTTCTCCAATATAAAACAACAACAGCGAGGATGGCACCGAATTGAATAGATACCTCATACAATTTGGTGAACTCATCTTTATAAATACCGAGTAAATAGCTGGTAACGATCATATGACCTGTAGAAGAAATAGGAAGAAACTCGGTCAACCCTTCAACGACGGCAAGAATAACAGCGTCAACAATACTCATGATGAATGTGCAAATTTGAAAATGTGCAGATGTGCAAATGAAGGAAATCTGAAACTAATCAATGCCAATTTGCATATTGGCACTTTTGCACATTGGCAAATTAAGATTTTGGTTTTTTAAAAATTGCGTAGATCTCAATACCCAAACCGATTATAATTAATACAGGAGCCACACTGATCCTCAAAGTACTGTATACCTCATCATAATTAAATGTGTTAGGATCTTTGCTTCTGCCACCAACCATTAACAACATACCGACTGCAATTACCCCAACACCCAGCAACATCAGCCACATGTTTTGTTTGTCAAATAAACTTGATGTACTTGTTGTAGTTACCTGTTTCTTTTCGCTCATACCGGAAATTTAGGGCTGCAATATAGAGAAAAGTCAGTAAGTCAGAAAAGACGGTAAGTTAAAGCTGAATTATGACTTTGGTTTCAATACAATTCATCCAGTTTCATGCGCAGATATTTCAGTACACTGCGGTGGGTGCTGAAAACGGTAATGCAGATGCCAAGCACTATCAATACAAAACCCAGTAACAAAAGAGATTGAGTATCTCTTAATGCCCTGAAACCAGCAAAAAAGCTTTCGAGAGATATAACGAGCACATAAACGATTGCAGTTGCAATGATACCACTGATAGCCCCATTGATCACGGCCCGCATATCAAGCGGTTTGGCAATGTACCACCTGGTTGCTCCTACCATTTGCATGGTTTTTATCAGGAAGCGATTACTGAACATTGCCAGGCGAATTGTATTATCGATCAGGATAATAACTACCGCTGAGATCAATATCGCAGCGATCAATAAATAAATGCTCACCATCCTGAGATTGGAGCTCATTTTTTGAACAACAGCAGTCGGATATTTTACTTCATCAACTATTGGAAACTGAGAAATATCTGCTTTGATAGCAACAAGGCGGGCGGAGTCAAGAAAATCGGCTTTCAGTTTGAAATCAATACTTGGCGGCAACAGGCTATTATCAATGAATTCGGTAAAATCTTCACCACCGGTTTTTATCCATTCTTTCTTTGCTGTTTCCTTATCGGTGTATTTTATTTCTTTCACGTACGGTTGTGCCGCAATATAATTTTGCAACCGCTCTCTTGCCGTGTCCTTAATATTTTGTTTCAGGAATACCTGCACTTCCAAACTTTCTTTAAGACTAGTGATGATCTTGCGGCCATTGATAGTGATCAACCCGATAATTCCCATCAGGAATAATACAAGTGTAACACCAAGAATTGACATGAAATAAGATGGCTTGCCGCGTTTGATAGAAGCTCTTCCTGCTTTGACCATGAGTACTTTATTAGTTTTTTAAGGATTGGTCCGCCCGGATGAACAATAAAAACAATGTTGCATATATTGATCATCGTTCGGACGGGCAAAGTAACGGCTTTGTCCCCATATGTATCGGTCAAATCCGTAAATTTGTTGCTCTCTAACGATTAGTATCGAATGATATTTTTGAGAGGTGGAAAGAAATAATTTTTTTAAGTCTTCTTTCACATCTTTGTTCGGCTAATGTTGCGACGCTCCGTTTGGGTTCCTGTTCTCCTATCATCATATGTTGAATAGTAAACAAGGCGTTGAAGAGTGCGACGCAACAAAAGCTAAATAGTAGTAATGTAGCCGGGAACAAAAAAATAATAACACAATACATACAACTTATAACTAAGAATGGAATATAGATTCAGAGATATTGAAAAAAAATGGCAGGAGTGGTGGAATGAGAATAAGGTATATGAAGTATCTAACGATTCTGCTAAACCAAAATATTATGTGCTGGATATGTTCCCGTATCCGAGTGGTGCAGGTTTACATGTGGGACATCCATTGGGTTATATCGCATCCGATATTTATGCGCGGTTCAAACGACTAAAGGGTTTTAATGTATTGCACCCGATGGGCTATGATTCATTTGGTTTACCGGCCGAGCAATATGCGATCGAGCATGGAATACACCCTGCCGAATCCACCGGGAACAACATTAATAATTTCCGCAAGCAATTAGATAATGTCGGTTTTTGTTTTGACTGGAGTCGTGAAGTGAGAACCAGTGAACCGAATTTTTATAAATGGACTCAATGGATCTTTCTACAACTGTTCAATAGTTATTTCTGCCATACAGAGAAAAAAGCATTGCCTATCTCTAAACTTATTGCCAAGTATGAAACAAGGGGGGCTATGCCAAAGAATGGGCCACCAATACCGGGCAAACATTTTTCAGCAACGCAATGGAAAGGTTTTTCTGAAAAAGAGAAGTCGGATATTTTGATGAGAAGACGGTTGGCGTATTGCGGTTATGGCGAAGTGAACTGGTGCGAAGCATTAGGAACTGTTTTAGCAAATGATGAAGTAATAAATGGTGTGAGTGAAAGAGGCGGTCATCCTGTGGTGAAAAAAACATTACGCCAATGGTACCTGCGTATTACTGAATATGCTGATCGTTTGCTGGAAGGACTTCAAAAGGTTGACTTCAGCGAAAGCATGAAAGAGATGCAAAGCAACTGGATCGGAAAAAGTAGCGGAGCGGAAATAGATTTTGAGATCAAAAAGTCCCCTCTCAAACTCAGAGTTTATACTACCCGCCCCGATACAATTTTTGGTGTTGACTTTATGGTAATTGCTCCTGAATTGGAAATGGTGAATGAAATAAAGTCGAAAGAACAAACTATAGCCGTCGATGAATACCTGGCTTATGTAAAAAGCAGGAGCGAAAGAGAAAGGATGGCTGAGAAAAAGATTACGGGTGTGTTTACCGGTGCTTATGCGATCAATCCTTTTAATGGAAGAGAGATCCCGATCTGGATATCAGAATACGTTTTGGCGGGATATGGAACCGGTGCCATTATGGCTGTGCCTTGTGGTGATCAAAGAGATTTTTTATTTGCAAAGCATTTTAATATCCCTATTACTAATATTATTGGTTCTCATTATAATGGTGAGGAGGCTAATCCCACTAAAGATGCCATTCTTGAGAATTCAGATTTTATCAATGGCATGGTGATGAAAGATGCGATTGATATTGTGATTAAGAATATAGAAGAGAAGGGGATTGGTGTAAGAAAAGTGAATTATAAAATGCGTGATGCTGCCTTTAGTCGTCAGCGTTATTGGGGTGAACCATTTCCAATTGTTTGGAAGGATGGTATTGCAGATCCATTGAATGAATCAGAATTACCTGTTTTATTGCCGCATATGGACGATCTGAAGCCCGGACCGGATGGAGAGGGACCATTATCTAATTTAACTGAATGGAAAAATTATAAAAGCGGAACAAGAGAAGTAAATACAATGCCGGGATATGCAGGCAGTAGTTGGTATTTCCTTCGTTACATGGATCCGGATAATGATAAACAATTTTGTTCCCGTAAAGCATCTGACTATTGGGGACAGGTTGATTTGTATATCGGCGGCACAGAACATGCAGTTGGTCATTTATTATACAGCCGGATGTGGACGAAGTTTCTTTTTGATCTTGGATTGATCGGTCATGATGAGCCATATAAAAGATTGATGAACCAGGGGATGATACAAGGAAGTTCAAGATTTGTTTACAGGGTACATGGTTCAAATAAATTTGTTTCATATGGTTTAAAAGATCAATACTCAACCGATCAAATTCATGTCAATGTCAACATTGTCGATGGTGTTGAACTGGATACCGAGGAATTTAAAAAATGGAAAAGAGGAGAATTTGATGACGCAGAATTCATTTTAGAAGATGGAAAATATATCTGCGGAGTTGAAGTAGAAAAAATGAGTAAATCAAAATTCAACACTGTTAATCCTGATGATCTGGTAATGAAATATGGTGCAGATACTTTTCGCATGTACGAAATGTTCCTCGGTCCTGTTGAAATGAGCAAGCCATGGGACACAAAGGGAATTGAAGGCGTTCATCGCTTTCTTAAAAAATTATGGCGTTTGTTTTATGATGAACTAAAAGGAAAAGTCTGGAATGAAGAGAAAGCTACTGATGCTGAATTAAAAGTGCTACACAAAACAATCAAGAAGATAGAGGAAGATACAGAACGGTTTAGTTTCAATACAGGTGTCAGCACATTCATGATCTGTGTAAATGATCTCACCGATCTGAAATGTTATAAGAAAGAAGTGCTGGAGCAATTACTTGTTTTATTAGCTCCCTATGCACCGCATGTAAGTGAAGAGTTATGGAGTGTATTAGGTAACAGCGCAACCATACTTGATGCTTCCTTTCCCAAATGGAATGATAAGTATCTGAAAGAAACTTCAAAAGCATATCCTGTTGCTATCAATGGTAAAACGAGAACAGAATTGACATTAGCTCTTGATATCACGCAACAGCAGGTGGAGGAAATCGTAATGAAAGATGCGATCGTTACCAAATGGCTGGAAGGTAAACAGCCTAAGAAGATCATTTATGTTAAAAATAAAATGATCAACGTAGTTGTATAAAATAGGTTTAATTTAAAATTACCTTATGAAATACAGGTTTGTGATCATGATCTTTCTGTCAGCAGTGCTAATGTTATCCTGCAATAGCAAAAAGAAAGAAGCGGAGTCAAAATATAAAAATCATATTTTACTCGAATCGAAAGGATTTAAAATTAAAGAAGCTTTCCTGGCTTTTAATGACAGTACCAGGGTTGCAGATGATAACAATGTAACTATTGGCCAGCATGTAAACCTGATAATACTTATTGACAGCGGTTGGAATTCGGAAGATGGAAAGATATATCCGGGCGTTGGCCAAAAAGTGGAGACAAATGATGGCACTCATATTTTCGAAAAGACTGATCTTATGGAATCACATCCCGGTGGTATTCCTGCTGAAGACGGATCGAGAGCTACCGTACAGGCTGTAATAAATACAGCTGATAAAGAATATGATTATTTCCTTGTTTCTTTCCGTGTATGGGATAAAAAAAGTGAAAGTGAAATAACAGGATCGTACAAACTTCATGTCAAACTTTGACGGGATCGCTCATTATATTTTCTCAGGACCTTAATAATTTCAGCAGGTCCCGGTAATTTTTTTTAAATGGGATGGCCGTGATTTATTTCCATCGTAATTTCCGCCACTAAACTTAACATCAATGAAACGCCTGATACCAGCAGCAATTCTTACCTGCTTTTCTTTTATTTATGTTTCATCGCAAAGCCAATCATCTTATTTTCTTTCTAACCCCACACTTACTCCCGATGGGCAAACCGTCATCTTCGCTTATGAGGGTGATCTGTGGAAAGCAAATGTCAATGACGGTAATGCAACACGTCTTACTGCCATGCAGGGTTATGAAACCTCACCCCGGATTTCTCCAGATGGAAAATGGATCGCATTTACAGGAAGACAATATGGTAATGGCGATATTTATATAATGTCTGTTAATGGTGGTGATGTAAAGCAGATCACTTATCACAGCGGCAATGATGAAGTAACAAGCTGGAGCTGGGATTCAAGATCAATATATTTCAACAGCAACCGCATGGGACAAGTGGCGGGTTTTAAAGTAAGTGCAGATGGCGGTACACCACAACGTGTTTTTGGAAATTACTTTTTTCAGTATGATCATAATTTGATCGAGCATCCGACGAGTGGCGAAATATTTTTTAATGATACCTGGGAAAGCAGCAACCAGGCACAGCGTAAAAGATATAAAGGTCCTTTCAACCCGGATATTCAATCATATAATTTAAAAACAAAACAACATAAGAAATATACTGATTGGGAAGGAAAAGATTTTGGCGCAACCATTGATAAGGCTGGGAACATCTATTTTATTTCTGACGAAGCAAATGGTGAATACAATCTTTATGCATTAGATAATGGAAAGAAGAAAGAGCTGACAAAATTTTCTTCATCAATAAAAACTCCGCAGGTAAATGCCAATGGCGGAAAAGTTGTATTTGAAAAAGATTACCAGCTATGGCTTTATGATGTAAAATCTGATAAAGAAAGCAAATTGAATGTTTCGATCATCCGCAACAATGTTTTACCCAAAGAAAAAGATTTTGAAGTAAGAGGAAATATTGAAGACTTTGATGTTTCCGGAGACGGGAAAAAACTGGCTTTTGTATCAAGAGGTGAATTGTTTGTAAGTGATATTGAAGGAAAATTTATTCAACAAATAAACAAAGGCAATGCGGAACGTGTAGCTGAAATAAAATGGATGAGTGATAATAAAACGTTGTTGTTTAATGAAACGTCAGCTGATGGGTATTATAATTTATTTACTGTAAGAGCCGACAGCAACAGCACGCCAAAGCAGCTTACACATGACAAAAGAAATGACCGTAGCATTATTTTAAATAAGAAAAGAACACAGGCTGTATACCTAAGTGGCCGTGATGAAGTGCGGTTATTAGATCTGAAAACATTACAAAGCAAAATGATCGTGAAAGATGAGATATGGGCTCTTCAAAGCAGCGACCCGGGCTTTTCTCCGAATGATGATTATGTTTTATTTACTGCTAAAAGGAATTTTGAGGACGATATTCTTGTTTACAATATAAAGGAGAATAAAACAACTAACCTGACGAACACGGGTGTAACTGAGACAGGCCCGATATGGTCAGGAGATGGAAAATATATTTACTTCACATCGCAGCGTTTAAAGCCCTCTTATCCATTTGGAATGGCAAATGCAAGGGTTTATCGTTTGCCGTTGGAAAAATTAGATGAGCCATACCGGCTGGATAAATACAACGAACTTTTTAAAGAAGAGAAAAAAGACACGACGAAGAAGGCTGCGAATACAGATTCTTTAAAAGCAGTAGTAACGATAGATATGGACCTGATCATCGATAGAATGGAACAGATCAGTCCTTCGATCGGGGCGCAGTTCCTGCAGGCTGTTTACCAGAAAAGCGATAAGACAACTGTTTTATATACCAGCAATCATGGCGAAGGAAGAAATGCACTTTGGAAAACCGTGATCGAACCTTTTGAAGCAAATAAAACAGAGAAGATCGCAAACACAGATAATGCAGGTGGATTTGATATCGTGGAAGTAAGTGATAAGTTATATGTATTGTTTAATGGAAACATCAACAAGCTAAATCTTGATGGTAATAAAGTTGACCCTATCAGTATCAGTTATACATTCAGAAGAAATCTATCGGAAGAGTTTACACAAATGTTCTATGAAGCCTGGGCGCAAATGGAAGAGGGTTATTATGATGATAAATTTCATGGCCTGGATTGGGCAAAAACGAGAGATTATTACAAACAGTTCTTGCCCTATTTAAATAACCGTGCAGATCTGAGAATAATGCTCAACGATCTGCTGGGAGAATTGAATTCATCACACCAGGGCTTTGGCACATTTGGTACAGATGAAACTATTACCTTACAAAATCAAACAATGGAAACAGGGATCATTTTTGAAAATGATGATCCTTATAAAGTAAAATATATAGCCCGTCGTTCTGTTGCGGATAGAAAATCTATTGACATAAAGCCAGGTGATGTGCTGGTAAAAGTGAATGATGAACAAGTAGATAAAAAAATGGACAGGAATTATTACTTCACGGTTCCTTCCCGAGACAGGGAGTTAAGATTGACTTTTGATCGCAATGGGCAAATGGTGAATATAAAAATTCATCCACAGGCTACGCTGTTTACTAATCTTTATGATGAATGGATCGATAATAATCAGAAGAGAGTAGATGAAAAGGGAAAAGGTCGTATTGCTTACGGTTATATGAAGAATATGGGCCAACCTGAACTTGACCAATTCATCATTGACATGACGCAGGAGTTAAACAAGAAAGATGCGTTGATATTTGACCTTCGTTATAATACCGGTGGTAATGTGCACGATGAAGTATTGAAGTTTTTAAGTCAGCGCAGTTATTTGCAATGGAAGTATCGTGAAGGCCAGCTAACGCCTCAATCAAATTTTTCTCCAGCTGATAAACCGATCATCTTATTGACAAATGAACAATCATTAAGTGATGCAGAGATGACGTCGCAGGGTTTTAAAGCATTAAAGCTTGGAAAGATCGTTGGCAATGAAACGTATCACTGGATAATATTCACTAGTGGAATTGGATTGGTTGATGGTTCATCCGTTCGTATGCCGGCATGGGGCTGTTATACACTTGATGGAAAAGACCTGGAAAAAACAGGAGTGCATCCGGATATTCTGATCATCAATAGTTTTGATGACAAGCTAAATGGCAGAGACCCTCAACTTGACAAAGCGATCGAGGAAATTTTAAAACAACTGAAATAGAGATCAGGCTCTTTTCAATTTGCGCAGGCGATAGTGAACTTTCCTTTTGATGAAATCACTCAATTTATAACGTTTGAGTATTTCTTCTGGAATGTGTGAAGCTCCATTGATAAGACCAAGACAACCGGGTTGATTGCAATAGCATTGAAAAGGGCTTGCCATGTTCCACTCAGTAGATGGATAGAAGAAAGTGAACTCTTCTCCTTCTTCGATATCACGCAAAGCGGTTACTTCCATCTTTGTTGTATCAAAGAAACAATTGGGGTTACATCCATGATTAATGTATTGAAGGAAATAAGGATGCAACGCAATATGCGTTTTGTTTCCTGTTTGAACAGTTAAATAAGAAGGCTTGTCGGAAACAAAGGCTGCTCCCAATGGACTTATTTTATCGCCCTTTCTAAAACCCTTTAGTGCGAATAAAACTTGTTGTCCTGTTTCGCGATCCTTTCTTATTTCTGCAAATTGGTGATTAGCGACTATGTCATAGTCGTTGCTGGTTGCTGGGTTTACTTTCATAATTGGTTAGTAAGTATTTTAATAATAGAAAATAATGGTGAAATAAAATTATTCATTAAAAGATAATTATCCAATTAATTTATACACATATAATTTACTTTTTATAAAAAGATATAATAACGGTTGTTATTATTAGTGTAGATGGAGTGATCATTATCATCTATAAGTAGCAAGAAGTAATGAAGGATAAGAACAATTGATCTATGGATTGCGTTTTGTTAACCTGATAACAGCACTGCTTTCTTCCGTGCTTTTTAGCATTGCTTCATAACGCCTGTTATCAACTATAGCAAGCATATATGATGTGTTGGGAGGAATGGATCCGAGATTTTCAGCGACCATTACCAGTTCATTGGTTTCATTGAGTTCATTAACCGGTAATTTAATTGTATAGGCAGCGGCTGTAAGCCGGATATGTTGAAAGATTAGTTTGTTGTTTAGAAAAAGTGAGATCGAATCACCATCTATTTCTGCATTATCATAAAAACGAAGCTCAATTGAATCACCTGTGATCGGTATATCCGTAGCGATGACCTTTTCTCTTATTTTAAATTCTTCTTCGATGGTTTTTTTAACGGTCAGTTGTTTTTCAACTGTTTTCGGAGCTGGCAATACATTAACCGGTTCTGATCTTTCTGTCGGGAGATCTTTTACCTTGACCGTTTCTTTGTCTTCTATGGGTATGGTTCTTTCTTTTTGCTGAATTGTTTTTACAACAGGCACAATAACAGATGTTGAAGCGATCGAGGAAACGCTGTCGATATAGTAGGGGTCATTAGTACCAAGCGTATAGTTTTCGATAATAAAATCCCATTCATCAGGAAAAGAGGTTTCATTTGTTTTTTCAAGATGTACAGTTCCCTGAATCGATTCTTTTTTATTTTTTAAAGCGGCATTGCCATCTAACAGCATTTTATCGCTTCCCGGACAATTAAAGTCTGCAGACGATAGGTAAGGAATTTTTCCCGGACTGTTTACACTAAACTTTCCGGTCTTTTCTTCCAGCAATTGATCATCCCACCATACAGCTTCGTTTGTATTCGGATCAAAATATCCTTTGATGGAATAACGACGATAATTATTTTCTGATTCGTAATAGTAGGATGTACCTAGCAGGCTGTCACCTTTCTGAATTATTTTAAGCTCCGTCTTTTTTTTGTTGATCTTTCCCTTCCACACACCGGTTATCATTTGTGCGGAAGAATTTGTAAAACAACAAAGCAGGTAAGCTGTAATAAATAGAGTGAAGAATGACCTTTTTGTATAATGCATTTTCCAATGTCTCCGATCTGTAAAAACGAGTAAAAAAATCAATTATTTTGCTGGCATTCGAACTTTAAGAAGACTTTGTATACAAATGAACCAAATGAGGTTAATACTGTAGAAAACCTCCTTAGTTTTTTCCCATTGGTTTGAGGGGGGCTTTGTATTATTGGTGATATTCCCATGGAAAGACTGAGCAAGTAAGGCAACCGGCTAATAAGATGATGCCCGATGATAAAAAAACAGGTTTGGCAGTATTACGATCAAAGAAAACAATCACAAGCGCAACAAAGAATCCAAAGAGACCCAGTACTAGGTTGCATAAACCAAAAATAGTAAAGAAGGAATAGTTGATGATCCCACCATTAGATGCAAGCGAAATAATGATGGAGAAAACGATCTCTGATGATAATAATATCCACGTTACTCTACTCATACCGTATGGCTTGTTTTTTCAGCCTGTAATTCTTTTACATATTTTTCTTTTTCATCCCTGTAAAAAAGATTCATGGTTTCAAATGGAATGATGCGTCCATCTTTATGGACAATATGCACACAACTTTTTTTGATAGCTCTTATATCAAAATCGTATGCATCAATAAACCGCATGATGATTATACGAAACAGGTTTTCATAGCTCAATCCGGGAGCATGTATTTCGGGTAAACAACATAGCAATTGTTTGAAATTTTCTTCTACACGATCTACAGAAATGCCAGTGCTGAATATTTTTAATAGATGACTATGCAATTCTGCATCCTGTTCATATACGATCGTGTTGCGGCTATTGTTCAGTAAATGGGCAGGGTCAATATATCTTGTCATTGGAAATACTTTACCGGCAACTTTTAATGCATAACCCATAACCAAAGCATCGGGGTTACAGGGCACAGGAATGAGATCATTAGGTTGAAAAATACTAGTTTGGCTTAAAATCTTATCTCTGACATCAGTCATTGTTATACGATCTGTTGCAGGGTCAAAATTTTCATTTCTTCCTGCTACTTGTATTGGTTGAAAAGTTACACCACGAACACATCTTTGTTGAGTTGCAAATTCAATGATCTCACCGATCTCATCATCATTCAGATCCTTTTGCAGTGTTACAACTAATGTGGTAGAAAGATTGAACTTATTCAGGTTGTCGATTGCTTTGCGTCGTATATCAGTCAGATCTTCACCTCTCAATTGTTTTAATGCTGAGGGTTTAAAAGAATCAAACTGGAGATAAATTTCAAAATCTGGCATGTAAGATGCAAGTCTTTTGACAAACTCCTCATCTTTAGCAATGCGTATCCCGTTTGTATTCACCATCAGGTGGCGAATAGGTTTTTGTTTTGCAATATCAAGTATGGTAAAAAAATCTGGATGAACTGTCGGTTCACCACCACTAATCTGTACAACATCAGGTGATCCTTCGTTAGCAACAATTATATTCAGCATTCTTTCTACTTCTTCCACTGTCCTATGCCTGCCATAGTGTGGACTGCTCATCGCATAACAAGTGGGACATGTAAGATTGCAACGATCGGTTATTTCAATGATCGTTAAACAGCTGTGTTGTTCATGATCCTGGCAAAGACCGCAGTCATAAGGGCAGCCGTAATGTGTTTTCGTATTGAAATGCAAAGGCATTTCAGACGTTTTATTATAGTTACGGATATTCTTATAATATTCGACATCCGTAGCAATTAATACTTTTTGAAAACCATGATCAGGACAATTCTTTAACATATATACATTGTCATTTTCAAACACGATCTTAGCATCAACTCTCCGAAGACATTCAGGACAAAGGCTGAGTGTAAAATCATAATATGTATAAGGACGTTCAGGCATAAGAAGAATGAATTAGTTTTCGTGGTTGAAAGATATAAGGTGAATAATAGATCAAACCTGCCAAACAACTTAGCTGTATAGCAGACAAACCGAAGTTAAATGTATAATGAGGTTTAATAAAATCAATAAGGAAACGGAATAAAAGGTAACTGATCATAAAAATTTTGAATAAAGCTCCTGGCTGAAAAGACAGCCTTGAAGAAGCAAAATGGATGCTTATCCATAAAATGACCAGGAAAATAATTTCATATAAAACAACCGGGTGCCGCAATTTTCCATCACCAAGGTTCATTCCCGTAAAAAGATCCGTTTCATTACCATAAGTCTCCTCATAAATACCCATTGAGAAGCAGCCGATACGTCCGATGATCAATGCAAGCAGGAATGGATAAACAAACAGATCACCCGAAGCTTTTTTTTCATGGATAATTTTTTTCATGATCTCAACACCAGCAAGGCCACCCAATAGGCCACCAACCACAGTTTTATTCTGATAGAAATAAAGAATGATATTATCTGCTTTTGCGATCTGAGCTGGATCCTCTATACCACCCAGTAGCCTGCTGCCAATAAAAGCGCCAAATACGGCACCAATAAATATCCATGTACGATGAGATGAGTTAATGATGTCACCTTGTTTTTTTCTAAGCAAAAGAAAATACCTGAACCCGACAAAAAAAGCTGCCAGTTCTAAAACAGCATGCAACAAAATTTTTGCAGGGCCAATTTCTATGGTAACAGGAAAGTTCAAGTGTAAATTGTAAAAAGCAGAATGCTAGTAAGCAGCAAGGTCCTCATAAATCGGTTTTTAGAATTACAATTGATCCGTACTAATTAAATGAGATGCGTTATTTCTTCAAAAGTTTAAAAGCATGTGTCCATTGATTGCGAATAAAACCGGGAATACACCACAATATACATAAAGGTTCGATCGCTCTTGCTGCTTCCACCTTGCCCATATCTTCAGTTTCCCAGCCAAATGATGTGAGGATATCTGTAACAGTTTTTTTTGCTGCGTCATCATTGCCACAAATAAACATAGTTGGAATGCTGCCATTAAAATTTGGTTTATACATAAATGCATTCCCAACACAGCTAAATGCTTTCACTACTCTTGCATCGGGTAATATTTTTTGGATCTTTTCCATAAGTGATTCTTCCAATGTTGTAAAATAACGGATCACCCCGTTTTCTGGTGGTACTGCAGCAATGGGGTTAGTCGTATCAATAATTACTTTATTACTGAGATGTTCTTTACCCGCAAGGTTAATTGCATCTTCCACTACAAGCCCGCTGACGGCCAATACAATTATTTCTCCGAACTGTGCTGTTTCCTGGAATGAACCGAGTAAACCATTTTTATTTTCATTTTTCCATTTTACGACTTCTTCCTTACTGATATTTCTTGTGCCAAGCATTACCTTGTGTTCTTCATTTAAAAAACCTGTTGCTAATACTCGACCAACATTGCCACTTCCAATTATTCCGACTTTCATATGGATTATTTTAATGATGATATGAATTGTTGTCGCTGAACCCTTGGCTTCGCTCTGTGCAGGCTATGCGTCGCAACAATAGTTTAATAGAATTATGGTTGCCAGTTAAAAAAAATTAATTCGAATGATAAACTGCTGCAAATGTTTGTGCAAAATCCTCAAGCTTGGTTTTGCCAAGTTTATCGGGATGATGCTTCCAATAATCTTCGAACATGATGCCAGATTGCATGGCATGACCCATTTCAGTAAAATTTTTTGCCGCGTCTTCCGAAATCCCCATTTGTGTCATTCCACCCAAAGCCTGCTCATCACTAAAAGTTATCCATGGAAGTTCGGGTTTGCCAATAGCAACACCGATAGTTCTTGCAATATCACTTGTACTCCTTTCATCGCTGGCGATATAGCGAACCGTATGACCCTCGAAGTTGAGGTTCGACAATTCCTCGAATGCTACTTCGGCAACATCATTGGTATCAGCCAACACCATTTTGAAATTAGCGCCACCAAAATTTCCACCGATGATGTTCATGTTTTTAATCATTCCAACATTTCCCAGGAAGTTTGCAAAAAAATAAGCTGGACGCAGATGTTTGATGTTTGTATTTTTTAATTCATTCAATAACTGTTCTCCGCGATAAAGACCGACGACAGGCCCGCAGCCTTCGGGTAAATGGGCACCAATACTGCTTAGGTTAACAACATATCTAATATTGTTTGCTTTTAATGCTTCAGCATAATTTTTCTCAACCTCGGCTATGCTTGCCTTCAGATCATTTGTGTTGTAGTTGGGAGGGGACATCGTGTAAACAACTTCGGCACCAGCAAAAGCCTTTTTGAGAAATTCAACATCTTGTACTGAACCAATGGCGGCTTTGGCACCCAAATCCGTTAATGACCGGATGTTTTCTGCATTGCGACCGATCACTGTAACATCATGCCCGGCCTTTATTAATTTTTCAGCAAGAGGTTTTGAAATATGACCTGCTGCTCCGGTAATTACATATTTCATATTACAAGGTTTTGTGATTAATAATTTAGCTTTACAAAAATTACGAAAAAAAGTTCATGGCTAATCCCAATCTTGATAACAGTAAAGATTTTTTAACCCCAGCAGATAAAGAATTTGAGAATAATATCCGCCCGGCACATATTGCTGAATTCTCAGGCCAGGCACAGATCATTGAGAATTTGAAAATTTTTATCAAGGCTGCTAAGATCCGTGGCGAAGCATTGGATCATGTTTTATTTCATGGCCCGCCGGGTTTAGGTAAAACAACTTTATCAAGAATTGTGGCGAATGAAATGGGAGTAAAAATTAAAGAAACATCTGGGCCGGTGATCGAAAAACCCGGTGATCTTGCTGGTTTACTTACGAATCTTGAACCCAACGATGTTTTGTTTATTGATGAGATACACCGGTTGAGCACCGTGGTGGAAGAATATTTGTATGCGGCGATGGAAGATTTCAGAATTGATATCATGATCGACAGTGGCCCGAATGCAAGAAGTGTTCAAATTAATTTGAATCCATTTACACTGATCGGTGCTACAACAAGAAGCGGTTTGCTAACGGCTCCTTTGCTTTCACGCTTTGCTATTAAATCAAGATTGGAATATTATACTTCGGATATTTTAAATAAGATCATTCAACGTTCATCAACAATTTTGAATACATCCATTTCAAAAGACGCCATCGGTGAAATAAGCAGGCGAAGCCGCGGTACGCCCCGTATTGCTAATGGCTTATTGCGAAGAGTAAGAGATTTTGCACAGGTATTAAATGATGGTCAAATTGACCTTGGCATCACTCAACATGCATTAAAGGCTTTGAATGTAGATGAGCATGGCCTTGATGATATGGACAATCGTATTCTATCTACCATTATAGAAAAATTCAAAGGTGGTCCTGTTGGTATTACAACCATTGCCACAGCTGTTGGTGAAGAAGCGGGTACATTGGAAGAAGTATATGAACCATTCCTGATACAGGAGGGATTTATACAACGTACTCCAAGAGGAAGAGAAGTGACTGCCAAAGCTTATGAACACTTGGGAAAGATGAAACCGGGGAATACCGGAACATTATTCTCATAAAAAAAGGATCACAAGTTTCCTCATAATCCTTCTAAATCTTGTTAATCGTGGTTCTACTGCACTACCAGCCTGAACCCATTACCGTGAATATTCACGATCTCGATCTTTGGATCATCTTTTAAATATTTTCTAAGCTTTGCAATGTAAACATCCATACTGCGGCCATTAAAATAAGTGTCGCTGCCCCAGATCTTTTTTAATGCAGCTTCTCTTGGTAACAGGTCATTCAGATGCTCAGCCAGCATTTTCAATAACTCATTTTCCTTTGGAGATAATGTTTGTGTGATGCCACTATGTATCAATTGGCGAAGCTTCGGGTTAAAATGATAAGTGGAAAGATCAAATTCTTTGTTCTCTGCTTCTTTATTGATCTCCTCGTTACGTTTCAATATCGCTTTTATTTTTAAAAGCAATACTTCGCTGTCAAAAGGTTTGGTGATATAATCATCGGCGCCGAGTTTATAGCCCTGTATCACATCTTCCTTCATTGTTTTGGCACTGAGGAAGAACAAAGGAATATCCGGATCAACATCTCTTATTTCTTCTGCCAGTGTAAAGCCATCCATATTTGGCATCATTACATCCAGCAAACAGATATCAAATTTTTCACGTTGAAATGCAGCAAGACCAAGACGGCCATCTCTTTCAAGCGTTACTTCATAGTCATTCAATTCAAGATAATTTTTAAGAACAGTTCCGAGGTTCTGATCATCTTCGCACAACAAAATTTTAGGTTTCTTTCCGTCCATGACTTTCGTTTTGAGTTATTAGTATTTGCAAATAAAGATAAAGCAATTCCGGGGTTAAAGGATCGGCGTTCAATATTTTGTTAAATCGTATGAAAGCAATGGACAGATGAACCATTTAACTCCGTTATTTTTGTTGTTTAATTCATTTTATGGCAATGCATCTTACTCCCGATAATCGGTTAAAAAAATTAGTTGTTATTGGTGACAGGGTATTGATAAAACCTACCAGGCCTGACGAACGTACAGCTAGCGGTCTTTATTTGCCACCTGGTGTACAGGAAAAAGAAAAAGTGCAACAAGGATATGTTATTAAAACTGGTCCGGGTTATGCAATACCAATGCCTGTTGATGATGAACCATGGAAGCAGGACGATGACCAGGTAAAATATGTACCGCTACAGGTAAAAGAAGGTGACCTTGCAATATTCTTATTGAGCGGTGCTACTGAAGTGATGTATGAGAAAGAAAAATATTTTATAGTACCTCAAAGCGCCATATTGATGCTGGAAAGAGAGGAGGATCTATGAAAAAAATATTTTCAATACTGATCTTATTTTTTGTTTGTTTTCAAAATATTCAAGCACAAAAAGGGATTGATTCTCTTATACAGGCAGAAAAAAATTTTGCAGCCTATTCAGTTTCTAACAGTACAAAAGAAGCATTTCTTAAATTTCTTGACAGCGCAGGAATCATTTTCGATAACGGGAAGCCTGCAAATGGGATCATGACATGGAAAAAAAGAGAGAAAGGACCAGGTGTTTTGAACTGGCATCCTCAATTTGCAGAGATATCCGGATCAGGAGATTTTGGTTATACAACAGGGCCATGGACCTTTCAAAATTCTTCAAATGATACTGTGATCGCAAGAGGTCAGTATACAACCGTTTGGCAGATCAATAGAAATGGTGAATGGAAGTTTTTAGTTGACCTTGGGATAGTTAATACACCTCGGGGTTTGCCAACAGAAGTAAAAAAGATAGATGTCGCAAAACGATCTTCTGCAGGTGTCACACAACATGACTCACCGGTTGTTGCTGAAAATAATTTTCTTACAGCTGTTTCAAAAGATAAATCAAAAGCGTATAAAAAATATTTATCCTCCAAAAGTATTTTGAATCGCAACGGATATTTGCCTGCAACTAGTTCTGCCGATCAGCGAAAACTACTTGATATGACAACATCATCCATTCAATACAAATTAGATGGAGCGGGGATGTCGCCAGGTATGGATCTTGGTTATGCATATGGAACGACAACTATTAATGGTAAAACAGATAATTATTTACGAATATGGAGGTGGGAGAAAGATGAATGGAAGATCGCTTTGGAAGTATTGAGGTATTGATCTTTTAGTTTCGGTTAACAAAACTCTTCTGTAATTTCCTTTTTCAATTTTACAGCATGGCAGACAAATTAAAATTCTCAGAAACAATAAAAGCAGGGTATAGTTTTAAAGGAGAATCTTACAAGATAGGTTGCGGTGTTTTAGACGGAGAAGTTATTAGTGATGCAGCCGTTTTACTACCATTAAGAACAATGAATCGCCATGGATTGATCGCTGGTGCAACTGGTACAGGTAAAACAAAAACATTACAAGTGCTAAGTGAAATTTTAAGTGATGCAAGTGTGCCTGTTGTAATGATGGATATCAAAGGTGACCTTAGCGGCATTGCTGCTGCTGGACTTGTGAATGATAAAATAACGGAAAGAGTACAGAAATTAAGTGTTGAGTTCAAGCCAACTGCTTATCCGACCGAACTACTTACATTAAGCAATCAAAAAGGAACAAGACTCAGGGCAACAGTAAGTGAGTTTGGACCAGTGTTGCTTTCAAAAATTTTAGGATTAAATGATACACAAGGCGGCTTTGTTGCTATGATCTTTAAATATTGTGACGATAGCAAGCTTCCTTTACTGGATCTGAAAGATTTTATAAAAGTATTGCAATATGTAAGCGATGAAGGAAAAGCTGAATTGGAAAAAACATATGGAAAGATTTCTACCACATCTACAGGAACTATTTTAAGAAAAGTAATAGAACTTCAACAACAAGGAGCCGATATATTTTTTGGTGAAACAAGTTTTGATGTAGAAGACCTGTTACGGATAAGTGATGATGGCCGTGGAATGATCTCGGTTGTTCGTGTTACTGATTTGCAGGACAGGCCAAAACTTTTTTCAACCTTCATGTTGCAATTGCTTGCTGAGTTGTATGCAACCTGCCCGGAAGAAGGTGACCTGGATAAACCAAAACTGGTAATGTTCATTGATGAAGCTCATCTTATTTTCCAGGAAGCAAGTCCTGCTTTGTTACAACAAATTGAAACGATCATAAAACTGATCCGTTCAAAAGGAATTGGTATTTTCTTTTGTACGCAAAATCCAATGGATGTTCCGGCTTCTGTGCTTGCACAATTAGGATTAAAAGTGCAGCATGCTTTAAGGGCATTTACTGCCGCTGATAGAAAAGTAATTAAACAAACTGCAGAAAATTATCCTGAAACAGAATTTTATAAAACAGATGATCTGATAACACAGCTTGGAATTGGTGAAGCATTGGTAACAATGCTCAATGAAAAAGGTATTCCAACGCCTCTTGTTCATTGTATGCTTCGACCTCCGCAAAGCAGGATGGATGTTTTAACTGATGCAGAAATTGATGGATTGATAAGCAGATCAAAGATCGCAGCGAAGTATAATAAGATAGTGGATAGTGAAAGTGCTTATGAAATATTAACTCAGAAATTAAATGAAGCAGCTAAGGAAGATGAACAAATAAAACAAAGAAAAGTAGAGGCGAAGACAGAAAGAAGGTCAACAAAAGAAGACAAAGGAATTTTCGATGACCCCATCGTGAAAAGTATGACTCGTACTGCTGGTAACGAAATTGTAAGAGGTTTATTAGGTGTATTAGGACTTGGGGGCAGAAGTCGTCGCGGACGTTCTTTATTTTAATCTAACCCAACCGGCATTATCCACTTCTAATTTATTTTCAGCCTGGAGAAACTCGATCACTTTCCAGGCTTTTTCCTTTTTTATTGCGCCAAGTTGATCCATTAATTCTTTTGAAGGCAAAGGCTGTGGTGCTAAAACAGTTTGTATACGATTACTGATCTTTTCAAATTCTTTTTCGTCGATATGAACTTTTTTCTGGCGCAGACAATTATCACATACTTTGCAATTATGTAATTTATTATCTCCAAAATAACTGCCGATCATTTTACTGCGGCAGGTTACATGCTCCTGCACATATTGAACGATATTTTTTACTCTTGCTATAAATTTTTCTTTCCGCTTATGATACAGATCCATATTGATAGAAAGATCTTCCACTTTTACACGATTGCGTGGAAAATAAAGTTGCGGGGAATCTTTCTGCGGTTCGTAATGTATAATACCAAACCGATCTAGCTGCGAAAGATCTTTTTTTATTTCTTCAACATCCTTTTTCAATAATCGAATTAAAACTATTTCAGAAATAGAAGTGGGGAAGTCAAAAATTCCTTCATAACCACGAAGCAGGGCTTTGATGGCAGGTTCCAGTTCAGGATGAGATGTTTCAAAATCATACAATGCTTGCTTTGTCGTGGTAAATTTAATTTTTGATGGAAGAAAGACTTGCTCATTCAGCGAAAGCCAGTTATCCTGCTCCAATGCTTTCAATGAGTAAATAGCCGTGTGAGTATTTAGCTTAAATTTTTTTACAAAATCATTGATGTCAAAATCAAAATAATTTCCTTCGCCGGTACCGGCAGGGATTTGTAAATAATTTGCTACCGATTGATAAACATTTTTCATATCATCCAATGATGGATAGCGGATCGCAGCTAATCCTTCTAATTCGGTAATATCATTATCATCATAAAGTAAGACCGCAAATGATTTTTCGCCATCTCTTCCTGCGCGGCCCGCTTCCTGGTAATAATTTTCAAGGCAATCGGGAACATCTGCATGAATAACAGAACGAACATCAGGTTTGTCAATTCCCATTCCGAATGCATTGGTGCAAACAATAACCCTTGTTTTATTTTTTATCCAATTTTCCTGGCGTTTGTTTCTTTCTTCTTGTGGCAAACCAGCATGATAGAAATCAGCAATGATATTTTGGAGTTGCAGCAATTCAGCTATTTCTTTTGTTCGTTTCCTGCTCTTACAATAAACAATTGCACTGCCCTGAACTTTATTTAATATTTCAATTACTTTATTGATCTTGGAATCGACCTTAAAAACACTATATGAAAGATTTTTTCTTTCAAAAGATTGACGAAAAATATTTTTTTCTTTGAACTGAAGCTTCTCACAAATGTCATCCAGTACTTCTTTTGTTGCGGATGCAGTCAATGCAATTACAGGAACATCTTTTAATTCTTCTCTTAAAGCTGCAATGCGTAAATAAGGCGGACGGAAATCATAACCCCATTGAGAGATGCAATGCGCTTCGTCTACTGCAACCAGATTGATGTTCATCCCGGGCAAGTATTCTTTGAACAAATTTGTTTCAAGTCTTTCCGGAGAAACGTATAAAAATTTACAATTGCTGTTTGTTGCAACTTTTAATGTGTTTATAACTTCCGTACGGGTCATGCCAGAGAAGATGGCAAATGCAGTAATGTTTTTCCTGCGGAGATTCTCTACCTGGTCTTTCATTAATGCGATCAATGGAGAAATAACAAGACATAATCCTTCTTTGGCTAGAGCAGGAACCTGGTAACATAAAGATTTGCCGCCGCCTGTTGGCATTAATGCAAGAGTATCCTTCCCCTTAAGAACAGAATTGATGACATCTTCCTGCAAAGGCCTGAATGCATCATACCCCCAATAATCTTTTAGTATTTTATGAATATCAGCCAACATCATAAAGTTGAACCTGCCTACCCGCAGGCAGGCGATGAAGTTAGGAAAAGAAAAATTCTGGCTATAGCGTCAACCTTATTCAACTTTCTTAACAAATAGCCTTACAGAATTTATCGCAAGCACCACATCACTCAATCCCATAACTAATGCACCGAATGTTGGAGTAAGAAAACCAAACGCAGCAACGGGAATGGCAACAATATTATATGCAAATGCCCAGAAAAGATTTTGTTTGATGGTTACATAAGTTGCTTTGCCAAGGCCGAGAGCCATTGGCATTTTTTTCAAACCCTGGCTCATTAACACCACTTGTGCACTTTGTACAGCAACCTGTGAAGCCTCACTCATTGAAATACCAATGGTTGCTTTTGCCAATGCGGGTGCATCATTAATGCCGTCACCCACCATTGCGGTAGGTGTTGCCGCATTCAGTTCCGCTATTTTTTGCAATTTTTGTTCAGGAGTTTGTTCTGCGATCACAACGTCAATATTTAACTGTGCAGCCAAAGCCTCACATTTTGCACGACGGTCACCACTTAATAAAATTGTTTTAATATTTTTACTATGCAAATAATCGATCACAGATTTAGCTTCAGGACGGATCTCATCTTTTACATCGATCCAGCCAAGCAACTGATTGTTTTTTACGATATAAATATTATGATCGTCTTCTTTTGTAAATTCTCTTGCCACATTAAATGAACCGGCCCAATATTCATTTCCTTCTTTATCGCTTGCTTTCATTCCAAGCCCTTTTATTTCTTCTATTTTATTCCAGCGTATTTCATCTTTGACCTTCCAATTTTCAGTTATACTTTTTGCTATTGGATGATTCGAATACTTTTCAAGACTGTATGCAATTTTTTTAAATTCAGACTCATCTTCAACTAAAAACTTAAAACCAGAAACTACAAACTTCCCGGTAGTCAATGTTCCTGTCTTATCAAATACAACCTGCGTTATGTTTTTAAACATTTCAAGACTTGTAGAATTGCGAAAAAGAATTCCATTCTTCGCAGCACGACCCAGGCCAACGGCAATGGCCGCAGGAGTAGCAAGTCCCATGGCACAAGGACAAGCGATAACCAGTACAGCGATACTGCGCATCAGAGCAGGAGTGAACTGACTTAATAGGATCCAGTTTACAATAAGAGTCACTACAGCAATGCCAATAACAATCGGAACAAATATGGCACTGATCTTATCTGCTAATTGCTGCACCGGGGGTTTTTCTCCCTGTGCTTGCTTTACCATATTAATAATGCCTGCAAGAATAGTATCATCGCCAACGGCTGTTACTTGTGCTTTAATAGTTCCATCGGAGATAACACTACCACCTATAAGTTTATCTTTTGCATATTTATGAACCGGACTGCTTTCACCGGTTACGATCGCTTCATTCACATGAGCTTCACCCCAAAGAATTTTACAGTCAATAGGAACCTGCTCACCGCTTTTAATTAGAATGAGATCACCAACTCTTAGTTGAGTATTTTCAACTGGAAATATTTGTTCCTGGTGTTTATCATCAAAAGCAATCATGTTGGCCATCAGCTTTTGCGACTTCACCAGCTTCCTTAATTCTCTTTGTGTGGATTGAATAGAAGCGTCTTCTAAATAATTACCAAGAAAAACTAGAGTAATAATTGTTACTGTTGTTTCATAGAACATAAAATTTCCCGCCTGACCTGTTAATGTTCCATATAAACTGTAAACAAAGGCAGCAGTTGATCCAAGAGCAACCAGCACATTCATGTTTGGCAAACCGTTGCGTAAACTTTTCCATGCACTTCTGCCAAAGAAATCCATACCAACTACATAAACAGGTATTGTTAGTGCCAATTGTAACCAGGGATTAGCGATCCAATGCATACGCATTCCGAAGATCATGTGTACCACAAAGACAAGTGCAAAAGGAAGGCAAAAGAAAAAACGATGAAGATGTGTTGAAAGAAAAGTTCTTTTCTTTTCAGCTACTTGTTGTTGATTGGCTACATGGTAGCCAAGATCACTGAGTCCTTTTATAAGTTTTGGTGTTGCGGGACCACCATTCATTTCAAAACTTACATCACCACTTACTGAATTCACTTTCACATTTTTCATTCCCTGTTTTTCCAGGTACTTATGAATTGTAAGTGCACAGCTGCTACAATCCATTCCTTCTACTTTCCATTGTACATTTTCCATAGTAACTCCTTTTCTACTTGTTGCAAATTCTGTTGCAAAAATACGAATAAAAGGAAGGCAAAGCTAATTAAGTAATTAATGATCTTATACACCGGGTTGCAAAAGCACAAATATCTTTGCCCAGTGAAATTTACTTTTGAATTATCTAGTATAAAAGATGCAGCTGCCCAGTTTTGGAAGGTAATCGATGATAAAAAGGTTATCGCTTTTCATGGGAATATGGGCGCCGGCAAAACCACTTTTATCCATGCGCTTTGCGAGGCAAAAGGCGTAAAAGATGTTGTAGGCAGCCCCACTTTTTCAATTATTAATGAGTATTACTTTCCTTCCGGCAAGATCTTTCATATTGACCTATACAGGTTGAAAGATGTGGAAGAGGCAATAAGAGCAGGGGTTGAGGATTGTCTTTACAGTGATCATATTTGTTTTGTCGAATGGCCCGAAAAAGCTCCCGGCCTGTTTCCAATTAATACAGCTCATGTGTTTATTGAAGTTGAAGATTCAGAGACCCGCCACCTTACTATACAGGATAAATAGTTATTTTTGATTCCCGTCAAGCTGCTACTATTTAGCAACGGTTGCGTCGCACTCTTCAACTGTACCAATTCTGCTGAGCAGAATTACCGGACGTACAAGTGAGTGACACAACAGAAGCCGAATAGAATTAATAAAGCTTGTAACAAAAAAATAGTTTCGGCAACCAACAACCAGCTAATGAGCCAGCAAAGACCAAAGATCAGCACATCGTTCAGCTACGAAACATTGGAAGAAACGCTGGATATAAAACCCAAAGGTGCAAGGTTACAGATCGGCATCCCGAAAGAAATTGCTTTCCAGGAAAATCGCATTGCATTAACACCGGATGCTGTGAGTGTGTTAGTGAGTAACGGGCATGAAGTAACGATCGAACATAACGCAGGTGAAGCTGCACATTTCCGTGATAAAGATTATAGTGAAGCAGGTGCAAAGATCGTTTATGATCGTGCTGAAGTTTTTAAAGCGCCTATACTTGTTAAGAGTGCACCGGTGATCGATGAGGACATTCCTTTGTTACAACTCAACCAGGTAATTATTTCTCCAATTCATCTTTCGATACTGAAGGCAGACCTATTGCAAAGGATGATGGATAAAAGGATCACGGCAATTTCATTTGAGAATTTGCGTGATGATAGCGGTACCTACCCGATCGTTCACAGCATGAGTGAGATAGCAGGAAGCGCCGTAATGCTGATCGCCGCACAATACTTGGGTTCGGCAAATCATGGCAAAGGAGTTTTGCTCGGTGGTATTTCAGGCATTGCTCCAACTAAAGTAATTGTAATTGGTGCCGGTATTGTGGGTGAGTATGCCGTAAGAGCAGCCCTGGCTTTAGGTGCATCTGTAAAAGTTTTTGACAATAATGTGTATCGTTTAAAAAGATTGCAAAATAATGTTGGGCATCGTTTGTGGACCTCAGTTATAGAACCACGGATGTTGTCAAAGCAATTAAAAACTTGTGAGGTAGCTGTTGGTGCATTAGGAAGTGAAACAGGAAGAACGCCAATGGTAGTGACAGAAGAAATGGTAAGTAACATGCGACCGGGTTCTGTTGTCATTGATGTTAGCATAGATCGCGGTGGATGTTTTGAGACCTCAGAAATAACCAGTCATGAACACCCGGTGTTTTTAAAATACGGTGTCATTCATTATTGCGTTCCGAATATTCCTTCTGGCTTTGCCCGTACAGCATCTCAAGCTATCAGTAATGTGCTGATGCCATTATTAATGGAAGCTGGTGATGAAGGTGGTTTTGAAAACCTGGTTTGGCATCATATACATCTTCGTGGTGGTATCTATCTTTTCAAGGGTGCACTGACCAATTTCTATCTAAGTCAACGTTTTGATCTTAAGTATACTGATTTGAATTTATTGATCGCAAGTCAGCGATAGATCTCCGAATATGTCAAAACCTTTTCTCGAAAAATTCAGAAGGATCACTTCCAGCGGATTTTATTTACCACAGGTAGATGGATTGAGATTTGTTGCCATATTCATGGTAGTATGTATTGCGCATATTCCGAATTTCATCAATCAGAAGATATTTAGTGGCAATTTTGTTACTGGTTATTGGTGGCAGTTTAGTTTGGATGGGGTGTTTGGCGTGCAATTCTTTTTTATCATCAGCGGTTTTGTGTTGGGACATCATTTTGCAAAAAAATACATACACAACAATGAGAAAGCTGATTTAAAAAATTATTACCTGCGCAGACTGACAAGGATGGAACCTCCATATTTACTGGCACTAATTATTTTCTTTATTGCGCTTGTGTTTATAATAAAGAAATATGAGTTCGCTGAATTACTCCCTCATTTTATAGCATCTTTTTTCTATGTTCATAATGAAATTTTTCATCAAAATTCTTATGTGATGCCGGTTGCCTGGACGCTTGAGATAGAAATACAATTTTATTTACTTGCTCCCTTATTGGGGTTGTTATATCATTTAAAAAAGAGAGAACTACGATGGGGGATCTTTCTTATCTTAATTATAGCAAGTTCATGTTACTGGTTTAACGTATGGTCCGGTGTGCATGTATTTAAGTTTCTTCATTATTTTTTATGTGGTATGCTTATGGCCGATCTTTACGTGGAGAAAATAAAGTTTCCAGGGCCATCATGGGTAGGGCTTATGATCGGAATCGCCAGCGTTATTTTAATTCCCTTCATAATAGGGCTCTATTCCACAAACGGATATATTCTAAAAAACCTGCTGATGGTATTATTATTTTATACAGTGCTGACAAACAAGTGGCTGATTAAAATTTTTTCTTTTGCTCCCCTTGCAATTATTGGCGGTATGTGTTATAGCATTTATCTCATTCATGAGCAAGTTATCTCTGCGACAGGGCGATTATTAAAGTTCATAGAAATAAAAAGCCCTGCTATTTCTTTTATTCTATCGTATCTATTGATTTTACTGAGTGTGTTGATTGTCTCTACTATGTATTATAAGTTCATAGAACAACCCTGCATGAAAAGAAACTGGTGGCGAAATTTAGTCTTGCGAAAATAGTTCACCTTCTTCACAATTTTTTGGTCCATTTTAAATTGAAATCCAGGGATTTGGGGAAGTTTTTTTGGTATTGGTTAATTAAACGTTTGTTTAAATCAAACATTTGTTTAACTTCGCCCCTCAATTTTAAAAAGCCATTATGGAATACAACGATAAGCAGGTACAGATAATGGAAACAGCAGAAATCCTTTTTGCTGAAAAAGGTTTCAATGGCACTTCCGTTCGCGATATAGCCGAGAAGGCTAACGTGAATCTTGCCATGGTTTCTTATTATTTCGGTTCTAAGGATAAGCTGCTGGAAGCTTTATTCGGTTATCGCGGAGAATATTTTAAGCTCAAGCTGGAAACCATAATTGAGAACAATGAACTTAGTTCATTGGAGAAAATGAATATCCTGATCGATCATTACATTGATAAGATGATGCAGCAACAATGTTTTTCCCGAATCATGGTAAGGGAGCAGGTGTTGAATCATACAGGAATTACAGCAGAACTTATTTTCCAGATGAAGAAAAGAAACCAGGAACTGATCTCAAAGCTTATCCACCAGGGACAGAAGAAAGGGGAGTTTAAAAAAAATATTGATATACCACTAATGATGGCAACGCTGATCGGTACGGCCAATAACCTTGTGGCTACTCAATTTTACTACCGGGAGCTCAATGATCTTCAATCCATGAGTGAGGAAGAATTTCAAAAACACTTAAAAAAGAAATTAAGTCAACATTTAAAAAAATTATTTAAAGCAATACTTACCAATGAAGAATAAACTAAAATCATTGCTGATCATTTTTTCTTTGTTTTCATTGCAAATGACAGCACAGGAAAAAAAGACATTAAGTCTTAATGAAGCGATCGACCTGGGCCTTCAAAACAGCAAGCTATTAAAAATTAACCAGGCAAAAATTGAAGAGGCAACGGCTGCTACAAAGGAAGCAGTTGAAAAAAGATTGCCTGATGCTAAAGCGTCTGCTTCTTATTTGCGGGTGAACGCTGTAAATGTCGATCTTAAAACAAAAAGTAATAGCGGCGGTGGCGGTACTACACCTCCGGTTGAACAACCGAAAGTGTCACAGGCATTATATGGATTAATGAATGTTTCCTTGCCAATTTATACTGGTGGAAAGATCCGTTATGGCATTGAGTCTTCGAAATTTCTTGAGAAAGCCACCTTGCTTGATGCTGAAAGTGATAAAGACGAGGTGATCCAGAATACAATAGAAGCATTTGCCAATTTATTCAAAGCAAAAACTGCTGTACGATTGGTACAAGAAAATCTGAATGAAGCTCAGTTGCGAACAAAAGAGCTAACAAACATGGAAAAAAATGGTTTGTTGGCACGTAATGATCTTTTGAAGGCGCAATTGCGTGAGTCCAATATGGAGTATAATTTATCAGATGCAGAAAATAGCTGGCAATTGGCTAATGTGAATATGAACCTGATGCTTGGTTTGCCTACCGCAATGGAGTTAGTATTAGATACATCGGGACTCGGAAAGAAAGAAGATAGCAGAGTGTTGGATGATTTTTTAAATGCAGCAAGGACCAATCGTAAGGATATTGCTGCAGTTGATCTAAGAAAGAAAGCGGCTGAATCAGGTGTAAAATCTGCCAAAGGAGATCTATATCCAAGTCTTGCATTAACGGGTGGTTATATTGGCTTGGATATTCCGGATTTTCTTTCTATCCCTGCCGCAATGAATGTTGGTGTTGGAGTTTCCTATAACATCGGCTCACTCTGGAAAAATAAAGCAAAAGTGCAGCAAGCAGAAGCAAGAGTAAAGCAATTAACATTCACTGAAGCAATGATGGATGATAATATGCAGCTGGATGTAAATAAAAGTTACCTGAGCCTGATGACCAATCGTAAACAAATTCAAGTATCTGCTAAAGCTGTTGAGCAGGCGGAAGAAAATTATCGCATTGTAAAAAACAAATTCGATAATAGTCTTGCTACTACTACTGACTTGTTAGATGCAGATATTGCTCAATTGCAGGCCCGGCTGAGTTATACATTATCAAGAGCAGATGCTTTTGTCGCTTATCATAAATTATTACAGACTGCAGGTCTCTTAAGTGCAGAATTAAAAAAATAAAATCAACATAAGAAATTAACATGGAAACGAAATCAACCAAGAAGAAAAGAAATCCTGTTTTTATAATCATACTGGCAGTGCTTGTTATTGGTGGAAGCTGGTTTGGGATTTCAAAATACCAGCATAGTCAACATCATGAAGATACAGATGACGCACAGGTAAGTGCCGACATAAGCCCAGTGATACCAAGGGTGGCCGGTTATATAGCTGATGTAAGAGTTAGAGATAACCAGCAAGTAAAAAAAGGCGATACATTATTAATTTTAGACAATCGTGATTATGTGATAAAAGTGGAACAAGCACAGGCTGCTTTGCAAATAGCACAAAGTTCAATGAACAGTGCAAAAGCAACTACTTCTGCTGCAAAAGCGAATATTGCTACTTCACAAGCCTCTGTTGGAACTATTGATGCGCAAATAGAGTCGGCTAAAATTAATTTATGGCGTGCATCACAGGATTATGATCGTTATGCAAACCTGATCAAAGATCATTCAATTACTCAGCAACAATATGAACAGGCATTGGCTGCAAAACAAACTGCTGAGAAACAATTACTCATTCTGGAAGAACAAAAGAAACAAGCACAGCAACAAACAAATGCAGTTTCCGTGCAAAGTAATGCCACCGCATCTCAAATAAATATTGCAGATGCTACTATCCACCAAAAACAAACGGATGTGGATGCTGCAAAATTAAATCTCTCTTATACTTTGATCACTGCCCCACAAGATGGTTTAGTGTCAAAAATAAATGTGCAGCCAGGACAGTTTGTGCAGGCAGGCCAGCCCGTATTCAGTATCGTGCATAGCGAAAGTGTTTGGGTAATTGCCAACTTTAAAGAGACACAGTTAGATAAAATGAAAGAAGGACAGAAAGTTATTATAAATGTTGATGCTTATCCTGGTCATAAATTCGAGGCAAAGCTTACTTCTTTCTCACCAGCTACTGGTTCTACGTTTGCATTGCTTCCGCCTGATAATGCCAGTGGGAATTTTGTGAAAGTAGTACAACGTTTGCCAGTTAAGATAGAGTTTACAAATCCCAATGATTCTTTAGTTAGAAAACTAAGACCGGGTATGAATGTACTGGTGGATGTTCATTTAGATTAAAAGTTAAATAGCGAACAGAACCCTGAAGAGTGCGACGCAACGAATGATGATAGCAGCACTTGGTTGGGTAAATAAAAATATTTATGGTTCAGGCTGCTTCATTAGTTGAATATGGATCCCGGAGAGTGATCATTACTATCACTGCCATTGTATGTGCATTACTGGAGATAGTTGATACTACGATCGTCAATGTGTCTTTGAATGACATGAAGGGAAACCTTGGTGCCACAACAAGTGAGATCGGTTGGGTGGTTACAGCTTATGCGATAGGTAATGTGATCATCATTCCAATGACAAGTTGGTTATCTGTGCAGTTTGGCCGGAGAAATTATTTTGCTGCTTCAATTATTCTTTTTACGATCTGTTCTTTTCTCTGCGGCAATGCCCATACGATCACCGAACTTATTATTTTTCGTTTTCTACAGGGAGTTGGTGGCGGGGCATTACTCGTAACATCACAAACTATCATTACAGAGAGCTATCCTCCTGAAAAACGTGGAATGGCACAGGCAATTTATGGTATGGGTGTTATTATCGGCCCTACACTCGGTCCGCCATTAGGTGGATTTATTACTGACCACGCAGGATGGCCTTATATATTTTATATTAATATCCCTTTAGGAATTATTGCAACGTTGTTAACGCTACAATTTGTAAGAAGTCCAAAGTATGCTGAGAAAAGTTCTACCTCAGAAATTGATTGGGCAGGTATAGGGTTGTTAGCTGTTTTTGTAGGATCACTTCAATATATTCTTGAAAAAGGACAGGAAGATGATTGGTTCAATAGTAATACAATTGTTATACTGACAGTGATGAGTGTTTTGGGCGCCTTCTTTTTTATATGGCGGGAAACAACATATCGAAATCCCGTTGTTCAATTAAAAGTATTAAAGAATGGAAATCTTCGGATAGGAACAATACTTTCATTCATTATGGGTTTTGGCTTATATGGATCTACATTTATTATTCCATTATATACTCAGTCAATACTTGGATGGACAGCAACACAAGCCGGGCTTTTATTTGTACCGGCAGCACTCACTACAGCCGTCATGATGCCATTGATCGGGAAATTATTACAAACAGGTATCAAGCAGCAATATCTCGTATCGGCAGGCATGCTGTTGTTTTTCTTTTTTTGTATGTGGGGATATAAAATATTAACTCCTGATACGAGTAGAGACGAATTTTTCTGGATGCTAATACTCCGTGGTGTAGCTATGGGATTATTATTTATTCCTATTACTGCTTTATCATTAGGAACTTTAAAAGGCAGAGAGATCGGGGATGGTGCAGCATTTACGGGAATGATGCGACAATTGGGAGGTTCCTTTGGTGTAGCAGTAATTATTACTTACATGTCCCGGAAAAATATGATGCATCGGAGTGATCTTGTGAGCAAGCTTGATGTAAATAGTCCTGCGGTACAAGGTAAACTTGCTGCATTGCAAAATGGACTGGTAGCAAAAGGCACGGATATACTTACTGCAAAACAGCAGGCGTTAGCCATAATGGATCATACTATAACAAAGCAAGCAGCTGTATTAAGCTATATGGATGTTTTCTTATTTGTAGGAGTTTTGTTTCTTGTTTGTATACCATTTATACTAATGGCGAAAGGCAAAAAGGCTGCTGTTAAAGTTGACCTCGGTGATGTGCATTAATACAGAGATCTCATTTATACGCTGTAAGTGAAATTTTTTCTTTACAGAAAGAATACTCCACTTCATCATTACTGCTTACAACCACCATCCGTTTTTTGCAGTACTCATTAATTAAAGAATGATAAAGCTGAATACCTGTTGAATCAAGATTTGTGCAAGGTTCGTCCAATAAAACAACGGGTACATCAGAAAAGATCGACTGTGCAAGCTTGACCCGTTGCTTCATTCCTGAAGAATAATTCCGGATCTGTTTGTTCACCGCATTTTCCAAACCAAGAATTGAAATTATTTTTTCTGAAGTAATTGAAGAAAGAAATGGTTTAAAACCAGCATGAAAATCTAATAATTCTATCAGCGTCATTTCTTCTACTACTTCCAGGTATGGAGCACAGATAGAAATATAATTGTAAACTTTCTCAAGTTCTAATTTCTTATTGTCAACGGACCATTCTCCGGTTCCTTCGTTCACTTGCATTGATCCGCTTAATACTTGTAGCAATGTACTTTTTCCTGAGCCGTTTGGTCCAACGATAGCATAAGATTGTCCTGCAGAAAACTCGTAGGTAAGATGACGAAAGATCCAGTCGCGGTTGAAGCGTTTACCCGCATCAGTCAGCGATATCTTCATCCACACTGTTTTTGGTGAAGCGTTTTATAATGCCGCGGTTCGATTCGCGGATAAATGTTACGATCTCGTCTCTTTCATCTGTCGCATCAAATTCTTCATCAAGGTATTCAATAGCCTGGGTTGTGTTCAGTCCTTTATTATATATGCAACGATAAATATCAAGAATATGATTGATCTTTTCTACACCGAAACCTCTTCTTTTTAAGCCAATAGAATTTACTCCTGCATAAGAAAGAGGAGTTCTAGCTGCTTTAATATAGGGAGGCACATCTTTGCCTACTAACGAACCGCCACTAAGAAATGAATGTTGACCAATGCGAACAAACTGGTGAACAGCAGTCATTCCACCCAATATTGACCAATCACCGATGGTAACGTGACCTGCCACCTGGGTATTATTGCTCATGATGCAGTTGTTGCCAACAATACAGTCATGTGCGAAATGGCAATAGGCCATGATAAGACAATTGCGGCCAATCACTGTTTTTTCCCTGTCAACGGTTCCGCGATTAATGGTAACAAATTCACGGATAGTGGTGTTGTCACCAATGATCACCTGTGAATACTCACCCTGGAACTTTAGATCTTGCGGAATGGCAGCAATAACGGCTCCCGGGAAGATCCGGCAATTCTTTCCGATTCTTGCCCCCTCCATAATAGTAACATTAGATCCGATCCAGGTACCATCACCTATCTCAACATCCTGGTGAATAACGGTGAAAGGATCAACCTTCACATTGGTTGCCAAACGGGCATTTGGGTGAATATATGTATGGGGATGAATCATTTAATAAAAGTCTCCCCCGATCTATTCGGGGGAGGCCCGGCAAAGTTAATCGTTAAAGCCAAACAGAGAATTTTTTTTAAAACCCCTTCATTTTAAGGTAGAATTATCGTCATGATTGATCTATGTTAAGACAATTAGCCATTTGTGTTGTAAATTTGCAGACTAATGCATAATCCTCCGGATATATTATCACTGGCTTATCGTCAATCTGTTTTACAGGATCAGTTTGTAATGCTCCAGGAAAAAGTAAGGTTGATACCCGGTTCTGTTCAGTATACTATTAACAGGTATCATAATACCGGTAGCTGGAACATGGAAGACATGGGTATGCTGGTTTATCATTACGAAAAAAGCAAACCAAAGGAAAATTATCTTGAATTGAAGTTCTGTGTGTCAGGTAATGTGTATTGCCGTCAGAAAGATATTGAGTGCAATATGTGCAAGTATAGCGCATCAAGGTCATGTGTGGAAAGAGTAGAAAGTGTGGATGTGATGAGTTTTCGTTTTTCGCCAGCGCATATTTCTCAATTTGTGACACGTAAAGGGAATGAAGTATTGAGCGACGATGTTTTGAAATTCAAGCATGTTTCTTCTTTTACAAAAATATTGCCGCTTTGTGGTAAAACAAGAATCGTATTGGAAGGGTTATTGAATCATACTTTCACTGATAGCCTTGAAAATATTTACATCAATGCACAGACCCAAATGCTGTTGCTTTATAGTCTCGATTGTATGCTTGGCGAAAAAGAAATTGATGTGATCAATTGTAAGTTTTTGGCTAATGAAGCTGATCGTGAAAAAATTACTAAGTCAAGAGAAATTTTGATCCAGCATATTGGTGAGCCCATCACTATTAAGGAACTTAGCCGTAAAGTAGCGATCAATGAATGTTACCTAAAAAAAGGATTCAAAGAAATGTTCGGCACTACCATCTTTGATTTTTACCAAAGCCAAAGAATGGAACATGCTAAATATTTATTGTACGAAAAAGGATTAAGTGTAACCGAGGTTTCTATGCTGCTGGGCTATTCCTCTATCTCGCATTTCTCCACAGCATTTAAAAAACATACAGGACTGAAGCCTTGTGAATTATTGCTCAGGGCATAAACAAAACATGAAAGTATTCGCTTTCATATTAGCTGCCTATTTACTTTTTCTTTTTGCTATTCCCTGTTGCAGTTTCGATAATTGTCCTGAAGATAAAACTGCACAAGAAGCAAATCATGAAAAAGGTGACGGTGATTGTGGCAGTTGTTCACCATTTTTTACTTGCACGGGCTGTTCTGGTTTTACAGTTTCATTTGATAATAATAATATTGAAATAGTACCTGCCTTTATTTCACATCAATATGCAGGATTCATTCTTTCTTCCATTCCTGATGTTCATTATGATTTTTGGCAGCCGCCTAAACTTGTTTGATAAACCAAATCAAAGTCAACAAGTTTTTTAATTAATCATTTACCTATGCAACGATTTTTTTTAGTTGCGGTGATACTGGTTACAGTGTTTACTGCATCTGCTCAACATACATTCAAAGCAAAAATTATAAATAAAGAAACCGGCGAAGTCGTCGCCAGGGCATCAGTTACTTTAGAAGAATTAAAAAGAACAGCAGCGGCTGATTCCACAGGTGTTATCTTAATTAAAGATATTCTGGCGGGAAAATATACGATCAAGATCACTTCAGTTGGCTATGCGGAAAAAGAGATCAAATACGATTTTCCACCCGACCAGGATGTAACAATAGAAATGGAAACAGCGGAAGAAGAGGAGGAAGAAGTAGTGATCCAATCGACACGAAGTACAAGAACAATAAGGGATATTCCTACAAGAGTTGAGTTTGTTGCTGGAGAAGAACTGGATGAAAAAGCAAATATGAAACCCGGTGATATAAGAATGGTTTTAAATGAAAGCACGGGTATCACAACACAACAAACTTCTGCAACATCTGCGAATGCTTCAATCCGGATCCAGGGATTAGATGGACGGTACACCCAAATATTAAAAGACGGGTTGCCATTGTTTGCCGGATTCAGTGGAGGATTAGGATTGTTACAAACACCTCCACTCGATCTGAAACAATTTGAAGTGATCAAAGGATCCTCTTCCACTTTATATGGAGGAGGAGCAATTGCAGGGTTGGTAAATCTTATATCAAAAGCGCCTAAAGAAGAAAGAGAGTTAAACTTTCATATTGATGTAACAAGTGCAGGCGGAATAAACACCAGTGGATTCTATGGACAAAAATTTAAGAACATCGGAGTAACAGTGTTTGCATCACGCAACAGTAATTCTGCTTACGATCCCTCTGATGTTGGTTTAACAGCTATCCCAAAATTTGAGCGATACACGGTTAACCCAAAACTTTTCTTTTATATAAAGGAAAAAACACAATTGATGATCGGTGGAAATATTACAACTGAAAAAAGAACCGGCGGCGATATAGAATATATTGACGGGAACAAACCTTCTGGTTATTCAGAAAGAAATAATACGGACCGATATAGCTCACAGCTTTTGTTGGATCATCATTTCAATGACAAAAGCCAGCTCACTTTTAAAAACAGCATTAACCGCTTTGAAAGAGTTATAGATGTAACTAGTTATGTATTTAATGGCTCACAAACAGGAACGTTTAGTGAAGCTGCTTATTCTTATCACGGTGACAGATCCGAATGGACAGGCGGGGTCAATTTTGTAACCGATCATTTTGAAGAAATAAAATTGACGGCAACTCCCTTGAGGAACTATGAACAAATAACGACAGGCTTGTTCGTTCAAAACAACCTTAAAGTCAATGATAAGTTTAGTATGGAAACAGGTTTGCGTGGCGACTATGTAAAAGATTATGGTTTTGCATTTCTTCCGCGACTTTCAATGTTGTTTAAATTTTCATCAAAACTTTCTTCCCGCATTGGTGGAGGGATGGGTTATAAAACTCCAACGGTTTTTACTGAAGAAAGTGAAAGGTTATTATATAAAAATGTATTACCCATAGATCCGGACAAAAACGAAATGGAAAGAAGTTACGGTGTGAATGCAGATATTAATTATCGAACAAAGTTTGTCGATGACAAAATAAGTTTTAGCATCAATCATCTTTTCTTTTATACAAGAATTCATGATCCATTGATCTTAGAATCTGTTGTAGGAGTACCGATCTATAAATTTAAAAATGTAGCTGGCCATTTTGATAGCAGGGGCATGGAAACAAATGTGAAATTGGGATACGGGGATTTTAAATTATTTGTTGGCTATACTTTTACAAAAGCCTACCTGCACGAAGGAGACATAAAGACTGAGAATTTTCTAACATCACGGCATCGCTTGAACAATGTCTTACTTTATGAAGTGGAAGAAAAGTGGAAAATAGGGTTGGAAGCATATTACTTTAGCAAACAACAATTGAGTGATGGAGCAACAGGCAAGGCTTATTGGATCACAGGTTTCATGGCAGAAAGGCTTTGGAAGAAATTTTCAATATATATCAACTTCGAAAATTTCACAGATACAAGACAAACCAAATTTGATACTATTTATACGGGCACCATTGATAATCCGGTTTTCAGAGATATTTATGCGCCTCTTGATGGATTTGTAATGAATGGTGGAATAAAATTGCGACTTTAGATGTAAACTGCAGAAGCGATAAAAACCAATTTAATCACATTTAAAAAATTTTCAAAATGGGATTTCATCAGTACCACGAGCCACCAGAAGAACTTTCAGCAGCAACCAGGACATTTGCCCGAATGATCACTTCTTTAACAGAAGAAGCAGAAGCCATCGGGTGGTATGAACAACGTATATCTGTCGAGAAAGATAAAGGTGCAAAAAAAATTATGGAAAATGCACAGCAGGAAGAAATGAAACATTTTGGAATGGACCTTGAATTCCTGCTTCGAAAAAAACCAGAATGGCGAACTATTTTGAAATCTGTTCTTTTTACGAAAGGAGATATTGTGGCATTGGCAAAAAAGGGCGAAGAGAAGGTGGAATGATCTTCTTCTATATTTTAGTACGAGAATTATTGTTTACTTGAACTTCCAGTTAAATATTAACAAGAAGGGGCATCAGTTATTATGTATTTTTACAAACATAAAATAAATGAAAATGAGCAGAACATATTGTTGGAAATGTATTGCAATACTTACTTCGGTTTTGGCAATGGCCGGGGCTGTTGTGGCATAAGTAAATACAATTTAATTTAAAAGTTGCGGGCGGATGCTTCGCAACTTTTTATTTTGTAAACACAATGGAAAAGATAAAAATCAATCTTAATATAGTATTGCCTGATGTGCCAAATGAACGTGATGAATGCGTACAGCGAATTATTTCCGCAACAGAAAATAAAAAAGGGATAGAGAAAGTTCATATAGTTCCTGGAACGGAAACATCTAAAGCGAAGCTTTGCTTCCATTATGATCCTAACGAAATTTCAATAGAGCAGGTTCAAAAAATAGCAGCGGATGCAGGAGCAGAAATCACTGAAAGATTCGGGCACCTGTTATTAGAAGTTAAAGGTATTCGACATGTAAGACATGCCCGTATCATAGAAGGAAGTTTGAAACACATTAAAGGTGTAATATCCGTATCAGCATCTGCATCAGGATGGGTAAGTATTGAGTTTGATCATCATGAAATTAACCCGTCAAAAATTTATAAGCGGGTTAATAAAATTGGATTGCAAGTGATTTCGCCGGATTTAAAATCTTTACCAACACATAAGCATATTCACATCCCGAAAGAAGAACTAAAGGTGACGGAGAAAAGACCTGAGGAACATAAGCATGACGACCACGATCACGCAACACCCGGGCATGAACATTCACACGGTGGCATATTTGGCGACAAAACAGAAATGATATTCGCAATCATATGTGGTGCATTGTTAGGTATTGGTTTCGGGTTATCATTTGTGAAAAACATTCCAACATTTATTCCAATTGCATGTTATATCGGTGCATATCTTTTTGGAGGCTTTTATACAACCAAAGAGGCTTATACAGGTATAAGTAAAGGAAAATTTGAGATCGATTTTTTGATGCTGGTGGCAGCTATTGGTGCGGCTGTACTAGGTCAGTGGGCGGAAGGTTCTTTATTATTATTTCTATTCAGCCTCGGTCATTCTTTAGAACATTATGCAATGGAAAAAGCAAAAAAATCTATTGCAGCCTTAACCGACTTAGCACCCAAAACAGCTTTATTAAAAAAAGGCGAGGAGCTAAAAGAGATAAAGATAGAAGACATAAAAATTGGTGATATAATTGTCGTAAAACCAAATTCAAAAATTTCAGCTGACGGTATTGTAGTAAATGGGAGCAGCAGTGTCAACCAGGCGCCTATTACAGGGGAAAGCATCCCGGTTGATAAAACACCTGTTGAAGATCCCGATATAGATATTGTGAACGCGGATAAGTTGGATGCTAAATACCGGGTCTTTGCCGGTTCAATAAACGGTGGTGAAGCATTGGAAATTAAAGTAAGTAAGATCGCAGCTGATTCTACAATCGCTAGGCTGGTTAAGTTAGTTAATGAAGCACAAACACAGAAGTCATCTACCCAAAATTTTACCGACAAACTCGAAAAATATTATGTACCCGCTGTACTTATTTTAGTTACTCTTTTACATTTTTCATTTTTAATAATTGATGAACCTTTCAATAAAAGTTTTTACAGGGCAATGGCGGTATTAGTTGCTGCCAGCCCTTGTGCCTTAGCCATATCTACGCCAAGCGCAGTATTAAGTGGAGTTGCGAGGGCAGCAAGAGGGGGTGTATTGATAAAAGGTGGAAAGCCTTTGGAAGAATTAGGATCATTAACTGCCATCGCATTCGACAAAACAGGAACATTGACAGAAGGCAAACCAAAACTTACGGGAGTTTATTCGCTCAATGGAATTTCAGAAGAAGAATTATTACAAGTAGTGATCGCTGTTGAAAAATTAAGCGACCATCCTTTAGCAGCGGCAATTGTAAAAGGAGGGACTGAAAAATTAAAAAAAGATGTACCAGCAGCATCAAATGTAGAAGCCATTACAGGCAGAGGTATTAAAGCAGATTATCAAGGTGCCACAATCCATATCGGTAACAAAGAATTATTTACTGAAAAGAACAATCAATTGCCTGATGATATTAAAAGTAAAATAGAGGATTTGGAAAAACAAGGAAATACAACAATGCTTGTTCAGCAAAATGATAAATACATAGGTATTGTCACTTTAATGGACATTGCCAGGCAAGAGGCAAGAGAAACGTTAGCGGCATTACAAAAGATAGGTATTCGTAAAATGATAATGCTTACCGGGGATAACCAGCAAGTCGCAGAAGCTATTGCAAAAGAGACTGGGATTACCGATGTATGGGGCAATTTAATGCCTGAGCAAAAAGTAGAAGCAATTGATAAATTAAGAATTAGTGAAAAGAAAGTTGCAATGGTAGGCGATGGTGTGAACGATGCACCGGCTATGGCAAAAAGTACAGTTGGGATCGCTATGGGTGCAGCAGGTAGTGATGTAGCATTAGAAACTGCAGACATTGCATTGATGGCTGATAAACTAAGCAATCTTACGTTTGCTATCGGCTTAAGTAAAAAAGCACATAGCATTATCAGGCAAAACTTAGCCATAAGTTTAGGAATGATTGCCATACTTATACCTTTAACTATCCTAGGTTATGCTTCCATGGGTCCCGCGGTCATTGGACACGAAGGTTCTACATTGGTTGTTGTTTTCAATGCTTTGCGATTATTAGCTTATAACAAAAAATAGAAAAAACATTGCGCTGCTCAAAACGTTTTTTTCAGATCAGGATTTGTAAGAATAATATAGTCTCCTTTATACCTGAATTTTTCCCAATCAGGGTTACTGAATGATTCGTCACTGAAACTGGCTATATTCAAAATTTTCAATTTCTTATTTCGCATTTGCAACTGGGCCGCTGTGCCCAGTTTTTCTTCACAATGAAAACCACCGACGCAATGGAATACTTTTTTGTGTTTATTCTTTTTTAGAAAATTATAAATGCTATAACTCATCCCCGCATCCCACAAACTTTGACTATAATAAACATTTGGATTTTCTCCTCCGGGCCCACCTTTCATTATCTCTACGAATTTTTCACGATAGCGACCAGTTAATGTATCATAAGGAAGTGGTGGTAAAAATTTCTTTGCATCTTTTGATAAACTATCAAGCGATCTCATTCCTCTGCGACTGACAAGATTTACATATCGACGTGGTGGATTGGCTGCGATCACCGGAATTTTATTTTGTTTAGCATATTCGATCATTGGCCGGTAATCTTTGTAATTGCTCCATAATCTAACATCTCTTGCAAAACGATCTTCATTGATAAACCCCGCCAGGTATTCATTTAAACCAAGCTGGTTATCTGTTTCAAACATTTCCATGCTTAAGACAACTTTATCAGCATATTGTGCATGAAGTGCTCTGAAAATTTTATTTTCCAGGTAATGACCAGCGCTGTCATTATGTTCTTCTCCAAAAAACAAAACATCTGCGTCAGCCATATCCGCAACTATTTTATCAATGGCAACGATTTGTTTGGTGCGGGTATCATATATTTTATAATGAACACTCATACTGTCCTGGGCGAAAACTGAAAAATGTAAAACTAGAAACGAAAACACGGAGATCGATCTCATACAACAGTTGTTTGTGTGAAAGTAAAATATGTTTTCCATTTTGCGTAAACCGATTTTCTTTTCCGTAAGAGATCTTCCGCTTTGAATATATTTCATTACTTATGACTTTGCTCAATTCATTTCATGATTCACTACCCGATCGCTGTCATTTATTTGTAAAAGAAATTTTCATCATTGTTTCATGACATTCTTGTGATAAAAAAAATTTCTTCCAGAAGAATCTTTGTGCCCGAATAAGATTTACATGAAACAGATCATTTCTATACTGCTTATATTAATATTCTCTCTTCCTGGACTTGCACAAACCGATACATTGTTCTCAAAAACATTAACTGAGTTAGTCGTTACTGCAACAAGAACAGAAAGAAAACTTAGTAATGTGGCCGTTCCTGTTCAGATCATTTCAAAAAAAGCAATTACACAAAGTGGTTCAGTAAGATTGAATGATATTCTTTCTGAGCAAACAGGTCTATACATAACAAGTGGTGGCGCTACTACTTCAGCAGGCGGTGGTGTTTTTGGAAATGGCATTCAAATACAGGGCCTCTCTCCTGATTATACATTAATACTTCTTGATGGCGAACCTATCATCGGCAGGCAAGGCGGTGTTATTGACCTTTCAAGACTATCCGTCGGCAACATAAAAAAGATAGAGATCGTAAAAGGGCCTTCTTCAAGTTTATATGGAAGTGAAGCAATGGGTGGAGTTGTAAATATTATTACAGAACAAGCCCAGTTAAATAGGTTAGACGCTTCATTTCGCTATGGAAGATTCAATTCAACTGATGCAAACCTTAATGCTGCTATAAAAAGACAAAAATGGGGCTTGCAATTATTTGGCAATCATAATAGCTCAAATGGTTTTGATTTGGATGAAAATGCAACCGGAAAAACAGTTGATCCTTTTAAAAGTTATACTACACAAGCAAGATTTAATTTTTCTCCCTCTGCTAAAACCAAGATCGGTGTATCAGGAAGATATTATAATGAAAAACAGGATAATTATTTTTTAACCCAGGATATTAGCAGCGGTTCTACAATTGCCATTACTGGCGATGGAAATGTAAAAGATATGAATCTGAATCCTGTAATTACTCAGCAATTCAATAATAATCTTCGTTCATCAATGCGTTTTTACTTTAGTCGATATGAATATGAACAAACATTATTAAAAGACGAGGATAAATCTTCCTACTATCATGATTTTTTCCAACAAGATTTTTATCGTGCAGAAAATCAAACTGACATTAACCTGCCGGGAAAAAATTTTTTAAGTGTCGGCGCTGGTATAGTTGAGGAGAAACTTAATACCACACGATATGCTGGTAAAAGATCAAATGATATTCTCTATGCATTTATGCAAGATGAATGGAGAGCTAGTGAGAATTTAACTTTTATCGGTGGTTTGCGTTATGACGACAATTCTGCTTATCAATCAAGGGTGAGCCCAAAACTTGCTGCAAATTATAAAGTGAATGACAAGCTTCGCTTTAATGCATCTTATGGTGCAGGATTTAAGGCTCCTGATTTCAGACAGATGTTTCTTAATTTCTTAAATACAGCAGCAGGGGGTTATGTAGTATATGGTGCCAACGAGATCACGATCTCAGAATTGGAATCACAAAAGCAACAAGGAATTCTTTCTGAAATATTGCCAAGAGCTTATGACCTCGCTTTATTGATGCCCGAAATATCAAAAGGTTTTAACGCAGGTGCACACTACGATGTAAATGAAAAATTGAATTTCGATATCAATCTTTTTAGAAATGATATTGATAACCTGATCCAGGTTGATATCATAGCATTTCGCAGTAATACAGCGCCGGTATATAGTTATTTTAATGTAAAAGAAGCCTATACACAGGGAGCCGAGATCAATTCTACCTACAGAATAAGCAACAAGTTTCATCTACAAGGAGGTTACCAGTTTTTAATGACAGCTGATAAAGCTGACCTGGCAAGAATAGAAAATGGCGAAGTATATACCCGTGACCTGGAGACAAATGAAGTTTACAAAGTTCAGAAAAGTGATTATGGCGGTTTACCGAATCGTTCAAAGCATATGGCCAATGCGAAAGTTTTTTATGACAACGAAAAGAAAGGCTGGTCAGCATCGTTGCGTGTTCTTTATAAAAGCCGCTGGGGTACTTATGATAAAGATGGTAACGGAATTATTAATCGCGAAGATGAATATGCAAAAGCTTCGACTCTTGTTAACATAAATGCTGCAAAAACGATCAAAGCATTTCGTTTGCAAGCCGGCATTGATAATCTTTTTAATTATAAGGATGAACTCAATCTTCCGGGTCAGCCGGGAATTCAACCGTACATATCTATCAACTATTCATTCATAAAAAACAAAAACAATAATTAAGATGAAAACAAATTTGATTGCATTAACTGTTATTACGACTGGAATTTTTCTGACATCATGTGATAAAGACGAAGTGCCGGCGCCTGTAACGGTACAAACTAAAACTGTAAGCGATCTACAAGCTGATACAATTATTGGTATCGCTTCAAATGGTCAGCCTTATGGTTCTGGCAAATACACTTTATATAGTCTTGAAAGCAATTCAACAATTGCGAATACTGATTCGGCAACAACAAAATGGGATATTGGATTTCGCGGCACTACAATTATTACCAATAGCGGGAATAGCGGTCCTGGTGCCGGTGGCGCTTTTGTATACACCGGAACTTTTGGTGACTTAGCACAAATATCAACTGACTCAACTTTCCGTACTGATAATGCTCCAACTGCTTATGCTATTAAAACCGGCAGTGGTAATGGCTGGTATAGTTATAATGGAGCAACCAATCTTATTACACCTGTCCCTGGTCGTATTTTGGTGATTCGTACTGCTTCAGGCAAATATGCCAAGATCGAAATTCAGAATTATTACAAAGGAGGAGTTACTCCCGATGCTACTGCTTCTGATAATGATAAGCTGATGAAGCAGCGTTATTATACTCTCCGTTATACTTTCCAGTCTGACGGAAGTAAAAAATTCTAAGACTAACAATTACATATAACCTTAGCCGTCTCGAATTGGGACGGCTTTTTCTGTAAATAGCCCACTCGTTTTCCTTAACTTCGCAGACTTTTTAGCAAGGGAATATGAGTCAAAAATACAGGGAATACCAGCAACTGAATTTACCGTCGATCGAGCAGGAAATACTGGCCAAATGGGCAGAAAAACAGGCTTTTGAAAAAAGTGTGAGTCTTCGTGAAGGCGCCACACCGTTTGTTTTTTATGAAGGTCCGCCAAGTGCTAATGGTATGCCTGGAATTCATCATGTTATTTCAAGAACGCTGAAAGATCTTGTTTGCCGCTATAAAACCATGAAAGGTTTCCAGGTAAAAAGAAAAGGTGGTTGGGATACACATGGTTTACCAATTGAGCTTGGAGTTGAAAAAGAATTAGGAATAACAAAAGAAGATATCGGTAAAAAAATTTCTGTTGAAGAGTATAACCAGAAATGCCGTGAAGCGGTTCTTCGTTATAAGGACAAGTGGGATGACATAACCCGTAAGATGGGTTATTGGGTTGATCTGAATGATCCCTACATCACTTTCAAGAATGAATACATCGAAACTTTGTGGTGGCTATTGAGTGAATTGTATAAAAAAGGATTGTTGTATGAAAGTGTAAGCATTCAACCTTATTCACCTGCTGCGGGAACTGGATTAAGTTCTCATGAGTTAAATCAGCCCGGAACGTATAAAGATGTAAAGGATACGAGTGCTGTTGCAATGTTCAAAGCAGTGAAGAATGAGAAAAGTAAATTCCTGTTTGACGCAGTCGGCGATGATGAAGTTTTCTTTTTAGCATGGACAACTACTCCGTGGACACTTCCTTCTAATCTTGGATTAACAGTTGGTGGTAATATTGATTATCTGCTTGTAAAAACAGTTAATCCTTATTTGCATAATGAAATAAATATTGTTCTTGCAAAAGCATTGCTTGGAAAATATTTCAAAGAAGAAAATGAGAACGCAGATTTTGCTGAATATAAAAATGACGGCAAGAATCTTCCTTATAAAGTAATTGCAGAATTCAAAGGGAATAAAATTGAAGGTTGCGAATACGAACAGTTACTTCCCTTTGAAGCCAACTCGCCAAAAGTTATTGATGAAATAACACCCGGTGCAAAACCTTTCCATGTATTGGTCGATACATTCGTAACGACAGAAGATGGCACGGGTATCGTTCATACTGCACCCGCATTTGGTGCAGATGACTTTAAAGTTGGAAAAAAATATAATATCGGTATTCTCACAATGGTTGACCGTGAAGGAAAGTTTGTAGATGGATTAGGTGAATTCAGCAACCGCTATGTAAAGAATTATAAAGACCAGAAAGATTATGTTGATGTGAATGTTGACATCGCTGTTAAATTAAAAAAAGAGAACAGGGCATTTAAGGTTGAGAAATACGAACACAGCTATCCGCATTGCTGGCGTACAGATAAACCAGTTCTATATTATCCGCTGGATGCATGGTTCATTAAAACCACAGCTATAAAAGATAGAATGGTTGAATTGAATAAAACCATTAACTGGAAACCTAAATCAACAGGTGAAGGAAGATTTGGTAATTGGTTGGAAAATATGGTTGACTGGAACCTGAGCCGCTCAAGATTTTGGGGAACTCCGCTACCAATTTGGAAAACAGAAGATGGTGAAGAAGAAGTTTGCATTGGTTCAATCGAAGAATTAAATACAGGAATTCGCAAAGCCAATGAAGTATTGGGTGGTGATGTAAACAAACATTATTTACACGGAGGCATTCTTGATCTGCATAAACCTTATGTTGATGAAATAATTCTTGTAAGCAAATCAGGTAAACCTATGAAAAGGGTTCCTGATCTTATCGATGTTTGGTTTGACAGTGGCGCTATGCCTTATGCTCAATGGCATTTTCCATTTGAAAATAAAGAAACATTTAGGCAAAGCTTTCCGGCAGATTTTATATGCGAGGGTGTTGACCAAACAAGAGGATGGTTCTATACGCTTCATGCAATTGCATCGTTGGTCTTTGATTCAGTTGCATTCAAAACTTGTGTATCAAATGGTTTAGTGCTTGATAAGAGTGGTAATAAAATGAGTAAACGTCTTGGAAACGTTGTTGATCCATTTAAAACAATTGAAACCTTCGGCGCTGATGCTACAAGATGGTATCTTGTTACCAATGCATCTCCATGGGATAATATGAAGTTTGACCTGGATGGTATTAAGGAAGTTCAAAGAAAATTCTTCGGTACTCTTTATAACACTTACCAGTTTTTTGCTTTGTATTCGAACGTAGATGGGTTCTCGTTTAAAGAAAAATATGTTCCATTAACTGAAAGGCCGGAGATCGATCGCTGGATACTTTCTTCACTCAATACAGTTGTAAAGAAAGTAAATGAGTTCATGGACGATTATGAACCAACACAGGCAGGCCGTGTGGTTGAAGATTTCGTAGATGAACATTTGAGCAATTGGTACGTTCGGCTTTGTCGTCGTCGTTTCTGGAAAGGAGAATATGAACATGACAAGGTTTGTGCTTATCAAACTTTATATGAGTGTTTGGAAACAGTATTGAGATTGATCGCTCCAATTTCTCCATTCTTTAGCGACGCGATTTTTGGCAACTTGAATGCGATCACTGGTCGTTTTAAAGTGGAATCAATTCATCATGCAGATTTTCCGGTAGCCGATGAAAAAGTGATTGATACCTCACTCGAAGAAAGAATGCAACTAGCACAGGATACTTCATCACTTATTTTATCATTGCGTAAGAAGCAAAATATTAAAGTTCGTCAACCGCTGCAAAAAGTGCTGATCCCGGTTTTGAATGCTTCTATGAAAGAACAACTGAAAAAAGTAGAAGACCTGGTAAAAGCCGAAGTAAATGTAAAAGAGATCGACTATTTAAATTCGGATAACACTTTTATCAGCAAAAAGATCAAACCAAATTTTGTGGCACTTGGTAAAAAACTTGGACCTAAGATGAAAACAGTAGCCGGATTGTTGAGCCAGTTTGACCAGGATCAAATACGTAAGTTGGAAAAAGATGGGCAATATAATTTGTCAGTTGATGGCGATGACTTAATATTACAAACTTCGGATGTAGAAATAACAAGTGAGGACATTCCTGGTTGGTTAGTGGCAAGTAAAGGACAGTTGACCGTTGCTTTGGATGTAACGATAAGTGAAGAATTGGAACATGAAGGAAATGCACGGGAGTTTGTAAACAGGATCCAGAAGATCCGCAAGGATAGCGGCTTTGAACTGACAGACAGGATCGAAGTACAGGTTGCGGCAGAGAATGGATTAAAAAATTCGTTAGCTCAGTTTAAAGAGTATATTTGCGCCGAAATTCTGGCAGATAAACTGGAATTTTTAACCGAAAATAATAGTGGAATAGAAATTGAAGTGAATGATATTCAACTAAAAGTGATTGTTTCAAAAAAAGCTTAACCGAATGGCTATCAAGAAAAAGCCTGCATCAAAAAAAGCTAGCAAGCCAGTGAAAAAAGCAACAAAAAAGCCGGCACCTAAAAAACCCGCCGCAAAAGCGGCCCCTAAAAAGGCGGCTAAACCAATAGTGAAAAAAGCAATTCCTCAAAAGCCAGCAGCTAAGGTTGCTGCAAAAAAACCTGCTGAAAAGCCGGTGAAACCAGTTGAAAAAAAGGCACCTGGTCATGAACACAAATCTTTAGTTTCCGTAAAACCCCAAATAAAACAAATAGTGAAAAAGGAACCTCCTAAACCCGGGAAAGTTGTGATACCCAAAACGACTACGAAGTCAGTAAAAAAATATGAGCCTGAGTTTACCAAATCTGTGCTTGATTCACAGGCAATGGATCCGGGTGCTCCGGTACATAGATATTCCGACGCAGAGCTAGTTGAGTTCAGAGAAATAATCGGTAAAAAACTGGATGCTGCAAAAAAGGAACTGAATTACCTGCAAGGTCTTATTACTCGTAAAGACGAAAGTGGCGATATGGACGAGGGCCGTTACATGACCATGGAAGATGGTAGTGTAAGTATGGAAAGAGAACAGCTAAGCCAAATGGCAAGCCGCCAGATCACTTTCATCGATCATCTTGAAAAAGCAATGATGCGGATAGAAAATAAAACTTATGGCATCTGTCGTGTTACAGGTAAGCTGATCGACAAAGCAAGATTAAGAGCTGTGCCGCATGCTACACTTAGCATTGAGGCAAAGCAGATGATGAATAAATAAGATCTCGCTATAACTAATTTTAAAACCGTGGAGCTTTTTCCCCGGTTTTTTTATTTGCCGAAATTATTTTCCAAGTAACTTGTCGCAAATTCTTTTGAATAATGACTCGTACTGTATTACTCACTGCTTTTTTCTTTTTTTTAATTACAAGTGTAAGAGCACAGGTTGTTTCGGGTCCAATGCTTGGACCTGTTGAATACAGGGATGCAAAAGTCTGGGTTGAAGTAACTCCACAGGTAAAATCGGTTTCACTTCAGTATAAAAAGAAAGGCGATACAAAAACGAAAACTGTTTTATATAAAGGTCAGCTTGGAAATGATTTTAACCCACTACAAATAACAGTTGGGGGTTTGGAGTTTAACACTACTTACGAGTATCAATTTATAATTGATGGAAAACAATCTGCAGCAAAAGGTCAGTTTACAACAAAAGATCTCTGGGCATATCGCAAGCCTGTTCCTGATTTTTCTTTTCTTACCGGCAGTTGTGCTTATTTTAATGAACCGGCTTATGACAGAGTTTATACCGACCTGGTTCAGTTAAATAAACTTGCTGCACCTTATGGAAAAGATTCTTCCATTTTTGAAACTATGGCAAAAGAAAAGTCTGCATTCATGTTATGGCTTGGTGATTCATGGTATACAAGAGAAGTGGATTATTATAGCGAATGGGGTTTGTGGTACAGGGCACATCATGACAGGGCACAACCGGTACTACAAAAGTTCTTAAAAGCAATGCCACAGTACGCAATATGGGATGATCATGATTATGGTCCGAACGATATGGGTAAAAATTATATTCTGAAAGAAGCAAGCAGAAAAGTGTTTATGAATTATTTCTGCAATACATCGTATGGTGAAAATGGGCAGGGGATTTATTCGATGATCAGTTGGGCAGATGTAGAAGTGTTTATGACAGATGATCGTTGGTGGCGAACTGAGGACAAGATGAAAGACTCAGTAGATGGCAAGCCAAATCCTGAAAAAAGAATGTTGGGTAAAGAACAAATGGATTGGTTGAAAAATTCTTTGTTGCACAGTTTCGCAACATTTAAAATTGTAGCGGTTGGCAGCCAGGTATTAAATCCTGTTTCGCCTTTTGATAAATGGTGGGATTTCCCAGCGGAATATGATGAACTAATGAATTTTATAAAAGAGTATAAGATCAGCGGTGTTGTATTTCTCACCGGTGACCGTCATCATAGTGAAATTATTAAGGTAGATCGTCCGGGTCATTATCCATTGTATGATGTAACAGTTTCAGCGCTTACCTCAAATGGCTATCCGTTCGGTGGTGCAGAAAAAAATAATCCTTACAGGGTAATTGGCTTTGATCAGAAACAGAATTATGCAAGATTTTCTTTTTCAGGCAAAAGAGGAGAGAGAAAAATGACGGTTCAATATTTGGGATTAAAAGGTGAGCCACTTGGCGAATGGAGTGTAAATGAAAAAGAACTCAGGAATCAGTAACGAGGAACCAGCACATGACCATTCAATTTGCATATGAAAAATCTAAAGTAATGCAGGGCTTACGTTATCATTTTATAACCAGGCCCGAGCTACGACTTATGATCATTGTAGTAAATGTTTTTGCTTTGCTTTCTGCTACCTTATTTTATTTTAAGATCGTTACGGCACTTGCTTTTTTTATAGGTAGCCTTCTTTGGTTTATGTTGATGATAAGCGTTTGGTTTTTATTACCCGAGATCATTTATCGGCGTACATCAACTTTCAAAGATCATTTTGAAATGAGTTTTGAAGAAACCGGGTTTTCTTTAGGCAATGAAAGAGGTTCACGAAATTGGCCATGGAGTGTATTAACTGCGTTCCTGGAAAGCCCACATTTTTTTTATCTGTATTTTGATAGCCGCACTTTTTTCCTTGTTCCAAAATCAGGTTGCAAGTCGACGGATGAAGTGTTTGAATTAAGACAATTGTTGAAAGAGAAAATTAAGAAGAAGTAAATATTGTCCTTACAATTCTTTTATCATTTCATAATGCGGAATAGTGATCTCGATAAATTCATCTCCGCTTATTTTATATCCCATCTTTTCAAAAAAGGGAACTGTCGGTTTTCTAGCATGCATACTCATGATCCTGTAACCATGATCTCTTGCCAGGTTTTCGGCAAATTGAATAAGAGCCCTTCCAATTCCCTTTCCCTGTAAATTATTTAATACCGCCATTTGTCTTAACCGGGCTTTACGCTGATCCATTTCAACGATCATGCAACAACCAAGCATTTGTTCATCTTCAAATGCAGCGATAAGAAGATTTTCTTTTTCTTTTTCAATTTCTGATTCGGTAAAACTAAGACCAAGTGGTTTGCGCAGAATTTCTTCCCGCATCTTTATCATTTGCTGGTATTCAGGAGTGCCAAAATCTATTATTTTCAGAGCCATAGTTGGTTTAGCTTAGTATCAATGCAGGATTTCAATTTACAACTTAAATTGATACTATCAACTGTTGGCAATTACATTTTCTGGTAAACTTCTGACCCTAATCCTTAATAGTCAGTAAGTTTGGTGCAAGAAGAAAAAAACGCTGTAAATGCGGTAGTTAATTCAAATATTCTATTTTTGCAGCCATATTTAACTAAAATATCTCATCATGTCAGACATTGCATCAAGAGTAAAGAAAATCATAGTAGACAAATTAGGCGTTGATGAAGCTGAAGTAACTAACGAAGCTTCTTTCACTAATGATTTAGGTGCCGACTCACTCGACACCGTAGAGTTGATCATGGAATTTGAAAAGGAATTCAACATCTCCATTCCTGATGAGCAGGCAGAAACCATTACAACTGTTGGCCAGGCTATTGCTTACCTGGAAGAAAATGCAAAATAATTTATCTCGCTCCGGGCGGGATATATATGCCTGTCCCTATAAAGCGAGAGAATAAATTTTATCCGCCTTCTGCTGGTATCGGGGAAGGCGGTTTTACTTACATTATAGCTGCTTAACTTTAATTAAAATTTGAGCTGGCAATTATGGAATTGAAAAGAGTAGTAGTAACAGGGCTGGGGGCTATCACGCCGATTGGCAATACCATTGATGAATACTGGAACGGGTTGATCAATGGTGTTTCTGGTGCGGATATGATCACCTTGTTCGATGCTTCGAAATTCAAAACAAAATTTGCCTGCGAGATCAAAGGTTTTGAGCCCACTGCATTTCTTGAAAAGAAAGAAGCAAGAAAGATCGATCGGTTTACACAGATCGCATTGGTTGCAAGTGATCAGGCTGTTAGCGATGCAGGCATTACAAAAGACAATGTCAATACTGACAGGGTTGGTGTTGTGTTTGCAAGCGGTATCGGTGGTCTTATTACTTTCCAGGAAGAAGTAATGAATTTTGCAAAAGGTGATGGCACGCCTCGTTTCAATCCATTCTTTATCCCAAAAATGATCCTTGATATTGCAGCAGGGCAAATATCAATGCGCCATGGTTTCAGAGGACCAAACTTTGCAGTAGTTAGTGCCTGTGCATCTTCTACCAATGCAATGATGGAAGCCTGTAATCTTATTAAGTTGGGTAAAGCCGATATCATTCTTACTGGAGGTTCTGAAAGTGTAATTAGTGAGGCCGGTGTTGGAGGATTTAATGCAATGAAGGCATTGAGTGAAAGAAATGATGATCCAAAATCTGCAAGTCGTCCTTATGATAAAGACCGTGATGGATTTGTAATGGGTGAAGGTGCCGGTGTTGTTATTCTCGAATCGCTTGATCATGCAATAGCAAGAGGCGCAAAAATTTATTGTGAACTGGCTGGCGCCGGAGCAACAGCAGATGCGCATCATATTACTGCTCCGCATCCGGAAGGATTAGGCGCAAAGAATGTAATGAATGCAGCTCTTGAAGATGCGGGTATGAAAGCCGAAGACATTCATTATATAAATACACATGGCACTTCAACACCGCTTGGTGATATTGCCGAGGTGAAAGCCATTGTTGACGTTTTTGGTGAACATGCTTACAATGTAAATATCAGTTCGTCCAAATCAATGACCGGGCACTGTCTTGGTGCAGCCGGAGTTATTGAAGCAATTGCTTGTATAAAAGCAGTAATGCATGATATTGTGCCACCAACAATCAATCATTTTACTGACGATCCTGAATTGGATCCTCGTTTGAATTTTACTTTTCATAAAGCACAGAAACGTATTGTAAATGCTGCTTTAAGTAATACGTTTGGTTTCGGAGGTCACAATGCATGTGTGATCGTAAAAAAATACAAATAGTATTCAAGGTTATTTCACCTTGTAATTCTTCACAGAATTTTTCGTAGCTTTTGGCCGTGGATTTTTTTAAACAATTTTTTAGAGAAAGGGTTGGCGCTTCATTTAAGAAGCAGCTGAAAAACGTACTCGGTTTCAGCCCGGATAATATTTCTCTTTACAAAACTGCACTTACTCATCGTTCCGTTAGGGAAAATGCCGATGAGAATAATGAACGTCTCGAATATCTTGGCGATGCTGTGCTTAGCGCTTTAGTAGCCGATTATCTTTTTATGCGTTATCCATATAAAGAAGAAGGTTTTTTGACAGAGATGCGCAGTAAAATGGTAAACCGCCAGCAATTAAATGAGATCGCTATGCGGATGGGTTTGAAAAAGATCACCCTATATAATAAATCAGATGGTTCTTTAAAGATCAGCCAGATCTTTGGAAATACATTGGAGGCATTGGTTGGCGCTATTTACCTCGACAGAGGCTATAAGAAAACAGCTAAATGGGTTACCGAAAGAATTATTTTACCACACATGTTTATTGACGACCTTGAACTGCTGGAAATAAATCATAAGAATAAGCTTTACGGCTGGGCCAATAAAAACGGAAAGGTGCTTGAATTTGAAACCGTAGAAGAAAGAGTGGAAAATGGCCGCAGGCTTTTTACAATAGCTGCCGTTGTTGATGGAAATAAAATAGCAGAAGGGAGAGCATTTAATAAAAAAGACGCATCACAAATAGCTGCGCAAATGGCTGTAGTAATGTTGGGGATCATGAATGCCGAAACTCCCGCTGAAAACGATCCGGAAAACAGGTAACCTTTACTTTATTTCTTCGCATAACTCTATCAATACTCCATTTGTCGATTTTGGATGAAGGAAACAAATCAATTTATTATCAGCTCCTTTTTTTGGCTTATCATTTAGTAAAATAAAGCCTTCATTTTTCAATCTTTCCATTTCTGTTTCTATGTTGTCAACTTCAAAAGCTATGTGATGAAGCCCTTCGCCCTGTTTTTCAATAAACTTTGAGATCACTCCATTTTCCTCAATGCTTTCTAAAAGCTCAATCTTTGTATCGCTGGTTTTGAAAAAAGCCGTATTCACTTTCTCACTTTCCACCCTCTCCGTTTTATAACACTGACTTTTCAGCAGCTTTTCAAATAAAGGCACGGATTCTGCCAATGTTTTTACGGCGATACCAATATGTTCAACTTTTACCATAGCTCTTTGTTTGATTATAAAGGTCTTACGATTTTGGTAAAAATAGCTCTTAGAGATGAAAATAGCCTTTTGAAGTCAGCTCTTTAGAGTTAATTTTGTAGTCGGTCAAATTTACAATCAAATTAATATGTTGAAATTTCCCATATACCTTGATCATAATGCTACCACACCTTGCGATCCAAGAGTTGTTGAAGCCATGATACCTTATTTTACAAATAGTTTTGGCAATGCTGCAAGTCGTAATCATCCTTTTGGATGGCAAGCTGAAGAAGCTGTTGATTATGCCCGTGAACAAGTAGCAAAATTAATTGGAGCAGATCCAAAAGAAATAATTTTTACTTCTGGTGCTACTGAAGCAGACAACCTTGCAATTAAAGGTGTGTTTGAAATGTATGCAAGCAAAGGAAATCATATCATCACTTGCAACATTGAACACAAAGCAGTACTTGATACATGCAAGCATATTGAAAAAGAAGGCGGAGAAGTTACTTACTTAAAAGTAAATCCCGATGGGCTGATCGATATGAAGGAACTGGAAGCAGCCATCAAACCAACTACCATTCTTATTGCTATCATGTATGCTAATAATGAGATCGGAACAGTGATGCCGATGAAAGAGATCAGTGCATTGGCAAAAAAGAAAGGCATTCTTGTTTTTTCAGATGCAACGCAAGCAGTTGGAAAGATCCCGGTTGATGTAAATAAAGATGGAATTGACCTGATGGCATTCACTGCTCATAAAATGTATGGTCCGAAAGGAGTTGGTGCATTATATGTTCGCAGGAAAAATCCAAGAGTAAAAGTAACTGCTCAGATGGATGGTGGTGGTCACGAACGTGGAATGCGCAGTGGTACATTGAATGTTCCTGGAATTGTAGGTTTCGGTAAGGCATGTGAAATATGCTTCAACGAAATGGAAGAAGAAACAAAAAAAGTAAGTGCATTAAGAGATAAGCTGGAAACTGCTTTAATGAAGACAGAAGAAGCATACATTAATGGAAGCACACAACATCGTTTGCCACATGTTACCAATATTTCTTTTAAGTACGTAGAAGGAGAAGGCTTGCTGATGGGTTTCAATAAAGACATTGCAGTATCATCAGGCTCTGCCTGTACATCAGCTTCTCTTGAACCATCATATGTGCTAAAAGCACTTGGTCTTGGCGATGATCTGGCACATAGTTCGCTTCGTTTTGGATTAGGAAGATTTACAACGGAAGACCAGATCGACTATACAGTTGAAGCGGTTACAAAAACTGTAAATAAGTTAAGAGAAATGAGTCCGCTCTGGGAAATGTATAAGGAAGGAATTGATATGAATAGCATTGAATGGGCTCATCATTAATTTTTTGAAACGAAACAATAAAATTTAAGAATATGGCATACTCAGATAAAGTGATTGATCACTACCAGAACCCAAAAAATGTGGGCACACTGGATAAGAGCAAACAAAACGTAGGTACAGGTCTTGTTGGCGCACCTGAGTGTGGCGACGTTATGCGTTTGCAAATTGAAGTGGATGACAACGGTTTGATAAAGGATGCAAAGTTCAAAACGTTTGGTTGCGGCTCTGCTATCGCTTCTTCTTCTTTAGCAACCGAGTGGTTGAAAGGAAAAACTGTTGATGAAGCAATTAAGATCGACAACATGGAAATCGTGGAAGAGCTTCATCTTCCTCCGGTAAAAATACATTGCTCAGTTTTGGCTGAAGATGCTATCAAAGCAGCGGTAAATGATTACCGTAAAAAGAACGGCCTGCCTGAGTTGAAGTTTGAAGAGAGTGTTGTTCATTAAAAAATAAAAATTTAAAAGTAAAAAGCCAACTCTCTTCTTTGAGTTTTGACTTTTTACTTTTTAGTTAAGTATATGAGTGTTGCATTAGAAAATACGATTTACATAAGTGATAAGGCAAAGGCAAAAGTTGTACAACTGATGGCAGATGCCGGTATTGCCAATGACCCTTCTTACTTTGTAAGGGTAGGTGTGGTTGGAGGTGGTTGCTCAGGCCTTAGTTATAAACTTGACTTTGATAACGAAACAAAGCCGATGGACCAGGTGTTTGAAGATAATGGGGTCAAAGTGGTGACTGATCTTAAAAGCTTTCTTTACCTAGTTAATACTACGCTTGATTTTTCTGATGGTTTGAATGGAAAAGGTTTTTATTTCAGCAATCCCAATGCAAGCCGAACCTGTGGATGCGGTGAAAGTTTTGCTGTGTAATTGAAATGATATTAATAAAAAGCTCCCCGATCAAATCGGGGAGCTTTTTTTATTGTTCTAAATGGCTATGCTCTCGATTTATGTTTGGGCGGTGGAATTGGAGAAACGTCATACTTTTCTGTAAAACTTTTCTCTTCCTCTTTCTTACTCATATCATATTTTTCAGTTGTACCATCTTTCTTTTTAAGACTAATAACATTGCTCTGCCTTGAAAAATTGGAAACCGAGGGGTTTCGTTTGTAAAAGTCATCATCTAATGATCCGGTAACTTTTATTTTCGGCGGCTCGGATTTCACAACTTCGTTCTTAGGTTGTGGTGGCGGTGGTGGCGGCTCTTTTTTTGCCGACTGTGCGTTGCTTGCTACTCCAACAACTAACAATACTAACGGGATCATTATTTTTTTCATAAAGCAATTTCTTGTTGAGATTCAAAGCCTGAAATTTTCCATAATTAGTACAGGAAAAATCTAATCATTCTATGATTCTGATTAGTTTGCCTTATTTTGCACAATCTATCCAAGCCTATGTGGTCCGTTTGTAAAAAAGAACTACGTCAATTTTTCAGCAGTCTTACAGGTTATATTGCCATCATTGTTTTCCTTTTGGTGAATGGTGTAATGCTTTTTGTTTTTGAGAATAATATCCTTGACTTTGGATATGCCACTCTTGATAGATTCTTTCAGTTAGCCCCTTGGATCTTATTGTTGCTCATTCCTGCCATTACCATGCGCAGTTTTGCCGAAGAATTTAAAACCGGAACATTTGAGATCTTACAAACAAGGCCATTGAGCCGCTGGCAAATTGTTTTTGGTAAATATTTCGGAAGCCTCATAGTTGTCATCATTGCTTTGCTGCCAACGATCATTTACTATTTTTCTGTACAGCAACTTTCTTCCGGCGAAGGCATTGATACGGGTGCCACGATCGGTTCTTATATCGGCCTTGTATTTCTTGCCTCTGTTTTTACTGCTATTGGTATTTGCTCAAGCAGTTTCACCAACAATGCCGTGATCGCTTTTATTATAAGCCTGGTGGCTTGTGCACTTTTTTATTATGGCTTCAGTGCTATTAGCCTTATGCCCGCTCTTAGCGGCGGCGCCGATTATTATCTTGAAATGCTCGGAATAGATTTTCATTACCGCAGCATAAGCCGCGGTGTAGTGGATACAAGAGACATGATCTATTTTATAAGTGTGATCTTTTTATTTCTTGCAATTTCAAACCGAAACCTTTTGAAAAGATAAACCATCAATGAAAAGCATTAATAAAATATGGTCTTCTAAGCTTTGGTGGTTATTTCTTTTGATCCTGGTGGTTGTCGTTAATTTTTTGGCTTCCAGTTTTCATTCACGCCTCGATCTTACAAAAGAAAAAAGGTACACACTTAGCGAGGCAAGTAAACAGTTGCTTAAAAGTTTGAAAGAGCCAGTTACGATTGATGTTTTTGTGCACAAAAAAAACCTGCCTTCGGAAGTTAAAAAATTAGAAAATTCAATTGCAGAATTCCTATTGAATTGTAAAGAGTATGGAAGGAACAATCTTAAATTCAGGTTTGTGAATCCTTACGAAGGGCTTATCGATTCAGCGCAAACACGAATGGAAGATTCACTTAACTATTTTTATGGCCTTTATCCTTCTGTTCTAAGTGCTCCCGAAAAAGTTGGAGATGAATTGGAAATAAGTAAGCTTATTCACGGAGCAGTTGTAAAATATCGTGATACTACAATAGGGATCGATTTGCTCCAGGGTCAAAAAGGATTCGGGACTGAAAAGGAACAAAGAGCTGCATTGTATAATAATGTTGAAGCGACAATGGAGTATAAATTCATGCATGCTATTGAAAAAATTGTTTCAGATAAAAAACCAATTGTTGGCTACGCTTTGGGACACGGGGAGGCTTTTGGCTATAATATTAATGATGCTTTTCTTACTCTTCGTTCTAATTATAACACTGATACAATAAATATCAGGCAGATCCCATTCATTCCCTCTGAACTGAATGCATTGGTTATTCTTAAGCCCACTTCATCATTTTCGGAAGCGGATAAACTGAAAATTGATCAATATTTGATGCGGGGAGGGAAAGTATTTTGGATGATAGATGTAATGTATGCAGAATTCGATAGTCTGTATAAATCAAATGGATTTATAGCTTTTGACCGGGCTTTGAATTTGGATGATCTGCTTTTCAAATACGGTGCTCGTATCAATCAGAATTTACTCCAGGATATGCAATGTGATCAGCTGGGCCAAATGAATGGAGATCCGAAAAATCCTCAGCGAAGATTGGTGAGTTGGCCATTCTTTCCAGTGTTGAATGGAACAAATCATCCGATAAGCAAAAACCTGGATGGAGTTAGATCTATTTTTCCGAATACGATCGATACAGTTAAAGCTCAGGGGATCAAGAAGACTTTTCTTCTGAGATCTTCTTCCAATGCTCGTGTTTTAAGTACTCCGGCCAAAATTGATTTTGAATTTTTGCAAATAGCTCCCGATGCAAAATTGTTCACCATACATGATACGGGAGTTGCTGTGCTTTTAGAAGGAAAATTTCAATCTTTTTATACCGGAAGAGTTTCCAAAACAATTGCAGATTCATTAAGCTCATACGGAGTTCCATTTATAAATAAAGCTGAACAAGATGGAAAAATGATCGTTGTGGCGGATGGAGATATTGCAACCAACGAAATTAGTCAGCAACAAGGCCCTTTGCCAATGGGGCATAATTTTTATACCGGTCATACTTTTGCAAACAAAGATTTTTTTCTTAACTCCATTGAATACCTTGTCAATCCCTCAGATATTTTAGAAACAAGGGCAAAGGATTATACACTCAGATTATTAGATCCAATTAAGGTTAAAGAGAGAAAAACTCTTTGGCAATTTATCAATATTGCAACTCCGGTATTATTGGTTATTCTCTTCGGATTTATCTATCAGCAAATACGGAAGAGAAAATATTCCGCCTGATTGATTATCTTCCTTCATTCTCGTTTCAATTATCTTTGCCATTCTTAAAAAGGCTAAATGACATCAGAGCAGGTTACTTACTTAGTATTTGGAATTATTCTGGTTTTGGCACTCATTTTCGATCTTGGGCTGATTAGCAAAAAAAATCAAACAGTTACCATCAAGCAGGCATTATTGCAAACATTTTTTTGGGTAGCCCTGGCACTTGCTTTTTTTGTTTTTATCTGGGTAAAAAGAGGACAGCAAACCGCTTTGGAATATATCAGCGGTTACCTGATGGAGTGGAGCCTGAGCATTGATAATATTTTTGTTTTCATTCTGATCTTCTCATCATTCAAGGTGAAAGAAAAATATTATGGCAGAGTATTACTGATAGGAATTTTAATGGCTATCTTTTTCAGAGTGATCTTCATTACAGCCGGTGTGGCTCTTGTACATAAGTTTGAATGGATACTCCTGATCTTCGGCGGCTTCCTGGTTTATACTGGTTATAAAATGTTTACGGCTAGCCATGATGAGGAATTTGATCCACATGATACCAAGGTATATAAGTTTATAAAAAGATTTTTGCCGTTGATCCCCGGTGATCATCAGGGCAAATATATACTGAGAGATGAAAAAGGTAAGCGACGCTACACGGTACTTTTTGTGGTGGTGCTTATGCTGGCAGCAATAGATCTTTTGTTTGCGCTGGATTCCATTCCTGCCATTATGGGACTAGTTGATAATTCACCAGCTCACAGGGCAGATGCACAACTTGTAATTTATACCTCAAATATTTTTGCAGTGTTGGGTTTGCGTTCATTGTTCTTTCTCTTACGCAGTGCTGTTAGTAAATTCGATTATTTGCAGCAGGGAATTGCGATTGTCCTTGCGTTTATTGGATTAAAAATGCTGGCCGCTCATTGGATAGATCAATGGATAGATAAAACAGCACAAGTATTTATTTCCCTTGGCATAATTATGGTTTGTCTTTCGGGATCGATCGCCTATTCTATTTTTATGCAAAAAAAGGGAATTCCCCCTGAGCGGAAACATCACAAATAATTTACAACTTATTTTTTAGTGAGTTACTTTATCAGTCATATTGCAAAAACGCTGAATGCCAAAGCAAGAATTATAACTGACAATTCAATCGACTATATTTTTTTTGATAGCCGCAAAATTTTCTCTCCTGTTACGTCTTTATTCATAGCATTGAAAGGTCCGCGAAGGAACGGTCACAATTTTATAACGGAGCTTTACAAGCAAGGTGTAAGAAATTTTATTGTTTGCGAAGAAGTGAAACAGGAAGATATTCCTGAAGCAAACATATTATCTGTTCAAGACGCATTTAAGGCTTTGCAGCAATTAGCCGCATTTCACCGTAAACAATTTGATGTACCGGTGATTGGTATAACAGGAAGTAACGGAAAAACAATTGTCAAGGAATGGCTTTATCAATTATTGCATGAGAACTTCAATATTGTTCGTAGTCCAAAAAGTTACAATTCCCAGATCGGCGTTCCCTTAAGTGTATGGGAAATGAATAAGCAACATACACTGGGGATTTTTGAAGCAGGCATTTCTCAGCCTGGCGAAATGGAAAAGCTGAATGAAATTATTCAACCCACCATTGGGATTCTTACAAATATCGGCGAAGCACATAATGAAGGGTTTGAAAGCATGGATCAGAAAGTGGAGGAAAAGATAAAGTTGTTTTCCAATGCAGAGTTTGTCGTTTATTGCAGTGACGAATGGCTGGCAGATAAAGCCATCGTTCTAAAATATGAATCTGTTATCCATAAAACTGGAAAACATGCATTCAAAATTTTTTCCTGGGGGAAAATACAAAAGGCCGATCTGCAGATCCTGGAAATAAATAAGACGCAAAATGATACCGAGATAATTGCTGTTTATAAAAATGCTGAAACGGCAATTCGAATTCCATTTACTGATGATGCATCTATTCAAAATGCGATCACTTGCTGGTGTATAATGCTTCATTTAGGTATTAAGGAAACTGTGATAGCAAAGAGAATGAAACAGCTGCAACCTGTCAATATGCGGTTGGAGCTAAAAAAAGGAATTAATCATTGCACAGTTATCAATGACAGCTATAGCGCCGATCTGAATTCATTACATATAGCATTGGATTTTTTAAAGCAAATGGGAGGCACGGCAAAAAGCACTGTGATCCTTTCAGATTTTTTTCAAACAGGTATAAACGATGAAGGGCTTTATGAAAGAATAGCAGATGACCTTGTGCAGCATAAAATTGACAGGGTGATCGGCATAGGGTTAAATATCTCAAAATACCTGAAGTTTGAAAATGAAACAGCGATTTATACAATTCAGAACGAATTTTATCCGTCAACTGAAGATTTCATTTCACGATTTCGTTTTTCAGATTTCAGAGATGAAGTGATACTGGTAAAAGGTGCCCGGATCTTTTCTTTTGAACAGATCATTCAATTGCTTGAATTAAAAGTTCACCAGACAGAGTTGGAGATAAACTTAAACGCGGTGGCACATAATCTTCAGCAATATCAAAAATTACTGGAGCCGTCTACAAAACTGATGGCAATGGTAAAAGCGTTTGCTTATGGAAGTGGTGGTGCTGAAATTGCCAATACTTTACAATATCATAAAGTAGATTACCTGGGCGTGGCTTATGCGGATGAAGGAACGGAATTACGCAAAGCTGGCATCACATTACCAATGATGGTAATGAATGCAGAGAATGAAACTTTTGAAACTCTTATAAATAACCGGCTCGAACCTGTTATTTTTTCTTTATCTATGTTGAAGTCTTTGGATGGGTTTATTAAAAGAGAAGGAATAAAAAATTACCCTGTGCATCTTGAAATTGAAACCGGCATGAATCGCCTTGGCTTTGCGGTTCAGGAAATGGATAAGTTAGCCAGGGAAATAAAAGCAACTTCTTCTTTTAGAGTTCAATCTGTTTTTTCACATCTTGCGGCAAGTGAAGATGTGATGCAGGATGAGTTTACCAGCAGGCAATATGATCTTTTTCTCAATGCATGTTCTATTTTAGAAAAAGGCATCGGGTATAATTTTCTTCGTCATATCGCTAACTCAGCAGCTATACTTCGTCATCCACAAATGCAGCTTGATATGGTTCGTTTAGGCATCGGGCTTTATGGAATTGATAGTTCTTCTTCTGGCAAACTTGATCTTGAGCCTGCGGCAACTTTAAAATCTACAGTTGCTCAAATAAGGAATTTAAAAGCCGGCGAAACGGTTGGATATAATCGCAAAGGAATCATCGAAAAGGATGCTGTGATCGCAACGGTTAGCATTGGTTATGCTGACGGCTTTAACCGAAGGCTTGGAAATGGCGCCGGAAAAGTTGGGATAAGGGGTCAACTTGCGCCGGTTATTGGTACAGTTTGTATGGATATGGTTATGGTTGACGTCACTGGTATCCCCGGCGTAAAACAAGGTGATGAGGTAATAATCTTTGGTAAAGAAATTTCCATACAAGAACTTGCTAATTGGGCCGGCACAATTCCATACGAGATAATGACCGGTATTTCGGAAAGAGTAAAGAGAGTTTATTATGAGGAATAAGCTTTAATTGCAAATTATTGGAATGACATTTATGACTTATTTGACTTAGAGCCTTCCCCCATTCTGCTTATATTTGCCCACTAAATCCTAATTGGTGAAACTCAAGCATGTAATCTTAATTATTGCCATAATAATCATCATAGATCAGGTTTTAAAAGTTTGGATTAAAACGAATTATCATTTTGGTGAGGCTAATGAAATTACACCATGGTTTCACCTGCATTTTATTGAAAACCCTGGCATGGCATGGGGTTGGAAATTTGGGAATGAAACCGGTAAAATTGTTCTGACTCTTTTTCGACTTGCTGCTGTCATTTTCGGTACATGGTACCTGGGTAGAATTGTAAAAAATCATTATCACAAAGGGTTTATTGTTTGCGCATCGCTAATCTATGCCGGTGCATTAGGCAATCTTATTGATAGTATGTTTTACGGAATGATCTTCGATAAAGGTTATGTCTTCGTTCCGGCAATAAAAGACTACCAGTCATATTCCGGAATTGCTTCTCTTTCTACCAACGGTTACTCATCTTTTTTACATGGATGCGTGGTAGATATGCTTTACTTCCCCATTTTTGATACCACGCTTCCAAAATGGGTTCCGTTCTGGGGCGGTGAACAGTTTGAATTCTTTAGCCCGATCTTCAATATTGCAGATGCATCGATCTCTGTTGGTGTCATCACTCTTTTGCTATTTCAAAAGCGATTTTTCAAACGAAAAAAGACGGAGGAAACTTTCGCATCTATTGAAACCAGTGCAGATATTAGTGATAAAGTGCAGGTACAGTAAACCATTCCGTTTAGCACAAGTCTCACCCACACAATGAGAAAAAAACATTATTTTCATACTCCAAATATCACCTCATGAAGACTTTAATTAAAATCTCGTCTTTGCTGATCGTTACCTCAGTCATTTTCATGGCTTGTCAAAAGGAGACAAGTTTTGAACAAGGGACTTCTACGGCTTCTGTAGGTTCACTTTCAGTTGATGCTTCTGGTAATTGCCTTGGAGCTGTTGTTTCAGGCACTTATATGAAAGACACTGCTATTAAATCTTCAAATTATGTTGATGTGAGTGTAAAGGTTGATACCGTAGGTACTTATGTAATCTCTTCGGATACAGTTAACGGATATTATTTTAGAGGGACTGGCTCATTTTCAGCTACAGGTACACAAACTGTACGCCTGGCTGGTGGTGCGAAGCCATTAGCCATAGGTACGAATAATTTTAGGGTAACATATAATGGTACTGTTTGCGATTTTACTGTTACTGTAACAGCCCCGCCGCCACCAGCGGGAGGTAGCGCCGCATTTACAATAGCTTGTACCGGAGCAACACCGGTAGGTACTTATGTAGCAGGAACAGCACTTACTAGTTCAAATACAATTACACTTAATGTAAATGTAACTACTGTTGGTACCTGGAGCGTAACGACCTCACCTGCCGTCAATGGAATTACATTTAGTGGGACAGGAACATTTGCAACAACAGGAGCCCAAACAATTACATTATTAGGAAGTGGGACACCAACAGCTGCGGGCACACATACATTTACAGTAACTGGCGGAGCCGCGACTTGTACATTTCAATGTACTACTACAGCGGTTGCCATCTCAGATTATTTTCCACGTACTACGAACAGCAACTGGAGTTACCAGTTTGATGATGTTTTTAATGATTCATTATTAACAAAAGTTATTCCGCAAACTCTTTCAGCAATCGGAAATACGTACAATATTTTTATGTCAACCTATGGTACTACACCAGGGTTTGATTCAACACTTACTGATCAATATGCGAGTTATTACAGAAGATCCGGTGCTGATTATTTTGAGTGGATCGATATGGGTTCATATGTTGGCATGACTGCTCCACTATGGATGGAATATACTTTTCTGAAAGATAACCAGGCTGTTGGTGGTACCTGGCAGTCGCTTCCATTTACAGGACAAATTGCACCACCAGCACCAGCTCCGCCTTTTACGGCTACTTTAAGATGGGAATTTACTATTGTTCAACAAAATGGAAACCTTATGATTGGCTCAACAAATTACACGAATGTTATCCAGGTAAAACAGGAGTTAAAACAACAGGCAGGAACAAGCTGGACACTTGTAGGATGGTTTGATTCTTATTATGCAAAAGACAAAGGCCTTATTAAGCAGGACCTGTATGATAATTTAAACGCTTTACAATACGAGCAGGATGTAAGAAGGCTGGTTATTTATTGATCAAAGATTTTATACAAGAAAGTCCCGCTGGTGCGGGACTTTTTGTTTTATTAGCTCAGGGTTTTATTCATAACTGGCAAACCAATCACTATCTCTTTCTTCTACATTGTCCGGCTGGTTTTGTTTATTTAAATTTTGTAACAATCTCACCTCGTCCTTTTTAGAATAAGGATTGACCATCGGAAGAATCTTCAAACCTTCTGCATATTTCTTTTTGCTTTTAGGATTTGTATAAATATGGAGGTAAGATTTTTTTTCAGATTCCTGTTCTTTTATAACCTTAAGTGGATAGGCGGAAAAATAAAAGTTGGGCTGGCCTTGGCTTTTCATAGTGGATGGATTTTTAAGTAAAAGTTTCATAGCATATTGGAAACGTTAAATTATAAATTTTATGGTGTGACTCATAGGTAATTTTTAAATAAAAAGCGGGGAAATCTACCCCGCTTGTCAACGTATATTTTCTTAATTTTCTTTTTAATTGAGTTTTCCAACCATATTTTCTGGTTTTACCCATTCATCAAATTGCTGAGGAGTAACATAACCCAATTTCACTGCCATTTCTTTTAATGTTGTTCCTTCTTTGTGTGCTTTTTGTGCAATTTCTGCCGCTTTATAATAGCCAATTTTTGTGTTCAATGCTGTTACCAGCATCAGGCTATTATCAACATGCTTTTTAATATTTGCTTCAATGGGTTCAAGCCCGACTGCACATTTATCATTAAAAGAAACACAGCCATCACCGATCAATCTTGCACTATGCAGAAAATTATAGATCATAACTGGTTTGAAAACATTCAACTCAAAATGACCGGTAGCACCGCCAATATTAATTGCCACATCATTACCCAACACTTGTGCAACGATCATTGTCAACGCTTCGCATTGTGTTGGATTTACTTTCCCTGGCATGATCGAAGATCCGGGTTCATTATCAGGAATAAAAATTTCTCCAATGCCACTGCGTGGGCCGCTTGAAAGCATCCGGATATCATTTGCAATTTTCATTAAGCTCACTGCAACTGTTTTTAATGCACCATGTGCTTCCACGATCGCATCATGCGCAGCCAATGCTTCAAATTTATTTTCGGCAGTAACGAATGGCAAGCCGGTAAGTTTTGCAATATGCTTTGCAACATTCTCGGAATAACTAGCCGGTGTATTTATGCCAGTTCCAACTGCGGTTCCACCCAAAGCCAATTCACTTAAATGTGATAGGGTGTTTTTAATTGCTTTTAATCCATGGTCTAATTGAGAAACATAACCACTGAATTCCTGTCCAACTGTAAGTGGAGTAGCATCCATAAAATGCGTACGGCCGATCTTCACCACTTTCATGAACTGTTTACTTTTTTCTGCTAGTGTATTTCTTAGCTTTTCAATTCCCGGGATCGTTGTTTCAATTAAAATTTTATAAGCAGCAATATGCATGGCAGTCGGGAAAGTATCATTTGAAGATTGCGATTTATTTACATCATCATTGGGATGTAAAAATTTTTCTTTGTCGGAAAGGTTTCCTCCATTGATCACATGACCACGATAAGCCACTACTTCGTTTACGTTCATATTACTTTGTGTGCCACTTCCTGTTTGCCAAACTACCAATGGGAAATATGCATCAAGCTTTCCTTCTAATATTTCATCACAGACTTTTCCGATCAGGTCAGATTTTTCTTTGGGTAAAACACCAGCTTCAAGATTTGTAATGGCTGCCGCCTTTTTTAAATAAGCGAAAGCTTTTATGATCTCCTTGGGCATGCGATTGATATCTTGTGCTATCTTAAAATTATCTATACTGCGTTGAGTTTGCGCCCCATAATACGCATCCACCGGAACCTTTACCTCTCCCATTGTATCTTTTTCTATCCTGTAGTCCATATAATTTATTTGATTTTGAAATATCGGCGCAAAGGTAAGTCAATGCGGCAAACGGTTGCGTCAATTTTAGATTGGTTCAGGCCAATACTTTACTTTTAGCGCCAAATCTCAGCATTGTTTTATGAAAAATCTTAGTGCATTTTGCTTGTTGTGTTTAACGATTAATTTATCAGCACAAACCTATCAGCCAAATTGGGAATCGCTTGATAAACGTCCTACACCACAATGGTTCAAGGATTCAAAATTTGGCATCTTTATTCATTGGGGCGTTTATTCAGTACCGGGCTGGAGTACAAAAGGAAGTTATGCAGAATGGTACCAGCAAGGTTTGCAAACAACAGACACGGCAAGACAAAAGTTTCACAAAGCAAAATTTGGAAACAGGACTTATTATGATCTTGCCAATGATTTCAAAGCGGAATTATTTAATCCTGATGATTGGGCAAAATTGTTCGAGGCATCCGGAGCAAAATATATTGTGCTTACATCAAAACATCATGACGGGTTTACATTATGGCCAAATCAAAACGCCAATAAAACGTGGGCCTTTCCATGGAATGCAAAAGATATTGGTCCCAAACGAGACCTGATCGGTGATCTTTTTAAAGCGGTTCGTAAAACTTCTGTGCATGCGGGAATGTATTATTCATTGTACGAATGGTTCAATCCTCTTTGGAAAAGTGATCCGAAGAAATATGCAACTGAACATGTATGGCCACAAATGAAAGAGCTCATCAATAATTATCAGCCGGAAGTTTTTTGGACAGATGGAGATTGGGATGCGCCGGCTGAAACATGGAAGAGCCAGGAATTTCTCTCATGGTTATACAATGAAAGCCCGGTAAAAGATAAAGTGATAGTGAATGATCGCTGGGGTGCGGGAGTTCGTTTTAATCATGGTGGCATTTATACACCCGAGTATCAACCTAATCTTGATTTTGAAGATCATGATTGGGAAGAAAGCCGCGGTATGGGATATAGCTATGGTTATAATCGTGAAGAAGATGCCTGGGATTATAATTCTACCCAGTCATTGGTAATTGCGTTAATTGATAAAGTAAGTCGTGGAGGAAATTTTTTACTGGATATCGGTCCTGATGAGCATGGGAAAATTCCACCGATCATGCAGGAACGTTTATTGGAAATGGGAGAATGGTTGAATATAAACGGAGAGGCGATCTACAATACAAGAAAATGGAAAACGCCATTTCAATGGAGTGATGGAAAGAAAGATTGGAAAGGTCAAGGTGATGCTATGTTAAAGCTGACTGTTGAGCCTGATCCCGGTTATGCAGTAAAAGAAGTTTTTTATACTTACAAACCCACAAGCAATAATTTATTCGCCATTTTTCCAAAGTATCCTGATAATAGAAAACTTGTTTTAAAAGATGTAACGCTGTCGGCGGAAGCTAAGATCAGTTTTCTTTCTACAAAAGAAAATTTGCAATGGAAACAAACGGGAGCAAATGTTGAGATCAGTTTACCGGAATATAATCCTAACAAGATAAGATCACCTTATGCTTATGTAGTGAAGATCGAAAATTTTGGCAGATACGCATCAAAACCAGAAGTAAAGGCCGATTATTCAAAGAATGTAATGAAGCCAACTGTGATCATGAATGCAGATATGACAAATGTAATTTATTATACGACTGATGGGTCCAATCCGGATCGGTCATCTATTTTATATAAAGGTCCGTTTATGGCAGAAAAAACAATGACCATAAAAGCCGTTACAATGAAGGGCGGTTCATCTGAAAGTTCTCAGGAACTAATTCCAAGTGCTATATCCACAAAAGAAATAAAAACATATGAATGGAAGAATGCAATAAAGCCTTCAAATGCAAAACCCGGTATCGCATATCGATATTTTGAACCAAAAGGAAAAATTGATCTGAGTTCTATTAATAATAATCCAACATCAACTGGTATAGCAGATATACTTTCAAATAATAAGAAGCAACGCACTGATAAGTTTGCATTTGAATTCACTGGCTATATTAAAGTGGAGAAAGATGGCATTTATACTTTCTTTACTGATTCAGATGATGGCAGCATGCTTTATATAGATGATGAAGAAATAGTGAATAATGATGGCGATCATGGCAACGTAGAGAAAAACGGGAAAGCAGCGTTGAAAAAAGGTTATCATAAAATAAAAGTTCTTTACTTTGATAGTGGCGGCGGCAATTCATTAAAAGTTTCTATGCAATCAGAAGGCGGAAAGAAAGAAGTGATACCAGCGGCTTTATTATTTCATTAATCAACCAGCTATATGAATCAAACCAGGAACTCTTTTCTTTTTGCTTTTATACTTGTCACCAGTCTTTTTTTTCTCTGGGCTTTTTTGCATAATACAAATCCCATACTGATCCCTCACTTAAAAAAAGCTTGCCAGCTTAGCGATACACAATCATCTTTCATTGATCTTGCTGTTTATCTTGGTTATTTTTCTATTGCCATTCCGGCAGGATTAGTGATGCATAAATATGGATATAAGAAAGGAATTATAATTGGATTATGTCTTTATGCAGCAGGTGCATTATTATTCATACCTGCAGCATCAGGTAGAACATTCGGTTTATTTCTTGCAGCATTATTCATACTTGCTTCTGGTGCTACCTTTCTTGAAACTGTTGCGAACCCATACATCTCAATATTAGGGCCGAAAGAAACTTCGGAACAGCGATTAAATTTTGCGCAATCATTTAATGGGGTTGGGGCATTTGTAGCTCCGCTTATCGGCGGTAAATTTATTTTATCCGGAGTTGAGCATACAAAAGAAGAGCTGAATCAAATGGCTGCGAATGGGACACTCAATGCATACTTGCAATCGGAGGCTGACACTGTAAAAATTCCTTATTTAATAATTGCAGCGGTTGTGGTCATCGTTACTATCGGTTTTCTTTTAACCAAATTACCAGAAGTAAAAGAGTCAGATTCAGCTGATGCACATACAGGTTTTTCATTATCAGTCCTGCGTCATCCTCATGTGCGTTGGGCGGTTGTTGCACAATTCTTTTATGTGGGTGCTCAGGTTGGAGTAGGTAGTTTCTTTATACGTTTTTCAAAACAGGTAATGGACCTGGGTGAAAAGCCAGCATCTTATTTATGGGGATCGATCGCCATGGTCGGATTTATGGTTGGTCGTTTTGCAGGAACATTCCTTATGAAGTTTATTAAACCGCAAAAGCTATTGCTCATATATGCAGTCATCAGTATTCTTTTACTTGTTATCGCATTAAATACACATGGCAAGGTTGCTGTTTATGCAGTTGCAGCCGTTCCATTTTTTATGTCGATCATGTTCCCGACAATTTTTGCTTTGGGTATAAAAGAATTGGGTGAAGAAACAAAAATGGCATCCTCGTTACTGGTCATGGCAATTGTTGGTGGTGCATTAGCCCCGGTATTGATGGGAGCAATTTCCGATTATACCGGCAGCATGCAAAAAGCCTATATCATACCTTTACTTTGCTTTATTGCAGTAGCATGGTTTGCATGGCGAGGTTATAAAATAAAACAAATAAATGTTTCGTCTTAATAACAAAATTGCAGTGATCACTGGTGGCGGTAGTGGTATCGGGAAAGCTATTGCAAAACTTTTTGCAAAGCAGGGCGCCACTGTTCATATTTTAGAATGGAATACTGACAGTGCAAATGAAACTGCCCATGAGATCAAAAAAAATGACGGTAAAGTCTTTGTGCAAAAATGCAATGTTGCAAACCAGAACGAAGTGCTTGCAATTTTTGAAAGCATTGGCGCAACTAATATCCTTATCAATAATGCTGGCATTGCCCATATAGGTAAGGCGGATAATACTAAAGAAGAAGATTTCGATAGGGTAATGTCGGTAAATGTAAAAGGCGTTTATAATTGTATTCATGCCGCAATACATCAATTAAAGAAAAACGGCGGGGGTTGTATTATCAATATGGCATCTGTCGCAGCACATGTTGGTATACCTGATAGGTTTGCGTACAGCACAACAAAAGGAGCAGTGATGGCAATGACATTAAGTGTTGCAAAGGACTATTTACAGGAAAACATTCGCTGCAATTCTATTTCACCGGCAAGAGTGCATACGCCATTTGTAGACGGGTTTTTAAAAAATACATATCCTGGTAAAGAAGAAGAGATGTTTGAGAAACTTTCAAAGACGCAGCCGATTGGTAGAATGGGAACGCCAGATGAAGTTGCAGCACTTGCATTATATCTCTGCAGTGATGAAGCCTCTTTTATTACGGGATGTGATTACCTTGTTGATGGCGGGTTTGTTAAACTCAATAATTAGAACCACGATTAATATGATTACAAGGATTAAGAGGAAATTTAACACACAAAGAATAATAACAATGTATAAATTCTTATTTGTTGTACTATTCATGACAAATGTTTCTTTAGCAGAAGCGCAATCTGAATATACACCTACATCTGAAAATCTTGCAGCCAGGAAACAATTTCAAGATAATAAATTTGGTATGTTCATTCATTGGGGTGCATCAAGTGTACTTGGTGCAGGCGAATGGGTAATGAATATTAAGAATATTAAAGTGGATGAATATACAAGGCTAATACAAATTTTTAACCCCCAGAACTTTGATGCCGCTAAATGGGTAGGGATAGCGAAAGCCGCTGGAATGAAATACATCACGTTTATTACCCGCCATCATGATGGATTCAGCAATTGGGATACAAAACAATCTGACTGGAAGATAACAAACACACCTTATCACAAAGATGCATTGAAGCAGCTTGCCGATGAATGTCATAAACAAGGCATGAAGCTTTTCTGTTATTATTCATTGCTTGATTGGTATCGCAGCGATTATCAGTATGAGACCGGGAGAACAGGCAAGGGAACAGGAAGAACAGAGAAAAGTAATTGGGAAAACTATGTGAAGTTTATGAAGGCACAATTAACTGAACTTCTCACCAACTATGGAGAAATATCAGGGATTTGGTTTGATGGACATTGGGATCAGTTGGATAATGATCATGATAAAGGACAAGTATCAAAAGTAAACTGGCATTATGATGAGATATATAAACTCATTCACAGCCTACAACCGGCATGTTTGATCAGTAATAATCATCATTTGGCTCCAATTCCCGGTGAGGATTTTCAGGCTTTTGAAAAAGATCTGCCCGGACATAATACAACCGGATTCGGCGGCGCATCAGTTTCTGTATTGCCATTAGAAACTTGTGAGACAATGAATGACAGCTGGGGTTTTAATATCACTGACAGGAATTATAAGTCAGTAAAAAAAGTAATTCAATACATAGTGAAGGCGGCAGGTTATAATGCAAACTTTTTACTGAATGTTGGTCCGATGCCCGATGGAACTATTCAACCAGAATTTGCCGACACTTTAAAAGCAGTTGGTAAATGGATGGAGAAAAATGGACAAACTATTTATGGAACAAGAGGGAACATAATTCCGCCCAAGGATTGGGGAACGATGACCATAAAAAATAAAATGGTTTATATGCACATTCTCAGTAAGCCAGACAATCCTGCTTTTATTTTTATTCCTGAATTAAAAGAAAAGATATCAAAAGCTTTTTTATTGAACGGGAATAAGGAAATAAAATTCAAACAACAGCCTGAAGGAACTTTTATTTATATAGATGGAGTTGTGCTGGATGATATTGACACTATTATTCAATTGGATCTAAAATAAAAACTACAGATGAAACTGATTCGCTTTGGTGAAGCCGGCAAGGAAAAACCTGGTGTTATTATTAATGACATCTGGTTTGACGTTTCCGAATACATTCATGATTATGATGAAAAGTTTTTTGAGACTGATGGTCTGTCATTGCTCAAAACAATTATTAGTGAAAAAACTTTGAAAGAAATTTCAAGAGATATTCGTCTTGGTCCACCAATTGCAAGACCTTCCAAGATCATTTGCATTGGTTTGAATTATTCTGATCATGCGACGGAAAGTAAAATGCAGCTACCTCCTGAGCCAGTTATCTTTTTTAAAGCGACTACTGCTATTGTTGGACCAAACGATGATCTTGTTATTCCCAAAAACAGTAAAAAGACTGATTGGGAAGTTGAACTTGCATTTGTTATTGGTAAAAAAGCATCTTATGTTGATGAAGCTGTTGCATTAAATTATGTAGCGGGTTATCTTTTGCACAATGATTACAGCGAACGAGAGTTTCAATTAGAAAGAGCTGGTCAATGGGTAAAGGGAAAAAGCTGTGATACGTTTGCGCCGCTTGGACCTTTTTTGGCAACGCCAGATGAAATAACGGATGTAAATGATCTGCGGCTTTGGTTAACTGTAAATGGAACGATGATGCAAGATGGTAATACAAAGAATCTTGTTTTTAAAATCCCGCATCTTGTTTCTTATTTAAGTCAATTCATGACCTTATTGCCCGGGGATATTATTTCAACCGGAACACCGGCAGGCGTAGGACTGGGGCAGAAACCAGAACCAGTGTATATAAAACCAGGTGATGTGATGGAATTAGGTATCCATGGTTTGGGGAGTAGCAGGCAGAAAGCAGTAGCCTATAAAGAATAAATCATTAAACTAATGAATAGGTTTTGTCTTGCATTGGATCTGAAGGAGGATACCAAATTGATCGCTGAATATGAGGATTATCATAAAAATGTTTGGCCGGAAATAATCAAGAGTATTAAAATGTCTGGCATAGAAGTGTTAGATATTTATCGTACGGGCAACAGGATGTTTATGATCATAGAAGCGAATGAAGATTTTAGTTTTGAAAAGAAAGCGACGATGGATGCAACAAATCCCAAAGTTCAGGAATGGGAAAATCTAATGTGGAAATTTCAACAGGCATTGCCATGGGCAAAAACCGGTGAGAAATGGCTCTTGATGGATAAAATATTTGAACTACCATGATCATTGACACACATGTACATTTTTGGAAGTATGATAAGAAAAGAGATGCTTGGATCACCGATGATATGAAGATCCTGAAGCAGGATCATTTACCTGCGCATATAATACCCACACTTAAAAGAAACGGCGTTGATGGTTGTGTGGCGGTTCAGGCAGGACAGAGCGAATATGAAACACATTTTTTGGTTGAGCTTGCAAAAACACATCCTGAAATAAAAGGAGTTGTTGGATGGACCAACCTGCAAAGTAAAAACGTCGAAGAAAGACTTCAATTCTTTTCACAGTATAATAGCATCAAAGGCTGGCGTCATGTAGTGCAATCTGAACCTGATGATTTTTTATTAAAAGAAGATTTTCAAAATGGCATCAGGGCTTTAGTACCTTTTAATTACACGTATGATATTCTTATCTATCATTATCAATTGAAGCCGGCATTAGAATTTGTTTCAAAATTTCCAAAACAAAAATTTGTAATTGATCATTGTGCAAAGCCAGATATTGGGAAAAAGAATATTGATGAATGGAGGATTTTAATGAAAGAAATGGCACAGCATCCTAATGTTTACTGCAAGCTTTCGGGATTATTCACGGAAACAAAATGGAAGCAATGGAGTGCCGCTGATTTTTATCCATACCTTGATACAGTGTTTGAAGCATTTGGTGCAGACCGTTTAATGTTTGGAAGTGATTGGCCTGTTATGTTACTTTCTGGAATTTATGTGCAATGGAAAAGTTTGTTGGAGAAATACATGGAAAATTTTGTTGAAGAAGATAGGTTGAAAGTGCTTGGTGAGAATGCAATTTCATTTTATAATTTATAAGCATGAATTTGAATTTAAAAGGTAAGGTGATCATTGTTACAGGTGGAGCCAAAGGTATTGGGGCTGGGATTACCAAATCGTTAGCTGCAGAAGATGCAATACCCGTTGTTGTTGGCCGTGATGCAAATGATAATGATGCGATCATTAAAGAAGTTGGAGCTGGCTTCAGTCTAACTGCTGAACTTACTCATCCGGAAGCATGCGAAAATGCCATTAGGGTAACGATAGAAAAATTTGGAAGAATTGACGGGTTGGTAAATAATGCTGGCGTTAATGATGGTATAGGATTGGAAAAAGGAAATTATGAAGCCTTCATTGCATCGCTTCATAAAAATGTTGTGCATTATTATTTGATGGCTCATCATGCTTTGCCTGAATTGATAAAAAGTAAAGGTGCCATTGTTAATATTGGTAGCAAGGTTGCCGAAACAGGACAGGGAAATACTTCGGCGTATGCTGCTTCTAATGGTGGCCGTAATGCATTAACAAGAGAATGGGCGGTTGAATTATTAAAATATGGAATAAGAGTAAATGCAGTGATCGTTGCTGAATGCTATACACCACTTTATGAAAAATGGATAAAGACTTTGCCAAACCCGGAAGAAAAATTAAGATCGATCACTGATAAAATTCCATTGGGGAAAAGAATGACAACTGCTGAAGAGATCGCTGATATGGTTGTATTTCTTCTTTCTGAAAGATCAAGTCATACAACCGGACAATTAATTTATGTGGATGGCGGCTACACTCATCTTGACAGGTCATTATAAGAATTATTTAAAGACTATGAAAAAGATATTAATACTTTTTTTTCTTTTCTTGTTAGTCAATTCTATTCGGGCACAACAAGCCGAGAACATAATTATAATTACAACCGATGGTTTTCGCTGGCAGGAAGTGTTTAAAGGAATGGATTCGGCGATCGCCAATAATTCTAAATTTAACCAGGACGACAGCAGTTATATTTTTGAAAAATACTGGAACAATAATGAAAACGAAAGAAGAAAAAAATTAATGCCATTTTTCTGGAATACAATTGCCAATCACGGGCAGATCTATGGTAACAGGAAACTCGATAATAAAGTCAATAATGCAAATCCTCATTGGTTCAGCTACCCGGGATATAGTGAGATCATGACCGGTTTTGCAGATTCAACGATCGACTCAAATGAATTTCCACCCAATCCTCATGTTACGGTACTGGAGTTTTTAAATCAACAAGCAAAGTTTAAAAATAGAGTGGCCGCATTCGGTGCGTGGGATGCATTTGACAGGATATTAAATCAGCAAAGAAGTGGCCTCCCGGTTTTTTCTGCATTTGATACGATTGGCGGAAAAAATCCTACACTAAATGAGAAATTAATAAATACAATGATGCAGGATTCATATCGGCCATTTGGTAATGCAGAATGCCTTGATGTATTTACACATTATGCTGCGCTTGAATATTTAAAAACAAAAAAACCAAAAGTACTTTATATCTCTTATGGTGAAACCGACGAATGGGCTCATCATGGTTATTACCGTTCTTATCTTGATGCTGCTCATTTGGTGGACAAATGGATAAAGGAGATATGGACTTTTGTGCAAAGTGACCCACAGTATAAAAATAAAACGGCCATATTTATTACTACCGATCATGGTAGAGGGGATATAAATAAAGAGGAATGGAGAGATCATGGTAGTGGGATCGCTGATGCCTATCAAATTTGGTTTGCAGTAATGGGCTCCAACATTCCTTCATCCGGCGAACAAAAGAATAATGTTCAGTTATTCCAGGATCAGTTTGCACAAACTATTGCAAAACTTTTAGGAGTTACATATAAAGCAAGTCATCCTATTTCACCAGAAACAAAATCTGTACTTAAGAAATGAAAAAAATATTTTTTTATTTGTTGCTTTTCTTTTTTTCCGTAACTCTCCGGGCACAGGTAAGTAAAACACCTTTACCAACAAAGCAGCAGCTTGCCTGGCATGAAATGGAATATTATTTCTTTTTTCATTTTGGGCCAAACACTTTTACTGATAAAGAATGGGGTCATGGTGATGAACCGGAAGATATTTTTAATCCAACTGATCTCGATTGCAGGCAGTGGGTAAGAATTGCTAAACAGGCGGGAGCAAAAGGAGTGATCATCACTGCAAAACATCATGATGGATTTTGCTTATGGCCGAGTAAATATTCCACGCATACAGTTCGTGAAAGTAAATGGAAGGATGGGAAAGGTGATGTGTTGAAAGAATTATCACAGGCGTGTAAGGAGTACGGTTTAAAATTCGGTGTATATATTTCTCCATGGGATCGTAATCATCCAAAATACGGAACGCCGCAATACAATGATGTATTTGTAAATATGATGAAAGAGATCTTTACAAATTATGGGCCCATTTGGGAATTATGGTGGGATGGTGCTAATGGTGAAGGTCCGAATGGAAAAAAACAAGTTTATGATTGGGACAGATTTAAGAAAACCGTGAAGACACTTTCTCCAAATACAGTAGTGTTCAGCGATGTGGGTCCGCATATAAGATGGGTGGGAAATGAAAAAGGAATTGCCGGAAAAACAAACTGGAATTATCTCGATACTGCAGGATATACTGCGGGAGCAGGGGCCCCATCAACCGATACATTAAACACCGGCAATGCATTTGGAAAAACCTGGATACCGGCAGAGTGTGATGTGAGCATCAGGCCGGGATGGTTTTGGCATGCAAATGAAGATAGCAAAGTGAAGAGTGGTGAACAGTTATTCGATCTCTATTTAAAATCTGTTGGTCGTGGTTCAAATCTTTTATTAAATGTGCCGCCAGACAGAAGGGGTTTGATCAATGAAAACGATTCCGTGGCATTGATGGCATTTAAGAAATTAAGAGATCAGAATTTCAATAATAACTTATTGTTGGATGCTAAAGCATATTGGGAAATAAATGAAGATGCATTTTTAAAAGACTCTATCAGTTATCATGCTTTAGATAAGAAAGGTTATGTGTACGGGATCAATCAACAGGGTTTTACTATACAACTTGCAAAAGCAACTGCTGTAAACTGTATTGTTTTGCGTGAAGCTATTCATCTTGGCCAGAGTATTGAGCGTTTTAAAATTGCGTTATTTAATAATGATCAGAAAATGGGTGAAATTACCGGGACAACCATTGGCAGAAGACGAATTCTTACTTTCCCTGTTAAAACAATTACTTCATTTAAGGTTTATATGATCGACCGCAAAGGAAATGATAATGTGAACAGAGTGGCGGCATATTTAATTGATGAGAGTCTGTTGGAAAAATAAATCCTGAATTCTTCGTTTTTAGAAGAGAGAATAAAAAATCTCCCTTATTTGACACCGTCCTGAAGACCATTGCAAGGCAAACTTCTTAACTTTAAGAATCTTAAATGCTGCCCTAAACGATGCTTCCTATAAAAAGATTTCTTGTAATATTTACTTTGATAATAGTCGGTGGTTTGATCTATTATTTTTCAAGCAGTTCAGAAAAGATAGATTACAATACACAGGTTAAACCCATCTTCAATAAAAAATGTATTGCCTGCCATGGTGGCGTTAAAGCAAAATCAAATTTCAGTTTATTATTCAGGGAAGATGCATTGAAACCAGCAAAGTCAGGAAAGTATCCTATTGTACCCGGTTATCCCGGAAAAAGTGAAATGATAAGAAGGATAACTAATAATGATCCTGACGAAAGGATGCCTTACAAACATGAGCCGCTCACAAAGGAAGAAATTTCAACTTTAAGAAAATGGATAAAGCAGGGTGCTGAGTGGGGCGAGCATTGGGCGTATGTTCCTGTAAAAAAACCGAAACTACCGGAAATAAAAAATAAATGGGTAAGAAACGAGATCGATCAATTCATTTATCAAAAATTAGATGAAGAAAAATTAAAGTCATCTCCTGAAGCAGATAAACCAACTTTATTAAGAAGGGCAAGTCTTGATCTCATTGGCATGCCTGCAGAAGAAAGTATTGCAAAAAAATATTTGAATGATAATAGTGATAAGGCCTACGAAAATCTTATCGACAATCTGCTTTCATCAAAAAGATATGGCGAAAAATGGACATCGATGTGGCTTGACCTTGCCCGCTATGCCGATACAAAAGGTTTTGAAAAAGATCCGGGTAGAAATATCTGGCCTTATCGCGACTGGCTGATCAATGCATTTAATGAAGATAAACCGTACGATAAATTTTTAATGGAGCAACTAGCGGGTGATCTTTTACCAGATCCTACCGATGCACAATACATTGCTACCGGCTTTCATCGCAATACAGTTACCAATGACGAAGGCGGAACAGATAATGAAGAATACAGAACGGCAGCTGTGCTGGACAGGGTAAATACAACATGGACCGGGCTGATGAGTACAACATTTGGTTGCGTACAATGTCATAGTCATCCTTATGATCCTATTCGTCACGATGAATATTATAAGTTCATGGCATTTTTTAATAATAGCCGTGATGTTGATTCAGAAGAAGATTATCCATTGCTTCGTCATTATGAAAAAGAGGACAGCATTGAAGCATTGCGAATAAAAGAATGGCTTTTCCAAAATGCAACAAGTGCAGAAGCAAAAAAATACTATGCATTATTAAAAACATGGGAACCCTCGATCATTTCCTTTGAAAGCACAGATAAATATGATAACTGTGAATTAAGAGACACTAAACGGCTGGTAATAAGAAAACGGTCAACTTTCAGAATGAAAGAAGTCAATCTTTCAGATAAAACTTATTTTTTATTCAGGTACAAAGGCTATCCCAAAGATGGTGTTTGGACAATTCATCTTGATAGCCTGAATGGACCAGTATGGAAAGTGATCAATGTGCCGGAAACAAAAGGTGAAAGCAAGATCTTTGGTGTAGATGTTGAACCTGTAACTGGTAAACATGATCTGTATTTTTCTTATTTCAGTAAAAAATTAGAGAAAGAAGATTTTACCTCATTGATACTTGATTGGTTTTATTTTGGACAACCATTTCCGGGGAAAAACAATCCGGGATATGACAGTACTTACAGCAGTTTCATGAGATTGTTGAATAAGCCGGTAAAGACAACGCCGGTCATGTTTGAGAACTCAACTGACCTAACAAGAGAATCAAATGTTTTTGAGAGAGGCAATTGGCTGGTGAAAGGAGATAAAGTAGAACCAGATGTTCCGAAATTATTTCAACCTATTCAAAAAAATGGAAGAAAGAACAGGTTGGATCTTGCATTGTGGTTGACTGATAAAAGGCATCCTTTAACAGCAAGAACAATGGTGAATCGGTTATGGGAACAAATTTTTGGAAATGGAATTGTAGAAACACTGGAAGATTTTGGATCGCAGGGAATGACTCCGACACATAAAGAACTGCTCGACTGGATGGCATGGCAGTTTATGAATGATTATAATTGGAGCATAAAAAGGATGATAAAAGAAATGGTAATGTCTGCTACTTACAGGCAGCAATCAAATGTAAATGATGAATTGCTTCAAAAAGATCCATATAATAAATATTATGCAAGAGGACCACGAGTAAGATTATCTGCAGAGCAGGTGAGGGACCAGGCTTTATGTATTAGCGGTTTGTTGAGTAATAAAATGTATGGCCCCGGTGTAATGCCTTTTCAGCCGGAAGGGATATGGAATTCACCTTATAGCCCGGCACAATGGAAACAAAGCAAGGGAGAAGATCAATATCGGCGTGGCATATATATTTACTGGAAAAGAACTGCCGCCTATCCTTCAATGACCACATTTGATGGAACATCAAGAGAAATATGCACGGCAAGAAGGATAAGAACAAATACACCATTGCAGGCATTGGTTACTTTAAATGATTCTGCTTATATTGAAATGGCAAGAAACTTTGCATATCGCCTGCAAAAAGAAACTGGTAGAAATGTCAATGATCAAATAAAGCGAGGGTATGAATTAGCAACTGGCCATGCAGCAGATAATAAAGACCTGGCGATATTATCAGCCTTATATAAAAATGCATTGCAAAAATTTAATTCGGATAAGGAAAAGGCTTGTGAAATGATAGGGGTGAATGATGAACATAATAACCCGGAAACGGCGGCGTTGGTAGTTGTTTGTAATGCTATTTTGAATTTGGATGAAGTGGTGACGAAAATATAAGCCCCCTGTCCCCCTAAAGGGGGAACTTAGATTTGATCAGCATTTTTAATTTGAAAGGCTCTTTATTATCAGAATATTCATTGCTCCGTAGGAGCAATATGTTGGTAGCCCCGGGTGAAACCCGGGGTAACAGATGTATGTTTTTATAAGAACCCCGTAGGGGTTCAACAAAAAGATGAATAGAATTCAAGAACGTACAAGTGAGTGACACAACGGACGATGATAAAAATTACAAAAGCTGATAACATAATTATAAATGACCCGAGACGAATTACATAACAAAAGATTATTTGAAGAAGCAAGACGAGAAGTGCTTCGTCAACATACCCGTCGCCATTTTTTAAAAGAAAGTGCAATGGGTTTGGGTGCATTGGCATTGGGTTCATTATTGAATAGTTGCGGAAGAGGCTCCTCTCATCAAACATCAAATATTTTATTTGACCCGGTAAATCCTTTGGCACCGCGACCACCAATGTTTCCGGGAAAAGCAAAGTCAGTTATTTATTTGCATATGGCGGGTGCACCATCACAATTAGAATTATTCGATTACAAACCCGAACTGGTAAAGCTTGACGGACAGGATTGCCCGCAAAGTTTGATAGATGGAAAAAGATTTGCATTCATTCGCGGGAAAGCAACATTGCTTGGCCCGCAAGCAACATTTGCTCAGCATGGTGAAAGCGGCTTATGGGTCAGCAATTATCTTCCGCATTTTTCAACCATTGTTGATGATGTGGCAATAATAAAATCAGTAACGACAGATCAATTTAATCATGCGCCAGCGCAATTGTTCATGCATACTGGTGGACCACGATTGGGTCGTCCGAGTATGGGCGCATGGGTAACCTATGGTTTAGGAACGGAGAATCAAAATTTACCAGGCTATGTTGTATTGACATCTGGCGGTAATGATCCTGACGCAGGCAAGAGTGCATGGGGTAGCGGATTTTTACCGAGTGTATACCAGGGTGTGCAATGCAGAAGTGAAGGAGACCCTGTTCTATTTATAAATGACCCTAAAGGAATGGATCGTGACCTGCGTCGTGCATCTATTGATGCGATCAATAAGATCAACCAGCATCAGCACGAACAATACAAAGATCCTGAAACATTATCACGTATCTCACAATACGAGATGGCGTATAAAATGCAGATCGCTGCGCCGGAAGTGATGAATATAAATGATGAACCGCAATATATCCATGACATGTATGGTACAAAACCCGGTGAAGTAAATTTTGCCAATAATGCATTGCTTGCACGCCGATTGGTTGAAAGAGGCGTTCGCTTTGTACAGTTATTTGATTGGGGTTGGGACAGTCATGGTACAGATGCGCAAACAGCAGTAGATATTGGTATGATAAATAAATGCCGCAAGACAGATAAGGCAATGACCGCACTGATCCTTGATCTTAAACAAAGAGGTTTGTTGGATGAGACATTGGTAGTGTGGGGTGGTGAGTTTGGCAGAACACCGATGCAGGAAAACCGCGAAGGAAAAACGGCGCCATTCAAAGGAAGAGATCATCATACTGATGCATTCTGTATGTGGATGGCAGGTGGTGGTATAAAGGGAGGCACTACTTATGGTGAAACAGATCAGATCGGTTATACAGTAGTAGAAGGGAAATTGGAAGTCTTCGATATTCAGGCTACGATCTTAAACCAGTTGGGGTTTGATCATGAGAAATTCACTTATGAATTCCAGGGTAGACCGTTTAGGTTAACGGATGTGAAAGGGAAAGTGATCCAGGAGATATTGGCGTAGATGAAATTTTCAATTCGTCATATTATGCTTTTAGTCGGGATCATTATGGTGATTGTTAGTTTTATTTTTTTTAGCAGGGAAGACAGTATTTATTTAAATATTCTTTTAACTGGATTAGTTCTATCAATTGTTGGATATGTTTTGATCCTTTTCAAAGAAAAAAACGTTAAACTAAAAATATTCTGGACACTTGTTGTTATCTGCGGGGTTGCTGTTCAGTATGTGACAGAGGAATTATTAATTAAGAAATCTTATGGCATTTTTATTAATAAAAATTATCAAGTTCTAGGTGAAGCAAATGAAATAATGAATTTCAAGGCTGATGGAATTTATAGTCTTGATTCTTTAGACTTACATATAGGCAAATTAAATGAATTAGAATTTTCGAAATTAAAAGCATTAAAGGAAAAGGCTGGGGTTCGATTTATTTCAAAAGGTGACGATAGAATCTTTTATTGCCTTAGTGAAACTATTGATATTTATAATGGTGTTTATTTTATTAATAAGATTCATGAAAATGGTCCTGACTTTAAACACTTAAAAGACAAATGGTATTATTAAATGGCAAACAGAAGAAAATTTTTGCAAACATCAGCTACTGCAACAGCAGCATTGATGTTTTCCTCTCTCGATAAAATTTCATCAGCAACTCAACCTTCTTTCACCATGAATAAGAATTACGAATTAAAAATAATGGCTACCAACTGGGGCTTTGATGGCAGCACAGATACTTTTTGCGCCAAAGTAAAAAAAGAAGGTTATGACGGGATTGAGATCTGGTGGCCTGCTGATGATAAAAAAGATGAGTTGTTTGCTGCATTAAAGAAACATGGTTTGGATGTTGGATTTCTTTGTGGCGGCTGGCAAAATGATCCGAAAGAACATTTGGACTATTATAAAAAAATGGTTGACGCAGCGGCAAAGCAAAATATTCAACGACCTCTTTACATTAATAATCATTCCGGCAGGGACCATTTTAGTTTTGATGATAATAAAAAATTTATTGAGCATACGCTTGCACTGGCAAAAGAAACAGGAATTACTATTTGTCATGAAACTCATCGTTCAAGAATTTTATATGCGGCTCCCGTTGCAAGACAATTCATGGAAAAGTATCCTGACTTAAAAATTACATTCGATGTATCACATTGGTGTAATGTGCATGAAAGTTTGTTGGCAGATCAGCCTGGTACATTAAATATGACATTGGATAGAGTGGAACATATTCATGCACGGATCGGTCATCCCGAAGGCCCGCAGGTAAATGATCCGAGAGCCCCGGAATGGGAGAATGCAGTGAAAGCTCATCTCGCATGGTGGGATAAAGTTGTAGAAAGAAAAAAGAAGAACGGCGAACGAATGACTTTTTTAACCGAGTTCGGTCCGCCGGATTATATGCCTACCATGGCTTATACAAGACAACCGCTGGCAAACCAATGGGAGATCAATGTATATATGATGCAACTATTGCGTAAACGATATAGCTAACCAATTATTAATTTTTAATTATTCATTATTAATTTATTGATGAACTTCTCCGAACTAATTGGTCGCTTCCATCCTTTGCTGGTCCATTTACCGATTGGTATTTTACTGATAGCAGCATTATTTCAATTGCTTGCACTCAAACCGAAATATGCATCAATGCATGCTGCTATAAGTATTGCGTTATTCTGGGGAATGATCAGCGCCATTCTTTCCTGCATCAGCGGTTACTTACTATCACTAAGCGGAGACTATGATGATGAATTGGTAGATACACATACATGGTTTGCGATAGCAACTGCATCTATTTCCATTATTGCATATTTCTTCAACCGTTGGGAAAATGAATTTGCCAAATGGGTAATACTTCTAATGGTTCCATTAATTTTTGTTACAGGTCATCTCGGCGGGTCGCTTACACATGGATCTGATTATCTTACTAAAGGGTTTTCAAAAGATAGTACAGCCGAAAAAGAGATCAAGCCAATTGCTGATGTACAGGAAGCAAATGCGTATGCAGATATAATTCAGCCAATATTTGAAAGCAAGTGTTATGGCTGTCATAATAAAAGCAAAAAGAAAGGCAAGCTAAGATTAGATGAACCTGAATTTATTTTAAAAGGTGGAAAAGATGGTGAAGTGATCAAGCCGGGCAATGCTGATGAAAGTGATATGATGAAAAGGTTGTTATTACCACGCAATGAGGAAGACCATATGCCTCCAAAAGAGAAGCCACAATTAAAAGATAATGAGATTGCATTGATACATTGGTGGATCGCAACAGGAGCTTCGTTTGATAAAAAGACAAAAGACCTGGAGCAGCCTGAAAAAATAAAACCGATCCTGCTTTCATTGCAAAAGGAAGTAAAAAAGATTCCGCCTGATGTGCCACAGAGTATGGTTGAGAAAGCAGATGAAAAAGCATTGCAAAAATTAAAGCAGAGAGGTATTGTGGTATTACCCGTAGCACAAAACAGTAATTACTTAACAGTCAATTTTATAACAGTTGATTCGATAACTTATAATGATATCGCTTTATTACAGTCTATAAAAAAGCAATTGGTTTGGTTAAATCTTAGCGGAAAGAAGATCTCAGATACTTTATTGACACCAATAGCACAACTTATAAATCTTACCCGTTTGCAATTGGACAATACATTGATAACAGATCAGGGACTTGCTTCTTTACGATCATTGATCAACCTTCAATATCTGAATCTTGTTGGAACGAAAGTGACAGAAAATGGGATCATGCAGTTGAAAGGCCTTTCAAAATTACAAGCCATATATATTTATAAAACATTTATCACTGCTTCAGAATGGCAGGCACTAAAAAGTAACTTTCCAAACGTAACTTTAGATACTGGTGGTTATTATGTTCCAATTCTTGAAACTGACACCACAATTGTAAAACCACCGGAGAAGAAGAATTAGCCTGCCTGCCGGTAGGCAGGTATTTAACGATTAATAATTAAAAATTGACAAGACTGCTCCACTTATTGTTATTTGTTTCAATAAATATTTTCGCACAACCTAAGACAAAACATAACCTTGTATTTGATACATTGGCTAAAAGGTGGGATGAAGGAATTCCATTAGGTAATGGTTGGCTTGGCGCATTGATCTGGCAAAAGGATAATAAAATAAGAATGTCATTAGATCGGGTTGATCTATGGGATGATCGGCCAATGCCTGAGATTGATAAGCTAAAATTTAATTGGGTAGTCGAGAAGGTGAAAATGAATCAATATGATTCGGTGCAGAAAATAGGAGATGAACCTTATGAAAAATATCCGGCACCTACGAAGATCCCCGGAGCTGCAATTGAGTTTGATCTTAATAAGATCGGTAAAGTAAAAAAAGTTTCACTTGATATTTCAAACGGGTTGAGCGTTGTAGAATTTGATAATGGAGTTAAGTTCAATAATTATATTCATGCAACACGCCAGGTTGGGTATTTTGGTTTTGAAAATATAGATGAGGACCTCATTCCTGAATTGATCATACCAAATTATAATGCAGGGAGCAATGGAAAAACAGGCAACAGTGTTTCAGGGCATGGTCTTGAACGACTTGGCTATGCAAAAGGAACTCTGAAGAAAGGGTTTGATTACATACTTTATCATCAACCTACATGGAAAAGCAATTATTATGAAGTACTGGTGAAATGGTATCATTTCCCCGGAAAAAAAATTATTGGTGAATGGACGATCACCAATAATAAACCAGCATCCCTACCTGCAATAAATGTATTGGTTAAAGAACCCACAGGATGGCCATCACATATTGACTGGTGGAATGATTACTGGAAAAGATCATCTGTTTCAATTCCTGATTCTATACTGGAGAGACAATATTATTTAGATATGTACAAGTTCGGTTGTGTTGCAAGAAGCAATACACCACCGATCTCTTTACAAGCGATATGGACCGCAGATGATGGAAGGTTGCCGCCATGGAAGGGGGATCTTCATCATGATCTCAATACTGAATTAAGTTACTGGCCTGGTTACTCAGGCAATCATCTTGATCTTACGGAAGGATTTACAAATTGGTTATGGAAAGTAAAAGAGGAGAATAAAAGATGGACCAAACAATATTTTGAGATTGATGGATTAAATGTGCCAGGTGTTTCAACTATTTCCGGTCAACCGATGGGAGGATGGATCCAGTATGCAATGTCGCCGACTACTTCTGCCTGGTTGGCCCAACATTTTTATTGGCAATGGATCTATAGTATGAATAAAAATTTTTTGACGGAGAAAGCTTTGCCTTATATCAATGATGTCTGCAAGTTTCTTGATCAGCTCACCAGCGATAGCGCCACGAAGAAATTGCCTTTGAGTTCTACACCGGAGTATAACGATAATAATATTAAGGCGTGGTTTCATAATTGGACCAATTATGACCTGGCATTAGTTAAAAATGCTTTTGAAATGTTATGGGCAGTCAATGAGAATCTAAAAAGAGAAAATGAATCTAGGTATTGGTTACTGCAATGGTCAGCGTTGCCTAAATTTAATTCAAACGAAACAGGCTTAACTATTGCTATCAATCAGGATCTGGAATATTCACATCGCCACCAAAATCATTTACATGCTATACATCCTTTGGGGTTATTAAACATGGAAGATTCCGTTGAAAAAAAAATTATTGAAAACTCTCTTAGTCATATTGAGAAAATGGGAACAAGACAATGGGTTGGTTATTCATTTGCGTGGATCGCTTCTATTTATGCAAGAGCACAAAATGGTGATTCGGCTGCAGCTAATTTGAAAAAGTTTGCTACAAATTTTGTTTCATCCAATAGTTTTCATTTGAACGGTGATCAGAAAGGAGGGCAATATGCTGATGCTACTTCTCGTCCGTTTACCCTTGAAGGGAATTTTGCATTTGCGCAGGGCATTCATGAAATGCTTTTGCAAAGCCATAAAAATTTTATTGAAGTGTTTCCTGCTATTCCAAAAGAGTGGAAAATTGTTGCTTTTAAAACTTTAAGAGCAGAAGGTGCCTTTCTTATTTCTGCAAAAAAAGAAAAAGGGGTAGTGCAGGAAGTAAAAATAAAAGCGGAAGCAGGAGGATTGCTTAGAATAAAACTTCCTTTTAAAACATGGATCAATACCGGTATCGATCGTACAGAGATAAAAGTAGTAAATGGTATTGCAGAAATGAAAATGAAGAAAGGGCAAATGATCACTTTCAAAAATGCATTTGAGTAAATTACTTTCTTTTAAAGCTTGCTTTTCTCTTTTCTAAAAATGCGGTAGTTCCTTCTTTCATATCTTCAGTGGCAAAACAATTTCCAAATTCTTTTATTTCCAACTCAAAGCCATTTGTTGTTTCATCATAAACTGCATTCGCTGTCGAGATACATGCTGCAACTGCTAATGGTGCTTTACTGTTTATTGTTTCAAGAATTGCTTTTGCTTTCGTCAATAACTCTTCTTGTTTAACTACATAATTTACCAGGCCATATTGCAAAGCAGTATTTGCATCGATCATGTTTCCACTCATTAATAATTCCAATGCTCTGCCTTTTCCTATTAACTGAACTAATCTTTGCGTACCACCATAACCTGGTATCAAACCTAAATTCACTTCGGGTTGACCAAACTTTGCATTTTCACTTGCAATACGAAAATGACAGGCCATTGACAATTCACATCCACCACCGAGAGCAAAACCATTGACCGCTGCGATAATTGGTTTGTTGCAACGCTCAATTTTAAAAAAAATATCTTGGCCTCTTTTGGCCATTTCCATAGCTTGTTCTTTGCTATAATTACTGAATTCTGAAATGTCAGCGCCGGCAACAAATGCTTTAGGTCCTGCGCCTGTAATAATAACCGATCTTATTTCAGGATTTTTTTCAATGTCATTCAATGCATTATCAAGATCAGTGAATACATTTTTGTTTAAAGCATTTAATTTATCAGGGCGATTGATCGTAATAGTTAGAACATTATTCTCAATTGAGCTAAGCAGTGTTTGATACATCAGTAATTTTTTTCAAAAGTAGGGATAAAAGAAAAAGCCGCATCAATGATGCGGCCTTCTTAAACCGTCCTCTATTTTTTTTAAGTGTTATTCGTTTAAAAAGTAAGTGCAAATATTAGGCCTGATTTAAGTCAATAGCTCTGACCATTGCTAAGGGAGTGAACTTTGACGGTCAGATTGAGGGTGCCTGAGACGTAGAATAAAATTCATTGTCTGTTTATAATATCTTCATGTTATGACTTTACTTCAGGTGATCACTTATATCGGAATATTTGTATTTGCATTGACAGGTGCATTTAAAGCAAGATCTTTTAAGATGGATATTTTCGGTGGTATAGTGCTGGCTTTTGTTACTGCTTATGGAGGGGGAACTCTCAGGGATCTGTTGATTGGTGTAAAACCAGTGAACTGGATCAATGATAATATTGCATTGATACTTGTATTTGCTGGGACTGCATTCACTTTTTTGCTCAAAGAAAATGTCAGCCGATTTAAGCGAACAATTTTTTATACCGATGCGATCGGTCTTGGATTGTTTACTGCATGGGGAATCGAAGTAGCATTAAGAAATGGATTGAATGATATTTATTCTTTAGTTATGGGAGTCATCACAGCTACTTTTGGTGGTTTGATCGCAGATATTCTATGCAGTGCAATTCCAAATTTGCTAAAAAAAGGAGAACTCTATGCTACTGCTTGTGCTGTTGGTGGCGGAATTTATTTATTGCTAAAGCATATACCGCTTGAATACAACATCAATCTTGCGGTTTGTGTAATTGTTGTCGTTGGTATTCGCATTTATTCAAAAAGAAAACGACTAATGCTGCCAGACATTTGATCATTGCTGCTGCTGTTGTTGCATTTCTAAATATCTTCTGTAAGAATTTGTTTGCGGGGCGAGGTTCTTTGTTTTATAAGTAAAAACGGGAGTCATCTTTTTTTCTTCTGCTTCTTTTTTCAATTGCCCGTTTTCAATACTTACCGAAACTTCCAGTGTATGTTCTGATGAGCCTTTATAAGTTCCTTTTACAGGAGTGCAATCACTGAAATTTCTTCCGATAGCTAACCGTACATGCCTGTCGTTGGCAATGCAATTATTTGTTGGATCAATCCCGATCCATCCATAAAAGGGAATGCATACTTCCACCCATGCATGTGTGGCGCCTTCACCACGCAGCTCAGAATCTTTTGGACAGATATAGCCGCTTACATATCGTGCAGGAATACCAACCATACGAAGCATCACCAAAAGTATATGAGCAAAATCCTGGCACACTCCGGCTTTCAATTTCCATATTTCACCAGCTCCCGTTTCCACTGTAGTAACACCTTTTCGGTATTCAAAATTATCATACACATATTTGGAAAGCAATTGAGAGGTATCAAAAGGTGATAAAGAAAGATCAACTAAATTTTTTATAACTGCCGCTACTTCATTTTCATATTCAAAATTTTCCAGCATCATAAAATCCATATAAGGAAACTGTTCCCGTGATTCACTTAGTTTTTCCCATTGTTCCTGTATTGAAAAATTTGTTTCGGGAAGAACTAAAGGAAGAATTTCAATTTCAATATCCGATTCAATGGTAAGCTCCGTAATGGGCCCTATTACAGAAAAAGTGCCTATACGGTTTCCAAAATAATCAACAAACTCTTCCACATCAGGTTTATGCGAAATATGCAGTTCATGTTTTTTTAAAACCTGCAATGTATCCTGGATAGGATAAAGCATTATCTGGTTGGCGCAATCAATAACCGATGATGCGTAGCGATAGCGGGTGATATGTTTGATATTGTAAAAAGTCATTACAGAAATTAAATTTATGAGTATCCAAAATAATATTGACTGAATGATTTTGATATTTCCAGCAACTCACGTCTTGTTTGCATCAGAAACTGTTGCAAATATTTTCCTTCATTCACTTCCATCCTGCTATATTTTACGTTGGTGGTAAGCCGACCTATTAAAAATTCAAGCTGGTCATAATTTTCCGGCAAGCTCTCTGTTTTTAATCGTGCAAAATAACGACTGATCTGTTCAAGACAATACACAACAGAATGAGGAAATAAATTGCTGTATAAAACTTGTTGCAGCACATGATCCGGTTGCATATTCCCACGGTAGGTTCTCATATAAAACTCGTAACCGGATAAGGAATACAGCAAATATCTCCACTGTGGCGCCTCATTTGGCAAATGAAGATTGTAATTCACTTCCGCCAGTTTTATATTTATCATATCGGCAGAAACGATAGTGCGTTCTAAAAATTTGCCAATGTTTAAAAAATTAAAACCTTCTTCACGACTCATCGTTGTATCAACAGTACCATGATATAACATGCCATGACGGATCAATGTATCCAACGCAGACAATGGATCACCAAACGATACTTGTTCCTGTATATTCCTGTCACGGATCAAATGATAGTATTCATTCAGGCATTGCCACACTTCTTTTGTAATATGATCCTGTACGGCTCTTGCATTTTCTCTTGCCTGCGTTATGTTATTAATGACCGAGCTATTATTTTCTTTATCATGCAGCAAATGTTCCATTACTTTTTGAGATGAAAATTCTAATTCATCAATTTGTCCCGGCTGCATATCGCCATACGTAAGCAATACCGATCGCCAGCTAAAAGCCTTCTCTTCACTTTGCGATGCGACATAGTTGGTCCGTAATAAACGCAACATACCATTGGTACGTTCCATATAACGTGCCATCCAGAAAATTGAATCAGCTACACGACTTAGCATATTATTTGCGAGGAGCATAGCGACGAAGCAATCTCCTCAATTTATTTTTTAATTTATGTTACCAGCTTCAGTAATACTTATCATCACCTCTTGCGTCGCACTCTTGTACTTCCAGTATTTCTATTCATCTTTTATCCACCCCAATTTGAAATTTTCTTTCGATTGAACTGCTTCCCCCGCCAGGGGGGATAGTGAGCTTTTCTTTTGTTGATCTTCTCTTGCTCAATAGACTTGGTATAGTTGAAGAGTGCGACGCAACAAAAGCTATATAGTAGTTATATAGCTTAGTACATAATAAAAAGATTCATTTAAAGAACTGTTCAATTCAACATTACTGATCAATCTAAGTCTCCCCTTTAGGGGGACAGGGGGTCACTTTCCCAACACCCATGTATCCTTACTGCCACCACCTTGTGATGAGTTAACCACCAATGATCCTTCACGTAGTGCAACTCTTGTCAACCCACCCGGCACAATATCAATTCCATCCGGACCATACAATGCATAAGGTCTTAGATCAACTCTGCGTGGTTGTAAAACTCCATTTATATAACAGGGCGATGACGATAAATTAATAATTGGTTGCGCAATAAAATTTCTCGGGTCATCTTCGATCGCAATTTTAAATTCATTCATCTGTTCAGGTGTTGCACTGTTTCCGATCAGCATTCCATATCCGCCCGACTGATTTGTTCTTTTGATCACCATGTTTTCCATATCAGCAAAAACCATCTTTCTATTTTCTTCAAGCGCCAATGGGTAAGTTGGAATATTTTTCAGAATAGGTTCTTCATTTAAATAATAGCGGATCATATCAGGCACATAAGCATAGATGGCTTTATCATCTGCAACGCCGTTTCCCATTGCATTTACAATACTTACATTTCCTTTTCTGTATGCCCAATAAAGTCCGGGCACACCCAGCATACTGTCAGGACGAAATACTAAAGGATCAAGATATTCATCATCGACTCTCCTGTAAATAACATCCACTCTTTTCAAGCCTTTCGTTGTTTTCATAAACACACGGTTATTATCTACAACCAGGTCACGGCCTTCTACCAGCTCAATACCCATCAATCTTGCAAGAGTTGTATGCTCAAAATATGCAGAATTATAAATGCCAGGAGTAAGCAACACAACTGTTGGTTCACTTGTTTGCCTGTTGGCAAGTGCCATCAGGTTTTTCAAAAGTAAATTAGGGTATTCTTTTACCGGCAATACATTATTACGAGGTAATTGATCGGGAAAAATTCTAAAAGTAATTGTTCGGTTCTCCAGCATGTATGAAACTCCAGATGGCGTTCGAAGATTATCTTCTAATACATAAAACTTTCCATCATTATCTCTTATCAGGTCAACACCTGAAACATGCGTATAAATATCATGCGGCACTTCTACGTTCACCATCTCACGTAAAAAATTGGGACAGGTATAGATCATTTTTGCAGGCACTATTCCATCTTTTACAATAAACTGCTGGTGATAAATATCTTTCAGAAAAATATTCAGCACTTTTAGTCGTTGTTTGATGCCTTCTTCGATCGTCTTCCATTCATCAGCCCGAATGATACGTGGAATAATATCGAATGGAAATATTTTTTCTATGCCTTCTCCACTATTATAAACAGTAAAGGTGATGCCCTGGCTCATGAAGAGTTTTTTTGCCAGCTCATCCCTGCGATTCAATTCATCTGCAGAAAGATCTTCAATATTGCCTACAAAATTTTTGTAAGCATCCCGCAAACCTTCGGATGCAAACATCTCATCCCAAACATTGGGCTGTACATGATATGAGTGTAAAAAAGAAGAATCCTTCATTCAAAATGAATTTACAAAAGAATTGATAAAAAAATCAGTGAAGCATTCGTTGAAGGGAAAATCAGAAAGGGCGGTGTTCTTTTACCCAGCTACTAATATATGATGCAATTTCTGAAGTAGGCGTGCCGGGAGCAAATAATTTTCCAACGCCGTCACCATTCAATTGTTTCATGTCATCATCAGGTATGATACCACCACCGGTCAACAATACATCATCCATCTCTTTTTCTTTCATAAGCTTCATCACTTTTGGAAACACGGTCATATGTGCGCCGGACAAAATGCTGATACCGATCGCATCAACATCTTCCTGCAAAGCAGCGTTCACTACCATTTCCGGTGTTTGGCGGAGACCGGTATAAATGACTTCCATACCTGCATCACGTAAAGCAGTTGCGATCACTTTCGCACCGCGGTCATGACCATCAAGTCCGACTTTAGCAACCAATATTCTGATGGGTCGTTTCATAAAATGATTTCATTTCAAAAATAAGCATTAAGTTAACGCATAAACTTACGCTTTAATTCAGCCACACCTTTTGTAATGATCCTGTTTAAAGAATCGTTACCATTCTCATATAAAAAAATCCTCATTCCATTCTCCCTGAAAAGTGGCATATTAATAGAATCTTTGATAGTCATTTTTTCAAATTGTTGAAAAACGACATCGTCTTTAGCCGGGACCTGGTGACCAATAAGAATTAAGTTTTTTATATCATACTTATCGGGCATCCAAAAAAGAAACGATGCATTATCACTGTATACTTCAGGCAAATCAGCTTCTTTTCGATAATAATTTAATGCCCCAGCCGAAAAATAGCCACGACAATAAACCAACGTTTTCATTTTTTGCTCCGGCGGTAAGCTATTATAAACAGCTCCGGCTTTCAATGCCATTTCTTTCCATCCCATCATATCAGCAAAATCTTGAGGCAGTGGATGCATCTCCTGATCTTCCCATTTAAAACTTCCTGTTTTACTTAAACCGGTTTTTTCATAATAATTAGCCAGTACTTCAGGTTTTGCCAATGGCATGATCAATGGCATCGCAAATACTCCTAATGCCAGTGGCAGAATGACCATTGCAAACCTTGTCCATCGTAATCGGATTTCAGTAGCTTTTTCCAATTGATAAGCACCAAAGGCAAATAAAACGGGATAGGCACCCAAGGCATAATAGTCTTTACCTCTTAAAACGATCAGTAGTGTAATTACAAATAAGTAAGTCCATGCGATAAAACGAAACTGTTTTCCTTGTTCTTTAAAGATCACAAATATCAATCCCGCGATCCAGATAAAAACACAAGGCAGGTTCATCATAATCTGACTGATAATAAAACCTAAGGCACTATTATACTTTAACTGTTCTTCCTGTAGTTCGTTCATATGGTTGACAACAGGAAAACGATGATCGTACTGCCACCAAATATTTGGAAGAAATATCAGCAAGCCGATCAAACAAGCAAAGTAAAAGTGCTTATTGAGAAATATTTTTCGTTGACGTGTAAATAAAATACCTGCAAGAATACTCAGCGTGTAAAATGCAACTGAATATTTACTCATCATAGCGAATCCCGCAGAAATGCCAAACACATAAAGCCATTTGTTTTGCTGAGTTTGAATAAAGCGAATAACGGAGAATACCATCAATGTCCAGAAAAATACATCAAGAAAGTTTGGCATGAATAAAAAGAACAAACGCATATAGCCATCAATCATAAAAGGGAGCCATCCCAGGAACAATGCAAACACTCTTCCACCTAAAGAAAGAATGATCCTGCCGACTAATAAGAACGTTAAAGCACCAAATAATGCGGGCCATATTCTTATCCAAAACATGCCGGCACCAAAAAAATTTGTGATCCATGCAAATACACTTAGCAGTGGAGGTACTTCCATGTAACCCCAATCCATATGATGTGCCTCTGCTAAGTATAAGTATTCATCACGGTGTGGTTGGTAAAAACTATTTTGCAGAAAAAAAGGAGCTATAAGTTTAACGATAGCCAGTATAAAAAGAAAATTTCTTGCTGACCTGGTTGACGACATAAGTTTCAAGATAATTATTTTCAGGGTATTTAATAAATTACAGTATGCAATACAGAAAATTTGGAAATACAGATCTGGTCGTTAGTGAAATTGGTTTTGGCGCCTGGGCTATTGGCGGCGGAGCAATGATCGGTGCCACGGCAATCGGTTGGGGAGATACAGATGATAATGTTTCGATAAAAGCCATTCATAGCGCATTAGATGCGGGAATTAATTTTTTTGATACGGCAGATATTTACGGATTAGGTCATTCGGAAGAATTGTTGGGTAAAACAATAGGTATTAAGAAGGATGTCATTATTACGACAAAAGTAGGCAACGTATCAAGAAATGATCAGTTCACCGTTGATTACTCTAAAGAATATATTTTAAAAGCTTGTGAAACTTCTTTGAAAAAGTTAAGAAGAGAAGCGATAGATTATTATCAACTGCATTCCGCAAGAATTCAACATTTGCAAAAGGGAGAATGCATCGCTGCAATGCAACAACTGGAGCAACAAGGGAAAATAAAACACTGGGGAATTTCATTAAACACATTTGATCCATTGCCCGAGGCAGATTTTTTTATACAAAACAGGATCGGGAATGGGTTTCAGTTAGTATTAAACTTACTTAATCAGAAAACTTTACCATTATTGAAACGATCAGCTGAGGATGGATATGGAGTGATAGTAAGAATGGCTTTACAATTCGGATTGCTTACAGGCAAGTTTGATAATGGAATAAATTTTTCAGCAAATGATCATCGTAAGAACAGGTTAACAAAAGATGTTATTGATGCTTCAAATAATGCACTGAACCCGGTTTGGGCATTATGTAAAAAGTATAATTGCAGCAAAACGCAACTGGCATTAAGTTATATTCTCAGTTATCCTGAAGTATCAACCATCATTGCCGGTATAAGAACTGCCGAGCAGGTACAGCTAAATACAACAGGCTTGTTTCAATTGGACAGAGACGACAGATCGATGATAGAACAACTTGGTGCAACAGATTTTGTTCAAGTGATGGATCTGATACAAAAACAAGGTTAAGCAAAAGCTGTAAGGGCTTTTTTGATACGGCTGATGGTTTCTTCTTTGCCTATTATTTCAGCGATATCAAATACACCGGGTCCGAATTTTCCACCCACAAGCATAATACGTAATGGCAACAGCACTTCTCCAGGTTTTATTTGACTAGCTGCCGCTATTTCTTTGAAACTATTTTCAAGTGAAATTGCTTTCCAGTCATTATTAATGTCATAATTACTGATCACTGCAGCAAAGAATAATTGTTTGGCTTCATTCCATTTTGGTTTCACTGCATCCACATCCCATTTTTCCGGCGATTTAAAAAAGAAATAAGAGTGATCGTAAAAGTCTGTAAGCAAAGTGCAACGATCTTTTACAAGTGCAATTACTTTATTGAGGACTTTATCATCTATACTACTAATACCTTTTTCATTCAAAAGGGTTCTGACTTCTGTCTCTAGACTTCTGACTTCCGACTTCTTTATCCATTCATGATTGAACCATTTTGCTTTTTCATAATCAAATTTGGCACCCCCGCTATGTACTCTCTCAATAGAAAATTTTTCGATCAGTTCTTCTTTGGTAAAAATTTCCTGTTCGGTTCCATCATTCCAGCCAAGCAATGCAAGTAAATTGATAAAGGCTTCAGGCAAAAATCCTTTTTCTTTAAACCCTTCTGTCAACTCATTTGTTTTTGGATCGGTCCAGTTCATAGCAAAAACAGGAAAGCCATATTTGGCGCCATCTCGTTTACTAAGTTTACCATTTGGTCCAAGTATCAATGGAAGATGTGCCCATTTTGGCATTTCATCTACCCCGAATAAATATCTCCATAATAAAACATGTACTGGTGCACTTGGCAACCATTCTTCTCCACGAAATGCATGAGAAATCTTCATGAGGTGATCATCAACAACAACAGCCAGATGATAGGTCGGCATTCCATCTGCTTTCAATAAAACCTTGTCATCAACTGTGGATGTATCAAAACTTACTTCACCACGAATGATATCAGTAAAGGAAACTGTTTCATGTTCCGGCATTTTTATCCTTATCACATGCCTAACACCATCATCAAGTAATTTTTTTGTTTCGTCAGCAGGCAGCGAAACCGAGTTCTTCATTTTCATTCTTATGGAACCATCATATTGTGGTGAAGGATTCTGCTCTGTTTTAAAATCATGACGCATTTTTTCCAGATCCTCAGGTGTATCGAAAGCATAATAAGCATGACCATCTTTTACCAATTGTTCAGTATATTTTCTATACAGCTCTTTTCTTTCACTTTGACGATAAGGTCCATAATTACCGCCATGTATTGAACTTTCAGTTGGTTCAAGTCCGGCCCATTTTAAACAATTGAAAATATATTCCTCTGCTCCCGCAACATAGCGACTTTGATCAGTGTCTTCGATCCTTAAAACAAAATCGCCATCATATTTTTTTGCAAAAAGATAATTGTATAAAACAGTTCTCATACCGCCAAGATGTAAACCTCCGGTAGGTGAAGGAGCAAATCTTACCCTTACTCTTTTATTCATAGACGGCAAAGATAAGTTTCGAAATTCTTCAATGGTCAGTAATAAAAAAACCGTCCGAAGACGGTCCTTTTATTCATAGGCTAAAATAATTTATGGTAGCGTTATGGTTATTGGCAAAACGCCATCTATAGTTATAACAGCAACATTATCACAAGTGCCATCACCATAATCAAGGACAGCAAAATGCGTTTGTGCCTGTATCTTCATTTTACCTTTTGATACATTATGACAAGTTGTTTTCTTTTCAAGTGCTTCTAATATTGTAACAGTTCTTGTTTTACCTGCAGGGTTTGTTACAGTATGGCTGCCTGTAACAGAATATACATCATCTAAGAGATTTAATGGAGTATTGGCTCCTGCTGTTTGTGTAACATTCTTTGTTCCTTCATGTGTCCAATAATAGCCACCTAAAGGTTCTATCACTCGTCCGTTAGTAATTTGTCTTGTCCAGCTCACACCGTTTAGTGTGCTGGTATTTGTCCATGTAATGGTTCCTTCTACTTTATAACCAACAGTGCTGTAGTTAGTAAAGGTCATTACTGCAGTTGCTCCAGTATGATGAACAGAGTCAGAAAGAACGATATTGATCTTACCTGCCCTGCTAACGCCATCAATGCTTGTACAACCATTTCCAAAATCGATCACAATTGTTTTTGGAAATGAGTTTTGCGGAGTGATACTTACAGTAGCACAGCTAAGTGTATTTGTCGTTTGAAATACCTCCGTTAGACGACCTGCCATAAGGTGTGCATTGGCAGCGGCTTCAAAGAAAACTACATTAGCGTCATCGTTTATAGCTTCAGATACTGCCTGGTTTTCGGTTAATTTGAAAGTTGTTTCAAATTCAGGATCTGGTTCTTTTTCTTCTTTTTGACAAGCAGTAAAGAAAAATAGAGAAGGGATAGACAAAAGGGCAAAGATTTTTTTTAGTTTCATATAAATTGAATTTTAAGTTCGGGATAAGACCTACAAAAGTCTACAACGATTAATTAGAAAAGAAATTACTTTGACAAATGTTTTACTTCGTAAAAACGCCAGGTTGGCTCAAGAAGATCTACGATTCATATACTTGGAGCGTAGCTTCAAGTGATAAAATCCTGTACCTAACTTTTGACGATGGGCCTCATCCTGAAGCAACTCCATTTATTTTGAAAGAATTGAAAAAATACAATGTTTTGGCTACCTTTTTTTGTATAGGTAAAAATGTTGTTGCATATCCTGATATCTATGATCAAATAATACGAGAAGGTCATTCTGTCGGCAATCATACTTACAATCATTTGAATGGGTGGAAAACAAATAATGATGATTATTTGAAAGACATAGCACTTGCCTCAAACGAAATTGATAGTTATTTGTTCAGGCCTCCATATGGTCGCATTACTTCATTCCAGGCAAAAAATTTGAAACCAGTAATGAAGGGAAAAGAACCAAAAATAATAATGTGGGATGTTTTAAGCGGAGATTTTGATACTGCATGTTCACCTCAACAATGCCTGGCTAATGTCTTGTTTGCATCAGTTCCGGGATCGATCATAGTTTTTCATGATAGTGAGAAAGCTTTTTCAAAACTTAAGTATGCTCTGCCCAGGGTACTCCAATATTTTTCAGAAAAGGGATATTTATTTAAATCACTGTAGTGTTTCTGGATGGTTACGGTTCTATAAATTAATAGGGCCTGGGTAGAAACCCTGGCCCGTTTTTAATCCGTACCCTATGAAAACTGGTTTAAAGGTATAATAATTTTTTAATTACGGCAAAGTAATATTATGGACTATTCCGTTGATGGTTACCACCGCCTTGTTATCACAATCTCCATTACCGTAGTTTATGGTTGCAACCCATGGGGAACTATTTGTAAGATTTAATCTGGCTACCCGGATAACACCTTTTCCCAGCCAATGGCAACTGAATTTTTTGATCAGCGGCTCGGTTATCTCAGAATTCCAGGCAATCAGGAGATCATTTCTTTTTACTTTGCCTCGTGCACCACCTTCAATTTTATAGATGTCATCCAGATGAATAAAAGGAGTACAAGTACCCTCGATCTGGGTGACTGTTTTGGTGCTATTCCATTCTGTATAATTTCCATTGGGTTTGCTAAGTTTTGCATTTTCAACAACTACTTTCCATTTATGCCTTATACAGTTAGCAGAGATCGCTTCGCCTTCGTTAGTTATAGTAAGAGTCCCTTGTATCTTAATGCTATCAACCATATAATCTTCGAAAGTTGTGGTAGCTTTAGCTCCGGGTAAGAAAAGTCTATTTGTATAAGTAGAAATTATTTTTCCTGAACGAGTTCTTCCATCACGAGCCGTACAACCTGTACCAAAATCCATCACTATTTTTACGGGAAATGGGTCCGTACTGTTGAGGTGAGTAATTGTCACATCGGGGCATGCTGTAAGTCTTGCGGTTCCTGCTACAGATGTTTCTTGGCTCATTCGACCAAATACACCGGTGCCACCAAAACCAACATCAGTATTAACGCCTAATACATTGTCAAAGACTTCATTGAAAATATCATCAGATTCGGCATCAGCTTCAGAAGAGGCCTCGGATGCAAATTCTTCCTGTGTAGTGTCTTCGCTGACTTCTTTTTTACATGAACCAAATACAATAAGTGACAAAAAAACAATGGCAGCAAGACGGGTAGGACTGAAAATCAGTTTCATAATATTGATTTTGTAGGTTTACAAATAACGAACTTGAGACGCCAAATATTGACCTTAGTTTAAGGCTTTGTTAGGATTTTTCAGGCTTTATCTTTGGAAATCAGTATAAAAATATGATAATCGACACCCATAGTCACATTTACCTGCCTGAGTTTGATGCAGATAGGGATTCTATGCTAATGAGAGCTGAAAACGAAGGAATTAATCTGGTCCTGACGCCTGCTGTTGACAAGGAGACTTATTTAGCAATGCTTAAAACGGAAGAAGATTTCCCGGGGAAATGCCTTTCAATGATGGGCTTGCATCCTTGTTCGGTAAAAGAAGGGTATAAGCAAGAACTCAAAATAGCAGAAGAGTATCTGGTAAAAAGAAGATTTGTGGCGGTTGGGGAAACTGGCCTTGACTTTTATTGGGACAAGACCTTTACTAAAGAGCAATACGAGTCATTTCAAACTCAAATTGGATGGGCAAAACATTATGATATACCAGTTGTTATTCATTCACGAAATTCTATTGATGAGTGTATTTCTACGATCAAAGAAAATCAACAAGGAAATTTGAAAGGGGTTTTTCATTGTTTTTCAGGAGATGAAAAGCAGGCGAAAGCAATAATCGATCTTGGATTTTATTTAGGGATAGGAGGGGTGGTTACTTTTAAAAACTCTGGTTTGGATAAAGTAATGGCAGATATTGATATGAAAAATGTGGTGTTGGAAACGGATGCTCCTTATTTAGCGCCGGTTCCGTTTAGAGGAAAGAGAAATGAATGCAGTTATTTAAAATATGTTGTAGAAAAATTGGCTGAAATAAAAAAAGTATCGAAAGAAGATATTGCAAGAATTACTACTAAGAATGCGAAAGAATTGTTCAACATCTGAAATGCTACCTGTATTTTTGCCGCCCCGGAGACCTGCTCGAGTGGTTGAAGAGGCACGCCTGGAAAGTGTGTATACGGGAAACCGTATCAAGGGTTCGAATCCCTTGGTCTCCGCAATGTATAATTACAGATCTTTCTAGTCAGATAAAGAAGAGTTTTATTTACTTCATCGTATTGCCCTTCTCAACAACAAATACATTTTTTTCGATTTTACCCGAATTGGTTAAAGTATTCCTCTCAAAATTATGCCTTGCCCGTACAATGTCTTTATAGAATACAAGTGTCGAAGTAGGATTGCATTTAGAAAAATTATTAGAAAAGATATTTGATACCTGTACGCCGGTCAATGTTATTAATGGATCAGTAGCGCTACAATTGCTAAGCTTGTTGTGGCTAAAAATTAAGTTAGGGCCAAGTGTACTTTCATCGCTTCCACCCCGGTATACATTTAGTAGCGTTCCGTTTTGTGAGTTAAAATTATTATGCCCGATGATGATCTTTTCAGCGTTATAATAACCTTTATCTTCTTTTTCATCTTTCATTGAAAAGAAATTACAATTATTATTGATAAATAAATTGTTGTGTACTACAATGCTGTCGGCCATCATGGATTTAAATGCATAAAAAATAGTTTGACATCCATTATCTCTATTAAAGTTTTGGAATGAGCAGTTGTTGATGATCAGATTATAATGATCACTATATCCGTTACTATCGCTGGAAATAAATTGATTTGCGTTAACATTCTTCCCGTCAATATGTATGTTGTTTAAAGTAAGGTTTCCTTTTCCTGAAAGAATGAAAACGCTTAAAATGTTTTCGGTTTCAAATACTATTGAGCTCTTTTTATCACTCTTGAATTGGACTGATTTAGAAATAACGAATGGCTTATTGATCTTATATTCTTTACCTGTCAACTGTATTGTCACCTCTTCTTTTCTTTCTAATTGCTTATAAATTTCTTCTGCTGTCAAACAATTTATAAATATTGTTTTCTTGCTATTCGAAGCAGTATATTTTTTAAACCAATTTGTCCCACTGTTTGTATAAACTTGTTTTTCAGCGATAGGAATATTATTAACAGATAAAGGCAAAACTGTTTTCGTGAATCCATCGGCAAGGGGTTGATTTATTTTATCACTCACCTTATTGCTTGTGAAATGAATTCCTTTAATATCGTCATATGCATTATAAATGATGCTGTCACGGGTATTATAAAATGCATTATTGGAAAAAGTTACATTGTCCGGCGGCAAGGTCCTTTCAGCATCACTTCCTTCGCAAAGGCTGATCGGCGAGCATTCATAAAAAATATTATCTGCTATCTCTGCATTGGTTACCTGTACATACCGTGTTGGAGGTGAGTTAGGAACTCCATTCATAATAACAAGTGGTGAACGGAAATCAACACCCCGGCATTTATAAAAAATATTATTACTTACTTTTTGTCCTTTATTAATAACACGTACGCCACCGCTACCTGCTTTATCATTGCCAAGAAAATAATTATTCATAACAATATTGTTATCGCCATGGCGAAGAACAACAGATCCCTGGCATTCTTTAAAAACGTTTCCTTTCACTTCATTGGCACAGGATTTAATTGAGATGATCTCTGCTTCTCCGTCACAGTCTTCAAAGAAATTATTGTTGATATGGGTATTGGAATTAAACCGGCAATGCTGTGATAAACCTACCCGGATCATTTCTCCTCCGTTGGATGCAAGTGGAAGTCTTCTGCCGAAATAATTATGATCAATTGAATGAAAGTTCTCACGGCTTCTTTCATCATCTAAAATAACAGCCAGCAAGACTCCCATGTTTTTTTTATCAATGAAACTGCAATGATCGAGACGGTTGTTTTTTCCAAAGAATGTTATCCAGTTATTCTCATCCATTCTTTTGGGGTTATTAAAATCATTGATGACTGTGTTTGTAACACGGCAATCGTTTGCCAGGTGTTTGTTATCTGTTCGAAATGTAATAACAGCATCCTTGCCTGCATAACCATTAACGAAATACAATCCATCTACAATTATGTATTGACCTCCTATTTTTAATTTTGAATTGCCTGTAATTAAAACTTTACCGGCAGTTTGTGCTTTAAATACTATCGATTTTTCTTTTGTACCTATACAATCAAGGCTAATCGTTACATTTTTCCATTCACCATTTTGTAAGATAATGGTGTCTCCGGGTATTGCATTTTTATTTGCATTATTCAGTTCTTCAATATTTTTTACAGGAATGACCTTTGAATAAGATAACAAACAGAGGAAAAGAAAAAAACTAAGGGCCAGCAACCGGATCATAATTTTTTATTTAAAGCGGTTATTTTTCGGAACTAATCGTTGTGAAGATTCACGAACAAATAATTTGGTCTTTAATACTTCGTCCACATCACTCATATCGTTCTCCTGGTGGACGGTTTCAATAAAAAGTTTTGCAGCAAGTTTTCCCAATTCAAAACAAGGTTGTTCAACACTGGAAATTTGCGGGGTTACCAAACTTGTTATTGGTTCATTATTGAAACCCACGAGCCCGATATCGTATGGCATTGTTAATCCTTTTTCTTTGATGGCTAACATCGCCCCGATCGCCATTCGATCGCTAATAGTAAAAATGGCATCTGGTCTTTTTTTCATTGATAATAATTCTTTCGTAGCGATATAAGCATAATGTTGATCAAAATCACAATAGATAATAAGGTTTTCATCGATCGGCATTTTATATTTTTTTAATGCCTTGAGGTATCCATTTAGTCGTTGATTACTTATGTCAAGATTTTTAGGTCCTGCCAGTATAGCTATTCGTTTATATCCTTGTTGAATCAAATGTTCTGTTGCCTGCCATCCGCCATCTTCGTTGTCGATCCGGACCCCTGGTGCTTTTAAAAAAGGAGTAACCCGGTCAAAGACCACCATGGGCATTTTTTTATCCTGTATTTTTTTCAGGTGATCAAAAACTTTGGTCTCGCTGGAAACAGAAATGATAAAGCCATCCACAAGACTATCGAGTAATCTTTTTGTATTTACAATTTCTCTTCCAAACGATTCATTACTCTGGCAAACCATAACTGTATAACCGGCTTCCAGCGCCACTTCATCAATTCCTTTTACCATTGTTGATAAAACATAATCGAGATTAGGAACGATAACACCGATGGTATGAGTTTGTTTTCTTTTTAAACTTAACGCTAAGAGGTTGGGTTGATAATTCAATTCTTCAGCCAATGCCTGCACTGTTCTTCTTGTGTCGGCGCTTACATCATGAGCATTCCGTAATGCACGGGAAACAGTAGAAATAGAAACATTTAGTTTCCTTGCAATGTCTTTTATTGTTGCTGCTCTTTCCATTTTTTTCAATTTGGTAAAGCTAAAGGAAACTTTGTTTCGGAAATTCCGGTAGCGTTACCGGTAACGTTATCGCATACAAAAGATTAGATAATGGCTAATGAACTTGTTTATTTGATGGATATTGTTCAACATATATAAACATTTTTTAGAAATGTTTCAGCCGCCTTCCTCTGCGGGTCGGTTAAAAATCAACTTAATATTACAGCCGAACTTGCTGTATGAGATTTTACTGCCTGCAATTGATGATATGTTTGATCTTTTTACCTGTGCTAATCCACGCACAGCACCCCGTTACTTTTTTTACTAAAACGGAGGCAACTCAACTACGTAATAGCATAACAAAATATCCTCTCAGCCTTAATTCATACAATGAATTGAAGAAGGAAGTCGATGAATGGCTTAATAAAGATGTAGATGTTCCTATGCCCAAAGATCCTGCTGGTGGTTATACTCACGAAAAGCATAAGGCAAACTACATGCTGATGTTTAACAGCGGTATTTTGTACAATCTTACCGGCGAAAGAAAGTATGCAGAGCTGGTTAAACAATTGTTTTTAAAATATGCAAAGCTGAACCCCACTTTACCCAAACATCCCGAATCAGTCGGCAGTCTTACAGGTCACTTATTTTGGCAAGCATTAAATGATGCAAACTGGCTTGTTTACACAGGAATGGCTTATGATCTCATTTATAATTCACTTTCACCTGAAGAAAGAAAAACAATTGCTGACGGAGCTTTCAAACCTGAAGTTGATCATCTTATAAAAGGTGTGGGCAATAACTGGTTTAATTGGATCCATAACCATGGTGTGTGGGCTTGTGCAGGTGTTGGCATTGTTGGCATAGCAACAGATAATAAAGAATATGTTGACATGGCGCTCTATGGTTCTAATAAAGATGGTAAAGGTGGATTCATGGCGCAAATGGATGGCTTGTTTTCGCCAGATGGTTATTATACAGAGGGGCCTTATTATGTCAGGTATGCTATCCTGCCTTTTTATCTTTTTGCAAATGCATTAAAAAATGCAAGACCTGAATTAAAAGTTTTTCAATACCGTGATAAGATATTGCAGAAAGCTTTGTTGTCTGGTCTGCAGTTATCAAATCTCGATGGAGCATTCTATCCATTAAATGATGCACTGAAAGAAAAAGATTATACAAGTAATGAATTGATAACTGCAGTGGACGTTGCATGGGACGTGTATGGAAAAGACGATGGTTTGATGGTAGTTGCGAATAAACAAAAGCGGGTTTTATTAAATAAAGGTGGTGTTTCCATTGCAACAGTTATTGCATCGGCTAAAAATATTCCGGTTTATTATCCTTACAAAGCAGTTGAATATATTGACGGAGTAAAAGGAGATGAAGGTGGAGTAAGTGTATTAAGAAATGGGAAAGGAAAAGATCTTACCACATTAATATATAAGTACACTTCACACGGGCTTTCACATGGACATTTTGATAAGCTGAATATTAATTTATATGATAAGGGAAATGAGGTGCTGACTGATTATGGCGCTGTGCGTTTTATCAGTGTGGAACAAAAATTTGGCGGCCGGTATTTACCGGAAAATAAGACCTACGCTGCTCAAACTATTGCACATAACACACTGGTGCTTGACGAGGCAAGTCATTTTAATGGCAACGAAGGTGAAAGCGGAAAGCATCATTCTGAAAAACTTTTTAGCAGTATTGATAACCCCAATGTGCAGGTAGTTGCTGCACGGGAACAGAATGCTTATAAAGATGCACAGTTAGAAAGAACTGTTTACTTGTTGCAATTGCCAGGGGGCAAGAAAATAGTTGTTGATCTTTTCAATGTTATTGCTTCAAAACAAACGCAGTTTGATCTTCCTTTTCAATATAGTGGTCAATTAATAAATACTTCTTTCAAATATCAGCCGGCTACAAAGACACAGGAAACTTTGGGTAAAAAGAATGGCTACCAGTTTTTATGGAAGGAAGCGGAAGGATCAGTAAAAGATACCATTGCTCAATTTACCTTCCTTAATAACAAGACATACTATACTATTTCTTCTTTGGTTCAAGACAGCGCCTCACTTTTTTTTACCCGTATCGGTGCCAATGACCCAAATTTTAATCTTCGTCGTGAGCCTGCTTATATAATTCGTAAGAATGGGCAGAAGCAAGTTTTTCTGAATGTTATAGAGATACATGGAAGTTATGACCCAATAACTGAATACTCTGCGAACACATATCCTTCTGTAGAAAACATCAAGCTATTGGAAAATGATGATTATACCGTTGCTGAAATTTCAATCAATGGAAAGAAGTTTGTGATAGCACAAAGCAATAAAATATTTAATAAAGAGACTAAGCATATGGCAAAAGGGATCAACTGGACGGGGCCTTTTACAGTTCTGTACGATAATAAATTTTTGAAATAACCAACTAATACTCTTTTATGGATTCAACTGATGTAAAAAATATTTTTATCGAAGATGACCAGGTATCCTGGGAAGAAATAGACCCGGGTGTAAGAAGAAAGATCATGGCATATAATGATGACCTGATGATGGTAAAAGTTCAATTTGATAAAGGAGGAGTTGGCTCACCTCATCATCATTCACATTCACAGATCAGTCATGTGGAAAGCGGTCAATTTGAAATAGAGATAAATGGCAGCAAAAAAATCCTTACAGCTGGCGACGCTTTTTATGTGCCGCCGAATGTAATGCATGGTGCTGTTTGTTTAGAGGCCGGAACACTTATCGATGTTTTCAGCCCGATGCGTGAAGATTTTATTGAGGATAAACGATAATATAAAAAATTTTAGTCCTGCTTAATTCATAATAAACAAAAATCAAACTGCAATATGAGAGCTTTAATTATTCATTGCATCAGGAGATCGGTAGCTAGTAAGTGGTCATTTCAGATCCTGCTACTGCTTATTTTAAATCTCCTTAGTTCTTCTCTTTTTGCTCAATCCCAAAAAGTAGAAGGAATGGTAACCGATTCCAAAGGTGTTCCCTTACTGGGAGTAACGGTTGGTGTCAAAGGTGGTAACTCAATTACTACAACCGATAACAAGGGAAGATTCTCTATTCTTGCAACCCCGGGATCAATACTTGTATTTTCATCGGCTAGTTTTTTATCTAAAGAAGAAACTGTTGATGCAAGATCTGCTATCAATGTATCTCTTTCTGAAAATGCCCAGGCGTTGGAAAATGTAGTGGTGATCGGGTATGGTACTCAAAAGAAAGTAAATCTCAGTGGCGCCGTTGCTCAGATAAACGGTAAAGATCTTGAGAATCGACCAGTCGCAAACCTGACAAGTGCGTTACAAGGTATGTCACCGGGATTAACCGTAGTTCGTGGTAGCGGTGAACCTGGCAGCGAGGGTTATAATATAAGAATACGCGGATTTACGTCTGCAAATACTGCATCAGCTCTTGTGCTTGTTGATGGTGTTGAACAAGATATTAACCTTATTGATCCAAACGACGTTCAATCAATATCAGTTTTGAAAGATGCATCAGCTTCTGCTATTTATGGAGCAAGAGCTGCCGCAGGTGTTATTCTCGTTACAACCAAGCAAGGTTCGGCGGGAAAGACAAGGATCAATGTTACCGGTTATTATGGAGTAAATATTACGGCCCGTCATCCGGAAAGACTTAATTCATGGGATGAACAGTTGCTGATCGATGAAGCTCGTTTTAATGCAACAGGTGCAAAGGAATATTCAGATGAACAATATGAATGGTTGCGCAATCCTAATTTTTCTTATCGTCCCAATCCAACTGCGGATCGCTGGGAATATTATGGAAATAATAATTGGGTAAAAGAAGGGATGGATGAGGTTAATCATCAGCAAAATTATTCTCTTTCAATTGGGGGAGGTGAGCAAAAGCTGAACTACCAGGTTTTTGGAAGTTATTACAAAAGAGATGGTGTGCTTCGCTATGGACCTGATGATAATACACGGTACAATCTTAAAGTAAATGTGAATGCCGAGCCAAGTAAGTATCTAAGCTTAAAATTAACCGCTGGTTATATCGGTTCATTTACAAATGAAAATTCTTATGGTACCGATCAGATCATGAACAGGCTTTATCGTAGTCGTACACGCCAAAATCTTTACACACCTGCTGAAGATATAACAGGACAACCATACAACGGAGACTTGCAGATCAATGCTGTTGATATTGAAAAAAATGCCGGAAAAGAAGAACGCAATTATGAAACCTTCACCGGTAAATTGAATTTACAGGTAAAGAATGTGGTCAAAGGATTAACACTTGATGTGATCGCCTGGAGAAACCAGAATTATTATGAGATGGAAAATAAGAGCAGAACGCTGATATGGTATGGCCGCACTACTAATACAGTAAGATTTAGCGTCAATCAACCCAACTCATATACTCAAACTAAAAACAAGGCTTATCAAAATAACCTGCAGGGGTTTTTGACCTACAATTATAAGGTCAAAGAACATGCATTCACTTTAATGCAGGGAGGTTCTTATGAAGAATATCGAAAAGATGAATTCACAACATCTGCGCAGAATATGATCACAAATGATTTCTTTAGTTTCAATTTTGCTGATCCATTAACAAAGACTAACAGGGATGTAGTTCAGACATGGGCACTTTCTTCAGCATTCGGAAGATTGAATTACAGTTTTAAAGACAGGTATTTATTTGAAGCTTCTTATCGCTATGATGGAAGCTCTCGTCTTGCACCAGAAAATCGCTGGCAACTTTTCCCTTCCTTCTCTGCCGCATGGAAAGTGAGTGAAGAAAACTTTATGAATTCGATCAATTTCATCAATAGCTTAAAGTTGAGAGCATCATGGGGAGAATTGGGAAACAGCGCTGCTATTGGCTTGTATGATTTTATTCCATTGCTGACCAGTGCCAACAATCTCACATTTAACGGCGTCCGCACAAATTACATTTTCCAGAATCAGCTGGCCTCTCCTGATGTAACCTGGGAAACAATTCAACAATCCAATATTGGTATTGATCTTGGCTTACTTCATAACAGGCTTACAATAACTGCAGATTATTATATCAAAAAGAATAAGGACATGCTGGCAACATTGGATGTGCCGAATATTATTGGTGTGAATGTTGGTTTTGTAAACGTGGGTGAATTAAAAAGCTGGGGAACTGAACTTGATCTAAGATGGCGTGATAAAGCTGGCAAATTGAATTATGATATTGGCTTCAATATTTCTGATAACCAAAATAAAGTGATGAAGTATGATGGAAAGAATTCAATTGGATCTGGAGGCGTAGTTCCTATCATGGAAGGTTATCCTTTAAATACAGTTTGGGGTTACAAAACTGCTGGTTATTTCCAATCACAGGCTGAGGCAGATGCCTACAAAGCAAAAGTTTCGTATCCTTTCTTTTCTAATGTTGCTGCTGGCGACATGAAATATCTTGACCTCAATGGTGATGGAGTTATTACTGGTGGCGATGGTACTCCCACAAAACCTGGTGATCTTGTGTATCTCGGAACTACAAATGCAAGATATACGTACGGTTTTGATCTCGGAGCTGATTGGAAAGGCTTTGATTTTTCAATTTTCTTCCAGGGTGCGGCGCAAAGAAAGTTTTTAATAGCAGAAGAAACATTGTCGCCAATATTTGGTACAGCAGATATGCCATGGTCCATTCATATGGATCATTGGACCCCGGCTACTCCAAATGGATTTTTCCCAAGAATGTATCAAACAAGTGCACACAATTTCAGACCATCAGATAAATGGGCGCAGAATGGGAGTTATATCCGCTTGAAAAACGTTCAGATCGGTTATAAGCTTCCAATAAAAAACAAGAACATAAGAGAGATAAAATTTTATGTTTCTGGCCAGGATCTGTGGGAATCAACTAAAGTTTTAAAAGTGTTCGATCCCGAAGTTGGAAATAACGTTAGCGCCACCGCTTATCCATTCTATCGCACAGTTGCATTTGGTATTAATGTTTCACTTTAATCAAACTACAAAAATGAAAAAGACAAAGCAATTAACTATCTATATTCTTATTGCAACACTGTTGTTCAGTGGATGCAAAAAAATAGATCGCTTTCCTGAAACCGAGTTCAGCGATGCGGATTTTTGGAATACGGAAAATGATCTAATCAATGCTGCGAATCGTCTTTACCAGGAACTGGATGGAGATTGGATCGATAATCGTGCTGATGATGCAGTGAACCAAGGCGGCCCTAATGAGATCAGTACGGGTAACAGGTCAATACCTAACACAAGCGCCGATTGGAATGACCGGTATGATGAAATATTTACTGCAAATAATATTGTAGAAAAGGCACCGAGGGCAAAAGTTACTGACCCGATCAAGAATCGTTATATAGCAGAAGCCAGGTTTTTCAGAGCTTATGCATATTTCAAATTATTAAAAACATATGGTGATGTACCATTAGTATTGAAGACACTGGATGTTAATTCGCCAGAACTTTATATGGGACGTTCACCACGTGCAGAAGTAATACAAGCGATCTACGATGATCTTGATTATGCAGCTATATGGTTACCCAAAAGAGCTGATCTTCCTGCTGCACAGTATGGAAGAGTTACAAGAAGCGCTGCATGGGCATTAAAAGCAAGAGCCGGTCTTCATGAAGGAACAAGAGCAAAATTTCATAATATTTCTGGTATCAACTGGCAAAACCATTTGACTATTGCAATTGCTGCAGCACAAAGTGTAATGGCTGAAGGACACACGCTGTATGCAAACTATGGTAACCTGTTTACTCAAACCGGCGAAGGCCCAACAAATACCGAGAACATACTTGTGAAAATTTATGGTATCAGCAATGCAAATGTGATTGTTGCTCATAACAACTCAAGGGATCTTGAAAATGGCCGCATGGCGCCAACACGTAATTTACTTCGTCAGTATTTATATAGCGATGGACTGCCTGCATGGAACATTGACAATACTCCATCAGCAACAAAGTCTCCGCTTTTTGTAAATGAAGGAAGTGAACCAAGCTATAATACAATTCTTGATAACAGGGATCCACGGGTTGCATTTACTTTTTTCAGATCGGGTGATGTTGCTTACCAGGGGCCATGGGTTCCTAAAACATCTTTGGGTTCAAGAACTGCCTTTGCTCCCAAGAAAGGATTCAGCGTAGCTGATCAGACAATTAACGGCGCAGCGACAACAGACAGGATTCTTATCCGATATGCAGAGGTTTTATTGATCTATTCAGAAGCAAAATATGAATTGAACGGAAATATCAGCGATGCAGATCTTAATCTTTCAATAAACCTGTTACGTACAAGAGTTGGTTTTGCTACTAAACTTACTAATGCATTTGTTACTACCAATAGTTTAAATATGCGTGATGAGATAAGACGTGAAAGAACTGTGGAATTAGCAATAGAAGGTTTCAGGTATGATGACCTGGTGAGATGGAAGCTTGCCGAAACTTTACTGCCGCAAAATCTATTAGGCGCAAAATTCATTGCATCTGAATGGGTAGGGACAAATGGAAGCAGCCTTAATCTTAATTCAGACCAGGTATTAATAACCGAACAAGCAGCCTCAAGGCATTTCCGGGCAGATCGTGATTATTTGTACCCGGTACCTGTTCATGAGATCACTACAAGTGGCGGAACTGTAATTCAAAATCCTAATTGGCAATAATCTTTAAAAATTAAAACAATGAGATCAATAATATTTATTATAATTCTTTTTATCACGGGTTTCATTTTCTCTTCTTGTGAGAAAAAAGATTACCCGGCAGGATTGACTGAGCTGGAACATCATTACTATGCCATATTCGTTCCCAATAACAATACCGCGGTTACAGTAGCAAGAACTCAAACTGCATTGCTGAAATTCCCGGTACAATTCTATTCAACATTTACCAGGGAATATGATGCGGTTGCGAAGTATGCGGTGGTAACAACAGGTATTACCGGGCCTGCACAACGTGGGGTAGATTATAATATCGTTGACAAGAATGGCACCGTTATACCATCAGCCGATACAACTTATTCGATCGTATTTCCAAAAGCTGTACAGGCAATGGATACTATTTATATCAAGCTATTGAATAACCCTGCATCCGGAGCAAGAAAATTTGAAGTGCAGATGTTGGACAATATCACAAGCCAGTTTGATGTAGATATTTTTTCAACGGCATACAGAAGGCCGATCACGATCAACTAGCAACGGTCATAAAAAGTTTCATAAGCAGCAAGCAAGCTTCATTATTTGAAAAGAGAAGTTTGGGATAAAGCCCGAACTTCCTTTTCATAATGAAAAGTATTATTCAGCGACAAGCAATACAGTAATGAACAGGTTTTTTATAAAGCTTTTTGGTTTCTTATCAGTCACATTGTTTTCGAATATCCTTTCTGCCCAGGATATAAAAGGAGCATTGCGTGATGCTGAAAAGCAGTTGTCATTTTTTTATAATAATGCAGTGAAGGAAAGAAATGAAAAGAAAATATTTCCACGTACGATCCGTAATGATTCGCTAAAGCTTGTTGTTTCTAATGACTGGACGAGCGGATTCTTCCCGGGTATGCTTTGGTATATGTATGACTATACAGGTAAGAATGAATGGAGAACAAAAGCTGAAGAGTTTACAGCATTAATGGAAAAGGAATCTAAAAATGCCGGCTCACATGATGTAGGATTTAAGGTGTATAATAGTTATGGAAATGGTTTGCGTCTTACCAATAATGCAGAATATAAAAAACAGGTCATACAAGGTGCTGCCACATTGATCACCCGGTTCAATAAAAATGTTGGCTGTATCCGTTCATGGGATTTTGGAACCTGGCAATACCCCGTAATTATAGACAATATGATGAACCTGGAGTTGCTTTTTGCAGCCACCCGGTTGACCGGTGATAGTTCTTATTATAAAATTGCCGTTGCTCATGCTAATACAACTATGAAGAATCATTTTCGTCCTGACTTCAGGTGTTTTCATGTAATGGATTATGATACCGTATCCGGAAAGGTTATCGGGGGAAGCACATTGCAAGGTTATTCAGACAAATCAGCATGGGCAAGGGGACAAGCATGGGCTCTGTATGGTTTCACTATGTGCTATAGAGAAACAAAAGATCCGGCTTATTTAAGGCTTGCAGAAAACATTGCTTCTTTTTTGATGAACCATCCACGACTGCCGTCCGATAAAATTCCTTATTGGGATCTTGATGTGCCGGATATTAAGAAAGAACCAAGAGATGCTTCCGCAGCTGCGATCATGGCTTCAGCCTTATATGAATTGCAAGGCTATTCACTTAATAAAAAGAAGTATAAAAGCTTTGCAGATAAAATATTGAACAACCTTATCAAGAATTATCGTTCTCCTATTGGCACCCATCATGGATTTACACTTTTACATTGTACTGGCCATAAGCCGGCCGATAGTGAATTGGATACATCCATTATTTATGCTGACTATTATTTTTTGGAAGCTATTTTGAGAAGGATGAAGCTTAAATAAGAAATCTCCTCAAATTCTTTTAAATCAACTGGGGGCCATGGAAGATAATGTCGCCAGCTGATTTTTCATACCGAAAACCTATTGACAAGCGGTCATATCTTTTATATAAAAAATTCCATCGTATATATTATGCCATGGCAATTTAACACTGATCCAATTTGTATAGCGCATATTGAATGATTCATTGTCTGCGGCATTCCTTTCCCGAAAGGCCTTAAAATCTGCAAACCCATACGTGACCATTTTATCAGCAAGCCATGATTCGATACCGTTTTTTTCGGGTTTTGGAATGCTATACTTGCGTGAAGACGTGATTCTGCCAGTCTCTCCTTGAAGCCCTGTAAATCCAATGATATAGGTTTTATCCTGGATAGCCGGATCACTTGTAAAGATATATCCCATAGAAGAAGGCTTGGCGAATTTTTTCTTCAATAACCTCGAATCGCTTTTAACAATATGTGAATTTGCTGCCCATACGATTATTTTCTCGTTAGGATATTTATAGTCGCACAGCCACCGCAAATTGCTGGCCATCTGTTTATCCCGGATACTGTCCGCAAGAAAATAATCTTTATTCAATGCGTATATCATTTGCATACTAATAGCTTTCAAACTTAAAAGTGTTTGCATATTGAAGCTATTTAGATTCCCTGGATCAGGAGAGAGTTGTTGAATGATTATATCTGACAATATGCCGAGATCTGAAAACATTTGCATACTTGAATCTGATTTGATATACTTTCCGCTATAGAAGAATGCATAGACAGATATGAGGGTATTCTTCAATCGATTCATATTCTTTTCATCTTTGGAAAATGAAATCCCCTTGGCTATAATATAGTTGCTAAGATTCGATTCAAGGTTTGCCACACTATACTCTCCCACTAATTGATTATCAAATCCGGCCAACCGAAGCCGATTGTTACTCTGGTATTGATCAGTCAAGTATTGGACAACCGGTTTGAACTGCTGGCATTGTGTCCAAACCTTAAAGACATTATTCATAATTGTTGACTCGACTTGCGAAGGATTCAGACTTATTGAGTCCCATACTTTGTTAAGTGCATAAAAGTCACTTTCAAAAGCCAGTACATTGAATCCTAATTTCTCGTGCAGGTACTTTATGATCCTGCATTTCGCAAGAAAAGTCCTGCTGTCTCCATGGTCCTGCTCACCTAACATTACGATCCTGGAATCGCCGACGGCTTTACCCAATAAATTAAGATCGGAAAACAATGTATCGACTGGATCAATAGATCTTATGATGGCCACAGAATCTTTTATATAACGTTCAAGGACCTCTTGGGAACATACAAAAGAAAAGGTGGAGAAAGCGAACAGCAAAAGGCCAGTTAATCTTTTATAAACCCGTTGAAAATTCATAGTACCTATTTTCAAGCTCCAACGGAGCCGGCAGACTTCTGCAAATCCTTTTAACTCATTTGCTGCTCAGGAATAATTCGTTCGAGGTCCCTTTTATTTAATGGAGTCTTTTCCCAATTCGGTTCATATTTCACAAACCATGAGAGCCAAATGCTTCTTGATATGCGCATCATCCATGGTTGCGTAACAACTAAAAGAACTGCATTAGTGATCATCCAATAAAAAAAGCGATTATCATGGACAGACATTCCGATCAATACAAACCATGCTATAAATGTAGATACGCTTATTGCTACTCCCAATGCGTAACTAACATAGCCTGTGCCATAATAAAATCCTGGTTCTTTTTCGGTAGGTTGCCCGCATACTGCACAGTTTTTCGGCATTGCCATATTTTTTTTCAGGCCAATGCTAACCTTATTTGTAAAAAGTTTTCCCTCTCTGCATCTCGGACAACGACAATCTAAAGTTGAAATAAGATAACTACGCTTCTTTTTATTGGGCATTATTTTGTGATATAAAATGAGAAATTATTTTTTGCAATGAAACAGCAGGAGTTACACCGGGTTGTCGCCACAATATATTGCCTCTTTGGAAAAGCATAAGAGTAGGTACACTGGTTACGTTATAGTGCGATGAAGCGACAGGACTTTTATCAATATCGACTTTAATTATCCTTATTTGATCACCCATTTTTGCACGAAGTTCTTCCAATATGGGTTTCATCAATTTGCAGGGACCGCACCATTCTGCAAAAAAATCAACGAGAACAGGCTTATCGCCATTGATAATGTCGTTGAAAGTTTCTGTTTTATTTGTTGTCTCGTTCACCTTTTGTCTCCTTTTTAAAAATGCTAAAAAACAAACCACCCATTACTGCACCATAGGCTGTGCTGTTATGCCATTTTGAGGTGATCAAACAGGTGCCACTGTTGCAGCCGACCAATTTCCAGTACAAAAACCCTGCAACAGCGCCTAGCACTATGCCGAGAATCAGTAATTTATTTTGAAAAAGGAAGGGTTTCATAAACCGCAAAGGTCCGCAAAAGACGGGACAAACTTACTGGATAAGTTATTTTTATGTTGTGACGCAAGTCATAATTCTGGATGACTTTCCCTTAATTCGTAACCTTTATATAACCATAGCCTTCCGCCTGTTTTATAACCAGTTCGTACAAGGCATCTGGCACCGTAGTTACGCCGTTAAGTAATTGGCTCTTACTAATATTAAAAACCTGCATGGCATGCTCGCAGGCGGCAAAAGTTACCTTGTTTTCTGTACCGAGTTTAACTACATCTCCCGACACTGTAGACTTGTCTTTTACTATCATATCCAATGCTTTTCCATAAAACACCACTTCGATCTTAGCATCAGGATGAGAAGTGAGAATGCCGTTTATCCATCGAATTACACGTTGGTGAGTAGCTGTGTCATTTGTTGTGAGATCAAATACAATATTATAAGGTTTTTGTTGGGCGGATGATTGGAAGGTAATACCCAACAAAATTGCGGCGATAAAAAACATCTTTTTCATACTTAGAATTTGGTGTACAAAAATTACGAATAAAACCCCGAAAAAAAGGATTTGCAAAACATAGTATTGTTTTTTTTCGTAGCTTATCGGGCTTTTTTAAACTTTTAACTAAAACCTTTTTATTATGGATAACAACGAAACAAAAGAAGGAACTAACCGCCGGAGTTTCCTCGGAACCATTGCTACTGGTGCGGCAGCTATTGGATTAACAAGCATTGCTCCTTCACTTTCTGCATTTGCGGGTGAAGCAAAATTTGATCCCAAAGTTTATGGTGATCCGGAAGAAATGTTTAAAAAGATCAATGGCAAGCATCGGGTAGTATTCGATTCTCCGGAACCAAACGGGGTATCGGTATTTGTATGGTCCAAAGTATTTTTATTAACAAACGCTGCAACGGGTACGCCTGAGAAAGATAGTAACGTAGTTGTAGTGCTGAGGCATGATTCAATTCCTTATGCATTTAATGATGCCATGTGGAAGAAGTATAAATTTTCCGAAATGTTTAAAAAGTCAGGTGATCTGGGGCCAGTATTCCAGGCTGCTGATGCGGCTACCGCTGCTAAAGAACGTAACCCAATGTGGAATCCTAAACCTGGTGATTTTAAGGCACCGGGTCTTGGTCCCGTTCCTATTGGAATAAATGAATTGCAGGCAAGTGGCGTACAGTTTTGCGTATGTAATATGGCTATGACCGTCTATTCAAATGTTGTAGCTATGCAAACAGGTGCAAAGGCAGAAGATGTATTAAAAGACTGGACTGCTAATGTGCTTCCTGGTGTACAGATAGTACCATCAGGTGTTTGGGCATTGGGCCGTGCACAGGAAAAACAATGTGCTTATATTTTTGCGGGATAAATTTTTTCAAAATTTTTTTAATGCCCCGATTCAATCGGGGCATTTTTTTACCTGAACTCATATCCAACACCCGTTACCTGGGTGAGAAGATCGTGTGGTGCATCTGTTGCATTACAGCGGCCTTCTAATTTTGGAGAAATCAGAGAAAATTCTTTTAAATATTCTTCAATGACAGAATGAAGTGTAGTTCCCATTTTTGTTGGTTCTTTTACTCCTTCCATTCTGCAAAGTGTTGTATCAGGATCACCTTCTCTTTCACAGGCTACAAATGAATACTGTTTTAAAAGATCAATTGGTTCTTTATTTACTTTTATCCAGTTCACTCTTTTACCTTCTTGTGTGTCAATAGTAAAATTAACTTCCATTCCTTTGAATCGAATTACCCAACCTCCGAATCTTTTTTCCGGATCTTTTGCAAAAGCATTTTCCAATTCATGTTCCATCCAATCCCAAATTTGACGGCCGCTTGCCTTTCCCAATTTTGCTTCGCTATCTACCGGCAACATGCTCCATAAGAAATCTCTTGTAATATCAGCTTCGCCTGTTTTTGGATCCGGAACAAGTGGTGGGCAAAAACGAAATCCATTACTCAATGCAATATCCGGTTTGAATTTCCACATGATCGCATCAGTAATAAAATTATCCATCGGCGTTTCAATAACATAATATCTTACAAGTGGAGTTATTGTTTTACCAATAACTGTGTTTAATTTTTTTTCAAAAGGTTCTTTTGTTTTTTTTACCAGCATTTTCATTTCTTCATCTTCTTTGAAGCGTAAAGGATCAACATCCAGCAATTGGTAATTATGTTCTTTTATTTTTCCGTTCTCAATAAGTATATCAAGTTTTGAAATGAAGGAACCAAATGCTCCGGGCTCTGTAACTTTTGCATAAGCTCCTTTAACAGGTTTTCGGATCCGTTCATGTGTATCTGCCCCGAGAATATAATCAACGCCTTTTACTTCCGGCATATTGGCTAATCCCACTTGTTGTGCCATCCCCATATGAGTGAGTAAAAAGATCATATCACATTTTTCATATTCCTTTAAAAGACGAATATACCGGGCAATATTTTTTTGCGGAAAAGTAAATTCTATTCCATAGCTATAAGCCGGTGATTGCCTTTTAGGGGTCATTGGATCATTATAACCAATAAAGCCGATCTTGATACCAGCAATATGTTTTATAAAATAAGGAGGAAAGATCAATTCACCTTGTTGTTCATCTTTCGTATCATGAAACATATTAGCGCATACTTTTACTCCATTATATGCAAACATATCTTTCATCATCATTTCTTTTCCATATACTACCTCCCAATTGCCGGGTAGCATAATATCATAACCGATATTATTCATTAATGGAACGATAGCTTGTCCTTCTGTAAGAGCAGCAATGCCACTTCCCTGGAAACAATCACCGCCATCAATTACAAGAGTATTATATGGATTTTGGTTTCTCAGCCCATTGATCATTGTTTTCAGCGTTGCAAATCCACCTCGTTTTTTATAAACAGGTTTTTTATTCTCGATAAAAAATTCATCATGAATATCAAGCTGCGAATGAATATCGGCTGTGTGAAGCAACGTAAGTATTTGCACTTTTCCCTTTTGCACTGCTTTGCTTTTCTTTATTACCTGGTCTTTGTACGCAGATTCATCAGACTCCAATGCAGAAGCAGCAAACGGACTGATCAATCCCCCGCCAATACCAATTCCTAATCCAAGCTTGCCCGCATTTTTAAAAAATTCTCTTCGGCTACTTTCAGAAATTTCAAGATGTAATTTTTTTTCAGCTTCGGTCAATTGCTGGCTGGAAAGACAACTGCAGTTCTCATGCAGGTTATTTTTTTGAGGCATGATCTTCTATTGAATTATTTACCCTGTTTGTTTTTCCTTGCGTCAGCAATTGGTTTAAAAGGGCCGTACTTGTGTTGTTCTTCTGTAAAGCCATCAGCAAAAGGACCGAATGGATGATCAACTGGTTTTTTAGAAATATCAGGCCAGTCTTCTTTAAATATTTTTGAAGGACGTGGTTGTGAATTGACAAACGCTGCAACATCCCAGGCTTCTTCATTCGTCAATTGTGGATTATGATATTCCACTTCACCATAGGGCATATTATTTTTTACATAACCAGCAAATCTTGAGATACGATATAAACCTGCTGCTGTATTATAACTATGTTCTCCCCAAAGTGGCGGGTATTCATATAAGCCATCATCTTTTTTCTTTCCTTGTCCATCTTCGCCATGGCATCGCTGGCATTTATTTGTAAAAACTATTTTTCCTTGTTGCGGATCAGCAGCACGATCGAGATAAGGAATATCCATGATGCCACTTCCCTTTGGCGCTTTTTTAATACCATCACCTAACCATTTCATATAAGCAATGATCGCTTTCATCTCTTTACTGTTACTATCAATGGGCTCACCATTTAAGCTTCTTTGCAAACAATCATTTACTCTTTTTGGTATCGTTTCCAATCCACCACTTCTTGCACGAAATTTGGGATAGGTTGCATAAACCCCTCCGTAGTTATTTCCCCATGGCACAGTTCCGCCGCTCAGATGACAGTTCTGGCAATTCATTCCATTGCTTATTTGTGCAACCGTTCCATTTGGTCCGAGATAGTATGATGTTTTTGAAATTAATTGATGGCCATATCTTGCCATCGAATCACTTTCAGGAATCTGGTACATATTCCAACCCCGCCATAAATGTTCTGTCGTATCCGCGACTGCGTACCCATTGCCACTACTATTGCATGAGCTCATAAACAAGACAGCAATAAATAAAACAAAAAATGTTTTTAAAGAATGTGTTGGCTTCATTTCTCCGTAGGAGTCCTTTGGACAATTTTAATAACAAATATCAATGCGGTAATTTTTCTCTTACATAACCATACACCCATGTGCCTGCAATAGCGCTAAATAAAGTTACGATGATTACTGTGGAGCCGCTTCCAATTAAAGCAAATAATGGCCCGGGACATGCACCCGTCAATGCCCAACCAAAACCAAAAAGCAGCCCTCCATAGACCTGGCCTTTATTAAATTTTTTTTGGTCAAAATGTATCTCTTCACCATCGATCGATCTTATTTTAAATTTCTTGATCATAAAAACGCTGATGATACCGACTACAATAGCAGAACCAATGACACCATACATGTGAAAGCTTTGGAAGCGAAACATTTCCTGTATGCGGAACCAGGAAATAACTTCTGATTTTACCAGTATAATTCCAAATAAAATTCCGGCAACTGTAAATTTTATATTTGATAAAAGTGGTTTATCTAATACTGAATAGTTTACACATTCTGAATTTTCTGTTCTCACTTCAAAGTCAGTGTTCAGATCAGCGGTTTTAAAAGTATTTGTTGCAGTATTCATTGAACTAAGATTAGAGTTTAAGAATAAGTGGAATGAAAATGTTCGCAACAACGAAACCACCCACCATGAAACAACAAGTAGCGATCAAAGAAGGTAACTGAAGATTGCTGATCCCCATGATGGAATGGCCACTTGTACATCCGCCGGCATATCGGGTGCCAAAACCAACAAGAAAGCCACCGACAACAATAATAATAAGCCCCTTTATTGTAAGCAAATTTTCCCAGTTAAAAAGCTCCTTTGGTACAAGTCCTTCAGTATTAGTAATGCCATAGCCTGCAAGTTCAGTAGCCAGTTTTGGATCTATAACTACCGGGTTTGGGTTAGATAAAAAAAATGCTGTTATTATTCCACCAATTAAAATACCGCCGACAAAAAAAAGATTCCATATTTCTTTTTTCCAGTCATATTTAAAAAATGAAATATTCATTGGAACACATGCAGCACATATATGACGCAATGATGAGGAAACCCCAAAGCTTTTATTTCCGAATATGAGCAAGACGGGAATCATAAGGCCAATCAAAGGACCAGCAACATACCATGGCCATGGTTGTCTGATCCATTCAATGAAATTCATGTTTTAAAATTTTAATGTACAAAGGTATTAATTGGGTACAGTTTAATTCAGCGCTTTATTTTAAGAATAATTCTTTTATAAGTATATAAACAGCCATTAACAAAACAAACCAACCAAATAGTTTTTTTAAGATCTTACCAGGGATCTTTTCTGCCCAAAGACTTCCTAAATAAATACCAATGATTGCAAGACCAGTGAAAAGCAAAAGGATATTCCAGTCCAGGGGAGTTTGCTTTAAACTGAACAGAAAACCAAAAATTGAATTAATAGCGATAATAACTAACGAAGTGCCGATGGCAGTTTTCATTGGAAGTTTTACAAATAATACCAATGCAGGAATGATAAGAAATCCACCACCCGCTCCTAATATGCCTGTAATAAGGCCGATCGCTAATCCCCATAAAGCAAGTGGTAATATTTTACTATTCCGTTCCTGGGATACTGGTTGCTCTGTATTTTCATCGTCACCATTAAATATCATAAATGCTGCGGCGGTAAACATTAAAAATGCAAATACGATCATCAGCATTGTATCACGAGTGAAATCAGTGTTGCCAATTGAAAATAATTTTTCGGGAATGGCTGGTAAAATAAAATGACGAGTGATAAAAATTGAAAAGATAGAAGGAATGCCGAATTCTGAGACTGCTTTGAAATCAACTTGTTTTTTGACATAGGCTCTTGTGCCGCCCGTCAAACTTGTAACACCTACAATAAATAATGAATAGGTGGTTGCTGTTATTGCATCGAGATGAAGTAAATAAACTAATACAGGCACGGTAAGAATTGAACCACCGCCGCCCATCATACCAAGCACAAGGCCAATAAAAACTGCTGCGATATATCCAACTATTTCCATACTGAATATTTAATCCGGCAGAATTTTTTCCATTTGCATGCTCCGGCTTCCTTTTACAAGTATATAACTGTTTTGGAATTGTTGGTTACTAAACCATTCTTTTGCCAGTAAAGAATTTTCAAATGAAAGAAAGGGGTGGGAGAGTTTTAGAAAGTCACCACCAACAAGCGCCACTTCTTTCCACGAATATTTTTTGATCAGATCAATTATTCCCTGGTGCTCTTGTAAGCTTTGTTTGCCTAATTCGGCCATAGCACCAAGCATCAAGATTTTATTTTCTGAATTTTTCTTTGCAAAATTTTCAATAGCCAGTTTCATGCTACTGGGGTTTGCATTGTAAGCATCAAGGATAATTTTATTCGAATCTTTTTCTATTAATTGTGAACGACTGTTGGAAGGAGTATAGTTTTCGATCGCAGATCTTATTTTATCTTCTGGTACTTCAAAGAATTTTCCAACTGTAACAGCGGCCAGTACATTGGGTAAATTATATTCTCCTACTAATTGTGTTGAAATTATACCATCGTCGAGCCCTTGTGTGATCTGAACTTTTAAGAAATTTTCATTGGGAAGAATTTTCCCGATCACATGATCATTATCTTTTGTTCCATATTTTATGATACCACTGATACCCTTACTCATTTCCCGTAAGTAATCATAATCCCACATTACGAAAGCAAATCCATGGGTAAGCGTTCGCAAATGATCAAACAATTCACCTTTTCCTTTTCTTACACCTTCCTCACTTCCAAAACCCTCAAGATGGGCTTTCCCGCAATTTGTGATTAAACCATGTGTTGGCAAAGCGATCCGGCAATAGCTGGCAATTTCCTTCAGGTGATTGGCCCCCATTTCGATGACCGCCATCTCAGCATCCGGTTTTATTTTTAAGATCGTCAATGGTACTCCTATATGGTTATTAAGATTCCCTTCCGTTGTATATGTTCTGAATGTAGAAGAAAGCACAGCGTGGATCAATTCTTTCGTTGTTGTTTTTCCATTGCTTCCTGTAATGGCAATAAAAGGAATCCCGCCCGGACGGGACAAGGTGTCAAATTGCTTGCGATGATGAAGAGCCAGTTCCTGTAAGGCTAATAAAACGTCGGGCACCAAAAAAGTTTTTCCGGGGATCTCGTATTCTTTTTCATCAATAACAACACAGGCAGCGCCGTTATCAATTGCTTGCTGTGTAAACGAATTGCCATTAAAGTTGGGCCCCTTTAATGCGAAAAAAATATCTCCGGCTTTTAATTTTCTTGTGTCTGTTTGAACAGAAGGATATTGCTGATAAACCTTATAAAGTTCTTCGACCATCATAAGCAAATGTAAAGGCATAAATTAAAAAACCCCGCCAATCATCGACGGGGTTTTTTAATATTATTAAGATGAAAACTTAACGACTCTGACGTTTGCTTTTCCACCAGTTACCTGTTTTTCTTTTATTACCTTCTGTGCTACCCATACGACTCATGGCACAACGGAAACCAACGGTTGCACTTGCCTGGTCTTCTTCCATGAAGCGACGAGTACCGGGGCTTAACCAATAAGCGAAATCAGCCCAGCTACCACCTTTATACACTCTTGATTTATCACTTACAAGTGTGGTTATGCCATAACCATAATTTGATTGTGATAAAGAGTCACCATCAAGAAAGTTAATAACATTACCACGCTGATAGTTTCTGCGCATCATGCTTTCCTTATCAGTTACATCAGTATATTTTACTCTACCCATGCTATCTCTTGCAAAACGAGTGGTAGGATCGCTTGATGTAGAATCTACAATAAGCATCTTTTGATATTTGTTACCACGATATGGCGCAGCATCATCAGCATCAAGTAATGTAAGAGGTCTGTATACATCGGCTACCCATTCGCTTACGTTACCTGCCATATTATATAGGCCAAAACCATTTGGATAAAATGCTTTTACATCAGCTGTATAGATCGCATCATCATTTAATCCACCGGCCACACCTGCGTAGTCACCGTTACCTCTTTTAAAGTTTGCAAGCATCATACCTTGCCAGCTACCATGACGTGTGTCACGCATACCATTCGGATTATGACTCCATGGATAGATCTGTTTGTTCATAATTAATTCTTCCCCACGTTTGCCTTCTTTTTGGCTTGGTCTTGGATTTTGTGCTATATAACCTAAAGCGGCATACTCCCACTCAGCTTCTGTTGGCAGACGATAATCAGGTTGAAGAATACCATCTTCCATTGTTGCCTGTGTACGCGGTGTCCCTTGAGCAGTTTTTAAAGTGCTCTTTTTACCTTGTTTTCCAGGTTGAGGAGCATAAAAACCTAAGAGGTATGATTTTGTTGTAAAATTATCTTCACCTTGTTGCGCCTGCAAACCCTGTTTTGATGCCAATCCTTTGTCCATAAGATTTCCTTCATTTACACGGTCACTTCTCCATAAACAGAAGTCATAAGCCTGTTTCCAGCTTACACCAACAACAGGATAATTGTTGAAACTTGGATGGCGCAAATAATATTCAACCAATGGCTCATTGTAAGCTAATTCACTACGCCAAACAAGCGTATCTGGCAATGCAGCATCAATGATCTTTTGATAACCAGGATCATTAGCCGGGTCAAAAACACGGTTAAGCCAATAAAGATATTCACGGTAATGAACGTTGGCTACCTCAGTTTTATCAATATAAAACGACGGAACTGTTTGACGACGAGGGATATTATTAAAATCACCTATCACGTCTTCATCAGTTTGACCCATTGTGAACGTACCACCTGGTACAAACACAAGACCTGGGCCAGTTGCCTGTTCTTTTTCTTTGGATACCTGGTATCCACCCATATTTTTGTCATTGTAATTCCAGCCGGTTACATCCGACTTGTCGTGTTTCTTGTCCTTACCAAATAGCCCTTTGCCTTTACATGAAGCGATCAGAACGGCGCAGGATAAAAGGATAATTAAGTTTTTCAGTTTCATAGTTTTTTGTATAAACCTTTGAATTGGAATTAATTTAACGCCGGCTTGGATAAAATATTGCACCTTAATAAGATTTTATCAACCGCATCTGCGAATATAGGCACATTATAACGATTTTATTAAGCAGAAATACTTTTTACCACCTCGTTAAAGCCCCTGATTTTTGCAACGAAATCATGAGGAGATTTACAGTCATAACCTTGTCGTTAATTTGCTTTTTTGCAACAAATGTTAGTGCCCAAAGAGTGTACAAAACCAATTCAGTTTTGTCATCAGGTAGTTGGAGTAAGATTGCTGTTAAAGAAGGTGGGATCTATAAAATAGACGTTCCTTTTTTGGGAGCAATTGGTTTTAATACATCAAATATTTCCTCTGGTTCGATTAGACTTTTTGGAAATGGAGGGAATATGCTTAGCGAAGCAAATGCAGATAAGCCCATCGATGATCTCGCCGAAAATGCGATCATGGTAGTTGATGGAGGCGACGGGTTGTTTAATGAAAGCGATTATTTTCTTTTTTATGCTGCAGGACCCAACAAATGGTTGAAGGATTCAATAAATAAAAGATTTACTCATCAAAAAAATCTTTTTTCTGATTCTGCCTATTACTTTATTACGATCGGAGGGGTTGGAAAAAGAATAACATCATTACAAGTAAATACTCCTTCAGCATTAACAGTTAATTCATTCAATGAAAGGATCTTTCATGAACTTGATACGATAAATCTTTTATCAAGCGGAAAAGAGTGGCTGGGTGAAGAGTTTGCCGATGCACCGGGTAAAACACTTTCAAGATCTTTTTCAGTTAACATACCAGATCTTCTTCCTAACACACCCGTTACATTGATTTCGAATTGCGTGGCCAGGTCTATAAATGTCCCGAGTCGTTTTGATGTGCGGGTAAATAATCAATTGGCGCAGCAGGTAAGTATTCCTTCAACAGGAGCTGGGTTATATGATCTGTTTGCACAACAAACACAACAGGCTTCAGATCTTTTATTATCCCAGGGATCCCTGCAGATCAATTATACTTACCTGCCTGGCGGATTTAACTCTCAGGGTTGGTTAAATTTTTTCGAGCTGCATGCAAGAAGAAGCCTGGCTTTAAGTAGTAGTGGTCAATTGCCTTTTCGTGACTGGAATAGTGTTGGAAATAATATTTGCGAATTCGTATTGAGCAATGCAACAAGCAACACACAGGTTTGGGATATTACCGATCCTTTATCTCCAATAAGAATGCAAGGAAACTTTTTGACGAATGAATTTCGGTTTGTTAATGATGCAGCACGTTTGAGGGAATACATTGCTTTTGATCCTGGCAATTCGTTGTTACCTGTAAATGCAGGTCGAGTTCAAAATCAGGATCTGCACAACTTTCAGCAAACAGATTATTTGATCATCACAAATAATTTATTGATCTCACAAGCTGAGCGATTAGCTTCTTTTCATCGACAAAGGAATTTGAAGTTGACCGTTATTACTACTGATAAAATTTTCAATGAATTTTCTTCAGGCACACAAGACCCAGTTGCCATTCGTGACCTTGTAAAAATGTATTTTGACAAGTATGGATCTAACCCAGCTGATCGTCCAAAATATTTATTGCTTTTTGGTGATGCTTCTTTCGATTATAAAAACAGGATCACTAATAATACAAACCTTGTTCCTGCATATCAAAGTAAAATTTTTCTCGATCCGCTTAGCACTTATACAAGTGATGATTTCTTTGGTTTTTTGGATGACAATGAAGATATCAATTCAGGATTGGTCGCCAATCTTCTTGATGTTGGTATTGGCAGAATTCCAGCTAAAAATACCGAAGAAGCGAAAAATTATGTTGACAAAGTAATTGCTTATCAGAGCAAAGAAAGTTTTGGTGCATGGAGAAACAATGTTTCAATTATTGCAGATGATGAAGATAATAATCTGCATTTGCAGGATGCGGAATTAATAACGGGCACCGTATCTGCAAATCCCATTTTCAATATTCAGAAAATTTATCTCGATGCATTTCAACAGGAAAGCGGATCGGCGGGAAGCAGGTATCCATCTGTAAATGCGACGATCAATAATCAAATTGCGAGTGGAACGCTGGTCTTCAATTTTATCGGTCATGGCGGCTCGTCAAGGCTTGCTGAAGAAGTGATACTTGATCAACCAATGATAAACGGATGGACTAATGCAAACCGGCTTCCTTTATTTGTTACTGCCACCTGCGATTTTGCACCTTATGATAATCCATTCATCAATTCACTTGGCGAAAATCTTTTATTGAGACCAAAGTCCGGTGGCATTGCATTGATGACAACCACCAGGCTTGTATTTTCTTTCAGCAACAGGATCATGAATAATAACTACATGCAATTTGCTATGCAACCTGGTGCAAATGGAAAATACAGGAGTCTTGGTGAGGCAGTAAAAGAAGCAAAGAATTATACTTATCAAACATCCGGCGACCTGATCAATAACAGGAAGTTTACATTGCTGGGTGACCCCGCTTTGACACTCGCATTTCCGCAATTTAAAATAAGAACCACCCGATTGAATTCATTTGATCCTCTCGTAAGAATAGATACGTTATCTGCCGGAGAAAAAGTAGTGATAGAGGGTGAGGTAACAGATAACAATGGTTTAATTCTTTCAACTTTAAACGGGACCGTTTACCCGGTTGTTTTTGATAAACCTCAAACGATCACTACAAAAACGAATGATCAGGGTAGTCAACAAACCACTTTTCAGCAGCAATCGAATATTCTGTTCAAAGGGAAAGCTACTGTTACCAATGGAAGATTCAGTTTTTCTTTCAAAGTGCCAAAGGACATCAATTATCAGTATGGTCGTGGCAAAGTGAGTTACTATGCTGAAGATGGAATCAAAGATGGTAGTGATCTTTTTAATGACTTTATAGTTGGCGGTTCAGCATCCACTATTGATAATGATAAAAATGGTCCTGAAATAAAAGCCTGGTTAAATGATGAAAAATTTGTGAACGGGAGCATTGTAAATCAAAGACCAATATTGATCTTGAAACTGGCTGATTCTTCAGGCATCAATACTTCAGGAACGGGTATTGGACATAACATCACAGCAATGCTGGATAACAACAATAATCAACTCTTTGATCTGAATAATTATTACGAAGCTGATCTTGATCAATTTGGGCAAGGTTTTACACGTTTTCAATTACCCGAATTAGAGCCCGGAATCCATTCTCTAAAAATAAAAGTTTGGGATGTGCTTAATAACTCATCAGAGTTTATACTTGATTTTTCTGTAGTCAACGATGATGAACTTGTGATCGACCATGTGCTTAATTATCCTAACCCATTCACAACCAGCACACAATTTTGGTTTGAACATAATAAACCAGGCCAGGATCTGCTCGTACAGATCCATGTATTTTCGCTAGCCGGCAGAATAGTAAAAACGCTTGAAAAAACAATAAACATACATGGAAATCGTTCTTATGTGGATTGGGACGGGAGAGATGATTTCGGCGACAAAATTGGGAGGGGAGTATATGTGTACAGGATCAAGGTTTTTTGCAACGGATCCAAATCCCGAACTGTGACTGAAAAGCTAGTGATCTTTTGAGACGGATGAATGGACAAATTAATTTATAAAATCAGGGTTTTAAAATTCTTATATATTTACAAATTTCATAAATTCTTACTAATGAGACCGACTGCATTTAAACTGACTGCTATAATCCTGGCTTTTCTGGGATTTTCTCAATTTTCCAACGCTCAAACTCAAGGTGATGTAATCAATACTGTTACTACAGCTGTTCCTTTTTTGAGAATTACTCCTGATGCAAGATCTGGCGGTATGGGTGAATTAGGAGTTGCAATTTCTCCTGATGCAAATTCTGCATTTTGGAATATGGGTAAAGTTGCATTCAATACTAATAAGGGTGCTGTCTCTGCTTCATATACTCCATGGCTTAAAGATATCCTTAATGATGTTTATCATGCTACAGTAGCAGGGTATTATAAATTAGATGAGCAATCGGCTATATCAAGTTCATTAAGATATTTTAGTCTTGGTACTATACAATTTACTGATAACCTCGGTAATGACTTAAATACATACAGACCAAGAGAGATAGCCTTTGATTTTGGATATTCAAGAAAGCTTTCAGAAAAATCCGGATTAGGCGTCGCATTAAGATATATAAATTCAAATTTAGCTTCAGGAACACCAGGTGCGGGAAATACTTATAAAGCAGCAAGCACCGTTGCAGCTGATCTGGGATATTATTATTCAGGTCATGATGACATGGGAACTGGATGGGCTTTTGGGGTTGCACTAACAAACTTAGGTGGGAAAATTTCTTATACAGATAATGCTGATCAGAAAGATTATATACCGGCTAATCTTGCCTTTGGTACTACTTACTCAAAAGCATTTGATGCTCAAAATAAAGTATCATTTGGACTCGATGTGAATAAGCTACTTGTTCCTACACCCCCTGCAGATCCGGCTACTCCTGAACAACTTCAGGAATATCGTAGCAAAAGTGTAGTCAGCAGCTGGTTTACTTCGTTCTCTGATGCACCCGGCGGAATGAGTGAAGAATTAAAAGAATTCTATTTCTCGGTAGGTGGTGAATACTGGTATAACAATCAGTTTGCACTTCGTACAGGTTATTTCTATGAGAATAAAACAAAAGGTAACAGACAATATTTTACAATGGGTGTAGGTATCAAATATCAAAGCTTTGGCCTTGATTTTTCTTACTTGATTCCTTCAGGAAGTGGTGTTGACCGCAATCCTTTATCTAACACATTGCGTTTCTCATTGCATTTTAACTTCGACGGTTCAGGTGGTGCAACAACGGCAAATTAAAATGAAGAAATAATTTATAGTGACGTCCCGATACATCGGGACGTCTTTTTTTATATTTGAATAAATAAAAATTACATGTCTTATAGAATTGGAAGTGGCGTTGATTTTCACCAGTTGCAAAAAGGAAGAGACCTATGGATCGGCGGGGTGAAAATCCCTTTTAAAAAAGGCGCATTAGGACATTCCGATGCCGATGTACTTCTTCATGCTATTTGCGATGCTTTGTTTGGAGCTCTTGCTTTAGGTGATATTGGCATTCATTTTCCTAATACATCAAATGAGTTCAAAAATATTCAGAGCACTGTATTATTACAAAGGACAATGGATATGGTTAAGCAAAAAGGATATTCAGTTGTAAATATCGACAGTACAATTTGCTTGCAGGAGCCAAAGTTGAAACCATACACTGCAGAAATGCAAAAGATCATTTCGTCAATAACCGGTGTATCAGAAAATGATGTTTCAATAAAAGCAACTACAACAGAAGAGATGGGATTTATAGGGAGAGGAAAAGGCATCATGGCTTATGCCACTGTATTGCTGCAGAAAGTTTAACTACTTGTTCGTGACATATAGCCTTTTCCGTGTGCCACTGAAGCTTAACTTTGCCAGAATGACATCTATACAAATAAATATCGTTAATAGATCTTCTAATCCCTTGCCCGAGTATGCAACAAAAGGAGCATCAGGCATGGATATAAGAGCATCATTAGATATACCATTAACCCTTCAGCCGCTTGAAAGAAATTTGATACCCACAGGATTGTTTGTGGAAATACCTCAGGGGTACGAAATACAAATAAGACCAAGAAGTGGTTTAGCGATTAAACAGGGAATCACCTGTTTGAATACACCGGGAACGATCGATTCTGACTATCGTGGAGAAATTAAGATCATATTGATCAACCTTTCTTCAGATGAACAAGTCATTCATCCAGGTGATAGGATAGCGCAAATGATAATTCAGAAAACAGAAAGAGCCGAATTCAAGCAAGTAGAAATTTTAAATAATACTGAAAGGGCCGCAGGTGGTTTTGGTCATACAGGAAAACAATAATAATGATTCGATTTATCTTACTATTAATTACGGGTGCTTTGCTGGTATCATCATGCCGCTCCACCAGGAAAATTCAAACGGCAATCTCCACAAAAAAAGATACAGTGGAGGTGGCAAAACAAACGACTGACCCACATGCCGATTCTATCAGGTTTATAAAAGACAATTATTCTCAACTTCTCGCAAACAGGATAGAATTTGAAACTTTTTCAGCAAAGGTAAATACCGATTATGAAGGCGGTGATGGAAAAAAATATGACGTTAATGTTTTTATTAGAATGAAAAAGGACAGTCTTATTTGGATATCTGTAAATGGTGCATTGGGAATAGAAGGCATGCGTGTATTAATTGATAAAGATTCTGTCCGCATATTAAATAAGCTGGATAAAGAATACCAGGTACGATCGCTGGAATACTTAACGGAAGTTGCAGCATTGCCGCTTGATCTGCATACAGTACAGCAATTGATCATTGGTAACCCTGTTTTTCTTGATTCAAATATTGTTTCCTACTCCATAGAAGAAAACAGGGTTTCATTACTAAGCGAGGGACAATGGTTCAGACACCTGATCTCAATGAATAACAACGATCATCTTGTGCGGCATAGCAAACTTGATGATGTTGATATATTAAGAAACAGAACCTGCTTCCTCACCTACTCGGATTATGAAACGGAAAAAGGGGTGAAATTTGCAACTAACCGTACTGTATCTGTTACTGAGAAGACCAAGCTTGATGTAAAACTAAATTTCAAGCAATATGCTTTTAATGAAACGTTAAGTTATCCGTTTTCAGTGCCAAAAAACTATAAAAGGAAATAATAAATAAAATTAAATTTACAGTTCGTCGTTTTAAAATGATCCCAACCCTTTATTGATTTACCACAAAACAACAGGTAACATGAAAAAAAGAATCTATCTCTTTCTCGCTTTAGTTTTCTCTGCTTGTTTTCTATTTGCACAAACAGAAGATAAGTCACAGTTGGAAAAAGAAAGACAGGATATACAAAAAGAGATCAGGCAGATCCAGGGGGAATATGATAAATTAAAAGGTAAAACCAAGCAGATCGTAGGGCAATACAATCTTATTGACAGGAAAATAAAATTACAGAATAAATATATCAGCAATATCAGCAAAGAGCTTCGAATGATCGATGATGATATTTACATGAGCAATGTGGAGATCTATCGTCTTTCAAAATTGCTAGACACATTAAGATCCCAATATTCACGAAGCGTCGTATATGCTTATAAGAACAAAAGCAATTATGACTACCTGAATTTCATTTTTTCTGCAAGTAGTTTTAATGATGCCATCAAACGTATTACTTATCTTAAAACTTATCGTTCTTTTCGTGAACAGCAGGTAAATACGATAAAAGAAACACAGGCATTAATTGCAAGAAGAAAAACAGATCAGTTAAGCAAAAAGAAACAAAAGGATGATGCGCTTCAAAATCAAACAACACAAGCCAAAGCATTGGAAGGACAGAAGAAAGAAAAAGATGTGGTGCTTAACCAATTAAAATCACAGGAAAAAGATCTGCAAAAACAATTGACGGCAAAAAAGAAAAAAGATAAAGACCTGCAAAAAGCAATTACTTCAATTATCAACAGGGAAATAGCAGCAGCCAGAGCAGCAGCAAAAAAGAAAGCGGATGACGAAGCTGCTAAAAGTGCGAAGCCCGTGATCACAGATCCCGGTGTATCCAAAAACACAACAACGAATGCGAAACCAAATGTCGTAAGAGAAAGTGTTGTATTTAATTCAGCAGAGGATCTAAAACTAAATGCTGATTTCGAAAAAAACAGGATGAGACTTCCATGGCCTGTTGACCAGGGAACAGTTTGTATTCACTACGGTCCCTATCAAATAGGAGAAACAAAACTTAGGGGAGATAATCCAGGAATTACGATCTGTACTACACAGCCTGGCAATAACGTAAAGTCAGTTTTTGAGGGTGAAGTTGCAAGTGTATTCAATATTGGCGATTCAAAATCTGTAATGATACGCCATGGAAAATATTTTACTGTTTACAGTAATCTTTCCTCTGTAACTGTTACTAAAGGTGCAAATGTGAGTACGGGTCAGTCAATCGGTAAAGTAGGCGTGGATGAGGAAACTGGTGAAGGTGGGAAACTTGAATTTCTGTTAATGGTCGAGAATAAGAAATTAAATCCCGAGCAGTGGTTGCATAAATAAAGTCCCTTAGCCGTTGCAATATATAAATGAAGCCATCTTAAAAAAAGATGGCTTTCTTATTATAAAAATTTCTCGTACAAATTTTCGTAAAGAGGAATGATCTTACTGATATCATATTCCTGTGCATGTGCAGCCGCTTTCTCTTTGAATTTTTTAAGAACCTTATCGTCACGCAAAATTTTTATCGCTTGCTGCCCCATTGTTTTTACATCACCTACATCACCCATATATCCTGTTTCACCGGGAATATTAATTTCACTCAAGCCACCTGCATTGGTTGTAACAATTGGTACACCGGCAGCCATAGCTTCCAGGGCTGCCAAACCAAAACTTTCATATTCCGATGGTAATAAAAACAGATCTGCAATTGCTAAAATGTCTTCCATTTGTTCCTGTTTACCTACAAATCGAATCTCATCACAGAGATTCAGTTCGCGGCAAAGATCTTCGGCAGCTGGTCTTTCAGGTCCATCGCCAACAAGCATTAAACGGCTTGGTATTTTATCATTAACCTCTTTAAAAATTTTTATCACATCAGGTATACGTTTCAATTTTCTAAAGTTAGATGCATGCATTAAAACCCTTTCTCCATTTGGTGCGATCATCTTTTTAAATGCATCGATCGGTTTTCGGTTAAAACGACTTACATCAACAAAATTCTTGATCACATGAATATCTTTTTGAATTTTGAAATGCTTATACGTTTCGTCACGAAGATTGTCTGATACAGCAGTGATCGCATCACTCTCATTGATAGAGAAGGTTACTACAGGCGCATAGGTTTTATCTCTTCCTACAAGGGTAATATCAGTTCCGTGTAAGGTTGTAATGACAGGGATATTCTTTCCTTCCTTTTTTAAAATTTGTTTTGCCATATATGCGGCAGAGGCATGTGGTATAGCATAATGTACATGCAGCAGATCAAGGTTGTTGTTTTTAATAACATCCACCATGGTGCTGGCAAGAGCAGTTTCATAAGGCGGGTAATCAAACAATGGATAGGTTGGAACGTGTACCTCGTGATAAAATATATTGGGTGTAAAAGAACCCAGTCTCACCGGTTGCTGATAAGTTATAAAATGTACCTGGTGACCTTTTTGCGCCAATGCCTTTCCCAGTTCCGTTGCCAGTACCCCCGAGCCTCCGAAAGTAGGATAACAAACAATTCCTATTCTCATGGTTTTAGTGATCGTCATAGCCCCCGAAGTTAAATACTTAAATTTTATTGCTATTGCCGCTTATATCAATAATTTGTTACAAAACGGTGCATTCTTTATTTTCAGCCTTCAAATATCGCTTAAGGACACAAAACACAACACATGAAGAAGACATTAATTATTGCATTTTCATTTTTACTTGTTACAAACGGGTTTTCGCAGAACGAAGATTCAATGATGATCAAAAGGATCTCTGATGAAATTTTAACGAATGGAAGAGCGTACGACAATCTCCATTATTTAACCAAACAGATCGGCGGACGATTATCAGGCTCACCGCAAATGGTAAAAGCGGAGAAATGGGGCGTAGCACTAATGAAAGAAAGCGGCGCTGATAAAGCATGGTTGCAGGAATGTATGGTGCCACATTGGGTAAGAGGCGGAAAAGATAAAGCAGAAGTAACATACAATGATGCTGTGACTGGCGCAAGAAATGTGCTTACATCACATAAGCAGCTTGATGTTCTGGCTCTGGGAAATTCCGAGGGAACAAAAAATAAAGACCTTACTGCAAAAGTTATTTTGGTTAATTCTTTCGATGAATTGGAAAAGAAAAAGGATTCTTTGAAGGGAATGATCGTTTTTTATAATTATAAATTCAATCCAACTTATGTTCAGACATTTCGTTCTTATGGTGAGGCATCTCAATATCGTGGTGGTGGACCAAGCCGTGCCGCTAAATATGGAGCTATAGGTGTAATAGTAAGAAGCATGAGTCATAGCACTGATAACAATCCTCATACCGGTGCTACGAGATACGATACCACTTATGCAAAAATTCCAGCATTAGCTGTTGGCTTAAGAGATGCAGACTGGTTAAGTGATCAAATTCAGAAAAATAAGATTATTAGCCTTACAATAAAAACGAATGCACATTTTCTTCCTGATACGATCGGTCATAATGTGATCGGTGAATTGACCGGCTCAGAATTTCCGGATGAAATAATCACGATTGGTGGTCACTTGGATTCTTGGGATCCTGCTGAAGGAGCTCATGATGATGGTGCCGGTGTTGTACATACGATTGAAATATTAAGAGCATTCAAAGCATTAGGAATTAAACCAAAACATACTATCAGGTTCGTTTTGTTCATGAACGAAGAAAACGGTTTGCGTGGAGGTGCTAAGTATGCACAAGAAGCAAAAGAAAAAAATGAAAAACACATATTTGCTCTTGAAAGCGATGCTGGTGGATTTACTCCCCGCGGATTTAGTTTTGGCGGGAGTCCTGAACAATTAAAAAAATTACAAAGCTGGGTGCCTCTTCTTTATCCTTATGGGGTTTATGAAATTACAAATGGCGGCGGCGGCGCTGATATAGGTCCATTGAACAGAACATTTAAAACTCCGGTTGCAGAATTAGGTCCTGACTCGCAACGTTATTTTGATTATCACCATGCAAGAAATGATGTGTTTGAGAATGTAAACAAACGTGAACTCGAATTGGGAGCAGTTAATATGGCTGCGCTGATCTATCTTATCGATAAATACGGTTTGTAATGGTAATAGAAACGGTACAAAAAATATTCAAAAGAGATCTTGAAAAATTGAAACAGGAAATTGCTTCTTATCGCGATGAGGATAATTTATGGAAAGTAGATAAAAGCATTGCTAATTCTTCAGGCAATCTTTGCCTTCATCTTGTTGGAAATCTTAATGCTTATATCGGCGCAGAGATCGGCAAAACAGGTTATGTTCGTAATAGGGACCTGGAGTTTTCACTGAAAAATATTCCTCAGGTTCAACTTTTGAAAATGATAGAGGATACAATAGTGGTTGTGGAGGACGGATTAAGCAAGCTTAATGAAAATGATCTTGAAAGAGAGTATCCTTTACTGGTATTTAAGGAAAAAACATCGATCGGTTATTTTCTTATCCACCTGGCTATTCACCTGGGTTATCATCTTGGGCAAGTAAATTATCACAGGCGTCTATTGGATAACTAAGATCATTTTAAGAGAGCTGATACTGCCTTTTCAATTTTTGTGAAAGGAAAGCTTTCAGTTATTGTTTGCATTTGCTTTTTTATCTCCTTAGTACAAAGGTTTCCAATTGAACCTTCATGGGTATGATGAACTGAGGTATCGTATTTGAAATTGCCGACTTCAATATCTAATCCGACTTTTTTATAAGCATCGCGGAACGGTATCCCGGCATTTACTAACTTATTTACTTCTTCCACACTAAACAAGTATTTGTATTTTTCATCAGCAAGAATATCTTTTTTGATCTCGATATTAGTCAGCATCAGGGCTGCCATTTCAATACAAGCTTTCAGTGTTTTGAATGCAGGAAATAAATGTTCTTTCAACAACTGCAGATCACGATGATAACCTGAAGGAAGATTTGTAGTCATCATCATAATTTCATTGGGCAATGCTTTGATGCGATTACAATGACTCCGTATCAGTTCAAATACATCCGGATTTTTTTTATGCGGCATAATGCTGCTGCCAGTTGTCAATTCAGCAGGGAAGGAAATAAAACTAAAATTCTGGTTCAGGTATAAACAAGTATCCATGCTGAGTTTAGTCAAAGTGTCTGCAACATTTGCCAAAGACTGCGCCACGATCCTCTCAGCTTTTCCTCTTCCCATTTGCGCATACACCACATTATAATTCAGATCATCAAATCCAAGGAGCTTTGTTGTTAGTGCCCGATTGATTGGGAACGATGAACCATAACCTGCTGCAGAACCTAACGGGTTTTTATTTACCACATCGTATGCGCCCTTCAATGTGATCATGTCATCAACCAGGCTTTCTGCATATGCGCCAAACCATAAACCAAATGATGATGGCATTGCTAATTGTAAATGCGTATAACCAGGAAGCAGGTGGGCTTTATATTTTTCGCTTTGTGTTTGTAGTAATTCAAAAAACGGGCTAATTGCTTTTACCAGTTCTTCCAATTCATTTCTTAAAAACAATTTTATATCTACAAGCACCTGGTCATTCCGACTGCGTGCAGCATGTATTTTTTTACCAACATCTCCAAGCTTTTGTGTAAGTAGTAATTCCACTTGTGAATGAATATCCTCTACATCATCCTGCAATTTGAATTCACCTTTTTCTATTTGCTGGTAGATATTTTTAAGCTCTTGCTGAAGTTGCGATAATTCATCTTTAGTAAGCAAGCCAACTGATTCCAGCATTTTTATATGCGCTAAAGAACCCAGCACATCAAAAGCAGCTAAATACATATCCATTTCACGGTCTTTTCCAACAGTGAATATTTCTACTTCTTTTAATGAGGCTTTATCTTTTTGCCACAACTTCATAGCAGTTGGTTTAATAATTGAATATACAACTCAATTCCATTTTTTATTTCATCAATATAAATATACTCATCTGCCGTATGGCTTCTTGCACTATCTCCTGGGCCAATCTTTAATGCAGGAAAGTTCATCAGTGCCTTATCCGATGTGGTGGGGGAACCATAATAACTTCTTCCTGTTTTCAGACCTGCTTCTACTATTGGATGATTTAATGCGATCGAACTTGATCTTAACCTTGTGCTTCTTGGGTTTATTTCACTTTGCACATTTGATTTTATAATGTCAAGCATTTCTTCAAAAGTATACAACTCGTTTACCCGGCAATCCACTACAAACTTGCATTGTGCCGGAACTACGTTGTGAGCTTTATTATCTGTTTCGATAACAGTAACACTCATTTTCACTGGCCCCAACAAATCAGAAACCTTATCAAACTTATATGAATTGAACCATTCGATATCGGTTATTGCTTTATAGATAGAATTTTCACCTTCTTCTCTTGCTGCATGTCCAGCTTTTCCGTTAGCAGTGCAATCCAATACCATTAATCCTTTTTCAGCAACAGCCATTTGCATTTGTGTAGGTTCACCAACAATGGCAAAATCAATTTTGCCTAGTTGCGGCAACAAAACTTCAATTCCATTATGCCCGGATATTTCTTCCTCTGCAGTTGCTGCAAGAATAATATTATATTTCAGGTTTTCTTTATCATAGAAATAAAGAAAGGTTGCGATCAACGATACCAAACTTCCGCCTGCATCATTACTTCCCAGGCCAAATAACTTTCCATCCTTTTCATTTGGAGTGAATGGGTCAAGTGTATAACCTTTATTTGGTTTTACAGTATCATGGTGAGAATTCAATAAAATTGTGGGCTTGTTTGCATCGAAGTATTTATTCTTTGCCCAGATATTATACAGGTATTGCTCTGTCTTTATACTGTTGTTTTCAAGAAAAGATCTGATAAGGGCAGAACTATTATCTTCTTCTTTGCTGAAAGAAGGAGTAGCGATCAATTGTTTTAAAAGGTCAATTGCATTTGCCTGTAATATAGCGACATCCTTAGTCATTATTTATTGTTGTTCCGGCTGTGCCCTTCATTAATTTATCCAATTCCTCTGCTTTCCCGATGATTACTTTATTCACTCCGCTTTTTAAAGCTGCAAAAGCATTATCCAGTTTTGGTATCATACCTGCAAATATTTTTTCTTTTGCTTTCAGTTCTTTGTAATAATTCGGGTTGATGCTTGAGATAACAGTATTTTCATCCTCTGCATCCATCAATACACCACTTTTTTCAAAAGAATAAATAAGTTTTACTTCATATTCACCACTCATTGCCTTTGCAATTTCCTGCGCAACAGTGTCTGCATTCGTGTTTAATAACTGACCAGTCTGGTCATGGGTGATGGGGGCAAATACCAGTGAAAGATTTTGATCAAGTAAATTTTTTAATAATGGAGCGTTAACCGAATCAACATCCCCAACAAATCCAAAATCAATTACCGGGTGTTTCCTTTTATGTGCAAGAATTATATCACCATCCACACCGCTTAAACCAATCGCATTGCAATTAAAACTTTGTAATTGGGCAACAACATTTTTATTTACATAGCCAGCATACACCATCGTCACGATCTTGAGTGTCTCTGCATCAGTGATCCTTCTTCCCTCTACAAGCTTTTGTTCTACTCCCATTTTCTCTGCCAACTTTGTTGCCAGCTTGCCACCACCGTGCACTAATATTTTTTTTTCGTCAATTGCCGCAAAAGATCTTAAAAATGATGAAAGCTTTTTTTCATCATCAATAATATTGCCACCGATCTTTATTACATAAAGCTTATCCATTCCTTCTTAAAATTTCTGCAAGCACTGCTTGTGCAGCCCAAACCCTGTTTGATGCTTGTTGTGTTACAATGCTCATTTCTCCATCCAGTATTTCATCGCTCAATTCAACATTCCTTCTCACAGGTAAGCAGTGCATCACTTTTGCATTATTTGTAACAGCCCAGCGTTTATTTTTTAATTGCCACTTTGGATCATTGGTATAAATTTTACCATAATCATTATAGGTGCTCCAGTTTTTTACATAAACAAAGTCTGCATCTTTCAAAGCTTCTTCCTGGTTATTTGTGATCGTTGCACCTTTTGTAAATTCTTCACTCAGCTCATAGTCTTCAGGGTGAGTAATTACAAAATCAGATTTACCCCATGCATTCACCCATTGCGCAAAGCTATTCGCCACACATTGTGGCAGTGGTTTTACATGCGGTGCCCATGTCAAGACAATTTTTGGTTTACGAGCCACTTCCCATTTATTTAGTTCTTCTGTAATTGTAATGATGTCTGTTAAAGATTGCAATGGATGAAGTGTTGCGCTTTCTAAGCTTACCACTGGTATGCCCGCGTATTTAATAAATTGTTTTATATAAAGCTCACTGTAATCGTCTTCACGATTCTTCAATGACGGAAAAGTGCGGATCGCAAGAATATCGAAATATTTTCCAAGAATTGGAGCCGCATCTTTTACATGCTCAACAGTATTGCCACTCATGATCGCTTCGTCTTCAAATTCCAATGCCCAGCCTTCTTGTCCCACATTGAAAATGATACATTCCATTCCAAGATTCTGTGCAGCGATCTGTGTACTCAATCTTGTACGCATACTCGGATTCAAAAACAAACAACCAATACGTTTATTTAAACCAAGCGATTTATCAGAGAACGGATTGGTCTTATAGGCCAGGGCCGACAACACTAATGTATCGATCTTTCTTACATCATTAACTGAAATGAACTGTTTCAATTTTCGAAAGTTTATTATGAACTAAGCTATTTTGTTACTATTAAGCTTTTGTTGCGTCGCACTCTTGTGCTATATTAAGTCTATTCAGCTTGCAGTTTCCTGCAACAAAGCTATTTCCTCTTTTATCGAATCAATGAATTGTTCCGCATCTCTTTTCTTCAAAGCTAATGAAGGAAGGAGCCTGATCACATTTGGTTTTGCTTCACCGGTAAATATTTTCTGGTTCCAAAGCAAATTCTTCTTCAGGTCCTTTAATTCTTCCGGTACATCAAAGCCTATCATCAAACCACGACCTCTTACATTTTTTAATTCAGGAATTGCTTCCAACTCATCTCTTAAATATTTTCCAACCAATGTAGCGTTGCCCATTAATTTTTCTTCTTCTAATACTTCAAGGACAGCAAGTGCAGCAGCACATGCAAGATGATTGCCGCCAAAAGTGGTTCCGAGTTGAAAATGTTTTGGTTTTATATGCGGAGCTATAATAATACCTGCAACAGGAAAACCATTTCCCATTCCCTTTGCCATAGTATAAATATCTGCATTTACTCCAGCAAAATCATGACTAAAGAATTTACCAGTTCTTCCATAACCACATTGAACGCTGTCAGCGATATAAACTGCACCATATTCATCGCAGAGCGAACGGATCTTTTTCAAAAAACTCACATCAGCCACATTAATTCCGCCAACACCTTGAATTCCTTCGATGATTACTGATGAAATTTGTTTGCCATTCTTCTTAAAACATTCTTCTAATGCTTGCTCATCATTTAAAGGAAGAAAGATCACATTATCGGTTTCATTAACAGGAGCGATATAATTTTTATTATCAGTAGCAGCTACTGCCAATGATGTTCTTCCATGAAATGATTTATTGAAGGCAATGATCTTTTTTCTTCCATTATGAAAAGAAGCCATCTTTAAGGCATTTTCATTTGCTTCAGCACCGCTATTACAAAGAAAAAGCTGGTAATCTTCCTTACCGGAAACTTTTCCAAGCTTCGCGGCAAGTTCTTGTTGTAAAGGAATTTTTATTGAATTAGAATAGAATGCAATTTTCTCCAGTTGCTCTTCAATCCTTTTCACCCAATGCGGATGCGTATGACCAATGCTTATCACAGCATGACCACCATAAAGATCAAGATATTGCTCACCTTTATCATCCCATACATAAGAGCCTTTCGCTTTTACGATAGTAACATCATTGATCGGGTAAACGTCGAATAAATTCATTTTATAGAGTTTGTTATGATTGAGTCGTGCCACCCCGATTTAATCGGGGTGGCACGACTGCTGTTTAAAAATAATTTGCTTTAAGATTCAATCCTGTTCTTTCATCGAGTCCAAACATCAGGTTCATATTTTGTACCGCTTGTCCGCTTGCACCTTTCAATAAATTATCCGCAACAGAATGAACGACTAATTGACTTCCGACCTGCTCTAGTTGAATGATACATTTATTGGTGTTTACAGCCTGCTTTAAAAAAACAGGATCTTTTGTTATATGGGTAAATGGATGGCCTGAATAAAAATCCTGGTAAAGTTTGTTGAGTTCAATAAGACTTAAGTCGCATGGTAATTGCGAACTTATAAAAATCCCTCTTGTGAAATCACCTCTCCAAGGAACAAAGTTTACATGAATATCTCCTGAGGGTTGTAATTGTTTTAATGACTCACCAATTTCACCCAGATGCTGGTGCGTTAAAGTTTTATAAGCTTGTATGTTATTCTCTCTCCAGCTAAAATGTGAAGTTGCACTTAAACTTTGTCCGGCACCAGTGCTGCCAGTAATGCCAGTTGTATAGACATCTTTCAACAAACCAGCTTTTGCTAATGGCAATAACCCTAATTGAATTGTCGTAGCAAAACATCCTGGATTGGCAACATTGGTTGCTTTTTTAATTTTTTCTCTATTCAATTCTGGCAAACCATAAACAAAGTTGCGAACTTCATGCTTTGAGCTTTGAGATAAACGAAAATCATTTGCCAGATCAATTACTTTAACCTTGTCGGCAATTTTATTTTCTGCGAGAAATTTCTTTGATTCACCATGACCCAAACAAAGAAAGATCACATCAACATCATCATTTAATTCACCAGAAAATTTCAACTCAGTATCACCAAGCAGATCCTGATGAACAGAATAGACAGGCTTGCCAGCATTGCTACGGCTATGAATAAAAGAAACAGATACACCCGGATGGTGGATCAACAAACGTATGAGTTCGCCACCCGTATAACCTGCTCCGCCGATTATGCCGACTTTAATTGCCATTATTGTCTTTGTTTACTGCGTTCCAAATTGAAGTTTGGTTGCCGAATATTTTTGAAAACCCTCTTACATCATCACCGGTAAATCCAGTATTCATTTCACCATATTTCCCAAACTTGCTGCTCATCAAGTCGTATTTACTTTCAATGCCTATAATTTGAAAGCGATATGGCATTAATTGTACAAATACATCTCCAGATACATTTTGTTGACTGTTTTCCAAAAATGCTTCAATATCCCTCATAACAGGATCCAATATTTGTCCTTCGTGCATCCAGTTACCATAAAACTGTGCCAATGTATCCTTCCATTGCAATTGCCATTTGGTCAACACATGTTTTTCCAATGCATGATGCGATTTTAATATTATCATCGGCGCTGCCGCTTCAAAACCTACACGACCTTTGATGCCAATGATCGTATCACCAACATGTATATCTCTTCCAATGCCGTAAGCTCCGGCAATTGATTGTAAATATTGAATTGCTTCTGATGGATGAGAAAACTTTTTATCATTCACGCCTTTCAACTCGCCTTTTTCAAAGTGAAGTTTTACTTCTTCGTTGCCTGTTTTAGTCACTTGAGTAGGCCATGCTTCTTCAGGTAACATGCCTTTGCTGTTCAATGTTTCTTTTCCACCAACACTTGTCCCCCACAATCCTTTATTGATAGAATACATCGCTTTTTCAAAATTCATCTCAATGCCTTTGCTCTTCAGATATTCGATCTCTTGTTCACGGCTTAGTTTCAGATCACGGATTGGAGTAATGATCTCTACACCGGGGATCATGATATGAAAGATCATATCAAATCTTACCTGGTCATTTCCTGCCCCGGTGCTGCCATGTGCTACGGCTTTCGCATCTAACTTTTTTACATGCTCGGCGATATGGAGAGCCTGGCTTAATCTTTCTGCAGAAACAGAAAGAGGATAGGTATTATTCTTTAAACAATTTCCAAAAATCAGGTACTTAATGATGCGGTCGTAGTAACCTTTTACTGCATCGACAGCAGTATGTGTTTTTACGCCAAGCTTATAAGCATGTGCTTCAATCTTTTTTAATTCATCTTCCGTAAGGCCGCCAGTGTTGACAATGATGCTATGCACCTCGTAACCCTTTTCTTCGGTGAGATATTTTACACAGTAGGTAGTATCGAGACCACCGCTAAAACCTAAAACTATTTTTTTGTCTGACATCTTCTTATTTGTTGAATAGAATTACTGAACGTACAAGAGTGCGACGCAACTTAAGCCAAATGGTAGCAATGTCGCCGGGCACATTGTTATATATTAAAAAAATATTGTAGAAACGATTTCTGTTGTGAACCACCATTATCACCATTTTCCTCTTTATTTTTTTTCAAAAATGGTTTTAATAGCTTCCATCGTTTGAATTGGAGTAATCGTTCGAGCCCCGTTTTATTTTCTTCAAAGAATTGTTTTGTTTCTTCCGGCTTGTAATGATCTTTTGGATCATACAGCATTGCTGTACACATACAATTCTTTCTATCCTTGCTCATGAGTATTTCATAATTCACGCAGCTTTTGCAACCGGCCCAGAAATCTTCATCCTGTGTAAGCTCAGAATAAGTTACAGGTTCGTAACCAAGTTCACTATTGATCTTCATTACAGCAAGACCTGTGGTCAAACCAAAGAGTTTTGCATCGGGATATTTTTCTCTTGAAAGATCGAAGATCCTTTTCTTGATCGCTTTTGCCACACCACTTTTTCTGAATGGCGGAGAAACAATGAGACCGCTGTTGGCTACATATTCGCCATGACTCCATGTTTCAATATAGCAAAAACCAACCCATGTGCCATCAGGAGTGAGAGCAATCACAGCTTTGCCTTCTTTCATTTTATCGGCCACATACTCAGGACTGCGTTTGGCAATACCGGTACCTCTTGCTTGTGCACTTTCGGCCATCTCATTAGTGATGGTCTCTGCATAATGTACATCATCAGGAGTGGCTACACGAATAATTATATTTTGATTGTCCAACTTAGAGATATTGATTTGATAAGGATGACCAATCCGATAATCAATGCGGGGTGCAGTTCACTGACAGGGACCATGGTGAGGGGCTCGTCCTGTCAGAATACACGTCGAGGTCGGGGAGAAAATGCAAACACATCAAAGCCTACTGTATATGCTATGACAGCATAAGTGGCATGGAATGCAAATTGTTTAGTATGTGTCAGAATGTTACGCATTTGTTTCTAACAAATTGTAAATTGAGTACAAATGTATAATAATAATTGTTTTAAATGTCGATTTTTTGGTTAAAAAAAATTAACTGCTATGGAGTCAACACGTACATTCGAATCAACTAAACCCAAAGGAACATCAGGGGTTAAACGGTTTATCAAGAGGTTTTTTATTGTTGCACTTCTTGCCCTCGCTGTGTTTATATTTTTCAGATACTATTATGTGTTTGGAGAAGGGGTGAAAGCCGGTCGACTGAATTATGCAGTAAGGAAAGGAAATATTTTTAAAACATATGAGGGAAAACTAATACAGGAAGGCTACAGGAGCACAACTGGTAACGTGATCCAGTCTTATGAATTTGAATTTTCAATAAACAATAAAAGAGTTTATGATATCCTTGCTGCTAACAGTGGTAAGCGTTTTGATCTTCACTATAAGGAATACCATGGAATAATACCCTGGCGCGGCAATACTAAATACATTGTAGACAGTGTCATTTCAATGCAGCCTTAACAACTTTCAGACGGCCTGTAATAGAAAAATTGCAGGTCGCTTATGAATATCTGGTTTGCTTTTCCGCCATTCAACTACAGTTTTTGTTATGATCAATTCCGTCGATCCAGTCAGGTCAGCAGCGATACAAACCTTTGTTAAAGGCTGGCAGACCAAAAGTAGAGCTTCCATCAACTGGTTATTACGGTAAGGTGTTTCGATAAAGATCTGTGTACAATTCTTCCTTGCTGATTCTGATTCCAATTCTTTTATGGCATTGTTTCGTTCAGGGTTTTTAATTGGTAAGTAACCTGCAAACTTAAATTGCTGTCCATTCATGCCACTTGCCATTAATGCAAGTAAGATGGAGTTTGGTCCCACCAATGGTTTTATTTCGATATTCAATTCCTGGGCGATTGCAATTAATTGCTGGCCGGGATCGGCAATGCCGGGGCAACCGGCTTCACTGATAATACCAATCGTTTTTTCTTCTTTTAATTTTTTTCTAAATGAATCAGTATTCGGATCATCATTGGTCATGGTGAACCATTCATAATTATCGATCACAATTTCTTTGTCAAGCTTTTTCAGATAACGCCGGGTTGTTCTTTCATTCTCTACAAACAATACCGTGCATTGTTTTACAATCTCCGTTATATAAGAAGGGATAGATCGCATACCTTCTTCATGAAGCAAACTGGGAATTAAATAGACAGTTGCAGCCACACTAATCGGTTTTTACTTTAATAACACTAAGACTGGAAGCAATGATGGCAAAAGCCGGGGCAAATATTATCACTGCATGCATTAAATAAAACACAATGCCATTGCCAATAGATAAGCCTTTATGCCGACCGGAATAAAAGATCGATTTCTGAAGGTTAAAATCATTTTTTGCTAAACCATAATCAAGCATAGAGAAACCATAATAGTAACATTCAACAATGATGGCAATAAGAGGGGTTATCCATCCTATAACCGGGATAAGAGATAGAAAGATGATACCAACCATATAAACAGTTTGCCAACCCGCATTGCGCAGTGCCAGTCTTATACTCCGTTTTGCATCAGGTAATATCTGCTTCAGGTTAAATCTATATTCCCTGTTGTCAATTATAGCTTCAGTTTTTTCACTCAGGTAGGCAAATACTGGTGATCCGATTATTAAAATGAGGTATTTAAATAAAGCGAAATAAAACAGGAATAATACCAGGCGCAACATGATACCGGCCATTACAAATATGAAAGCAAGGAATGGGTTACGTTCCTTTTGAAGCCAGGGTTCGATGCGTAATTGCTGACTTAACCAATTTACAGCGCCATTTGCTGATTGGGCAAACAATATCATAGCTACTATAAAAAGGAGTGTATAAATAATACCGGGAATGATGATCCATTTAACCATTTTATGCTGGCGGATAAACAGGTTTGCTTCTCCAAAAGATTGAAATGCTATGATGATTTCTTTCAGCAAGACATAAATTTGGGTAAATATAATGAGAACCACGATTATCAGGATTAATTATGGATTATGAGGAAACTAGGAATTGATTTTTATCAACGAGCCAATGTTTTACAAATAGCTAAAGAGCTACTTGGAAAAATTTTGGTGACAAAATGGAATGGTATCGAAACATCAGGTCGCATTGTTGAAGTGGAAGCTTACAATGGTATTATTGATAAAGCATCGCATGCTTCGGGCGGAAGAAGAACAAACCGAAATGAAGTAATGTATGGTAAAGGCGGCGTGGCTTATGTTTATTTGTGCTATGGCATTCATCATTTATTTAATGTGGTCACAAATGAAAAGGAAACACCACATGCAATTCTTATTCGGGCTTTGGAACCATTAAAAGGAATTGATACAATGCTGGAAAGAACCAATAAGAAACAATTAGATCATACATTAACAAGAGGCCCGGGAAATGTTTCAAAGGCTTTAGGAATTTCTTTCAAGCATCATACAGGTCACTCATTATTAAGCAAGGATCTTTTTTTAGCGGAAGATGATTTTATTTTAAATAAAAAAAGCCTGGCTGCTTCTCCAAGGATCGGCGTTGACTATGCAGGGGAAGATGCGAGCCTCCCTTACCGATTCTATATAAAAGGGAATCCTTTTGTGAGCGGAAAACCAAAATAGATTGTATTTTCCGTGATAAATTGATCTCTTGCAAAAACTTTCAAAACAACAATACAAATACCTTTCTTTATTAGCGGGCATTGCAATTGCCCTGTTTTTTTATTTTGTAAATCCTTTTTCTGTTGGAAAAAATGCCTGTATCGTTTTATCCATCGCGGTATTAATGATCACCTGGTGGGTAACGGAAGCTATGCCAATGCCGGTTGTTGCATTGCTGCCATTGATATTATTTCCAATCCTGCATATCAACGATATAAAATCAGTATCGGCAAATTATACTGATCCTGTAATCTTTCTTTTTATGGGCGGGTTCATGCTTGGTTTGGCAATTGAAAAATGGAACCTCCATCGTCGCATTGCGTTAGGCATTGTGAAGATCACTGGCACAAGCGGCAATCGGATAATATTGGGTTTTATTCTTGCAACAGGGTTCATCAGTATGTGGATCAGCAATACAGCAACTACGATGATGATGTTCCCGATCGCATTATCTGTTATTCATGTAATAAAAGAAGGGGGAGGGATTGGCAATCATCGTCATTTTAATCTTTCATTAATGTTATCGATTGCGTATGCTTCAAATTTCGGAGGGATCGGAACAATTATCGGCACACCTCCTAACGTTGCTTTTGTTGGCTATTTTGAAAAAACATACAAAACAAATATTGAGTTCGTTGACTGGATGATCTTGTGTGTTCCGATCGCATTATTGCTGATGATCACCTTATATTTTGTATTAACCAGAATTCTTTTTCCGAATCACATACGTTCTAATGATGCGGCCAGGAAATTTATATACGGAGAATATAATAGTCTTGGCCGTCTTTCAGTTGCTGAAAAAAGAGTGCTGATAGTTTTTTCTGCTACTGCATTGCTTTGGATATTCAAAGATCTTTTAAATCAATCACAGGACCTGGTGAAACTTGATGACAACATCATTGCTCTCATCGGTGCTGTCGCTTTATTTATTTTTCCTTCGGGTAGTATAAAACTTTCTGATAACCTCAATGAAATTGACGAACATGACTCTCATGGCAGCTTGTTAGAGTGGGGGGATACAAAAAAAATGGCGTGGGGAATATTATTACTCTTTGGCGGCGGATTAGCATTGGCAAGTGCATTGGAAAAAACCGGGCTAATAAAAAATTTGGGAGACTGGTTATCGCAATATGCCGGCGGAGGATTTACGCTTTTATTAATGGTAACCATTGTTTCTCTTTTTATAAGTGAAGTAATGAGCAATATTGCGCAGGTAATTGTTTTCTCACCTGTAGTTTGCAGCCTGGCCGATTCGGTTGGTATGAATCCATTGATACTTGGCATAGCAATGACCTTAGCCGCAAGTTGTGCCAGCATGATGCCGATGGGTACCCCACCCAATGCCATCGTATTTGCAAGCGGCCATATAAAGATCAAAGAAATGATGAAAGCAGGTTTTGTAATAAACCTCGTCGCCATTGTTTTAATAACACTCTTCTGTTGGTTCTTATTACCGTTATTAATTAAGGTATAACTACTGAGCTTTTCGAAGTTTCTTTGTGCCAATATGACGAAATGAAATTATTATCGCTGCTTTCATATACGGGGTATGATGTTTGACCTATATTATAGCTGTGTAGCACTATAAAGTGCTGTAACAAAATGCAGCGTTTTCAACTCAAATTTTATTATGAAAAAGACCATTGGTTTCCTGTCATTTGCTGCTGTTTTAACTATAATGTCTTGCAGACCTGCTGAGACTAAAAAAGAAGTCGTTATTGTTCCCGCCGCACCTGTAATAATAGTAAAAAACCCTCCTGAAAAGGGCACAACTGTCACTTTAGATAAAAATGGAGTAAAGGTGGAAGCTAAAAAAGTAGATGTAGTTATAAAAAATTAACAACGATCGTGGCTCTTTTTTTCCAGCCATCCATGCTATTATAATTTTACTATTTTAAATTTTTTTCTATAAATATTTCTTGCTTTACGTAGCTTGAGAATGTATGGACGAATTTAAGATCGTAATTTTTTTGATGGCTATCCTGATCAGCCTGACAGCGATCTTTAATAAAAGAAAGTTACCCTTTCCCATTTTGTTAGTAGCTGCAGGTTTGGTCATTGGTTTTGTACCACAATTGCCTAACCTTGCCTTGGAGCCCGATATCGTTTTTATTGTCATTCTTCCGCCTCTTTTATACGATGCAGCTGCTAAAACTTCCTGGCATGAATTCAGAACAGCGATACGACCTATATCTGCTTTAGCCATTACACTAGTTTTTTTTACAACTGTCGCTGTTGCGATAACAGCCCACTATCTTATTCCGGGTTTTAGCTGGCCATTGGCTTTTGTCTTAGGAGCTGTTGTTTCTCCACCTGATGCAGTAGCAGCCTCTGGTATTATAAAAGGCCTGGGGCTAAATAAAAAAGTGATCACGATATTAGAAGGTGAGAGTCTTGTGAACGATGCTTCTGCTCTGATTGCTTACCGGTATGCAGTAACAGCTGTAACAACAGGAACTTTTATATTCTGGAAAGCCGGTCTTCAATTCTTGTTAGTTGCCGGTGCAGGGATCATCATTGGAATTGTAGTCGGTTATTTGTTTGTACTGGCACATAAAAAAATTGAAAATAACGCTGTTGTTGAAACAAGTCTTACACTGCTTTCTCCTTACGTATCTTATTTAGCAGCGGAACAGTTCCATATGTCTGGTGTGCTTGCTGTAGTAACCACGGGGTTAGTTATATCATGGAGAGCACCAGAAGTTTTTGCTTACCATGCCAGGATGAGGATCAAAGGAGTATGGGAAACACTTGTTTTTTTGTTACATGGTTTTGTATTTATATTGATCGGCCTTCAACTTCCTTCTATTATTAAGGATCTTGGTAATTATCCTTTTTCACAAATACTCGGATATGGATTACTTATCAGTGCTGTTACTATTGTAGTTCGCATCATTTGGGTTTTTGCCGGTGTTTCCTCGCAAACTTTTTTTCAGAAAAAGATAAAGAGAACGGATGATCTATCTGCCAGTGAAAACCAGGATAGTACCTGGAAAAATGTATTGGTCGTTGCATGGACAGGGACAAGAGGCGTGATATCATTGGCGGCAGCGCTGGCATTACCATTGCTATTAGAAGATGGAACTCCTTTTCCTAAAAGACATTCCATCATATTTCTTGCCTTCGTTGTCATTTTTGTAACACTGGTAGTACAAGGACTATCGCTTCCGTTGCTTATACGCTGGCTAAAAATAAAACCACAAGACAATACCATTGAAGAAGAAAAAGAATTGCAATTATATCTTGCCAACAGTACGCTTAGTTTTATTGAGCAGGAATTTCCAATACAATTGGATGATAAATTACAGGAACAACTAAAAAAGAAATATGAACTGAAGATCAATGATCTCACAAAAGAAATTCGACTTCAGAAAAAAGCGAAACACAATGATGAAGAAATAAAAGCACCACCACCAAATGACCTGGTAAATGCCCAATTAGAGATCAGCAAGTTTAAAAGAGAGTTATTAGTGAAAATTCACAAAGAAGGAGAATTCAGTGATGCGGCTATCAAAAAGGTAGAACGGGAAATGGATATTGATGAACTAAAATTGGAACTGAAAGTTCCGAAAGAAGAATAACCACCAGTTATTACCAGTGGTTATAAGTTAAAAGTTCCATGGACTTGTAGCGGCTTTTAAATTCACAAATAAATACAGTGTATTGTACTTGTGAGAATCAATCTTTATACCCTTTTACATAAGTCTCTAATTCAAATAACGCAGCTTTTGACCTCAGAAGCGATTAGGGAAATAAATATTCTTATGCTTTTTCTTTCGCAGCTTTATTTTCTTCACCCTTTGTCCCACCTCTATGTGTTGCTTTAATAAGAGAGAATTTTATTTTCAAGCCAGCTATTTTCGTATTATCGCCATCGGGAAGCTGTTTTTCAACTGTATTCTTACGGGTATCCAATGCCTCATACAATACTTTTATTTCATCCCAGTCTTCACGACTATATTTATTTTTGTTTTCGTCCACCGTATTTACAAATTTCCTGTAGATGCTCAGTAAATTATCGGCAGTTGCAAAACCAAAACTCATATCAGAGCCGATCATGCCTTCTCCAAATAAGTTGTTTCTTAATGCTTGCCTGTAATCTGGTGCAGCACTTGTTTCGGTTTCTTTGATCTTTAATTCATAAGTGGTTTTCAATACAGCGTATTGTATTTTACTTTCATCCAGTTTTGCTTTATCAGAGGTTTCCAGCGTAGCCATTGTATTATCTGTTTTAGCTACTCTTACCCGGTATCCGTTATCAAGGTCAGACCAATAAGCCGCCGTATAAACCGGGGTGAGGTTTCCTATTGAATCTACATAACTGTTTAAATTCATTGCATCTTGTTGGGCTATTGTCTGAGAATTTTTGCATGCGATAAATCCAGTTATCACAAGAGCCGCAGTCACCACTAATTTAATTTGTTTCATTTTTCGATTTTATTTTGTTTGTTAAAAAATTCGGAACTGAAAGTTCCGAAAGAAGAATAACCACCAGTTTTTACCAGTGGTTATAAGTTTCAAGGGTAAATTATTTTATAAAAGAAAGCGCCTCTTATCTTACATACAATTCTAATTCAACTCTTCTATTTTGTCCTCTACCAGTTTCGTTTGCGTTTGAAGCAGCAGGTCTTGTTTTGCTATATCCGGTTGTTACGGTCCTGCTATTACCCACACCCTTACCCAATAGGTAAGATTTTACCACATCGGCACGGGTCTGAGAAATAGTAGTTGGATCTTTCTCAATTCCATCTGCATGGCCTCCTATTCTTAAATTATAGTCAGGATATTCTTTCAGGATATTTGCTACTTCATCCAGCATCGGAAAAAAACTAACTTTTAGTAATGCATTTCCTTTTTCAAAACTGATCTTGCGGGTAGCAAACTCTAATCTTTTTGGAATTTCTTTTTTTGCAAGTGGACACCCGTAGTTAGTTATATCACCTATCACTCCAGGACATTTATCGTCTGCATCCAATACACCATCTCCATCTGTATCTGCAGGGCATCCCATAGTATTTACTGCAACTCCCATTTTAGTATCCGGGCATTTATCGTCTGCATCCAGAATTCCATCTCTGTCGCTATCTGCCGGACATCCGTTTACATCTACTTTAATTCCCGTTTTAGTATCCGGGCATTTATCATTTGCATCCTGCACACCATCTTTATCTGTATCCGGACAACCCATGAACATATCAGATCCTTTTGCGTTGGGGCATTTGTCTTTTGAATCTTCTATGCCATCACCATCACTATCAGGACAACCTTCAAATCTTGTATCACCTGGAACATCCGGGCATAGATCATTATTATCACTTACACCGTCTTTGTCTTTATCCTGGCAGCCATTCATACCTGCAGTACCGGGTATAGAAGGACATTTATCTAAATAATCTGCTACCCCATCTTTATCAGTATCAACCGGGCAACCGGTACCATCTACCGCAACACCGGGAGGGGTAGAAGCACATTTATCTATTTTGTTTTTAACACCATCGCCATCACCATCTTTTTTCATATCAAATTTTGACGGTGATTTTGTTTGTGAATATACTGGCGAACACACAGCTACAAGGAGTATAACAGTAAATAGCCTTGCAATTTTTATAAAATACATAATATTAGTTTTAGTATTTGTGAAAAAATTAATAACCACAAAGGTTGGTGTATCTGTAATGGTAAGTGTTATATAACTAAAGGAATAACTTACATCATTCACATGTTTCGCTGTGTTAAGTTTGTAACCGGGTCCTATTTCATAGATTTTGCCACTATTTGATTTCAAATAGGGCAGCTTTTGACTAACAGTAATTTTTACAACAACAGGCGGGAATTTTTCTTGAAAATATCATGAGTTGCTACATTCTTGCCATATACCAGTTCAACTCTTTTTCTATTTTTTCGTGATGAAAAAAAGCAGTAATATTTTTTTGCAAACGAAGGAAAGCAGTTTCGCTTTTCACTACATAATCAAAAGCCCTGTGATGCATACAGCTGATCGCCACATCTATTTTGTCCTGTGAGGATAACATCACCACAGGGATATCCGGTTTTAATGCCTTTATTTTATCCAGCGTTTCTATACCATTCATTGCATTTTTATCAACGCCATTCAAATGATAATCTAAAATAATTACATCAGGGTTGTGAGATAAATTTTCCACGCAAAGTTCACCTGTTGCAAAAGTTTCAACAGTGAATTCCGTATGATGATGAAATTCAATTTCCAATGATTTCAGAAATAAAGCATCATCATCAACCAGGAACAGGTGTATTTTGTTTTCTTGTATCATGAACCAGCATTTTTAAGCGAATGAAATTCTTCTGTTAACTCTTTACATGCCTGTGTACAAACATTTTCAAGCTGTAAAACCATGTCATGTATTCCATCTGCCAATTGTTGTGAGTTTGCATAATCCTGAATTTTTTTTGCCATGTTTTCAAAATCTGTACTGATACCCATTATTGAAAATGAAGGGATCATTTTATGTACAGTTGCACGCAACGCACCCCAGTCTTTGTCCCTGAAACTTTTTTTCATTATAGTGATCAGGGGTGGAGTTTGCTCCAGGTAAAGTGAGATCATTTCCATCATCAGTTTCGGGTCAGATTTGGTTCGGCGGACCAGGTAAGCCAGGTCAGTATATTTTATTTTTTCACTTTGAGCGGTTTCATTTCCTTTATCGTCAGAATATTTTATCATCGCAGGCTTTCTTACTAACCCGATTATTTTACTATACAAAATTCTCTCATCAACTGGCTTTGCGATATAATCATTCATGCCAACGGCTTTGCATTTTGCCAGGTCAACAGTGGTAACATCAGCCGTTAAAGCAATAATGGGGATCTTAGAATTCATTTTTTTGCGAATGAACTCTGTTGCCTCAAATCCGTTCATTTCTGGCATCTGCAGATCCATTAAAATAATATCATACGATTTAATTGTTCCGTCGGCGCTTTTTTGAGATAATTTTTCGATCGCTATCTTCCCATTGGCAGCAATATCATGTTCAAATCCGAAATCATCCAGCAATGTTTTCATCAGTAGCTGGTTGAGGGTAATATCTTCAACCACCAATACTTTAATATTTTTAATTTTCGGATCCAGTTCAAGTATTTCTGCTTCTGCTTCCACTTCAGCATTCGTTTTTTGAAAATCTAAAGTGAAACTGAAAACTGAGCCCTCATCAATTTTACTTTTTACCCGGATGCTTCCACCCTGTGGTTCTAGTAACTGTTTAACAATTGAAAGGCCTAACCCCGTTCCTCCATACAATCTTGATGTATGGCTGGAGGCTTGCTGAAAATTTTCAAAGATCTTTTCTATTTTATCTGCTGCTATTCCGATTCCAGTATCGGTCACTGCAAATTCGATCGTGACTTTCTGTTCATCTTCATGAATTAAATTAACGCTTACGGTAATTTTTCCTTTTGATGTAAACTTTACTGCATTACTTATCAGATTTAAAATGATCTGGTGCAAACGCACAGAATCACCCAACAACACTTCAGGGATACTATTATCATATTCCTTTACAAGCTCTAAATTCTTTTCCTGGATCTTTGGTTCAAACATGTGAAGCATGGCCGATATGGACATGGCCAGTTTGAAGGGTGTTTGTTCAAAAGTCATTTTTCCTGCATCTACTTTTGCCAGGTCGAGTATATCATTGATCAACACGATCAATGCATCACCACTTAGTTTGATGGCGGTTAAATATTCTTTTTGCTTTGCAGACAGATCAGTTTTCAACAACACTTTCGTAAAACCGATGATCGCATTCATGGGTGTACGGATCTCATGACTCATGTTTGACAAAAACTGCTGTTTTGCTTTCACCGCATCTTCCGCTATCCCTGTAGCAGTTTCGGCTTTACCTTTTGCTTCTTCAGCAATTAATGTTGCCAGCTCAGCAAACACTTTTGCTTCTATTAATTCTTTTTCATTTCTTTTTTGTTCTGTAATATCTCTTGCCACTACGACTGCACCCAGGACACCTCCCTGTTCATCTTTATAAACGGAGCCGTTAAATAGCACATCTGTTAGTTTATGATCTTTTATAGTTAATGGGTAGTCTGCTACAAATCCTTTTGCAAACACTTCCTGGTAAACTTCACGGGCCTTTTGTGGTTCAGTAAAATAGTCGAAGAAGTCAGTGCCAGTCAGTTTTTCGCGGGTCATACCTGTAATACTTGCCATCGCTTCATTCATGTCAGTGATCTTACCTTCAGTGCTGATAGTTACGAGGGGGTCCAGGCTGGCTTCTATCAAACTTCTGGCATATTGAGATTTCTGTGTGTTCGTAGTTTCCACTTTATTTTTTTAAGGTTTTGCTTTTATCAATGCCATTTGCTCCGGGAGTCATCGGGATCCCGATGTCTTCAATCGAACTTCGCCTTCTATCTTTTAATTGTCTGAAATGCGAAGGAGTGAGCCCTGTAACTTTTTTAAATTGATTGGATAAATGAGCAACACTGCTGTAATTCATCTTCCATGCGATCTCTGTAATGTTTAACTCATCATAAATGATCAATTCTTTTATCCGCTCAATTTTATGGGCAATGATGAATTGCTCGATCGAGATTCCCTGGACCTCGGAAAACAAATTTGCCAGGTACGTATAATTGTGGCTTAATTTTTCACTCAAATGATCAGAGAAATTTATTTTAATGTTTTCATCTGAATGATGAACCATTTCAATAACTGCAGTTTTAATTTTTTCGATCAGTATTGCCCTTTTGTCGTCCATTAATTCAAATCCTGAGATCAACAATGCGGCTTTCATTTGCTCACGTTGTTCTGCAGAAATATTTTCCATGATCTCTACCTCGCCCAGATCAACGACGATAAAATGCAGCCCAAGCTTTCTCAGCTCCTCTTTCACCGCTATTTTACAGCGGTTGCTTATCATGTGTTTAATGAATATTTTCAAATAGCTCCACCTTTTATACCGGGACTGCTAAAGGTGAGTCATTTTGTCCGGGAGATGTTATATAATACTTCAAATAAGTTACACAATTCACACATTAATTGAATTCAGGTGAATTAGTGCTGGTTAAGTGCAGCGTTTTTTACTAAAGATGACTTTTTGCTAACGAACTCTAAAAATTTCACCAGGTGAGTATTGAATGAAGTGGCATTCTCGAGATTGCTTAGATGACCTGCCTGTTGAATAATTTCCAGTTTTGAATTCGCTATCTTTTCATGCATCTGCTGCGCGGCGGCAATTGGGGTTATTTTATCTTCTTTGCCAACCATGATAAGTACGGGAATATTTATTTCCGATAATTGGGTGCAGGTCTCTTTACGTTCTGCCAAAGCATGCAGCGTATTACAAAGTGACTGTTTCGGAGTACTTACGATCATCTCCTTCACTGCAGCAATTTCATTTTTCTTTTTTGTGAAAGATCCAGGTGAAAAAAGTTTTGATATACTTTCATCAGCATACTGTTCTACTCCTTTTTCTTTAATTCGGATAATTGCGTTACACCTGTTTTCTTTTATTTCGGGTGTATCAGCTATACATTGTGTATCATTTAAAATAAGCCCATCAAAACGATCCGGATATTTTAAAACTGCATTTAATGCAATGTATCCGCCCAGGGATAAGCCACACAAGATTGATTTTTCAATCCCTAATTTTTCCATGAGACGGAGAAGGTCGTTAACAAAAAGTTCAATAAAGAATTCATCCATACCGGGATCAGAATTTCCATGTCCGCGGATATCATACGCTATCACTCTGTAATTCTCCTTTAATGATTCTACCTGTATGTCCCACATGGATTTATTTAACGGGAATCCATGGATGAAGATGATAATAGGCGCATCATCGGGTCCATGATCACTGTAGCTGACAGTAAGATTATTAACAGGTGTGCTGATATTATTACCAATAAGACGCATGATTTTATTTTTGAGGAATAATTAATGTATACTATGCAAAGTTGACCACTCGTTCAGGAAGAGGTGTTACATAGTTTTTAAAATTAATTACATGATTCATACATTTAAGAAGAATAAATTTCGACCAGGCTTATAAACCATCTGGTACTTTTTTTACAGGAATTACCAGCGTGGCGTTTTTTATTGAATCAGCTGTATTTTTAAGTTGTTGTTTTTTCCATTTTTCTTCTTCCTTTTTTAATTCCGCAGCTCTTTTAGCATCTGCCTTTTTCTTTTTGTTAAAAAAACCTTTTAATAGAAAATTACTTTTTGCTGCTTCCATATTTTCATTTAACCCTTTTGTGGCTCCCTGTATATTACGCATGGTAGTGTCAAGGGATTCACTCAATCCTCCACTATTAAGTTTTGCAGTAAACACAGCAAACTCATTGGAAGCTGTTTGCAGGTTGACAAGTGTACTTTGCAGGCTATTGGAGAATTTTTCATCACTGATCAGTTTTGACAGGGCACCGTTTCCTGTATTCATCTTAGTGGTAAATTCTGCAAGCTGTGCTGTAATAATGCCCGCATTGTCGACACTTGTTTTTGCACTCAGCATTACATCCTCCATTTCAATTGCATTTTTTGTCAGGATAATATCTCCGTTATTTACCGGGCTTTTATCGGATGTGCCGGGAGAAATAGTTAATACTTTGTCACCCATCAGCCCATCGGAGCCAATGCTTGCCATTGCATCTTTTTTAATGAATTCCTGGTATTTTTTTCTGATCACAAGGTCCACCATTACAGAAGTGTCCGTTAATAATTCTACTTCATTTACATTGCCAATATTTATACCCGAAAAACGAACATTGTTTCCCACTTTCAAACCACTCACTGTTTTGAACATTGCTTTTAAGTGAAAGGTATTTCCAAATATATTTTTTTGCTTGCCAACAAAATAAATAGTTGAAACAAACACCACTAACCCTAGTATTACAAAGATTCCCAATTTCCATGTGAACCCTGATTCTTTACGCATAACTTAATTTTTTATAAATGATCAAATAAAAAAAGAACGAACCCATGGATCGTTGCTTTTCTCCAATGCTTCATAACTGCCTTCTGCTACCATCACTCCATCTTTTAGGATCACCAATCTGTCTCCGGTAAGCTTTGCACAAGCCATATCATGAGTTATGATGATCGAGGTTGTTTTATATTTTTTTTGAATGTGCAATATCAATTCACTTATTTCCCTGGAAGTGATAGTATCTAACCCGGTAGTTGGTTCGTCATAAAGTATGATCTCAGGACGTAATATAAGTGTACGTGCCAACCCGATCCTCTTGCGCATACCACCTGATAATTCCGAAGGCATTTTATCAATTGCTTCTTTTAGCCCCACACTTTCCAATGCTTCATTTACTGATTGCTCTGCTTCTTTGCTCGTTAATTTTTTCGAATGACGTTTTAGAGGAAATAAAAGATTTTCTCTTACGGTCATTGAATCATACAGCGCCGAATTTTGAAAAAGAAAACCAATCCTGACTCTTATTGCATTTAGTTGTTGGTTATTCAGGTTGACAATATCCGTATCAAACACTTTTAATTCGCCTCTGTCGGCAACAACTAATCCCACCAGGCATTTTATTAATACTGATTTACCAGATCCTGACTTCCCTAATACTACCAGGTTCTCACCTTTGTTTACAGTAAGATCTACCCCTTTTAGTATATCTGTATTTTTTCCAAATGATTTATACAGGCCTTTTATATTTATCACAGGCCCGGCTTTAGTATTTATTTCAGGGTTTAAGTGATCAGCAACCGTTTGCTTTATTGTATTTGTTTCTACTTGTATCATTTTATTTCAGAAAAAAAGATCAGTTAATTGTACAGCCATCATATCTATAATAAATATTGCAAGGGATGCTGTTACTACTGCAGAGTTGGCAGCCTTGCCCACACTTTCAGTCCCATTGGCTGCAGTAAATCCTTTGTAGCAGCCAATCAAACCAATGAAAAATCCAAAGAAAAAAGTTTTAATAGTGGCAGGTACAATATCTAAAAAGTCAAGTGAGGACAGTACCTGTGAAAAGTAACGGTACATGGTCACATCACTATGAATATTAACCCCAACATAACCGCCTAAAATTCCAATGCCATCTGCGAATACAACTAAAAGAGGGACCATGAGTGTAGTAGCCAGTACTCTTGTAACTACTAAATATTTATACGGGTTAATGGCAGAAACTTCCATTGCATCTATTTGCTCGGTTACTTTCATGGAACCTAATTCAGCGCCGATACCGGAAGAAATTTTTCCTGCACAGATCAATGCTGTGATCACAGGAGCAATTTCACGTATCAATGAAAGTGCAACCATACCAGGCAACCAGGACTCTGCACCAAACTCTGCCAATGTAGGGCGTGACTGAATAGTTAGCACCAATCCCATAATAAAACCGGTAATTGCCACTAACGGCATGGACTTATATCCTATGATATAGCATTGCCGTATAAATTCTTTTATTTCATAAGGCGGTTTAATAGCTTCCCTAAAAAACCGTGCAATAAATAATATAGCATTACCGGCTTCTGCAAAACCGTTCTTTAAATTAATAACCAATTTTTATTTTTTTAGCGGTTTCAATATTTAACCGGAATAGTTGAAAAGAAGGATAGATGATATAATGAGAAACAGAACTCCAAAAACCAGTGCGATAATAAAGCCAGGGTAAGTAAATCGTTTCATATTTTTTAAATTTGACCTATAAATGATCTTCAATTGTCTATGTAAGAAATGAATTGCGTTCCTTTTTACTAATGACAATTATGATATATACTAGTATAAGCATTCCAATTGTGGCAAGAGTTACCCCCACAAATACAGGAGTTATTTTCAATGCTATGATTAAAGCTTGCATAATGTGTTCAGTTTTTTTAAATTATAGATTCACAATATTTCAAATATTTCACAAAACCTTCTCTTCTGACTCTTTGAAACAGTTTTTTTGATTAGCCACTATTAACTCAACCGAAATAGCTGAATAAAAGAATAAATGCTGAAATCAGTAAAAAAGTTGAAAAGAACAGAGGAACAATAAAGCCAGCGTAAGTATATCGTTGTTTCATAATTTTATTTTAATCTGCGGTTATATAACAAACTAAAGGTCTGCTACCTGTTAAGTATAATTGTTATACAATCATTGAAATAAGTTACATCATTCATATATACTTACTTAAACCTGTGAATCTTACAACAATCTTTTTTAATTGTATAACACTGATGTGAACAAAGAGAATCACCTTCGTTGATCGTTTTTGACATGGTATTACTTGATAAGCCCTTTTGCGGCTTTTGCAACTACTGCATGTTTCTTATCTATAAAATTTTCAAATGAAAAAAATAGTTACTTTCTTTTTGGTTGTTTTTGTTTTTATCAGTTGCGCAGAAAACGTGGTAACGGGTCGTAAACAATTGAGCCTGGTTTCGGAACCGGAATTACAATCAATGGCTAAAGAAGAATACCAGACTTTTTTAAATGCCAATAGTGTTGTTAACGCAACCACCAATAAAGACGCTGAAATGGTTCGCCGCGTGGGATCTCGTATTGCTGCTGCTATTAAAACTTATTATGATGGTAAAGGACAAACGTCGATCCTGGAAGGATATCAATGGGTATTTAACCTGGTAGATAATAAAGAGGCAAACGCATGGTGCATGCCCGGCGGAAAAGTAGTAGTGTACACCGGTTTATTACCCATTACAAGAAATGAAGCTGCGTTGGCTGTTGTATTAGGACATGAAATTGCCCACGCAGTTGCACAACACGGCAGCGAAAGAATGAGCCAGGCTTTATTGCAGCAGTTGGGTGGTGTTGCACTACAGGTAGCCGTGTCAAGTAAGCCTGCTGAAACACAAGAACTTTTCATGACAGCTTATGGTATTGGAAGCACTGTAGGAGGAACATTACCTTTTTCACGCAAAGAAGAAACAGAAGCTGATAAATTCGGACTATATTTTTCAGCTATGGCAGGTTATAATCCACAGGAAGCAATTCCATTCTGGGAAAGAATGGCTGCAGCCGGCGGAGCAAAACCACCTGCGTTTTTAAGTAGTCATCCCTCTGACGAAACAAGAATTGCAAATATAAAATCATATATGCCGCAGGCATTACAGTTTTACAATCCTGTAAGAAATTAACTAACCGGATCATATAGCGGTTAGCGCCATTCTTTATTTTTTACTTTCTACTTAATGCAACAAATGTCTTATTCGTTATGATGCGTCTTCGATGGAATTCAAAGAACAGAGAGAAAAGAAAAAAATTTATTAATAAAAAAAAGATACTGTATTAACAATTTAAACAAGCATTATGAAAACATTTAAAATTTTAGTCGCCAGTTTTTTAGTAGTCGCCATTTTTTCTGCAGGATGTAAAACAATGAATAAGACACAAAAAGGAGCTGTAATAGGAACAGCTGGTGGCGCAGCTGCAGGTGCAGTTATTGGTAAAGCAGCAGGTAATACAGCGATGGGTGCTATTATTGGAGCTGTTGCTGGTGGAGTGACCGGAGCCGTTATCGGGCGCAAAATGGATAAGCAGGCAGAAGAAATGAAAAAGGAAATTCCGGATGCAGAAGTAGTTAGGGTAGGAGAAGGGATCGTCATAGAGTTTAACAGTAAGATATTATTTGGCTTTGATCAATCCGGTCTTACAACTGATGCCCGTACTAACTTAAGTAAATTACTAGCCATTTTGCAAAAATACCCGGACACAAACATAGAGGTACAGGGACACACAGACAGTAAAGGAACTACTCGTTACAATCAGAAATTATCAGAAGAAAGAGCTTCCACTGTTTCCTATTATTTATCCGGAAATGGGATCACTACTTCACGACTCACTATTATTGGATTTGGTGAAACGCTGCCCAGGTATACCAATGACACAGATGACGGCCAATCACAAAATCGCCGGGTGGATTTCGTTATTTCCGCCAATGAAAAGATGAAAGCAGAGGCTGCGAAAGAAGCAGAAAAGAATGGTGGTAAATAATAAAAGACCACCTGTCATTTATCAAATGAGTTTTAAAACAAAATTTTTATAAGAATAGATCAAACAAAATAAAATGAAAAAAAGAATCAGTTTAATTGCAGTAATGGTTTTAGGAACAATTTTTTCGCAGGCGCAGCAAAAAACATCTCATGCAGGTGGTACAAGTTTTGGTCTTCGTGCAGGAGTAAACTTTCAGAATATTAATGGCAAGGATGAAAATGACGAGAAATTAAAAAATGATATGTTGACCGGCTTTAATATCGGCATCAATGCAGAAATTCCGGTGGGAATTGATTTTTATTTTCAACCAGGGTTGCTTTATTCTATAAAGGGAGCAAAAAGTGAAGATGTTATTCTTGGACAATCTTTTAATACAACTATAAAAATTTCATACCTGGAATTACCTCTTAATTTTCTTTACAAACCAATGCTGGGAAAGGGACACCTGTTATTGGGGTTTGGTCCTTATGTCGCATTTGGTATCGGTGGTAAGGCAACATATGAAGGAGGCGGATCCAGCCTAACCGAAAAAATAAAGTTTCAAAAAACAGTGAAGAGTTCCGATCCGGATGATGTAGTTTATATCAAGCCGATGGATGCAGGAGCTAACATGCTGGTAGGTTATGAATTTGGCAATAGAGTTTCTTTTCAATTAAATACACAATTGGGTCTTACTAAGATCAACCCGGAATATGAAGGTTCATCCAATGATAAAACATCCGCCAAAAACACTGGCTTTGGCTTTTCTTTAGGTTACAGGTTTTAAAAATAATAGTATGAAAAAGTTTTTTTTATTAAGTACCGGGTTCATTTTTAGTTTAACGATGATCGGCCAGGGAAACAGTGATAACGGAAAAGGAAATGATAAATCAAAGAACGAAAAATCTGCGAAGCAGGGAAGTAGTGAACAAAAAGCGAAAGAGGCAAATGAAAAGAAACAGCAAGAGGAGCATAATAAAAAAGTCTGGGCTGGTACTTCAGATAAGAACGGCAAAGCCCCGATGGCTTCTAAAAACCAACCGACCAAAGTAAGCGCTGCATTTCAAAGAGATTATCCTAATGCAGTCAATGTTAGCTGGAGTAAATACCGTGGTGATTGGACAGCAACCTTTGGAAATGGATGGTACAGGTCAACAGCAGTGTACCATGCAAATGGCGAAAGAAGGGATACAAGAACACCGGTAACAAGAAATGAAATGCCAGTAAATGTTATAGATGCTATTTTTAAAAGCAACCCCAATACAAGGCTGGATGATGTTATAAAAATTGAGGTGCCAAATGTTGTAAAAGATATATTCCGGGTCAAAGACATATTAGGAGGGAAACCAACATATTTCTATTATAGGAGTGACGGGCAGCTGGTAAAGTATAATTATTGATTTTGGAGATCAAAGAATTTGAACCGCCCGACTTGATCAGGGCGGTTTTTTTCATTTAGTGATATGAAATGGTTAATGGACCCGCAAAGAGACCTGGTATGGAAAAATTAAGGTAAATTCAAGGTGGTTTTGCCGGCAGCCTCAGGAATCATGACTCATTATCTGGAATTAAAAATCGGAATCATTTAATAACAAAACAGATCTTTTGAAATTATATATTAAAAACATGGTTTGTATCCGCTGCAAAATGGTAGTAAAAGCGGAACTCGAAAAATTAGGGTTGCATTATATTGTTGTGGAATTAGGCGAAGCTGAGATCATGGAAGAAATTTCAGCTGAGCAGCATGATCAGTTCAAAGTGGCGTTGCTGAAGTCGGGTCTTGAATTATTGGATGACAAGAAAAGTGTGTTGATCCAAAAGATAAAAAATGTTATTATTGAATTGATCCATTATTCAGAAGAACCTTTGGCGATCAATTTTTCTGATCATTTAAGCCAGAAGTTAAACCACAATTATACTTACCTCGCTAATCTTTTTTCAGAAGTTCAGGGTACTACAATTGAAAAATTCATTATTGCACATAAAATTGAACGGGTAAAAGAATTACTGGTTTATAATGAACTTAATCTTACTGAAATTGCTTACCTCATGCATTACAGCAGTGTGGCGCATCTTTCCGCCCAGTTCAAGAAAATCACCGGCCTTACTCCATCACACTTCAAACAGCTTCGTGAGAAAAGATTGACGATGCTTGAAAACCTGTGAATGATGTAACATTCTCCTTTAGTCTTGTAACAGTTATGAATGTAAGCGACCCCATCTTTATACAAATAGCATAAAATCCTTTTATGGCACTCTTTCAATATTTACCTTTTATTATGATAGCATTATTAATAGCCGGGGATAATTTTAATACTTAACCTTCCGGGAAGTTTTTTTTAGTCTCGCATTTCGACCAGAGAAAAATCAAACGTTGAAATGTATAGGTTACACATAAGCGATTTTTTATGGCGTTGGTTTTGACCTACAGTCCCTGTTTTACCGGGACTGTTCTTTTGTAGTTCTTATTTTTTACTGTACATATGAATAATGTAAATTTTTTATTCAATTCTGTAACAGTCACAAGGTAAAAGACATCCATCTTTACAATAGTTTATTTATAAAAATTAAAATCAAAATAAAATGACAACCATTATCGAATTAAAAGGAAACTGGAATGAGCAAAAAGGAAAACTCAAGCAGAAATTTGCAACACTCACAGATAATGATCTGTTGTTTTTAGATGGTAAGAAAGACGAGATGCTTGGAAAGCTCCAGGCTAAATTGGGAAAAACCAAAGAAGAACTGCATAAAATAATTGGAGCTCTGTAAATCGTATTTAGCAAAGGAGATCAAATCTTAAAATACAAATTCATGAATAATTTATTGTACATCGTTGCTGTTATCCTTATCATTGGTTGGCTGCTTGGGTATTTTGCATTTCATGCAGGCGGTATCATTCATGTGCTGCTTGTTATTGCGGTAATAGTTATATTAGTGCGGGTTATCCAGGGAAAGAAGATTTTGTAGAATTTACCAGTGTAATGAAATGTGTGAATTATATAAGATAAACATAAAATCGTATAATAATCACCGCGAACCAGCTACTTATCTTTAATATAGCAATATAGCGTTTAGCGGATAAAATTAAAGGGCTGGATTTTTATCCTGGCCCTTTTTATTCTACTTAATACTTTGTCTTATTCTTAAAGTTAAATGTGAGAAAGATCACCTCGGCCGTTGGAAATAATAAAAAGCATCAATAACAGCATCTTTATGAAAGATCAGGATAAAAAAGCAGATAGTTCAGAGCTGGAGAAATCAAAAGCACATATCATCGTTGAAATTATTGAGTATATGACAAATTCTGTAGTGATCAAAACGATCATCAAAAAGTCCACCGGCAATATAAGCGTAATGTCTTTTGACAGTGGCGAAGGGTTAACAGAGAAGACCTCCCCATTTGACACATTTGTACAGATCCTTGAAGGCAAGGCGGAGATCGTTATTGATAAAGAATCAAATTTACTCGAGTCGGGCCAGGGAATAATAATACCTGCACATTCGCCAAATTTCATAAAGCCAAACGGCCGGTTTAAAATGATCTCAACCATTATTAAAAGCGGTTATGACTAATCATCTTTTTTCAAGTCTATGCAAATTCTAGATCTTCGGCAATAGGGTTAGACTAAAATTTAAAGCCACAACTTATCCCAAACAACCCAACTGCTTTTTCTTCATCTAAGCTCATGTCACTTTGGAGGTTCATTTTATATCCAATGCTTGCGGTTGGGGTAATAAAGAACATATCATTAATAAGGATCATATAACCTGTTTGTAAAGAAGGAATGAAGATCATGGAAGTACGGGGTTCAATATTGAGTGTTAGTGTTTCCAGCCCTACTTTATAAGTAAACAGATCTGCTTTTGCTCCAATAAAAAAGCGATGTGGTCTTAGACCTGTATAATAACGATAGCCCAATCCACCACCCAGTCCGCCATTATTTATATTATAATAAAAAGCAGCCGTCGGATCGCCTGCCATATAATAACCGATCGTGGCATGAAAGGAATGATGAAGTCTTGCATTTGTAGCTAAATGAAGCCCAATGAATTTTCCGTCTTTATACCATTGAAATTCGGCACCCACATCTGCGGTATTATAACCAACATCCATCTGTGCATTCGAGGTAATAAATAGAAATACAAGAAAAAAAGAGGTGGCTACTTTTTTCATGGGTTGAATTTGCGAACAAGATAAAAATTTATTGCACAAAATAAAAGCGTCGCAAATTGCAACGCTTTTATAAAAAATTATTGTGCTGAATCAGAATTTCGGACAGTTAAGTTTTTTAAGATCCCTGTCAACCGGTTTCTTTATATATATAACAGAAAGCTCAAATCCGCCACGCATATTAGATGCCGGCTGCAGGCTCGAAATGTTTACATCATAAGAAGCCCCGATCATGACGTCGCCAAACTCCAACCCGACATAGGGAATGACTGCATCCGTAACATTATTGAATCTTGCCCATGCCCCCATATAAACATTTACCGGGTTTTCCTCATCATAATTAAGGTTCAATGCATAGGCGCCGCCAAACATCAGGTTGTTAGCATTTGCCTGGAAACTATAATTAGCGCTAAAATGAAAGGCATTATACTGATTGGTTGGCATTTTACCACCAGCTTGCAAAGTCGTTCTTGAATTCAAATAAAACTCGCCACCCTGGAAAGTTTCTTTCGGACGATTGATATGATACATAGAAGCGCCGAGATAAAAACTATTATAACCATTGGTACTTCCATTATATAATATACCGGCATTGATATCCATATATTTTACCTGCAGATCACTTTGAGTAAATATTTCACTGGTGTTACCGGTAAATCCAAGTGCGGTCAACTCATCTTCAAAATCAAGCATACTTACATTAAGGCTTTTATCTGTGTACGATCCCTGAAACCCGACACCAATTTGGTGATAACCATTTTCATCAAGTCCTTTATGATAAGCAGTAGAAAGTGAAAACTGGTTGGTACGTAATGCACCATTGCCATTTTGATCATTCATAAATAATACGCCAAAACCCCAACGATCAATTTCAGGTAAATTATTTCTCAGTAAATGAAAATCTGCGGAACCGGTTTTAGTAACAAAAGCATTGTTTATGGAAGGCCACTGGTTTCTGTAATTACCGGCAACACGAAAATTACCATCGAACTTACCCGTCAAAGCAGGATTTAAAGTAAGCGGCGAAGCGAAAAATTGTGAAAAATTAGGATCCTGTGCTAAGGCGACAGAAGCAATACCTGAAAAGAACAATAGGGTTAAGAAGAGTTTCTTCATTATAAATGAATAGGAAAGTAAATGTACATTTTTTTAGAGACGTTTAAAACTTAAAATTAGCTGCTTTTAAGACTGACTTTTAGAGCCATAGGCAAGGTCGCCGGCATCACCCAAACCCGGTACAATATAGCCTTTGGCAGTTAGTTCCTCATCAATATCGCCACACCAGATCGTAACCGCAGGAGCTTCTCTTTTTACATATTCTATTCCAACAGTACAGGCAATGGCGCAAACAACATGTATTTCTCTTGGCGGGCCTTCTTCTTTTAAAAAGTGAATTGTTTTTACAAGTGAGGCACCAGTAGCCAGCATCGGGTCAGAAATTATAAGGATCCTGTCTTCAAGATCAGGGCAACTCATATATTCAAGGCTGATCTCAAATGTGCCATCTTTTTCATGTTTGCGATAAGCAGCTGCAAAGGCATTATCTGCTTTATCAAAATAATTAAGCAAGCCATTATGCATAGGTAAACCGGCACGAAGAATAGTTGCGAGTACAGGCTGATCTTTTAAAACTTTACTAGTAGCAGTTCCCAGTGGAGTTTCAACTTCCGTTTCTACAAAAGGTAAGACTTTGCTTATCTCGTAAGCTGCTACTTCGGCAATACGTTCAAGATTATGGCGAAATCGCATCCTGTCTTGCTGAATTTCCAGATCACGCAATTCACTTACCCAATTGCTGACAAGAGAATGTTGGTCGCTTAAGTTTACAATCACGTTGATGGGATTTGGTGCAACAAATCTAAAATCTTATTCCGATATTTATCGGAACTGCAAACTAAATTAAAATCAGATGGTTTATCGTTCATTAGGTGTTTTATTTTCTGATTCCGGCTATTCGGTAGTCTTTTCTGAGTTTCATGAAAATGCCGGGGCATGGACATTTACAATAAAAGCAAATAATTCATACCCCTCAGGAAACAGTATTTCATTAATTGAAAAATTTATTGAAGAAAATAATTTACAATACCAGGTTGCACTGATCACTGTGCATGCGGAATCACCCGGCGCATTATTTAGCGGTGCTTCTATTGCTGCAGCAATCGGGTTGCCTGTCATCACAGATCTTACAGCACTTGATGTAGCGCTTGGTGGAAATGGAGAATTTTATAAAACAGCTTCAGAAAAGCTGGGAATTAAAGAAGAAAATCTAAGTGAGTTAAATAAAACTATATGTGTGGCTTTTATGGGCATTCTTCGCTGGCGGGAAGAATATAATTTTTTATCTTCCGTTACCGGCGCAAAGCGTAGCAGTATTGGGGGTGCAATTTGGCTTGGTCAGGAAGGATGATGATAAATATCAGTTCTAATTCCGGTTAACAATTATAAATTACATACATAGCTCAACTATGGAAGCAATAAATAAAAAAGGAATTTCTGCGGCTCCAACAAATGGGGCTGACAAATTGCTTCCAGCATTAGAAGAGGAAAAATTGCGATTCAAAAAAATTCAAAGCTGTTTTGCAGAGCAGTTTGATAAAGTATTTCCGGATAAACTGGCGCCCAAAACTGTAGTGATCATACCCTCACTAACTATGGACCAGGAAATACTTTCCAAGATCCAGGGAATAACTCACTACGAAGAACGATTGCTATGCTTTTTGCTGTTGCTACGTATGCCGCGTACTCATGTTGTTTATGTAACAAGTATGCCGATCGACCCGGTTATCATAGACTATTATTTGCATTTACTTCCCGGCATCACCGGTCATCATTCACAAAAAAGATTACACCTGTTGAGTTGTTACGATTCATCAGGCAGGTCGTTAACTGAAAAAATTCTTGAAAGGCCAAGATTGATCGAAAGGATAAAGCAATCCATTCCTGATAATCATATTGCACACATGGCTTGTTTTAATGTTACGGAGAAAGAAAGAAAATTATCTGTAGAACTGGGGATACCTATTTATGGTTGTGATCCCGATCTTTTTAGCCTTGGGAATAAAAGCAATGGTCGTAAAATTTTTAAAGCATGTGGCTTAAATGTGCCGGCAGGATTTGAAGATCTTTATACAGAAAAGGAGATAATAAATTCTTTAATTGAACTAAAAAAACAAAATCCTTCATTACGAAAAGCCGTTGTAAAACTAAATGATGGTTTCTCCGGTGATGGTAATGCGATCTTTTCTTATGAGGGCATAAAAGAAAAAGACGATCTAAGTGATAAAATAAATACCGATCTCTATGCAAGATTGAAAACTGTTGCTACCGATCTTGAGTTAAAAGAATTTCTTGCAAAGTTTAAAGCGATGGGAGGTATAGTGGAAGAGTTTGTGGATGGTGAGATCAAGACATCACCGTCAGTGCAATGCCGCGTAAATCCCAAAGGCAAATGTGTTATTATTTCAACGCATGACCAGGAACTGGGTGGTGAAAGCGGCCAGGTATTTCTTGGCGCTTATTTCCCTGCGAACCCGGAATATGCAATTGAGTTGGGAAAAATGGGCTTGAAAGTAGCTGAAGCATTGCGTGATAAAGGAGTGCTGGGAAGATTTGCTGTTGATTTTATTTCTGTAAAAAATAAAAATGGATGGACGCATTATCCCATTGAAATTAATTTAAGAAAAGGTGGGACTACACATCCTTATATCATGCTGCAGTTCTTAACCGATGGCGATTATGATGCAGGCAAAGGAGAATACTTTACTGCTACCGGGCAAAAACGATTTTATTTCTGTTCGGATAATCTTCGCAGTGAACAGTTTCATGGACTTACCCCTCCAGATCTTGTTGATATAGCTATGCTTCATGACCTGCATTATGATGGAACTTTACAAGAAGGCGTCATGTTTCATCTTATTGGCGCTTTATCACAGTTTGGAAAAATTGGAGTGGTTTGTATTGGTAGCTCACCCCAACGAGCCAAAGAATATTATGAAAAAGCGGTTGAGGTTTTGCAACTGGAAACCGTTCACCAGCTATATACTCACTGATATTAATTTTTATAAAACATATCCTTAAATTTAAAGGATAAACCATCCACCATGCACACCAAAGAGCAACTGAAAAAAATTTCAGAAACCTATTTCCAGGCATTAAGGGATAGAAATTTTTCAGCAATTCCTTTCAGTGATGATATCGCATTCAGGGCTCCGCTTGCACCCGGTGGCTCGGGGAATCCTATAAAAGGAAAACAAAATGTATTTGAACAATGGTGGAAACCCCTGGAACCAGCATTAGATGGCGTAGTTATTAATATTATCGACCATTATTATAATGAGTCGCTGACGGAATTAATTACAAAAGCAGAAATAACAATTGCTGTGATGGGTGTTACCCTGCGTGCAGCAGATCGTTTTATAATAAACAAGGATGGGAAAATAACAGAACAGGAAAATCATTTTGATGCAAGCCCGATGAAAAGTTACATTCATCACATTGGCCTGCGTACAATGGATTTTAATGTCACAAAGGATTTTTATGGGAATACTCTTGGTTGGAAGCTGGTGATGGAAAAACCTGATCTAATCATCTTTTTAACCGGAAGTGTTTTTATAGCATTTAAAAAAGCAGATCCAAGAGATAAACAATACTCAACATTCAGTCCTTTTGAAGTCGGGCTTGATCATGTTGCTATCACCTGCGAAACAGAAGAAGAACTGCATCGATTTACTAAAAAAATTACAGATGCCGGGGTTGAAAACACGGGAGTAAAATTGGATGCAGCCTTAAATAAGCTATATGTTGCTTTCAAAGACCCTGATCGCATAGCATGGGAATTCTATATGAAATAACTTATCTCTTTTCAAAGATTTTTTGATCGTTTTCGATAGCGAAGATCTAATCAATTCCATGCATATTCCTTTATTTTATAAGTCTTTAAGAAATCATTAATTTCAGCAACCAAAGATCAGGGAGAACTACAACAAACAGAAATTTTCTCATTCGCCAAAATGAGTAACGAAACTGCTATAGCATCACTTAAAGAGAAAATTGATGACCTCAACCAACATGCATGGGAGGTGAGGGTAACTGATTTGCCTAAGTCATTCGAATTGAGCCAGGAATCAGTAAAACTGGCCCGAACCATTAATTATCCAAAAGGTTTAGCCGACGGTCTTCGGTCATTAGGTTTTTCATATGTACGGTATTCAAAAAATGACGAGGCTGCTCCTCTTCTAAAAGAGTCTCTTTCTTTATTTCAATCATTGAATGATCTTAAAGGGCAGGCTGTTATTTACGAATACCTGGGTATCATAGAACGCAATTGGGGAAATTTAGGTGCTTCATTAGATCTCTTGCTTAAGGCAAATGAATTAGTTCTTCAAATTGGTTCGCAGGAAATTGAAATAACATGCAGTTACCAGTTAGGTGTTACTTACAAGCACCTCGGTGATCACGAAGATGCATTGGATTATTTATACAAGACACTTTCGCTTGCCAAAAAAATGAACTTTGCATTGATGGAAGCCTATGCCACTAATATCATCGGCTCTATCTATTTTGACAATGGCAATTATAACCAGGCATTAGATTGTTATCAGCAAGGTCTGCCTATTCGCCGGCAATCACATGACAAATGGGGAGAAGCCGGGAGCCTGGATAATATCGGTTTCACTTATCTTAAATTAAATGATCTTGATAAAGCGATCGATCATTGCAAACAAAGTTTGGCTATATGCCAGGCCACAGGCGATAAGAAAGGAGAAGCAAACGCATTGCTGCATCTTGGCGAAATTTATGAGCAGGCTGGTGATATCAAACAAGCGGCAGATTTTTCAAATAAAAGTCTTGAAATAAGAAAAGAAAGGGGAGATAAAAGAGGAGAAACAGAAGTACTGTTATTTCTTGCCGACCTATATAAGAACCGCAACGATGTTGAAGATCATCAGATCTTTGAATGGCTTTCTAATGCATTGAAAATTGCTGATGAAGTGAAGGCACAGGACCTTTTGAGTAAGACACATTTTAATTTACACGAGTATTATCAGTACAAAGGGAATTTTAAAGAATCGCTTGTTCAACTCGAAGCTCACTTTAAAATAGAAAAGGAACTTCATAAAAACAGCATTAATCAAAAAATTGCCAATCTTGAAATTTCGCATAAAGCAGAAATAGTAAGTCAGCGTAATAAGGAATTGACAGACTTAAATGAAAAGATCAAAAAAGCAAATGAAGAATTAAAGATCGAAGCTTCGCTGGAAAGAGTGAGAAGTGCCAGCATTGCCATGCATAGCAGCGATGAATTAGAAAAAGTGATAAGGGTACTGACAGACCAACTATCTATTCTCGGCTTTCATTTTCATACAGCCAATTTCGTCACCAATGAAAGTATGCCTGATTGGGAAATATGGATATCTTCTCCGGGGTTGGACAATACACCACCGAGAATTCATGTTCCTTATTTTGATCATATATTATTCAACGAAAGGAATAAAGCCATAACTACGGGAAAAGAATTCCTAACTGCATCATTGAATAAGGAGGAAAAAAACAGGTTCTTCCATTACTTGTTTGAAGAGACGGCTGCAAAAATTACACCGGCTGAAAGAAAGGAATGGGTGTACCAGCAAAAAGGAATGGGACTTACCACAGTTCTCATGAAAAACATTTCTCTTTCTGTTATTAATTATGATGGCACACTTTACACAATCGAAGAAAATGAAGTGATCAAACGCCTGGCTGGTGTATTCGAACAATCCTATACTCGTTTTCTCGATCTGCAAAAAGCAGAAGCACAGGCAAGGGAGGCACAAATAGAACTGGCTCTTGAAAGAGTTCGTGCAAGAACAATGGCCATGCAAAAAAGCGATGAACTTCGTGAAGCTGTCCTTGTAATTTATGAACAACTGCAACAGTTGAATTTTGATTCGAAAGCCTGCAACATTATCATTATTGATAAAGAATCCGGCACTGCCCAGTATTGGGTGTCAGGTTTTTCGCAGGAAATATTTCCTGAAAGTTATATGGTGCCCTATCTTGATCATCCTTACCAGGATATGCTGTTGAAACCCTGGAGACAAGGTGACAAGTATGTGGTATATGAATATACCGGTCAGATGAAACAAAGCTTTGATGAACTCTTTTTTACCCAAACTGAATTTAGAAACGTACCGGAAGAAGCAAAAAAAGTAATGATTGGTTTAGAGTCTGTGACCCTGTCAACAGCTTTCATCAGTTATGGTGCATTACAGGCTTTAGGAGCTGAACCTCTTTCAGAAGAAAAAGCAAATATTCTTAAACGCTTCGCAAAAGTTTTTGAACAGACATATACAAGATTTCTTGATCTTCAAAAGGCAGAAGCACAGGTAAGGGAAGCACAGATCGAAGCCGGACTTGAGAGGGTGAGAGCCAAAACCATGGCAATGCATAAAAGCGATGAAGTTACTGGTATCGCTGTTTCTTTAAATGAAGAATTATTAAGACTTGGATTTGCCCGTGGAGGAAGTACGATCATAATTATAAATCGAGAGACAGGTGATACCGAACAATGGACCGGTTTTTCAGAAGACAAAACTTTAAGAAGCTGTTTTGTTCCCTATTTAAAACATCCTTGCCATGATGGACTGCTTAACTCATGGAAGAAAGGTGAAAAGTTTTTTGTGTACACGCTTCAGGGAGATGAAAAAAAAGCTTTGGATGATCATTACTTTGCAACAGGATATAAAATTATCCCTGAAAATGATAAAAAGTGGATGCGAGAATTGGAGTCAGTTACTTTTTCCCATGCATTCATGAAATATGGTGCGATACATTGGGCTTATGATCATCTATCCGAAGAACAGCTACAGATACTTCAACGATTTTCAAAAGTTTTCGAACAGTCGTACACGAGATTTCTTGATCTGCAAAAAGCAGAAGCACAGGCAAGAGAATCACAGGTAGAAGCAGCCCTTGAAAAAATAAGAAGTCGATCCCTTGCAATGCATCACTCGAGAGAACTCAAAGAAGTAATTGCTATAACTTTTGAAAAATTAAATGAATTAAACGTTCTTCCTGGAACGGTAGCTATCCAGTTGTTTGATAAAAAATCGATGCATTCTGTTTTATGGGTCGGCAACACGATTCAAGATCCACAAATGGTCGACTTACCTTACGACAAACAAATGATGGTTGAAGATACTCTTTTGAAAGACAGCTGGCAGGCCATGATCGATGGAGTGGATATTATCAATAAAGAATATTCAGTTGAACAAAAAAATAAATATTTCAATTATCTTTTTTCTAATAATAATTTAACGCAAATACCGGAACAGGCTCGTGAGGTTCTGCGGCAAATGCAACACCATATAGCTTGCTTATTTGTTGAAAAAAATTCTGCATTCCTGGTAGATAGCTGGAAAGGAGAATTTTTTCCAAAAGAAAACCTGAACATACTTAAAAGGGCGGCTAAGGTATTTGAACAGGCTTATATACGTTTTCTCGACCTTCAAAAAGCAGAAGCGCAGGCAAGGGAAGCACAGATAGAAGCCGCATTGGAAAGAGTGAGAAGCAGAACAATGGCCATGCAAAAAAGCGATGAGCTCAAAGATGTGATCCAGGTTGTATATGAACAATTCGTTCACCTAAATGTCAATGTTGAACATACGGGGTTTATCATGGATTATAAGGAAAGAAATGATATGCATATTTGGCTGGCAGACAAACATGCAGTTCCCTTCCAGGTTACCATTCCATATTTTGATTGTGCCCATTGGAATAGTTTTAATGAAGCAAAAGAAAAAGGAATAGACTTCTTTGCCAATGAATTATCATTTGAAGAAAAAAACAAATTTTATCAGGACCTATTTAAATTAATTCCTGACCTGCCAGAGGAAACATTGGAATATTATTTTAGTTGTCCTGGCCTTGCAATATCAACTGTGTTGTTAGACAATGTCGGTCTATACATCGAGAATTTTTCAGGCATTTCTTATTCAGAGGAAGAGAATGCCACGCTTATGCGCTTTGGAAAAGTGTTTCAGCAGACCTACACCCGTTTCAACGACCTAAAACTTGCGGAAGCACATGCCTTGCAGGCAGAAGAGGACCTGGTAAAACTGCAAACAGAAAAGAAACGAGCCGAAGATGCATTGTCCGAATTGCAGGTTACGCAAAAGCAATTGATCCAGTCTGAAAAAATGGCAAGCCTTGGTGAGCTCACTGCAGGTATTGCACATGAAATTCAAAACCCATTGAATTTCGTAAATAATTTTTCTGATGTAAATAAAGAGTTATTGATAGAAATGAAAGAGGAGATCGAAAGAGGGAATCTTGAGGAAGTAAAAATTATTGCAAATGATATTATCAGCAATGAAGAAAAAATAAATCATCATGGCAAACGGGCAGATGCAATTGTAAAAGGCATGCTGCAACATTCAAGAAGCAGCAGTGGTGTAAAAGAACCGACCGATATCAATGAATTAGCAGATGAGTACTTGCGATTAGCTTATCATGGATTAAGAGCAAAAGACAAATCATTTAATGCCACCATGAAAACTGATTTTGATGAAAAGATCGGTAAGGTCAACGTCATTCCGCAGGAAATTGGAAGAGTATTTCTGAATTTAATTACCAATGCATTTTATGTTGTGGCAGAAAAGAAGAAACAATTAGCAAATGGATATGAGCCGACAGTAACGGTAACTACAAAAAAACAAAGTGATAAAGTTGTTATTTCTGTAAAAGATAATGGTAACGGCATCCCGCAAAAAGTACTGGACAAAATATTCCAGCCATTCTTTACAACAAAACCAACCGGGCAGGGAACAGGATTAGGATTGAGTTTAAGTTATGATATTGTAAAAGCACACAGTGGTGAAATAAAAGTAAAGACAAAAGATGGCGAAGGAAGTGAATTTATTATTTCATTGCAGCTTTGATATGAACCGTGCCGATGGCACTCGGTTCGGATTAGCGGAACCGGCACCGGAATAAATTCCGGTGTTACAAGATGAGGCCGAGCCTACGGCTCTGCATAACGAAAAGAAAAATTTCTGGTAAAGGAAAGCAGAGGCGTAGCCTCGTATTAATATTGTAACGACGGGTTTCAACCAGTTGTTACAATAAGCAAAGCAAACCTGAGTGCCATAGGCACGATGCATAAAAACAAACTGATGGCCAACACCTATCATCAAATTTATTTGCAAACTGTATTCGCAGTAAAATACAGGAATGCTGTAATTAAAAAAGAGTGGCGGCCAAAGCTATTAGGTGTTATCGGTAATTTGATCAATGAAACAAATTGCAAGACCATAATTGTGAACGGGGTGGAAGACCATGTGCATTGTTTAATAGGATTAAGACCAGTTGTTTCAATCTCTGAGTTAATGAAAACTGTAAAAGCCAAATCATCAAAATATATTAATGATCATTCTTTAACGCCGGCAAGATTTGAATGGCAGGAAGGGTATGGTGTTTTTTCATACAGCCAAAAGGATGTGGATGCAGTTTATAAGTATATTCAGCATCAGGAAGAACATCATAAAATTCAAAAGTTCACGGAAGAGTACCTGGAATTATTAGAAGAATTTAAAGTTGAGTATGATAAGCAGTATATTTTTCAAGTGATGATTTAGATATTCCGGGCCTGCGGTTCTTTAAAAAGCAGGCATAAAAAAGTGAATTTGTGATTCAATTACCAGTAGGTCAATAATAATTATGAATAGCCGCAAGGAACAAGGAGTGATCAAAAGAAATGCTGAACTGAAACAGCAGCTTGCGGGTAATACCAGGAAATTAAAAATTGAAGCCGGCCTGGAAAAAGTGAGGGCTGTTGCTTTGAAAATGAAAAAGCCAGCTGATATGCTGGAAGTATGTAAAACCATTTCACTTCAGTTGGAAAAATTAGGTGTCAAAGAGATCCGGAATGTGCAGACGGCAATTTTTTACGAGAGTAAGGGTGCCTACATGAATTATGAATATTATGCAAAGCATAAAAAAACATTTATTACTGAAACCGTTTACACGAATCATAAAATAGCAAAAGCCTTTGCGACACAAATGCTAAAAGGCAAGGGTGAAATTTATACTACACATATCAAAGGAAAGAAAGTAAAAGACTGGATCGCTTATCAAAAGACGACCAATGTTTTTATCGACCGCTTCCTGGAAAAAGCAAATTCCCTCAGCTATTATTGGCATTCACTCGGGCCAGTTGCGTTGGGCATTTCTTCATATATGCCTTTAAGTGAAGATGAGTTGGATTTATTCAAGCGTTTTGTGAAAGTGTTTGAACTGGCATACAAAAGATATCTGGATATAGAACAGGCAATGACACAAGCAAGAGAAGCAAAGATCGAAACTGCATTGGAAAGAGTTCGTGCAAGAACAATGACTATGCAAAAAAGTGATGAACTGCAACATGCCGCCATTTTATTATTTCAGCAGATAAGATCTTTAGGAGTTCAAACCGGAAGTTGTGGTTTCAATATTTGGAACAAAATGGAAAAGACTGCAACAGTATGGATGAGTTCAGCGGAAGGAGGATTGCAGGCTCCTTTTGATATGCCGCTAACGGAAAGCCCGGTTTACAAGCCGGTTGATGCGGCAATGAAAAAGGGAGATGAATTTTTAGTGGAGGAAGTTGAGGGCAAAGACCTGGTAAAGCATTTTGATTATTTATTGACGCTTCCTGGGATAGGAGACACGATAAAGCATCTTAGAAAAGCAAAGTATGTTTTTCCTAAAAGGATGATCTTTCATTTTGCATTTTTTAAAAATGGCTTTTTATCTTTTCACACACATGAGTCTTATACGGAAGCACATAATATTTTCAAACGCTTCGCAAAAGTTTTTGAACAGACCTATACACGGTTTCTTGATTTGCAGAAAGCCGAAGAACAGGCAAGAGAATCACAAATACAACTTGCTTTAGAAAGAGTTCGTGCAAGAACCATGGCCATGCATAAAAGTGATGAGCTTACTAACGTAGCTGCTTTACTATTCAAACAGGTCGGCGATCTCGGAATTAAAACATGGACAACAGGTTTTAATGTTTGGAGTGAAGACAATAATTCTTTTACTGATTATGTAACAAGTCCAGAGGGGGGGTTTATAGAACCTTATGTTGTAGATACTACACAACATCCGTCTTTTATTGAAATGAGTGATGCAATGAAACGGGGAGATGAATTTTTGTTTCGTTGTGAGCAAGGAGAAATGCTTGCAGAAACCTATCGGCAACTTAGCAAGTTTGGGGAAAAACAGTTCAAAGCAATATTGAATAGTGGGTTTCAATTTCCCACGAAGCAACACGAGTATATTGTATTTGGTTCAAAAGTGAGCCTGCTTTTCGTTACTTATGAGCCAGTGCCTGAAGCTCATGATATATTTATAAGATTCGGGAAAGTTTTTGAACAAACTTATACCCGCTTTCTCGATCTGCAAAAAGCCGAAGCACAGGCAAGAGAATCACAAGTACAACTAGCATTAGAAAGAGTACGTGCCAGAACAATGGCGATGCAACGAAGCGATGAATTACCAGGTGCTGCAACAATTCTCTTCCAACAAGTGCAATCATTAGGTATGTCCGCCTTCGCTGCCGGTTATTGCATCTGGGATGAAGATAAGCAAGCTATCACTTTGTGGATGAGCAGTGAAGGGATTTTACAACCCCCCTTTAAAGCACCTACGACAGAAGATGAACTATTTATTGAAATGCGGAAGGGACACGAGGAAGGCAAGAGCTTTCATGTAGTGGAAATGGGGGGTAAAAAGTTAGTGGCACACTACCAGTATATGCGTACACTTCCGGTGGTGGGTGAAATTTTCGATTCGATCATCGAAGCAGGACACCCATTGCCTACATTCCAAATCATGCATCATGTATATTTCACGCAAGGTTTTTTATTATTCATTACTTACGAACAGGTACCCGAATCCCATGATATATTCAAACGCTTTGCAAAAGTTTTTGAACAGACCTATACAAGATTTCTTGATCTGCAAAAATCGGAAGCGCAGGCAAGAGAATCACAAATTCAATTGGCCCTTGAAAGAGTTCGTGCACGAACAATGGCCATGCAAAAAAGCGATGAACTGCCGGAAACATCTTATTTACTTTTTCAACAAGTAAAAGAATTGGGTTTGACGGCTGTACAGAATTCTATCGGTATCATTAATGAGGAAACAGGATTTGTTGAGTTGTCTACAACTGTTCATGGCCACCATTTGCCACATACGCTGAATGTTCCGATCGATGACCCTTATGTAATGGCTAAAGGAGTTGCTGCATGGAGAGCAAAACAAAAATCATTGAAGCTGAAGTTTGAAGGACAGGAATTGAAAGATTATAATGAACATCGCAATAGTTTTTTTGAAACGAAAGTAAATTTCCCTGAAGACCAGTGGAACGCCAATCTCGTTTTCTTTTCAAAAGGATGGCTTTCCTTTTCTTCCAATAAAAATATATCCGATGAAACATTTGAGCTGCTAAAAAGATTTGCAGCTGTATTTGATCAAACCTATATACGTTTTAATGATTTAAAACAGGCCGAAGCACAGGCGAGAGAGGCGCAGATACAACTGGCATTGGAAAGAGTTCGTGCAAGAACAATGGCCATGCAACGAAGTGATGAACTTTCTGAGGCTGCCAGCTTACTTTTTCAGCAGGTTCAGTCATTGGGAGCGCCTAGCTGGACTGCGGGCTATTGCATTTGGGATGAAGATAAGAAAGCAATTACCTTATGGGTGAGCAGTCCCTGGGGAGATATTCAACCACCCTTCCGGGCACCGCTGGAAGAAAAATCCTTCTTCATACGTTACCTGGAAGCAGATAATAGAGGTTTGGAATTGTACATAGAGGAAAATAGTGGTAAAGCACTTGAAGAGATGTACCAGTACCTGCTCTCCCTTCCTGTAGTAAGCGAAATATTGAATTCTATTATGGCAGAAGGTCGCCCACTTCCCACCTACGAGGTAGATCATTGCGCTTATTTTTCGAAAGGATTCCTGCTTTTCATAACCTATCAACAGGTACCTGAACTCCACGATATATTCAAAAGATTTGCTGCTGTATTTGACCAAACTTATACCCGTTTCCTCGATCTGCAAAAAGCGGAAGCACAGGCGAGAGAATCGCAAATTCAATTAGCATTAGAAAGAGTCCGTGCAAGAACGATGGCCATGCAGCATAGTGATGAATTAAAAAATGCTGCTGCATTATTATTTCAACAAGTAAAATCATTAGGAGCACCTGCCTATAGCTGCGGTTATAATATTTGGGAAAAAGGTGATAAGGAATTTACTTCCTGGATGAGTACCCAGGACGGTAGTATCATTAACGGGGTTCCAAATATCCCATTGACCGAAGATGCTAATTTTATCCGTTATGTTGAATCAAAACAAAATGGCGAAGAATTTTTCGTTTTAGAACTGCGTGACAAAAGAATGCAGGAGCATTATGAATATCTTAAAAGAATTCCTGCTTTTAAAGCTTTTTTCGAATATGCACTAAGTGTTGGTTTTGATATGCCCGAAACACAAATACATCACGTGGCTAATTTTTCGCAAGGCAATCTGCTGTTTATTACGTTGGAACCGTGTCCTGAATTTCATGATGTATTCAAAAGATTTGCTACAGTTTTCGAACAGACCTATACAAGATTTCTTGATCTGCAAAAAGCAGAAGCACAGGCAAGAGAATCCCAGATAGAATTAGGATTGGAAAGAGTGAGGGCAAGAGCTATGGCTATGCAAACATCTGGTGAGATAGCCGAATTGGTGGAGACACTTTTTAAAGAACTGACCAAACTTGATTTTACACTCAGTATGTGCATCATTAATATTATTGATGAACCTGCATTGTCGAATATGGTTTGGGCAGCAAGTCCGGAAACAGGTAAGCCACCTGAATCTTATTACATGAAGTTTGAAGATTATCCTTTTCATCATGCCATGATGAAAGGATACAAAGAAAGAAATCCTAAGTTTATTCATGTGATTGAAGGCGAAGAGAAAAAGATCTATGATGAATATTTATTCAATGAAACCGAATTCAGGAAAATACCGGAAGAAGGACAGGCTGCATTTAAGGCAATGGAAAAATATGTTGCTTCTTTTTCGTTTAGTAATTTCGGTGGGCTGCAAACGGTAAGCAATGAGCTTTTGTCAGAAAGCAATCTTGAAATTCTTGCCCGGTTCGGAAAAGTTTTTGATCTCACTTACACCCGTTTCAATGATCTATTAAGATCAGAAGCGCAGGCAAGAGACGCACAGATCGAAGCCGGTTTAGAAAGAGTACGTTCCAGAAGCCTGGCCATGCACAATACTTCCGAATTACAAGAGGTCATCCACACGGTGCATAAAGAATTACTCAATTTGAATATTGCTATTAATGGAGGTTCATTTATTGCTATTAATAAAGACGTTGATACAGTACTCTGCTGTTGGGGATCTGGGGGTACGGCTGAAACTTCAGAAGAAGTACGCATTCCGCTCTATGAACATCCATTTTGTACCAATCTTATAAACAGAATAAAAAGTGCTCCCGGATTCTTTACCGAAGAATACACTCAGAAAGAGAAAAAAGATTTTTTTACTTTTTTATTTAAACATGAGCCCTGGTCAAAGCTTGATGCTAAACAGAAAGACGAAACCCTTTCAAGTCCGGGGGGATATACCAGATCCTGTTATGTATCTCAACATACCAGTATTTTTATTATTAACCATTTTGGTAAAAAGTTTTCAGCCGCTGATAATGACATTCTTCAACGCTTTGGAAAAGTATTCGAACAGGCCTATACTCGTTTCCTTGATTTACAAAAAGCCGAAGCACAGGCAAGAGAAGCAAAGATCGAAGCAGCATTGGAAAGAGTTCGGGCAAAAGCGATGGCCATGCACAAAAGTGATGATTTAAAAATGGCAGTAGCAACGGTTTTTGAAGAATTGGATAAACTGAACCTGGGATTGATCAGGTGTGGGATAGTAATATTAGATAAGAAGAAACCGAGAGGGGATATATGGATCACTATAAAATCTGACCATGGCAACACCATTGAGGTATCAGGAGACGAATCACTGGATATTCATCCTTTACTGAAAGGCGCATATGACGCATGGCTGAAACTTGAAGACTTTTCTTATGTCTTGCAAAATGACGATCTTATCAACTATTACAAGGCAATAACAAAAACAAATTTTCAACAACCGGTTTCTGCAACTTTTACAACAGAAAAAAAAGATCAGCAGCAATACTACTTTAATGCTGTATTCCAGGATGGTTCTTTATTTGCTTTTCTCGATACTGCTTTTACTGATGAAGCAAAAACGGTAATGAAACGTTTTGCCAATGTGTTTAATCTTACGTATAAACGTTTTCTTGATCTTCAAAAAGCAGAAGCACAAGCAAGGGAAGCAAGGATCGAAGCGGCTCTGGAAAAAGTTCGTGCAAGTACAATGGCGATGCAGAAAAGTGAAGACCTTTCAACTGCTGCATTTGTTTTATTTCAACAATTCAAAGGATTGGGTGAAGAAGCGGAAAGAATTTTTATCGCAACTTTTGATGATGATGAACGTTGGGTAGATCTTTGGGGAACTAACCAGGGCGGCAACCAGTTAAATAAACTTTTCAGGGCGCCGGTGGATGAACCAACAGTGATCAGTAAAATAATTGCAGCCTGGAAATCAAAAGCAAAATCTGTAGTAATAGATCTTACCGGTGATGACTTGAATAAATATATTTCTTTTTTAAGAGGAGTCGGCATACCGGTTATCGAAGGTATAATGAGTGATCGAAGAGTTCAAACCGTTGCCTGTTTTTCAAAAGGCGTAATTGGTCTTACTACTCATGAACCACGACCACAGGAATCAATACAATTATTGGAAAGATTCGCCGGCGTATTCGATCTTACCTATACTCGTTTTCTTGATCTGACTGTTGCAGAAACAAAAGCACATGAAGCAAGAATAGAAGTGGCGTTGGAAAGAGTTCGTGCAAGAGCATTAGCGATGCAGCAACCTGAAGAGCTAAAAGATGTTGCACAAGTGTTGAGAAATGAAATGGGATTGCTGGGTGTTGAAGAATTAGAAACAAGCAGTATATATATTCATCCTGACAATTCTGAAAAAGTAGAATGCTGGTATGCATTAAAAGATCCGGTAGCAACTGAAAAGCGAATGGTGTCTGATCATTTTGAACTTAACCTTAATGATACATGGGTAGGAAGGGAGATGCAAAAATTTTATGCTTCGAAAGAAAATCAAACCTCTATCGTGATGCAAGGGACTAATCGAAAGGAATGGATCGGCTATTGTTATAAACATTCTCCTGTATTTAGTGGTTTTTATGGTGAAACAATTCCTGATCGCACTTATCATCTTTATAAATTCTCACATGGATATATTGGTGCTGCAGCGCCGGGAGAAATATCCAATGAAAGCTGGAGGCTATTAAGCCGTGCTGCATCGGTTTTTTCTTTAGCTTACTCACGGTTCAAAGATCTTTCACAGGCACGAATTGACCTGGTGAAATTAAAAGAAGAAAAGAAAAGAGCAGAAGATGCATTAACGGATCTACAAGCTGCACAAAAACAACTGGTGCAGGCAGAGAAAATGGCTTCGTTGGGAGAACTGACTGCCGGCATTGCACATGAGATACAAAATCCTTTGAACTTTGTAAATAACTTTTCTGATGTGAGTAATGAATTGCTGGAAGAAATGAAAGCTGAATTGGAAAAAGGAAATGCGGAAGAAGCAAAATTAATTGCAGTTGATGTAAAAGAAAACCTGGAGAAGATCTTACATCATGGAAAAAGAGCCGATGCAATTGTAAAAGGAATGCTGCAACATAGCCGGACAAGCACCGGCCAAAAAGAGCTAACAGATATAAATGTATTGGCAGAAGAATATCTCCGGCTTGCTTATCATGGATTGAGAGCAAAGGATAAATTCTTTAATGCAAAATTCGAAACCGATCTTGATCCATCAGTGACCAAAATAAATATTGTTCCGCAGGAAATAGGCCGGGTGATACTTAATCTTATAAATAATTCTTTTTATGCCGTAAGTGAAAAGAAGCGTACCGTTAGCAATGGCTATGAGCCAATGGTTACCGTCAGTACTAAGGCTGTTAAGCCCCCTTTAGGTGGTTTGGGGGTTGTTGAAATAAGAGTCGTTGATAATGGAAATGGTATTCCACAAAAAGTATTGGATAAAATATTCCAACCATTTTTTACCACCAAGCCAACAGGACAGGGAACAGGGTTAGGGCTATCGTTAAGTTATGATATAGTTACAAAAGGACATGATGGCGAAATAAAAGTGGAAACGAAAGAGGGGGAAGGTTCTGCATTCACAATAAGTTTACCCATGAAATAATTTTTATGAAAATGAGAAACCGGATCATTAATGTCATGCTTTATCTCTTTGTTGCGAACGCTATTGTTGCGCAGCAATCATATCTTGACAGCCTTAAAAATGAAATTGCTATTTCTGAGAATGATACTATAAGATTGATCCGCCTGCGAAACATCGCAAGGGTCTATTCAGAATTAAATCCCGACAGCGCTTTTACTTATTCAGAAAAGTTATTGGCCATTAGCCAGAAATTAGATTTTAAACTGGATGAAGCAAATGCATTAAGAGAAAAGGCATATGCATTGCTGAATATGGGTAATTATCCTCGTTCCTTACAAACTATTTTATCATCTCTTAAGATCGCAGAGGATCCTAAAAGCGAACAAAGAATGTTAACAGGCGAATATTCCGAAGATGCCTTAGTAGATCGCAACGCATCACCCGGCGTGCAACGACTTTCGGAATTAGGTTTTATCCATCAAACATTGGGGATATTGTATACCAACTTAAGTAATTATGATAAGGCTTTGTCCCAATACCTGGAAGCCAGGCAAATCGCAGAACGATCAGGAAATATTCCTCTTCAAAGCATTATTAATATGACTTTGTCCAGGGCTTACTTAAACATAAAAAAACGCGACTCTGCAACGATCAGCCTGGAAAAAGCTTACAACCAGGCAATGCAGGTAGGATACAAAAGATATCTTGGGAGTATTTTATTGAACATGGGAAGAATTTATTCTTCTCAGGGGAATAAACAATTAGCTGCCGAATATTATAAGGAGGCTGTGGCAGCAAGTGCGTATCAAAACTATTATCCCCGTGGTGTAGTTGCTGGTGATCTTTTGCTGGCGGATCTGTATAAACAATCTGGTCAACGGGATTCATCTTTCCTTTATATTAAACATGCACTTGATGTAGCATATGATCTAAATGCTCCTGAACTTTTGCAAAGATCTTATAAAGCCATTGCAGATTATTACAAAACAGCTAATAATAATGACAGTGCTGTTAAGTACCAATCACTCATCATTAATATAAATGATACTCTTTTTAATACAAAACAGACGCAGCAATTTCAAAACATTGATTTTGACGAGCAACAACGCCAGCAGCAAGTAGAAGCAGCAAAAGAAGCCGAACGTGTAAAATACAGAATGTGGGGACTTATCACGGGGCTGGCTATTTTTTTATTCATTGCAATTATTTTATACCGGAACAGCATTCAGAGAAAAAAAGCGAATTCTCTTCTATCGCAACAGAAAAATGAGTTAGAAACTACATTGACTACTTTGAAGACCACGCAAAATCAATTGATCCAATCAGAAAAAATGGCTTCGTTGGGCGAATTGACTGCCGGTATTGCACATGAAATTCAAAATCCGTTGAATTTCGTTAATAATTTTTCTGAAGTTAATGCAGAGTTGATCGATGAAATGAAGGAACAACTGGCAACAGACAATAAGGAACAGGCATTAGAGATCGCAAATGATATAAAGGAAAACGAAGAAAAGATAAGCTATCATGGAAAACGGGCTGACGCAATTGTAAAGAGTATGTTACAGCATAGTCGAAGCAGCAGTAATAAAAAAGAACCGACTGATATCAATGCATTGGCTGATGAATATTTGCGCCTTGCATATCATGGTATGCGGGCAAAGGAAAAATCGTTTAATGTTGATGTGAAGACTGATTTCGATAATACAATTCCAGGTATAAACGTGATACAGCAGGATATCGGTCGTGTGATCCTGAATTTAATTACCAATGCTTTTTATGTTGTTGCTGAAAAAAAGCAACAAAAAGGAGATGACTACGAGCCAATAGTTACGGTGAGTACCAAAAAAGCAGGTGATAAAATTTTGATCAGTGTAACAGACAACGGTAACGGTATTCCTCAAAAAGTATTGGACAAAATATTTCAGCCATTCTTTACCACCAAACCAACCGGGCAGGGAACAGGTCTCGGTTTATCGTTAAGCTATGATATAATCACAAAAGGACATGGTGGTGAATTAAAGGTTGAAACAAAAGAAGGAGAGGGAACAACTTTTATTATCAGTATTCCAACCACCTAATAAAAATGAAACTGACCAAAAAACTGGAAGCAGAAATTTTGAAAGTGTACTATGAGGTGTGGGACGCTTATCTCAGAGGTGATATGCGAACCTTTGCTTCTATACTGGATGAAAACTGTTATATAATTGGTTCTGCTGCGGGTGAAATATTCAGCAACAAAAAAGCAGCTGTTAAATATTATAAAGCTACTGCCGCACAAATAACGGGTAAAGCAGAATTCCGGAACAGGAAGATCAAAATGATGCCTGTTGAAAAAGGAGTTATGGTCAATGAACAGTCAGATTTTTATTTGTTGATAGATGACCATTGGACCTTCTATGGCCCGGCCCGGATATCAAGCTTGTTTCATAAGAAAAATAATAAATGGAAAGTGATCCATCAGCATGGATCTTTTCCTGACTCAAAAACAGAAGAAGGAGAGCAGGTAAATACTGATAAAATAAAAGCTGAGAACATTCAGCTGCGGAATGCTGTAAAAAGACGTACTGAAGAATTAGAAAGCAAAAACCGAGAACTGGAAATTGAAACATCGCTGGAAAAAGTGCGGGCACAAGCATTGGGCATGTACAAGCCTGACGATTTATTGAACGTTTGTAGAGCATTATTTAAAGAACTTAGTTTATTAGGATTTAATGATATCAGGAACGCCATTATTCACACATATAACGACGAGGAAAATTATTTTATTGATTATGACTATTCTGATCTTACTGGCGGATCCATTACAAATATTTCTTACAACTCTCATCCGGTCATTAAACGTTTTTTAAAGCAGATAAGATCAGATGAGGCGTTTGCAGAAATTACTATTAAAGGAAAGGAATTGAACGAATGGAAAAAATTCAGAAAAAGCGGCGGACAACCCGATGATCCGGGGTTAGATAAAACTTCTGCACTTTATTATTATTTCCATTCGGTTGGTACAGGTGATATCGGCATTTCGACCTTTAGTTCTATTAATGAAGAAAAACTACAATTACTAAAACGCTTCAGAAATGTATTTGAACTTGCTTATAAAAGATATACGGATATAACGAAAGCCGAAACACAGGCAAGAGAAGCACAGATCGAAGCTGCATTGGAAAGAGTGAGAAGCCGTTCCATGGCTATGCACAAAAGCGATGACCTACATGAAGTCATTAAAGTAGTGGTAGAGCAATTATCCGTATTAAGTGTAAAATTCAATGTTTCAAATTTTGCTAAAATTGATCCTGATGGTAGCTGGGATCTTTGGCTTTCAACACCTGAACAAACTTACCCGGCGTTGATACATGTTCCCTATATAGACCATCCGATCTTTAGCCGGATAACAGAAGAGGGAACGAAGGGAAATGATTTTTTTACTGATGTATATTCTCAAGAAGAAGCAAATACTTTTTTTCATCATTTCTTTGAAAATACAGTCGCAAGAAACACTCCTGAAGAACGAAAACAATTTGTATACAATTCAAAAGGCTTTACCCGTTCGATTTTCTTAACAAAAAATATTTGGTTTAGTGTTGCCAGATATGATGCTACTTCTTTTACTGATGAAGAAAATGCGATTTTCAAACGCTTCGCAAATGTTTTTGAACAAGCCTATACTCGTTTCCTTGATCTGCAAAAGGCCGAAGCACAAGCAAGAGAAACAGAGATCGAATTGAGTTTAGAAAGAGTTCGTGCAAAAACGATGGCAATGCAAAAACCATCGGAGTTTGCCGATATAATTAATATAATAGGTGAGCAATTCCTTCATCTTGGTTTTGATATTGACTGGGTCAATTTCGGCGCAAATGGATTTACTATTTCTGAAGGGATCGATATTTGGAATTTTGCCGTGGTACCGGGGACTTCGCCAATTTCTGCGAGGGTGTTTATCCCATATTTTGATCATCCTGTATTTACTACTTCGGCTGCAAGCATTAATGAATTTACAAATGGCGGAAAAGATTTTACTGTAGTAACCCTGGATAAACAAACCAAGGACACCTGGCTGGATCATCTTTTTACCAAAACGATCTTTAAGGATGTACCGGGGGAATATAGAGCTATTCAATATGCAAAACCAGGTTATACCACTTCCAATATATCATTAAAAGACACCTGGCTTTCTATTGGCAAGTTTGATATAAAAAATTTCACTGATGAACAACAAGCCATCTTAAGAAGATTTGCAAATGCATTTGGCCAGGCCTACACTCGTTTTCAGGATCTGCAAAATGCCGAAGCACAAGCAAAAGAAGCGCAGATAGAAGCTGCATTAGAAAGAGTTCGTGCCAGAAGTATGGCTATGCATCACAGCAGTGAATTACATGCAGCGGCTGACGTTTTATTCCAGCAACTCCGGATCTTCGGAGGTGACATCATGAATGCAGGCATCGCTTTGTGTACACAAGATGCAGATGAAGATGAGTACTGGCTGAGTTCTGATAGTGGGCTTCGTCCCGTTATCTCCATACCGCATACGGAAGATTCGGTACAAAAGAAATTATATGAAGATTGGAAAAACAAATCGGAGTTCTTTTCCATAGCGAAAGGGGGTGATGAGTTAAAAGCTCATTACAATTATATGCAATCAGTGCCCAGTTTGAAACCATTTTTTAAGGAGGGACCCGATTGGTCATTTCCCACATGGCAAAAATGGCATGCTGCATATTTCAGTCATGGTTATTTGTTCATGATAACGCTTAAGCCTTATGAGGAGGAAAAAATTCTTGTCCGCTTTGCAAAAGTTTTTGAACAGGCATACACTCGTTTCCTTGACCTCCAAAAAGCAGAAGCACAGGCAAGGGAAGCACAGATAGAAGCATCATTAGAAAGAGTAAGAAGCCGTGCAATGGCCATGCAAAGCTCAGAGCAATTAAGAGAGCTGATAGGAACTGTATTTACAGAACTAACAAAACTTGATATAGTTCTCACCCGTTGCCTCATCATGATCTATGATCCTAAATCAAATGATTCAGTTTGGTGGATGGCAAATTCTGAAGCGCCAACTCAACCTATTGGTTTAAAAGTGCATTATCATGAGTATCCATCTTATTTAGCATATGTAAATGCATGGAATCAAAAAGAATTAAAATGGACCTACACTTTAGAAGGAAATACTAAGAAAGAATGGGATGACTTTCTATTTGTCGAAACTGAACTTTCACATCTGCCTGATTTTGTAATAGCAGGTATGAAAGCTCCGGACAGGGTTTATTTAAATGCCTCGTTCAATAGTTTCGGCAACCTGACGCTGGCAACACTTGAACCTTTATCAGATGAGCATTTTGACATCATGCTTCGCTTTGCAAAAGTTTTTGATCTTACCTATACACGTTTTAATGATCTGAAGCAAGCCGAAGCACAGGCAAAAGAAGCAAGGATTGAAGTCGCATTGGAAAGAGTTCGGGCAAGAACAATGGCAATGCAGAAACCAGGTGAATTAGCCGATGCTGCACAAATACTTTATCGTGAATTCGCAACCCTGAATATTAAAACTTTCAGTTGTGGGTATATGTTTATCGATGAAGAAAAACATACTCAAACAGCCTGGGTCGTTCTTCCGGATGGGACTTTGCTTCCCAATTTTATCGTTTTCCCGTTAACCGGTGATCATGTACTTGATAACAGGTATAAAGATTGGAAAGAAAAAAAACCACTTCATCTTTACGAGATCCAGGGTGAAGTGAATAAAGAACATCATAAGTTTTTATCAAATCATGTTCCTTCATTTGTTGTTAAAGACATTTTTTCCAAGGTACCTGAGAGGATAATTTTTCATTGCGCAAATTTTTCCAACGGCTACCTCCTTATACTTGCTACAGATTATTTTTCACAGGAAGAGCAGCAAACAGTAATTCGGTTTGCTAAAGTTTTTGAAATGACCTACACTCGTTTTCTCGATCTGAAACAAGCGGAAGCACAAACAAGAGAAGCGCAGATCGAATTAGCATTGGAAAGAGTTCGTGCAAGAACAATGGCAATGCACAAGAGTGAAGAACTTGCCGAAACTTCACAAGTGCTCTTTCATCAGTTAAGGGAGCTTGGTGGAATTCCTGATCGTATTTCTATTGGTATCGCAGATGAAGTAAAGGGTATTGTTGATTTTTGGACAACTGATCAGCAAGGCAGCCATCTTGATCATAGTTTTAGTGCCCGCCTAAATGAAAGAACTACGATCGCAAAAACTTACCAGGCATGGAAAGAACATAAAAAGTCATTAGTGCTCGATCTTCATGGAGAGGATTTAAAAGAATGGATAAAGTTTGCCCGTGAAGAAATGGGAATTGTTGTAAGGGATGATCAAATAAAAGATCGTCGTGTTCATAGTCTTGCATTCTTCTCACATGGATGGATATTGGCTACATCTCACGAACCTCAATCAACAGAAACAATACAAATACTGGAACGCTTTGCATCAGTATTCAATCTTACGTATCGTCGGTTTCTTGATCTTAAAAAAGCGGAAGCACAAGCAAGAGAAGCTCAAATAGAAGCTGCATTGGAAAAAGTTCGATCCCGTTCGCTTGCTATGCATAAAAGTGACGAGTTGCAGGAAGTTGTGGATACTGTTTTTGAAAGATTACAAGATCTGAATATTGAAATGGCTTCTGCCAATATTGCAATTTTCAAAGAAGGCACGAGAGATTATGACTATTGGATCGCAAGTCCTGCTCAAAAGCGTTCGGCAGTATTTCATCTGCCTTATACGGATCTATCGTTAACAAGAGATCTGATCGCTGCCAGGGAAAGCGGAAAAGAATTTTCTACAACGGCCTATTCATTTGAAGAAAAAAATGAATGGTTCGAGTATGCTTTTAAAAGCACAGATTTTAAATTTCTGAGTGAAGAAAGACAACAATTCATTTTAAATGCTCCGGCAATTACGGTAGCAATTGCATTTTCAAAAAACACAGGAGTACAGGTAAACAGGTACAATAACAAATTGTACACTGAAGGGGAAGGTGAAATATTAAAACGATTCTCAAAAGTTTTTGAACAAGCTTATATACGTTTCCTTGATCTTGAAAAAGCAGAAGCACAGGGACGAGAAGCACAGATCGAGGCAGCACTTGAGAGGGTTCGTTCCAGTTCATTGGCTATGCATAAAAGCGAAGAGCTGAAAGATGTAGTAAAGATTGTTTTTGAGAATTTCCGCTCATTGGGATTACAAAATATTGATTCTGTCAATATCAATATTTTTCATGAAGGTTCCCGTGATTTTGATCTTTGGCTGGCGGCACCCGGCCAGGATTATACAACTAATTTCCGACTACCATATCTTGATCACCCGATCGCCAATGATTTTTTCAACGATGTTAAAAAAGGAGAAACTATTCATAAAGGAATTTATGACCACGACTTAAAGAATAAGTACTTCGAATACATGTTCGAGTACTCCGATAACAAACATTTGCCGGAAGAAAGAAAAAAACTCATTTTAAGTGGCCGTGCTTATTCTGTTGCGACAGGCATCGCCAAACATTCTTCCATCTTTATCCATAATTATAATGGTGAGAAGTTTTCCGATGAGACTAATGGGATCCTCGTAAAATTTTCTAAAGTTTTTGATCAGGCATATACCCGTTTTCTTGATCTTCAAAAGGCCGAAGCACAGGCAAGGGAAGCACAGATAGAAACGGTACTGGAAAGAGTACGAAGCCGTACTATGGCCATGCAAAAAAGTGATGAATTGACTGACGTCGCAGGTTTATTATTCGAACAGGTCAGTGCATTGGGTATTAAAACCTGGACGGCAGGGTTTAATGTATGGAGTGAAGACAATAACTCTTACGTTGATTATATAACAAGTCCACAGGGAGGTTTTATTGAACCTTATACAGTATACACAGATACGGCAGAGGCATTAACTGATCTAAGTAATGCAAGAAAAAGTGGGGTCGAATTTGATGTACAATATGTAGAAGGAGAAAAGATCAAACAATTGTACCTGGCACTTACGAAGCTTGATGAAAAGCAGTATCAAATAATGTTGCAGGATGGAGGCCGGTTCCCGTCTCATCAATATGAACATTTTGTATTTGGTTCAAAAGTCAGCCTGATGTTTATTACATATGAACCCGTACCGGAAGCACATGATATTTTCAAACGCCTGGGAAAAGTATTTGAACAAACCTATACCCGCTTCCTTGATCTTCAAAAAGCAGAAGCACAGGCAAGAGAAGCACAGATAGAAGCTTCATTAGAAAGAGTAAGAAGTAAAACAATGGCTATGCATAATAGCCAAGATGTTGGTGAAACCGTTGCTGTTATGTTTGATGAATTAAGAAAGTTAGACATTCAAACTTTGCGTTGTGGCGTAGGTATCATGCTGGAGAATTATCAAATGGAATTATGGACGGCGAGACCTGATGCCACAGGAAACGCAGAATTTATTGTCGGACATATTGATATGAAATTGCATCCGCTTCTGACCGGCGGTTATGAAGCCTGGAAAAATAAAGCTGACGGTTTTTTTTATCAATTGAAAGATGAAGACCTCAAAACATATTTTGATGCAATCAATAGCCACCAGGCGTATGCTGCAAAATATGACATCTCTTCACTACCACCCCTGATGTTCCATTACGAATTTAATTTTAATGAGGGCTGCTTATTTGCATTTTCAATAAAGGAATTTTCAGATGAATTCTCACAGATCTTTAAACGATTTACAGGTGTATTCGGACAAACCTATCGTCGTTATCTCGATCTTCAAAAAGCGGAGGCTAATGCAAGAGAAGCAAAAATAGAAGCAAGTTTAGAAAGAGTTCGTGCAAAAGCTATGGCTATGCACAGCTCAAAAGACCTGGCAGAAACGCTAGGCGTCTTTTATCGTGAACTAAAATCGTTAAGCGTAATACCAATAAGATGTGGAGTGGCTTTAATGGATAAAGACACACGAATGGCCGAACTTACTACGATGAATACGACTGGCCAGGGAGATTCAATTGAAATTATCGGCAAAATAAAGATGGCAGGACACCCGGTATTGGATGGTGTTTTTGAAAACTGGTTGATAAAAAAAGAATATCATGCTATTTTGAGAGGTAATCAAATCAAAGAATATTACCAGGTGCTAAAGCCACAGATCGATTACCTGGATTATTCCCATGATGAAGTTCAATTTGGTTATTATTTTATGTTTAATGAAGGCGATGTATATGCATGGACGGAAAAGGAATTAACGGATGACGAGTTAACAATATATCGCCGCTTTACATCTGTAATTAGTCTTACTTATAAACGATATAAGGACCTGCAACAGGCCGAAGCACAGGCAAGAGAAGCAAAGATAGAGGCGGGCCTGGAAAGAGTTCGTGCAAGAACGATGGCTATGCATAGCAGTGAGGATGTTGGTGCAGCAACAGCAACAATGTTCACAGAGCTGGAAAAATTAGGCATTCAAAATCTTCGTGGTGGCATTACAATTATAAAAGCCGGCGATAAACAGGAAGTATGGGGCGTAACAAATCTGCCCGATGGCAAAACAATAAGATCTATTGGTGAGTTTGATATGCATTTACATCCTCTTTGGCGGGAATTATTGAAAGCAAAGTTGAATAACGGCGATTATAATTATTATCGGCTGGCCGGTAAAGACAAAGAAGATTATTTAGACATATTAAATGCAACGCCAAATTACTTGTCGCAGCCGATAAAAGATTTTCCTGATGTACATGTTCAATCTTACTTTTTTGGTGAAGGTGCAATTTGGACCAATTCATTGCAACCTCACTCCGAAGAAGACAAACAAGTAATGAAAAGATTTGCATCTGTTTTCTCTCTTACATTCCGCAGATACCAGGACTTGAAAAAAGCAGAAGCACAGACAAGAGAAGCAACCATTGAAGCTGCATTGGAAAAAGTTCGTGGTAAAGCAATGGCTATGCATAACAGTAATGATCTTTCCACAACGGCAAGCATAGTATTTACTGAATTGAGAAAGTTGGGTATTAGCCCTATTCGATGTGGTGTTGGTCTCTTAAATAAAGAATCCCGTAAAGGGCAAATATATGCTGCCACTTCATCCAACGAAGAAGACAGTCTTTCCCTGGTAGGCTGGGTGCAATTATCGGGGCATCCTGTTCTGGAAAAAATTTATGATACCTGGAAAAATAATGAAGATTATTTTCCTGAGCTGAACGGAGAACAAATGAAGACTTATTATGATTTGCTCTTATCAGGTTTATCTGTTTCTGTTCCTGATACAGGGGAAAAACAATATGGAACTTTCCTGCCGTTCTCTGTTGGGTGTTTATATGCGTGGTCGGATACTCCTTATAATGATTCAGAGTTAAAAATTCTAAAGCGTTTTGCTTCTATTATTGATCTTACATTCAGAAGATATATTGAACTGCAAAAATCAGAAGCTACCGCAAAGGAAGCAATAAAGCAAGCCGCACTTGATCGTATCCGTGCAGACATTGCATCCATGCGTACTATAAATGATCTTGATCGCATTACACCATTAATATGGAATGAATTGACTGTGCTGGGTATTCCATTTATTCGTTGCGGTGTATTTATCATGGATGAAGAGCCACAGCTTATTCATACATTTCTTTCAACACCTGATGGAAAAGCCATTGCTGCTTTTCATTTGCCTTATGATACACCAGGAAATCTTAATCATGTCGTGGCCAATTGGAAGAAAAATAAAAAATATATCGATCATTGGGACGAATCTGAGTTTAAACAATTTGCAGAGATATTGATGAAACAGGGAGCACTTGTTTCAGCTGAACAATATCTCAAAACAATTCCTAAGGGCGGATTTTATTTACACTTTCTACCCTTTTTACAAGGAATGCTATATGTAGGAAATACCAATCAATTAAAAGAAGAAGAAATTGAATTGATACAACATGTGGCTGATGCATTCTCTACTGCGTATGCCCGCTATGAAGATTTTAATAAACTGGAGGCTGCTAAGCAACAGGTAGAAAAAACATTGACCGATCTGAAGCAGGCTCAAACACAACTGGTGCAATCAGAAAAAATGGCTTCATTGGGTGAAATGACTGCAGGTATTGCACACGAAATTCAAAACCCGTTGAATTTTGTCAACAATTTTTCTGAAGTAAGTAAAGAGCTACTGGATGAAATGAAAACTGAGTTGGAGATTGGCAATACCGAAGATGCAAAAGGTATTGCCGATGATGTGATACAGAATTTAGAAAAAATAAATCATCATGGCAAACGGGCAGATGCGATAGTGAAAAGCATGTTGCAACATAGCCGAAGCAGCAGTGGTAAAAAAGAGCCAACAGATATTAATTCATTGGCCGATGAATATTTGAGATTAGCATATCATGGTTTAAGAGCAAAAGACAAATCTTTCAATGCAAAATTTGAAACGGAGTTTGATGATAGTATTGGAAAAATAAATATTATTTCACAGGACATCGGAAGAGTGCTTGTTAATTTGATCAACAACGCTTTTTATGCTGTGAGTGAAAGAAAAAAGCAAGAGTCAAACGGGTATGAACCGACAGTGGAAGTGCTTACTAAAAAAACGGATGATAAGATAGAGATCAAAGTGAAGGATAATGGCAATGGTATTCCGCAAAAAGTACTGGATAAAATTTTTCAACCATTCTTTACCACAAAGCCAACAGGACAGGGTACCGGTTTGGGTTTGAGTTTGGCTTATGATATTGTTACAAAAGGTCATGGAGGTGAGTTGAAGGTTGAAACAAAAGAAGGAGAAGGGTCGGAATTCATTATTCAATTGCCAGTTAATCAAACATCACGATGAGGATCTTTTCAAAAATAATTTTGCTTTTATTGTTCCCTGTTCTTTCCAATGGACAGGACATGTTACGAGACAGCCTGCGAAGAATATTTTTTGCAGGCGCAAACAATGATTCTATCCTGTATGAAGCCGGTAACAAACTTTATGATTATTATGAAGAAGTGAACCGGGACAGTGCTTTTTTTTATGCTGATCAATGTTTACAGATCAGCCGGAGAAATAATAAAAAACTGAACGAATCACATATCCTCAGCCGCAAAGCTTACCAGGAACTAAACATGGGCCGGTATGCGGAAGCATTGCAAAGCCTGTTAGCGTCTTTTGCATTGAGTGAAAACAAAGCAAATGAAAAGAATTACTGGAACGTTGGCACACTCCGGGTTGAAAAGGAAAAGAGATTGTATGCACTGAACTGTGCCCATCACATCTATGGGATCCTGATGCGGGAAACAATGAACAGGGAGGAAGCAATTATTCATTTTAAAGAAGCGAAAAGAATTGCTGTTGAAATAAATAGCTATGCCCGTTCGCTGCTTGCCAGTCTTAATCTTGGTCGCATCTACATGGAAACAGGTAAACTTGATTCAGCTTTGTATCATGAAAATGACGCAGCATCAATTATAAAGAGCTCTGGTTGGGAAAAATATTTGTCGACGATCCTTTATTATACTGGTAAGATCCACTTGATGAAAGGGGATACGATCCAGGCAGTTCAATATTTTCACCAAAGTGTTGGATCCGCATTAAAACAAAATAATACAGATGCACTTACAAGGTCGTATCATGGCCTGGCAACTTCGTATTTCAATTCTATGCAAAAAGACTCAAGTGTTTATTACGCTGCGAAAAGTTTGGAGGCCATGAAGAAAATGGGAAAGATCACACAGATAGAATATAATTTGGGTGATGCTTATGAAGGCCTTTACCATGCTTACGAGTTGAACGATCAAAATGATAGTGCTTATAAATACCTCGCACTTGCCCAGGTGACCAATGACAGTATCAACCAGCGGAGAATTAACAGCCTGGCCGAATTTCAAAAACTTAACCTCGATGAACAACAAAGACTGCAGCGAATTGAAGGAGAAAAAGTGGCTTATCAAAATAAGATGAGAACCTATTTTCTACTGGCAGGTATTGGTGTGTTGTTATTGCTAGCAATAATTTTTTACCGAAATAACAGGCAAAAACACAAAGCGAAAGTAAAAATTGAAAAAGCCTATGATGAACTGAAGGCAGCACAACAGCAATTGATCCAATCAGAGAAAATGGCTTCTCTTGGGGAGCTTACAGCCGGTATTGCCCATGAAATTCAAAACCCGTTGAATTTCGTTAATAATTTTTCCGATGTAAACACAGAATTAGTAGACGAGTTAAAAACGGAATTGGCAACTGGTAATACGCAATCGGCCATAGAGATCGCTGACAATATAAAGGAGAATGAACAAAAAATAAATCATCATGGCAAAAGAGCCGATGCTATTGTCAAAGGAATGCTGCAGCATTCGAGAATAAGCAGTGGACAAAAAGAACCGACCGATATTAATGCATTAACTGATGAGTATTTAAGATTAGCTTACCATGGACTAAAAGCAAAAGACAGATCATTTAATGCAACCATGAAAACTAATTTTGATGAAGGCATTGGGAACATCAATATTATTCCGCAGGATATTGGAAGGGTTGTCCTTAATTTGATCAACAATGCATTTTATGCTGTTGATGAAAAGAAGAAACAGGTTGGCAATGCGTATGAGCCGATAGTTTCAGTAAGCACTAAAAAGAGTAATGGTAAAGTAGAAATAAAAGTGAGTGATAATGGTAACGGGATTTCGCAAAAAGTCCTGGATAAAATATTTCAACCATTCTTTACCACGAAGCCAACAGGACAAGGAACAGGTTTGGGTTTGAGTTTGGCGTATGATATAATTACAAAAGGACATGGTGGTGAGTTGAAGGTGGGAACGAAAGAAGGTGAAGGAAGTGAATTTATTATTCAATTACCGACTTCTAAAACTGCTGAACCATGAAATTCTATTTGACCTTTTTGGTATCGGTGATCTCTTTCATTCCTGTTTCAGCTCAGCAGGAAGCCTTTAAAGATGTGGACGGTTTACTGAAAAAACTTTCTGCCGCAACAACGGATACTGCCCGCATTTTATTAAAATGTAAATTAGGTGAGGCTTACAGGGCCAACAAGCCCGATACATCATTAATTCTTGCAAACGAAGCTTTATCCAGGTCAACCGAGATAAAATTTAAAAAGGGAGAGGTCCATGCATTGGTCTTACTATGTGTTATGTATAGAGAAAAAGGAGATCTGCCTTATGCCCTGGAACATGGATTAAAAGCTTTAAAAATATCTGAAGAGGAACGCTATGTTTATGGACAGATATACAGTTTGGTTCGCATTGCCAATGTATATCTGGCTGTCAGGGATGCGACAAAAGCAATGACCTATCTTAAAAGATCAGATGAACTTTTAAAGAAAAACTACGATGATTTTCAATGGTCCGTTACACAATATTTTTTAGCGGATGGATATGAGCAGCTGAACAAATTGGATAGCGCCGAAAAGCTGGTACAAATACTTGAGGAAAAACATCCATCGGATCCTCTTTGGATAGTTATAAATAACAGGTTGCTGGGAAATATAGCAGTAAAAAGAAATGAACTTCCGCTTGCTATAGAATATTATCGCAAGAGTAATGCAACGGCGATGGCGGGAACAGCATTCAGGGAAGCAGCTACTGCCGTCAACGCCATGGCCCAGGTTTTTAAGAAACTTGGTCAACCTGATTCCGCAATTTTTTATGCAAAAGAAGGATTGAAGCTTGGCGAAATGCTTAAGTACAGGAACCGCATACTCGCAGCAAGCAGTTTATTAGCGGAACTATATGCGGAAAAAGATCCTAAAGAAGCAATAAGATATTATCAAATTGCTTCTGCAGCAAAAGATAGTTTATACGGGGTACAAAAAGTTCAGCAGCTTCAGTCTGCAACAATGAAAGAGCAGGAAAGACAAACAGAATTGGAAGCTGCCCGGCTTGCTTATCAGAATAAGATGCGACAATGGGCTTTGCTGGCAGGTGCCGCTGTGTTTTTAATAATTGCAGTTATTCTTTTCAGGAACAACCGGCAAAAACAAAGAACAAATAAAGTTTTAGAAACAACTCTTACTAATTTAAAGAATACCCAGTCGCAACTTATCCAATCAGAAAAAATGGCCTCGCTTGGTGAATTGACGGCAGGCATTGCACATGAAATTCAGAATCCGTTAAACTTCGTCAATAATTTTTCTGAAGTAAGTAATGAGTTGATCGATGAAATGAAAACGGAATTAAATAACAACAAAAAAGAAGAAGCTATTGCAATTGCCGATGACATAAAACAGAATCTGGAAAAAATAAATCATCACGGTAAAAGAGCCGATGCAATTGTAAAAGGAATGCTGCAACATTCCAGAACAAGCAGCGGGCAAAAAGAACCAACAGATATTAATGCATTAGCTGAGGAATATTTAAGATTAGCTTATCATGGACTAAGAGCAAAAGACAAATCTTTCAATGCAGATCTTAAAACGGATTTTGATGAAAGTATTGGCAAGATTAATATCATTCCTCAAGATATTGGCAGAGTTGTTTTGAATTTGATCAATAACGCATTTTATGCTGTTGATGAAAAGAAGAAAAAGGTTGGCAATGGATATGAGCCGATAGTTTCAGTAAGCACTAAAAAAAATAATGGTAAAGTAGAAATAAGTGTGAAGGATAATGGAAACGGAATTCCGCAAAAAGTATTGGATAAAATTTTTCAACCATTCTTTACAACCAAACCAACAGGACAGGGAACAGGTTTGGGTTTATCGTTGAGTTATGATATTGTAAAAGCACATGGTGGGGAATTAAAAGTGGAAACTAAAGAAGATGACGGCGCTAGTTTTATAATTTATTTACCTGTCGTATAAAATATACTAAATGAGATCAATAAAAATTGCCTTGTATATTTTGTTACCTGTTTTTTCCATAGCACAGGTGAACCCACTATTTCTTGAACCTACTAAACATCAAGCAGACAGTTTACGAAAAGCACTTGAGCAAAATATAAATGACACGTTGCGAATGGCAGCCAACAGGGAGCTTGCACTTTTTTATTTTGATATAAACTCAGATAGTGCCTTTTTTTATATTGAAAAAGATCTTCCACTGGCCAGGAAATTACAGTTAAAATTATGGGAAGCAGATGCATTAGATCTAATGGGACTCATTTCAAGTATCCAGGGAAATTATGTCAAAGCGATGAGATCCTTTAATGAAGCGCTTCAAATTGTAGAAAATAAGGAATGCGAAAAGAACATCTGGAATATTTCCAAATTTACTAATAGCAGGATGCCTGAATTTGCGAGATTAAGTATGTTAGGTACTATTCAAAGTGATGTTGCAGGCATATATTCGACTTCAGGGAATTACGATAAGCAGCTTAACACAATTCAGGATTGTATAAAAACGGCTACCAGGATAAATGACAATACACTGCTTTCACAGGCTTTCATGAACCTGGGAGCAAAATTTTTACAGGAGAATGGACTGGATTCAGCATTGATCTCTTTCAGGAAATCCCTTGGCTATTCAGACCGGGCCGGATATAAAAAATACCGAAGCAACAATTATAATAATATCGGCAGAATTTATTTGAGACAAAATTTATATGAACAGGCACTGGAAAATTTTTTAAATGCTTTGCGATCCGGAAAGGAACAAAATAATAATTCAAGTATAGGTGATAGCTATGTGCTAATGTCCAGGTATTATAATAAGACTGGCAAAAATGACTCCGCTCTTTATTATGCCAAACTAGGATTGGTTACGGGCCAAAATACGGGCCAGGTAACAAATATTATTCAAGCATACAATTCTTTGGTAGATATCTATAAAAATCAAAAAAGACCCGACAGTGCACTACTCTATTTGCAGCTTGCCAATGCTGCACAAGATTCTTTGTTGAGCCTTGAAAAGATCAAACAACTTCAGAATATTGGATTTGATGAGCAACTTCGTTTACAAGAATTAGAAAAAGAAAGTTTGCAAACAAAAAGCAAAATAAGGATCTATTCTTTACTCGGTGGTTTGGGCATATTGTTAATAGCTGCCGTTTTCTTATTTAGAAACAATCGTCAAAAACAAAGATCAAATAAGGTTTTAGAAGCAACACTTACTAATTTAAGATCTACCCAATCTCAACTTGTCCAATCCGAGAAAATGGCGTCGCTGGGTGAACTCACAGCCGGCATTGCTCATGAAATTCAAAACCCATTGAACTTCGTAAATAATTTTTCGGATGTAAATGGAGAATTACTTACAGAAATGAAAGATGAATTAATCAGGGGTAAAACAGAAGCTGCAATAGCCCTGGCGAATGATGTTATAGAAAATCAAAAAAAAATAAATCATCACGGTAAAAGGGCTGATACGATAGTAAAAGGAATGTTGCAGCATTCACGAAGCAGCAACGGTATAAAAGAACCTACAGACATCAACACATTATGTGATGAATACTTACGGTTAGCTTATCATGGTCTTCGTGCAAAAGACAGCTCTTTTAATGCAATAACAAAAACAGACTTTGATAATAGCATTGGACAAGTAAATATCATTCCCCAGGATATTGGCAGAGTTATTTTGAATTTGATCAACAATGCTTTTTATGCTGTTGACGAAAAAAAGAGATCAGGAGTTAATAATTACGAGCCAACAGTTTCAATTAGTACAAAAAAGACGAATGGCCGTGTTGAAATAAAGGTGAATGACAATGGTAATGGCATACCACAAAAAGTATTGGACAAAATTTTTCTACCATTCTTTACTACTAAACCAACGGGACAAGGAACAGGGTTGGGATTATCTCTGAGTTATGACATCGTAAAAACACATGGTGGAGAGTTAAAAGTAAAAACGAAAGAAGGAGAAGGATCTGTTTTTGCTATTTCACTTCCGACAACTTTTAATAATTAAATTGAAAAGATATGAAGCCTCTTACTTTTTTAATGACAATTTTTCTTTCTGTGAGCTTGCAAACTGCATTTTCACAATCATCTTCAAAGTTTAGCGTCAATAGCTATATTAATGATAAAGGCGACACGTTGCTTTATCGCCAGCTTTTTCCTGATGCCGATACCTTGCGGAGATTTCCACTGGTAATTTTTTTACATGGTTCTGGTGAACGTGGTAACGACAATGAAGCGCAATTGAAATGGGGTGCAATGAATTTTGCATCGGATGAAAATATGATACGTTACCCGGCCTTTGTCATTGCTCCGCAATGCCCTTCAAATATTAGCTGGTCAAATTTTAACCGTGACAGAAATAGTACGCAGATGAGTCTGCTGCCTATACCTACTAAACCAATGCAATTGCTTATCGAGTTAATTGATAAACTTAAAAAGACATTGCGTGTTGATACCACAAGAATATACATTACCGGTCTTTCAATGGGAGGTTTTGGAACTTATGATGCCATTATGCGGTATCCAAAATTATTCGCTGCAGCTGTTCCGGTTTGTGGTGGTGGTGATGTTTCAAAAGCACCAGCTATAGCACATATACCGATCTGGATATTTCATGGAGCGGAAGATCCTTCTGTAAGTCCAGTTTATTCACTTGAAATGTTGCAGGCATTAACAAAGGCAGGAGCTCATCCGGGATTTACACAATATCCTGAAGTGGGACATTTTTCATGGTTGGGGGCATATAGTGATCCTTTAATGATGGAATGGCTTTTCAGGCAACGCAAATAAACATTAGATTTAGTCAGACCTTATGATATATAAAGGAGAGGATGATTGAAAATGGCGGCGAAAGAGAATGAAGGATCGGAATTTATTATCATTTTATAAAACAAATAATGAAAAGATTTTTTTTTAAGCTACCATTATTTTTTTCTTTCTTCTTTTTTTCGGTGCATGTAGCTGCGCAGGATAATTCCGATAAAACATTATCACAACACGCAAAGGATACTAACGAGGTCAAAAGATTGATCGGCATTGCAGATGAATATCGCTTTTCGAAACCGGATTCATCAGTCATTATTGCTGAAGAAGCTCTTTCACTCGCACGTCAATTAAATTTTGTAAGAGGGGAGGGGCAGGCATTAATTACGCTGGGCGAAGATCATCGGCTCGGCGGCGATTTTCCACAGGCTTTAGAAGCATTGTTCGATGCATTACAAATAAGCAGAAGTATCGGCAACCAGGAAATGGAAGCAGGTTGTTTGAATTTTATCGGGGTCGCTTATGTTGATCTTGGAGAATCAAGACAGGGTCTTAATTATCTTTTCCAGGCAAAAGAATTAAACGAAAAACATTCATTTACAATAATGATTTGCTTCGGTTTGACAAGCATCGGGGTCGCTTATGAACAATTAAATATTCTTGACTCTGCTTTGTTTTTCCATGAACATGCTTACCAGATTTTAAGCAATATAAAATCTATGGATATTACCAGGAGTCCATTGAGGTCACTTATATTAAGACATCTTGGAAATGTACAATATCACTTAGGTAACTATGATAAAGCCCTTAGTTATTACCGGGAAGTTATTAGCAACAATGACCTGTTAAATATCAGTAGCTCTCAATTCCAAATTGCTGAATATTTCTTTAATATTAAGAATAATACTGACTCTAGTCTTTATTACGCATTACTGGCATTTAATAACGGGCATAGATCATTTCAGAAGATCTTTATTTTGGATGCCAGCAAGATTCTTGCAAAACTTTATAAAGCCACGAACAAACTGGATAGTGCATATTATTACCATGAAATAGCATTAGCGATGAACGATAGCCTTTTTGGACAGGAGAAAACACATAAAATTCAATTGCTGGCAATCAATGAACAACAGCGTCAGCAGGAGATCAGGCAAGAAAGGGAAAGTTTGAAAAATAAGATCCGGATTTACATATTACTGGCAGCTGTTGGAGTATTCTTATTACTTGCCATCATATTTTATCGTAACAACCGGCAGAAACAAAAAGCAAATAAAGTTTTAGAAACTACACTTACTCATTTAAGATCTACTCAATCGCAACTTATTCAATCAGAAAAAATGGCTTCTCTTGGCGAGCTTACTGCCGGCATTGCACATGAAATTCAAAACCCTTTAAATTTCGTCAATAATTTCTCTGATGTAAACACAGAGCTGATTGATGAAGCAGAACAGGAAATGAATAAAGGGAATTTTAATGAGACAAAGGCAATTTTGAAAAATATTAAAGAGAATGAAGAAAAAATAAATCATCACGGCAAAAGAGCAGACGCAATTGTAAAAGGAATGCTTCAGCATAGTCGTAGTAACAGTGGACAAAAAGAACCAACAGATGTCAATGCTTTAGCAGATGAGTATTTGCGATTAGCTTACCACGGACTAAGGGCCAAAGACAAATCTTTCAATGCTGATATTAAAACTGATTTTGATGAAAGCATTGGCAAAATAAATATCATTCCCCAGGAAATAGGAAGAGTGATCTTGAATTTGATCAACAACGCATTTTATTCTGTTGATGAAAAGAAGAAACAAGATCAGGATGGGTATGAGCCCAATGTTTCGGTGAGTACAAAAAAAGCAAATGGCAAAGTTGAAATAAGTGTAAAAGACAATGGCAATGGCATTCCGCAAAAAGTATTAGATAAAATTTTTCAACCATTCTTTACTACCAAGCCGACAGGACAAGGAACAGGTTTGGGTTTGTCCTTGAGCTATGATATTGTAAGAGCACATGGTGGTGAAATAAAAGTAAAAACAAAAGAAAACGAAGGAACAGAATTCATTATTAAATTACCTGTTGGATAAAATAACATACATGAGAAAGTTTTTATTCCGCATTGAGTTTTGCTTATTACTGTTTTGTATAAATGTATTACATGCCCAGGACCTCAGCTTCACCCAGGTAACAACAAGTTTTTCGGCTGCAATTGCAGATATGACGCAGGATAAGCAAGGATTTTTGTGGGTCGCCACTTTTGACCAGGGATTGAAACGATATGATGGTATCAATTTCAAAGTATATACAAACGATCCCCGTAATCCCAATTCATTGACAAGTGGTATTCTTTTTCGTGTGTTTAATGATGCTGAGGATATGATCTGGATAGGAACGTTAGGATCGGGCCTTGATAAGTTTGATCCGGCAACAAATACATTTACTCATTTCAGGCGTGATCCGAAAGATGCTTCCAGTTTAAGTAATGATACAGTTGCCTCCATTCTCGAGGATCATTTGGGTAATCTTTGGATCGGCACCTCTGGCGGATTGGATATGCTTGACAAGAAGACAGGAAAATTTATTCATTACAGGAATGATGCGAATGATCCGTCAAGCCTGAGTCATAATGAGGTATCGAAGATCTTCGAGGATAAAAAAGGAGAGCTTTGGATAGGCTGCCTTTCATTCATTGATGAGAAAACTCCTGGAACCGGTGGATTAAATCGCTTTGATAGAAAAACCGGAAAATTTATCCGCTACTTAAATGATCCGTTAAATCCTAAAAGCATTCCTGATAACAGGATCTATGATCTGTATGAAGACAGGGAAGGTAATTTTTGGATATCCACATTTGGCGGCCCTTTTTTTAAAATGGACAGGAACACGGGTGAGTTTACCCGCTACTATCCTGATCCGTTGAAGTCGGGAACACTTAGCCAAACACCTGCTCCCGAAAAAGCATTTTCACGGGCCAGGTTTATTACCGAAGATGCTACCGGGGCATTGTGGATCGGTTTCAGTAATGCCGGCATCAACAGGTATGACCCGGTTAGTAAAAAGTCAACCCACTACGGCTACGTCTATGAAGGGGAGAAGCTATTGTCTGCTAAAGATACCGCTACAGGGTTTGCATCTGCTTTTGTTTTAAAAGCACTTGCTACTAAAGATGGCATGTTTTGGGTAAGTTCAAATCAAGGATTTTTCAAACTGGATAATAACAAAATAACAGTTCCTTTTTATAAGATGCAGCAGCAACACGCAAACGCCTTTTATTGTGAAGAGAATAATAGTATACTCTGGATCGGTACTCATGATGGTCTTCTGCGCAGGGATCTTACAACACAAAAAGAAAAATTATGGACAAATGATCCAAAAGATAAGAACAGCCTTTGCTTTAATACACTAAGTTCAATAAAGGCTGATGACGAAGGTAATCTCTGGTTGGGCACAAGGAATGGGCTCGATAAATTTAACCCGGCTACCGGAAAATTCGTTCATTATGTACATGATCCTAAAAACCCAATCGCTGTAGCGAGCAACAATTTTGATTTCCTGTTTATTGATCATCAAGAGAATTTATGGGCCGCTTCGGATTCTGGTATCTCACGTATGGATAAAAATACCGGGCAGTTTACTAATTATAAAAAAAACAATATAGATAGCACTGGGCTCGGTGGCAATTTTTTTCTATGTATTGCCGAGGACAATGATCATTTTATTTGGGTTGCATCAGAGGTTGGTGCATTCAGGCTGGATACAAAAACAGGAAAATTCCGAAAATACATTTCAAGCATTTTTATAAAATCTATTTGTATTGATTCCAAAGGCATCATTTGGGCAGGTGGCGAACAGGCACTTTATTATTACGACAAAGCAAAGGATGAATTTGTACTTTTTGCCGATCAGCATTCAGCCGTAAGCGTCAGCAGTATCATAAATATCATGGAGGATGATAAAAAAAATCTCTGGGTATCTACTGCTACTTCTATTATAAAGATCAATGAAGACAGGACCAAACTGAGAAGGTATACGGATATGAACGGAATACGTTATAGTAATTTTTTCTTTAATGATAATCATAAAGCAAAAGATGGCAGGCTGTTCTTTGGAGAAGGAGGAGGTTATTATTCTTTTTACCCGGAGCAACTAAAAGATACCTCTATCGCTCCACAACTTGTTTTGTCTGGTTTCAAACTAGGTGAGAGCGAGGTAAAAATGGAACCGAACGGTATATTAACAACGCCTTTATGGAAAACTGAAGAGATACAATTGACCCATGATCAAAATGTATTTTCATTTGATTTTTTTGCAATAGACTACGTATCTCCCGGCGATGAAAAATACCTGTTCATGCTGGAGAACTATGATGATGAATGGCATGATATCGGAAGTGATCATCGTGCATTTTTCTTCAATGTTCCCCCGGGCACTTACAACTTCCGTGTAAAAGCGGTTAGCGGTGATGGTAGTTCTGTTGAAAAGAGTATTCGCATTATTATTAATCCACCATGGTGGAGATCGTGGTGGGCCTATATCGTTTACGGATTTTTGGGGCTTGTAGCTGCGTATTCAATTTATAGATACCAAAGGTCTTATATTATAAGGAAGGAGCGACAAAGAACGCAGGAAAAAGAACTTGCACAAGCTAAAGAAATTGAAAAAGCATATAATGAATTAAAAACAACACAGCAACAACTTATCCAGTCAGAGAAGATGGCTTCGTTGGGAGAACTTACCGCAGGTATTGCCCATGAAATTCAAAACCCGTTGAACTTCGTGAATAATTTTTCTGAAGTAAATGATGAGTTGCTAAAAGAATTAAATGCAGAAGCAGATAAAGGAAACCTGGAGGAAGTAAAAGCGATCGCAAAAGATATTTCATTCAATTCAGAAAAAATAAATCATCACGGCAAAAGAGCTGATGCGATCGTTAAAGGAATGCTGCAGCACTCAAGAAGCAACAGCGGACAAAAAGAACCAACAGATATTAATGCTTTGGCGGATGAGTATTTAAGATTGGCCTATCATGGACTTCGTGCAAAAGACAAATCGTTTAATGCTACAATAAAAACAGATTTTGATGAGAGCATCGGCACGGTCAATATTATTCCACAGGATGTTGGAAGAGTTATTCTTAACCTGATCAACAACGCATTTTATGCGGTAGATGAAAAAAAGAAACTGAATCAAAACGGATATGAACCAACGGTTTCAGTAAGCACTAAAAAGACAAATCAAAAAGTTGAAATAAAGGTGAGGGATAATGGTAATGGTATTCCACAAAAAGTGTTGGATAAAATATTTCAACCATTTTTTACAACTAAACCAACAGGACAGGGAACAGGTTTGGGTTTATCATTGAGCTATGATATTGTAAAGGCACATGATGGCGAATTAAATGTGGAAACGAAAGAAGGTGAAGGAAGTGTGTTTACTATTAAGTTGCCTTTAAAAGATAACATCTGATTTTAACTATGGCTTTATCATAAACTGATTATGAAAAAACTTGCACTTATAATAATAGCCTTCCAATTCTTTTCTTTTACTGAAGCTCAAAAATATTCCGAAAACCCGGACAGTTTAAAGCTGTTGCTGAGCAGTGCAAAACATGATACAGATAAAGTTTTGTTGCTCGCCGATCTCGGCTACACTTGCGCATTTTTGCAGGTTGATACAGGTATAGTGTATGCTCAAAGGGCCATAAGTTTAGCACGGCAATTAAACTTCAAAAAAGGTGAAGCTGCAGCCATGTCTTCTTATGGATGGGCTTTTTGGGCATCGGGAAATTATGATAAAGCTGCAGAAATGGCACTCAAGTCTTTAAACCTGTATAAAAGCTTGCAGGACCGAGAAATGATTCCAGCCTTATACAATCAACTTGCAGTCATTTATAGAGATGTAGGCGACTATCAGCAGGGTCTAAAATATTGTTTTTTATCAAAAAATTTATTTGGCTCGCCTAATGAACCCAATGAAGTATTTATAACTATCGGTTCAATTTATCTTTTGACAAACGAAATTGATTCAGCATCTCTTTATCTAAACAAATTAAATAAATATTATGAGGAACTTCAGAAAGAAGGGTACCAAAATGAAAACGCTTATTTAAAATATTCGCTTGGTGTCGTTGAAGCTAAAAAGAAACACTACGAACAAGCTTTAAATTATTACCGCGCCTCTATTCCCACTGGAAACAATTTAGATATAGTTTATACTTATAACCACATGGCCCGGCTATACCAGGAAACAGGAAATATTGATTCCTCGATTTATTACTCGAAAGAGATACTAAACAAAAGGCCATTTTTATTTTTTCAAAGAGGGGTGCTTGACGCAATGACTATTCTGGCTCAGGATTATAAGTTGAAGAACCAAAATGACAGTGCGATTAAATATTTAGAATCAAGCATTGCGCTTAATAATAGCTTATTTAATAAGGAAAAAACAAGAGCGATACAGAGCTTAACTTTCAACGAACAGTTACGACAACAAGAAATTGAAGCAGCGAAAATAAAATATCAAAACCAGGTTAAGATGTATATTATGCTTGCATCCCTGATTATTTTTTTATTAATAGCATTTATACTTTGGCTCAATAACAGGCGTAAACAGAAAGTGAACATATTACTTCAATATCAAAAAGAAGAAATACAACGTACGCTTACGGAATTGAAATCAACACAAGCACAACTCATCCAATCAGAAAAGATGGCTTCGCTTGGAGAACTTACTGCAGGCATTGCACATGAAATTCAAAACCCTTTGAACTTCGTCAATAACTTTTCTGAAGTGAATGATGAACTACTTAAAGAGTTAGCTACAGAAGCCGATAAGGGTAACCTGGATGAGGTAAAAGCGATCGCAAAAGATATTACATTCAATTCTGAAAAAATAAATCATCATGGAAAAAGGGCTGATGCGATAGTAAAAGGAATGTTGCAGCATTCAAGAAGCAACAGTGGACAAAAAGAACCTACAGACATCAATGCACTAGCGGATGAATATTTAAGATTGGCTTATCACGGTCTTCGTGCAAAAGACAAATCATTCAATGCAATTACGAAAACTGATTTTGACAGTAAGATCGGCAAGATCAATATAATGCCACAGGATATAGGTAGAGTTATTCTTAATCTGATCAATAATGCATTTTATGCAGTGGATGAAAAGAAAAAACAAACTGACGAAGGATATGAGCCAACAGTTTCAGTAAGTACAAAAAAGGCTAATGGTAGGGTAGAAATAAAAGTTGCTGACAATGGTAATGGCATTCCACAAAACGTATTGGATAAAATATTTCAACCATTCTTTACTACCAAACCAACCGGGCAAGGCACAGGTCTGGGTTTATCATTGAGTTATGATATTGTAAAAGCACATGGCGGAGAATTAAAAGTTGAAACAAAAGAAGGTGAAGGAACCGAATTTATTATTATTCTGCCGGCGTAATGAGAAAATTTAATTGACCCCGGCAAGGCTACTGGCTTGTCGAAAAATTATTTTTCTTTGGCTAAATCAAAACTAATGAATGAAAAGAAAAAACACTAACTTGATTTTGATATTACAAACAAAATAGGTGTATTAAACAAATAATAAATAGGTGTATTAAACAAATAATAGTTATGCCAAAATTTATCATAGAAAGGGAAATACCGGGTGCGGGAAAGTTTTCCGCGGAAAATCTAAAGGCGATCTCTCAGAAATCGAAAGAAGTATTGTGCGTCCTTGGCTCGGAAATTCAATGGATTCATAGCTATGTAGCAGGAGATAAAATCTATTGTATTTACATTGCTCCCAGCGAAGAATTGATTCGCAAACATGCCCAGATGGGTGGATTCCCTGCCAACAGCATTACCGAAATATCAAATATTATTGACCTGGAGAGTGCTGAATAATTAAGTAGCTCAGTCAAATAGATAAATAGGGAATATTTGCTTGAGTCGATGCACTGAAAGCAAATCACTTCTTCTTACGTAAATAAGCCACGTTAATTCCTTTCAATTATTTAAATTGGCGTATGGATAACCAGCAGCAGAAAGAGCTAATGGAAGAAAACGCCAGTTTGAAAAAGCAATTGGCCGATCAGTCCAGTGAACTGGAACACAGAACGCGACAAATCGAAATTGAAGCAGCCCTCGATAATGTAAGGCATAGAGCCGGGGCTATGCGATCTAGTTCTGAACTGGGAGGAGCATCCGCCGTTTTATTTCAGCAATTAAATGAATTGGGCATTAAGGCGATTCAGACTGCTGTTGGCATTTTTGACGATCTCAACGAAGCCATGGAGTTATGGCTTACAAGTTATGCTGATAGCGGAGAAATGATTCGGATGCTCTACTATTTTAATTTACATATTCATCCCGTATTTGAAAACATCATTCCTGCAAGGCAGAAGAATAAACCATATGCCCTCACAACACTTTCGGGCAATGAAGTCAGGTCATATTATCGAACCATGTCTACCTATCTCTCGGTACCGAGGCAGCAGGTATTTAATGAAACAGAACATTTTTACTCCTTTTTTTTCCCCGGTGGCACGATCAATGTGATCACTAATCAACCGCTTATCGAAGAGCAATGCAAGATCATGATTCGCTTTGCCCAGGTATTTGGATTGATCTACACCCGCTTCCTTGATTTGCTGAAGGCAGAAGCAAGTGTAAGAGAAGCACAAATTGAATCCGCATTAGAGCGGGTCAGGGCCCGGGCACAGGCCATGCAAGAACCTGAAGAATTGAAAGATGTAACCCAGGTTTTCCGATATGAGATGAGTGTGCTTGGTAAAAACGAACTGGAAACTTGTCATATTTATATTTATGACGAAAAGGCCCGGAAGTCTGAATGCTGGTTTGCATTAAAAGATGGCAGCACTACAGAGAACAAAGTATCGAGTTACGAATTTGAATTAGACCTGCACGATACGTGGGTAGGTCGTGAGATGCTCCGGTTTTATCATTCAGAAACCAAAGAAGTATCAATCACTATGACAGCTGATGTTTACGAGGAGTGGATCCGTTACTGTGAGGCAAAATGCGAAACTATCCGCGGTTATTATAGCGAAGAGATGCGTGAAGGAACTTATCACCTTTACAAATTTTCTAACGGTGCAATTAGCCGGTCCGATGCGGGTGTTATTTCGCAGGAAAGTTGGGATTTGCTTAAACGTGTGGCTTCCGTTTTTTCTCTTGCTTATTCCCGATTCAAGGACTTGACGCAGGCCAGGATAGATTTGCAAAACCTGAAAGCTGAAAAGAACAGAGCGGAGAACGCACTTGCCGAATTGAAAGCGACCCAAAAGCAATTGATCCAGTCCGAAAAAATGGCTTCACTTGGAGAGCTCACCGCAGGTATAGCGCATGAGATACAAAACCCTTTAAACTTTGTAAATAACTTTTCTGAAGTAAATAAAGAATTACTTATAGAATTAAATGAAGAAATTGAAAAAGGAAATTATGATGAAGTAAAAACTATCGCAAAAGACATTACAGATAACGAAGAAAAAATAGGTCATCATGGTAAACGTGCAGATGCAATTGTAAAAGGGATGCTGCAACATTCGGGAAGTAGTAGTGGACAAAAAGAACCAACAGATATTAATGCTTTAGCTGATGAATACTTGCGATTGGCTTATCATGGACTAAGGGCTAAGGATAAATCATTCAATGCAACAACTAAAACTGATTTCGACAACAAGATTGATAAGATCAATATAATGTCACAGGATATTGGTAGAGTTATTCTTAATTTGATCAACAATGCTTTTTATGCTGTGGATGAAAAGAAAAAACAAACTGACGAAGGATATGAGCCAACTGTTACAGTAACTACAATAAAGCAAAATGGAAAGGTTGAAATTAAAGTAAAAGACAATGGAAATGGCATTCCTCAAAAAGTGTTAGATAAAATATTTCAACCATTCTTTACCACAAAGCCAACAGGACAAGGAACAGGTTTGGGTTTATCATTAAGCTATGATATTGTAAAAGCACACGGTGGAGAATTGAAAGTTGAAACAAAAGAAGGTGAAGGAACTGAGTTTATAATTCATTTGCCTGCGTAGTCATAGTAAGCGTTAACTTTAAATACGCAGCAGGGATCTGCGTTAGGAAACGAAATTTATTTTCATCAATAAATAATCTTTTAAAAAAAATTGTATGAAACGTTACTGCTTATTTCTTTTAGGAGCATTCCTAATATTGTCCACAAACAAATTGTGGGCAATAGATGGCACAGACACCCGGTTGCTTTGGCAGCCGGCTATCAGTAAAGATCGTATTGCATTTATTTATGCAGAAGACTTATGGGTAGCAAACAGGGACGGTTCTTATCCCCGCAGAATTACTTCAAGTGAAGGATCAGAATCAAGCCCGGTGTTTTCTCCTGATGGCACTATGATCGCTTTTACCGGTCAATACGATGGCAATACTGATGTTTTTATTGTACCTGCTACCGGTGGTATTCCAAAGCGATTGACATGGCATCCCGGCGGAGATCTTGTTCGTGACTTTTCACCCGACGGCAAAAAAATATTATTTGCATCGCAGCGAAATAGTTTTACAAATCGTTATCTCCAGTTGTTTACAGTAGATGTAGCAAGCGGTGCTGAAGAACAACTTCAAATACCCAATGCTTTCTGGGCTTCGTATAGTCCAGACGGAAACAGCATTGCCTATACAACGATACCCGATAGGTTTGAGCAATGGAAAAATTACAGAGGCGGCACCGCGAGCCGCATTTGGCTTTATGATATAAAGAGTCATAAAGTAGTGGAGATCCCCAAACCAACGGGTGGCAGCAATGATTCGAAACCCGTATGGAAGGGTAACAAAGTTTATTTTCGAAGCGACAGAAATGGTGAGTTTAATTTATACAGTTATGATCCTTCAACAAAAGCCGTCAGCCAGTTAAGTAAGTTCGATGATTTTCCTGTATCAAGCCTTGAAGGAAGCAACAATGGAGATATCATTTTTTCACAGGCCGGTTACCTGCACATATATAATATGCAGGACAATAAAATTTCCCGCTTAAAGATTGGTATTGCTGCTGATCTTTTAGATTATCGGCCAAGATTTGTAAAGGGTGATCAATACATTCGCAATGCACATTTTTCTCCTTCAGGTGTCAGGGTAGTTTTTGATTATCGCGGAGATATTATTACAATTCCAGCGCAAAAAGGTGATGCATTCAACCTTACAAACACACCTGGCGTACATGAAGTTTCCCCGGCATGGTCACCGGACGGAAAGAGTATTGCTTATTTCAGTGATGCTTCCGGCGAATATGCGCTGCATATTAAAAACCAGGATGGAACTGGTGATGTAAAAATAATTTCACTGAACGGGTCAGGATTTTATTCTTCTATTTACTGGTCACCTGACGCCAAAAAACTTTGCTTTGTTGACAATGGAAGAAGATTATACTTACTTGATGTAGCAAGTAGCAACATTCAAAAAATTGCAGAGGATACTTATTACACACCGGGTCCTTTCAGAGAGATGTTTGGTAGCTGGTCGGCTGATAATAAATATGTTGCTTATACAACTATAACTGAAACCAATTTTGAAAGAGCCTGGATCTATTCAGTGTCTGAAAATAAGTCTCATGCACTCACAGATGGTATGTCGAATGCAACTGAACCTCTCTTCGATCCTTCAGGAAAATATTTGTATTTGCTCGCCAGCACGGATGCCGGTCCTGTTGTCAATTGGTTTGATCAGTCAAGCGAGGACATGGAAGCAACCAATTCTATTTACCTGGTTACACTTCAAAAGAGTGTGATGTCACCTTTTGCCAAAGAAAATGAAACAGAAGAAATAAAAGATACAGCGAGTACAAAACCGTCAGCAAAAACTGATTCAAGTAAAACCAATTTGAAAATTGACTGGGATGGTATTCAAAACAGGATAGTTCCTCTTCCACTTTCCCGGGGAATATATCGTTCACTGGCTGTGCCGAAAGAAGGGGAACTCTATTATATATCTGTTGCACCGCATGATGCTGCTCCGAGTATGCTTCACAATTATAGTTTGAAAAAAAGAAAGGGTGAGCCTATAATGCCTGCAGAAGGATTTATAATAGCAGCGAAAGGCGAGAAAATGTTATTCGTCAATAAAGGAAAATGGGGCATAGTTGCAACAGGTCAGAAGCCTGGACCGGATGCTGCACTCAATACTTCTTTGTTACAGGTAAAAATTTCTCCGCAGGAAGAATGGAAAAATATTTTCAATGAAGCATGGCGTGTAAATCGTGATTACTTCTATGATCCAAATATGCATGGCGCCAATTGGGCGGCGATGAAGAAAAAATATGAAGCGTTATTGCCCGATGTTGCAAGTAATAATGATCTGTATCGAATTATGACGTGGATGTTTAGCGAATTATCTGTAGGACATCACAGGTTTTCTGCTACTGGTGACAGACGTTCAAATCCTGATTTTGTACCCGGCGGATTACTTGGTGCAGATTATGAAGTAAGCAACAATCGGTATCGCATAAAAAAGATCTATGGTGGCTTGAATTGGAATCCTGACTTGCGTTCGCCGCTTACAGAGCCCGGAGTTGATGTGCAGGCAGGAGATTATATTTTAGCAGTGAATGGTAACAATGTAACTACGGATAAAAACTTTTACAGCTATTTTGAGAACACCGCAGAAAAGATCGTTACGCTGACAGTAGCAAACAATGCTGATGGTCAAAATAAACGAATAATAAAAGTGGTGCCCGTTGCCAATGAAGGTGCTTTGAGAAACAGGGATTGGGTAGAAGGAAATATTAAAAAAGTAAATGAAGCTACGAATGGACAAGTGGCCTATGTGTATGTGCCGAATACAGCGGCTGATGGTCATGAGTATTTCAAACGTTATTTCTTTCCACAAGCGAATAAATCCGCTATTATAATAGATGAAAGATTTAACAGCGGTGGGCAGCTTGCTGATTATTATATTGACATTCTGAAACGCCCAGTTCAATCATATTGGAAACTACGGTATGGAAAAGATCAAAAGGCACCAAATGCTTCCATACAAGGACCCAAAGTAATGTTGGTGGATGAAACGGCAGGTTCTGGTGGTGATTATCTGCCTTATCTTTTTCGCCAGGCTAAGTTGGGCACACTTGTAGGAAAAACAACATGGGGTGGACTTGTTGGAATTTTAGGTTTTCCTGAATTTATAGATGGAGGTAGTGTTACCGCTCCTAATCTTGCTTTCTATGATGAAAAAGGATTTGGCATTGAGAATGTTGGTACGCCACCCGATGTGGAAGTTGAGCAATGGCCTGCTGAAGTAATTGCCGGACATGACCCTCAGTTGGAAAAAGCAATTGAAATTATAATGCAGCAACTAAAAAGTAATCCGCCAAAACAAGTGCCGACACCTTCATTTCCAAAAAGAGTAAGACCATTTTGATCAGTTCGGTAAATCAAATAGGGAAGTGATAATTAAAAGAAGGAGAAAGTATCAGAGTTTATTATTTCTCTTCCGGCCCAATAATATTTTTTGACCTTTGAGATCAAAATAAAACCGGATGGCAAATAAAAGCAAACCTGAATTGCTATTGGAAACTTTCCACAGACTGGTTACTGCTATTCTGGGCCAGACAGCAGATCCGGAAACCGATTTGCAGGAAATAATGTCGGACAATATTAAAGGATTTGGAACGGGTAAACATGAGATCTTCAATAGCTATAATGAATTCAAGGAAAAGATCTTTAAAGTGTTTGGTAAGCAATTGCCTGCAGGAACGAAACTTCATTTTATAGATATACAATCTGAAGTTCTGGATGCTGTTGGAATTGTTCATGCCACTTATGAAATAAATTATCGCCTGGATGGAATTGAAAACAGTTATTACGGAAGACGATCGACTGTATTTCAATGGAGCAATGATCATTGGCGTGCAATTCATTTACATGTGTCAGAGCCATCTGCACACCTGGCCGCCGGTGAAAGTTTGCCGGTGAAAGCGTTAAAGGCCCAAAATGAGGAATTAAAAGAACAGGTTTCAATACGAACTGAAGAATTAACCAAGTCATTAAATGATCTGAAGGCAACCCAGCAACAGCTTATTCAATCTGAAAAAATGGCTTCGCTTGGTGAATTGACTGCAGGCATTGCCCATGAAATTCAAAACCCATTAAACTTTGTCAATAATTTTTCTGAAGTGAATGAAGAATTAATTAAAGAATTAAAGAATGAAGCAGCTAAAGGCAACCTGGAAGAGGTGAAAGCGATTGCAAACGATATTGAATTTAATTCGGAAAAAATTAGTCATCATGGAAAACGGGCCGATGGGATCGTTAAAGGAATGCTGCAACATAGTCGCACCAGCAGTGGGCAAAAAGAACCAACAGATATCAATGTCTTAGCCGATGAATATCTACGATTGGCTTATCATGGTTTAAAAGCAAAAGACAAATCATTCAATGCGAAGATGAAAGCAGATCTTGATGAAACGATCGGTAAACTCAATATCGTCCCACAGGAAATCGGAAGGGTCATTCTTAATTTAATTACAAATGCTTTTTACACTGTTTCAGAAAAAAAGAAACAAGCAGGAGAGGAGTATGAACCTACTATTTCAGTTAGTACAAAAAGATCAAATGATAAGATCGAGATAAGGGTTAAGGATAATGGCAATGGCATCTCTCAAAAAATATTGGATAAAATATTTCAACCGTTCTTTACTACAAAGCCAACGGGTCAGGGAACGGGTTTGGGTCTATCTTTAAGTTATGATATTGTAAAAGCACACGGTGGAGAACTTAAAGTGGAAACAAAAGAAGGAGAAGGAACGGTATTTGTAATTCAGTTACCAACTTGAATCAATGGTTGTTAAATTTTCAATATTAGTAGTAAGCTTTTTTATTTTTTCTTTTATCGAAAGAAAAGAAACAAATAATGCCCCGACATATAAGCCAACTTTCGAAAAAGATCTTTTTGAGTCAGACGAAATACTTTCAATTACATTAAAGGGTAACATCCGGGAATTACTGAATGACAGGGGAGAAACTCCAGCATATCACCCAGTCACTCTCTCCTATAAAAATAAAGACAGCAGCGAAGTAAACATACCGATGAAAATGAAAACGAGGGGACATTTCAGAAAGCTAAAGGAGAATTGCAAATATCCGCCTTTGCAAATTAACTTTCCTAAGGATGTTGATCGTTTGTCTTCGGTATTCAAGGGGCAAAAAAAATTGAAACTGGTGATGCCTTGCACCGGTGATGATTATGTTATTCGTGAGTGGCTTGTTTATAAGATTTACAATTTAGTTACGCCAAAGAGTTTCCAGGCAAGGCTGGTGCGAATAGATCTCAATGACAGTAAAAGTAAAAAACAAGCAGCTCCATTCTATGGATTTTTGATAGAAGATGAAAAGCATATGGCGGCACGTAATAAAGCAACTGCCGTAGAACAGAAACTTAGACCGGAGCAAACAAAGCAAGATGCTTTTTTAACAATGGCGGTATTCGAATATCTTATCGGTAACACAGATTGGTCTGTACAATATTTACAAAACATAAAATTGCTGAAGACAGATTCTTTCACGCAATTAATTACAGTACCTTACGACTTTGATCATGCCGGAATTGTAGATGCGCCTTATGCACATCCGGCTGAAGAATTATTGATGAAGTCTGTGCAGGAACGCCGTTATCGTGGCTATTGTATGACGGATATGAAAGCATTTGAGAAGCCGATCGCCCTGTACAATAAGTTAAAAAATGATATCTATAGTTTATTCACTAAGTGCAGTTTGCTCGATGCAAAATATATTAAGTCCATTACAAAATATCTAGATGAATTTTATGCAACGATCAATGATCCCAAAAGATGGCAAAAAGATTTTGCATATCCCTGTGATAAAAATGGGACAGGTAATATAGTGATCAAAGGATTGAGAGAAGAGTGATCTGAAACCAGCCTGGTTTTTATTTACTTACCATTTCTTCTGTACCGGTCCAATTCTTTGGAACTCCTTCACGCAAATATTTTTTTGTATTAGTAAGAAAATAATTTGCAGTAAGGTCATCCGGATCATTTGTGAGAATAGTTTGGAAGAGTTGTAAAGCATTTTCAAATTGCTGATCATGATACAAGTTCATTGCCTCGTTGAATTGTGAAAGTGTTTGCAATTTTCTCTCGAAAAGTAATTCTTCAAATCCATTAATGCATTCAACAATACTAAGCAGATTATTTTTCCCTTTCAGCTTTACACTGCCAAGATGCCTGAATTGAAAATTATTTTGACCATTTAAATATTGAAGTGTGTGATCACTTAATAATAAAGGAGATTTATAATATTTCGTGAGGCTTTCAATTCTTGCCGCGGTGTTTACCGTATCGGAAATTGTAGCAGCATCCATTCTGAATTCATCACCTGTAATACCCATGATAAGTGAACCAGTGTGCATGCCAATGCCAGCCCTGATAGATGGAAGTCCAAGTTCTTTTCGTTCTTTATTTAATTCATGAACAGCTTTTTGCATTCCCACGGCGGCACGTAAAGCATCTTCGGGGTTTTCCGGAAATATGGCCATGATAGAATCGCCGAGATACTGATTAATAAAACCATTGTTTGATCTTATGACGGGGCCAAGTCTTGCATTAAAGGAAGAAACAAAATGAAAATTTTCTTCCGGCGTCATCTTCTCAGAAAGTGTTGTGAAGTCACGTATATCTGTAAATAGAACGGTTACAATTTTTTCAACCTGGTCCCCAAGTTTCACATCGGTCAATGTTTCTTTACCCAATGACCTGATAAACTCATGCGGTACAAATTTCTTTGTTACTTCATGAATACGAAGCATGGCTTCTTCTCTTTCCCTTGCTTCACGAATATTCTTTTCATAAAGCATGGCGCTTTCAATAGCGGTAGAAGATTGGAGGGCCAGTGTTACTAATAATTTTAAATGCGCCGCAGAATATTGCTCAATGTTTTTGCCCGCAAGAATTATAGCACCCATAATCCGATGCTTCACTTTCATGGCAGCATAAATAAGTGAATGCACATCATTTTCAATTATTCCTTTCTCTTTTAATAAAGACAGATCAGTTATGATCTCAGATTGGCCACTGAGACCGATCTTGAGTAGCACACCGGGGTTGTGTCGAAGATGTTCTTCATTAAATAATTGTTCACCAGATCTTGCTGGCACGGCTAAATGCTTTTTTTCTTCATTCCATAATACAATTACTCCGCTATGTGAAGGGATGGAATGTATAGCTTGCTCAAGTGTTAGTTGAGCAATAACATCAGGATCAATTGTCTGTGTTAATTGTTCAGAGAAATTATAAATCACATTCAACTCTTGGTAAAGATTAAGCACTTCTGTTCCTAACTTTTTTTTCTCTGCTTCTTTCTGTACTAAATAAGCAAGAAGGTTTGCGATCATTAAAGAATTTTCATCACCTTTTACCCAACCGATAATTTCATTATCGAGGGTTACTGAAAATGAAGATCCGGGAGTTTTAGTTGGATTGCCTAATAAGAGTTTTCCATTTTCATCTTCGATCCATGTCGCTTTCTTCAGTTGATCCATTAAAGCCAGCACAGCTGTATTAATTTCATTCTTCTTGCCGACTATATTTTTTAGACTAACTCTTGCCATAGTTTATCTCGTGTGGTGTTACTTGCAGACTGAGATCAGTTTTTAACTGATCATTATTCAATTCCCAAAACTTCTTTTGCCTTAGTAAGAATTATCTCTGGGTCGAAAGGTTTTGTCATATAAACATCGGCGCCGACTTCCTGTCCTCTTTGACGATCAAGTTCCTGGCCCTTTGCTGTCAATAGAACAATAAAAACATTATTTAATCCAAGTTCTTTTTTTACCCGGCGGCAAACTTCCATGCCATTCATTTTGGGCATCATCACATCTAAGAAAACTAGTTTCGGATTTTCTTTCTGAATGATATCCAGCGCAATTTCTCCATTCTCTGCTGTTAAAAACTCCACGCCTTCGTCTTCCAACTCTTCCAGTGTTTGTTCTATCAGCATACGAATATGTGCTTCGTCATCTACAATTAAGATCTTTTGTTCCATTTTTTATTGATCATTTTAGTTTATAAATATTTATTGATACACCAGGAATAAAACATTCTCCAACCCTTTTTCAAAGCGGATAGTTTGAACGATATCCTGTTTACCTGAAAGAACAGAGTTGATAATAATAATATCCGGTTGATTGGCTATTGCTTTTTCCAAAAGTTCTTTTTCATTTGCTTCCATTACAGAATATCCTTTTGTCTTCAGCACTTCGGTAAGTGTGTTAACAGTGGCGCTATCCTGGTCAACCACCATCACTTTCTTTTTTGATTTACCCTGTTCAAGCAAACTTCCGATCTCGCTAAAGAGTAAACCTGTATCGATTGGTTTGGTAAGATACCTGTCAACACCGATCCTGAACCCTCTTGTTTTATCTTGTACGATTGATAGAACTATGATAGGTATATCCATCGTTAAAGGATCATTTTTCAAAACAGCGGCCACATCAAAGCCATTCATCTCCGGCATCATAATGTCAAGAATAATAAGATCAGGCCGGTTCTTTCTTACACATACTAATGCTTCTTTTCCATTGTGGGCTTCTTCAATTGTATACCCAGCGTCACTTAACTCCTGTTGCAATAATGAACGTATCGAATCATCGTCATCAACAACAAGAATTTTAGATGCTTTGCCTGCAAGATTGATATGTGATTGTGCAACCTGTTCTTTCAATTGTTTTACGAGGTCATCCAAATGCATTGGACGAGCAATGCCGTTTGTTTTAGTTATTGGCAATGCAAAAGAGAAAATGCTTCCTTTTCCAACCTCACTCTCCAACCAAATTCTACCGCCATGATGTTCTACTATCTCTTTACAAATTGGTAGACCAAGTCCAGTTCCTTTTGGCTTATCAGTTAATGTATCTCCACCAACTTGTTTGAATTGTTCAAAAACAGTTTCAAAATCTCCCGGTGCAATACCAATACCTGTATCACTGATGCTGACCACGATCTCATGATCTTTTTGTGAGACTGTACAAGTAACAGAACCTTTGTCAGTGAATTTTACAGAATTAGAAATAAGATTGATGATCACCTGTATCAGTTTATCCCTGTCGCCGGTGATATCAGGAAGATCTGTGTCAATATTTTTTATGAGTTTTAATGCTTTTTGATCGAATAAAGAAGATGTAGCAGCGATAGCTCTTTCAGCAACTTCGGACATTGAAACTTTTTCCTGGTTCCATTCCATTTTACCCGCCTCAATTTTTGCAAGATCCAATACATCATTTATCAGATGTGTTAATCTTTCACCTTCAGAAATTACCACATGAAGATTTTCTGAAACCTGGTTGATCGTTTTTTCTGTCTTCGGGTCTTGCTTATCAACTATCGGGAATATTTTTTCTTCTAATCTTTTCTTAATGATCTTAGCAAAACCAAGCACCGAAGTAAGCGGTGTTCTTAATTCATGACTTACTGTTGATAAGAATGCACTCTTTGCTTCGTTTGCCTTCTCTGCATTTTTTCGTGCAGATTCCGCATCCATTTTTGCACTATGTATCTCATCAAACAGTTTTGCCTTGCGCAAAGCAACACCAACCGAGGCTGCAATAGTGCCTAACAATCGCTGATCATTTTCGTTGAACCTGTTTTCACTTTCTGTACTTTGAACACTTAGGACACCGATCACTTCATCGCCTACAGGTATTGGCACACCGAGGTAAGAAGCAGCAGGTACACCAACTTGTTGGACTCCCATTTGTTTTCTCAATTCCTGCAGATCTTTATTAATAAGAATTGGTTGACCAGTTAAAATGATTTTAGACGTCAATCCCTCACCTAATTTAAGCGGCTTCAAATTATCACCACGTTGATAAGGGAAATTGATAATGTTTGTTTTTTTATCCAGCAAAGCCAGATAAACAATATTTGCTTTGAACACACTGCTCATTTCACCACCCACTAGCTTTATCAATTCATCCAGGTTTAGTTGAGAAGCAAGAGCCTGGCTAATATTATTTACCGTTGCTAATTCGGTAGCTCTTTGTTTTGCATCATCGAGTAAGCGGTTAGTCTCATCGAACAATCTTGCATTTTCCAGTGCTACACTCATGCTATTGGTAAGAGTGGTTAGCAAACGAAGATCTGAATCAGTAAATGCATTTTCCTTGTCAACATTTTGAAGACTAACTGAACCTTTTACAACATCGCCAACCATCATTGGGACAAACAATGCTGATTTAGGAGGTTGTCCTGCCGTAACACCTGTGCCGCCATATTTTTTTGATGTTTCTACATAATCCTTTTTTATGTCAAGATGTTTTTTTGTTTGGATCAGCAATTTGCTATTCCAGTTGAAAGATCGGGGTTCTACTTGTTGACGCTGGCCTTTTTCTTTTGAATAATGCCAGTGTTCCATTCCTGTTTCATGATCAAATGTTCTTATCACTAAAGTTTGTGTATCCGGGAATAGATCACAAAGCCGATCGCCAACAAGATTATAAATGCCTTGCATGTCCAGTTCTTTTGCCAAACCTTCCTGCACACTATTGATAACTACTAACTCTGCTGCACGTTGACTTACTTCTTTAGTTCTTTCCGCGATTGTTTTTTCGAGTTCACGATGTTTTTCATGTAACTGACGGGTACGCCAACGAACAATCATATAAATTAAGCCAGCGCCTGCAAGAATATATAATGCATAAGCCCACCATGTAGTATACCAAGGTGGCGCAACGATAAATTTATACGCAGCTTCAGGACTTTCTACATCATAAATATTCTTTGCTTTTACATGGAATGTATATGTGCCAGCGGAAAGATTACCAAATTCGCGGGAAGTCTGTTTACTCCATTCACTCCATCCTTTATCACGGCCTTCGAGATAAGTGGAAAACAACGTTTCATTTTCCTGCTTAAAAAATGGGGCAGAATATTGAAAACTTACAGAATTCCATTTATGACCAAACTCAGCTTTATCAGCCGAAGGAGCATAGCCTGAGTAGTAAACAGAATCTTCATTGAGTGTAATACCACGAATAATGGTATTGAAAGATTTTCCTGATGTTTCATTAAGATCACCATCATATCTTATTATTCCTTCTCTGCCAGCGAACCAAATTATATTCTTTCCATTGTTATCTGCAGAAGTAGTAACAGCCCATACAGGATAATTTTTTCCAAGCTCTCTGAATGGTGCATCAATAATTTTCAGGCTCCCATCTTTCGTTTTAAGTTTAACAAAAACACCTTTACCAAAATTTGCCCAAATATTTCCTGCATTATCCTCGGGGTTTATAGCTGTGCCATCAGCATCGGCATCTATATAATTTTTTACTAATGAAGTTGTGTCCCGAATAAAACGATCCTTTTGCTCGTCATAAACAAAGATTGAATCTCTGTGGGAAAAGAAATACGTCTTATCTCCAAAATCTGAGACAAATAAATTTTTTACTGGCAACCCTTGCTTGTAATTATAAACCGCAAATGATTTTTCTGTAACAATTACTTTACCACTTTTTCTATCGGGCTTTACCAATTTTAGCTCTCCTGGGTTATCACTTGCTATCCAAAGATTTCCGTTTTTGGTTTCACTAAAATATCCAGCAGCGGATGCCAATCCTTCGGCGTACGATTCAACATGATAAGTACCAGATGCAGGATCGTATCTTACAATAGCAAGTCCATTTCTAAGATCACAGTATATTATTGTTGTATCAATTTTTGATCTCAATATCTGTGTTACATGAAAATCATAATTAACACCGGGAATAACAGGTATCACTTTATCCCCAATTATTTTTAATAATCCTTTTTCAGCTCCGGCTACAAGAAAATCATTACCATTTTTTATAAAACCGCCGGACTGTCCACTGGTGCCGACCATTTTTCCAAAGCGATTAGTTGAGTTATTAAGAATATAAATGCCATTGTTTGTGCCGGCATATATCATTCCATTGTTGCTGCCAACTGAAAAAACAGTCTTTGCAGGTAACCCCATCGACTCATTATAATAGGTAAGAGAGGAACGAAGATCAAGTTTAGCAATTCCATTGAATAAAGGCATCCAAAGAATACCGCGGCTGTCTTCAAAAAGATTATCGACTGAATTATCCTGGAGTCCAACAGTCTTGTCGATCCGCTGAATAAGTTTTCCTTGCTTATCAATAATGACTGCTCCATCATTAAACGTATTCAACGCTATAAGTCCATTGCTGAGAATAAGACCTCCATAAAGACTGGTATTAAAAATATATTTATCTGCTTCTGTTTTAAATGGAATAAAGTCTTTTCCATCATATAAAAAAAGTCCTTGTGTACGTGAGCCAATAAGTATGCGTTTCTCGTCATAAGGCAACATGACATAAATACGTTCATTGGCAAATTTTTCTCCATTAGGAACTACATAGAAACTATCATTTTTTAAAATAGTCAAACCTCTTGTCCATATCCTGCAGTAATATTGATCACCGATCAGGCCACCCACATGGAATGCTTCTTTACTTTCAAGTATTTTAAACGATTTGTAATCCCATATCAGTAACTTGTTATTTGACCTGAACATTATATTGCCATCATTTAGAACAATTGCCTCCCATACGATACCGAAATTCCTTTTGTCTTCAGGCACCTTATCTTTCAATGAAATAAATTCTAATTTTCCTTTTTTACCTGGGGCCAGATACCCTATGTCACCATTCGTTGCAACATAAATTCTTCCATCTTTGCCTTTTGCCAATGCTCTGGTTTCTGCAATGCCAGGAGGCCTTACCAGTTCCCAACTTTGACCATCAAAAACAAGAGTACCTTTTGAGTTGGCAAAATATAATACTCCTTTATCATCTTCCGTAGCCCACCAATTCACACCGTCTGCATTATAATCCTGGTAGCGATAATTAGTTATAAATGGCAATCCTTTAGGATCATTCTGCGCAAATGTTGTAATTGAGAATAGCAGGTTAAAGCATGCTATCAAAATATAATTACATAAATAAAGCCATGAAAAGGCTTTGATTTTTTTCATAATCGTTGTTTAAATAAACTGATTTTTCAAATGGAAGAAGGCTATAGATTTCGAAGGGCTACAGATAAACTATTAGTCTCTAAATGTAGATAAAAAAAATCTAAAATAGCAATATGGTTATCAGGTGCTAAGAGGATCCTTGGTATAGTCGAAGTACCGAAGTGAAATATAGTTTTATCGTATGACTAAAGACCCAAAATTGCTTTCAATTTTGGATAGCCTGTACGACTGACCGGAACTTTTGCACCGGAGCGAAGTATTGCAATATGATTGTCTTTTTCGTAAGGATCAATTCTTGTTATTTGTTGCAGATTGACAATATAGGAACGATGCGAACGGACGAATTGGGAAGGATCGAGTACTTGTTCAAAATGTCCCATGGTTTTATTTTTCAAAAAATAACCTTCTTTGGTAAACACTTTTACAAAATCATCAGCGGCTTCAAGATAGTGTACATCCTGGATAGGAATTATTTTGATCTTGCTGCCATCCTTTATTACTATTCTTTCACTTTGTGGAGCAGTTAGTGAAACATCATCCAATAATTGCTTTGTTTGCTTTTCACTGTTTGAATTATTTTTCTGCTCTCTCCATTTTTTAATTGCTTTTTCAAAACGATCCTGGTTAAATGGTTTTAATAAATAATCAATAGCATGTGCTTCAAATGCTTTAATGGCATATTCATCAAATGCTGTGGCAAAGATCACAGCAGGACGATTTTCAATAAGCTCCAGCATTTCAAAGCCATTGATCTTTGGCATTTGAATATCAAGAATAATAAGGTCTGGCTTGTATTGCTGAATGGCTTTTAATCCTTCAAACCCATTACTGCATACTTGAGAAACTACAAGATCAGGGAAGTGCTGTATATATTCTATTACGATGCTTCTTGCCAGTGGCTCATCATCTATTATGATCACTTTGCTGCTCATGCCTGCGGAATTTTAATTGTTGTTGTAAATATATTTTCTTTTGCTTCAGTGATTACCAAATCATTTCGTGCAAATAATAAGTATAGTCTTCTTTGCACTGACTGTAAACCAAAACCTGTTCCTTGCCTGGGCGTTGAAGTTTCAGGATCAAAAGGATTGGTAACGGTTATTACTAAATTATTTTCTTCTTTCACTGCTTTTAAAGTGATCTCGATCTCATCAATCGTATCATACAATCCAAATTTGATCGCATTTTCCATGATAGGTTGTAATAGCAATGCAGGTAATTTTAATTCATCAAGAGATTCATCATATTCAATACTTGTTGCAAGCCGGTGACCAAATCTCACTTTTTCAATATCAAGATATAGTTGCAGGTATTGAAGCTCTTCTTTTAAGGTTACCCATTGGTGTTCTTCTTTTTTTATAGTTCCTCTCAGAAAATCGGAAAGTTGTTGTACCATTTTTCTTGCCTCCTGCGGTCTTGAACCGATCAGGGCATTGATGCTATTTAAACTATTAAAAAGAAAATGAGGCTGCAATTGCTGGCGCAGTTTAAAAAGTTCAGCTTCCTTCGATAGTTTTTCAGCATCCTGTTTTCTTGCTTCCTGTTCAGTTTGTTCCTGCCAGTTGTACCAAATGACGCTTATAAGAATCGTACATCCAAGTAAAAGAAAATCAAGACTACTACGGACCCATATAGAGCGGTTAAAAAAAGTTATGTATTCATCATTAGATACGTAAATATTTTTTAAAATAACTTTTGTAATTAAAATAACAATGACAGTGATCAAAAAACACCAGGTAAGAAGATGAAAATACTTTTCTTTTTGCGGTAAATAATAATGAAGCATCATGATCACAAGGAAACAAGCAAGTATCAACAACGCATCATTTATGGCACCATCAACCAAAGCCGTTGTCCAGCTTAATCCAAACCAGCGCAGCAGTATCACATGATCAATAAATATTATTAACCAGCAAACGATGAAGATGATCCTGAATCTTGTTACAGAAAATGGAGAAGTTGCCATGCTTATTTATACCAATTGCAAGAGTTCATGTGTGTCTGAATGAAGAATGCCCTGTGCTTTTTTGTTTATTACTTCGGTATACAGGTCACCATCATCTTTTTCTTCAATGCGTGAATAAAGCTCTGCACCATCTATCATTTCCCCGATCTTATAAAGCTCACTAACATTGATGAATTGCCATTGTACCAATTCCTGTTTCAAGTTATAAAACTTCTCTTCTTCTTTTTTACCTGTTTGCTGCGCTTTAATAAACGCATCTTCTTTAGTTGTGGCATAGACCAGGCGAAGTTGCTCATCAAACTGTGCGGTGTGATCACCATCGCCACAAATTATTCGATAAACGATTTTAGCAAGATACCAGTTCATATCAGTAAGGTTTGGTTTATGGTTAAAAACTTTTTATTTCGATGCCACCAAAGATCACCGTGCCCCTGATCAATAAAATCTTTTCAGTAGGTTCAGTAATTTGTTGCATTCTTCTTTTATCTTCTATGCCACCAAAGATCGTAACAGCTTCAGATTTTACTGACCAGTTTGAAGGAACAAGAAGTTTAGTGCCACCAAAAATTGTTGTGAGTTCAATAGCCGCCATACCAGTAAAATCGGCTTGGGAAAGATCAAGTTCCGTACCTCCGAAAATATTTACAAGGTCACCGCCTTTAAAATTCTTTGAGATGATTATTTTTTTTGCTCCACCAAAAATGGATGTGCTGTCAACAAAATCATCTTTTGTATAATCAATGTCTTCGCTAAAAAAAGAATCACTTGCTCCTTCAGTTCTTTTTGTACCATCCCACTTCCATCTGCGCCGTGGCCGCAGGATAATAAATGCGCCTACTACTATTAATACAATAGGCCAAATGGTTTTAAATGAAAATTCAGGGAATATGTCTCTTAAAAGAAAAATACCGCCAACAAGTAAAAGAATAAGCCATGCTCCACCGCGAAAATTATGGCGTATGCCGATAAATAATCCGAATGCTATCATTCCTGTATGCCAATCGAATACCCAAGCAGGAAAATCGGGGATCGTTGCTCTCATTAAAGCAACAATACCAATAATGAGAATAAAAGCTCCTGTCAATACATTGCTGTGCCTACTGGTCACTATACCAAATTGTCCCTGGGCACCATTTGCCCAACGCTGTCTTCTTTCTTCCCTTCTCTTTTGTCTTTCCTGTCGTCTTTGTTCACGGGAATCCTGGATCTCTGTCATAGTTGTAAATTTTATCAAATCTATGACGGCAATGCAGAACAGACAATGGATGAGAGGTAATAAGGGGGGAGATGTCGGTGAATGACGGGAAAAGACCGGTGAAAAACTGCGAATATTTTCGCCAGTAGAAGAAAAGATCAGGACATAGAGATGCCCCACTCAAGACTATAGGTGTCTTTGCTTTCTTGTATGCAGGTAAATAGAAAACTGGTGATAAAAGGCATATTGATGTGCTGGTTCTTCGTTTCTATCGCCATAGTACCACTTACGTAAGTTTCAGTGGATGAAGTTTCAAGAACATCATCAATACCTATTTTTTTTCTTTTATTGATACCCGTGTAATTATGACGTAAGGCTAATTTTTCAACCATATCTTCTAGAAAGGCTTCTTCGTCGATGGTTGCTTTAATGCGTAGAGTCTTTTTCATAATCAAGTGACTTGAGGGGTTACAATCATCTTTTTCCCGGGTCACTTGCCATTAATCACAGATGCTTGTTCCTTTCTGTCTTTATATATGATGCTTTAATCTTCAAAATGGTTATAAAGGATTTGTGAAAATTCTTGAAAACGTCATTTTAAGAACTAATTGATCCTGTTCATGAAAGCGAATAACTCCAGGTAATTTTGTAATTATTCTCTTTTTCTTTTGTGCAAACCACGCCAAAATTCGTTTCCACAGGGATACTAATGTGTTTCACATTACTGTTACCATTATCTAAGTAACCGATCTCAATAGTACCTTTCACAGGGGAGTGTTCGCAACACCAGCTAAAGCTTTCAAAGTTTTCCCATAAAACACCGCCATTCAATTGGCCTTTTTTGCCAAAATTTTTTTCTGCGTGATGCATATTGTTTATATGCTCTTCAATAAGACTTTCGGCAAGCCTGGTGTTAGTTTCTACAGTTGTTATTGGTATTCCTTTCATAACCCATTTTGACTTTAAGTATCATTTCCGTTATAGATAATCCAAGCGGAATGCCAGATTTTTTTTGGATAAAATCGGCATTGCCTGATAATAGGTTGCGCTTAAATTGTAAGATGGCTGATAGTTTTTGCGCAATAATTTTCCCACTATTTTAAACTATCTACACCAGGTAGAAATAAAAAGGCCTGTCAGTACTGACAGGCCTGCTTAATAAGTTATTATCCTTTATACAAAACTGAAACTGTCTCCATCAAACAAACCCTTATCACTCAGTTTTAAATGTGGAATAACCAGCAATGCCATAAAAGAAAGCGTCATAAATGGCGATGAGAGGGTAGAACCTAATTCTTTTTTAACCATTTTATCAATAGCGGTGTATGATTCGGCAACTTTATAACCATCCTCATTACTCATTAGCCCGGCAACCGGTAATGCAAGAACCATTTCTTTCTCATTATCAACTGCACTTACTCCTCCTTTTTTTTCTATAACCATATTTACTGCCTTGCAAATACTTTCATCATCAACACCAACTGCAACTATGTTGTGACTGTCGTGTGCAACTGATGAGGCAATAGCTCCTTGCTTTAATCCAAAGTTTTTGATGAATGCTTTTGCAATAGGGGTATCGTTATAACGATTTACCACAACGATCTTTAAAATATCGTTACCAGGGTTGCTTTCAAGTAAACCATTTCTAACACTTACTTCTGTAATACTTTTTAATAATTTATTTGTGATGAGTTGTCCGTCCAGTGCTTCAATGACATTTACTTGTTCTATATTTTCTTCATCACCATATTTATTCAGCAGATAATGAAAATCGTTAACTTCTTTTTTACTGCATGAAAAATTATTGATCACATTCGACTCTCTACTTTCGATTTTCGATCTTCCTTCTTCTGCAACGAGTTCTCCATTGATATAAGTTTTCACTACTTTAAATTTTTCAAGATCTTTCACCACAATAAAATCTGCCGGATCGCCTTCTTTTAATAACCCGACATCTAACTTATAATGTAAAACAGGGTTAATACAAGCAGCTTGTAATACCTTATATACATTTATACCTTTTGCCACCGCTCTTTCGGATAATTGATCAATATGCCCCAGCACTAAACTATCCGGATGTTTATCATCACTGCAAAACATCATTTGGTTTGGATAATCATTCAGCAGATCGATCAATGCTTCAAAATTTTTAGCGGCGCTTCCTTCACGAATGAGGATCTTCATCCCATTTTGTAACTTATCTAATGCTTCTTCTTTGGTAAAGCATTCATGGTCGGTGGTGATACCAGCAGCTATATATTGTTTGGCTTGTTCGCCTCTTAATCCCGGCGCATGGCCATCAACAGGTTTTAATAAACGATGGGCAGCTGCGATCTTCTTCATCACTTCTTCATCTTCATTCAACACACCGGGAAAATTCATCATTTCACTTAAATATTTTATTTCATCTCTTTTTAAGAGCTTTTCAACATCAGTTGAAACCAATGCTGCTCCTGCTGTTTCAAAAATGGTGGCAGGTACACAGCTCGGCGCACCAAAATTGAATTTGAACGGAACTGTTTTTCCATTTTCTATCATAAACTCGACTCCTTCCATACCGCAAACGTTGGCAATCTCATGCGGATCACTTACTGTGGCAACGGTACCATGCACAACTGCCAATTTTGCAAATTCAGATGGAACAAGCATGGAACTTTCAATATGAACATGTGCATCGATAAAACCGGGAAGGATATAGTTATGAGTTGTGAGTTGTGAGTCGTGAGTTGGTTTAATAGAATGTATCATTCCTTCCTTCACAGTTATCTCAGCAGCATAAATTTTTTTTTGATGTACGTCAACAAGATTGCCACTTATAGAAAATGAATTCATGCTCATGATTTGGATAAAGGTAAATCACTAACTTCATTCCCCTAACACAAAACACATGAGAAAGTTTTTTTTATTACTGATCAGCATTGGCTGTATCTGTTCTTTAACTGCACAAAAAAATTCAAAGTCAAATACCGCAGTTTCTCCTGAATCAAATTTGGATTCGCAATTATTTTCAAAAATGAAATATCGGTTGATCGGCCCTTTCCGTGGAGGACGTAGTGGCGCTGCAACTGGCAGCTATAAAAATAAAAACACATTTTATTTTGGTGCTACCGGCGGTGGTGTTTGGAAAACAACAGATGGTGGCGGCAACTGGAACAATATTTCTGATAAATATTTTGGAAGCTCTATCGGAGCAGTAGCAGTTGCTCCTTCTGATGAAACAATAGTATATGTTGGCGAAGGAGAAAATACAATGCGTGGAAATGTAAGCGAAGGTCTTGGTGGCATGTGGCGCAGTGATGATGGCGGTAAGAGCTGGAAAAATATCGGCTTAAAAGATGGACGTCATATTATCCGAATTGTTATCCACCCAAAAAATCCTGATATAGTTTGGGTAGCAGTAATGGGACATTTGTTTGGTCCCAACCTGGTGCGTGGTGTTTACAAAACAATCGATGGTGGAAAATCATGGAAACGGACATTATTCATAAATGATCAAACAGGTTGCAGTGACCTGGTAATGGAACCAGGTAATGCAAATGTATTTTATGCAGGTACATGGCGATTAATAAGAACTCCTTATTCATTAGAAAGTGGTGGCGATGGCAGCGGTTTATGGAAAAGTACTGATGGCGGAGATACATGGACAAATATTTCAGCAAAGAAAGGATTAACAACAGGGGCGTGCGGAATCGTGGGTGTTGCAGTAGCTCCATCAAATACAGATAAAATTTATACCATCATTGAAAATAAAGATGGCGGGTTGTATATGAGTGCTGACGGCGGAGATACATGGACATTAACATCAAGTGACAATAACATTCGTCAACGTGCCTGGTATTATACAAAAGTTTTTGTTGATCCAAAAAATGAGAACCGTGTTTATTGTCCCAATGTGAATTTTATGCGAAGCAATGATGGCGGCCGTACATTTCAATCCATCAATACACCGCATGGCGATCACCATGATCTTTGGATCGATCCGGAAGATCCAAATCGAATGATCGTTGCTGATGATGGTGGCGCACAAGTTTCCTTTAATATGGGGACAAGCTGGAGCACTTATGAAAACCAGCCTACCGTACAAGTGTATCGTGTAAGTACAGATAATGCATTTCCTTATCGTGTGCTTGCGCCGCAACAAGATAATGGTGCTTTCAGAATAAGGAGCAGAACTTACGGCGCAGCAATTACTGCAACCGATATGGAAAATGCAGCAGGAAGTGAAAGCGGTTATATCGTTGCTGATCCTTTGAATCCTGATATTACTTATGGTGGAAATTATATGGGGCTATTACAAAGACTGGATCATCGTACAGGAGAAAGCCGTGCAATAAATGTGTGGCCAATTGATAATATGGGTGCTGGTGCCGAAGCAGCGAAATATCGTTTTCAATGGAACTATCCTATTTTCTTTTCACCAAATGATCCTAAAAAATTATATGCAGCAGGTAATCATCTTTTCGCAACCGAAGATGAAGGGAAGACATGGCAGATGATCTCACCTGATCTGACAACAAATGATAAAAAGAAACAAGCTTCAAGTGGGGGACCCATAACTCAGGATAACACAAGTGTTGAATATTACTGTACTATTTTTTATGCAACGGAAAGCTGGGTTGAAAAAGATCTGCTTTGGACAGGCAGTGATGATGGCTTGATAAACGTAAGTAAAGATGGCGGCAAGAACTGGGAGAATGTGACTCCAAAAAATATTCCACAATGGATCATGTGGAACTGCATTGAAGTGGATCCGTTTAAAAAAGGCGCAGCTTACATTGTAGGCACAAGGTATAAACTGGATGATTTCAAATCGTATATATATAAAACAGAAGATTATGGCAAGACATGGAAGCAAATTGTAAATGGAATTAATATTCTGCACTTTGCAAGATGTCTTCGTGCAGATCGAAAAAAGCAAGGCTTATTATATGCAGGCACCGAATATGGAATGTATATTTCTTATGATGATGGAGCAAACTGGAAACCATTTCAACTGAATCTACCTGAAGTTCCTATTACAGATCTTACTATTAAAAACAATGATCTGATAGTAGGCACACAGGGAAGAAGCATTTATATTTTAGATGACCTGACTGTATTGCAGGAAAAGAATGCTGATGTATTAAATAAAAACCTGCATGTCTTTAGTGTGAATCCTGCTTATCGTATGCCGGGCGGTGGTAGACGTGGCGGCGGAGGTCGTGGAGCAACAACTGATATGCGCAATGTTGGGATGAACCCGCCAAATGGTGTTGTATTTAATTATTATATGGCAAACGCAATTGATTCAACCAAACTTTCTATAGAAGTTTTGGACAAGAATAAAAAAACGATCAAAACTTTTTCTACAACAGCTAAAACACCTGCAGATAAATTTGAAGTTGCAAAAGGAATGAACCAGTTTGAATGGGATATGAATTATGCTGAAGCGGAAAGAGTAGAAGGGTTGATCTTATGGAATGGGTTTGTTGGCGGACCAAAAGCAGCACCTGGAAATTATTTTGCAAAATTCAAATCAGGCAGCGATTCGACCGAAGTTCCGTTTACTATTGTTGGTGACCCGAATTATAAAACTTCATTAACGGAGTACGAAGAACAATTCAATCATTTGATCACTATCCGGGATAAATCTACTGAGATCATGAAAGCGATCAAAAACATCCGCGAAGTAAGGCAACAAATGAATGATCTCAGCGCAAGAGTTGGCAAGGACCTACCGAAAGAAGTAAAGCAACAGATCGATACAGTTAACAAACAAATGACTGCAGTTGAAGAAGCATTGCATCAAACAAAAGCAAAGAGCGGACAGGATGTTTTGAATTATCCAATTAAACTCGATGATAAGCTTTCAAGCATATATAATGCATCTGCTGCTGGTCAATCAGGGCTTTCAAAACAAACAAAAGATGCATATGCGGAATTGGTACCTCTAATTGATGAACAGCTGAATAAGCTTAAAAAGATCATGGCTGAAGATGTAGTAAAGCTTAATCAATTGATCCACGAAAAAACTTTGCCGGTGATCGGAGTAAAAAAAGAATAAATATTCAGATCTATTTTGCTAAAGCTCTTGAAGGTTTAGCTGATTTACTTTTTCTATGAAAGATCAACCTGTCCGGATCTTTTGCTAATGATTTTTCGAGAGTCAATCCTTTAAATGTAGGTCCGGCTTTTGCTTTGCTTTTTTTCTCATCAAACTTATAATTGTAATAGAGGGTAAGCAGTTCTTTCCATCCAGTAGTTTTGAAAAAAGCGATTTTATTATCTTTTAAAATAGATTCTTCTGCATGTTCTTTGTTTGCGGGGAAACAAATAGCAATACCGTTACCACCAATAGCCCTCGATCCTGGGGAGGGCTTTTTATAGTTATTACCCATGAACCCGGCAATAACATTGTTTTGAAGCTGATTGATGACTTCGAAAATTTTATTGTCCAATGGCAGGTCAACATTATAGTATAATAAATTTTCCAGGAACCAGATGAGGTCAATATTGAACATCGGGTAATCTATTTTACCCGCTTTTAACTTATCCGTGTCTTTATATGTATAGTCGAGACACTGAGCTCTCGCATTATGTATCAATACATAAGTTTGATCGTCTTTAAATTTTAATTTATCAATTAAATATCTGCAGAGGATAGTAAAAGGATCTGTAAACGATCTAAAGTTTGAAAGGGAAAGACTGGTAAGTGATACACCCATCTTTCTGAATTCAGGCACATCACTATCATAATCAGCATAATTGGTACAATAAAATATGGATACAAGTAAATTGGCAACTTCCCTTGCTTTTATGTGAGGTCTTTTCAAAAATTGTTTACAAAGTTGTGTGTACCCTAATCCCAAGGCAGGCATTTCGTCAGGAGAAGCAATAAAATAATCTGTAAGTCCAACAAACTTGTTTGCATTTTCAATTTGCTGAGCCCAGCAACAATCCAGGCATATAAACCCCGGACTTTTCTTGAAGCATGTCTTGATCACATCAGCCATGCCGGAATAAGTAAGCGATTCCGTATTTCCCCTGCTGTAAATGAGTAAGATCGGTTTTTGTTTTACTTTGTTTTTTGAAATTGCTGGGTATTCGCAATATCCTTCAAAATCCCATCCGTGCTGAGCTTTTGAATATTTTCTTTCTATACTTGCGTCTTTCATCCTCACGTCTACATTTACCAGTCTTGTATCAAAAGCCCCTTTTGAAATGTCAGTTGTTGCGGGCCCGCCATGCCCTTTATAAAAGAAACCAAAATTCTCTGCAGGAAAATTTTGGATGGCCATCCTTAATAGCTTTTCAAAGTTCTTTTTTGTGGTGAGTCCTTTTGCAGTAGTAGGCAGTTGATGAAAGCTAACATCAGATAGAAAATCATCATCCTTATTAACATGATAAATTGCCGGAGCAGAAAACTTTTTTGAGAACTTATCTCCTTCAATTGCATCAAATAAGATCACAAAATCGACATCTTTATTACTGCCGACTGAATATATTTCCTGTATTACCTTTAGCTGCTCGTTAAAAAGATTATTCTTTGCACTAAGCAAAAAAATGAGTGTCCACTTTTTTGGGGGTATTTTCTTTTTCATGGAAGAGGTTGGTTTGTTAGTCTAAAATTATTCTTAATTTAATTCATAATTATCAGGTTTCCATGAAGTCACCATTTATTCTTACGGCTTTCTTGTTTTTTTTGACTCAAAACTTATGTATTGCGCAGGAGTTTAATGTGAGGACCTATTCTTTTAAAGAAGGCCTTAACACCTATAATATAAAAAAGGTGTTACAGGATAAATATGGATTTATATGGTTGGCAACACAGGATGGAGTTTACCGGTATGATGGTACCAGTTTTGAATCATTTAGGAAAAGCAGTGATGCGGACATCAATATCAGGGAAAATTTTATTACTGATATCGCATTAGGAAATGACGAGAACCTATATGTCGCATCTTTTAGCGGAGGTGTCGAAGCAATTAATATAAGGACACAGAAAATAACTCATCTTTTATCAGAAACATCAGGAAAAGAAAAAGGCCTTCCTAATTTATGGATAACAAAGATCTTTTGTGATACAGAAAACAATCTTTGGGTTGGCGGTAAAGATTTTTTAAAAGTGTATAGTTTAAATGAAAAGACTTACAAAGATTATCAGAAGAAAGCTGAACTTAGATCTGCTATTAATGTTTCATTTATCAGGCCGGTAAATAAGAATACAATAGCGATCGGTGCAGTTAATTTTGGAGTCCTTTTTTATAATATAAATTCATTTGAAATTCAGAACAGCATAAAAAAGTTGGAAGACCCGGGGCCTGATAACATTACTGCTACCGATCTTGTAACTATAAATGATAGCTGCTATATTAGTTCGGGCTCAAACATATTCAGCGGAAAGATCAGGGACGGTGTGTGGATGGCAGGAAGGGAAATCAATACCTCTGCAACCGGTGATTATGCTATCAATTGCATGATGACAAAAAACAAAAATGAACTTTGGGTCGGTACAAATAACGGGCTCGGCAAAATTGATATGACAGCAAATCAATTCGACCTGGTTGGTAACACAGAGTTTGCGAATAATTTTATTACAGATCTTTTTGTCGACAATGAAAATGGTCTTTGGGTAAGTTCCCTTACTGATCTTTCAAGAATGAGCCTTCAACCATCCCCATTTGCTGCATTCAAAGGTGGAAGAAATGGCAACCCCCGGATGAATCATATTTATTCACTTGTTCCGGTAAATGAAACAAAACTTTTTGCTTGTGGTACTGACGGATTATACTTATGTGATATTGTTTCTGAAGAAGTAAATAAGATCAATGGAACTGCGGCGTTGGGTATCATTCACTATGTTTTTAAAAAAGATGAAGACTTTTGGCTGATCTGTTCTGACGACGGAATGTATGGATACAGACCATCTGATAAAAAACTATCAAAAGATTTATTACTGCAGAAATATCCCGAGTGGCGATCGTTTATAAATAATTATTTTAATAACACGATAAGATCCGGGGATAAGATCTACTGGGCAAGCGAAGAGCAGGAAGGATTAATAATATGGAATTTGAAAGATCACACTATTGAACAAATGAAGGCAGGGGGTGTAAGATCAGGAGGAATACCTGAAAATCATATCCACAATCTTAAACTTGATAAAGATGGATTTCTTTGGTTGTTGTTTGATAAAGCAGTAGCAAAGTTCGATCTTAAAAAAGATTCAGTAATTCAGTTACTCAGGTATGATCGTAATGATAGTGGATTCAAGGCGGGTGTTTTTTTCGATATGTATGATGATGGTTCTGTTTTATGGTTTGGTACTTATGGCGGCGGCATAAATGGTTACGATAAAAAAACTGGTCAATGGACATATATCACTGAACAAGACGGCTTATGTAATAATGCAGTTTATGGTATACTTCCTGGAAAAGACAGCATATTTTGGGTAAGTACAAACAATGGTTTATCAAGAGTAAATTATAAAATAAAAAAATGTCTTAACTACTTTGTAGAAGATGGTCTGCATGATAATTCTTTTGATGAAAAAGGCGCCTTATCTTTTGACGGTAAACTATTTTTTGCAGGAGTCAATGGTTTTACATCGGTCAAATTGGATAATTATAAAGGCAATTCTTATTCATTTCCTGTTTATATAAAAAAGCTGGAGTACATAAAAAAGAATAATAGAATTACGCTTAATGATATTGAATGGAAGAATGTGCAATTGCCACCCGGAACCTCTAATGCTACTATATGGTTAAGTGCATTGTCATTTACAAATAATAAACCACGTTTTAGTTATAAGATCAAAGGATTTCAGAATGAGTTTTTATCTGTGAATGATGAAAATAAAATAGAGCTAAATGCTCTTAAGTATGGAGACTACGAGATCGATATCAGGTATTTAAATGAAAAAGGAGATTTTGTAGAGGATGCAGTTGGTATTAATCTTGAGATACTTCCGTTTTGGTACCAAACATGGTGGTTTCGTATGCTGGTAGCAATAGTTGCCTTATCAATTATAATATTCATTGTACGTCTCATTTATATTTCAAGGTTGAGAAAACAAAGAGCTTTATTGGAAAAGCAGTTAGCGATACAATTCGAAAGGCAAAGGATATCGGCTGAAATGCATGATGATATCGGAGCCGGACTTTCGGGTATAAGGCTCCTGACAGAAATGACCAAAGGCAAAGTAAAAGACACTGCAGCAAGCAGTGAAGTTGAAAAAATATATGAGTCAGTTGGCGACATTTCTGCTAAGATGAAAGAAGTGATCTGGAGTTTAAATACCGAGAATGATGAATTGTCAAGCCTTATTTCATATATTCAGAGACAGGCAAGATCATGGCTGGAGCATTACCCTTGCCAGCTTACTATTACTATTCCGGAAAAAATACCCGATCTTGAAATTGACGGGGAATCAAGAAGAAATATTTTTCTTACGGTGAAAGAAGCAATCCATAATATTATTAAACATTCAGGCGCCGATAAAGTGACTATTAATATTGCCTGTGATGAGCAATTGATCATTACAGTTTCAGATAATGGAAAGGGAATGCATGTTGATGAAAATAGCAATATAGGAAATGGACTTAAAAACATGAAACAACGAATTCATCAATTGAATGGAAAAATTTTTATTCAAAACCAGGAAGGGTTTACCTTAAAGTTTGAAATACCTTATAAACAGTTTTTATGATCAAAGTAGCCATCGTAGAGGACAACGATCAATTTCGAACAGCCCTGGAAACAATTGTGGACCAGGAAAAAGATACAACGTTAGCGGGTTCGTATAACAGCGCCGAAAAAGCATTAATTGGATTAATGCAATCACCGCCTGATATTGCGATCGTAGATATTAGTTTACCGGGATTGCGTGGTCCTGAACTGATCGTACGACTGAAAGATAAGATACCGCAAACACTATTCATGGTGTGTACAATTAATGATGATAATGATACCATTTTTGAAGCTTTAAAAAGCGGTGCCGCAGGCTATATAGTAAAAGACCCGATCACTAAAGAAGAAATCGTAAAAGCCATTCATGATCTTATCAACGGTGGATCACCCATGAGTCCTTTTATTGCCAGGAAAGTGATCGGCGCTTTTCAAAAACCTGTCATCAATGATGTAAATTCTTTATTGAGCCAACGGGAAAAGGAAGTGCTTGAACAAGTAGCCCAAGGATTACTTTATAAGGAAATTGCAATACGACTTGTTATCAGCCCGGAAACTGTGAAAAAACATCTTAAGAATATTTATCAAAAACTACACGTTCAAAATAAGGTTGAAGCGTTGAATAAATTCAGGCTTCTGTAATACTTCAATTTATCAAGCTAAACGCAGTCTTTTTTTATTCGTTTAAATCCATGATACATCATCCCTCGTATCTATTACTGTATTGCCCGGCATTTATACATCAATCCGCTCATAGGAAACTTATCCAACTGGTGAACTAATTAACAAATCACATAATTAAAAAACTTTCAAAATGAAAAAAAGAAAAATTTTCATAACAGTATTTGTGTGCCTGGTCGTTGCCGCTGCTGGTATTATATACGCTGCAGATCATATCGATGCACCAGCTGTTACGAACAAGCCGACTGACATTACAGACGTTTACGTTTTCCGTGGCCAAAATCCTGACAATATGGTTTTTGTTGCCAACACACACGGATTACTTTCTCCCGCCGCAACTGCTGATGCAGGATTTGATGAGAATACAATGATAGAGTTCAATATTGATAATAACGGCGACAATGTCGAAGACCTCGTGATCCAATGCATTGCAAAAAATGGTAAAATGAAAGTGTATGGCCCTTCTATGCCCAAAGTGGCAGGCACTATTAGTTATTTAAACATTAATAAGCTTTCTGTGCAGACTGATATTACTAAGTATGGACAAGATGCTTTAACTGCTACTGGTGATAATGGGGTAAAAGCATTTGCTGGTCCCCGTGATGATCCGTTTTTCTTTGACCTTGTACGTTTCAGGCAAGTAATTGCAGGAACGGCATCTTCATTCAACAATCCCGGTAACGACACTTTTGCCGGTACGAATGTAATGGCAATTGTAGTTGAAGTTCCAAAGTCTTTACTTGGAAGCAATGGCACTATCAATGTTTGGGCCGAATCTAAATCTGCTACAGGTTCGACATCAGTAAACTGATTACTAAATTTTAAAAATCAAAAAATGAAAAAGATCTTTAAATATGTATTTGTGGCATCTGTAGTAATCTTTTCAGCTTGCCAGAAAAATTTAAATAACAATAATGGGGATGCTTCAAAAGCGGGAGGTGTTCCACCTCAACAAGAAGTATACGTACAGGGTGATCAAATGGCAAGACCTGCGATCAATACTGTGTTCGTTGGCTCATCAAGGAAAAATGAATTCAACACAACAACGCCAACTGCTATGGATGCTGCATTTAAGACAGATTTTATAAATAAGCTTACGGCATTTGGATATACAACAAACATCCTCGGTCTCGATAAAAATACTTTTGCAAGTGTGCTTGTGACTGATGTTTTAAATGCAAGTACAACCGGAGTTACTTCTTTTTACAATGGAACACAGGTCCTAACTGGTCGTGCATTGGCAGATGATGTGATCGATGTAGAACTGACATTGATCTTTGGCGGGGCAACCGGTACATCTAATCCCGGTCTTACCAGCGACCATGTAAATGGAAATGATAAACCATTCCTTGCTTCATTCCCTTATATGGCAAGTCCACATTGATTAATCTATAATAAAAAATGCCGCTTTAACAGCGGCTTTTTTTTTAATTACTTTTTTGATCAGGTTTAATTTTTCTGACAGTTGTCGTAGCTCCGCCATCCAACGTCATATCATGAGGCTTGTTTGTTTTCCATGCACCTCTTGTAAAGTCCGGTACATCTACAGTTTTTGATCTTGCTTTTACTGATTGCTGACTTAAATGAAAGATACTACTCCATGCAGCGGCATCATATACATTCTGATCAAGTGGTAAACCATTGCGTAAGCAATCGATCAATCTCCAGTCCATAATAAAATCCATACCACCATGCCCACCCACTTCTTTTGCAATTTCACCAATATGATTAACGATCGGAGGCGAGTATTTTTTATAGAGGTCATCCAGTTCTTCTTTTTTGATCCAACTGTGACCAAAAGCAATTTTTTCCGGACCAGGATATTTTTGTGCTGCACCTTTTGTACCGCTTACCAAATGAATTCTTGAATAAGGACGAAGTGAAGAAACATCATGTTGAAGCATGATGCTTTTGCCTTTATTGGTGCGGATAATTGTTGTATTCATATTGCCGCGATAAGGCTTGTCAACATATTCTTTAAAGAAATCATCCTTTGCTGACATTTCTTTTGCAAGGTTGTTCAATGTAAAATCATTGGTGCTCATACTTACCAGGTGATCAAATTTGTCACCACGATTTATATTCATGCATTGCGCAATGGGGCCAAGACCATGTGTTGGATAAAGATTTCCGTTCTTGCCAATATTTTCTTTTAACCGCCACATATCGGCGTATGCATTTTTATTAAATAGGTAATCTTTTGAAAGATCATGAATATAAGCGCCTTCAGCATGTACTAATTCGCCAAACATTCCTTGTCTTACCATATTTAATGTGAGTAATTCAAAAAAATCATAACAACAATTCTCCAGCATCATGCAATGCTTCTTTGTTTTCTCTGATGTTTCGACTACCTGCCAGCATTGATCGATCGTTTCACCAACATTTACTTCAGTAGCTGCATGTTTGCCATGATTCATTGCATACAAAGCAACAGGAGTATGCAAATGCCATGGAGTAGGTGTGTAAACAAGGTCAACATTATTGCTTTCACACAAAGCCTTGTATCCTTCATTACCACTGTATTCTTTTGCTTTAGGTCTTCCCATTTTTTCCAAAGTAGCCTGGGCTTTTGTAACACGATCAGGATATTTATCACAAAGTGCTGTGATCTCAACACCTTCTATAAAACTTAATCTTGCTACTGCATCAGAACCACGCATACCGAGACCAACTATGCCAATCCTAACCACATCCATTTTTGGTGCAGCATAACCGCACATGTTGAAGCTTTGTTTGCCATGATCGGCAACAGGATTAATATCTTCTTCGTTTCGTTTTATTTTAGCCAATGACGGAATGCCGATAGATAATGCGCCGGTTCCCAAAGAAAGATTGCGTAAAAATTTTCTGCGGTTTGATTTCATTTTGCAATTGTTGAAACTGCAAGTTCCTGAAATAAACGGTAGGAAGATGAAATCAATATAAAATAGAGCAAACGATTGCTATTGTTTCTCCAGTGTGATAGGGTAAGAGAATTTTTGTGTAAAAGGTGATTTTGCTTTTTCTGGTTTTGAGATCATAAAATTATTACGGATCGAATTCTCTCTTATTTTACCAACCAACCGTTCATCATCATCAAACAGGAATTCGGTAATGAAAGATTGTTGCTTTGTTGGTTTTTAGCTTTTCTTCTACTTCTTTTATCAGCGTTTCTTTATTTATCTGGCAAAAAGAAACATTAGAAAATGCAGTGCATAGTAATATGCTCAATATTATTTCTTTCATAGCTATAAAATTGTTCGGTGATCTTGCAGAAAACTTACAGTGTAATTTGTAGAATTACTTTAATAAGTAAAGTAAAAATCATTTAAAAAGTCATAAGGAATGATAGATGGTTAATTGAATAGATATATTATACTGCACATTTTTCCTGGGCAAAACCATATGAACTGCAGGAACAAATCCGGTATTTTAAAACAGTCTTTGGCGTTAGATTTGAATTATGGTAACTGTTGGTATTAAATCCGTATTTATGAAAAAGACCTTTGTTATCAATGCACTGATGATCTTGTTATCCTATGTTTTTTTGTTGATAATATTATAATAAGAAAGATAATAGGATAGACTGCAGGATCGAATGTTCACTGGTTTTCTAAAAGACCAGGTCTCCTTTCTTTCGTTCTTTTTAAGGATTCCTCATTGCGCCATTCTTCTATCAGCCTGTGGTTTCCACTAAGCAAAGCCTCTGGTACTTTCCATCCGCGAAAATCTTCGGGCCTTGTATACACTGGTGGAGCAAGTAAATTATCCTGGAAAGAATCGAATAAAGCCGAGGTTTCATCATTTAAAACTCCGGGTATTAATCTGCCGATACAATCAACCAATACGGCTGCGGCCAATTCGCCACCGCTTAATACATAGTCTCCGATAGATATCTCTTTTGTTACAAAGTGTTCCCTGATCCTTTCATCAATGCCTTTATAGTGCCCGCAGATCATGATGATATTCTCTTTCAGTGAAAGAGTATTTGCAATTTTTTGATCCAGCATTTCTCCATCCGGCGTTAAATAGATCACTTCATCGTATTTTCTTTCTGTAGAAAGTTGTTCTATAACTTTTGCCAATGGTTCACACATCATTACCATGCCGGCGCCACCACCATATTGATAATCGTCTACCTGTCCATATTCATTTATGGCCCATTGACGCAGGTTGTGTATATTAACTTCTAATAATTTTTTTTCCTGAGCTCTTTTCATGATGCTGTGTTGCATCGGGCTTTGCAACAGATCCGGTAAAACGCTTATTATATCTATTCTCATATTTGTAAAGTTACAAAATCAATAAGGAGGTAAGTTTCAAAAAAATAAACTCCGCCATTACTCAATGAATTTTATCAGGAAAAGTTATTCACCCAGGAATTCATCAATGTCACGTCTTTGTTTTTTTGTTGGCCGGCCAATTTTACTCTGTCTTTTTCCTGTATGAAAACTGGCAGCCTGGAATTTTAATCTTTCGATTTCTTCAGCAGGAGTAATGTCAACATAATAATTTATAGCTTCAGAAAAAGCGACACGTTTGTATAATAACCCGCTGACACGAATGCGCCATCGTTTTGCTTCAGTTTTTACTTCATACTCCTCACCAACATTTACATGTTTAGATGCTTTTGTTTGAACACCATTGAATTTCACTTTACCTGAATCGCATGCTGTTGTTGCTTGTGTACGGGTTTTAAAAAGACGAATTGCCCATAAATATTTATCGAGACGGAGTTTTTCTTTTTCAGCCATTTTTCAAAATTAAAAAACCTCAACTGATGAAGATGAGGTTTTATTAAATGAATTTCGATCAAACATTACATCTCAGCAAAATGCTTATGGAAATAAGGGATTGTTTCAATGCCTTTGTAATAATTATCCAAATTAAATTTTTCATTCGGACTATGCAAATTGTCACTGTCTAATCCAAAGCCCATAAAGACAATTTTAATTCCCAGTTCTTTTTCAAATAATGCGCAAATAGGAATGCTTCCGCCACCACGAACAGGGATCGGATCCTTTCCAAATGTATCTTTTATCGCCGCTGCCGCTGCTTTATACGCTTTGCTGTCAATAGGAGTCATATAAGGTTCGCCACCATGATGAGGTGCTGCTTTTACCTCAACATTAGCAGGCGCAATTTTCTTTAAATGATTTATCAAAAGATCGGTCATTTTATCACTATTCTGATTAGGTACAAGTCTTGCAGAAATTTTTGCAAAGGCTTTCGACGGTAGAACGGTCTTAGAACCTTCACCAATATAACCGCCCCAGATCCCATTTAATTCTATTGTTGGACGTATGCCCGTTCTTTCATTAGTAGTAAATCCCTTTTCACCCCACAGTTCTTTTATCCCCAGATCGTCTTTGTATTCTTTTTCATCATAAGGTGCCGCGGCCATTTTTTTTCTTTCTTCGGTTGTTGCAACAACCACATCATCATAAAAACCGGGAATGGTGATATGATTGTTTTCATCGTGCAATGAAGCGATCATCTTCGCTAAAATAGTAATTGGATTTGCAACGGCCCCGCCATAAACACCGCTATGCAGATCACGGTTTGGTCCTGTTACTTCTACCTCAATATAGCTTAAGCCACGTACACCAATATCTATTGATGGGTTTTCAAGACTTAGCATCGCCGTATCACTGATCAATACCACATCGGCTTTTAAAAGATCTTTATGACTCTTTACAAAATCAGCAAGATTAGATGAACCAACTTCTTCTTCCCCTTCAATGCAAAATTTTATATTGGTAACAAGTGAATTTGTTTTCACCATTGTTTCCAATGCTTTTACATGCATATAAAATTGTCCTTTATCATCACAGCTTCCTCTTGCAAAAATTTTCCCGTCTTTAATTACCGGGTCAAATGGCCCGCTATGCCAAAGTTCTAATGGCTCAACTGGCTGGACATCATAATGGCCATAAACAAGTACTGTAGGTTTTTTTGGATCAATTATTTTTTCACCATAAACTATGGGATGACCCGGTGTTTGAAAAATTTCCGCTTTATCGCCACCAGCTTCGAGCAAACGTTGCTTTATTGCTTCTGCACATTTCTGCATATCGGGTTTATGCTCACTTCTTGCACTTACACTTGGAATGCGAAGTAGTTCTAACAACTCACTTAAAAAACGATCTTTATTTTTTTGCTGATAATCTTTCCAGGCTTGAGACATGTTCAATTTTTTAGGTAGGCGAAGATAAAGAAGAAGAAATTAACCGCCTTTACTATTCAGGTGTCAAAAAAACCAGATCAATTTTTAATTATGGGGCAATCAAACCTGTTTCGCTTTCCAAAAGAATAGATCAAACCGGCCATTATTGTATGATAGTGATCATTTTTATCAGGATTAGTTGCCTGGCTAAAACCATCCAAATAATCAGTATTGAGAATTCGATAAGTCCCTTCAAGAGAGAATGAAAGTTTTTCAGTAATACCATATCGAACTCCCAGGCCAATAGGGATAGAAAAAATTCCTTTTGGGACTGAATGAGCAATATCTTCATTTAGTCCATTAATGACAGCAGGTTCTCCGGCGAAATGTGAGTAATCGAATTGGCTCCAATCTCTTTTTATATTTAAAAAAGAATAACTGACGCCGCCAAAAACATAAGGGCTAAAATTTATAATGCCTGCTTCATTTGGTATAAGGCCTATGATGTTTCTGACAGCTTGGAGCGATAATTCAGTAACAGGAGTTGTGAAATTTAAATTCCTTTGTTGTCTCCAGGCAGGATCCTCGTATGTAGCATCATCACCTCTTAATGACCCACGCAGCAATTGAAATCGAATTGCATAAAGACTGTTTATATTCCTGGTAGCGGAAAAACCAAAACCAAACTTCATTGTGTTGAATGCGCCAAGATCATTTGGGGTCAGGTCACCCTGGTAAATAAAGGTGCCAACATGAACGCCTATTTCATACTTAGGAATAAGTGATGATTGGCTGTTTGTATTTAAAAAAGTAAAGACAAATAAACACAGAGCTGAAAAAGCACGGAGTGTTTTCATGGTTGTGGTTTTAAAATTGAATTAATAACAACATTCAGGCCATTAACCTGGAAAAATTCTGCTGTAAAAACTTTAGCGTAGGGTTAATTCATTCAATTATTGTGGTGGGAACAGGTTATTGAATAAAACAGTCAGCAAAGGTTTAATCAATAGCAAAAAGTTTACCGAGATTTTTTGATTGTTAAAAAAGAGATAAGAAGAGGAAGAGATGCAATAAATTCTACAGGAGGAAATAATACTTAAAGCAATTTGCCTTTATCGTCGGGCTGTTTCTTTTTATTATGCTTCGTAAAATTAAGATTCGGATCTTCTTTTGATCCTGAATTAACAGCTTTTGTAACCATCTTGCTGCCGAACCTGTCTTTAATATCATCGACTGCTTTATAGAGTTGAAGCTTTTCTACTTTATTATCAAATAAACTCATTTGCATTGTAAAGGGAATGAGTTGGCTGAAACGAACACCGATCAATCTTACCGGCCGGCCAGCCTGGTATGACTTATTGAAAATGTCTTTTGCTTTGGCCATCAGTTCATCATCGAGTGCGGTGTAATCAATTACTTCCTGGCGGGTTGTGGTTTCAAAATCTTTATACCGGATCTTCACGGTGACACATCCAGTCAGTTTTTCATCCTCTCTTAATCCATAACATGTTTTTTCAGTAAGTCTTACGAGCTCTTTATGCAAAAACTCTACATCAGTGTAATCTTTGTCAAACGTGTTTTCATGACTCATGCTTTTTTGTTGCCAGTCAGTCACTATTTCAGCGCTTCCAATGCCTTGGGATTTACGCCAAAGACTTTCACCCCATTTGCCTAAATGTTTTTCTAAATACTCTGGTGTCGATTTAGCAAGATCTTCAATTTTATAAAAGCCAAGTGCTTTTAATTTGCTCTCTGTTTCTTTTCCAACGCCATTAATTTTTTCAACTGGTAATGGCCATAGAAAATCTTTTTCTTTTCCATGAGGGATCTCTAAAAAACCATTTGGTTTTGCTTCGTTGGTTGCCATCTTGCTGATAAACCGTGCAGATGATAATCCACCTGAGATCGGCAAACCGGTTTCGCTAATAATATGCTGCCTTAATTCCTGGGCATACTTACTTACACCAAAAAATTTATCCATTCCGCTGAGGTCAATATAGAATTCATCAATGCTTGCTTTTTCAAACAGCGGGACTTTTGAAGCAATAATATCTGTTACCCACCTTGAAAACTTACTGTACTGATCGCGGCTGGAAGAAGTAATGATGGCATGCGGGCAAAGCTGTATTGCTTTTTTCATCGGCATGGCAGAATGAATACCAAATTTTCTTGCTTCATAGCTGCAGGCAGCAACAACCCCTCGTTCATAGCCGCCTACTAAAACAGGCTTGCCTTTTAATGAAGGGTTGTTCAGGATCTCTACAGAAACAAAAAATGAGTCAAGATCGAAATGGGCAATATGTTTTTTGGATTCTTCCACGAAATTCAAAATTACTTAAAGTCCGGAAGTCGGTAAGACCGGAAGTCCGAAAGAATGTTACTTTTAATTGAGTCTGTCTTTCTGACTTTTCCGACTTTCGGTCTTTCGGACTTCAAAGCTATATTTGAATAATGGAATGGGAATGGCTCAAAACCGGGATTGGTCCGCTGAAAGACTTGCTGAATTTCCTGACACAGGAAAGCAAGACCAGCGATATAATGAAAAAACAATTGATCCGTGAACTGCGGAACAACCTGAATATTTTCAGCAATGGGTTTAAAAATGAAGTGTCGGCGGATGTTATTATTGACCTGCTTTCAAACGATGCTATTAAGGATGGAATAAAAAATAATTTTAAGTTCAGGAAGTTGAAACCCGGCCGGATCGAGCCTTATCATATATATGATGAACGTAATCGACGTTATCAGGGATGGGAAGCAGAAAAGCTAATGGATAAAATAGATGAAAAGATAGAAGAGCTAAAGAATATTAAAAAGATGAATAAGGGAACAGTAGAAAATGTCAAGAACAATATTTCATTAATGATGAGCAATCTTTATTACCGGATGAAATTAATGGCAGATTTTATACGTTCTGATTTTAAATAGTATTTCTTAACTTTAAGACAAGGCAATTCTGATTGAAGGATTGCCTTTTTGTGTTTTTATGAGAAAACTTATCTTATTCCTATTGTTTGTATTTCTTATTATTGATTCCAGTGCTCAACAAAAATACAGGTGTGAATTTTTTGATACTACTATATCAATTATTCCGGAATCATTAGTTAGAGATATCGCGTCGAAGAATAATCTTTCTTCAAAACAAATAAAACAATTTCTTGAACAACAGAAAGCAAGACCTGCTTACAGATATCAACTGCGGGTTGTCAGGGCTGCAGAAGATCAGACAATTATAAGTTTGGAGAAACGTTCTATAAGGGGAAACCATATAATACAAACAGTTGGAAACTTTACATTACAACCTATTGATAGTATGTTGTACAAGAACTTTGACAGTATTCTCTACAAGAATGACGAAATATTCAATGAAGCGCCGACCTTAAGTGGATTTTCCGAAAAACCTTGGGATCGTCGCAAAAGAGATTATAGAGGCACCGGCAAAAAAATTTTAATCCTGGGTTATCAATGTGATGAATTCATCAATATAGATTCTACCTTCTATATGTGGGTGACGGAAGAACTGCCAGCGTATGTCAATCCGGGCATTAGAACAAATAATGTAAAGGGAGCAGTTCTGGGCTTTAAGTATATAGAAAAAACGGGAACAACTACAAAATCAATGTTGGTGAAATTGGAGAAGGTTTTATAAATAAATATCAAGCAACCCATCCGGCAACTCTACGATCACTTCCTTCTTTTTATGATCGATCTTTTTTAAAAAACTTTCATTGATTGGGATGAGGACTTCTTTTTTATTTATTTCAATCCGGCAAAGCATTTGATGTGGTTGTTCGATCACTTCAAGCACTTCGCTTAATCTATCTTTAAAATTTATAATAGTATAGCCAAGTAAATTAGCCGGTGCTGATTTTGCAGAAAGTTTTTTAAAATCTTCTTCCGTCAACCATATTTCTTTTTGTGAAAGTTTTGCTGCCGCTTCTCTCGTATCTATTGTTTCCAATTTTAATAAAACTTCATCTGCTGATCTTGCTTTTGCCGTTTCAATGAACCAGGGAAAGAATGAATCTTTTTTGTCTTCAATAAAAATTGCTTTTACATCTTTTAATGATGATTTCTTTCCGAGTTCATGTTTCAGAATGAGGTCACCTTTGAGACCGTGAACAGCTACCAGTTTTCCTGCTTTAAAGTATTGCATATAAGAATTGAGGCGAATTTACGGTAGAGTTAACTGAGAAATACAAAGGCTTCACGCCAAGACGCAAAGGAATCGCAAAGGCGCAAAGAGAGTTTGATTCTGGACTTTGCGTTCTTATTATCTTGGCGTCTTTGCGTGAAAAAAAGTTGAATAGCGAACAGAATGTACAAGAGTGCGACGCAACTAAAGCTGAAGAGTAATGCTAAAGTTGGGAGCATAAAAAAATCCCCCGATAACTCAGAGGATTCAGTTAGTTCAGAAAATCGGATGGTGCTTATTGTTCGCCACCGCTGCTTTCAGCTCTTCTTTCAGGACGACCTTCAGGGCGACGTCCTGCTTGATAAGGCCTACGGCCACCGCGACGATTTCTCATTGCGTCTTCCTGGCGTTTTTTGATTTGCGCTTCGTGTTCACTGAACCATTTCTGGAATTTGTCCATTGCTGTGGCTTCGTCAAAAAGATTAAGCGTCACTCCACGCAACAAATGTTTCAGGTATAATACACCTTTAAAACTCAGGATACGGCGAACAGTATCGGTGGGTTGAGCACCTTTGTTCAGCCAATCCAATGCTCTTTGCCTGTCCAATTGAATGGTAGCTGGCATAGTCAGCGGATTGTAAGTACCAAGTTTTTGAATGAATTTACCATCGCGGGGAGCTCGTGCATCTGCAACTACGATGAAATAGAAGGGTCTCTTTTTAGAGCCGTGACGTTGGAGTCGGATTTTTACTGACATCTTAAATAGAAATTTAATGTCGTTAACAATATTGTTTCAAACACCGGTAGACACCGGGACGGCGAAGATAAGCCCGAAAGTGGAAAATGCCAATTTGAAGGATTTTTATTTGTTGACCGGCAAAAGTTCCCTGATTTAACTTCCATTGCGACGCTCCGTTCAGCTATAATAATTCTATTCATTTGGCCCGAGAAGAAGGGTTGGATGAGATTTCACCTTTTCATTCCCGGCATCATTTTTCCTCCACCAAACATCCCCGCTTTATTCATTCCCTTCATCATATCCCGCATTTGTTCAAACTGCTTCATAAAAGCATTTACTTCTGAAATGTCTTTGCCGGCGCCTTTTGCGATTCTTTTTTTACGGCTCATATCGATCAGATCCGGATCTTCTCTTTCAGCCTTTGTCATTGAATTTATCATCGCTTCAATTGCTTTGAAAGAGTCTTCATTTATATCAAGGTCTTTTATTTGTTTTCCAACACCCGGGATCATGCCAAGCAAGTCCTTCATGTTTCCCATCTTCTTTATCTGCTCAAGTTGTTGTTTGAAATCGGCAAAGTCAAACTTATTCTTGCGGATCTTACGTTCTAATTTTTTTGCTTGTTCTTCGTCGAACTGTTCCTGTGCTTTTTCAACAAGGGTTGTGATATCACCCATCCCCAAAATACGCTGAGCCATCCTTTCAGGATAGAATACATCGAGTGTGTCCATCTTTTCACCCGCACTGGTGAATTTAATGGGTTTGTTGACTGTGTATTTAATAGAAAGCGCCGCACCACCTCTTGTATCACCATCAAGCTTTGTAAGAACTACTCCCGAGAAATTAAGACGATCGTTAAATGCTTTTGCAGTATTCACGGCATCCTGACCAGTCATACTATCAACAACAAACAATATCTCCTGCGGATTAACAGCATTCTTAATGTTTGATACTTCGGTCATCATCGCTTCATCAATTGCTAAGCGACCGGCAGTATCTATTATGACAACATTTTTATTTTTACTTCTTGCTTCTTTGATGGCATTTTGTGCAATAGCAACAGCATCTTTACTTTCTAATTCAATATGAACATCAATGCCTATCTGTTCGCCCAATACTCTTAATTGTTCCATAGCAGCCGGACGATAAATATCGGCCGCCACTAGCATAGGAGAGAGGCCTTTCTTTGTTTTAAGAAAATTTGCCAGCTTGCCACTGAAAGTTGTTTTACCGGAACCTTGTAATCCTGCAATTAAGATAACAGCAGGATTTCCTTTTGCGTTAAAAACCGCTTCTTCGCCACCCATCAGCTCAGTCAATTCATCTTTCACAATTTTCACCATTAATTGTCCCGGGCTGATAGCATTGATCACTTTTTCACCAATGGCTTTTTCTTTTACCCGGTCAGTAAAGTCTTTGGCTATTTTATAGTTAACATCAGCATCAACCAATGCACGGCGAATGTCTTTCAGTGTGGCTGCAACATTCAGCTCGGTAACTCTTGCCTGACCTTTAATGTTCTTAAAGGCGGATTCGAGATGATCAGATAAAGAATTGAACATATTGAGAATTATTTCATTTACACAAAACAAAAAGTGAACCTAGTTAAAGTTCACTTTTTAAGTTGGCAAAGATAAGTATTAGTTAAGTGTAGAAGTTTATTTCAGTGTTTCTGTTTTTTAGTTGTTATGCGCCTAAATAAGTTCTGAGAACCTGGCAACGTGTGTTTGTTTTCAATTTGGTGATAGCCTTGTCTTTAATTTGACGAACTCTTTCCCTTGTCAGGCTGAATTTTTCGCCAATATCTTCAAGGCTCATAGGATGGTCAACGCCTATGCCGAAGAAAAAGCAGATCACTTCTTTTTGTCTTTCGGTTAAAGTGGTCAGGCTTCTTTCTATTTCGGTTTTCAACGATTGATTATAAACGAGGTCGCCATCTGTTTTATCAGCATTTGGGTTTTCAAGTACATCCAGCAATGTATTCTCTTCTCCTTCAGACATAGGAGAATCCATACTTATGTGACGGGATGAAATACTCATTGAAGCGGCTACTTCTTCAATATCCATTTCTAAAGCCTCAGCAACCTCTTCAGTAGAAGGTTCTCTTTCAAACTGCTGCTCCAGTTGCGAGTAAGTTTTTTGAATACGATTGGTAAGCCCCACTTTATTTAAAGGAAGACGAACAATTCTAGCTTGTTCAGCTAAGGATTGAAGAATACTTTGGCGTATCCACCAAACGGCGTAAGAAATGAATTTGAAACCACGGGTTTCATCAAAACGCTGGGCGGCTTTTATCAGGCCGAGATTGCCTTCATTGATCAGGTCAGGTAATGATAGTCCCTGGTTCTGGTATTGTTTTGCAACAGATACCACAAAACGAAGGTTGCCCTTGGTCAAACGATCCAAAGCTTTTTGGTCACCTTGTTTTATAAGGCGAGCCAGTTTTACTTCATCTTCGGGGGAAACTAATTCTACCTTGCCGATCTCCTGCAGGTATTTTTCCAGACTTTGCGATTCACGATTCGTAATCGACTTCGTGATCTTGAGTTGCCTCATGCTCATAGGTATATTGGGTGTTTAGGTTTTTTTAGGGTAAAAAAGAATATTGGTTAGTTTTGGTAATTGCTACCCAAAAAATCCTCACAGTTTTTCTTGATCCTCAGAACGTATTGAACGTCAAAGCAATTTAGTCAAATAAGCGATACGTCCAAAATATTCTTTGGTAAGGTATTAACGAAGCATTAATAGGTTTATTTTCTCTCCACATTAATAAACAAGGATTCTGGGAAAAATAATAGGGAAAATACTTTGACTGACTGATTAATTTTTTATTATTGCACGAGTTGGATACCTTATTAATGAATAAACAGAATGGCAAAACAGTTATACACTTTAGAATTCCCCGTAAGATGTTCGCCTGTTATTTTATATGATTTCCTTGCTTCACCAGCAGGATTACAGGAATGGTTTGCGGATAGAGTTGATGATAGAGATAATATTTTCAGTTTTACATGGAATGGTACTATTGAGAAAGCAGAAGTATTGGAAAAAGAACAAGACAAGTTCATCAGGTTTCACTGGCTGCATACACCAAAAGAAGAATTCTTTGAATTCAAAATTGAAAAATCAGAAGTTACTAATCAAACAATTCTTGTTATAAAGGATTTTGCAGAGAAGAAAGAGATAAAAGACCAGAGCATGGTTTGGAATTACCAGGTGAAAGAACTTTTTCATCGTCTTGGTAGTAATTAACAGCAGCATTTTACCAGTAGTTCATAATTCCTCAACAGGTTATCTTCAACAGTTTCCAGGGATTCAACTGTAAATTTTACTGCCAGTTTCAAAAAACTATTTGCCGAGAATATTTTTTGTAATTCATCTTCGTTGATAACAGATAATTTTTTATAAGAATCCGGATCTATATCATGCTCCCATTCTTTTATTCCGTTATATATATAGAAATCGTTTTTTGTCAGTAATGAAACGTTATCGGTTAAGTTTTTTAAGAGATCATTTTTATTATTACCAGATAGATGAAGTGTGATACTGAAAAAATTTCCCCACCAAAACATAGTACGGATAGCAAAAATGTTATTATGCTGAAAATACCGGGGGTTATCCAAAACGAGCCAGGGCAAACCTTTATAATTTTCTCCTCTTGAGATCTTGGGTGAAATTTTAAGTACTTCTTCCGGTAATTGAGATGAATACTTTTTTAAAATATCTTGTTGTTTCATCTGCAACTCTTCAAAGAATGATTTTATTTTTTGAAGAATGGCATTCTTTGTTAAAATAATATCAGGACTTGATACTAATTCCATCTCAGTCGGCAAAAATTGTATTTTTGTTTGTTGTATCATTGATCAAAAATAGGAACTGGAAACTGGCTTCGCTCATAAGAGTATAAATTATGTTTAGGAAACTTGATAAACTTGTTATCAAAGCATTCGTCGGGCCGTTCATTGCCGTATTTTTTATTACGCTGCTGGTTTTAATATTGCAATTTTTTTGGTTATGGATCGATGATTTTGTTGGTAAGGGACTTTCTACAAAAGTTATATTTGAATTTATATGGTATCAAAGTGCCGCCTTGGTACCGCTTGCCCTGCCACTTGCAGTTTTGCTTTCATCATTAATGACCTTTGGTAATCTTGGAGAAAGCATGGAGTTGGTTGCTGTAAAAGCTTCAGGTATTTCATTGCTTAGATTTATGCGTCCGCTATTTGTAGTTAGTTTATTAATATGCGGAGTGGCATTTTTGTTTTCGAATTATATTATTCCTGTGGCTGTCTTAAAATCACAAACATTGTTAGCGGATATTGTTTGGTCAAAACCTGCATTTGATATCCAGGAAGGAGTTTTCTATGATAAGATAGACGGGTTTTCAATAAAGATCGGAAAAAAAGAAAATGACAGTGTTATAAATGATGTGATCATTTATGAAAAAGGTCCAAATAACCTGCAGGATAATTTTATTATTGCTAACAGTGGTATCATGCGTACGACAGGGAACAAAAGATTTTTGGAGTTTAATTTAAAAGATGGGTGGCGTTACCAGGAAAAAGGTGACAAGTATGCAAAGAACACCGAATTTATCAGGATAGGGTTTAAAGAATACAGTAAACAATTTGATCTGAGCTCTCTTGGTTTGCAAAAACGTACATCTGACACAGTAAACAGAACGAATCAACGAATGCAAAGTATGCGACAATTGTCGAAAGCGATAGACTCACTTCAAAAGGACGTTAGTCAATATTCAAAAAAAGTAAAACAGGATATATTTTCTAATTTAACTTTTTCAAAGTACCTGGATAGCGGTTATGTAAAACCGGTGTTGCCAAAAGACACAGTAAAGAGATTTGAACAATTAATTCCTGATAGTTGCTTATTCGCGGTTAATCAAAAAGCAGGTGCAATAGTTGGTTCGATTACATTAAATTCTGAGATCACCAATACAGAATTCATGGTAAAGCAAAAAGATCTTCGCCTGCATAAGATCGAATGGCATAAAAAGATCACCTTATCATTAGCCTGTCTTGTTTTGTTTCTTATTGGGGCGCCTTTAGGTTCTATTATACGAAAAGGCGGCCTTGGAACGCCCCTTGTTATTGCCATTTTACTTTTTATGTTCTTCTTCTTTTTTAATACTAGCGGCGAAAAGTATGCAAAAGAAAATGTGATGACCGCATTTGGAGGAATGTGGATGGCGACACTTTTTCTTCTGCCGGTTGGTTTCTTTCTCACTTATAAAGCTATGCGGGATTCAAACCTGATGAATAAAGAATTCTATTTCAGAAGCTGGAGAAAAATCAAGACCGTTTTCAAAAGAACGGGATAATATTGCATTGTTATAATTGAGGCTTTTGAAAGCACAAGCACAAAATTTACAATTACAAAAATGGGTAGCGGGTATTTCAGTAATACTGCTTGTCGCAAAATTTATTGCCTATTATCTTACAAACTCTGTTTCCATACTTACGGATGCACTGGAAAGTATTGTAAATGTTGCTGCAGGTTTTATCGGACTTTACAGCTTGTATGTTGCGGCGAAACCCCGCGACATAAATCATCCTTATGGCCATGGTAAGGCAGAATTTCTTTCAGCAGCTATTGAAGGAACATTGATCACATCGGCCGGTGCTATAATTATTTATAAAGCCGTAAGAAGTTTAATTGAACCGGTCCAATTACAAAAACTTGATTATGGAATTTACCTGGTTGCTGCAGCGGCTATCGTCAATTTCGTTGTCGGGCTGATAACCGAAAGAAAAGGAAAGAATAGCAACTCAATAGCATTGACAGCTAGTGGTAAACACTTAAAAAGCGATAGCTATTCTACATTCGGGATCATTGTTGGATTGATATTAATTTATTTTACGGGACTAAAATGGATCGACCCTGTTGTTGCGATCATTTTTGGTGTAATAATTATTTATACGGGATATAAAATTTTACGCAGATCTATTGCAGGTATAATGGATGAAGCAGATGTTGAATTGCTGAAAAAAATAGTCGACCTGTTAAATAAAAACAAAAGAGAGAATTGGGTAGACCTTCATAATCTTCGTGTGATCAAATATGGTTCAATTCTGCACATTGATTGTCACCTTACAGTTCCCTGGTATTTGAATGTAAATGAGGCTCATGCTGAAGTGGAGGCGTTATCATTTCTTGTGCGCCAGGAATTCGGAGAATCGGTTGAATTATTTGTCCATGTAGATGGTTGCTTGCCCTTTTCATGCAAAGTATGTAATAAACAAAATTGTAACGAACGAAAACATAACTTTGAAAAACGAATTGACTGGACATTGGAAAATGTTTTACAGGATCAAAAGCATCGCGTATGACAATAACAAACACGGTATGGCATAAGGATCATGAATTCACAAGCAGTCTTGATCACAATACAATAAAAATTGACGGGAGCCGCAAACATGGCTTTGGCCCCAAAGCACTTTTATTATCTGGGTTAGCTGGTTGTTCGGGTATTGATGTTGTAGATGTTTTAAAAAAAATGCGGGTTGAATTCACTGAGTTTTCAATTGAAGTAAAAGCGGCACAAACAGAAGATTTCCCAAAAGTCTATAAAGACATTTATATTGCTTATAAAATGAGGACCGATAAAGAGAATGAAGACAAGGTGAGAAAAGCAATCGATCTTTCATTGGGAAAATATTGTGGCGTATCTGCCATGTTGCAAAAAAATTCACCAATTCATTTCACTCTTGAAATTTTATAGTAGTGCTATCTAAACGATCACAATACGCATTAAAAGCATTGTCCTACCTTACCGAAAAGTACCAGGAAGGACCGGTGCTTATTTCTGAAATAGCAAAAAAGAAAAAGATACCTCTTAAGTTTCTTGAAAATATTTTACTTGAATTAAAAGTAATTGGAGTACTTGACAGCAAAAAAGGAAAAGGAGGCGGATATTTTTTAGTAAAAAATCCAGCTAAAGTGCGAGTGGCAGATATAATTCGGAAGGTAAATGGGCCAATTGCTATGCTACCGTGTGTAAGTCTTTATTTTTATGAACGTTGTAAAAATTGTGATGAAAAGAAATGTGCACTGCATGATATTATGATCGAAGTGAGGGATGCCACTTTAAATGTACTCGAGAAACGAACACTTGTAGACCTTGCTTCCATGCCATGATATAATTTTGCCAAAAGCAGTCTACCCGGTTGGTAGGGTAGGGCAATTGGCCTATCTTCGTCGCTCAACTAAAAATCATTTTTATGGGACTACGTCTTGGTGATGATGCGCCTAATTTTAAGGCACAAACAACCGAAGGAGAAATTGATTTTCACGAATACTTAGGCAATGGCTGGGGTATTCTTTTTTCACATCCTGCTGATTATACTCCTGTATGTACGACTGAGCTGGGTAAAACGGCATTGTTAAAAGAGGAATTTGCAAAACGAAATACAAAGGTTCTTGCTGTGAGTGTTGATCCTCTCGAAAAACATATTGGATGGAGTAAGGATATAAATGAGACACAGAATTGCACTATTGATTTTCCCCTGATCGCAGATGAAGACAGGAATGTTTCTTTATTGTATGATATGATCCATCCTAATGCATCATTAACACAAACGGTTCGTTCTTTGTTCATCATTGGACCGGATAAAAAAGTAAAGCTGATCATTACTTATCCGCAAACAACAGGGCGTAATTTTAATGAGGTATTGCGTGTGCTGGAGTCATTACAATTGACAGCAGGTTATAGCGTAGCTACACCGGCCGATTGGAACCATGGAGAAGATGTGATCGTAGCATTATCGGTCTCAACCGAAGATGCACAAAAGAAATTTCAAAAAGGTGTAAAGATCGTTAAGCCATATTTGCGTTATACACCACAACCGAATTTATAATAACGATGCGCTCTGCTATATAAAGTAAAAAAGATCTAACAGGAAATAAAATGAGTGCCTTGGTAAGTGAATTACTGAATGAATTAAAGGGAAAGGAAATTGCAGAGCAATTACAAATTCTTGCAAACCGCTTTCCCGGTGAGGTTGTGTTTTCCACCAGTTTTGGGTTGGAAGACCAGGCGATCACCTATTTCATTGCATCTAATAAACTTCCGGTAAAAGTGTTTACACTTGACACAGGCAGAAATTTCCCCGAAACTTATTCAACATGGAGCAGAACCGTTGAAAAATACGGGCTCACTATTTCTGCTTATTATCCTGATGCAAACACATTGCAAGAATTTGTAAGCGAAAAAGGGCCGAATAGTTTTTACGAATCGGTGGAGAATCGGAAACAGTGTTGTCATATAAGAAAAGTGGAGCCTTTACAAAGGGCATTAAAGGGAAATAAGATCTGGATCACCGGTATTCGTGCAGAGCAAAGTAACAACAGGCATGATATGCCGATGCTTGAATGGGATGAAGCAAATCAAATTATAAAATTTCATCCTTTACTTAGCTGGACATGGGGGCAAGTGAAACAATATGTAAGCAAGAATGATGTTCCTTACAATCCTTTACATGATAAAGGATTTGTAAGCATTGGCTGTGCACCGTGTACAAGGGCTATCAAACCTGGTGAAGATTTTCGTGCTGGCCGCTGGTGGTGGGAAGACAATAGTAAAAAGGAATGTGGCTTACATATTCATGCGGAAACTGAATCGGAAAACCAGGCGATAAAATAAAGTTGACAATAATTAAAGCTATAGGCTTTTTTTTATAAACATCAACCCACTAAGTTAGTAGACTAATAAAAGAAACATGAGTCAGTATCATCTTAATTATTTGGAGGAATTAGAATCAGAGAGCATTCACATTTTTCGTGAAGTGGCAGCACAGTTTGAAAAGCCTGCTTTATTATTTAGCGGAGGTAAAGATTCAATTACAATGGTTCATTTGGCAAGAAAAGCTTTTGCTCCCAGTAAGATTCCTTTTCTTTTAGTACATATTGATACAGGCCATAATTTTCCTGAAGCATTGGACTTTCGGGATAAACTGGTAAATGAAGTCGGAGCAACATTGATTGTAAGAAAAGTAGAGGATACCATCAAACAAAGAAGCCTTACTGAACCAAAAGGAAAATTCCCAAGCCGCAACTGGCTACAGACATATACACTGTTAGATACAATTGAAGAATTCAAATTTGATTGTTGTATCGGCGGTGCAAGACGTGATGAAGAAAAAGCGAGAGCTAAAGAAAGAATTTTTTCCGTAAGAGATGAGTTTGGACAATGGAATCCAAAACTGCAAAGGCCTGAGCTTTGGAATATTTATAACGGTAGAATTCATAAAGGAGAGAATGTAAGAGTATTTCCTATCAGCAACTGGACAGAACTGGATATCTGGAATTATATACGTTATGAGAAGATCGAGTTGCCTTCTATCTATTTTGCGCATGAAAGAAAAGTGATCGAGCATGATGGACAGTTAGTGGCGATCAGTGAATTTGTGCAACCGGGAGATGATGATAAAGTACTTACAAAAAAAGTTCGTTATCGTACCGTAGGTGATATGACTTGTACTGCTGCGGTAGAATCGAATGCAGCAACCTTGGATGAAGTGATCAATGAAATTATTTCAACAAGAATAAGTGAAAGAGGAGAAACAAGGATAGATGATAAAGTGACCGAAGCAGCGATGGAGGACAGAAAGAAGAATGGATATTTTTAAAATTTTCTTTCGGACTTACGGACTTTCCGTCTTTCCGACTAAAATACAAATATGGATTTACTAAGATTTATAACAGCAGGCAGCGTTGATGATGGTAAAAGCACTTTGATCGGTCGTTTGCTATACGACAGCAAAAATATTTTGATAGATCAGTTAGAAGCTTTGGAAAAATCAACAAAGAATAAAGAGAATGGAGAAGTTGATCTTGCCTTGTTGACTGATGGACTTCGTGCAGAAAGAGAGCAGGGTATCACAATTGATGTAGCGTATCGTTATTTCCACACTCCAAAGAGAAAATTCATCATTGCGGATGCACCGGGGCATGTTCAATATACCCGCAACATGATCACAGGCGCATCTAATGCTAGCCTGATAATTATTTTGATCGATGCTAGACAAGGAGTAGTTGAACAAACCCGTCGCCATTCGATCATTGCATCATTATTAAAGATCCCGCATGTTGTTGTTGCTGTAAATAAAATGGACCTAGTGGAATACTCACAAGATGTATTTAATAATATCGTGATCGACTACAATGAAGTTGCAAAGCAATTGGGATTGCAAGATGTGACCTATATTCCTATCAGCGCCTTGGACGGTGATAATATTGTTGACAGGTCAACTCGCATTACATGGTATAATGGAAAACCGCTGCTTGAATTTTTGGAAGATGTAAAACTGGATAGTGATATTAATCTCACAGTTCCAAGATTCCAGGTGCAGTTTGTCATTCGTCCGCAAACCGAAGACCTGCATGATTATCGCGGCTATGCTGGAAAAGTTATCAGTGGGGTTTATAAAAAAGGTGACAAAGTAAAAGTGTTACCACAAGATATTGAAACAACAATTTCTTCTGTTGAGATCGCCGGTAAAGAGGTAGAGGAAGTTTTTGCACCACAAAGTGCCGTCATACAATTAGCAAATGATATAGACATCAGCCGTGGCGATTCTATAGTTAAAGTTGACAATATTCCCCAAGTAAATAATGAATTGGAAGTATTGCTTTGCTGGCTTGACGATAAACCCCTTATTTCAGGTAATAAATATTTATTACAACATAACAGCCGTCAGGTAAGGGCCATCGTCAAAAATGTTGAATACAAGTTGGACGTAAATAGTTTGCAAAGACAACCTGTAGAAGGTAATGTAAAGTTGAACGAGGTGGTGAAAGCAACTATTAAGACCGCTTCACCGTTAGTATATGATAGCTATGAAACACTGAGTGAAAATGGAAGTGCGATCTTGATTGATGAAACAAGTAATAGTACAGTTGCGGCAGTTCTTATTAAATCATGAATAGTGAATTGATAGTGATGTCGACAAAATAAAATTAAAATGACAGAACAAAATATAAATAGTGATGGATTTGTAACTCTTGCTGGTGCAGGTCCGGGTGATGCAGAATTAATTACTCTAAAATTACAAAAACGATTAACTGAAGCAGATGTGATAATCACTGATCGTTTAGTAAATCCTGATATTATTTCATCTCATGCAAGAAAGGATGCATTGATCTTATTTGCAGGCAAGCAGGGATATAACGATAGTTCTTTTTCACAGGAAGAAGTAACTACATTGATAATTGAACATGCGCAGCAAGGAAAAAGAGTGTTACGGTTAAAAGGTGGAGATGTTGCTTTCTTTAGCAATGTATTGGATGAGTTACATGCACTAACAGAAAAGAATATTCCTTTTGAGATCATTCCCGGGATCACGGCAGCATCAGGGGCATCAGCCTATGCAGGAATTCCTTTAACGGCAAGATCACATTCACAAGGTGTTCAATTCCTCACATATAATCCTAATAGTTATTACAATCCTGAAACATGGAAACATCTTGCTAATTCAGCGGATACGTTGGTGTTTTACATGGCGGCAAAAAATATTTGTGATCTTGCCGAAATACTTTTACGGTTTTCTAAAAGACCTGCCATGAAACTTGCAGTTATTGAACAGGCAACTACTATTCATCAGCAGGTTCATACAACTACATTAATAGATTGCGCAAAAGATTTTGCAGGGAAAATTTTCAGTTCGCCCTCATTAGTTATAATCGGTGATGTAGTAAAACTGCATGAACAATTCAATTGGTTCAACACCACTGAAGCCGGAACTGTTTTTCACGATATAGAAAAGTGAATTTTATAATGAAGTAACATAGCCTTCCAGCCATTTTAAAACAGCAAGAGATATTAATAACCACAATAAGCCAATAATAAAACCGGCTGCAACATCGCTTGCATAATGTACCCGGAGATAGATGCGGCTAAATCCTATTGATATAATTAGAACAAAAGCAAGAATTGTAGCAAGCCATTTCAACCAATCAATTGTAATACTGTGTTGTAAGATATAGATCAATAGTCCATAAAACGTAACAGCCATTATCGCATGACCACTTGGAAAGCTCAATCCCTTCGCTGCTTTTAATAAAGGGGATAAAGGCCGTTTACGCTGAAATAGTTGTTTCAATAACAACATCAACACTAAGCTGCTTATGGCAATTGTAATAACACGAATGGAAAACCAGTTTTGTTTTTTTACCAGTAAAAAATAGAAGATCAGGATAAGATTTGCAGGGATAAGAAACAGATGAGTACCCAAAAAAGTAATAAACGACATAATTTTATTGTTGACTGCATTAACACGGGGTTTGATCTTATCAAAGATCAGCATGTCAATTGGCTTATGTTTTCGGATAGGTTTGCGTATTGAAAAAACTAGTAAAGCAATAATAGCTGAGAAGGTAGCAAGCGTAAGCAATACTTCTCCGATTATCAACGTGGTAATTTCCCAGGCGTCCATTATGGCTGCAAATTGCAAAACTCAATCCAAAGCGAGATGAAAACGGCGATGTTATTAGTGGCGCTTGAAATATTGCACTTCCCGCTCATGTTTTTGCGCGGCTGCTAATGAAGAGAAAGTTCCAAGGTTCCTTCGCTTATTTGTTTTTGGATTTTTCTTTCTTGAATAAAGCCTGTATTCGCCGGATTTTAATTTTCTGATCATAACTTCTATTTTATAATTTGTAAGCACAAGGTTTGTGCCGTTACATTTCTTTGCAGGAATGGTTTTTGTTTATGTTTATAAAACATTTTATGAGTGATTATATTCAACTTGTTGGACTATCAGGCAGCCTGAGAAAAGGGTCATACAATACAATGCTTTTAAAGGCTGCTTCGCAACTGTTACCGTTTAATGTTTCAATGGAAATTATTTCAATAGAAGATATTCCTTTATACAATGCTGATCTTGATCTGCCATCTGCTAAGCAACGCCCCCAACCGGTAGAACATTTTAGAAAAATGTTAACCGATGCAGATGGAATTCTTATTTCTTCACCAGAATACAATTATTCTATTCCCGGGGGATTGAAAAATGTGATCGATTGGGCATCAAGGGGAGAAGATTCCCCATTGCTACGCAAACCTGTAGCAGTGATCGGTGCGACAACGGGGTTATGGGGCACAACAAGAATGCAGTTAGCTTTTCATAATGTCTTTCTTTTCTTAGATATGAAACCCGTATACAAGCCTGAAGTTTTGGTAGCCCAGGCTGAAAAAAAATTCGATAAGGATGGAAACCTAATTGATGAAATGACAAAAAAATTGCTGAAACAAAAATTAGAGGCCTTAAAAGAAATGATCCAATTACAATCGCAGGTCGGAGATTTAGTCGATAATAAAATTATTTAGATAACATCAATGATATCTTCCATATCTTCTTCTATCTTCAAAAAAGAATTGTAAATAGATCTTTTGCTCCGTTCTCTCCAAACGCACCTTATTATTTTCATCTATGGAATGATTATCATAGTAAATGTGGTGTTCAAAACCGATACTTACATTATTGATAATGCGAATATTTATCAATGGTTTTAAAATGCCAACCTGGCTTTTTCCATTTGAGCCTTCATAGTTGTGTATCCAGTAATAATAACCATTGAATCCAAGACTCAACCACTTTCCAATATTTAATCTTTCTTCGATCCGTGCTTGCCATCCCCCGCCAAAAGGATAATCACGGACTTCAGAAGTATCAATAGTAAGTCTAGTAATACTTCCCGCTAAAGGCACACCGGCAATATGTAAACCTGAATATAGATTGGAATGTCTTTTGAGTTTTATTTTTGAAATGATACCTGCTCCAAAACCAAGGGTTCCCAATTCAAAAACTTTATTGCTCCAGTAATCAAAATGCTGAAAGATCCCGACAAGCATTCCATTGTTTTCCTTGGTGATATTTTTTCCAAATAATAACCCATAGCCAAGTACATTGTCAATGATTCTTTTGTCATCACCATAACGACCTTCCAATCTCAGGCGAAAAATATCAAAGGGCTTCCTCCTTCTCACTTCAAATGGATCCCCATAATCCAGTTGCAAATTGACAATTGCATTTGTAGATCCAGTGCCAAATTTATTATCCAGGTTTACCCGGTGAGCTCCGGCACTTAAAGTGACATTTAAGGGTTCTTTTTGATTTACATCATATGGTGTTTCCTTCCACAATTTCCCTTGCGTAAAACGATTCAGTGCCCTTGTGGGATTTATGACACCTGCAGCCATTTCCCGCCACATTCTGGATCTCCCACGTCTTCTGTCATCAAGAATGTTTGAACTTATTCGATAAAGTATTTCACCTAAAAATGCGCCACTGATCGGAGTAGTGAGCAGATCATTTTTTGAAGGTCTTGTGTTCTCACCAAACCATTCCCATTGGGCACTTCCAAAAAAGGCAAAAGGATAGGAGCCCCAAAAACTATAACCATTACTCCGGGCGACATTGAAATAATCACTGCCTGCACGGGGATGGATCAAAAAATTGGTTGCAAACCCATCATTATCCCACTCCCATCCATGTTTAAAATTATTTTTCCATGATTGAATGCTGACCTTTGCCCAATCCTCATTCATTACATAGCGACTATAAGCCCACCCAAAAACATTAGAACTTGTCACTCTCGCCAAAACAAGCCCAACTGAATATCTGCGATTATATTTTGGATCATCATTCAACAGATCGCCATAGGCATTACGGGGCCTTTTATCTGAAGTGTCATTTATCTTTTTTGCACTGTCTGGTGAGAATACAGTGTCGTTATTGATTTTTAACGAATCGGGAGATTGCTGTGCAATAGAAAGCAAGGGGCCACAAAGGATACAAAAAAATAAAAGAATTTTCATAAGCTTATTGTTTGCTTAACTGGGGCGGTATTTAACTTATGCAGCAAACGTGCCAGAAGGGGATTATCACTGATAGGAAAAGTTCATCCTGACCCCGTCAAAGGGTTTCTAAAATATTCACTAATTTTTTTTCGACCTGGGACAAACCACTTTCATTTTTAGTGGTGTTATCTTTCTTTGAAAGCAATTTATCCAGCTTCCCACTTTCGTATAGTTCAAGCAACGAAGGATGAACATAATATTTTTTGCATACAGTTCTTGTATTGCCTAATTGGTCGGAGACCTTATCTAGGACTGCAATTACTTTTTTCTTTGGATCACCATCTGTTATTAAACCATTTTCAGTAATTGCAGTTAGTGCTACTAAAGTACCGCACCATGTACGCAGATCTTTTGCAGTAAAATCTTCGCCGGCAAGTTTGCGGATATATTCATTCACCATTCCGGAATCAATGGATTGACGATCACCATTCTCATCTATATATTGAAATAATTCTTTGCCCGGAATATCACGACAGTTCTGAACGATCTTCGCCAGCTTATGGCTCTTTAATGATACCGTATGTTCAACACCTTTCTTACCACGAAAACAAAATTTCAACTTATTACCTTTTATTTCCGCGTGTTTATCTTTTAATGTTGTAAGCCCAAATGAGCCATAGAGTTTTTCATAAAATTCATTGCCAATACGAATACCTGTTTTTTCCATTAAACTCACTACGGCTGCAAGCACTTTTTCTTTTGGTAAACCTGGCAATGTTAGATCAGCATTGATTTGCTTACGAATAACGGGCAACAGTTTTCCTAATTCAGGCAGGCGATAAAATTTTGTTTTGTTGCGCAGTTCATTCCACATTGAGTGGTAGCGATATTGCTTTCGATTCATTACATCCACGCCGGTTGCCTGCAGGTGACCTTCAGCAATCCGGCATATCCAGACATTTTTCCATGCAGGAGGAATGACCAATGAACGTATGCGTTTTAGTGTTGATTTGTCTTTAACGATTTTATTGCGATACAAATACTTGAAACCTTTCCCTGCACCAGCCCTTTCAATTCCTTCATCTTTGCTGTTTACATATACAAGTCGTATTGCTTCAGCGGTAGCAACAGGATCTTTTGCTAAACTCAATTTTTTTGCCTTGGTCATCTTGAGCGGAACAAAGGACTTTAAGGAGGTTTTTTTGAGTGCAGGAATTGATGGAGGCATTATTGATTATTTATAAAATATCTTGCTATCAATTTTGCACAAACTATACCAGATAAAAAAGGGGAGATCAATGATGTAACTAGCTTCTGTACTACTATTAAACTTTACTTGCGTCGCACTCTTGTACGGTAACAATTCTACTCAGCAACTGTTGCAGTAGCCTGTTCAGAGCGAAGCGAAGAGTTTTTCTTCATCTTACTATTCATTGTCACACTGAGTTGGTCGAAAGGCTACCTTTTATTTGAAAACGGATTCACTACGATCCAGGGAAAACTGTTTGATCTCCCTAATTTAAAAAAATAACCGCAGCGGGCAAAGATCCTGTCACTACCGTGCCCGCCGCGATCTCAATTCTTTTATTAATAATGAGAAAAAATATCAACACAAATTATCACCCCTTATTGTCACCCTGGGCTTATCGAAAGGTTAACAATGTATATAACCAAGCAACCAAAACACTATAATAAAAACCACAATGCCTCCAAGACAGCCGCCTCCCCATTTCCATCCGGCATAGCCGGCGATCAATGATCTCCAGAAATTGTTCATAGTTGATTTTTCATTCTTTATAAAAAAACTGTGCCAATAATTCTCAGCAATGGTAATGTTTACATTGGTTATAGATACAGAAGGGAACGTTTCTTGTATAATAAAGGAATATGATCTGCTTGCGTCATCTGCCGATATGCAAAAGAATTGTCGCTGTATTATTCTTTTTTTGTATTTCCTGTATCTCTCATGCTTATTCTATTTTAACTCATGAAGCGCTGATTGATGTCAATTGGGAAAAAGTTATGCTTCCACTGTTAAAACAAAAATACCCGGGGAGTACAGAGGCGGAATTAAAAGAATCGCATGCTTATGCATATGGTGGGTCAGTAATTCCGGATATGGGATATTTTCCCCGTGGGAGTGAATTATTCACCAATTTAATTCATTATGTACGCAGCGGCGATTTTGTGCTTGCATTATTACAGGATGCCCAAAACTTAAATGAATATGCTTTTGCATTGGGTGTTTTATGTCATTACAATGCTGATAAGTATGGTCACAGTATTGGCATTAACCCTGGCGTACCGCTTACGTATCCAAAAGTGGAAAAGAAATTCGGCGATATAGTTACTTATGGAGAAGATCCGGTTTCCCATATCCGGATGGAATTTTCTTATGATGTGCTGCAAACAGCAAGAGGTAATTATGCCCCCGATGCATATCATGATTTTATAGGTTTTAAAGTAGCCCGGCCATTATTGGAAAGATCTTTTTTGAGTATCTATGGTATTAACATAAATGATTTGTTTAATAATCTCGGTCGTACGATCGGCACATTTCGATGGGTTGTAAAAGATCTTTTCCCGGTTATCACAAGAGCAGCATGGGCCAGTAAAAAAGGAGAGATCAGTAAAGCGACACCAGGTGTGACAAGTCGTAAATTTATTTATACCATGCATCGAAAAAATTATAATCGTGATTTTGTAAGTAAAGATGAACGGCCTCCATCTTTTGCAAATGTGTGGTCCCTGTTGTTTCGCATTGCCCCTAAAATAGGTCCACTGAAGGTTTTAAAATTCAAAGCACCGGGTGCAGTGGCAGAAAAATTATTTATACAAAGTTTTGACACTACAGTTATATTTTACTCATATTGTATTTCAAAACTGCGAAGTGGTTCCCTTGTTGTAAACAATATTAATTTTGATACAGGTCTTGACACTGCCCCCGGTGAATATAAAATCGCCGATAAAACTTATGCGGAATTGCTAGCTGAACTGAAAGGCAGGCAATTTAATTGGGTTACTGTTTCTTTACAACAAAACATTCTTTCCTTTTACAGGGAGTATAAACCAGTGATGAACACAAAAAAAGCAAAAAAGGAATGGCAGGAAACAAAGCAGTCTCTGACAGAATTGAAAATGACCCGGCCTATTGCATAAGCCCTGACCTTAGCAATAACTGTAAACAACATTAATAGGTTACTGAAAATTATAATTGAGACAGTTAATTTTAAACTTAAATTTTAACTTACTTCTCAGCAAGCACAGTTTGCTCACGAAAAACTTTTGCAAATTCAATAAACCTTTTTGCCTGTTGTAAATATTCATTGGCAAATGTTTCAGAAGGCGGTACATCATTCATATACATTACCGCGGTCTTAAAGCTTCCGGGTATATATAATCCTTTATCGCTGAAATGCGTATCGAAGTCTTTTAATATGCCATGTTGTGTATTGCATTGCACACCTTGTTGCAGTAATAATGCTTTTGCAGTATGTATTTGCGCAGCGTAGGCATTATAAATTCCATCAGCCCATTTTGAATTGGATAAACACTCTTCACTTGCTGCAACTTTTTCTTCAGCCTCCATTATTAATGTGGAGATAAGATCGATCATTACTCCGGCACATTCACCCACGCCAATTGCAGTTGCAAATTTTTCTTCCTGTCCCCAATCGATAAAATCTTCAGCTTGTAAAGTTTCCAAACTTGCCAAAGGTTTTAACAGATCATAATAATATCTCTCACCATTGCGCTTGCTATAATTCAAAAATGTTTCTCCGTTTGTCGCATTGGTTTTATAATCATTCAACACAACTCTTATTACATCGGGTCCGCGTTTGCTTGGTACTTTTAATACTTTATCAGCAATGCGACCCTCACCACCCCCGAGAACACCACCCCCGATCAACACCTGCAACGCCGGAAGTATTTGTCCTTTTGCTTTTAGTGAACTTCCATGAAAACCTATAGAAGCCATACCATGTTGACCGCAACTGTTCATACAGCCGCTTATCTTGATCGAAATTTCTTTATTGTATAAAAATTCCGGAAACTCTTCTTCGATCACTTCACTTAAAGCAATTGCGGTGCTTGTGCTATTACTAATACCGAGATTACAAGTATCAGTGCCCGGGCAACTTGTTACATCGGCCACGGATCCAAAACCTGCAGCAGCCAAGCCTTCTTCATCCAAAACACTGTACACGTATTCAAGATGCTCTGGTTTTATAAAACGGAATTGCAACCCCTGGTTGATCGTAACACGAACATCATCTGCAATTACATCTTTTAATTTTTCGATCAGCCGGCGGCTGGTGTGTGAACCGATATTTCCATTTGCCACACGAACATACACTGCAAAATAGCCGGATTGCTTTTGCGCAAAGACATTGGTAGTTTTCCAGAGCTGGTATCTAAATGGGTCAATGGTGAGTTGTGGGTTGTGAGTATTGGGTTGTCCATTACCAGATGCTGATTGCTTACTCACCACTGACCATTCACCACTCACATCAACTTTATATCTCTGATGTGTTAAAGCAAGCTGCTCTTCAACTACCAGTTCATTAAAAGCATCAATACCGATCTTTTGGATAAGGAATTTTATTCTTGCTTTATGACGGCTATTGCGTTCACCATGACGATCAAAAACTCGTAATATAGATTCGAGATAGGGAATAAGCAGATCTTCTTCTAAAAATTCATGAGTAGCAATAGCAAGATGCGGTTGTGCGCCAAGTCCGCCACCAACTACAACCTTAAACCCCCTTACTTCCTTGCCATCAATGATTTTTATTCGTGGAATAACGCCAAGGTCATGCATAAATATAAGTGCTGTATCTTTTTCACTGCTGCTAAACGCTATTTTGAATTTACGTCCCATTTCTTGGCAAACAGGTTTGCGAAGAAAATATTCAAACATTGCATGTGCATATGGAGTAACATCAAATGGCTCATCAGGATCAATTCCTGCCATATCTGATGCCGTTATATTTCTAACAGTATTGCCGCATGCCTCACGGATTGTTACATCATCTTTTTCTAATTCACTCCACATTTCAGGAGTACGATCAAGACTTACAAAATGTATTTGGATATCCTGTCTTGTTGTTAAGTGAAGATTGCCTGTTGAATATTCATCAGAAACATCGGAGATGCGTTTCCATTGGGCTAATGTCATTTTACCATACGGTAATTTGATACGCACCATCTGGACACCTTGCTGGCGTTGTCCATATACACCACGGGCCAATCGCAGGCTGCGGAATTTTTCTTCATCCATTTTTCCTTCACGGAAAAGACGGATCTTTTTTTCTAATTCGAGTATATCTTTTTCAACAATCGGATTCTCTAACTCGGTGCGGAAACTCTGCATAGTCGTTGATTTCGTTTATAAACATAGATCGCCGGCAGCAACTCTTGTGGTAAAAACCCTACTTTTTAGGTAGACTAAACAAAAGTAAGAATGGAAAGCTGTTTTGTCAAATATTATTTTGAAGAACGAATGTAAGTATGATGACTTTTGAGTGACATTTTTGTTAAAATATTTTAATTAGTCTACTAATTAAGTAGGGAAATCTATTATCTTTACCACACATAGTAGCTATGGATTATCAATTATTCTTAAATCAACGACTTCAGGAGCTGAAAGACAGCGGTGCTTACCGTTATTTCCTTGAAGTGAATAAGAGTGCCCAGCATTTCCCCAGTTTTTATTATGCTGATGAAAAAGGGCAGCAACATGCAGCGGTGAACTGGTGCAGTAATGATTATTTAAGCATGAGTACAAATGAAGAGGTGATCTCTAAACTTGGATTTGTTACACATAGAAGTGGTACAGGAAGTGGAGGCACTAGAAATATTTCAGGAACTACCAATCATCATAGAGAATTAGAAAGAACATTGGCGGCATGGCACAGGAAAGAAACTGCATTGTTATTTAATGGAGCCTACCAGGCTAATGTAACGACACTTCAGACACTTGGTAAAAATATTCCCGGTCTTGTTTTCTTTTCAGATGAAAGAAATCATGCTTCCATTATAGAAGGCATTCGTGGATGTAAGAACGAAAAGAAGATCTTCAGGCATAATGATGTGGAGCATTTGGAAGAATTACTGCGATCTGTTACTTCTGATACCCCCAAACTGATCGTATTTGAATCAGTTTACTCAATGAGCGGATCTATATCACCGGTTAAAGCAATTGCTGATCTTGCAAAAAAATATGCTGCTCTTACTTATATAGATGAAGTGCATGGTGTTGGATTATATGGTGAAAGCGGCGCTGGTATATTAGAGCAGGAAGGTCAACAAGATTCAATTGATATTGTGAATGGAACTTTATCAAAAGCGGTTGGTGTGTTTGGCGGGTATATAGCAGCATCTGCAACTATCATTGATTTCATAAGAAGCTTTGGCAGCGGATTTATTTTTACTACTTCATTACCCCCAGCTATTTGCGCTGCTGCTAATAAGAGTATTCAATTCATTCAGCAGAACTATCAGTTAAGAAAACATTTTTTTGAAAATGTAAAGCAATTAAGAGTAGTATTTACAAATAATGAAATTGGATTCAGGCAAAACGATTCGCACATTACTATTATACCGATGGAGGATGCTGTGAGATGCAGGCAGGTCGCAAACCAGCTATTAGAAAAGCATGGCGTTTATTTACAGCCGATAAATTATCCGACAGTGCCTGTTGGAGAAGAATGCCTGCGCATTATCATTACAGCAAGACATTTACCGAAACATATCAATCACCTGGCGTATAGCCTTAAAAAGATTTTGCATGGAGACAATCAAACTGATTGGAAGGAGTTCCCGGCTGTCGCTCTTGCAGATTGATATTGTGAAGCGAAAAATTCAAAACGCATTTCCCGATATGAAAGTGGAAGTGATTGCACGCAACAGTAAAGGTGATGCTTTACAAAATATTCCATTACATACTGTAGAAGGTAGTGATTTTTTTACACAAGATATTTTTGATGCATTGACCATTGGTGAAGCAGATATTGCGGTTCATTCATTAAAAGATATGAGCAGTGAACATTTTTTTGGAGCAAATAAATTTGCAGTAGTTGACAGGGACGATACAAGAGATGTGGCAATTTTCAATAGTAGTGTTGAGGAAAAGATAAGAAGAGGAGAGACGATCATCATTGGAACCTGCTCTCCGAGAAGAGAAGAGATGGCAACCATATTTTTGAAAAAAGCATTGCCACAATTAAGTAGCGAAATCAGAATTGAAACAAAAGATATCCGGGGAAATGTAGAAACAAGACTGAGAAAGTTGAATAGCGGTGAGTATGATGCAACAATTTTAGCAACTGCCGGATTAAATCGTTTGTTGGCAAGTAAGGAAGATGCTGATCTGATAAAAGAATTACTTGCTGATAAAAAATTAATACTCCTCCCTTTGATCGAATGTGTGCCTGCCCCTTGCCAGGGAGCAATTGTAGCAGAAGCCCATCATTTAAATACCAAAGCAGTTGAAATTTTGCAAAAAATAAATGAAGAAGAATTGTTTGCTGATTGTTATGCAGAGAAAAAAGAGGCTATAAAATATGGTGCAGGCTGTATTCAAAAATTTGGTGTAACAACACTACATACAAAAAATGCTAAATATTTGTATGCAGTCGGTAAAGATTCAGAAGGAACTGAATTTGTGAAATGGGAGCCTTTGCCAGATATAAAAATAGAAGGCACATTGTTTTCATCAACAGAAGTAATGAAAGGATTTTTTGATTATGGATGGGGTGATAAAGAATTAAAGATTTCAAAACCGGTTGTATTTATTGCAAACTACAAAGCCGTACAAGGACAATCTGAAGTGAAGAATTTATCAAATAAAACAATCATTGCTTCCGGTACCAAGACATGGTTTGAGCTTTCGAAAAAAGGTTACTGGGTTACAGCCAGCACTGATGCACTGGGATTTGAATTTTTATTGCCCTCATTAAATATGCCTTTATTAAATATAGAGGCTGAAGATATTTCGATACTCACACACGAAGCGGCAGCGGAAAGATGGAGATTGAAAGGCTATAATGCAGTGAGCAATTATAAACTGTTATCAAAAAATGATAAAACGATTCCGGAATCAATTGCGGTTGCAGATGCAATTTTCTGGACCAGTTTTTCACAATATGAATTTTATGGAAAACATGCAAAGCCGGATGCGAAACATTTATGTGCTGGTGGAGAAACTGCGGAGTTATTAAAGAAAGCAGGACTAGAGCCGGTAATATTTCCAACAATTAAAGCATTTGAACAATGGAGAAGATATTCTATCCCATCACACAGCGTCGCTTAAGAACCGATGCACATATAAGAGAACTTACTGCTTCTGTAAAGCTTTCTCATAAAAGTTTTATTCAACCATTGTTCGTTGATGAAGCAATTGCTGAACCAAGAGAAGTGAGTGGCCTGACGAATGTTGAAGTCGATACTGCATCAAGTGTATTAAATACAATTGAACAAAACATAAAAGCAGGAGCAACTAAGTTTTTGCTTTTTCTTGTTCCAGCAAATAAAAAGGAGAACGTTTTTGATTTTTCTTTTGCGTCATCTGTTATTAAATCAATCAAAGAAAATTTTGGTAATGATGTTTGGATCGCATCAGACCTGTGTTTGTGCAGTTATACAACACATGGACATTGTGGTATTTTAAATGATGACCATACAAAAATGGTGAATCATAAAACAGTTGAAGTTTTAAGCAAGTATGCAATGCAACTTGCCATTTCTGGTGCCGATTGCATTGCCCCAAGTGATATGACAGACGGACGCATTGCATCTATTCGTACTTCACTTGATGCATTGAATTATGATACTGTAAGCATAATGAGTTATTCTGCAAAATTCAGCTCACAATTTTATGGACCATTTCGTGATGCCTGCCATTCTGCACCGAATACAAATGGTTTAAAGAATCGTAAAACATACCAGTTGTCTCCATTAAATATAAATGATGCAATTGCAAGCAGTCTTCGTGATGAAAAGGAGGGAGCCGATATTTTAATGATAAAACCCGCTGCATTATATACTGATGTGATAGCAAAGCTGAAACAGCAAACATTAAAACCTATTGCTGCCTATCATGTAAGCGGTGAATATGCAGCGATAGAGGCATTAGTAGAAAAGAGTTTGGTGAATCGTGAAGCTGCACATTTGGAAGTATGGACAGCATTGACAAGGGCCGGTGCCGATATTATTATTTCTTATGCAACAAAGAATGCAAAAGAGTGGATCGATAAAATGGAATATTAAAACAAGCTGATGGATAGTAACGAACATATAGAAAATAATTCTTCCGAGATTGATAAAAAAAATCAGCTTTACCCGGTTTTTCTAAAATTGGATCAACTGGAGTTATTGCTTGTTGGGGGTGGAAATGTTGGTTTGGAGAAACTCCATTCTTTACTGGCGAATTCTCCTGAAGCAAAAGTTTCAATCGTGGCGCCGGGAGTAAAAGATGAAATAAAGAAACTTGTTTTGAGGCATCCTACCTGTAAAATATTTCAGCGTGAGTTTCAAAATGATGATTTAAATGGAAAAGATCTTGTTATCCTCGCTACTGACAACAGGTCATTGCACGAAGAAATAAAAGCACAGGCAACAGAGAGAAGTATTTTAGTAAATGTTGCAGACACTCCTGACCTCTGTGATTTTTATCTCGGTAGCATTGTGCAAAAAGGAAATCTGAAAATTGCAATTTCAACTAATGGAAAATCCCCCACTGCCGCTAAGCGAATAAAAGAAGTATTGCATGAAGCATTGCCGGGTGAGTTGGATGATGTGATCGAGAACCTCCATAAAGTGAGAAGCAAACTCAATGGAAATTTTGAATACAAGGTAAAAAAGTTGAATAAGCTTACCAGGACCTTAGTAGAGAATGATAATAGTTTCAATGCTAACCGTTGGCGCCGCATTGCCACTTATTCTTTATTAGCTTTTGCTTTTATGCTTATTGGTTATTTTATTTTTTCTTATCTGCCTTTGCAACAAATGGCCAGCGATTCGTATAAGTGGTATAAAACATTAGACAGGGCCTTTCCTATCATGGTGCTTGCGGGGTTTTTAGCACAAATGGTAGATGGTGCATTGGGAATGGGATATGGTGTAACTAGTGCAACGATATTATTATCTGCTGGTGTAAATCCTGCTGTTATTAGCGGAAGCATTCATACGGCAGAAATGTTTGCCAGCGGTGCTTCTGGTTATACTCACTATAGATTTGGAAATGTAAATAAAAAATTATTTAAAGCATTATTGATACCCGGAATATTAGGCGCTATCGGTGGAGCGATATTGCTGGTGATCATGGGAAATAAATATGGAAATTATATTCGCCCCGTTATTGCTGGATATACATTAATACTTGGAGTAAAATTTATTCTAAATGCTTTTCGTGATAAAAGGCCACCAAAGAAATTTAAACGATATCGTTTACTTGCTGGTGTAGGTGGTTTTTTTGATTCATTTGGTGGCGGCGGTTGGGGACCCATCGTTACAAGCACATTAATTAATTCGGGAAGAAGCCATAAATATGCAGTGGGTACAGTTAGTCTCACAGAGTTTTTTGTTACACTAGCCAGTGCGTTTACTTTTTTCACAATGATCGGTGTCAGCCATTGGCAAACGATCCTTGCATTGGTGATTGGTGGTTTAGTTGCTGCGCCTCTTGCAGCAAAGCTTGCCGGAAAACTTCCTAAAAAGACTTCTTATCTATTATTAGGAATCCTTGTTATTATCTGGAGCATACGAATACTTATTAAAATAGTTTAACTAATGACTGTTCAGAAATGAAAATAATTTTTTATAAAAAATTAGTCTATCAATTTGGTAGGATAATAATCGCACCTTATGTTTGCAAAATAAATAGTACAAAATTTTTATTTATGCATTATGTATTTGTCAAATTTCAACGATGTTGCCAGCCTGAAGTTTTTTTACTAACCCAAATGTCAATCTAAATTTTTTTATCTAAATAGTCTACTATTTTGATAGACTTATAATCAAAACCAAATTCATGAAACGGATTATTTTACTTTTAGGAGGATTAATACCAGTATTTGCATTCTCGCAGTTTAAAGGCAGAGTTATTAACGAAAAAAATGAAGGCGTTCCCTTTGCCAGCGTAACAGTAAAGAATAGCACAATCGGAGTTAATACTGATTCTGTTGGTTATTTTTCTTTTGCTGCTCCTGACAAGTTTCCTTTTACATTAGTAGTTACATCAGTTGGATTCCGTAAAAACGAACTGGTGATCAGGGATAATGAAAAAAACAATGTAGTAATTGTTCTTGATGCACTATTCCAGGTAGATACGGTTGTTATTACCTCTCGCCGCCGCCGCGAGGTGTTGCAGGATGTTCCTATTCCTATTTCGGTAATAGGAGGTAAACAGATAGAAGATGCAGGAGCTTTTAATGTGAATCGTGTGAAAGAGTTTGTACCAACTGTGCAGCTTTATTCTTCTAATCCCCGCAACACAGGGATTAATATCAGGGGTCTTGGTTCACCATTCGGCCTTACTAATGATGGTATTGACCCGGGAGTAGGTTTCTATGTAGATGGTGTTTACTATGCCCGTCCAGCCGCAGCAACCCTTGATTTCATAGATGTAGAACGTGTTGAGGTATTGCGTGGTCCGCAGGGAACTTTGTTCGGTAAAAACACAACATCAGGTGCTATTAATATAACAACACGTAAACCGAGCTTTAAGCCGGGTGCCAATTTTGAAGTGAGCTATGGTAACTATGGATACATTCAGGCTAAAGCTTCTGTTACAGGTGCTTTAAGCAAAAAATTCGCTGCACGCTTTTCATTCTCCGGCACACAACGAGACGGAGTGATTAAGAATGTACGTACAGGAAAATATACCAACGACATTAACAATCTTGGTTTTCGTGGCCAGTTATTATACAAACCATCCGATAATACTTCCATCACATTGTCCGTTGATGATTCCCGCCAGCGTCCTGATGGTTATGCCCAGGTAGTTGCAGGTGTTGTGCAGACAAAGCGGGCAGCGTACCGTCAATTCAATGCAATAATTGCTGACCTTAAATACAAACTACCAAGTGATAATGCATTTGACAGAGTAATTGATCATGATACCCCTTGGAATTCAGGCAATGACTTGGGTGGTTCATCGCTTAATGTTGATATAAAATTAGGCCCGGGTACATTAACGTCCACCACAGCGTGGCGTTACTGGAAATGGGATCCCTCTAATGACAGAGACTTCACAGGTTTACAATCTTTAGCAAAATCGAATAATTATTCCAAACAAGATCAATTGTCACAAGAGGTTCGTTATGCAGGAGAGTTCTCTTCCCGTTTAAGTGGCGTAGCTGGCCTTTATGTAATTGATCAGGAAGTACAATCTAACCCAGTTACAATTGAGGAAGCGGGTAGTGCTACATGGCGTTTCCAGCAGAGCACAACCAGCCAATTGTGGAAAACACCCGGCCTTTTTGAAGGATTCGGTATTAAAACATTGCAATCTATCAAATCTTTGAGCGCAGCAGCATTCGTCAATGTGGATTGGGAGATTGTAAAAGGCTTACATGTATTGCCAGGTCTCCGTTTCAATTATGATAAGAAGGATGTGGTATACGATCGAAAAACATACGGTGGTCTTGATACCGCTACTTATAACGGTACGCAAGCTGAAAAGGTAATCCTGCAGGGTTATAAAGATGGAGTATATAGCAACCAGGCTTATTCTGCCAATGCCGATGAAGATAACCTGACATATCAACTTACATTGCAATACAGAGTCAATAAACGTATTAATGCTTTTGCAACATATTCTACCAGCTTCAAACCTGTAGGTGTTAATGTGGCCGGTCTGCCAACCGTTAACGGTAAACCGGCGACTGATCTGGCGGTAATAAAACCTGAGGATGTAAAGAATATAGAGCTTGGTATTAAGACTAATCCAATTGATAATTTCACATTGAACCTGGCATATTTCAACACCAACATTGAAAATTACCAGGCGAATGTTCAATCACCTGAGTTAGGCGTTAATCGTGGCTACCTCGCCAATGCTGAAGAGGTAAATGTAAAAGGGTTTGAGATTGATGCAAATATTATAGCGAATAATCATTTCTCCTTCTATGGAGCGCTGGCTTATACTGATGCTAAATATGTAAAATTTACAAATGCACCACTTCCGCTGGAAGAAACTGGTTTAACAGAAAATGGAGTGCAGAAATCATTCAAAGATATTTCGGGTGGTGTGCTTCCTGGTATATCCAAATGGGCAGGATCATTGAGTGGGGAGTTTTCTACCGCGGCTACTTTATTTGGTAAAGTTGGAAAGTTCTTTATAGCCTCAGATGTTTATTATCGTTCTTCTTTTTCTTCCAGCCCGTCTCCATCTGCTTATCTGAATATAGATGGTTACACTCTTGTTAACGGAAGATTGGGTTTCAAAGCTGTAAACGGTCTATCAGTCTTTATATGGGGACGCAATTTGTTTGATAAGAACTATTATGAACAATTGCTGGTGGCGGGTGGTAATGCCGGGCAGTATGCAGGTGTGCTTGGAGATCCGAGAACGTATGGTATAACCTTACGATATTCTTTCTAAAAGATGTTTAATTTTTTTTAAAACAATAGCATAAGCATTCACGATTTTTCATATGGCAAGCAATCGTTGAAAAGTACGGCGTCCCGATTCCTCGGGATGCCTTTTTTAAAATGTAAAAGATTTTATTTACTAACCCATATATCAGCCCTGTGACCGAGAGGACAGGTAAAGGACTGCAAATCCTTTTACGTCGGTTCGAGTCCGACCGGGGCGTCAATAAAAACTGAAAATAATTTTATGAGCCGGGCTTTATTACTACTATCATCGACTGTTGCATCGCACTCTTGTACTTTCAGGTCAGTATTCAGCATTCCTAGGAAGTACTTATTAATTATTTTTTTATCATTGTCGCTAAACCCAAATTTATTTTCTCAAACAAAACAAACCGAAACTGTGCAGCAAATGTGGTTTGGATATTTCAATCAAACACGTTTCAGTAATAAATGGGGTACATGGACAGATATACATTTACGAACCAAAGAAGATTTTGTTTCAGATCTTTCACAAAGCATCTTTCGTTTTGGTTTAACTTATTATCTTAATGATGATACAAAGCTTACTGCCGGTTATGCTTATGTAAGTCATTACCCCGCCGATAATCACAAGAATGTAACAATGCCGGAACACCGGCCATGGCAGCAAATACAATGGCATAGCAAGTATTCTAAACTCAGACTTATGCAGTGGTTTCGGCTGGAAGAAAGATTCAGAAGAAAGATCTTAAATGATGATGAATTAGCAGAGGGCTATAATTTTAATTTCAGGCTTCGATACAATTTCTTTTTTATGGTACCATTAAGCAAAAAAAGATTTGAGCCAAAATCTCTTTCATTTGTTGTGAATGATGAAGTGCATATCAATTTCGGAAAGGAGATCGTATATAACTATTTTGATCAGAACCGTTTTTTCCTTGGATTTGCGTATCATGTAAACAAACATGATAACTTACAGGTTGGTTATATGAATGTCTTTCAGCAATTGGCTGCGGGAAATAAATACAGGAGCAATCATGTGGCAAGAGTTTTTTACTTTCATAATCTTGACTTAAGAAAAAAATAATTATGGCAAGAATAGAACCACCCGTAACAATAGAAATTTCACCATCTGTGAAAGATGCTTTTGAACGACATGTGCAGGAGTATGGTGGCCGCATCACAAATATGAAAGCGACATTGGGTCATTCCCTTATTGCATTTGAAGCGTATATGCAATGGTATCCTTTATATGCAGAAGTTGAAAAGATATTAGGAAAAAGAATGGCTTCACTATATGCACATTCAATTTCCTGTGCGGCTGATTGTCCACTGTGTTCAACTTTTTTCAGAAAAATAATTATAGATTCAGGTGAGACACCAGAAAAGTTAGAGTTGGGCGAATCAGAAAAAGATGTTTTGAATTTTGGCAGCAGCATTGCAAAGCATAAAGGAAATATTGCCGACCGTCTTTATAATATTGTCGCGACAAAATATAATGAAACAGAAATGGTGGTTTTAACAGCTTTCGCTGGCATAATGATCGCAACAAATGTATTTAACAATGTTATTGAAACAGAAATAGATGAATATCTTTCTGCTTACAGATCAACCATGAAATATTGCTGAACAAATGAGTAATGATTTAAAAGATAAAGTAGCGTTTATAACCGGTGCCGCACACGGTCAGGGCAGAGCAACTGCCATTGCATTGGCAAAAGAAGGAGTTCATATTGCTGCATTTGATATTGCACAAACATTAAAATATCCCGGGTATGAACTAGGTTCTGAAAATGAACTTTTTTCATTGAAGCAGGAATGTGAATCATATGGAGTAAGCTGTCTTGTTTTTACGGGCGATGTAAGAGTTGATGATGATATTAATAATGCTGTTTCTAAAACGGTTGAGCAACTTGGCAAGATCGATATACTTTTCAATAATGCCGGAATATGTGCTTATGGCCTTGCACATGAATTGACAGAAAAAGAATGGGATGTCATGCTTGATATTAATTTAAAAGGAGCATGGTTAGTAGCCCGTCGAATAATTCCTGTGATGATCAAACAACGATCAGGAGTGATCATCAATAATTCTTCTATCGCAGGTTTGCGTGGTATGAACCGATTGAGTCATTATGCCGCTTCAAAATGGGGGTTAACTGGTTTGACAAAATCATGGGCAATTGAACTGGCGCAATATAATATAAGAGTAGTGTCTATTCATCCAACAGGGGTAAATACACCAATGAATGATGGTCTTGCAGCGCTGGAAGGCTCAACGCCTAAAGAGATAGCAGAACGAAGTGCAGGAAATCTTATCAATGTTCCGTGGGTGGAAGTGGAGGATGTTGCAAATGCTGTAATTTTTTTAGCATCTGACAAATCCAGGTTTATTACAGGCTCGCAATTCGTTTTGGATGCAGGATTATTAAGCAGATAATTTTAATTTTTTAAAACAATAGATATGAGAAAAATAAATATGTATAAGCCTTTTTTCCTTGTCTTATTCATTCTTGCAGTCAATTTGGTTCATGCGCAGGATAAGAAAGACTATTTCATTATTGAGAACTATTACAAAGTAAAATGGGGCTTTGCTGATGAGTTCATCAATCTATGGAAAGTAAATCACTATCCGTTATTGAAAAAAGCAATTGATAAAGGGGATATCATAAGTGTGGAAGCAGAAAAACCTAAACTGCATAGTGGAGAGGACACACGTTTCGATTTTAAAGTAACTATCGTTTTCAAAAATGAAAAATTGGCCTTTGATCCAAATCTTACAAAGCAATACGAGAAACAATTATATTCTGATCTTGAAAAGCTAAAAAAGGATGAACAGCATCGGTTTGAATTATTAATTGCACATTGGGATGTAATGATCGAGAAGATCGAATTATAATGATGGAAACTTTATGGAACAAGAAACAAGCTATATTGAGTCAAATAAAAGATCTTTTTTATCAGGGTTATCAGAAGATATATGGGCTGTATTCATTGGTGGATTGCTGATCGCAATAATTCTTGCCGGTGTTTTCTTTTCAGATATAAAATTCAGTACACCAATTTACCAGTGGAAAAATGAAAATGATTTACTGACAAAAGTTTTGACGGGTGGTAATCTTTTACTTCTTGCAGTAATTGGTATTATATTTCTTTTTCTTTCTTCATTTGCAGCTACAGCATCTGGAAATAATATTAAAAAATATGTCGCAGGATTTGGGATCATCTTTATTCTTGCGATCTTTTCATTGATAATAGCCGGCAATAAGTCGATAAGCTATTATGGAATTGAATATGTAGTGTTTGCTTTATTGATCGGGTTATTATTAAGCAATCTCTTTAGTTTACCACCTTGGTTGAAAGAAGCGGCACGTTCTGAATTTTTTATTAAAACCGGTTTGATCCTTCTTGGCACATCAATTTTATTTACTGATATAATTAAAGCTGGCTTACCTGGAATACTACAATCAGTTTTAGTTGTGGCTGCAGTTTGGTTCTTCGCTCTTTGGTTATGCCGTCGCTTAAAAGTAGATGATGAATTCGGAGTGATATTGGCATCGGCTGTTTCTATTTGTGGTGTATCAGCAGCGATTGTTGCCAGCGGAGCGATCAAAGGGGATAAAAAAAAATTATCGTATGTAACAACACTGGTTCTTTTAGTTGCTATACCTATGCTGATAATATTGCCATGGATAATTAAGAAATTCGGCATTTCTGAAATAGTGGGAGGTGCATGGCTGGGAGGAACACTCGATACAACTGCATCTGTAACCGCTGCATCTGAATTAGTGGGGCCTGTTGCAACTAAAGCCGGTATCATTGTCAAGTTTTCTCAAAATGTATTGATCGGGGTCGCTGCATTTTTAATTGCCGCATGGTGGGTAGTAAAGAAAACAAAAGCAACAGGTGACCAGGAGAAACCTTCCTTAAAACTAATATGGGAAAGATTTCCAAAATTTGTTCTTGGCTTTATAGCCGCATCATTAGTTTTTTCTTTTTTAATTCCAACTGGTACCGGCAAACAAGTAAGCGGAATTCTTAATAGTTTACGTACAATTTGGTTTGCTTTGGCATTCGTATCTATTGGATTAGAGGCACGATTTTTAGATCTTTTTAAAGTACAGGAAGGAAGACCGGCGTTGGCTTTTATCGGGGCGCAGGTATTTAATATAATTTGGACATTGTTGTGGGCTTATCTATTATTCGGAGGCGTTTTATTTTCTCCACCGGATATAAAATAATTTTAAGATCATTTTTTTAATTTAATAGTTATGGAAAAAATTTATCTCAGCGATTCAGGACCGAAAGTGTCACCTGCCATCTATGGTTTTTACCGGTGGAAAGGCAATTATGTGAATGAAGAGAAAATGGAGCAGATAATGAATCTTTGTCTTGAACTTGATATCAATACTTTTGATCATGGTGATACTTATGGTGATTATACCTGCGAAGAAATATTTGGAAATGTTTTTAAAAGAAGCGGCATTAAAAGAGAAAGCATTGTTCTTTTTACAAAATGCGGCATTAATGTTCCGCATCCTGCTCGTCCGGATTATCGTGTAAAACATTATGATACTTCAAGAGAGCATATCTTAAATAGTCTTGAGAATTCTTTACGTAATCTGCGAACCGATTATATCGATGTGTTTTTATTGAACCAGCTTGATCCGTTATCTAACCTCGAAGAAACAGCGCTGACATTAGAGAAGCTGAAAGATTCGGGAAAAATAAAAAATGTAGGCGTTGTTAACTTTTCCGTTTTTCAACACCAGTTGTTGAGTTCTTATCTGCGCATACCAATCGTTACCAATCATATTGAATTGAATTTGCTGAACACTTCTGCATTTGATAATGGCCAGGTCGATTATATCAAACAAAAATATATGCGGCCGTTGGCAACTTCTCCTTTGGCAGAAGGAAAGATCGCTAACAGCAATGAAAAAATTCCTTTGCGTCTAAGAGGTAAACTCGAAGAGTTTGCAGGAAAATACAATTCACATTTTGAATCGGTTGCTATTGCATGGCTGGTTAAGCTTGGTGCATTGCCGCTGATCGGTACAACTGATGAACTTCGCATAAGAAATATTGCTGAAGCTTTTAAAATTAATCTTGATCGGCAGGATTGGTATGAATTGTATGCTGTTTCAAGAGGTGAGTTATAAGATCTATTTCCTTTTTCTTAATTGCTGAAGCAATGCTCTTAAGTCTTTTGGTACAGGAGCTTCCAACTTCATCTTTTCACCAGTTGTATTTGTAAACTGTAAACTCAAAGCATGTAACGCAAGCCGGTTGAGCATCGGTCTTTCTTCCAATTCATTTTTTGAAAGATTGAATTTATGTTTGAGCGAAGAAAGTAATATTGGTTTTCCATCACCATAAAGCTCATCACATACTACCGGGTGACCGATATGTTTTGCATGTACTCTTATCTGATGTGTACGCCCCGTATGAATTTGAAATTGGACCCAGGAGAAAATTTTAAAATCTTCCAGCACTTCATAGTCAGTTAGTGATTCTTTCCCTTTTTTATACACAGTCATCAACCCTTTTTTCAGAGGATGTTCAGATATGAGATTATTGATGCTTCCTTTTTTTTCCGCAAGTGAGCCTAGAACAAGTCCGAGATAAATTTTTTCTGTCTGTCTTTCTTCAAATTGCTTCGAAAGCAGTTTGTGAGTTGTTTCATTCTTTGCAAAGACAATTAGGCCACTTGTGTCTTTGTCAAGACGATGAACAGTGAATATATTGCCATACTTTTCGATCAATAATTTTTTAAGGGAAATATCCTTTCCTTCACGGTCGGGAATGGAGAGTAAACCGGAAGGTTTATTCAGCGCAATCAGATCTTCGTCTTCATAAATTATCCACTCGCTGAGTTTCATTTTCCTTTTCCAAAGTATTTAAGTTCACGAACTTCTTTTTCATTCAGGAAACGCCATTTGCCTCTTTCAATATTTTTCTTTGTTAAGCCGGCAAACATTACACGATCAAGACCTTTTACATCATAACCAAGATGTTCAAAAATGCGGCGCACAATACGATTTCGGCCACTGTGTATTTCCACACCAAGCTGTGTTTTGTCTTTCGTATCTGCATAGGCAAGTTTGTCAACTGATGCCGGGCCATCTTCTAATACAACACCTTTTAATATATTATCGAAATCTTTTTTCTCAAGAGGTTTGTCAAGAGTAACGGCATATATCTTTTTTATTTCATTGCTTGGGTGAGTAAGTTTTTGTGAAAGCTCGCCATCATTAGTAAGTAATAAAAGACCTGAAGTATTTCGGTCTAATCTTCCAACAGGATAAACCCTTTCATCTGTGGCACGGCGAATAAGATCAAGCACAGTCTTTCTTCCCTGCGGATCATCAGTTGTTGTAATAAAATCTTTTGGTTTATTAAGTAAGATGTAAACAAGATTTTTTGACAGGAATATTTTTTTACCATTTACAACTACTTCATCTTTTGGTGCAATTTTATGTCCGGGTTCCGTCACTACTTTTCCATTCACTTTTACAATACCTTTTTTTACGATCTCTGCAGCCTCACGACGTCCACTAACACCTGCATGAGAAATATATTTATTTAAAGGCATGAGCTCAGTGCTCTGAGGTCTCGAGATAGTTGGCTGCGATTGTTTTTGTACTGGATCAGCTTTTTGAATTCTTAGTTCCGCCCTTTTCTTGTCAAAGTAATCCGCTCTTTCTTTTTTCTCTTTTTTCTTTTCCTGGCGAAATTGTTCTTTAATTGCGGCGTTACTTTTCTTTTTATAAAACTTATCGAAGGGAGATGCTTTCTTTTTCATGTGAAGATTTTACTGTTTTACAACAGGAGGCGCAAAGATAAGCAATAACAGTGCTTCGGTTGATTAAAATAAAAAACCCTTCCCGTATAGGGAAGGGCTTCATTATTCAACAAATTTTTAGGAAAGAACTCGTCTTTTGCGAGGCATAGATTTTCTCATTTCCTGCATTTTTTTCATTTGCTCTTCATTCAAAATAGATCTCATGTTTTCTTTGTTCTTTTGAATTAATACTTTCATCTCTTCTCTTTTTTTCACCATATCCTGCGATTCATTTTCATGAATTGCTTTCATTTTCTCACGCATTTCACTATTCTGTTTTTTTATTTTTTCCACCTGGTCATTGTTCAGATCAAGCCGAAGCTTCATTTTTTCCATTCTTGCATTCGCATCTATCTCGGCCATTTTTTTACGCTCAACCTTATATTTTTCAATTTGTTCTTTGCTTAATAAAGCACTCATGTTTTCCTTATGTTTTTTATTCAGCTCCGTCATCTGGTTTCTCCAATCCTTTACCAGGATATCATCCTTTTTTCTAAGCTCATCCATTTTTTTCCTGTAATCCTCATTCAATGCTTTGGCTTTTTGCTTCTGTTCATCGGAAAGCTTAAGCTTTTCAGCCATCATTTTATCACTGTGACCTCTTTCTTCAGGATTTCTTTCTTTTTGTGCCTGGGCAGCAATGATCGTTACCATTGCCAGCATCAATACGATTATTTTTTTCATGGTTTTATTTTTAATTTGATATACAGACTAAAACAAAAATGTGAAGTTTAATCAAATCTAGGAAATTCTTCGTAGAAGGCCAAAATCCCTGATCAAAGGCTAATTCTTATTAGCTAATTGTCCGCAAGCTGCGTCAATATCCTTGCCCCGGCTTTTCCGAAGCCTTGCATTTACCTTATGCTTTTCGAGGTAACTCATAAATGCCTCAACCGTTTTTTCATCCGGTTTTTCAAATTTGGCAAAATCAATAGGATTGTACTCAATAATATTAATAAGATCGGCCGGTACCTGGCGATATAGTTTTATCAGGTCATCTGCATCTTTGAGTGAGTCATTAAAATTCTTGAAAAGAATATATTCAAATGTGATCTCATTTTTTGTTTCCTTGTAAAAATAATTTAGAGCATCTACCAGTGTTTTGATATTGTTACTATCATTGATCGGCATTATCTGGTGACGCTTGGCATCCGTAGCTGCATGCAGTGAAAGAGCCAACTTGAATTTTACTTTATTCTCACCTAACTGTTTTATTTGTTTGGCAACGCCGGCTGTTGAAACTGTAATTCTTTTTGGACTCATGGCCAAACCATCAGGTGATGTAATTCTTTCTATTGCTCTTAGAACATTTTTATAATTAAGCAATGGCTCACCCATTCCCATAAAAACAATATTGGTGAGCTTGTGACCATAGATCCTTTCACATTGCTGATTGATCAGTACTACTTCATCATAGATCTCATCAAAGGTTAGGTTACGTTTTTTATCAATATAACCTGTAGCACAAAACTTACAACTGAGGGAACAACCGATCTGGGAAGATACACAAGCTGTGGCTCTCTTTTCTGTTGGTATTAATACACCTTCCACCAAATGACCATCATGGGTTTTGAAACTTGACTTCACGGTACCATCTGCAGAATATTGAGTTGCATTTATTGTTAATGCGGGTAACGTGAAATTTTCTCCGAGAGTTTGACGAAGCTCTTTGCTCAGGTTTGTCATGTCGGCAAAACTGTGAGCATGTTTTTGCCAGAGCCATTCATAGATTTGTTTTGTGCGGAATTTTTTTTCACCGAGTCTTTCTAAATATTCTTCCAGCTCCTGTAGACTTAAATGCCTGATATTTTTTAGTTCTGTTTTCAACATTCTGCAAAGATAATCATCGATTGATGGATGAGCAGATTTCGCTGATAAGATGGTTTTATGTTCCTTTGCAGACACTTATAGCTGCGTAGCGATGGGGACGATGAATGGAGCGTCGCGACTTCAGCTCAATAGTAATTCAAAACCTTGCCTACATATAAAATGCCGGCAAGTAAACCTGGTACAAAATGAAAGATGTTTTTATAATAGATGCGATCCGAACGCCAATAGGAAAATACGGTGGAGCATTATCATCTGTAAGACCTGATGATCTGCTGGCGATCGTTATTCATGCATTGATGCAAAGAAATAGTTCTATCGACATGAATGAAGTGGAAGAAGTGATTGCAGGAGCTGCTAACCAAGCCGGGGAAGATAATCGCAATGTGGCGAGAATGGCTGCATTGCTTGCGGGATTACCTGTTAGCGTTGGTGGCGTTACCGTGAATCGTTTATGTGCATCTGGTATGCAAAGCATAATGGATGCAACAAGAGCAATTATGTGTGGTGGCGGTGAAATTTATTTTGCGGGCGGAGTTGAGAGTATGACAAGAGCACCGTTTGTAGTTGGTAAATCAAATGAAGCATGGGGCCGAAAGGGTGAGATGTTTGATACAACAATGGGGTGGAGGTTCATCAATGAAAAGCTTGCGGCTATGTATTATCCCTATACAATGGGTGAAACGGCTGAGAATGTTGCGGAGCAATGGAATATTTCAAGAGAAGAACAAGATGCGTTTGCGTTTCAATCACAGGAAAAATATTTTGCAGCAAAAGATGCGGGAAAATTCAATAATGAAATTGCTGCTGTTGAAATACATAATAAGGGATTAATAAATTGGGTCATAGTAGATGAACACCCACGAAAAACTTCTTTGGATAAGTTGGCTGTATTAAACCCTGCATTTAAAAAAGATGGAACAGTAACAGCGGGAAACTCTTCCGGGATAAATGATGGAGCTGCTTGTTTATTATTGGCAAGTGAAAAGGCAGTCAAAGAATATTCATTAACTCCATTTGCAAAAATTGTTTCAATGGCATCGGCCGGAGTTGATCCGGCAATTATGGGAATCGGCCCGGTACCAGCTACACAAAAAGCATTGCAAAGAGCCGGGTTGAAAATTGATGATATTGGCTTGGCGGAATTGAATGAAGCATTTGCTTCGCAAAGCATTGCTTGTATAAAAGAATTGAATTTAAATCCTTCGATAGTGAATGTAAACGGCGGAGCCATAGCCTTAGGTCATCCGCTTGGGTGCAGCGGCGCAAGAATATCCACAACATTGTTATATGAAATGAAAAACCAAAATGTAAAATATGGCTTAGCCACGATGTGTGTGGGAGTTGGACAGGGCACAGCAATTATTTATGAATCTTTATAGAATTAAAAATTATGTGGGAGAAAGATGGTTTTTTAAAAGATTCTGTTGATACAAATGCTGCGATGCAGCAATTGGAAATTTATATTGAATCACTTCCTGGTAAATTGAAACGATTTTCTTCCGAAGAATTATTAAAAAGATCAGCTCCGGGTAAATGGTCAAGGCAAGAAATACTTGGACACCTGGTCGATTCTGCAATTAATAATCTAAAACGTTTTACCGAAATACAGTTCTTACCTCAACCATATACTGTTATCTCTTACCAGCAAAATGAATTGGTATTAGTAAACGATTATCAAAATCTTCCATTGCAACATTTGCTTGATCTTTGGCAATCATTGAACAGGCAGATCATTTTTGTGGTAAAAGCAATTCCCATCGATAAATTAAATTCTCCTGTTGATCCCCAGTACGAAAGCAGGGAAATGAAAACACTGGGATGGATCATTTGTGATTACGTTGCACATATGCAACACCATTTCACGCAAATTTTTCCTGACTATCTAAAAAATAAAACCTAATTTTCTTTTGAAATTAAAAACACCAGTTATGAAAAAAATTATCTTATCCATTCTGTCTTGTATATTAATTATAAGTGTTTATGCCCAATCAGATCCTGCACCTAAGCCGCCACCATCTGATTTTGTCGGCAGGTATGTTTTTCCTGAAGGCAGTGTAGTGCCTGATGTGACCGTTGCTTTATCCGGAGAAGCATTAACTATGTCTTCTGCTGCCGGTAACTCCGCTCTTACAGAATTAGGAAGGGATACATTCACGATAGTTGAATTCAGCGGATTAGCAATATTCAAAAGAGGAGAAGATAAAAAAGTAAATGCCGTTCACATTGAAGCGCAGGGTTATGTACTGGATGGTCAAAAGCAAAGCAGTGGCGCATGGTCATTCACCTATTATTTGCGTCCTAATCGTGATCTGCTGGTAAAAAAGTGATCAGAAATTATAGTAGAGTAACTCCTGCTGCGGAATAGTTTGTTGACTGCTCTGCAGCAGGTTTTTTATTGTGCATGTTTGTTCTTCCAATTCTTTGCTACCGATGATAACAGCATAAGGAATATTTTTCTTTTCAGCATATTTGAATTGCTTGTCAAATTTTACACTTTCATGGTAAAGTTCGCAACGGATATTTTTGTTTCTCAATTGTTGCATTAAACCGAATGCAGCTTTACTTTCATTTTCTCCCAGGTTAAAGAACAAAACTTGCGTGCCTACATGCACATCTGCAGGAAATAAATTTAGTTCTTCCATTACGTCATAGATACGATCAACACCAAATGAAATTCCTACACCGGGAATATTGGGAACTCCGAATAAACCTGTAAGATCATCATACCTGCCACCGCCACCGATACTGCCGATCTTTACCTCGGCAGGAGCTTTTGCTTCGAAGATGATACCCGTATAATAATTAAGGCCACGGGCAAGAGTTAGATCAAGATGATAATTGATAGATGATAGATGAGGATTTCCGAAGATCTCTTTTATTTCTTCAATTCCTTTTTTTCCTGATTCTGTTGAACTGATCAGATCGCTTAACTGATCTATTTTTTCAGCATTACTTCCCCTAATGCTTAAATATCTTTCAATTAAAGCAAGTTGTTTTTCATTTATTCCTTTTTGCTTCAATTCATCTTTTACTTTTTCTAAACCAATTTTATCCAATTTATCTATGGCGATTGCGATTGCATTCATTTTTTCTGCACCGCCACATAGTTCTGCAAGTGCCGTAAGAATTTTCCTGTGATTGATCTTTAGTTCATAATTCTTAATTCCTAATTGAACAAAAACCTGATGGTAGATCAATGCAAGTTCAATTTCATTTAATAATGAATTACTTCCCACCACATCTGCATCGCATTGATAGAATTCACGGTACCTTCCTTTTTGGGGTCTGTCGGCTCGCCATACAGGCTGTAATTGATAACGCTTAAATGGGAATGTAAGCAGGTTATGATTCATTGCTACATATCTTGCAAAAGGAATCGTAAGATCATATTTTAAAGCTCTCTCGGTAATTCCTTTTACATTTTTGCCTTCCAATACTTTTTCGAAATCCTCCCGTATTTGTTTTTCTTTATCCGGATTATCTAAACCATTATTCAAAATTTTAAAGATCAATTTATCTCCTTCTTCACCATATTTTCCTATCAATGTCTCTAAGTTTTCCATTGCCGGTGTTTCTAGCGGTTGAAAACCGTAGAGCTCAAAAACATTTTTGATCGTAGTGAAAATATAATTCCGTTTGCGAACAACATCCGGTCCGAAATCTCTTGTGCCTTGTGGTAGTGATGGTTTGGCCATGGTTACTAGTTACTTGTTTCCGGTTTCTGGTTATTGGATGTTGAATATTGAGCATTGATCGTTGAATATTTCCTAACTATCGCATCACATGCTTCATTGATCATCTTGTACACTTCATGATAGCCTGGCTCTGGTCCATACCATGGATCAGGTACATCTACATTTTGGCCCGGAAATAATTCATTCAATAACAGATCAACTTTTTTTTCATCAAAACTATTTTTTGCTATTCTTCTCATGTCGTCAATTACATCATCAGACATTGCATAGATCTTATCAAAGCGATGAAAATCTTCGGCAACAAAATTTCTTGATCGTTGTTTACTGATGTCAACTCCATTTATGCGTGCCACTTTTTGTGATAGTGGATGCGGTGCTTCTCCCGTATGATAACCATTGGTACCGGCACTTTCTACACTCCACTTCAAACCAGCTTTCCTGGCTTTATCCTGCAATATGCCTTCTGCTATCGGGCTGCGACAAATATTACCCAGGCAAACCATTAGAATTTTCATGAGGCAAATATAGCTACGAGGTTTGAGCTATGAGCTACGAGCAAGAAAGTCTTTTCTCGCAACTCTTAACTCCTAGCTCGAAGCTTTATGGATTTGTGAACACGTAGCATCTCATTTAAAATTATTTGCCATGACTAACAAAGAAATTCTTCAAGCAGATCTGCTCGACATTTTATTCGAGCATCGTAACAAATTATATGGTGCTTATGCATTGCGTAAAACATATTCAAGTCGTCTCGGCATAGCACTTGGCGTTGCATTATCAATAGTTTTATTATTTGTTCTTATGTCTTTTATTAGTAAAAAAGATACTGGGAATGATCAAAGAAAACATGACGATATTATTAAGCTTACACAATTAGTAATACCACCAGATGAAAAGAAAGAACCGGAGCCACCACCAAAGGCAAAACAGAAACCACCTGTAGCTGAGGTAGATTATCAGCCACCCCAAATTGTACCAGATAATAAAGTAAAAGAAACGTTGCCTGATTTGGATGATATCGACAATGCAAATATTAGTGACAAAAATGTAGAAGGAGATAAACCTACCGGTATAGCGAATGATAAAGCTGAATCAAAGGGAAATGGCGATGTTGTTGTAAAAGAACCGGAGAAAAAAGAGGAGCCACTTGGTCCAAGCCGTGAACCAAGTTTTCCCGGTGGCTCTGCAGCATGGCTTACTTTTTTGCAACGATATTTACAAGCACCAGCTGATGTGGAACCCGGACAAAGAATAGAAGTGCATGTACGTTTTTGGATAGATGTTGATGGCAGTGTTTCAAGAGCTGAGATCATAAAAAGTGGAGGAAGTGCTTTTGATAAAGAAGTATTACGGGTAATGAAAAAAATGCCCAAATGGGAACCAGCACTCCAGGCCGGAAGACCTATTGCAGTAGCCTATCAGCAACCTGTAATTTTTATCGGGCAGGAAGAGTAAAAGTTTTTATCTTGCCGTTCCCATAAATATGAGGCTCATTTATGTCGTTTGATAATAAGGAAAGAAATACTTCATCCCTGCTTCGCAGCATATATAATTACACGATGGGTGTGCTATGGCTGGGAGTTGGGATTTTTGTTTTGTTTCATAAAAAATGGGGCTATGATCTCAAGCTTGACGTGATCTTACAGAATATATTTGGCGTAAGCTGCACACTGTATGGTTTGTTTCGCATATACAGGGGTTTTAAAAAACAATAATCAGTAAAAAGAAAGCATGTTGAGGCTAAGAGATGCGTGTATATATTTTTTGTTCATTATATTGCTATCCTGTGGTACAAATCAAACTGCTGATCCAAATATTGATACCCCTATAAAAGGAACGATCAATATAAGTGCAGATGAATCATTCAAACCTGTAATTGAAGCGCAGGTACAAGTTTATGAAGCAGATTATCCTGATGTAAAACTAAATGTTCATTATAAGCCCGAGGCTGATTGCCTGAATGATCTTACAGTTGATTCAGTAAGAATGATCATCGTAACAAGATACATCAGCCCGGATGAAAAAAGATTTCTCGAAGATTCTTTGAAGCTATCGCCAGAACAAATGATGATGGCATATGATGCAATTGCGGTAATTACCCATCCTGATGAAGAAATTCATCGTTTTACAATGAAAGATATCAGGGAGATCTTGCAAGGGAAATTTAGGAAAAATTTAATCCCTGTTTTTGATGGCTTAAAAGCAACCAGCACGGTACGTTTTATCGTCGATTCAGTGTTACGTGGTGATACGCTGACAAGTAAAGCACTTGCAGCAAGGAGCAGCGAAGAAGTTGTTGAATATGTCTCAAAAAACCCGGCTGCAATTGGATTTATAGGAATTAGCTGGATCGGGAATAAAGATGATGCGCAACAACAAAGTTTTTTGACAAAAGTCAGACTTGCCGAATTAGAGTGCAAAGGATTACCTGGTCAGTATGTACAACCAATACAGGTAAATATTTATAATGGCTTATATCCTTTGAAACGAGGTTTGGTATTTGTTTTGAAAGAGAACTACAAGGGCCTTGGACATGGATTTTCAAATTTTATGACAAGTGAGAGAGGACAATTGATCTTCCGCAGGGCTTACTTGGTACCCGGATATCTACCGTTTATTGTACGACCAACCAGACTCCGGGATGAATAAAGGCTATATTTAATAACATATAAAGAGAAAGAAATGAAGAAGACCTTTTTTACATTATGTACTTTTTTGGTGCTTTCAAATTTAGGGGCGCAAAGCCTACAGGAGGGGATAAACCATCTGTATGCAAATCGCTTTAAAAATGCTGAGCAAACCTTTCAGAAATTATTGGCAGCAAACCCTAATAATGCCGATGCTACGTATTGGCTGGGACAAACGTATCTTGATAAGGATGATAATGATGCGGCCCGCCAGCTTTATGACAAAGCACTTGCAGCAAATGGCAATAATCCTTTGCTAATGGTTGGTAAGGGCCATGTATTATTGCTTGACAAAAAACTTGATGAGGCACGCCAGCTATTTGAAACAGCTTTAACTACCAGCCGTACAAAAAAAGGCGATGACCCTGTAATATTAAATGCAATTGGTAATGCCAATGTAGATGCAAAAACAGGTAATCTTACTTATGCCGTAGAAAAACTGGAAATGGCATTGCAAAGAGATCCAAAAAATGCAGACATAGCTCTTAATCTCGGAAATGCATATCGTAAAAAAGATCCGGGGCAGGGTGGTGGCAAGGCATTTGAAAACTACAAATTGGCTGCACAGATCAATCCCAACTTTGCATATCCTTATGTACGTATTGCTGCATTATTTGAAACACAAAAGCAGTGGGATCTTGTGTTGGAAAATTTGAATAAGGCGATACAGGTTGATCCAAGCTTCAGCCTTGCATACTATGAATTGTTCTATTATTACTTTTTTGCAAAACAAGATTATGCGCAGGCAGAAGCTACTTTAAATAAATACATAGGTACAAGAGCAAATGAAGATAAAACTGAAGATGATTATATGTATTCTCAATTATGCTGGGCTAAAAAGGATTGGACCTGTGCTATTACAAAAGCAGAGAGTGTAAAGACTGCAATGGGTACTAAGGTAAAACCAAGAGTCTACAAGCAATTAGCGTATTCTTATCTTGGAAAAGGTGATTTTGCTAATGCTAAAACCAATGTCGATGCATTTTTTGAAAAAGAAAAAGAAGGCTTCATGCCGCTAGATTACCAATTAAAAGCAGATATATATACAGGTGGTGGTGCAAGTTGTGAAGATGTGTATGCATTATATATGCAAGGAGCAGCTGCAGATACAGTCCTTACAACAAAGCTTGATTTTATGACGAAATCTGCAGACTATTTTAAAACAAAAGGTTGTAAGATTCAGGAAGCAGACATGAGAATGACTATTTATAATACCAGAAAAAGTCCTAACCCCGGAGGCTTATTCAATCTTGGCCTAAATTATTTTCAAGCCGGAAATCTTGCCAAAGCAGATAGTTTGTTTACTGCTTACAATACAGTATTCCCAGATAGTGTATACGGCTATTTCTGGAGAGGTAGAACCAATTATCAATTAGATACAACCATGATTGTTGAACCATATGCCACAAATATGCTTCGGAATTACCAGAAAAGTCTTGATATATCATTTAAAGATAAGATCAGGTATAGAACACAAGGAACTCAAGCTGCTCTTTTATTAGCCGGCTATTTTAATAATATCAAAAGCAACCGCGACTCAGCTTTAATGTATGTAGTTAAAGGACTTGAGATCGATAGTACAAATGCTCAATTAAAAAGCATCAAAGAAATTTTTGATAAACAGCCAGCAAAAGGAACTCAAAAGCCTGCCGGAAAAACAACTGGCAAACCCTCCGCAACACTTAGAAAGCCGAGCAGTAAAAGCTAATTTAAAATAAGAGTTTAGGTTTTCTTTATTTATAGCGAAAGTCCTTCCCGTAATTGGGAGGGATTTTTTTTAAGCTAAGAGAATAAAGGAGAAAAGAAGACAAGAATGAAGAATCAACGGTAATAATGATGTTTCAATGCAAATGTTTGTATTCTCTTTTCTCATCTCTCTTTTAAACTCTTAGCTTGTAAATTGACTTTGCTGACTTATTTTTGCCGCCCAGACAGACACCTATGTTCCAACTCCTTCAAACCGATCTAAATCATGTAGTGAACGATGTGAATAGTTCGGGCAGTTATATCCCGGTTGCTATACAGATCATATTGGTGGTTGGACTTATAACTTTACTATTAGGAGTGACACATTGGCTTGGTCCTAAAAGAAAAACTGCTGATAAGCTGGAAAATTTTGCCAGTGGTATTGAATCACATGGAGAAGCCCGCCATCCAATGGCCATTAAGTATTTTCTGGTAGCAATTTTGTTTGTATTGTTCGATGTAGAAGTAATATTTTTTTATCCTTATGCCGTCAATTTCAAATTTTTAGGATGGCCGGGATTTTGGGCCGTCATGATGTTTGTGGCATTTTTTCTTTGCGGTTTTGTCTACATCATTAAGAAAGGAGCACTAAGGTGGGAAGATTAGAAAACTAAAAATTAAAAAGTCAAAAGTGAAAACTAAGACTATTATTGAAGTGGGTATGTTTTTAACTTTTGATTTTTGACTTTAAACTTTTATTATGTCTCGTCCTGTATCATATAATGTAAATGTCAAGCCGCTGGAAAAAGATATTTCCATTGCCGGTATGCCTGATGGACACCAGGGGGAGGGATTCTTTGCTACAAAGCTGAATGATGTAGTGGGTCTTGCAAGAAAAAATTCTATATGGCCACTGCCATTTGCTACATCATGTTGCGGAATTGAATTTATGGCAACAATGGGATCCCACTATGACCTTGCAAGATTCGGAAGTGAACGAGTTGGATTTTCACCAAGACAATGTGATCTATTGATGGTGATGGGAACTATTGCAAAAAAAATGGGTCCGGTTGTTAAACAGGTTTATTTGCAAATGGCAGAACCAAGATGGGTGATAGCTGTTGGAGCTTGTGCTTCATCAGGCGGAATCTTTGATACCTATTCTGTATTGCAAGGTATCGACCAGGTGGTACCGGTTGATGTATATGTGCCAGGCTGTCCGCCAAGACCTGAAGCAATAATAGATGGGGTAATGAGAATACAGGATCTGATCGGTAAAGAAAGCTTGAGAAGAAGAAATGGGGATAGGTATAAAGCACTTTTAGAAAGTTACGGAATTCAATAAGAAGTGGTGAGCTACGAGCTATGAGTATGAGCTACGAGTTCAATTTTGAAATTTAAAATTAATGTCTCGCAGCTCATAGCTCGGGACTCGAAGCTAAGATGGCGCTGACTAACGAAAGAATAAAACTAAGATTGATTGAAAAATTCGGAGAACAGGTTTCTGCTTTTTCTGAACCTTACGGCATGCTAACATTTGAAGCACCAAAAGAATTGAATCTGAAGGTGCTTAATTTTTTATATGATGATGACGAATTGAAATTTCGGTTTCTTACCGATCTGCAAGCCGTACATTATCCGGATAATAAAGGAAGAGAGCTTGCAGTTGTTTATCATTTGCATAACCTGGTTGATAATGTCCGTATTCGCTTTAAAGTGTTTAGTGATATTAACACACCGGATGTTTATACGGCGACAGGTTTATTTTCCGGGGCCAATTGGATGGAAAGAGAAACCTATGATTTCTTTGGAGTGAATTTCGTAGGTCATCCAAACATGAAACGGATTTTGAATGTGGATGAAATGGATTATTTCCCAATGAGAAAAGAGTTCCCATTGGAAGATCAGTCAAGGATTGACAAGGATGATGAGATGTTTGGAAGAGGATAACCCCTGTCCCCCTAAAGGGGTGACTTAGGTTGGGAATACATCAGATATTTGAAAATGTTTTTGTCCGGTAGGGACAAAATATTAATAGCCCCGGGTTTTAACCCGGGGAAAAATATAAGAAGATATAACAAGAACCCCGTAGGGGTTCAATATTTAATCAAATAAAGAATTGATTAAACAAAATAGTGAGGAGTTGAATGTGGGGAGTAAAGAACAAAAAGTACAAGAGTGCGACGCAACGGAAGATGATAGCAGCAATAAAGTTGGGCACAAACTTAATATCGATTGAGGAAAAATTGTATAAATAAGTAAAGCATAAAAATTCCCCTTTAGGGGTTTGGGGTATGACAGAACACGAACATATAAGGTTACCGGAAGGCTCGATAGAAAAAACTACCACTACAATTAATCTTGGGCCTACGCATCCTGCAACGCATGGTGTGTTTCAAAATATATTGGAGCTGGATGGTGAAAAAATAGTTTCGGCAGAGCAAACTGTCGGTTACATTCATCGTGCATTTGAGAAGATAGCTGAACGCCGACCCCTTTACCAGATCACTCCCTTAACAGATCGTTTGAATTATTGCTCTTCGCCGATCAATAATATGGGCTGGCATATTACCTGCGAAAAATTATTGGGTATAAAAATTCCGAAGCGGGTTGATTATCTCCGTGTGATCATTATGGAGCTGGCGAGGATCTCAGATCATCTTATCTGTAATTCTATTGTTGGTGTTGATACCGGTGCGTACACAGGATTTCTTTATGTAATGCAATACCGTGAACTGATCTATGAAGTTTATGAAGAGATATGTGGGTCACGATTGACAACAAATATTGGACGCATTGGCGGCTTTGAAAGAAATTTTAATGCTATCGCTTTTCAAAAATTAGATAAGTTCCTTGCTGAATACCCTGCTGTGTTGAAAGAGTTCATTAACCTCTTTGAACGCAACAGGATCTTTATGGAACGTACACAAGGTACTGGCCCTATCAGTGCAGAGAGAGCATTGAATTATAGTTTCACCGGTCCGAATCTTCGTGCCGCCGGTGTTGATTATGATGTAAGAGTGCACACGCCTTATTCCAGTTATGAAGATTTTCAATTCAATGTTCCTGTAGGAACAACTGGCGATAATTTTGATCGCTGGCAGGTGCGTAATGAAGAAATGTGGGAGTCATTAAGTATAATTGAACAAGCATATAGAAAAGTAAAAGAGTTTAAAGGAGCTGATGCAGAAGTTTTTCATGCTGATGTTCCTGAATATTATTTGCCGGAGAAAGAAGATGTATATACAAAGATGGAAGCACTGATCTGGCATTTTAAGATCATCATGGGTGAAATAGATATTCCTGCGGGTGAGGTATATAGTTGTGTAGAGGGCGCCAATGGTGAAGTGGGCTATTATTTAATTAGTGATGGCGGCCGTACGCCTTATAGATTACATTTTCGCAGACCATGTTTTATTTATTACCAGGCATACGAGGAAATGACAAAGGGAAGTATGATGAGTGATGCAATTATAACATTGAGCAGTTTGAATTTGATAGCAGGAGAATTGGATGCATAAACCCCCTGTCCCCCTAAAGGGGTGACCTAGGTGGAATATTATTTTAGTTCTTTAAACAGTATAAAAGTTGAATGTTGAATTTTATGTTACCAGCTTAGTGCTACTATTTAGCTTTAGTTGCGTCGCACTCTTCAACGTTCATATCAATATTGAGCAATTTTAACTATAACACTCTTTTTAAAAGTTAGGGTGTTACAAAAGCCCCTTTAGGGGTTGGGGTTTATGATAAAATTTAACGACCAGAAATTAAAAGAAGTTGAACAGATCATTCAGCGTTATCCTGAAGGCAAACAGAAGAGTGCCCTGATACCTGTATTGCATTTGGCGCAGGAGGAGTTTGGTGGATGGTTAAGTTCTGAAACAATGGATTATGTTGCTTCTGTTTTAAATCTTCAACCGATCGAAGTATATGAAGTGGCCACTTTTTACAGCATGTACAATTTAAAGCCTGTTGGCAGATATTTATTCGAAGTTTGTCAAACCGGTCCATGTATGCTGAACGGGAGCGATAATATCATAAAGTACATTTTTGAAAAGCTGGGAATAAAACCTGGCGAAACAACAGTTGATGGAATGTTTACTTTAAAAACAGTTGAGTGCTTGGGTGCTTGCGGTTATGCGCCGATGATGCAGTTGGGAAAAATTTTCGTGAACATTTGACAAAAGAAAAAGTGGATGCGATCATTGAAGAATGCAGAAGTAAGGCGGCAATTAATAATTAAAAATTAAGAATTAATAATGCGAAAATTTGCAGCCGTTCTTTTTGTTCTGTTCTTGTTGACGACAAAAAGTTCTTTTTCGCAGATAGATAGTGTTGGGTTAAGGAATGCGATGCAGCAATTAGATAAAGCTCTTTTACAAAAAGATGAAGTTGTTTTGAAGATAGTACTTCACAAAGAAGTGAGCTATGGTCATTCAAATGGATGGATACAAAGCAAAGACGATATCCTGAATGATTTTAAAAGCGGCAAACTGACTTATAATAATATTGAAAACAACAGTTCGGCAATTGTAAAAATATCCGAGAAATATGCAACGGTGAAAACGAATACAAATGCTGAAGGCTTGGTGAATGGAACAGCATTTAAGTTAACGCTGCATATCATGCAGTTTTGGATAAAGACAAAAAAGGGTTGGCAATTGATAGCAAGACAGAGTGCAAAATTATAGACCATTTAGATAATCAGAGAATGAGAAGAATATTTAAATATTATTTTTTATTGATGTTGGTGGGCTGTACTTCTACGAAAGACGCTGTCGTGCTATCACCTTACCCGGCAGGAATGCTTGGAGAAACCAAAGGTGATTTTGTCGAGTTATTTGATGGGAAAACCATAAAAGGTCCAATTACAGAGATTAAGTCTAAAACGATAACAATTAATGGAAATACTTACAATGTAAAACAAATAAAATCATTTGAGTATAGATACGTATATAAAACGATGTATGAAAAACATTTTATAGCAAGATTCATCAAAGGGAAAATTAACGTTTATACCCGAACGCAATCTTTTGAGGATATAATATTACCTGATGAAAAAGTTGCAGGGAAGAATGATAGAATTGATAAAATTTCAGGTAAGTCATCAACTTATTATTATTTGCAAAAAGGTGACGACGCTGAAATTAAGCCATTTGATATGAAACTTCTTGAGGAGATGATCAGTGACAATAATTCGGCATTGGATTATTTAAATAAATACAAAGCCCTTAAGAAAAAGGATAACAAATATCTGGACAAGGCTATTGAGACTTATAATATGACTTAGAGAAATGGGAAGAAAATTATTATTAGATAAAATTGATGTTGAAGGCATACGTTACTTCGATGCATACCGCAAGAATGGCGGTTATCGTAGTGTGGAGAAAGCATTGAAGACAATGACACCAGACCAGGTCACTGATGAAGTAAAGAAAAGTGGTTTGCGTGGCCGTGGGGGTGCTGGTTTTCCAACTGGTATGAAATGGGGTTTTCTTGCAAAGCCTGCAGGTGTGCCACGTTATCTTGTAGTAAATGCTGATGAATCTGAACCGGGAACTTTTAAGGATCGTTATTTAATGGAGTTTCTTCCTCATTTATTAATTGAAGGAATTATTACTTCATCTTACGCAATTGGTTCAAATCGCTCATACATATATATACGTGGTGAGTTTGCATGGATAGATGCTATCCTTGAACAAGCTATCACAGAAGCAAAGAATAATGGGTTTCTTGGTAAAAATATTTTGGGCAGCGGCTTTGACTGTGAGATCTATGTGCAGCGAGGTGCTGGTGCTTATATCTGTGGTGAAGAAACTGCCTTGCTTGAATCACTCGAGGGAAAGAGAGGGAATCCAAGAATTAAACCTCCTTTTCCAGCTGTAAAAGGTTTGTGGGATTGTCCAACCGTTGTTAATAATGTAGAAACGATCGCTGCAGTTGTACCGATCGTGAATGATGGCGGAGATGAATATTCAAAGATCGGTATTGGAAAATCAACAGGAACTAAACTCATCTCTGCCTGCGGCAATATTAATAAGCCAGGCGTGTATGAACTTGAAATGAATATTTCCGTTGAAGAATTTATTTATAGTGATGAATATTGCGGTGGTATTGCAAATGGCAAAAGATTAAAAGCTTGTATTCCCGGTGGATCATCTGTTCCTATTTTACCGGCCAATTTATTATTGAAGACTGCGAAAGGTGAAAAGAGAATGATGACTTATGAAAGTTTGGCTGATGGTGGTTTTGCAACAGGGTCAATGATGGGTAGCGGTGGTTTTATAGTGATGGATGAAGATCAGTGTGTAGTTAAACATACTTATACCTTAGCAAGATTTTATCGTCATGAAAGTTGTGGTCAATGTTCTCCATGTCGTGAAGGAACAGGGTGGATGGAAAAAATTCTTTTGAATATTGATAATGGTAAAGGAAAGATGAGTGATATTGACCTGTTGTGGGATATACAAAGAAAGATAGAAGGCAATACAATTTGTCCATTGGGTGACGCAGCAGCATGGCCTGTTGCCGCAGCTATTCGTCATTTCAGAGATGAATTTGAGTGGCATGTATTGAATCCCGAAGAATGCTTGAGAAAAAATTATGGTTTGGCGAATTATGCGAAACCGTTAGAAGTTCCAATAAGTTAAAAGTGAAAACTTAAAACTTAAAAATTGAGTGACTCGAATAAAACATATGATATCAAAATCAGGTGTTACGAGTTTTCGAAAAGTATAGTTCTTTTTATAAATAGATATGAGTTTAAAAGAATTCATTACCCAATAATAGATCAGCTTCTAAGAAGTGCTACTTCGATCGGGGCAAATGTTATTGAAGGTAAATCGGGGAATTCAAAGAAAAATCTTATAAGCTTCTTTTCTATTGCATTGCGATCAGCAAATGAAACTAAATATTGGCTTTGTTTGATTCGTGATACACTTGAAGTTGATAAAAAAGAAACAAATCTATTAATTACTGAGGCTGATGAAATTTCCAAAATATTGGGCAGATCAATTTTAACTCTAAAACAAAATATCAAAGAGTAAACAGTTTTAACTTTTAACTTTTTAGTTTTGACTTTTTAAAATGGCTGAAGAAAAAAAATTATTTAAAGTAACTATTGATAACATCACTATTGATGTGGATCCGGGCACAACGGTGTTGCAGGCTGCACGGAAAATTGGTGGTGATGTAACTCCGCCTGCTATGTGTTACTATACACATTTGAAAGGGAGTGGCGGTAAATGTCGTACCTGTTTAGTTGAAGTTGCAGCTGGTTCTGCCGCTGATCCGAGGCCAATGCCAAAGCTGGTAGCAAGTTGCCGCACGAATGTAATGGATGGAATGGTGGTAAAAAGTATAACGAGCGAAAAGGTACTTGATGCCAGGAATGGAGTTGTTGAATTTTTATTGATCAACCATCCACTCGATTGCCCGATATGCGACCAGGCCGGTGAGTGTGATCTGCAGGATCTTTCTTATGAACATGGCAAAGAAGGAACGAGGTATGATTTTAAAAGAAGAACATTTGATAAAGAAGATATCGGTCCTTATATACAATTGCACATGACACGGTGTATTCTTTGTTATCGTTGTACCTATGTTGCCGATCAATTGACTGATCATCGTGTGCATGGTGTTCTGGATCGTGGAGATCATTCTGAAATTTCAACATATATATCGAAAGCGATCGACAATGATTTTTCAGGAAATATGATCGATGTATGCCCGGTAGGCGCACTAACCGACAGAACATTCAGATTTAAGAATCGTGTATGGTTCACTAAACCAATGGATGCTCATCGCAATTGCGATAAGTGTTGCGGCAAAGTAACATTATGGCTTCGTGGTGATGATGTGTTAAGAGTTACGGCAAGAAAAGATCAATGGGGCGAGGTGGAAACTTATGATGGCAAACCTGGTTGGATATGCAATGATTGCCGCTTTCATAAAAAGCATAAGTATGATTGGGAGATAGAAGGTTTGAAAAACGTGAGCAGGCATTCTGTGATCGGCCAGGGAAAATATCCTGGTCTGCAAATGCCGAAGGAAACAATTGCTGAAGTAATGGGAGGTAAATCGCCTAACCTTTTAATGGACATCCATACAATAAGTGGAGTAAACGATCCGGGTGTTGACCTGAGTAAAATTGAAGGGCCGGCGACAAGTAAGACATTTAATAATAATGAGTAATTAATTAATAAGAATGATCGATTGGGGAATTTTATTGGAGAAATCAATTTTGATCTTAGCTGTGGTAACCATATCACTTGTTATTGCCATGTATGCAACATGGGCGGAAAGAAAAATTGCTGCAGTAATCCAAGATCGTCTCGGGCCAAACAGGGCGGGTCCATTTGGATTATTACAGCCTGTAGCCGATGGATTAAAACTTTTCATGAAAGAAGAGATCATTCCCAGTGCTTCTTCTAAATTTCTTTTTGTAACAGGACCTGCACTCGCAATGGTAACTGCGCTTATGACGAGTGCTGTTATTCCATGGGCGCCTTCGATTAATTTATTTGGCAGAGATATAAATCTACAGATCGCAGATATCAATATTGGAATGCTTTATGTTTTTGGTGTGGTGAGTCTTGGTGTGTATGGGATCATGATCGGTGGTTGGGCTTCGAATAATAAATTTTCTTTATTGGCCGCTATTCGTGGCGCTTCGCAAATGATAAGCTATGAATTAGCGATGGGTCTTGCATTGATCGCATTGTTAATGCTGACCGGCTCATTAAGATTGAGTGTGATCGTTAGTCAACAAAGTGAAGGAATGTTTAACTGGAACATCATGTACCAGCCACTTGGCTTTATTATATTTTTTATTTGTGCTTTGGCTGAGTGTAACCGTACGCCTTTTGATCTTCCGGAAGCTGAGAATGAGTTGAACTTTGGTTATCACCAGGAATACTCATCCATGAAACTTGGATTTTATTTGTTTGCTGAATACATCAATATGTTCATCAGTGGTGTTGTAATGTCAACCCTGTTCTTTGGCGGTTATGATATTCCATTTGTAAATGAAGCCAATTGGGGGCATGCATGGTGGGTTGGACTAATTGGATTTAGTGTATTAATGACAAAAGCTTTATTCTTTGTATTTGTATTTATGTGGATACGCTGGACGATACCAAGGTTCCGTTATGATCAATTAATGAATTTGGGATGGAAAGCATTGATTCCACTTTCATTGTTGAATATGGTGATAACGGCGGTGGTGATATTGTTGTTGAAATAATTAAAAGTCGGAAAGACGTGAAAGTCAGAAAGACCGAAAGAGAATTAATCAAAATGGTATATACTTTCTGACTTCCGGACACCGGACTTTCGGACTTAATAAAATATATATTTGCGAACTTTTGAAATGATAATATGCAGGCATTAACAAACAGGGCAAAATTGGTAGATCGGAGACCCATGACGGCGTTGGAAAGGATTTACCTGTGGAATATTCTGAAAGGTATGATGATCACTTTCCGGCATATTTTTAAAAAGAAGGCGACGATCAATTACCCGGAACAAAAAAGAAGTTTTAGCTCCGTGTTCCGCGGTTTACAAATTTTGAATCGTGATGAAGAAGGCCGTGAACGTTGCACAGCTTGTGGTTTATGTGCTGTTGCTTGCCCGGCTGAAGCGATCACAATGGAAGGCGCAGAACGTTTGCCAACAGAAGAACATTTGTACCGTGAGGAAAAATATGCAGCAAAGTATGAGATCAATATGCTGCGTTGCATATTCTGTGGATTGTGTGAAGAAGCTTGTCCCAAAGATGCGATCTATTTATCGCAAACTTTTGCGCAGGCAAACTATTCACGGGAAGGGTTTATTTATAAAAAAGAAGATCTGTTGATCCCTCATCCTAAAGAAAATCCTGAAGCGTATGCAAAGGCATTGGGTGAAAAAAAAATTAATAACTAATGGTTATTAATTAATAATTGTTGATTTGAAGAATAACTGTTTATAAGAAATGGGTGTTACTCCAATACTATTCTGGATACTTTCTGTAGTTGCATTGTTCAGTGCATTGATGGTTATTACCAGTAAAAATCCAATGCACAGTGTTATCTGGCTGATCATCGTATTCTTTGCTATCTCTGGTCATTATCTCCTTCTAAATGCGCAGTTTCTTGCTATTGTAAATATTATAGTATACGCCGGCGCCATTATGGTGTTGTTCCTGTATGTATTAATGCTGATGGATCTGAAAAAAGAAACAGAACCGAAAAAAAATCGGTGGCTGAAATTAGCTGGCGCAGTTGCAGGAGGAAGTTTATTATTAGTGTTAATAGCAGCATTAAAGAAAGCTGATCTTGCAAACCAGTTTGCAGAAACAAGAACCGGTGATATTGGTTTGATAGAAAATTTAGGAAAAGTATTGTTCAATGAATACGTGGTGCCGTTTGAAATAAGTAGCATTTTATTTTTAAGCGCTATGGTAGGAGCGGTGGTGATTGGGAAGAAGGAATGAAAAAAACTGCGAGCTATTAGCTGCGAGCCACGAGCTAAAGACTCTGACTCGAAGCTCACAGCTCGTGACTCGTAACTTATAATATGCAGATCGATTATTATATATACATATCTCTTGCACTTTTCTGTATAGGAATAGTGGGAGTGCTTACACGCAGGAATGCGATCATCATATTTATGTGTATTGAGCTAATGCTGAATGCTGTGAATTTGTTGCTGGTAGCATTTTCTAAAATGCATCATTTAAAAAATGCAGCAGTGAATGCATCAGCAGGAAGCGATGGGCAGTTATTCGTATTTTTTATAATGGTAGTTGCTGCAGCTGAAGTAAGCGTTGGGCTGGCGATCATTGTAATGATGTATCGGAATATTCATTCGGTGGATATAAACTTTTTGAACAGGTTGAAACATTAGGCCTATCCCAACCTTCCCAAAGGGAAGGAGTACGGCCGTTTATGATTGGAAATAAAAATAATAACGAAACTTCAAAAGCCCCGCATTGTGCGAGGTTTGGAGGAGCTTTATGAAGAATGTTTTAGAATTTTCTTATTTAATTCCTCTTTTTCCGTTGATCGGTTTTTTGATCACCGGATTGGGTCGGAAATATTTATCCAGGCCACTCACCGGGATAATTGGAAGTGGTGTTATTCTTATTTCATTTTTGTTGAGTGTTTGGATATTTTTCCAGGTTAAAGAAGGTAATTCTGGTGTAGTTAGTTATTTCAACTTTATCTCGGCCGGCAGTTTAAAAATCCCATTTTCGTTTCAGATCGATGCGCTGTCATCTTTATTTCTTTTAATAATTACCGGTGTTGGCTTTTTGATCCATGTTTATTCTGCTTCCTACATGCATCATGAAAGCAAAGAACATTTTGCCCGTTACTTTTCTTACCTGAATCTTTTTGTATTCTCTATGTTGCTGCTGGTAATGGGCGGCAACTTTGTTATTCTTTTTATTGGCTGGGAAGGTGTTGGTCTTTGTTCTTACCTGCTTATCGGGTATTGGTTTAAAAACACTGAGTATAATTATGCAGCCCGCAAGGCATTTGTGATGAATCGCATAGGTGATCTTGCTTTTCTCATCGCTATTTTCATGATCATCGCAAAAGTGGGTTCGGTAAATTTTGGGGATGTGTTTTCTGCGGAAGGATTGCAAAAACTTGCACCATCAGCAACGATCATTACTCTTTTACTTTTTGTAGGTGCCACGGGTAAAAGTGCACAGATACCTTTATATACATGGTTGCCTGATGCTATGGCTGGTCCAACACCTGTCTCAGCATTGATACACGCTGCAACAATGGTAACTGCCGGTATTTACATGATCGCAAGAAGTAACTTGTTGTATTCATTAAGTGAGACAACACAAAACATCGTTGCCTATATCGGTTTAGCTACAGCATTGCTTGCGGCAACAATTGCATTAAAACAAAATGATATTAAAAAAGTGTTGGCATATTCAACCGTAAGCCAATTAGGATATATGTTTTTGGCTTTAGGTGTAGGCGCCTATACTGCTGCTATATTTCATGTGATGACACATGCATTCTTTAAAGCATTGTTGTTTTTAGGAAGTGGCAGTGTTATCCATGCAATGAGTGGGGAACAGGATATACGCAACATGGGAGGTTTAAGTAAAAAATTAAAAATTACATTCTTCACATTTTTGATAGGTTGTCTTGCGATCACAGGTATTCCGCCATTCAGCGGTTTCTTTTCAAAAGATGCAATATTATTAGCAGCATTTGAACATGATGAAAGGGGAAAGATCCTGATCCTTTATTCTATCTCATTATTTACAGCATTGCTTACAACCTACTATATGTTCCGTTTGTTGTTTATTACATTCACGGGAAAATTCAGGGGCACACAGGAACAGGAGCATCATCTGCATGAAAGCCCTGCATTGATGACGATTCCTTTGATAGTTCTTGCAGTGTTAGCAGCTATCGGTGGGTTTATAGGAATTCCTGAAGTGTTTGTAAAAGGAGGAGACAGGTTGACCCCATTTCTTTCTAAAGTTATTGCGACAAATCATGAACCGGTAAGTCGCTCAACCGAATTTTTCTTAATGGGCTTGTCAGGCGTTTTGGTAGTAGCAACGATCATCTTTACGTGGTTCCGGTTCAAAAATTATCAACCTAAAGAAGACAAAGGATTCGGGAAAGTTTTGGAAAACAAATGGTATGTGGATGAATTGTATGATAAGATCATTGTAAATCCATTAAATAAGCTTGCAGGGTTTCTGAATAATTTTTTCGAAAGATTCATTATAGATGGTATTGTAAACGGCGTTGGCAGAGCTGTAAACTATAGCAGCCGTCAATTAAGATTATTGCAAAGCGGGCAAGTCGGCAGCTATGTATTGTTAATGGTTTTGTCAATACTGCTTTTATTGTTGTATCAATTTTTTATTAAGAAATAAGTAGATGATCTCATTACTTCTGATATTAATTCCATTATTAAGCGGCATTGCTTCTTTTTTCTTTAAAAAAGAAAATGCAGCAAAAGGCTGGGCTTTGCTTTCGTCCTTTGCCACTGTTGCAGTTTCGATACTTGGATTGACTATCTTAAATAAAACAGAATTACTTCAATTCAAATGTAACTGGCTGCCAGGATTAGGCAGCAGTTTTTCTATTCGCCTGGATGGTATGGGTCAATTGCTTTGTTTACTTACAGCAATTTCATTTCCATTAATATTTATTGCAACATGGAACCGTACATATAGAAATGCGCATAATTTTTTTGCGTTGATGCTTCTTTCCCAGGCAGGACTGATGGGAGTTTTTCTTGCAATGGATGCATTGTTGTTTTATTTCTTTTGGGAGTTAGCATTGATACCTGTTTATTTTCTTTCTTCTATTTGGGGAGCAGAAAGAAGAATTGCAGCGACATTCAAGTTCTTTATTTACACATTTGTTGGTTCTTTATTAATGCTGATCGGGTTGATCTATATACATTCACTTACACCTGACAGGTCATTTGATATTAGATCTTTTTATGCTGTTGCAATAGACAATAAAACACAGCACTGGATCTTCTGGTTAATGTTTGTAGCATTTGCAATTAAGATCCCGGTGTTCCCATTTCATAGCTGGCAGCCTGATACATATGAACAATCACCCACAGCCGTTACAATGGTGTTGAGCGGTATCATGGTGAAGATGGGATTGTTTGCGGTCATTCGCTGGTTACTTCCGGTTTTACCATCTGCCTCTTTTGCTTATGGTGAAAAGATGATCTCCATGTGGGTAATTGTTGGAATGATCTACGCTTCTTTGCTGGCATGGCGACAAGATGATATGAAGAGATTGATCGCTTATTCATCTATTGCACACCTTGGGTTGATGGTTGTAGCCATTTTTTCTGAATCAGAAATAGGTATGCAGGGTGTGATGATACAAATGTTCAATCATGGTATAAATATTCTTGGACTTTGGGTTATTGTTGAAATATTAGAAAGAAAATATGGAACAAGAAAACTTTCTGAACTGGGAGGTCTTGCACAAAAAGCACCAGCGATGGCTATATTCTTTGTAGTTGTTGCACTGGCAAATATTGCCTTGCCGTTAACGAATGCATTTGTTGGGGAGTTCATGATGTTCACGGGAATTTTCACTTCTTCTATGTCCGAGTATGAAATGATAACAGTGCCGGCTGCAGGTATTACAATTATACTTGGCGCCATCTATACATTAAGGATGGTACAAAAAGTGATCTATGGAAATACAAACGCATTAACGGAGACAGGAACTGATATTGGCTATAATGAAAAACTGGTACTTGGAATAATTGTGATATTGATAATCGCAGGTGGTATTTACCCGCAGGCATTTCTTAGCCTGACCGAAGAGACAACAAAGTTTATTTTGAATGAAGCAAACATATATCCTTCGTTAGGCAAATAAAAAATTAGTGAAAAGAGCATGAACGCATTAATTATATCGGGAATAATGGGAGTGGTGATGATGTTCAGCGGTATTTTGCTGAAACAGAGATCATCTGTTCGTGCCGTTGCATTGACCGGGCTTTTTGTTGCAATTGTTTTGAATGTAATGGAAATGTCTGGCTTTCATTTATTCAAGATCGATATAACTGGTATGATGAAGTTCGACAGGCTTGCACTTTTCTTCAATACGATCGCAATGGGCTGCACATTCATTTTCTTTTTGTTATCAGCAAAGGAAATGGAGAAAGTGGGATTAAATTACTCTGATTATTTTGCTTTGATATTCTTTATTCTTTGTGGCATCATACTTTCATCTTCTTTCAGTTCATTACTAATCCTATTCCTCGGCATTGAGATCATATCAATACCATTATATATTTTAACGGGCAGTGATAAAAGAAATTTAAAAAGTAATGAAGCGTCATTAAAATATTTTCTGCTCGGCTCTTTTTCAACAGGGTTAATGCTGATGGGTATCACTCTCATTTACGGCAACTCGGGTTCATTTTCAGTAGAAGTTATCGCTGAAAGTATTTCAAAACCTGATGTAAAGCCTGGCATATTGCTAATAGCTGGCTTATTGTTGTTAATGTTCTCCATGGCTTTTAAAGTATCTGCTGCGCCATTTCATTTTTGGACACCAGATGTTTATGATGGAGCGCCAACAGTGTTTACTTCTTTTATGGCAACGATCGTAAAGGCAGCAGTATTTATTGCATTCCTTCGTTTATTCTATTATGCATTTGGAAATATTCATGAAACCTGGAAGCTGATAATTGCTATAATAACAGCCCTCACTTTATTTATTGGTAATATCACCGCCGTCTTTCAGCAAAGTGTAAAAAGAATGCTGGCTTACTCAAGTATTGCACAAGCAGGTTTTATGTTAATGGCTATTCTTGCATTAAATGCATCTGCAACTGAAGGAATATTACTTTACACAACTGCATATTGTCTCGCCACGATCGGTCTTTTTGCCATCTTGGTAAAAATGAAAGACTATACGTTTGAGGGTTTCAATGGTTTTGCAAAACATCAGCCCTTATTGGCGGCCGTTGCTGTTGTTTTCCTTTTGTCTTTAGCAGGCATTCCATTAACTGCAGGCTTTCTTGCAAAATTTTATATGCTCAATGCAGTAATTGAGAAAGGCGGTTTTCTGTGGCTTGTAATTTTTGCGGTGCTGATGGCAGCTATCAGTGTTTATTATTATTTCCGTGTGATACAAGCAATGTATTTTAAAGAAGGCGAAGCACAAGCCATTGAAGTCAGTACATCATTCAAATGGACCATTGGTCTTGTTGCTGCACTGGTTATTTTGCTGGGCGTATATCCTCAACTTTTATTCAGCTGGTTTTATTTTTAGAAAAAAATTATTGCGGGGAATCAATTCTTACAAAAAATTTTTGCCATTCCTGTATTAGACTTGGTCAGGAACTTTTCACCCATAACTTTGTTTTCCCGATAAATAACGGGATTAAAAAAAACTTCATCATGAGAAAAACTACAGGCCGTATCTTTTTCGGCTTCACGATGCTTTGCTTTAGTATGATCACCGTTGCCCAGGTGAGACCACAAACCGGCGACTCAACAAGATCCACAGGACCGGGTGGACCGGGAGGAAGACCCGCAGCAGGTGTCAGGCCTTACAGAGAGATCATTACTGATAAAGCAATTACAAAAAATGGTTTTTTCAAAGTTCATAAAGTTGAGGACAAATATTATTTTGAAATTCCCAACGATATGCTGTGGCGTGATATACTTGTTGTAAATCGTCTTTCTCAAACACAAGCAGGTACTGGATATGGCGGCGACCAGGTAGGTCAGAATGTTGTTCGCTTTGACAGGGGACCAAACAATAGAATATTTCTTAGAACAATATCTTATGCTGTTTATGCAAAAGATTCTACGTCGCCCATGTTCTCGTCTGTTTCAAATTCAAATCTTCAACCAATTTCTTTTTCATTTGATATAAAAGCTTTTGGAAAAGATTCTGCAACATCGGTTATAGAGATCACTGATTTTGTAAATGGAGATAATGATGTTCTTTTCTTTAGCAACGCTGCAAAATCTGCAAGACGCATTGGATCATTACAAACAGATAAATCTTATATAGTAAGTGTAAAGCCTTACCCTATCAATATTGAGATCAAAGCAGTAAAAACTTATGGAAGAACTCCTGCGCCTCCAGGTGGTGGCGGTGGTTTTGGAGCTCCTCAACCAAGTGGCAATCTTACCGTGGAAATGAATAGTTCATTTGTATTGCTTCCAAAAACCCCTATGCAGGCAAGATATTTTGATGCAAGAGTTGGCTACTTCACTGTTGGCTACACAGATTTTGATGCAAACCCACAAGGTGTAAGAGATATTACAATTGCAAAACGCTGGAGACTGGAACCAAAGCCAGAGGATATAGAGAAATACAAAAGAGGTGAACTGGTAGAACCTCAAAAACCAATTATATTTTATATCGATCCGGCAACCCCAAAAAAATGGATACCTTATTTGATGCAAGGTGTAAATGATTGGCAAGCTGCATTTGAAAAAGCCGGATTTAAAAATGCAATTTTTGGAAAGATGGCGCCAACAAAAGAAGAAGACAGTACCTGGAGCCTGGAAGATGCCCGCAACTCTGCCATAGTTTATAAACCCTCCGATATTGCCAATGCAAGTGGTCCAAGTATTTCTGACCCACGCAGTGGCGAAATAATGGAGAGTCATATCAATTGGTATCATAATGTAATGGAGCTTATCCGCAATTGGTATATGATCCAGGCAGGCCCGAATGATATTCGTGCAAGACAAATGGTATTTCCTGATGAATTGATGGGTCGTCTTGTTCAGTTTGTTTCGTCACACGAAGTCGGACACACACTTGGTCTTCGTCACAATTTTGGTTCAAGTTCATCAGTGCCTGTTGAAAATTTAAGAAATAAAGAATGGGTTGCTAAAAATGGACATACACCATCGATCATGGATTATGCTCGTTTCAATTACATTGCACAACCTGAAGATGGGTTAACAGGGGAAGAATTGCAAGGCCGGATCGGTGATTATGACAGGTGGGCAATTGAATGGGGTTACAGACGTTTTTATGAATTCAAAACTCCCGAAGCGGAAAAAGGGAAATTGAATCAATGGACGAGAGAAAAATTAAAAGATCATCGTTTATGGTGGGGTGATGGTGAAACTAACCAGGATGATCCACGTTCACAAACAGAAGACTTAGGTGATAATGCAGTTAAAGCAAGTGAATATGGAATTAAAAATCTAAAACGGATTATTCCTGAATTAATGAAATGGACAAAACAGGATAATGAAGATTATACAAACCTTTCAGATGTATATGGCCAGTTAACAGGACAGTTCAGTCGTTATATGGGTCATGTTTCAAGAAATGTTGGTGGTATTTATAAAACACCAAGAGTGGTTGAAGAGTCAGAAGCGGTTTATGAATTTGAGCCGAAAGCAAAACAAGCTGAAGCGGTTGCCTTTATCAATCAGCAATTGTTCACTACACCAACCTGGTTGATCAGCAGTGATATTTACGGTAAGACTGGGGCTAGTCCATTAACAGTTATTGGAAATATCCAGGACAATACCTTAAATCGCTTTTTTAGTGCAAACACCTTGAATAAGTTAATAAATGCAGAAACTGCACTTGGCAACAATGCTTATAAGATGACTGATCTTTTCAATGATGTAAAAAAAGGTGTATGGTCAGAGTTAAGCACAAGAAAAACCATAGATGTTTACCGCAGGAATCTTCAAAAATCATATGTAAACATTTTAAGTAATTTATTGAACCCTGCAGATGTAGTAATAAATCTTGGTGGCGGAGGTTTCAATATTGGGTCTTCGGTAAATACTGATAAATCAGATATTAAAAGTTTGGTTCGGGCACATCTTACTTCTTTGAAAGCAGAAGTAACTTCGGCCGCATCGGCAATCGCAGATCCAATGAGCAAGTACCATTTACAGGACATTGCAAAAAGGATCGACGAAGCGTTGAATCCTAAAAAATAATTTTGCCGGTAATTGAAAAGGGTGGTTTTATAGCCGCCCTTTTTTATTTAATTTAACCAGTTGTCAAATTTTTATAACTTTGGATTGATCGACTTCCTTACTTTGCATCAGACAAATGAGATACAGCGATATTATATCAATAGCATTCAGATCTGTAAAAAGCAATATGCTTCGCACAGTGCTTACTGTTCTGATCATTGCATTAGGCATTACAGCATTGGTGGTCGTTAACACAGCTATTAAAGCGATCAATCAAAAATTTACTGAAAGTTTCTCTACCATGGGAGCCAGCGGCTTTACCATTAGATATAAGGATCGGAATATTCGTTTCGGCGGGGGTGGTGGATCTGAAATTAAAAAAGAGAAAAAAGGAAGCAAGAAAGAAAAGAAGTCAAACCTTGGTAAAATAATAAGAAAAGAAGAAGCGGAAATGTTTGTACAGAATTTTAAATTTCCTTCCTCAAAAGGTGTTTCTGTATTTGCATCAAGAAATGCGATTGCTTCTTACGAAACAAAAAAAACAAGCCCCAATGTTTTTTTATTCGGTGGTGACGAGAATTATATGATCCTGAACGGATACAAATTAAGATCGGGAAGAAATCTTAACCAGGCAGATGTACAATCTGCAAGAAATGTTTGTATCGTAGGTTATGATGTAGCGAAAAAATTATTCCCTACGAACCCTGACAGAGCTGTTAATGCAATTATCCGGGTGCAAAATATTCCTTATCGGGTTATTGGAGTACTGGATAGCCGTGGTTCTTCATTTGGGATGAGCTTAGATAACAGGATCTTTACTAGTTATACAAATGTTCACCGGCAGTTCAGTTCAGGGATAAGTTATGTAATAGCTATCATGACTGATGATATAAAGAAAGTACAGGTTGCCATGGGTGAGGCTGAAGGTGTTTTTCGATCAGTGAGAAAACTGGCAACTACAGAAGAAAACAATTTTGTACTCGATCGGAATGATAGTGTTGCTGAAAAAGCAATGAACAGCCTTGGCATGATCTCTTTGTCTGCCCTGGTTATCGGTTTTATTACCCTGATCGGTGCTGCTATCGGGTTAATGAATATCATGCTTGTTGCCGTGACGGAAAGAACTAAGGAAGTGGGATTAGTGAAAGCAATCGGAGGTAAAAGCAAAACTGTAAGGGCTCAATTTCTTATGGAGTCAATTATTATCAGTGTGCTTGGGGCCATGTTAGGGATCATATTTGGTATTTTAATTGGGAATCTTATATCTATTGCCATCAATACAGGTTTTGTTATTCCATGGAACTGGGTAATATTAGCGATCGCCATTTGTTCGGTCGTAGGCTTATTAGCTGGCTTGTACCCGGCATTAAAAGCTGGCAAGTTGAATCCCATCGAAGCACTTCGGTACGAATGATCTTACAAATTAATCAAGCAGCAGTTTCGTGATATTGGCAGTCTGATACTAACTCCTGTTTGGGCAGGAGTAAAAATATAGCAGCTTCTTGTTCCGGAACAAAAAATCCTTAACTTGTAACGCTCTGATTAAAAATTTTTGTGGGGGCTTTTGGAGCATTTAACTTTTTTTTCCTTAGAATTGTGTCCCTGAAAAAAATCAAATCTTTTTTTAAAATTTTAAACACTAAAAACAAAGATCATGGCTGAAACAAAACCGACTGCAACAGCAAGTGTGAAAGCAACTTCAGTACAAACGAAAAAAAGCAGTAACGCCATTTCATGGCTAGCCCCTATTATTTGTCTTATTGCCGGTTATCTTATCTGGCGTTTTATTCTTGGAGACGCTGATGGATTTAATCAGCCTGATAAAAGCGGTGCCATGTTTTGGCCAAAGCATGACAAACCAAAAGGTGCATTGAGTGGGATTTATATGGGAGGAATTATCATTCCGGTACTTATTGGTATGTTCCTGATGGTAATTACTTTTTCAATTGAACGCTTGCTTACTATCAGTAAAGCTTTAGGAAGTGGTTCAATTGCAGATTTCATCCGCAAAGTGCAATATCATCTTGCAAATAGAAATGTAGATGCAGCAATGGCAGAATGCGACAAACAACGTGGTTCAGTTGCAAACGTTATGCGTGCCGGTTTGCGTCGTTATAAAGAAATGACAACTGCTGGTGGCGATCTTAGCACTGATCAAAAAGTTTTAGCTATACAGAAAGAAGTTGAAGAAGCCACTGCATTGGAGCTTCCTATGCTTCAAAAAAATCTTGTATTCCTTTCTACAATTACTTCTGTTGGTACCCTGGTTGCCTTGCTTGGTACGGTAATGGGAATGATTCGTTCTTTCTCTGCATTAGGATCTGGTGAAGGCGGTGGCGGTGCTGCAGCTAGTGCCCTTGCTGTTGGTATATCAGAAGCCCTTTATAATACGGCTTTAGGTATCGGTACATCGGCATTTGCGCTTATTATGTATAACATATTTACAACTAAGATCGATTCTATCACTTACGGCATTGATGAATCAGGTTTCACTCTTACACAAAGCTTTGCATCTCTTTACAAATAAGAGACAATTGCTTTTATGGAATTTATGAAACATTGAATCTCAATACTAAATTTAAGTAAACATGCCCAGTGTTAAAATACCAAGGAAGAGCACATTTGTGGATATGACTCCCTTTGTGGATGTAGCTTTTCTGATCCTTACATTTTTTATCATGGCTACGAAGTTCAAACCAGAAGAGCCTGTTGAGATAAAAACACCAAATTCGGTTTCAACCAAAGAATTGCCAGAAAGTGATGCTATTCAAGTCATGTTTGACAGTTCAGGTCGGGTTTTCTTTAGTGTTTTGTCAGAGAATGATCCCAAAGCAAAATATGAAGTAATAAAACATATCAATGACTCAAGAAGCTTAGGATTAACAGATGCTGAAATGAAGAACTTTGTAAGAACACCTGCAGTCGGAGTTCCTTTTAGCGGGCTAAAGCAATTGCTGGCAATTCCTCAGGAAGATCAGAAGAATTTCAAACAACCAGGAGTTCCTTTAGATACACTCGGTGGAGAATTGTATTACTGGATCAGGGATGCTGTTGGAACATTTACTGGTAAGAAATTGCAATTCCTGATAAAGGGAGACAACAATGCAAAATACCCGGCTTTTAAACAGGTACTGACCGCATTTAAGAAAAATGAAATTTTTAAATTTCAGATGATCACTATGCTTGAAGATGCACCTGCTGGCTCGGAACTTGCAATATTGAGGAATAGGGAGAAAGCAGCCAGTAAATAATAATTTATTTAACTCTTAAAAATTTAAATCATGGCAAGTATAGACGAAGGCGGTGGTGGAGGTCATAAAAAAGGACCGGGAGTTAAGAAAGCAAAAAAACTTTCAACCCGTGTCGACATGACACCCATGGTTGACTTAGGATTTTTGCTTATAACATTTTTCATATTCACTACAACCATGAGTAGCCCGACTACTATGCAGTTGTTTATGCCTAAGGACTCAAAGGATGAAGATCAGAATAAGGCAAAAGAATCAGGAGCGCTGACTATTATGCTGGGAAAAAATAATGTGGTTTATCTTTATAGAGGTCAGTTATTACCTGATGCTTCTAATCTTTATACAACGACATTTAAAGGTGTCCGTGATTCTATCATTCAAATGAAAAAGGATGTAATAAACGCCCATGTGCATGATGCAGGCTGTACAAAGATCCAGGAAGAAGCAAGACTTGGTAATAGCAAAGTTAATCCTCCAATTCTACCCGATCCTAATTGGAAGAATGCCTGTCTTGATAAGGACCTTGTTATCGTGATAAAGCCTGATGAAGAGGCTACCTATAAGAATACGATCGATATTTTAGACGAGATGGCGATAAACGCAATAAAGCGTTATGCAATGGTTGATCTTTTCCAGGTAGAAAAGGATTTAATTAAGAAAATAGAGGGTGGAAATTAATTAACGGATTAATGTGGAATTTCATTCATTCCGCATCTAATTATTAAAGAAACTGCAAATGGAAATAAATAAAATTTTGTCAAGTGATATTCTGGATCTTCTTTTTGAGGACAGGAATAAAGCTTATGGTGCATACGAACTGCGCAAAACGTATAAAAAGAGGCTTACAATAGCCTTGCTTTGTACCGCAGCAGTTGCGTTACTTGCACTAGGTGGTTCTTTCCTTGCAAGCTCACTAAAAAAGAATGCAGGAAAGGTGCAGGTGAGAGAGTTAACTCTTACTGAATTAAAACAGGAAGAGGAAAAAAAGCCTGAACCTCCTCCACCGCCGCCGCCAAAGCAAGAGCCTCCAAAAGTGGAGATGACAAAGTTCACTCCTCCTAAAATTGTGAAAGACGAGGAAGTGAAGAAAGACGAGATCCCACCAGAAGTAAAGGAATTAGAAGATACAAAGATCGATGTCGTTAGCCAGGAAGGTATAAAAGATGAAGGTCTTGCTCCTGCGGTTGTTGATGAAGGCAAACAGGTAGTAGAAGAAAAGAAAGATGAAGATGAGAACAAGGTTTTTGAGAAAGTGGAAGTTGAGGCAAGTTTTAAAGGCGGTGAAAGAGCATGGAGAAAATATTTGGAAAATAACCTTGACCCCAATGTGCCTGTTGAGAACGGCGCAAGTGAAGGAACTTACACAGTTATTGTACAATTCATCGTGGACAAAGAAGGTAAGATAAGTGATGTAAAAGCCTTATCAACTCACGGTCATGGTATGGAAGATGAAGCGATCAAAGTAATTAAAAAAGGTCCGGATTGGGTGCCTGCGGTTCAAAATGGTCGCCAGGTAAAAGCTTATCGCAAACAGCCAATTACTTTTGTGGTAGCGTCAGAATAAAACTTTTTTTCTGTTGAGCAAATAATTAAATCCCTCCCGACTTGTCGGGAGGGATTTCTATTTTTGGGGCATGCTGGGAAAATCAACAGGATGGGATGATACGATAATAGCATTGGCAACACCGCAGGGAATAGGAGCTATTGGTATTATTCGCCTTAGCGGAGATAAAGCGATTGGTATAGTGAATGATCTGTTTCCATCAAAAGATCTTAGCAAGCAAGCATCGCATACTATTCATGTTGGCATTATAAAAGATAAGGAAGCAATACTTGACGAAGTTGTTATTTCAATTTATAAGAATCCCCGGTCATACACAGGTGAAGATGTTGTGGAAATAAGCGGACATGGTTCGCCATTTGTTTTGCAACAAATAATAAATGCATGTATACAACGTGGTGCAAGATTGGCAAAACCCGGGGAGTTTACACAAAGAGCATTTTTAAAAGGCAAGCTAGATCTTGCACAGGCCGAAGCGGTCGCTGACCTGATAGCATCAAATACACAAGCTTCGCAAAAAACAGCTTTACATAATATTCGCGGTGGGTTTTCAAATAAACTAAAAGAGCTAAGAGATCAATTACTAAAGTTTTCTGCTTTAATAGAATTGGAACTTGATTTCAGCCAGGAGGATGTTGAGTTTGCAGATCGAAAACAATTTTATGAATTGATAAATGAATTAAGCAAGCTGACTGATCAATTGATCAATTCTTTTCGTCTTGGAAATGTAATTAAGAACGGTGTCAGCGTGGCAATTGTTGGTAAACCAAATGCCGGTAAATCAACATTACTAAATGCCTTGTTGCAGGAAGACAGGGCCATTGTAAGTGATATTCCCGGCACTACAAGAGATACGATCGAAGAGATCATTAATATTGATGGTATTCTTTTTCGTTTGATCGATACCGCTGGTATTCGCCAGCATACAAGTGATATAATTGAAATAATGGGAGTGGAAAAAAGCCTGGATAAAATGAAGACGGCTGACCTTGTATTGTATTTATTTGATGTAGATGATAATGTTAAAGAGATAAGTAGTTTACAAGACGAGTTGAAAAAAAGAGAATTGATTTTTTTGCTTGTTGCCAATAAAACGGATAAACAAGAGGAATCTATTGCAAGGGAAAAGTTTTCTTCGTTAGATAACCTCGTATTTATTTCTGCAAAAAACAATAAACATCTTGAAGTATTAAAAGAAAGAATGGTTGATAAAGTAATTTCTGGGGAAGTACAAGCAGAAGATACTATTGTAACCAATGCCCGTCATTATCATGCCTTAAAAGAAGTAGCCAAGTCATTAACTGATATAAAAAACGGTTTAGATAATAAACTAACTGGTGACTTATTAGCATTGGATATTCGAAGGGGCCTTCATTATCTTGGTGAAATAACAGGAGAGATAACAAATGAAGACCAGCTTGATTATATTTTCAGTAAGTTTTGTATCGGGAAATAACCATCACTCGCATTTATGCGATTTACTCATACGTGGAGTTAAAACTAAATTGTATGATGTTAAAGAAGTATTTATTTTATGTTTGGTTTTTAATTCCTCAGCTATTAATCGGGCAAGATTCACCTGTTCCTGAGAAATATTTTCAAAATACATACATGGCAGATATTTTCCTATCCAAGAATAACTATGATTCTGCATTATTCTATTATAAAAGGGCTTTTGAGTCATTTAATGGAAGAGGAGGTAATGAAGATCTTTATAAAGTTTCGAGAATATGGGGATTGAAGAAAAACAGAGATTCATGTCTTAAATATCTTACTAATGCTGTTGAGAATTTTTATTATAATTATATTAAATTACAGAATGATAGTGCCTTTAATTTAATTCATAACGGTCCACAGTTCAATAGGATTATTTCAATGGCAAAGCATAATAAGGAAAATTTTTATCCTAATTTAAATCTACAATGGTCGAATTTATTGGAAGAAGTTTTTATAGAGGATCAAAAAAGGGCCTATTTTAATTTTGAGAATCCTAAGGATGTGGCTCTTTTGAATGAAATAGATTCAAGAAACACTAGAGTTGTTGCGTCTTTTATAGATCAGCATGGTTGGCTGGGGTCAGATGTGATTGGAGACCTTGGAAATGATGCCTTATTTCTTGTTATTCAACACGCATCTCATGATATAAGAAAAAAATATTTTCCAATTCTAAAGCAGGCAGTATCTGAAAAAAAAGCATCCCCCCAGCAACTTGCCCTAATGGAGGATCGTCTGTTGGTTGAAGATCATGGCTACCAGCTTTACGGATCTCAACTAGAATTGGACACAATCTCAAAAAAATATAAATTATTACCCATAAAGGACGAGGAACATGTTAATGAAAGAAGAAAGGAGATGGGAATGGGACCTTTAGAGGACTATTTGAAAATCTACAATATTGAATACCTCCCTCCAAAAAAGAAAAACTAATTTTTTTGTTATCGGAAAGTAGTTTAAAGATACCCTCGTGAAACAGCTATTTTTATCAAGGCAGCAGTATTCTTTGTCTCAAATTTAGCCAACAGGTTTTTGCGGTGTGTATCTACTGTAGTTACACTAATAAATAATTTTTGTGCTATTTCGGCATTAGTCATTCCATCGGCGATCAATTCTAATACTTCCTTTTCACGACGGGTTAAGATAATTGCTGCCCCATTGTCTTTTCTTAATGTGTTGGAGGCTTCTTCACTTAGGTAAGTCTTGCCTTTCATAACTGTTTCAATGGCACTTGTTATTTCATCCTGTGTAGCATTTTTCAATACATAACCCGATGCGCCATTATCCATCATCTTTTGTATAAAACTTTGCTGGTTGAAGGTGCTGAGACCAATAATAAAAACAGAAGGATATTTTGTTTTTACTTCCTTGCATAGATCAATACCGCTTATGTCCGGCAGGTTAATGTCCATTAAGATCACATCAGGTAGTTGCTTATTCAAAAAAGCGAGGCAACTCGATGCATTCATGGCATGGCCCATCCATTCGATACTTTTTTCATTTTGCAACAATGAACGAATACCTTCTATCACCATATAGTGATCATCGACAATGAAAGTTTTTGTTACCATTTAAACAGGTAGTTCTATTAAAACAGATGTTCCTTTCTCCTTTTGTGAATTTACGTCCAGTTTTCCTTTCAGAAATTCGATTCGGTGTTGAATATTACTCCAACCGATCCCTTTTGATTGCTTTAGTATGGAGGTATCAAAACCTTTTCCGTCATCTTCTACTGTTACTGACAACAGGCCACCGGTTTTGCTCACCTGCACGATGGCTGTTTTTGCTGCAGCATGTTTCATTGTATTATTCAGCAGTTCTTGTACAATGCGATAAATGGTTATCCCTGTCGTTTGATCGATCACCGCATCTTCAAGCCCCATAGACTGGTAATTTACTTTTAAAGCCCCACTCTGGCTAATGTCGTTACAAAAATCCTTTAACGCTGTATCCAAGCCAAACTTCACCAACGCTTCCGGCATCATATTATGGGCCACCCGCCGCATTTCTTTAATGGAACTGTCCAGCATATCCATGCTGCGTTCAAACGCCTGTTGGTTATCAGGCGTCATGATAAGATTTCCTTTCATATTCTGAAATGAGTATTTAATGCCCGACAACATACCACCCAATCCATCGTGCAGGTCCTTTGCCAGGCGGGTTCGCTCCTGTTCTTCTCCTTTCAATACTGCCTCAGTTGCAGTTAATTTTTTTTCTGTTTCTAACTCATTGATGCGTTGCTGTTGCAGTTTTTTCTTTTGATCATAATTTCTGTAGGTAAGAAAGGAGATTATTAGTAACACCGCAGCTGAACCCAAAAGAATGTAGTTCATAATTTTTCTTTTTTGCAATTGCGACTGCTGAATAACTATTTGCTTATCCTTTTTTTCAGATTCATATTTTTTTTCAAGTTCAGTTGCATATTTTTTTGATTCAAGACTAATTGCTGAATCACTTGCTTCCTTATATTTTTGAAAGTACTCATAGGCTAGTTTATATCTGCCGGTAACCCCATAAACATCTGACAAGTATTTGTAACCGTCGTCAAGCACATTAAAGTATCCGATACTTTCTGCTTGTTTTATCCCATTCAACAAATAGTTTTCTGCCTCACTATATTTTTTTTGTAAGATTGAAACTGCCCCAAGCTGTAAAAGGGATTCTGCCTTACCATAGGCATAGTTATTTTTTTCTGAAACAGAATAACTTTTTTGAAAGTAATGAGCCGCGGAATCGAAATTGTTAAGCTTTCTGAATACCTGGGCAGCGATAAGGTAGTATGAAAACACTATGTCAACATTAGCGTTTTCGTCAGCATAAATTTTTGCGCTGTCAAGAAAAGTTTTTGCCTCATTATATTTTTCCTGCCTTGTTAAACTATTCGTAAGCATAAAATAAGAAATGAATAAATTTGATTTATTCCTTGTCCTTTGCGAAATTTTTACAGCTTTTTGGGCATACTCTTCCTGCTTGGTATACTCTTCGAGATCACCAAACACGGCCGATAAATTACAATAGCGTACAACTAGTTTATCATGTAAATTAAGTTGTTCAAAAATTGAGATACACTTTAAGTTATATTCTACACATTCTTCGAAATTATTTTGCACTTTTAAAATATTGGCAATATCGCCATAGGCATTCGCCTCCCATAGTTTTGCATTTGGATGATTTGATCTTTTATAATTAAGAACAGCCGTGTCAAGGCTATTTCGACTATCAGTATATCTTGCCCCTGAACTATACAAAAAAGATTGATTTTGATAAATGCGTCCAAGCTGATAGAACAATTTTTTTTCACTTGCGAACTTTATTGCATTCTTGTACGCATTATATGCCTTAGCTGTATCAACAACTTCGTAATCAATTGCAAGCCGCATCATACTCATGGCACGGTTACTATCAGCTATAGGTTGTTGTAATTCTTTTGCTATGCTATCGACAAGATGTTGTTGAGCTTCTGTTGATTTTAACAGAAAAAAGAAAATAAAAATGAATATTACTTTTTGCATACAGTAAAATAGGCCTTTGTCATCGCTTTACAAATAAAAGCGATAGCAGCTTCTTTGCGTCTCCCCTTTTTCCATGATTTTCTCATTCTTCCGAAATCTTCTGTAATGGATAGATCAAACTTTTCCTAAGTATCGTATTTCCATCATTAAGAAATGTTCATATGCAGAACACTCTTTTCATTTTTGCAACAATGAACGAATACCTTCTATCACCATATAGTGATCATCTACTATAAAACTTTTGTTTGCGTTACACATTTAATTCAATATGAACAGAGGTCCCTTTCTCATTTTGTGAATTTACATCCAGTTTTCCTTTCAGAAATTCTATGCGATGTTGAATATTGCTCCACCCGATCCCTTTTGATTGCTTTAGAATTGATGTATCAAAACCTTTTCCATCATCTTCTACTGTTACTGACAACAGCCCACTTGTTTTGCTCACCTGCACTATTGCATTTGTTGCTGCAGCATGCTTCATTGTATTATTTAAAAGTTCCTGCACAATGCGATAAATGGTAATAGCTGTAGTCTGATCAATTATTTCATTTTCTAATCCAATAGATTGATAATTTACTTTTAATGCTCCGCTCTGATTGATATCATTGCAAAAATCTTTTAATGCGGTATCCAGCCCAAATTTCACTAGTGCTTCAGGCATCATATTATGTGCTACACGCCGCATCTCTTTAATAGAACTGTCCAGCATATCCATGCTGCGTTCAAACGCCTGTTGATTATCAGGCGTCATGATAAGATTTCCTTTCATAGTATTAAATGAATATTTAATGCCCGACAACATGCCTCCTAATCCATCATGGAGATCTCTTGCAAGGCGGGTTCGTTCCTGTTCTTCTCCTTTCAGTACCGCTTCAGTTGCTGCCAATTGCTTTTCTGTTTCGAGTTCATTAATACGTTGCTGCTGGAGTTTTTGTTTTTGTTTATAACTTCTGAAAGAAAGTAAAGAAATAGTCAACAGGGAGATCGCACTGCCGAGTAAAATATAGTTGAATGTATTTTTTTGTTTTATTCTCAGTTGCTGTATTTCATTTTGTTCTTCCAATGCTGAAATTAGTTTTCCCTTATTTTCTGATTCAAAAACGGCATCCAATATGATGCGACGATTATTATTTTGTACAAGAGCAAGGCTATCAGAAATAGTAATTAATTCCCGGGCAACTGTCACAGCTTTTGAGAATTGATCGTTTTTACTATACAGCAAAAAAAGTTGTTTTAAAGTTTTCTTTTGCTGGGGCAGATAATCGTATTTCTTTGCAATGTTATTACTAAAGGTTAAAGTGGAAATTGCTTCTGAATATTTTCCCAATGCCTGGTACGTTCTCCCGATATTTTCAAAAGCTGTGGCTACAAACACGGAATCGCCCCATTGACGTGCATAATTCAATGAAGTAAAGTTCGCTGAAAGAGCCTCAGAATAATTTTTATTGCTAAACGCAAGTTCTCCTTTAGCAATAAAATGAAATGTCTTGCTCCTTGCATCAGGGGATAAGGCAATAAGCGAATCACTTTTTCTAAGATAGATACCTGACTCAACCAATTTATTGATCCTTGCAAATGTTGTAGCAAGACTGGCATAGATCATTGCCTGGTAATCTCTCAGACTGTTTTCATTCAGGTATTTTGTGCTCATGTTAAGATTCACATTGGCATTGATCCAATCACTTACATCCGAAAAAATATAGGCCATATTCATATATGCCAGTGCTGTACCTGATGAATCATTTGCTTTTTTAGTTTCATCGATCGCAATCTGATAATTTAATTGCGCATTTTCCCAATCATTGATCATCGAATAGCACAGGCCAAGAGAAGTGTAAATATTCGCAACGGTCTTTATTTCTTTTTTGGTGATCTGCGGCAGGCTTTTCCGGGCAAGCTCATAAGATATAATGCTGGCAATATATTCTCCCCGGTTGTATAGCATTTTTGCTTCATAATATTTTATCCATGGGCTTAATGAGGGAATCGGGAATTTTTCTAATTCTGTTTTTATTAACGCTAGCTCCCGGGTAGCTTCTTTTTGCTTATTACCATCTTTTATAAGAAGGTAGCAATATTCCATGTGCTTTTCTATGCGCAAAGAATCTGCTTTCTCATTTTGGTATGCTACGTAACTTTTTTCCAGCTCACTATTATCCTGAGAAATACCTGGCAACGGGTACAACAAAATAAGCAGCAGTATGACTCTGTATTTTCTCATACAACAAAATAACCCATTACTTCCATCTTACAAATAACTCTGATTCAGCCTGATTATCTCTCCCCTTTTTCCATGATTTTTTTCATTTTACAAAATCTCCTGTTTTTAAGGGATAGATTAAGCTTTTACTAAGCATCATATTTACATCACTAAAAAATATTCCCATGCATAAATATTTTTCTTTTCTTTTTGTCCTTCTATCCATAAATGCTTTAGGTCAACCATCACCTACAGCCGGGCGGTTAAAAATTACTATTGAATCCTTCAAATGCATTAACAAATCATGGGATGGATTTGTAGAGTTTGATGGACATGGCAATGAAGTGTCTGTGAATTTTAGTTATAGAATTTATAGCCCTTCCAATCCCGGAGCTGCAAGAAAAAATTCAGGCGGCTCGGTCATATTTGGTTCCAATGTGAATGGTATGACCAGGGCCGGTACTCAAACACCCGATCTTGGGGGCATTAATAATGGTGATGTCGTAAACGTTTCTTTGCCAGTGATGGATGAACATATCAATGCAGATGAGTACATCATTATTGCGCCAACTGTATGGGAATGGGATGGACCGGAAAAAAATACTCTCAACAAGTTTAATCCACAATTAGAAATGGACCTGGACTTTGCCGTTAACCAGCCATTTCCTTTTGCATCTACTCAAATAGATTATAGGGATCCGTTTCGTGACAGGGTCGGAAAGATCTTTGATAAGTACCGTAGCTATGGACAAGCGATAAAATATCATAACATTTTTAAAGATTTTTTCTGTCCGGGTAATACACAAGGCAACCGGGTTATGGGAATTAGTGCCGGGAATTTTAATAATGAATGCATGGTTATTTATCCGCCCACATTGGTTTTATTAGATACAAAAACTCTCTATGCCCAGCATATTAATAATCTCGGTGGTGTTGCCGGTGACTCACATGCAGCAAGAGAATCAAGGGGCTGGCCTCAAATCCCGGGAATTAATGTCCACTTCATAGAGAATAGTTACGCTATTCAAACAAGTAATGGAAGCTATGATGTATTTCTGAAAATAGAATTTACACCAGACTATCTATCAGCCCCACCACCTACTGCGACACCCCCTCCGCCAAAATATTCCAAGCAGCCTGTTGTTGTCAATACAATTTCTACTCCATCTGAAAATACAGTTGTACCGGCTATAGCCGGCACATGGAAAGGGACTTTCGGCTATGGTGAAAACTTCAATACTGATTTTTATTCTTTTCAATTAAATGTTGATGGCTCTATGCAAGTTCTTAACAATGTGGGAGGGATAATTGCAAACGGGAAATACACTTTTAGTAGAAATGTTGTTACTGGAAGTTATACTTATAGTACTGATGGTTCAGTTTTTTCTTTTAACGGAACAGTTGCAAACAATACTATGAGTGGCACGTGGGGAAGTGCCAGCAATGTGAATATGGGAAAATGGGCGATGACTAAAAAATGAAATATCAAAAAAACATTTGACAATTAGCTCATGAAATTATTCATCTTAATACAAGCTTCACTATTGCTGCTGGCAGGGCAATGTTTTTCACAAACAGATAGTTTTGATGTATTCACTTATAGATCTCCTGAGTTTTTTACAAAAAGCGAATTGCCATCACGGCTGCAGTTTACTATGAGCAATGCTGATGGTAATTTCTGTACGATCACATTGTACAAAAGCGAGCACACAAAAGAAGATGTGATGAAAAATGTTACGAGCCAATGGAATGAGCAAGTAGTGAAACGATTGACCAAAGCAAGTAAAAAACCCGGCAAGATAATGACGGGACAACTGTGGGACGGATGGACATCCACATTGGCAATTGGTAATTTCTATCATAACAAAAAGAAATCCGTAGTGATCCTTAATTCATTTGGAAAGGATCAAACATCGGCTTGCATAACCTTTACATTCACTGATCCACTATTTAAGGGAGTGGTAGAAACCTTCTCCCAAAACCTTCATTTAAAAAATTAACAATGAGAAAATGTCTGCTATTTAGTTTTTGTTTCCTGCTTTTTGCAGGTATTAGTTTTGGTCAATCAAAAGCAAAGACGCCAGTAAAACTGACCGAGTCGGCATTAAAAAAGATAGTAAGCGGCACGGGGCTTCCTTTCAAAATGGTCCATGATAGCCTTGCTGTTATACCGTATGAAGGGGAAAACATTGCTTCCTATAATGTACTTATACAAAAAGTAAGTGACCTGTATATTGTTTATACAAACCTTACGGAAACACTGCCCGGTAAGATCAATGATTCGAAGTTCAAATACCTGTTACAGAAAAATAATGATTTCGACATTATAAAGATCGGGTTAGAGAGCAGTGACAATATTGTGTATGTACGAGCTGATATTTTTAGATCCGTTACTACAACAGCACTAATGACAAGGGTCATTAAACAGGTGGCGAATGTTACTAACATTATTGCCGGTGATCTGAAATAAGTAATCGTATAAATAAGAATAAAATGAAAAAGTATTTTTCCTTATTTGTTTTGCTGTTTGCTATGGCAGCAGCATTTTCCCAGCCGGGTAAAAAACCAGCGCCGCAAAAACAACCTTCTGCCGCTGATATGAACAAGATGATGGAGGAAGCAATGAAAGGGATGAGCAAGGAAGATCAGGAAGCAATGAAAAAAGTGATGGAGGATATGATGCCAGAGATGATGCAGGGAAATAGCAAGATGGCCAACTACCCGGAATTTACAAGCAACAAACAGTTAGTTCCCCAAAAAGATATTGCAAGAATAAATGCAATACCAAAAAAGAAATTAACGAAGGCTGATATGAGTAGTTATGCGACTAACCTGTACAATAAATTAATGGCAAAGGGCAATGTTGCTGAAATGGCAATGGTAAAAAAAATAGTAGCCCAATCACCCAAAGCAAATGATATTGGTAGTGCAGCAATACTTGCCATGATGCAGGGACATCCCCAGGCTGCTATGGCCTTAAGCATGAAAGCAGTTCAATTAGATCCTGCGAATCCTAATTACCAGAATAATATGGCTTCATTACTTACACAGTACGGATATCCTGAACAGGCAGTTCCGGTACTTCAAAAATTACGCAACGATTTTCCTGAGAACAGTACCGTAATGAATAACCTGGCTCATGCATGGTTGGGACTTGGTGAAATTGATAGCGCCAACTCAATTATTAAAAAGGCAGGCGGTCTTAATCCTTATCATCCCGAGGCAAAACAAACAGAAGGTGTAATTGAAGAAGCAACTGGGAATCCTGAAAAAGCCGCAGAAGATTACAAAGAGTCAATGGAAAATGCGATAAACCCATTCACCGAACAACTGATAAAAAACAATAAAAGCAAATCTGATCCAACTCTAGACTATGAAAAATTAAAACACAGTATAACGATCTATGAATACTTCCGAAAAGATTGGATAAAAATTCCCACACTATCAGATAATGTTTCGGGTTATGAAAAAGACATGGCAATATTAAATGGGTATGAAAAGATGTTTGAAGAACTTAAATCGAAAATTGAAGTGATGAAAGAAGCAAGTGCACAAGAGATCAATGCGCTGGCAGATGAAAGTGCCGACGGAACAAACTTTGCCAAAGCAATGATGAAAGAATCAATGAAAGGAATAAACGCGATGAGCAAACCCGCCGTAGTTGTGCAACTAGTACTGCAAAACTACCTGGCGGACTGGATGTCGAAGCATACAAATGAATCTATGGAATTGCGAAATATGATTGACGCTAAAAGAAAAGAGATGACAAAAAGCGGCAAGAATGATAAGTGCCCCGATTTTGATAATAAGAACAATCAATTTCTGCAATATGCAAATCCGATCATCAGGGAATTTCATGCAAGAAAGATCGAAGAATTTCGTACGTGGTTAAATACCTTCTGCACATGGATCTGGTATCTCACCGGCAATCCTAAGAATACGGTAATGCTGCAATGTATTACATGGACAGAAGGGATAACTGATTTTTATAAAACTGCTATTGAAGATCAGGAAGCTATTGCAAGATCTTGTGTAAATCAAGATGGTGATGGAATAACAAAGGTCTACCCTCCTGAGATCCCAAATTTTAGTTGCCCAACATTAGTTAGGATGCCGATGGGTTCGGACTGGCAGGATCTAAGCAATACCGCCAGTAATTTCGATAATAATAAGCATGCGATAAAAAAGATACCGGAGGTCCCGGTACCAAATCATACGGTGGCTTATGGAGCAGATCATACTTCGATCGCAGAACCAGGAGTAGATCCATTTATCAAATCCGCCAATGGAAGCATGACTCCTGGTATTGCTGAGCCGGAATTATCAACCGGTGCGAAGTTGATCGAAATAATGAAGAAATATAAACAGTCGAAGATCCTTGCATGGAGAGTAGGCATGAATCCGGACGAAGCTGGAGAATTTGTGGTAGATGAAATGCGGAAAGTGTTAGATGAGGCAAGGGCACAGGAGGCAAAAGACAAGGAGATGGGCGATCGGGTGAGAGGATGGTTAAAAACGAAATTAGAACAACAGAAAGCTGAACAGAAAGCGCAGGACGAAAGAAGCCTGGAAGCATTTAAGAATTACATCAAGAGTAAAATAGCTCATTCTAAAATGGAAGGCTATAAAACCGATGTTGAGCTATACATGGAGGAAAAAGCAAAAGCGCTTCAGAAAAGCAAGCAAGCACACGAACTATTAAAGAAGATGATGAGTGCCGATTGCAAGAATCTAAAAACTGCAAAACAAATACAGAAAGAACTTTTTGAACAAGGAATGATTGATGCCGGAGATAATATGGAAGATGTTAGGGAGAGAGGATTGAGTCCAAGTCTCAGCAGTGGTTTACAAGCACCCGGAACATTTGTTCCGGTAAAAGGATTGTTTAATTAATAAAAAACACATGAAATACTTACTATTGTTTTTCGTCATTTTTTTTTCAATTGCTTTAACAGCGCAGAATTGCTCTGAAGAATCATTACTCCAAAAGCCAGGCATATGGAAAGCTTCACCGAAAGGATCAGAGGGAGGAGCTGCCGCTGAACTGGCAAAGGAAAAGCAGACAATAGCCGCCATACACACGATGATAAAATCAAAATATACTCCAAAGAGTGTGGAAGCAAATTTTCACGGCGCTTATAACCCCCTTTACCGAAATACTTATGGTAATAGTTTTGCATATAGTATCATCCCCTTAAATTTTTACTGCGCTGTTAATACTATTAAAACAGAACACGAAACAGGAACATATTTTTCTATCAGCGCCAATATTTTTGATGCTGAAATTTACGATACTCTAAACAGGTATGAAGCAACATCCGGCATTGGATACCACTTTATAAGGGATATGCCGCTTGAGAAAGATGGTTACTGGCAGTTTAAAACTATAGATGCTGGTCTTGGTATGGGCGTGATGGGCCGGTCCACTGCCTGGCTTGTTACTTACAGTGGTAAGCTTCCTTTTGCTTATGTAACTAAAAAAGAATTTTTGGAAACCAGGAAGATCATACTGGCGAATGAGAAACGCCAGTCAGCATCAGGTTTCCAGGATGTACTTGATCGATTGGAGATAGAGAAAACATATAAGGAGAAAGAGTATAAGAACGATCAGGAAAAGCTAAAGAAATATATGAAAATGGATTACACGGATTCAAAGGCCAGGTATGAAAAATTATTGAATGATAATGAAAAGGCTTTCAAGCCAGCCTTTGAGAAGATTGATGCGCAATTAAAAATGTCTGTTGCGGAATTGAATCAACCTGCTATTGTAAAAATGGATCCCAATGATCATTTGTCTTACTTGTTTACAGATGACAATGACGGATTTGGACAAATACTTATCAAGCCGAATCCTGGTTATTTCAACAAGAAATTACCGAAATCAACTCCTCAGTTTTTTTGGGTATATGTAAGAGCTAACCATAAGGAGCCAATTGCTGCAAACTTTATGTCGGATATTATAAAAGCTGTTGACTTTTCGCTATTGAAAAATATGTTGGGTAAATAAAACTTCTAATCATCTAATTGGCATATTATGAAAAAAATAATTCTCGTTGCACTTGTAGCAGTTGCAAGCACTTCACATGCACAACCGGTATATGTAGACAGAATTGGGTTTAAACTGGAAAGCATAGCTGATATAGATATCGGCTGGATGAAAATTTATAAACATACCACACCAGCAAAAGGGAAAACCCTTGGGAATAGAGTATACAGCGACAAGCAAATCGGATATACCCAGCAGTTTGTAGAGTGGATGCAGCAATCATACTTGCCCAAAGGTTGTTTGGGAGATGCCGGATATTATCAAAATTATATATACAAGTTCAGCGGCACGAATAGCTCCCTGGGCAACGCCATAAGTGAGCATTCAAATGCTCTTCCACTTATGTACGGTGCTTATTCAAAAGTGTATATGTTCTTAAAAAAAGATGCACAAGGAAAATTTGTTCCGCAAAATAACCTCGGTGATTACTGGTTTATAGAGGCCAACCAATTAGAACACATCAGCAAACAAATATGGTTTATTTCAAGTCCCGATGAATATTATTTTTTACTGCCTGACTTTACCAGTAATTCAAAAGGATATAATGCCGATGACAAGGACGAAAGCAATCTACTGGGTTTTGCAAACAGCAAAAACATTGAAGGGTACAAGCATTTTTACATTCCTCCAAAAACACTTGTCGACGATGGCGGCTACGTTGTAATTATGACCAAAGACAACAAGGAACTCCCGTTTGAGAAAATAACTATCGGTGAGTTTTTTACACAAGCTGAAAAACAACTTCCGGTTTGGCAAAAAGTAGACCCTACGTCCCCGGAAAATTTTGCCAAGGCACAAAATAACCTTGCAAGGTTAAAAGAAAAATATAAAAACAGGTGGAATGATATTGCTGAATTGCAACTTTCCGCTGAAATCTCTTTTTTTACTTTTGTAAATGCAACTGAAGGATATAATGACATGTTTGACAATAAAGGTCAAACCACTTTCCCAATTTTAAAAGTAAGCAAGCAGGCATTGGCTCTCTGCAAAACGGATCAACCGCAATGGCTTGTTATCCGATGGTCTTTTGGACTAAACAACTCGGCTTATTATTTGCATTTACACGAATCGATTCTGAACAATTTTAATTTTAAGTATGCGTATGATTATTTTTTTGATTCTGAGAAGGTAAAAGGGCAACCTTATAAACCACTCCGTTCCCCTACTTACAAAGAGGCAGTAGTGGCTAGCGAAGGATCAGAAGCAGCTAAAAAAAATACAGCAGATAAAAACGTTCATTATTTCGAAGATTTTTCTACAACGGCTGTTGGAAAAAAACCAATTGGCTGGCAAAGTACATTTGCACTTGGAACTACTACTGTTATTACAAAGCTGGATGGGTTAGATGGTAACTGGGCCACAATGGCAAACTATATAATTAAACCCACGCAACTTAAAACACCATTGCCACAAAATTTTACGCTGAGCTATGAGATAGTAGCTGCTCAAAATTTCACGTGGGGAGCGAAGGCCCTAACCTTCAAATTGTCAAAGGAAGTTTCAGCAGGCAATGCCGAATCATACCTGGAACTAAAACTCCGCCCGGGATTTGACGGAAGAGATGGAGAGGCAGCGCTGGAAACAAAATTTCCCGATCCACCAGGTTATTCAAATGGAACCAAATGGTATGCTGCACCCGGTTTTTCCAACAACAAAAAAAACAACCGCATTACGGTAACCATTAAAAAGAAAGATGAAATGTTGCAGGTATTTATTGATAAAACTAAAATAGCTGAATACGAAAAAGCAATACCTGCAGCTCACTTATTCAATGAAATGTCATTTACAAGTTACAACTCAGGAGAGAATGATAAATACTATATCAGCAATATTAAGATCATAAAAGAATAAATGCCTTTTTATGAAAAAAGGAGTAATGCTAGCTGTGTTTCGGTTCTCATTATTATTTGCAGTGTTTTACCTGTTAATAGTGCAGGCAGGCTTTAGCCAGGATTGTAAAACGCAGGCTGCTAATAAGCCCTCTTCTTTGGTGAGGAGTCAGGATAGCTACTTTGATTTTGTTTTCTATACAAACAAACCTGCCAAATGGAATGTTTCGAAAATGAAATCTCAATTGAGCATAGCAGAGAACTGGATAAAAAATAAACTAACTGGTTTTACAGGTGCTAAATTGGATTATAATAATACTTACTGGCTTGATTTTGTTGTGAGCAAGAATTCAGGTGACATCAATTCGAACGGTGATTTTTTTCATGCCGCAACAGGCATCAAAGGCTACTACGAAGGGAAAATGAGGTTCTTTGCCTATTACTGTTACGACAACAGCAACATCATATATACTGAAGGAGAGAGTGGCTCTTTCGTGAATGTAATTTTCAATAATGTGTTTGCCGCAGGGCTTACAACAGAAAGAGGTGTGCATACCATTAACGGAAAACCTGCCTTCAAGACTATTCAAAAAAAACGCAGCGAAGGCAGGATCGATTTTTATGAACAGCGGACGCAGGATAATGCTACTGCAAAAATGTACACATACAATGATTACATCCTTATAAGAAATAGTGATAAGCCGGTATTTATATCCATTACACGCAAAGAATACCTGGAGCAAATGTTGAAGGATGTAGACACTTTCGGTGCCAAGGATGCAAAGATGTTGACGGAGATGTATAACCAGAATGTAAAGCGGTTTGAGGAAGAAATGAAAGCTTACAAGCTCGATAAAAACTATACTCCTGAAAAAGAAGCGAAGCGGAGAAAATGGTTTGAGGAAGACCAGGAAAAACTCAAACTAACTATTAGCAAAATTAACCCTGACACAGAGGCTTCAAAAAAGGTAATACTGGAATACTTACAAAAGCCAACCGAATGGCTTAGCCGGAGTTTCAAGAATTTTTATCCCTTTTCAACGTACACAGCGAAAGGAGTCAGACAATTCCTTGAGAATTTGGATAGATCTTTTTTGAACGGAGAAGAAGAAACCCAATACGAAATTGTTTCAATTAACCCTGCCTATTTTACCAATAAGCTGGGTGCAGATGTACCGCAATTAATAATGGTGCATTTACAAAATAGCAACTATGCCCACATGGTGAAAGTGGCTGGCCTTATTAAACAACCTGGCGCATTAACACCATTAGAAGCGATCTTAAATCCTGGTAAATCAACTGCACCGTCAGCGCCTTTGGCTAATTAAAGTGTACATCAAAAATATCCCTGTTTTACAGGATAGTATCGGGCTGCGATTGCAAATACATTTGAGCAATAATGGGTATTAAAATGAAAAATGTAATTTCTATCTCTTTCTTCTTTGCTTTTGCTGCAACAGCCTTTGCACAACAAGAAACATTCGATATGGTTACTTACACACCTCCTAAAGGATGGGAGAAAAAAGTTACAGAGAATATAGTCACTCATAGTATTATTAATAAAAAAAATAACAGTTGGTGCCAGGTAGCTATCATAAGAAGTACAAACAGTAAAGGCAGTATAGAAAAGGATTTTGAAAGCGAGTGGGAAGAGTTTATCGTTAAAAACTATAAACCAACCGGAACACCACAATTAAGTGAGGTACAGGAAGCAGACGGCTGGAAGGTAAGATCGGGAGCAACTACATTCTCTTTTAATAACAGTGAAGCAATAGCTATGCTCCGCACCGTAAGTGGATTTGATCGCTGCGTAAGTATTGTAGCAACCACCAGCAGTGAAGATTATTTGAAAGCGGTAGAAACCTTTCTCAGTTCCATTGAATTAAAAAAACCGAATGTTCAAAACACTCAAAAAAAGACAAGCAATAGTAATGTATCCGTTGCAGGCACATGGGGGTTTGGCAACAATGCAATGATGGCAAATAACCGATATGGCCCCTGGAATTATTCCAAACAGCAATATACTTTCAACACTAATGGCACTTATAGCTTCATAAGAAAGACATATAGGGAGAATGATTCAGAGACCTTGCTCACAAGAGAAACCGGCACCTATACTGTAAGCGGAACAACACTTAGCATCATACCGAAAAAAAATGTAATTGAAGCATGGAGCAAAAAAAATGGCGGCGACAATTATAATAAACTTCTCAGCAGTCAGCCACAAGCTATTGAAAAAAGCAGTTATAGTTTTTATATAAACTTCGATGAAGCAATAAAGCAAACGGTCATCATGCTGCAGGCTTCCGCTGAAACAAAGAGAGATGGAAAATATAATGCTGAGGTTGAAAGCAAAAAAATGTGGCGATACATGCAAGCACCGGCTTATATAGTAATTAAACTTCCTGGTGAATAATCATAATCATAAATAATCATCATCATGAAAAAAATATTCCTTCTTAGTGTTCTTTGTGTTTTTGTGGGAAAAGCTTTTGCACAAAAAGAAACGTTTGATATTGCCACTTACACGGTACCCAAAACATGGAAAAAAAAACGTACTGAAAGTGCTGTTCAATTTTCAAAAGAAGATGCGGCAAAGGGAACCTACTGCCTCATTACATTGTATAAGGCAGTGCCGGGTACAACCAATTCAAAAGAAAATTTTGATTTAGCATGGACTTCTGTAGTTAAAGAAATGGTGAATGTTTCTGCTGCACCGGAAATGCAACCTTCAGCAAAAGAAGATGACTGGGAAGTGGAAAGCGGTTATGCAGCTTTTGAAAGCGATGGTGAAAAAGGTGTTGCCTTACTGGTAACGTCAACCGGTTATAACAAAATGGTGAACTTAATAATACTGACCAATACTGATGCCTATGAAACCGAAATGACATCGTTCATAGGATCAATTAGCTTAAAAAAACAAACACAAGCAATTAATAAAACTCCTACTACTCAGGAAAAAAATACTCAATCTACGTCCAGTGCAAAAAATGATGGGTTTACTTTTACTACCACCAACTTTGATGATGGCTGGACAAGCACAGTGCAGGAAGATTGGGTAGAAGTAACAAAGGGAAATATAAAAGTGCTGATCCATTATCCCAGGGAAGGAACAATTTTTCCTGCCGATCCCGAGCCGCTTACCAATGCGGCCTGGAATATTTTAGTGGCCCCCCGTTACAGCAAACTGCGAGACTACAAAACTGCCTATATCACTACTTATAACCGTCCCTACCTGGGCTTTGGATATCTCACGGAGAACAGCACCGGGAAAGAAGTATTTGTGCTGCTTTTCCGGCAAGGCCAGACTGGCTGGCTTGAGTTTGTAACTCCGGATAAAAACAGTTTTATTCAGCAATATAAATTTGACCCGTCAACAATACGATGGGACAGTGAAACCGATTTGCTTAATCCATTGGTTCAAATGACCAATTATAACAAGTTTGCTGTTGCTGCCGCTGATTTTAAAGGAGAATGGTCAAGCGACTTTTCCGGTGTGCAACAACTATACAATGTTTATACAGGAGATTATGCCGGTATGAATCTTAACCAATCAAACGAAACTTTTCAATTTGCTGCCGGCAATACTTATAATTGGAAACTTATAGCGGTAAATGGGATGGTGGGTAATGCAAAATTTGCCCAGGTAAAATCAGCCGGAAAATTTACAGTACTCAACAACTGGCAGGTTAAGTTTTCAGATATTGAAAGAAAGCCTAGAACATACAATGCTCATTTCTCCTGTATTAAAGGTGCCAGGCTATTACACCTATTGGATGCTCAGACTCCAGGTAGTGGCATTTATACGGTATATGGCAAAAAATAAAATTCTTGGAAACAATTGTTTGGTTAGTATTAAACTTCCGGTGAATAGTCATAATCATATTTAATCATCATCATGAAAAAAATATTTCTTCTTAGCGTTCTTTGTGTTTTTGTGGGAAAAGCTTTTGCACAAAAAGAGACCTTCGATATTGTTACTTATACACCACCAAAGGGATGGAAAAAAGAAGTAATTGGAGATATAACCAGTTACAGTATTACAAATAAAACAAAAAATAGCTGGTGCCAGCTAGGTATTGTAAAAAGTATAGATAGTAAAGGAAATATAGAACAGGATTTTGACAGTGAGTGGCAGGGTTTGATCGTTAAAACTTATAAACCAACCGGGACGCCTCAGTTAGATGAAGTGAAGGATGCAGGCGGCTGGAAAATAAAATCGGGAGCAACTACTTTCTCCTTTAATAAAGGTGAAGCAACAGCTTTGCTTACCACAATAAGCGGATTTGATCGTTGCGTAAGTATTATAGCAACTACCAACAGCGAGGATTATTTAAAAGATATTGAATTATTTCTTTCATCCGTTGATCTGAAAAAACCGGAAACGAATGTTCAGCTGCCCGCTAAAAAAACTGCGGAGGGAACACAAAAGGAACCGGTAAAGCAAACAACAACGGCCAACAACGCTGCCATCTCCGGTATATGGTCAAAGACTTCAAGTGCCCGTGTTGCCAGCGGTGATGCTGCTAGTGAGGGGGCCGGTGGATATACTAAAGATCAATATACATTCAACGCTAACGGCACTTATAGTTTTGTTTCAAAGACATTCAGGATGAATATGAATAAAATCATTCTTGTGAAAGAGAATGGTACTTATATTATCAGTGGGACAACCCTTACAATTAATCCGGAAAAATGTGTGACCCAATCCTGGAGCAAAAGTGGCGGTGTTGATAAATGGGACAGTCTATTATCAACACAAAGCAGGACACTTGAAAAAACCTCTTATACGTTTACAAAACATTATTTTTCTGGCATAGGTATATGGAATCTCGTACTACAATCGAATAAACCTACAGCGAGGGATGGCGCATTCGGCAGTAACACAACATTCAGCAATGCCTGGTATTTTTCTCCTACTTCATCCAATAATCCTGTAATTGAATTGCCGGTTAGCCAGTAACAGGGATCCCAATAAACAAAAATGAATAGTTTATAATCAAAATTGTATAAATTACAATTGTACTTTGTTTAACACAAAGCAAATTGGACTATTAACCTTATTAATATTTAAAAAATGCGTTTCACCTTTTTTTTTATTTTTTTGATGGCGACTGTTTGCCATCTTTCCTGCCAGGATACAACTACAAAAGCAAATTCAGAAAAAGTCGATTCTAATAAAACCAGTTTACAAGACACATCCGGACTAACAATTAGAGGCGACAGTATTTCTTATATTAACTGGGCTTCTGAAAATGAGATATTAGGGTTGGCAAATACAGCATTTGGCGATCTCGATAGCATGATTGCCCGGCGGTATATTCGTGTATTAGTTCCCTACTCAAAAACTTATTACTACATAGAGGGAATGAAAACCTACGGCCTTGCTTATGACCTGCTCAATCTTTTTGAGAAAGAATTGAACAGGCAGTTGAAATTTAATCCAGCCAAAGTACGTGTGATCTTTATACCTGTAAGCCGTGAACAGATCGTACCATTATTAACAAGCGGTCATGCAGACATGATCGCATCTGGTTTTACGATAACTTCAGAAAGAAAAGAACAAATCGATTTTTCAACTCCAACTGTAACAGGTATAAAAGATATTGTTGTAGGCGGACCCTCAGCACCAGCAATTAACTCAATTGCAGATCTTGCCGGTAAACAAGTTTTTGTTCGCGAAAACAGCAGCTATCAGTATTCATTAAACAGGCTAAATGATTCGCTTCAAAAACTCGGGCTTAAACCTATACAAATCGAATTCACGGGCCCATATCTTGAAGCGGAAGATATTCTTGAAATGGTAAATGAGGGATTGATTCCCTTCACCGTAATTTCTGAGGATCTTGGAAAACTTTGGAATAGTGTTTATAAAGATCTAAAGGTATACTCGAAAATTGCAGTCGAAACTAATGTGTCATACGGATGGGCATTCAGAAAAAATTCACCAAAATTAAAAGCTGCTGTTAACAAATTTATACCGCAAATAAGGAAAGGGTCAATGGTTGGAAATATGCTCTATGACAAATACCTAAAAAATACAACCAGGTTACGGAACTCTCAAAGCAAGGAGGCATTAGCAGATCTAAATCATTTCAGAGCCATGTTTATTAAATATGGAGATAAGTATTCTCTTGACTGGCTCTTATTATCTGCCCAGGCATTCCAGGAATCTCAGCTTAAGCAGGAAACAGTGAGTCATGCCGGAGCGGTTGGCGTTATGCAGGTTCTACCCAGAACAGCTGCAAGTCCACCGATCAGTATTCCCAATGTTAGAAATTCGGAGAACAATATCCATGCAGGTGTAAAATATATGCGCTATTTAATTGATAACTATTTTGAAAATGCACAAATAGATTCTTTGAATATGCATCTTATGGCACTGGGGGCCTACAACTGCGGACCTGGCAATATGAGAAAATTAAGACGTGAGGCTAAAGCACATGGATTGAATGAAAATGTATGGTTTAATAATGTAGAGATCATGGCAGCACGCCATATTGGGAGGGAAACTGTCCAGTATGTTAGCAATATATATAGATATTATTGGTCCTACCAGGCACTTCAACATTTTAAAGATTCAAGAGACCAGAAAAATTCTCAATAAAAAAAACTGGTTTGACAATGGAGTAAAAGAGAACCGGCCGCAGAAGGCGGCCGGTCGATCGGACTTATTGGTTATCTGAGCGTATATAAGACATTTTTATTTCAGGGGTATAAAGTTTAAAACAGGGTACGGGCCAGGCAGAGTAATTATCCCGTTAAGCCTTAGCATCCTTCTTCCAAATTTTTCCATTCTTATCGATCAAAACCTTTGCAGTAGCATCTCCTTTCTCCAGTTTAATTTCGTAGACAGTCCTGTTTTTATCATTCTCTTCATCTATAGATTTTATTTTATAACCTGCATAGCTGTTCCTAAGTGTTTTCTTTACAGGGTCAGGAAGCATTGTTGAATCTTCAATAACTGATGATGATCCGATCCAATTAGTATTTTTATCCCACCATGACCAAAAATTCCTGTTGTCTACTTTATAGTTGACAGCATAATAAGTAGTATCCATAGAAGGCCATCCTGTCCATTCCCAGTTGATCCTTTCATAAGGTTTATATGCAGACCAACTTACATCTGTAGCATTCGGATATTTAGTTTGAAATGCCACCCTGGTATTATCAGGCGGATTATATTCAGGAGTTACTGTTGGAGGTGCGTCAGAAGTAGGTGCGGTCTCAGTTGTTTTTTCGTTGTAGGCAGTATCAGTTTTGTTATCTCCGCATGCTGCCAGTAAAAACCCACTAGCAACGATCACTATCCATTTCTTTTTCATAGTTGGTCTTTTTAATTATAAGTTTTTAAATAGTGGCAAATGATATGCCATGCCATTTTATGTGAATGAATGCTATTTTTAAGGGGAAAAATTTATTTCTTGCTTAATAAGGCCAAAAGTCTGGGGAAATGTCTCTACAAAATTCTTAATAATTTAATTGTGTATCTAGACATGGAGTCTAAATCTCACTTTGCAGAATAAACAGTCACTTCAATCTATGATATAAAAAATTTAAAAGTGATGGCAAGATAATTGTCCGTTTTTATCTAAATAAATTTTTATGATAAAGCGTGATGGTTGTAATATTTCTCTATGGCAGGAAAGTGTAGATGAATACCTGCCAACGAATCAAATAGACTTCAATAAAATATATGATGTGGTGATCGTTGGTGGCGGTATAACCGGGGTAAGCACCGCATACCATTTACAAAAGGCAGGTATGAATTGTCTTCTGCTAGAAGCTCATGAGCTCTGCTTTGGCACTACTGGTGGTACTACGGCACATATCAATACTTTACTAGATGTGCCGTATTCAACAATAGAAAAAAAATTCAGCAAAGAGAAATCAAAACTCGTTGCTGAGTCGGTAACGGAAGCAGTAAATACAATTCGGGAGACTATAAAAAAGCATAGCATTGATTGTGATCTTAAAACAACTTCGGCGACCTTATTTGCAGAAACTGATAAACAAAAGGATGAACTTGACAAGATCAGTGCTGCAACCAATGATGCCGGCATTAAAAACAACTTTATAAATAAAATAAGTGTTCCAATTAAGTTTTTAAAAGCAATGCAGGTAGATGAACAGGCAAAATTTAATCCCGTTCGTTATGTACATGGTTTGGCGATGCAATTTGAAAAAGCCGGTGGAGTGATCTTGCAGCAATGTCGTTTTGTTTCCGCCGATGAAAATGACAATGTCACTATTGAAACGAGTAAAGGAAAATGCACAGGAAGATTTTTAATTTATGCAACACATATTCCTCCAGGCGTTAATCTTTTGCATTTTCGGTGCGTTCCTATGCGCAGTTACGCAATGGCTGTTACTTTAAAGAATAACGAGTATCCTGAAGATCTTTTATATGATATGTATGATCCTTACAATTATTATCGTTCCCAGGCAATTGATGGACACAAATATTTTATCGCAGGTGGTAATGACCATAAAACAGCACATGAAGAAAACCAGGAATACCGTTTTTTAAAACTTGAATCACATATTCGAAAATATTTTGACGTTAAAGATGTTGCTTACAAATGGTCTTCGCAGTATTATGAATCCCCGGATGGTCTTCCTTATATAGGTCAACTGCCGGGCCATGATAAAATATTTGTTGCAACAGGTTTTGGTGGAAATGGAATGCCTTATAGTACAGTTGCCGCATTACTATTAACTAAGTTGATCACTAACCAGGATAGTCCTTATAAAGATCTCTATGATCCAAACAGGTTAAAACTTGTTGCAGGCTTTACAAATTTTGTTAGTCACAATGCAGATGTAGTTAAACAGTTTGCAAGCAAATTTTTTTCTCATGAAGAGCTGCATGAGTTGACAGAAATTGCAACAGAAGAGGGTAAGATCGTAACCTTTAAAGATGAAAAGGTCGCTATATATAAAGATAAAGATGGTGGCATACATGCTTTGAGTCCTACTTGTACACATGTAGGCTGCGAAGTAAAATGGAACAATGCCGAACTAACATGGGATTGTCCATGTCATGGTGCCCGTTATTCCTATGACGGTCGTGTAATGAATGGACCTGCAACAAAAAATTTGGCAAAAGTGAATGTTCGCAAATTAATTTCTAAAGAAGAATAAGATAATTTATCAAACCCCAAAATATTTATATGGCAAAGTATTCAAAAAAGGCAGGAGAAAAAGTGGAAAAAGTAATGCGGGAAAAGAAAAAAGGAACCTTGAAGAGCGGCCGTAGCGGAAAAAAAGTTACAAGTCGAAAACAAGCAATAGCGATCGGTCTTTCAGAAGCTCGTAAAGCCGGTGCAAAAGCTCCGAAGAAAAAAGGGACTAGCAGAAAGAAGAGCGGCAGCAAATAAGTGAAATGAATTCGCTTATATTATAATACCGAACCAATGCCGGAAGGACCTTCTATTTTTATATTAAAAGAACTGATCACCCCGCTTCTTAAAGGGAAAAAAATAACAGAAGCATTTGGGAACGCCAAAATTGAGATGCATCTGTTGGAAGGTAAAAAAATAGATGACATACGATGTTGGGGAAAACAGTTATTGATCTACACAAAAGAAGGAGTGATCAGGATCCATTTATTGATGTTTGGCTCATACAGCATAGATGAAAATATAAAACCTGCCCGAAGCTTAAGGCTTGGTCTTAGAGTTAGTGATCAAGTTGTTTATTTTTATAACTGTTCGGTAAGATTACTTCCGCCAGGTGGCGATGGTATCTATGACTGGCAAGCTGATGTGTTAAGTGATGAGTGGGATCCTTTAAAAGCAAGAAAAAAATTGAAAGCAATTCCCAATGCTTTGATCTGTGATGCATTACTTGATCAGCAAATTTTTTCCGGCGTTGGTAATATCATTAAAAATGAAGTTCTATACCGTATTAAACTTCATCCCGAAAATCTTATTAAAGACATTCCTGCTTTAAAACTTTCTGCAGTTATAAAGGAAGCCCGCAATTATAGTTTTGATTTTTTAAAATGGAAAAAAGAATTCACATTGAAAAAACACTGGCTAGCTCATACAAAAAAGACTTGTTTAAGATGCGATCTGCCTATCATTAAAAAATATTGTGGGAAAACAAAAAGACGAACTTTCTTTTGCAGTGGATGCCAGGTAAGATATAATTGATCATTTTATTGATTGCGCACTAATATACTTCTTTATCGAATTGGCATTTTTAATTGCTGCCTCAGTAGCAGTGTTATTAAAGAAAATATTTGCTTCAGCTACTTTTTTATTAGTAAGTATTGAATCAGCAACTATTTTGAGATCATTTTTTTTGTAAGCTGAATAATATAAACGAGGTCTACCATGAAAACGATAGTAGACGACCTGGTTTGATATGATCGCATCATTTGGCAAACCGGGATAATCAATTCCACAAAAGATCAGTTTTTCTTTTTTCAATCTTCTGAATACACTATCTGTCCACCAACTAGCATCCCTAAACTCTATCACGTTTTTAAATTCTTTGTACATGCTTTTTACTATAAGGTCCAGCCGTTCATTTGTATAAACATATTTGGGAGGCAATTGAAAGAGTATAGGTCCCAGTTTTTCTTTTAAACCTTTTGTGATCAATGTATAAAAGTCATCGATAAGCCTCGAACAATCTGAAAATTTTTTATAATGAGTAATGAGTCGGGGAGCCTTTACGGCAAAACTAAAATTATCAGGAGCTGTATCATACCAGGTATCCAGCGATTTTAAAACGGGGAAACGATAGAAGGTAACATTTAATTCAAGCGTATTAAATTTCTCAGCATAAAACTTAAACCATTCTTTTTGGGGAAGTAATTCGGGGTAAAAAATTCCCTTCCATTCTTTATAATGAAATCCTGAGCAGCCGATTTGCCAATTTATTTTAGCCATAAGATTTAAGATCCGTCCAAAAAAAAAGAGCTCCGGCGAAGCCGAAACTCTCTTTTAAAGTTTCTGTTCCCTGCGCCAGAATTACCTGGTTCAGGTTCGATGGGTATCATCTCAGAGTAAAAAATCGTTTCAGATTTAATTTTTAATCAAACACCCCAAAGAAACTTACACTAATAAGCATTAAAAAATCATGCCAGTAACAATTTATGTGCAAAAATGATTTCATTTTTTGCTAACTGATGGCACGATTTCCGATAGACTAATTCCGAAAATAAATTCTTAATCAAATGTTTTTGTATGAAAAAGATTTTTGCCTTGCTGCCAGCTTTTTGTTTTATGTTACTCGCATGTAATGATAGGGATGATACTACTACTGAAAGTACTACAAACACAAGTACGAGTACAAACACATCTACTGATGCAAATGTCACTACGACGAATACTGTTGTAACTGATGAAAAAAGCTCGGAATTCCTTAAAAAAGTGACTAACTCAGGTATGGCCGAAGTACAATTAGCTAAGCTTGCTCAGCAAAAAGCCACAATTGATGCTGTGAAAAATTTTGCTGCCATGCTTGAAAGAGATCACACTTCAGTAAATCAACAAGTAAAAGGTCTTGCCGATCAGCGCAGCGTGACATTGCCAGCAACAATATCTGATGATAAACAAAAGATGTATGATGATATGAATAAAATGACTGGTAAAGCTTTTGATAAAGATTATATTTCAATGATGATCAAAGCTCATGGAGATGGAATTTCCTTGTTTGAGGATACGAGATCAAATGCATCGGATATTGACGTTAAAAATTTTGCTGATAAAACATTGCCTACTTTAAAAATGCATCTTGATTCGGCAAAAGCTATTCAAAAAAGATATTGGTAGGTTCATGGTTATATAATTCTTTAAAAATAAAACTATGGAAATGGGAAATAAAAAAAATCCGCCACCTGATAAATCAATTAATAAAGAAGCCGAACAGGAACCCAGAATATCTCCTTCTACTGGCCAGCATCAACCAGATATCCAAAATGAAAAATCAAAAAGGAAACGTGGTAACATGCCGGGGAAAAGAGATGATATAGATCCGGAGAAAATTCCGAATGGTAATCCTGAGGAGTATAATGATGGAGATCCTGTTGAAGAGAAATCACCAAGGGTCTCAAACAGCCTTTAATGTATAAACGATTTTAAGGGATCAGGAAAAATATTGTTCCATAAATTTCAAAAAAATAAAAACCCGGTTTTACAACCGGGTTTTATTAATGCTGCAAGGTTTTTAACTGGGATTGTTTAAGCATCCATCATGGTTTCTTCCTGTTGCCAGGAATAGCCACCTTCATTTTCCGCTTTTACATTAATGGATGTTTCTGCTATCTCAGTAAGATTTTTATCTGTATCCTCTTCTTCCTGTAACGTTTTGTCCAGCAATTCAGCAGCACGATGGAGATCCATAGTAATGGCAAGCTGCACCAGTCCTCCATAAGTGGCAATTTCATAATGCTCTATTTTTTGCGCAGCAATAATAAGAGCAGCATCCCTTGTCATACTTCCTTCTTTTGTTTCGCTGATTATGGATTTTGCTTCTTTGGTCAATCCTTCAATTGCTTCGCATTTTTTCCCTTCTGGTTTTTGCCGTATAAGTTGAAATACTTTTTCCAATCTTTTTACATGACGTTCTGTTTGTTTCAAATGCTCTTCAAAAGCATCTTCCAATTCTTCACTTGTTGCTGCTTTTTGCATTTCAGGTAACGTTTTTACCAAATGCTGTTCTGCGTAATAGATATCTTTTAACTGGTCTATAAAAAACTTTTCTAATAAAGAACTTTTATTAGTCTTATGGCTAGCATCTCTTGTACCATTTGTACTGCCATTGCTATCAGTACTTGTTTTCTGATTTTTCATACGCTTATTATTTAATGTTGTGTCTTTCGAAAATTAATTACCAATTATTACTGCGTCCACTTCGTCTGTTTGATGAATTGGAGCTATTTTTTCCCATACGGGAATTTGCACTTCTACCGTTTCTTTCTGAACGGTCATAATTATCATCATAGCCTCTTGAGCTGCTCGGGCCTCTTCCTAAATATTGTTCTTCGGAATATCCACGATTGGTACTACGACCTTCATTGCTTCCGGTTCCCCAATTGCTGCTACCTGTACCCCAATTACTAGAACCGCTGTTGCCATATTCACCCCTGGAAGATTGGCTGCGCCCATTACCATATCCATATTTTGAACCGCTGTTATATCCAGAGTCCATTCTGCTTCGTCTGCCTCGTCCACTATTTTGTCCACTTGAATATTGATCGCGGCTTTCATTACCACGAGCATAATTTCCACCATATCCAGATCCCATATCCCTACTCATGCTACCAAATCCTTTTCTGGAATAAGAGCTTCCGGAACTACGATCATTATAATCATCATCATAACCATAACCTTTTTGATTTCTTCTTTGTCCACTTTCCCAATTTCCTGAATCGTTATAATCCTCATAGTCGCCATCCTGGTAATTCATTCCTGAGCGTCTATTCATTCGTCCACTTCCCTGGCTGTAATCATCATCATCCTGATAATTCATTCCTGAATACCTGCTTCGTCCACTTCTTCCCTGGCTGTAATTATCATCATCATCCTGGTAATTCATTCCTGAATGCCTGTTTCGTCCACTTCTTCCCTCACTGTGATTATCATTTTCATCCCAGGCATATTGGTTGCGATTGGAATTCTTGTAACGATTTCCCTGTTCTTCATCATCATCGTCTTCATCGGAATAGTCTTCATAGTCACTTTCATACTCATCTCTGTTTTGACTTCGACCTTGTGATTTACGACTTCCGCTACCACTGCGTCGACTTTCATCGGAATCCACTGTTCCGAATCCCCAGCTTGAATTTCTACGTGTTGTCATAACCTTATTTTTAAATTAATGAATGAGATATCATCAATTTTTTCACAAACACTATGCCTTAGGAATTCTACGTTTAAAATGAATTGATCAAACTTTCGGATATACAATAAAAAAAAATACACAAGGTTATTGTGTATTTTTTTCCTCGATAAAAATGTAATTGAATTCTATTGTTGCTGTGTTATCTGAAAACTTTTTAATTTATTGTAAAGAGTTTTGCGATCTATCTTTAATACTTCAGCAGCTTTTTTCTTATTAAAATTTACTTGTTGCATCACGGACATGATGGTATAAAATTCTGCACGGCTTGCTGCGCCTTTCAACAGATCTTTATTAGGAAAATTTTCAGGATGTGTCAAACCATCAAATTGTGGATGCATTGATTGTTCAAAAGGAGAAACTGGTGCGTGGTGTGGTACATGATGAACAATTTCCTGTGGCAAAGTTGAAACAGCAATTTTTGCATCTGAAGGCGTAAGTAATACTGCACGACGAACAACATTTCTGAATTCTCTCAGGTTACCCGGCCATGAATATTCAAGGAAAATATTCAGTACATCCTCATTAAAGCCACTAATATTTTTCCTGGTTTCTTCATTTGATCTTTCAAGGAAAAATTCTGCTAAGGGAAGAATATCTTCACGTCTTTCACGCAGTGGCGGAAGATGTATTGAAAACTCGTTTAAACGATGATAAAGATCTTCTCTGAACTTTCCTTTTCTGTATGCCTCATTCAGATTTTCATTTGATGCTACTATTATACGTACATCAGTTGGGGTCTCTTTATTACCACCGACACGTTTGAATTTTCTTTCTTGTATCACTCTTAGTAAAGCAGCCTGGACACCAGCAGATAAATTACCCACTTCATCTAAAAATAATGTACCGCCTTCTGCCAATTCAAAATGACCTTCTTTATCCTGGATGGCGCCGGTGAATGAACCTTTCACATGGCCAAAAAGTTCACTGCCTGCCAATTCCCTGGAAAGAGTTCCGCAATCAAGCGCCACAAATGGTTTGTGACTACGTTCACTAAGATTATGGATCAAACTTGCAATTACTTCTTTTCCCGTTCCGCTTTCACCATACAGCAAAACACTATAGTTAGTGCCTGCAACTATATTAGCCTGTTCATGCAAAAAAACTGATGCAGGAGATTTGCCTTTGTAAAAATCTACGTTTGTCTTTCTTTTTGCACTAGCTCCCGGTTCAGTTGACTGGCCCGCAACCGCAGTTTTGTCATCACTTTTGTTCGATAAATTATTTAAAATAGAAAGCACTTCATCAGGAATAAGCGGCTTTGTGATATAATCGAAAGCTCCTAGTTTAATTACTTCAACAGCCGTCTTTATATCCGAATAGCCCGTTATAACCAATATACGAACATGGGGATCTTTTGCTTTAAGCCCTTTGATGAGCTTAATGCCATCCATGTCGTCAAGCCGGTAATCACATATTACTACATCAAAATTTGCCGGATCGTATAATGCTATGCCCTTTGCTCCTGAATGAGCAGAACTGGTTTCAAATCCGTTTTTATTTAAGAATCGACTAAGCAGTAAGCATAGGTCGATATCATCATCGATAATGAGAGCTCTTTTTGCCATTTGAGGGGAGTTTAACTTTTGGGAAATAATTACCTCACAATTTAAACTGAAATCATGCCAAATCTATTCTTACTAAATTACTAAATCATTTTTATCTGCAAGTCTTTGGCAATAAAATTGCCATTTTTATCTGGTGAAAAGGAAAAGAAACCGTGGAAAGAAAAAATGATAGTATAAATCCTAGTGTAAAAACTAAAGAGCTTACCGACCCTAAAAGAAGAAAGGCTTTAATAGTTGACGATGAGACAGATATTTGTTACCTGTTAAGCAACATATTGAAGCAAAAGAATATACAGACCTCCTTTGCGGGCAGTCTTTCGGAAGCTGATAAGATGCTTCAATCCCCTGATCACTTCTATTATGTCTTCCTTGACAATCATTTACCTGACGGGTTGGGAATAAACCAAATAAAACGTTGGAAAGAGAAATTCCCATCTCTTCATGTAATTATGATCACAGCGCATGATTCTTATGAGGAACGTAAAAAAGCAACAAAGGACGGAGCCGACCATTTTATTTCAAAACCTTTTTCAAAAGAGATTATTCTGAACTCCATCGTCCCAACATCGGCATAAGGTGGGAAAAAAATTCTACACTTAGTCTACCATTTTTAAGGTTACGATAAAGGAGGTTCCTTTTCTGAGTGTGCTTTTAACTGTAATATTACCACGGTGACTTAGAATGATGTTCTGACAATTAGTTAGTCCAAGCCCGTTTCCATTGGGTTTGCTTGTAAAATAGGGTTCAAACAGCTTTTGCAAAGTATCGTCATCCATGCCGTTTCCATTATCTTCTATTTCGATTATGCAAGAGTCCCCGCCATTTTTGGTTGTCAGGGAAAGAATGCCTTTGCTTTTTTCCATCGCCTCTATAGCATTCACTATGATATTTAAAAAGGCGATCTTTATTTTTTCTTCATCAACCATTACATTGCAAACATCACGTGCATAATTCTTTTGCACTTTTACCTGGCTGAGATCTAGTCGGTCGGCGGCCATTTCAAGAGTTTCATCGAGTATTTTATTTATACTTACTGGTCGGATATTCAGTTCAATGATCTTCGTAGCATTCAGCAGGTCAGAAACAAGTTGATTGATCCGAATACTATTCCTGCCTATCATATCTAACAACATTGAAGATTCATTATTCTGACTGGTGAGTTCTTGTAACTGTTCGGCTGCCAATGAAATATTTGTCAACGGGTTTCTTACTTCATGTGCTATTGTTCTTGCAACACGGCCCGTTGCCGTAAATTTTTCCATACTTTTTAATTCTCTTAGTTTAGCATCCATCCTTTTCAGTTCCTCAATATTTGCCTCCAGTTCTTTTTGATACTGAATATTTTTTTGGCTTGACTTATCCCTGGCAGTACTTTCTTTAATATAGGTAAACAGTGAATATAATATTGCAATTACAGAAGTGATAAGGGAAATGAAAATGATAATTTGCGTGGTTTTAAATGAAGCGGTGAGATTGTTTTTTCTTTCAGACATTAAGGTTTCTTCATTTTTAATAAAATGCTGAGTATACATACTGATACTGTCTAAAATAGCTTGTCCCCTTCGCCTGTTGAATTCAACGACCGGTGTTGTTTGTTCTCCTGCCTGTTGAAAAGCGGCGATATTCGTTTTCATCAATGAAAGCCGTAGATCGATCAGCTGCTTTACTGTATCAAGCTTTGCGAGTTGATCAGGATTATTTGCTTCTAATGTTTTTAGTTCATTATAAAAAGTGGAAATGCTTTCCTGGTTTTCGCGATAAGTTTTTAAATAGGACTGGTCCTTGGTAATATAATAACCACGTACACTGGTTTCAATTTCTACTATTGAATTTTCTAACGCCCCAATTTTGTTTTCGGCTTTATAGCTATTTGTCACCCAATCATATTCTTTCTGTACCGTCCGGGTGGATCGAAAAATAAAAAAATAGGAGATCATTAATAGTACAAAGGCGACAATATAGCCAGCTTTTATTTTTCTTCTTAAAGGCATAGATGTGTGTTTGTACAACTATGTTCACTCATTAAATGAATATAGCTGAGATCTTCTCTAAGCAATATGTCTTACCTGGATTTTCTTAAAGCAAATTAAGGCTATTATAAGACAAGTACACATGACCATCCTCAATGAATTTGAACTCATTGTTTCCGGGATATACTCATCTATAACGTTGAGAGATTTGGAGTCTTAAAACCTGTTAGGGAGTAGTTTTTTTCCTGGTTGTCTTTTTCTTTTTTGTTGATCTTTTATAGGGAACTTTTGCTCCTTCTTCACGAGCTTCTGACAAGCCAATAGCGATAGCTTGTTTAGGGTCAGTAACTTTTTTTCCACTTTTGCCGCTGCGTAGCTTCCCTTTCTTCATTTCTTTCATTGCCCGTTCAACTTTTTCACCTGCTTTTTTAGAGTACTTTGCCATAGTCCTCAATATTGCGATTCAGTTAAACGAGGTTGACTGGCTCTGCTTAGTCCTAATGTATTCATGAAAACATCATACATCTGTCCTTTTAATTTTTTAAAGCCTGCTTCCCGTCTACCTGTTTCAGTATATTCAATATAATAGGGAACCATTTTCAAAAGTAATTTTCCTCCATTGGTACCATACATTACATCTTGCTTATTAACTACAACCGCAGTACCTGTGATCTCTACATAATATTCACAGCCTTTTCTGTAAAAAATAAGTTTTGTCGGAAAATGAAGCTCGTACGCTTTTTCCCAATTCCGTGGACCATGAGCACTAAACCATAGTAAGCCGTCATCATCCACACTTTCAAACTCAACAATATCGTTTGGTAATCTTACGGTGTTACTGTTTGTTGAATACATCACTGCGCTTTTTATTTGCTCTAGTTTATTTTTTATAAACATGAGTTTATAGTCATTTTCCATTTGTTACTTTTTATACTCTATAAAATCAAATGTGATACCAATGGCACAGCAAGTCCATTAATAATTTCAACATAAGTAAAAAAACATGGTATGTTTTTTTCTTCCTATAAGTAAGTGTGTAGGTTCATTTCTAATCAAATAAAACGAATTGGAACATTATTAATAAAATGAATTGGAAATTAGTAACAAGAGATCATGACCTATGAAAAAAACAGAAATAAGATAAAGTACCCGAGCAATGAATGAGGAAATAATTCCTCGTTCATTGCTTTTAAAAAATTACTTGACTAAATAAAAATTAAACAACATGGCAAATTCAGAAACATTAAGAGATCTAATCAGGATCAACAACGACCGGGTTACCGGCTATTCAAAAGCAGCAACGCAGACAGACGAACAGGATCTGCAATCATTGTTCAGCCAATTAGCGCAGCAAAGCCGTCAATTTGCAAGTGACCTGCGCAGGTTAGTAAGTGATAATGATAAAAATGTTACTGACGACACCACAACAGCCGGAAAAATTTACCGTGCATGGATGGATGTAAAAGCAACATTTGGCGGGGATGATCGTCACGGCATACTCGCTTCTTGTGAATTTGGCGAAGATGCAGCACAAAAAGCATATAAGGATGCATTAAAAGAAGATGATCTTACAGTTGATGTTCGTGCAACAATTGAAAGTCAGAAAGCAATCCTACGTCAGGCACATGATAAAATAAAAATGATGCGGGATACTGCAGCGGCTCATCATTAACAAACGGTTTTTAATAAGCAGCAATCGAATATTTTTTGTGGCTTCTTTTATTTGTAGTTTTCAATAAGGTCATTGGTAACAATGACCTTATTTATTTTAGAATGGGAGACTTATAAAAATAAAAAAACCGGCTGTATTTATAAACAACCGGTTAGAACCGCCCTTCGAATTCAAATATTTTAAAAACCTATACTTCTAGTTGGTCTTGACTTCTAGTTGGCCTTGGGCTTGAAAGCAGCGACACCATGAGCATAACCAGTGAAATGAAAAATATGGTTTGAGCAATTACCGCCGCACCTCCTGCAATTATTCCAAATCCAGTTACTCCTGTTATCAGCGCTATGATCATAAATAAAATTGCACTGCGTATCATGATCTATGTTTTTTGATTTGTCTAATGTAAGTCCGAACAAATTATCCAGTGTATCAATTCCGTAAAAATCATGCCGTTTGACTTTAGCCTGAAAATCCTTTACAACCAGAAAAAAGTCGGGGATTTTTTTCAACACTTAAATTCAAAAGTGTTGAGCAACTTCTAATTATTGTTATGGTATAAAATTTTCTCGGTTTGATTATTATGCAAAAAGGAAATAAAAAAAGACAGCTTAGAAAACCCCAACACCAAACGAGACCGGGTAGCGAAAGAAAGTTGAAACCTCAACCCGTTTTTGATTACCCGGAAAAAAAGGCAAGCCATAAATTAAGAGGCAAAATTGCCCTAATAACGGGTGGCGATAGCGGAATTGGAAAAGCTGTGGCTATTCTTTTTGCAAAAGAAGGAGCTGATATCGCAATAGCTTATTTAAACGAGCATAAAGATGCCAGGAACACTGCCTCTATAATCGGAAAATATAACCGCCGATGTTTCCTTATACCCGGTGATCTTAGCAACGAAAGGCATTGTAAAACAGTAATAAAGAAAGTTATTAAGGAATATCAACGTATTGACGTATTAGTAAACAACGCAGCTTTGCATTATGAAAATAAAAGCCTGGAAGACCTTACCACCCGTGAATTATTAAAAACATTCAGCACAAACATTTTTTCTTATTTCTGGCTTACCCGCGAAGCACTTGCACACATGAAAAAGAGTTCTTGTATAATTAATACTGCATCAGTGACAGCATATAGAGGAAGCGGAGGTTTGATTGATTATGCATCTACCAAGGGGGCAATTGTCTCTTTTACAAGAAGTCTTTCTTCAAATCTTGTAAAAAAAGGAATAAGAGTAAATGGAGTTGCGCCAGGCCCGATATGGACACCATTAATAGCATCCAGTTTTCCTCGAAAGAAAGTTGCGGTTTTTGGAAGTGAAGTGCCAATGGGTCGTGCAGGTGAGCCGGCAGAAATTGCACCGGCGTATCTTTTTCTGGCAAGTGATGATGCAAGTTATATAACCGGGCAGTTTATTCATCCAAATGGGGGAGAGATCATTAATGGATAAACTTGTTTGGCATATTTTTCTCAGCCAATATTTAAAAAGTATATGAGAGCAATTTGGACAGGTTCATTAGGTTTTGGCCTCGTGAACATTCCTATAAAGATGTTCAGCGCCGTTCAGGATAGTACATTAGATCTTGATATGCTTGATAGTAAGGATCATTCTAATATTAAGTTCAAACGAGTAAATGAAAAAACAGGAAAAGAAGTTCCCTGGGAAAATATTGTTCGTGGATATTATCTTAATGACAGGTATGTAGTACTTGAAAAATCTGATTTTGAAAAAGTAAGTCCTGAAAAAACAAAACATATCGAGATCAAGCATTTTGTTGATGAAACAGAAGTTGACAGCATGTATTTTGAACAGCCTTATTATCTCCAACCTGAGAAAACCGGTGTTAGAGCATACAACCTGCTAAGAGATGCCTTTAAGAAAACAGGAAAAGCCGGCGTTGCATTGTTTGTTATGCGTGACCGTGAACATCTTTGTATCATTAAAGCCAAGGATGATGTTATTGTTTTAAATCGTATCAGGTTTGCTGAAGAGATCCGTTCAACTGAAGATCTGGATCTGCCATCGGCAAAAAGTAAACCCGATGAATTAAAAATGGCTGTTAATCTTATAAATCAATTATCAGGGCCCTTTGATATTAAAAAATATCGTGATGATTACAGCGAAAGATTACTAAAGATCATCAAGGCAAAATCAAAAGGGAAAGCAGTTCCATTTACCCCAATGAAAGTGGTACATTCAAAAACTAAAGACCTGATGGAACAATTAAAGGCAAGTCTTTCAGAAAAAAGAAAAGCATCATAGGCTCAATTGAATAAATGGCTACAAAAGAAAAATCAGGGATCAAGATCGGGAAACATGTTGTATCGATAACTAATCGCCAAAAAATTTATTGGCCCGGTGAAGGATTTACCAAAGGTGACCTGATCGATTATTATGATAAGGTCGCCGACTATATCCTTCCGTATTTGAAAGGAAGATGTTTGTCTTTAAAAAGAAATCCAAATGGTATAAATGATAACGGCTTTTATCATAAAGATGCAGGTGAAAATGCACCTTCTTTTGTTAATGTGTTTAAAGTAAAAAGCGAAAGCAACGGAAAAATAATCGACTACATAGTTTGTAATAATAAAGCAACCTTACTTTATGTTGCGAATCTTGGTTGTATAGAAATTAATCCATGGAACAGCACAACAAAAAAAATTGGTAATCCTACGTGGATGGTAATTGATATTGACCCTTCTGATAAAAATAAATTTACAGAAGTAGTGGACACTGCACTTGCAGTTAAAATGATCCTGGATAAGGCGGGCATAACCTCCTACTGTAAAACATCCGGCGCCTCGGGATTGCATGTGTATGTTCCGTTAAAAAATAAGTATGATTATGTAACGGTAAAAGATTTTGCACATATTATTGCTTCTCTTGTGCAGGAGCAGCTGCCTGAAATAACCACGTTAGAAAGATCTTTAAGCAAACGTGGACCGAAAATTTATATTGATTATTTACAGAACAGAACGGGACAAACTCTTGCGTCTGTTTATAGTGTACGACCTGTACCGGGGGCTTCAGTATCAGCACCATTGGAATGGAAAGAAGTGGATCACAAGTTGAGTCCCAAACAATTTACAATGCAAAATATTTTTCAACGATTAAAAAAGAAAGGGGATCTTTTTCTGCCGGTATTAAATGAGTCTAATTCAATTGACAAAGCCTTGAAGGCATTAAACAGGTAGATTTTTTTTAAAACTAACCTGGAATTCGGTCCCTTCATTTTCTTTGCTCTGCGCTTTGATCTTTGCACTATGAGATTGTAAAATTGAATAGGCAACTGTAAGCCCGAGACCCATTCCATTTTTTTTCATGGTGAAAAATGGTTCAAACAATTTTGCCTGGTATTCTTTTGAAAATCCTTTACCATTATCTTTTATACAAACTTCATAGCCATCCTCTGATTCACTTATACTAATATTCAGAAGCCCATTTGTGCCCATGGCTTCAATTGCATTAATAATAATATTTGTAAAGACGATTATCAATTTTTCTTTATCAGATTTTAAAATGATGGGATGGGAAGGATAGTGTTTCTTTACATGAATATTTTGGAGCTTTATCCTGTCCGTGGTCCGGGCAATACTTTCATCCATGATGTCCTGTAATGAATGCTCAAGGAGGGTTAATTCGGATGGTTTGGCAAGATTCAGCAATTCAGTAATGATATTATTGATACGTAATGAATTTCTTTGAATGATATCCATAAAACTTCTTTGCGACTCATCTTTTTCCTGTGGTATCAATTGCTCTATAGACAAAATGATATTATTCAAAGGATTTCTTATTTCATGCGCCAGCATGCGGATCAATCTTTCGTTGGCGGCCAGTTTCTCCGCCTGCAGATTTGCCATTTCAGCTTTCTTGATCTTGGTGATATCATGAATGATCCCATGTATTATAAATGTTTCATCATCCGCCTGGCGTTGAGGGGCCAGAGAAAGAAGACATTCCCTCGTTTCATTATTATTATTTATGATCTTTATTTCATTGTCTTCGATATTACTTTTTTCATTCAATGGTTTCAGCTTTCCATTTAAATGATGCTCAGAAATAAATTCCCTGAGATTGCGGCCAACCAATTCATCTTCTGAATAACCTAACAATTCTACAGCGGCATCATTCACCTCACTGAGATTGAGCTGCTCGTCAGTAATAAAAACAGCATCTTTTGAACTTTCAAAAAGAGTACGATATTTTGCTTCTCTTGCTTTTAACTCTTTTAAAAAACTTGATCTTTCAAGTGCATAGCGAATACTACGTTCAAGTTTTTCAGTACTCAGATCATTTTTTACGAGGTAATCAGTGGCACCTCTCTCCATTGCTTTTATATCTATAGCTTTATTGCCTAACCCGGTCAGTAAGATGATCGGCTCATCACAATTCAATTCTGCAGCTGCATCAAGCAGATCTAATCCTGTTTTATGACCAAGAAAGTAATCAACAAAATAAAGATGGTACTCTTTGTTTTTGATCGCCTCGATCGCAGAATTATAATCCTGGAACCAATCAACAGTAAAAGACTTTCCTTCAATATCTGTGATATAGTCTTTGATGATGAGATAATCATCCTCATCATCTTCAATAACGGCAATTTTATGTTTATTGTGATTCGGCATCAATTGGGTATTTTAGAAATAGACGAAAAATCGTGACTTCTACCTAGCAAAAACAATTCCTATGTCCCTTAAATAATTATGGCGACAGTGCCATCGGGCGGGATTTCGGACATTTACCTTTAAAGTGAAAAATATTTTGATTTTTTGGGTGTACTGTTTACTCAAACCTAGGTTCAAAATTTGCATTATTTTTATTGGGCTGGTATTTGATGAGTATCACGATCGTAACGCAAAATTTCGTTATGATGTAACCTTATCTTGTAAACCGAAACCAAGCGTAGCTATTTCATCAATGAAAAAAAAGATACTGATAATTGATGACGAGGTAGACTTTTGTTTAATTATGAAGGGATATTTCAATCGAAAAAATTATGAGGTATTTGTAGCCTATAACCTGCAAACCGGGCTTTTTCTTATAGATGAAAATAAACCTGATATTTTATTTTTAGACAATAACCTGCCGGATGGGCAAGGCTGGAAATATGTAGACCAAATTGTAGAAAAAAATCCCCATTTAGAGATTTATTTGGTAAGTGCGCATCAGTCTAAATCAAGTTTTACCTCTCCACATAAAAACATTATGGTGTGGGAAAAGCCGATCTCTATGCAGATCTTAAACAGTTCTTTTCAATAAAATAAAAAGAAAACAAACGAATTAAACCAGACAAAGTGATAACATGTAACGGGCAACTTCCTCAAGGCCAATTACATTATTAGGTTTAATTACATAATCAACGGCACCTAATTCAAGACAGATTTTCCTGAATTTTTCTGATCCGGCAGTGCTCCAAACAACTTTGGGGATATTTTTATAGCGTTCATTTGTACTCAGTTCCCTTAAAATATCTGCTCCATTTAAGCCGGGCATATTGTAATCCAGTACAATAAGACATGGCATCTGGTCATCCTTTAATTTTCCCAAGGCTGAAAGTATCTCACCGCCATTATTTACAAAAAAAAGGACAAAAGCAGTGTCTATTGAAGCAAACACTTCTTTCAGCATTTCCTGGTCATCTGCATCATCTTCACCCAGCAGTATGAATTTGGAAGGTAAGTCCTGGCTTGTAATTACTTTTTGTGGCACAAATTTTTAAATAAGAAATGATCTGCATTCTAAGATAGGTCTTTCACTGATTGGCGGGCCGAAATTAGAGAAATTATTATTGGTTACAATTTCCCTTATCTGTTTTTAAAAATATAGTATGAAAAGAACCCCCAAACCTTCGAAGGCAAGTACTGCCTCTTCGGCTGATAATATAACACTTGATGTGCCAACCCCGGTTATTTCTGGTAAAGCAAATGGAAACGGTAATGGAGGAAAACAACATAAAAATGCCAATAATGGTTCTATCGATGAAATAGATAGTTACGAATTGCTGAGATTATTATTGGAAGTAAAAGAAGGGAACTTCAGTGTTCGTATGCCCGGAGATAAATTAGGTATTAGCGGAAAGATCTGTGATACACTTAATGGAATTATTCAATTGAATGAGGCATTGGTTGAAGAGTTGACAAAAGCCCGTAACACTATTGGGCTAAAAGGACACCTAAATCACCGTGTTGAATTGCCACGATTTGCAAAAGGTTCATGGGCATCTGGTGTTGAATCTATCAATAGTTTGATCTCAGATCTTGTTCACCCAACTATTGAAATAGCTCACGTTATTAGTTCTGTTGCAAAAGGAAATCTTTCCCAGGAAATGCCATTGAAGATCGGCGATCACGTTTTACAAGGCGAGTTTGCAAAGATCGCTGCCGAGGTAAATGACATGGTGAAACAGTTGAACTTATTTTCAATGGAAGTAACCCGTGTTGCCCGTGAAGTAGGTAGTGAAGGAAAACTTGGTGGACAGGCAAAAGTAAAAGGCGTTGCAGGTGTGTGGAAAGATCTTACTGATTCTGTAAACCAGATGGCTGGTAATCTTACAGCACAGGTAAGAAATATTGCGGAAGTGACAACAGCGATTGCAAAAGGTGACTTAAGAAAAAAGATCACAGTGGATGTTCAGGGAGAAATTCTTGAATTAAAAAATACTATCAATAACCTCGTTGACCAGTTGAATTCATTTTCATCAGAGGTAACCCGTGTGGCGAGAGAAGTTGGTACTGAAGGAAAACTTGGAGGTCAGGCACAAGTAAAAGGTATCGGGGGAACGTGGAAAGACTTAACGGATTCGGTAAACCAAATGGCTTCAAACCTTACCGGCCAGGTAAGAAATATTGCGGAAGTAACAACAGCGGTGGCGAGGGGTGACTTATCAAGAAAAATTACTGTTGACGTAAAAGGTGAGATCCAGGAATTAAAGAATACGATCAACACGATGGTGGATCAGTTGAATTCATTCTCAGTTGAGGTAACCCGTGTGGCAAGAGAGGTTGGTAGTGAAGGAAAACTTGGCGGACAAGCAACAGTAAAAGGAATTGGTGGTGTGTGGAAAGACTTAACTGATTCAGTAAACCAAATGGCCGGCAACCTTACAGCACAAGTAAGAAATATCGCAGAAGTAACAACAGCGGTTGCAAAAGGTGACCTGTCTAGAAAAATTACAGTGGACGTAAAAGGAGAGATCCTTGAATTAAAAGATACGATCAACACGATGGTGGATCAGTTGAACTCATTTGCATCTGAGGTAACCCGTGTTGCGTTGGAAGTAGGTACAGAAGGAAAATTGGGTGGCCAGGCAAAAGTGCAGGATGTGGGTGGAACATGGAAAGACTTAACAGAGTCTGTAAATCAAATGGCTTCGAATCTTACTGCCCAGGTAAGAAATATTGCAGATGTAACTACTGCGGTTGCAACTGGTGACCTTTCCAAAAAAATTACGGTGAATGTGGCTGGTGAAATTCTTGAGTTAAAGAATACGATCAACACGATGGTGGATCAGTTGAATTCATTCGCATCTGAGGTGACCCGTGTTGCATTGGAGGTTGGTACAGAGGGAAAACTTGGTGGACAAGCAAAAGTGCAAGGTGTTGGTGGTACATGGAAAGACTTAACCGATTCAGTAAATCAAATGGGATCAAATCTTACAGCGCAGGTAAGAAATATTGCAGAAGTAACAACGGCCGTAGCGAAAGGAGACTTGTCAAGAAAGATAACGGTGGACGTAAAAGGTGAGATCCTGGAATTAAAAAACACCATCAATACGATGGTGGATCAGTTGAATTCATTTGGTTCTGAGGTGTTCCGTGTTGCCCGTGAGGTTGGATCGGAAGGTATGCTCGGTGGACAAGCAGATGTACCGGGTGTGGAAGGCCTTTGGAAAGATTTGACAGACTCAGTAAATAAAATGGCTTCGAATCTTACATCACAAGTAAGAAATATTGCGGAAGTAACAACAGCGGTGGCGAATGGTGACTTATCACGGAAGATTGAAGTTGACGTAAAAGGTGAGATCCTTGAATTAAAAAATACTATCAACACGATGGTTGAGCAGCTCCGTGCCTTTGCTTCGGAAGTAACCCGTGTTGCAAGAGAAGTAGGAACGGACGGAAAACTCGGTGGGCAAGCAAACGTACCTGGCGTTGGAGGTACCTGGAAAGACTTAACTGACTCAGTGAATCAAATGGCAGGTAACCTCACCGCCCAGGTGCGAAACATTGCGGACGTTGCGATCGCTGTGGCAAATGGAGACATGTCAAGAAAAATTACTGTTGACGTTCGCGGAGAGATTTTACAATTGAAGGAAACATTGAACACGATGGTGGATCAGTTGAGAGCCTTCGCATCTGAAGTAACACGTGTGGCTCGAGAAGTTGGTACTGATGGTAAACTTGGCGGACAAGCATTCGTGCCGGGTGTTGCAGGAACATGGAAAGATCTTACTGACTCGGTAAACCAAATGACGGGTAATCTTACATCACAAGTAAGAAACATTGCCGAAGTAACAAAAGCGGTTGCATCTGGTGACTTAACTAAAAAAGTAACGATCGATGTAAAAGGAGAGATATTCGATTTAAAAAATACCATCAATACGATGGTGGATCAGTTGAACTCATTTGCGTTTGAAGTAACGAGGGTGGCTCGTGAAGTAGGTACCGAAGGTAAGCTTGGTGGCCAGGCAGAAGTACAGGGTGTAGCCGGTACGTGGAAGGACCTTACCGACTCTGTGAACATGATGGCCTCCAACCTTACCAACCAGGTGCGTGGTATAGCAAAAGTTGTAACCTCAGTTGCAACTGGTAACTTAAAACAAAAACTTTCGATCGTATCTCGTGGCGAGGTTGCACAGTTGATCGATACGATCAATGAAATGATCGATACACTTGCGGTATTTGCTGACCAGGTAACAAACGTTGCCCGTGAAGTTGGTGTTGAAGGAAGATTAGGAGGACAAGCAAGTGTACCGGGTGCGTCAGGTATCTGGAAAAACTTAACCGAGAATGTAAACCAACTTGCAGAAAATCTGACAACACAGGTACGTAACATCGCCGATGTGGCATCAGCAGTAACAAAAGGTGACTTGACACAGATGATCCGTGTGGAAGCAAAAGGTGAAGTGGAAGAATTGAAAGATACCATTAACCAGATGATCGCAAACCTGAAGCAAACAACATTGCGCAACCAGGAACAGGACTGGTTAAAGTCAAACCTTGCAAAGTTCACGCAGATGTTACAAGGGCAAAAAGATCTGAATACTGTAACACGTCGTATTCTTTCAGAGCTGGCACAGGTGGTGAATGCACAGAAAGGTATGTTCTACATTTTTGAACAAGACGAAAGTTTTAAAAATCAAAAACTAAAATTATTCTCGGCTTATGCATTTGGTGAAGAAGTAAAAACTCAAAAAGAATTTGCATTAGGAGAAGGACTGGTTGGACAATGTGCACTGGAAAAAGAAAGAATATTATTAACGAATGTTCCAAAGAGCTATACAAAGATCAGTTCCGGTCTTGGGAAAGCATCGCCATTAAATCTTATCGTATTACCTGTATTATTTGAGAAAGAAATAAAAGCCGTTATTGAATTAGCTTCTTTTGATACATTCAGTGAAACACATCTTGACTTCTTAAGCCAATTGACTGAAAGTATCGGTATCGTGTTAAATACAATTGAAGCAAACACAAGAACAGAAAGCTTGCTTGTTCAATCACAATCATTGACAGATGAGTTAAGAAGAACAAATGAAGAGTTGCAGGACAAAGCCCACCTTCTTGTAAAACAAAAGGAAGAAGTGGAAGCAAAGAACAAGGAAGTGGAGGAGGCAAGATTGTCATTGGAAGAAAAAGCTGAACAGCTTATGATCACTTCAAAATATAAATCGGAGTTTTTGGCAAACATGTCGCATGAGTTGCGTACACCATTGAACTCATTGCTCATCCTTGCTCAACAATTATACGAGAATCATGATGGTAATTTGAATGAGAAACAGGTTAGCTATGCAAAAACCATTCATAGCTGTGGCGATGACCTGATCCAACTGATCAACGATATTCTTGACTTGTCCAAAATCGAATCAGGTTATATTTCAACAGACTTTGTCAAAGTTCAATTTCATGAGACTGCCAATTTCGTGGAAACTACCTTCAAACATATTTCTGAAAATAAAAACTTGCGGTTCACAATTGACCTTGATCCCAAACTGCCCACCAGTATGGAAACAGATGCGCAACGACTTAACCAGATCCTCAAAAATCTTTTATCAAACGCATTTAAGTTTACAGAAAAAGGAGAAGTTAAGCTTCGTATTTATGAGGCTCATAATAATTGGAGACAACATCATACTGGCCTGTCCAATGCGCAAAAAGTGGTTGCATTTGAGATCAGGGACACCGGTATTGGTATTTCAAAAGATAAACAGAATATCATATTTGAGGCATTCCAGCAAGCGGAAGGTTCTACCAGCCGGAAATATGGAGGTACCGGTCTTGGATTATCGATCAGCCGGGGTCTTGCAGATCTGTTGGGTGGGTCAATTGAATTGATAAGTGAGATCGGTTCGGGAAGTACATTCACTTTATTCCTGCCTATTGATTATGATCCTGCCAAAGCAAAGAGAGAAAAACAAACAAATCTTAAAATAAGCGAATATAAATTGGCACTTGGGGTTACTGATGCGGCTATTCAATCGGTGCCAACAATTAAAGTAAGTGATACAAAAGATCTCGATGCGCTGAATGAAATAATAAATGAAGTAGGTGATGACAGAAATAATATCCAAGCAAATGATAAAGTAGTGTTGGTGATCGAAGATGACGTTCGTTTTGGAAAGATCATGATCGAAATGGCGCATGAATTAGAATTAAAAGTTGTCGTGGCAACTCATTTTGGTGATGTATTCGATCTTGTTAACAAATACAATCCAGTTGCCGTAACACTTGATGTCAAACTTCCCGATGCCAGCGGATGGAGAGTACTCGATCTTTTCAAGAATGATATTAATTTCAGGCATATTCCTGTGCATCTTATTTCCGGGGAGGAAAACAAGTTATTGGCAATGCAACGTGGCGCAAGAAGTTTCCATTTGAAACCGCTGAAGACAGAAGCATTAAGCAATCTTTTTAATGATATTGTTAAGTTCAATGAGAAAAAGCAAAAGAAAGTATTGCTGATAGAAGATAATGAACTCGATTCATCACAGATGAAAAAAGTATTGGATAGCGGGGATCTGATCAATATTGAGATCGCTGATACTGGTCGTAAAGCGATTGACCTGATAAAACAGAATAATTATGATTGTATCGTTGTCGATTACATGTTGCCGGATATCGGGGGACTTGATCTGGTTACGGAGATCAGTACACTTAGTAAAATACAGATAACACCGGTGCTTATTTATTCAGCGAAAGACTTTTTACCAAAAGAAAGGAACCAGTTAAAACAATATGCTAATAAGATCTTATTAAAAGATGTGAACTCTCTTGACCTGTTATTAGAAGAAATGGTGATGTTGCTACATATCGATCATAAGAACTTAATGCCGGAAAAAAGGAAACTTTTAGAAAATCTGCGTGCAAAGAATGATATATTGGCAAATAAAAAAGTGCTGGTGGTTGATGATGATGTTAGAAATCTTTTTGCTTTGACGACTGCCTTTGAACGTTATGCCATTCAAACGATCACTGCAGAAAGTGGACAGGAAGCAATGACAATATTGGAGGACGACCCGGACATTGATATCGTATTAATGGATATTATGATGCCGGAGATGGACGGATATGAAACAACGCAGAAAATAAGACGTGAGCATAAAAATAAAACATTGCCTATTATTGCCGTGACCGCCAAAGCAATGAAGGGAGACCGTGAAAAATGTATTGATGCAGGCGCTTCAGATTATATAACAAAACCTGTAAAGATCGATCAATTACTATCGCTTATGAGAGTGTGGATGTATAAATAATTAAAGAATGGAAAAGACACCTCTCCCTTTACGGAAATCTGATGTTAAAATTCTTGTAGTAGATGACAGGGCTGATAATCTTCTTTCAATAGAAGTCATTCTTGAAAAAGATAATTATACAATCGTCAAAGCAAATTCCGGTAAGGCAGCGCTTAAAGTATTATTGAACGATCACGACTTTTCTCTTATCCTGATGGATGTACAGATGCCCGATCTTAACGGTTATGAGACCGCCACAATTATTTATGAAAGGGATAAGCTGCGAAACATTCCAATAATATTTATTACTGCAAATAATTATGATGAGGATTTTATGTTCAAGGGTTATAGGATGGGTGGCGTCGATTATATCTATAAGCCGATCAATCCTGAATTGTTGAGGGCAAAGGTTGCTGTCTTCGTTGAATTGTATAGTAAAAATCAGCAGTTAATATTGCAAGAAAAAAAGTTGCTGACTGCCAATGAATTTTTACAAAAAGAGATAGAAGAAAGAAAAGCTTCGGAAGAAAGAGTAAAACTTTTGAATGATCAACTTGTTGCCAACAATGAAAGCCTCAAGCAAATGAACGAAGAGCTTGATCAGTTTGCTTATATGGCTTCGCATGATCTCCAGGAACCGCTACGAAAAATACAAGTGTTCAGTGACAAAATTTTGAAGAACAATAATTTTGACCCGGACAGTGAAAAGTATTTTGGTAAAATAATCAATTCATCCAAACGGATGCAGAACCTCATCAATAACCTGCTTGAATTTTCAAGGCATACCGTAAGTTCAAATGATTTCAAGAAAACATCGTTAAACGAATTAGTAAAAAATGTGCTGACAGAACTTGAAGTGGAAATAGAAAAAAGTAATGCACAGATAAATTATGAGAACCTGCCCGCAGTTTCAGCAGTACCAAGTTTGATGCAGCAATTATTCTACAACCTTTTTAGCAATGCTATCAAATTCAGAAAACCATCAACTGACCTGGTGATCGATGTGAAAGCAGAAAAAATGGACCAGCTGGATCTGTCAAAATTTACTAAGAACGGCCAGGGAAAGAATTATTATAAAATAACAGTGCAGGATAATGGGATCGGGTTTGATGATAAATATGCTGAAGATATTTTCAGAGTGTTTAAACGCCTTCATAGTTACCAGGAATTCGAGGGAACAGGAGTTGGCTTGTCAATTTGTAAAAAGATCGTGGAAAAACATAATGGGTTTATTAGGGCCGAAAGCAAAATTGATAATGGGTCTACTTTCATCATTGGTTTGCCGGAAATGCAAATGGCAAATTGAAAAAAATCTACGAGTAAATAATTGATCGGTTATTCCGGCTGCGCTTGTGGCGTCAGGATACTTGCAGTCGGTTTAAAATATTTTTTTAATAAGCCGATTCGGTTAAACAAAAAGATCAGGGTCAGCATACAAAGGCAAAGAACAGCAACCTGTAATTCAGGTTTCCAATTTTTCATCCAATAAACAAGAATCAATATAAAACCATGGAATACGCAAATGATCCTTGCTGCAAAAGCATGAGTGAATCCTTTAGTAGTGATAAGATGATGTATGTGAGTTTTATCAGCAGAAAATGGTGAACGGCCTTTCCATATCCTCGTTCCAAAAACCCGAAGCGTATCAAATACCGGGATCATTACGATCCCTAGTGTAAAAACATAAATATTCGGGATCACCGGTGTGGAATTTATCTTCATTAGTTGTACACAAAGAACAGCGATAATAAAACCAAGTACTAAGGAGCCGGTATCTCCCATAAATATTTTTGCAGGATTAAAATTGAAATATAAAAATCCAAGCAATGCGCCGGCTAAAGCAAATGCTATCATTGCATAATTCAGATCCTTGCTGATGGTAAGAAAAATTCCCAGTGTAACTAAACTCATGAATCCAAGGCCACCCGCAAGACCATCAATACCATCAATCAGATTAAAAGCATTTGTAATACCAACAATCGTAACAACAGTAATAATGTATTGGGCTGTTATATGTAATTCATTAATTCCAAACAGGCCACCAAAACTTGTAATGCGAATACCTGATATGGCCAGTAAAGTAGCAACACCGGCTTCGATCACTAATTTATAACGGGCTGCCAGATCTTTCAGATCATCCATAATTCCAACCCCAAATAAAAGTATCATGGATAGAAAGAAAGTGATAATTGCGGGATGATTATTGAATTTAAACCAAAATAAAAGTGACACCATCATGCCCACGAAGATCGAAATGCCACCAAATGTCGGCGTAGGTACAGAATGTTCTTTTCTTGCATTGGGCCGGTCAAAAAGTTTAAACCGGTTAACCATAAAAATTACAGGTGGAATAAAGATCAATGTAAGCACAAACGCCATTACATAAGTGAGAAGTCCAAATTTGAAATCTGTAAAATTGAGGGTCGCTTGCAGCAGATAGTGGTTATTCATTGGCTTCGGTCTTTATCAGGATATAGAATTGGATATGTAAAATTAAAACGAATTTAAGTGCATTTTTATTTTTTTAGCATCTTCTTTTAAGTTTTATGGGTATACAGTCTTAAAACGGAATAGTACATTTGTTTAAAAGGGAATTATACCTGCAAATACTGACATATTAAACAGCCCTATAGAATATCTTAAAGGAGTTGGTCCACAGAGGGCAGAATTGCTAAAAAAGGAACTGAATATCTTTACTTTTAATGATCTTCTCACTCATTTTCCAAACCGCCATGTTGATAGAACAAAAGTGAATTTAATACAGGAAATCGATCCATCAACAGATTATATACAAGTAGCCGGCAGTTTGCATAACATAGATATTATCGGAATAAAAGGGGGCAGACGTATGGTGGCAACACTGCGTGATAAAACCGGGACATTGGAGCTTACCTGGTTCCAGGGAATTAGTTGGATCCAAAAGATATTACAACCCGGTGAGCAATATCTTGTTTTTGGAAAAGTAAGTTTTTTCCAGGGACGGCCCCAGATCGTGCATCCCGAAATGGAATTGCTAACAACTGAAAAAAAAGATGGCAGATCTTTTCTTGAGCCTATTTACCCCACAACAGAAAAATTAAGAGCAAAGGCACTTGGCGGAAGGCAAATTGGTAAGCTAACCGAAGTGTTGATGAAATTGCTGTCAGAAAAAAATGTTCCTGAAAATTTACCGGATGATATTTTAAATAATTTAAAACTTGTAAGCAGGTTCAATGCTTATTCTCAAATTCATTTTCCTGCAAACATGCAAGAATATGATGAAGCAGTCAAGCGGTTGAAGTTTGAAGAATTATTTATTGCACAACTCAGGATGGCAAGATTAAGATCACAGCGTCATCGTTTTTCAAAAGGTGTTGTTTTTGAAAAAGTAGGAGATCTCTTTAATACGTTTTATACAAAGCATCTTCCATTCGAATTGACCGGTGCACAAAAAAGAGTGATCAAAGAAATAAGAAAAGATACAGCCACCGGGAAACAAATGAATCGGTTATTACAAGGTGATGTTGGAAGTGGTAAAACAATGGTTGCCTTGCTTACCATGCTGATCGCAGCGGATAATGGTTATCAAAGTTGCCTGATGGCGCCAACAGAAGTGCTGGCTCAACAGCATTATAATAATCTCACATCTTTCTTAAAAGATATGCCTGTTGAAATTGGATTATTAACGGGCTCAACAAAAACTGCCGCCAGGAAATTGATCCAGCAAAAATTGGACGACGGCTCTTTGCAAATTCTTATCGGTACACATGCAGTAATAGAAAAAGTAGTGCAGTTTAAAAATTTGGGTATCGGCATAGTTGATGAGCAACATAAATTTGGCGTAGCACAAAGAGCAATGCTTTGGGAAAAAAATCAAACGCCGCCGCATATACTTGTCATGACAGCCACTCCCATACCACGTACATTGGCAATGACCGCTTATGGGGATCTTGATTATAGCGTTATTGATGAATTACCTCCGGGCAGGCAGCCAATCACCACTGTTCATCGTTATGAAAAAGACCGATCGAAAGTGATGAGTTTTATAAAGGATGAGATAACTAAGGGTCGTCAGATCTATATTATTTTTCCTTTAATCGAAGAGAGTGATAAAATGGATTACGAAAACCTAATGAAAGGTTATGAAAATGTGAAAGCATGGTTTCCGGAACCAAAATATTGGATAAGTATGGTGCATGGCAGGCAAAAAGCGGAACAAAAAAATAATAACATGCAACGTTTTATTACTGGTGATACGCATATTATGGTTTCCACCACCGTTATAGAAGTGGGAGTGGACGTTCCTAATGCCAGCGTAATGATAATAGAAAGTGCCGAGAAATTTGGACTATCTCAATTGCATCAATTGCGGGGAAGAGTAGGTCGTGGAGCAGATAAAAGCTATTGTATTTTGTTGACCGGCCAAAATATCGGAAATGATGCAAGAGAAAGGATGAAAATAATGACATCGACGAGTAACGGATTTATAATTGCGGAAAAGGATCTGGATATGCGTGGACCAGGCGACATTGAAGGAACAAGGCAAAGCGGAGTATTAAACTTTAAGCTGGCAAGTATAGTCCAAGACCGGCCTTTATTGGAAGTGGCCAGGCGTTTTGCAGAAGAAATAACGGATACTGATCCTGAGTTGAAATCGGTAGAAAATTTACGAATCAGGAAATACCTTGAAATAATTCAGGGTAAAACAGCCTGGAGCCGTATATCTTAACACAAGTTTTAAAATTTTTCCATTGTTTTTGGTAAATTGAAAAAAATATAACCATTGATCCGTTATCGTTACATAACCCTGGTTTTAGTTATCCTATCAACAGTAGTTAAGGCCCAGAATATTGAGTTCATAGAGAATAAAGGTCAATGGGATAGTCATGTAAAATTCAAAAGTGAAGTTCCTGGAGGCAGCTTTTTTATCCGTAACGGTGGCTTTACGGTTCTTCAGCAAAATGAAGAGGATTTAAAACAAGTAAAGGAATATATACATGGCCAGGGAAATGATCAGAATAAAAGAAGCTCGCCTTTGGTTTTGCGTTCACACGCATACGCAGTGGACTTTGCAGGGTCATCAAAAGATTTTGAATTAATTCCTGATAAGCCGTTAGAGTATTATAATAATTATTTCATTGGCAATGATCCTTCCAAATGGGCCAGCAATTGTAAAATTTACCAGGGCGTTACCGCAAAAAATATTTACCCGAATGTTGATGTTCGCTTTTATACTGATAAAGGCAACATGAAGTATGATATCATTGTAAAACCGGGAGCTGATGTAAGTAAGATCGTATTGCGTTATTCTGGCGCCGATGATCTTGAAGTAAGAGACAAGCAACTTGTTATTAAAACTTCAGTAGGTGATGTAAAAGAATCGGATCCGTATACATACCAGTATGAAAATAATCAGCGCAAACAGATATCAGCAAAATATGTTTTAATAGGAAAGGAGATCAGGTTTGATGTAAAAAATTATAATCGTAACGAAGTACTTATTATTGACCCCACATTAATTTTTAGTTCATTTTCAGGGAGTGCCGGTGATAACTACGGTTTTACTGCAACCTATGGACCAGATGGAAGTTTTTATGGTGGTGGTATTAATTTAAAAACGGGTTACCCGGTTACTCCAGGAGCTTTTCAAAGTGTTTGGGGCGGAGGTGCCGGTAGCATTATCGCTACCGATATTAGCATATCAAAGTTATCGTCTAATGGCACTTCAAGAATTTATGCAACATATCTTGGAGGCTCAGGTAATGAGCAGCCACATAGTCTTGTAGTGGATGGAGCTGGAAATTTGATAGTTGCGGGACGTACAAACTCATCAGACTTTCCAGTTAAGGGCACTGGACAAATTGGTCCCGGGGGTGGCTATGATATTATTGTTACAAAATTTAATGCTGCCGGATCAGACCTGATCGGTTCGATAAAGATTGGCGGCAAAAGCGATGATGGGGTCAATATTGCAGTTGAAAGTTTTAATTCATTGCAACAGAATTACGGGGATAATGGCAGAAGCGAAGTGATCCTAGATGGATCCGGAAATATTTACGTGGCTTCTTGCTCAAGGTCGACAGATTTTCCCACAACTCCTGGTGCTTTTCAACCAAATCCCGGAGGAGGAGACCAGGATGCTGTCGTATTGAAATTTAATGCGAGTGTTTCGCTTTTATTTGCAAGTTATCTTGGAGGTGATGCTAATGATGCAGCATATGTTCTTTCATTGGCGCCAAATGGTGACATTTATGTTGGTGGGGGTACAGAAAGTGCAAAATTTCCGGGTACTTCAGCCGGGGTCATACATTCAACAAACCAAGGGGGTATTGATGGATTTGTATCTGTTATATCAAATAATGGTATTGCAATTATAAGATCAACTTATGTGGGTACTCCCGGTACTGACCAAGTATATGGTGTTCAATTTGACAAATATGGTTTCCCATATATATGCGGACAAACAAAAGGCAATTGGCCAATAATAAATGCAGCCTATAGTGTTGCAGGTGCACCTCAGTTTATTGCAAAGCTGCAACCTGATCTTTCTGCTTTTATTTATTCAACCAGGTTTGGCAGGCCAGCAGGGGTGCCTAATATTTCAATTACAGCTTTCCTGGTAGATAATTGCGAAAATGTTTATGTATCCGGTTGGGGCGGAGTTATTGATGGACATTTCGAATCGTCACTAACTTCAGGTATGCCAGTCACTTCAGATGCTCTTCAGTCTACAACTGATGGCAGTGATTTTTACTTTTTTGTTTTAAAGAAAAATGCAACTGCCCAATTATTTGGAAGCTTCTGGGGACAGAATGGAGGTCTTGCAGATCATGTAGATGGTGGCACAAGCCGGTTTGATAAACAAGGGGTAATATACCAGGCGATATGTGCAAATTGTTTCGGAAAGGCGGTATACCTTACTACACCCGGTGCTTCAGGACCAATAAACGGAACAACACTTCCAAACGGAACCGTAACAGGATGTAATCTTGCGATGCTGAAAATTTCATTTGACTTCGCTGGTGTTGACGCTGGTCTTCAATCAATGATCAATGGAGTGCGAAGAGATACCGCAGGTTGTGCTCCACTTACTGTTGATTTTATTGATACGGTTGCAAATGCTGTAAAATATTACTGGTACTTTGGTGATGGATCTTCTCCCAATCCTGCTATTACAACTGTCCCCAATATAAGTCATACATATAATTTACCCGGTCTATACCAGGTAATGCTGATCGCTGAAGATTCTACTACATGTAATATTCGTGATACTGCGTATTTACACATTAAGGCTGGAAATCTTCCTGCAATTCTTGATTTTAACCCGGTGAAATTATCCCCATGTGATTCTTTGAAATACCGGTTTGATAATTTATCCACTACGTCGCCATTACGACCATTTACAAATACATCTTTCACTTGGGATTTTGGTGATAATTCTCCGACGATAACTGCAGGATTAGCTGCTGTTTTCCATTCTTATACTTCGCCTGGAACTTATACGGTAAAGCTGACCATTGTTGATACTGCCTATTGCAATGCTCCGGATACTTTGAAAAAAACTATAAGGATAGCCCCATTGGTAGTAGCACAATTTGAGACGCCGCCAACCGGATGTGCTCCTTATACAGCGCAGTTTACGAATACATCAATTGCGGGCCAATCATTCATTTGGGATTTTGGTGATAATACAACAAGTACTGCGACAGATCCTGTTCACACTTATACTACGCCAGGTCCATATACAATTACATTAATTGCTAATGATCCGAGTACTTGTAATTTGGCAGATACAACAACGACTACTATAAATGTTTTTCCGATCCCTGTTTCCAATTTTACTTTTTCACCAGATCCACCGGTCGAAAACACCCCAACATCATTTAATAATCTTGCATCGCCTGATGCAGTAAAATTCAAATGGTTATTTGGTGATGGAGATAGTTTACAAACAAATTCAAGATCGCCGGTAAAGCATCAGTATAATGCAACAGGTACTTATAATGCTTGTCTTATCGCAATAAATTCTGCTGGTTGCGCTGATACGCTTTGCCAGGATGTGAGAGCAGTTGTTTTTGCATTGGTGGATGTGCCCAATGCCTTCACGCCGCAACGTGGGGATGTTAATAGTGTAGTTTATGCAAGGGGTTTTGGAATTACAAAGATCAGGTTCATAATTTGGAATCGCTGGGGACAAAAGGTATTTGAAACAAATGATAAGAATATAGGATGGGATGGAAAATACAAAGGAGTGATACAACCAATGGATGTTTATGTATATACGCTGGATGTTGAGTTTTTTGACGGAACTAAAGCAATAAAAAAAGGTGATATATCGCTAATTAGATAAAATTAATTTGCCACGGGCAAATGCAATGTGAAAATGAAAATTAGAATTTACATATTGTTTGGAGTGTGGATGCCGATTGCTATCGGGATGTTATGGAGTAACTCCATTCATGCACAGGATCTGCATTTCTCCCAGTTCATGAATTCACCACTTACAACCAATCCTGCTAATACAGGCTTTATTCCTGGCGGTGATTACCGTGTAGGAATTAATTACAGGAACCAATGGTCAAGTGTGATGTCAATTCCTTACAAAACAATGAGTGCTTTTGGCGACGCACAGCTAATGCAAAACCAGGAGAACACTGGTTGGTTAGGTGTTGGTGGAGTGATCTTACGGGATGTGGCAGGCAGCGGTAACCTTACTTCAACAAAACTTTATGGGTCGATCGCTTATCATCAAATGATAAATGCGGGAAGTCTTATAAGTGCGGGTTTTAATGTCGGTTGGTCCAATAAACAGATCAATGTAAGTAACCTCAAATTCCCGGATCAGTTTGACGGACATTTTTTTGATAATAAACTTCCTACTTCTGTAGTATTGGACAATAACAATATCAACTATCTCGATATTCAATTGGGTATGAACTATGCCTATTTTCCCAATGATAAGGTTTATGTGAATGCCGGTTATTCTGCACATCATGTAAACAGACCAAGAGAATCTTTCTTTGATCAAACTTCCGGAGTTGATAACAGGATCGCTGTAAGGCATATCGGCTTTTTAAATGGAAGTTTTTTGGTAAACAATCAATGGCTTGTCAATCCGAATATCTATTTTACCACACAGGCAAAATCAGTTGAAGTGGTAGTTGGCATGAATGCACATTATGATCTGTCTGGTGACGGAGCTTATCAATTGATCGGCGGTTTATATTATCGTCATAAAGATGCATTTATTCCAATGCTCGGTCTTCAATGGAATGACATCAGAGCCACATTTACTTATGATGCCACCATTTCGACATTAAAAAATTATAACAACGGTCGTGGCGCTTTCGAATTTTCTTTGATCAAAGAAGGATTGTTTAATACATATAATGGCGACAAGCGACAAAGCATGTGTCCCAGCCTCCGCAATAAAGCCTACTGACCTGTATAATCGGGACTATCTACTGAGTTTAGTTTTACCATGTTGATGAATTATGCGATTTTTGTTCTTAAGGAAAACATAGCATGTATACAAACGTAAAATGGGGACTTACAGCAGAGATCATAAACGAGTTTAAAGCTATTGTTGGTGAAAACTTTGTGTTATATGATGAAGAAGTGCTAAATCAATATGCACATGATGAAACAGAGAACCTTCATTTTTTACCTGATGTAGTTATCAAGCCAAGAACAACCCAGGAGATAAGTGCAGTGATGAAAATTTGCAATGCAAAAAAGATCCCTGTTACTCCAAGAGGCGCTGGTACTGGTCTTAGTGGCGGTGCATTGCCGCATCTTGGAGGTGTTGTATTAGCAATGGAAAGAATGAATTCTATTCTTAACATCGATGAAAGAAATCTGCAAGTAACAACTGAACCGGGAGTTATCACCGAGGTTTTGCAAATGACAGTAAAAGAAAAAGGGTTATTTTATCCGCCGGACCCTGCAAGTCGTGGCTCCTGTTTTATAGGGGGAAATATTTCTGAAAACAGTGGCGGTCCTAAAGCAGTTAAATATGGTGTGGTAAAAGATTATGTATTGAATCTTGAAATGGTTTTGCCTACCGGCGAAATAATATGGACCGGCGCAAATGTTTTAAAAAATTCTACAGGTTATAATTTCACTCAATTGATCGTTGGTAGTGAAGGCACATTAGGCATTGTAACGAAAATTGTTTTGCGTCTGATTCCTCATCCAAAATATGATCTCCTGATGCTTGTTCCTTTTAAAAAATTGGAACAGGCAAGCGAAGCAGTGAGTGCCATATCCAGAGCAGGGTTTGTTCCTAGCGCATTGGAATTAGTAGAAATTGATGCATTAAGGATCGTAAGCAAATTCGTAGATAGTAGCGCTGTGCAACTCAGTGATGATATAGAAGCTCACCTGATCATTGAAGTAGATGGTAATAACATAGAGATCCTGATGAGTGAAATGGAGGCTATAACCGAAATGTTATCTCAGTACGATACTGGTGAAATTTATTTTGCAGATGATGTACAACAAAAAAATGAGTTGTGGAAATTAAGAAGAAGAGTTGCTGAGGCAACAAAACTTGCAGGTTACACTATTGAAGAAGATGCCGTTGTACCAAGAGCTGAATTGCCGGCACTCATTCGTGGGGTAAAAGAGATCGGTGCTAAATATAATTTCGATGCCGTTTGTTATGGACATGCAGGCGATGGCAACCTTCATATTCGTATTCATAAAGAAGGAACGCCCAATAGTTTTGGTGATGTAGAAATGACGGAAAGTCTCCGGGCTTTATTTGAATTGGTGAAAGGGCTTGGCGGAACGATCAGTGGTGAACATGGCATTGGTCTTATTCAAAAAGGATTTATGGATATCATGTTTGAGCAAAAACATCTTGACCTGATGCGGCAAATAAAAAAAGCATTTGACCCTAATAATATTTTGAATGCCGGTAAAATATTTTAACGATTTAGTTTTAAGCGCACCTAAACAAATGGAGTTAAATTAGCATTTATTAAAAACCTTATTATGAGATCCAAATTGATCGTCTTCATTTTCATTGCTTCAGTAATTTCGATGGATACAAAAGCACAAGAGAAAGAGGAAAAAGAAAAAGTGCCTTTTAAACAAAATTTATTTACAGGTGGCACCATTTCACTTGCATTTTATTCTAATACTTTTCTTATAGGCGGCAGCCCTGTGCTTGGTTATAGTATTACGAATTGGGCCGATCTTGGAATTGTTATTAATTACAATTATACTGTTTACAGGGATTATTACGTATTCGATGACCGGTTAAAACAAAACAATTTTGGAGGAGGTCCATTTGTAAAACTGTATCCTCTCCGTTTTATTTTTGTACAAGCACAATACGAGTATAATTTTTTAAAAGTAAAATACATTCCACCAACTAATGGTGGGGTTCAACAAAAAGATGACCTGGAAGCTAAGAGCTTTCTTGTAGGTGGTGGTTATACTACCGGTCGGATGGGCAGAGGAGGAGCTCCGCATTATTATCTTGCAATATTGTTTGATGTTCTACATGAACCCGGTTCTCCATATACAGATGCGTACGGAAGATCAATTCCAATTATAAGAGGAGGTGTACAGATCCCATTATTCCAGGGTAGTGGGGGAAAACAACCAAAAAATATTAATTATTAATTGAGGTATTGAAGCAATTGTTCAGGTTCATCCAAAACAGTGATCCTTTCCAGAACACTTTCATAAAGAAAACCTTGCTTTTCCATTTGCTGAATATGTTTCAAAAGAAAGTCAAAAAAATTATCGGAGTTAATGATATAAATTTTTTTGTCGTGAATAGATAATTGATTCCATGTTACCATTTCAAAAAATTCATCAAGTGTTCCTACACCACCTGGTAAGATGACTGCAGCATCACATAGATCATACATTTTCTGTTTACGGATATGCATATCATCAACAACTGATAGGTCAGTAATCCCTGTATGCTGATGTTCCCAGTCCACCAGTTTTTTGGTAATGATACCAATCACTTTTCCGTCGTTTTCCATCATTGCGTCTGCCACTGCACCCATTATACCGGTGCTGCCTCCACCATAGATCAACGTTATATTTTTTTTTGCTAAAAGTTTTCCTAATTCTTTAGCATGATTTACATAAATAGGATTATTTCCATTCTTTGACCCGCAAAAAACAGCAAGTGAATTTATCTTCATAGATTTATTTTATCTTGTCAACTTTTAGTGCAGTAAATATCGTATTTATCTCTAATGCTGGATCATTAATTTAAAATCATCTTATGTCTGCGGCTCTGTTATTCACTTTTGTTATCGGATATTTTATTTTATTGCTTGCTGTTGCCTGGTTCACTTCCCGCAATTCAAATAACGAATCTTTTTTTATCGGTAATCGCAACAGCAATTGGATGCTGGTAGCATTTGGAATGATCGGCACGTCACTTAGCGGGGTCACATTTGTGAGTGTGCCCGGTGGTGTTGGCAGCGCCAATTTTTATTATTTCCAGGTGGTGATCGGTTATCTCTTCGGATACCTGGTCATTGCATACGTATTACTGCCTTTGTATTACAAAATGAATCTCACAAGCATTTACACATACCTTGAAAAAAGATTTGGAATAAATGCACACAAAGCCGGAGCTTTCTTTTTTATTCTTTCCCGAGTTGTAGGTGCAACGGCACGGCTCTATCTCGTAATTAGCGTATTGCAGATATTTATTTTCGATAAGATGCATATTCCGTTTATGGCTACTGCATTTGTGATCCTTGTTTTGATCCTTCTTTACACATTCGAAGGCGGCGTTAAAACAATTGTTTACACCGATACACTACAAACTACGGGAATGCTTGTTGGCCTGGTGGTTTGTGTAATTGCAATAATTAAATCTTTGGGTACCGATTTTAGTGGTGCCATGCATATGATGAGTGAGAAAGGTTATACAAAGATCTTTAACTGGAATGTTAATTCCGGTTCTTTTGCTTTAAAACAACTCCTTGGGGGTATGTTCATTGCCATTGCAATGACAGGCCTGGACCAGGAAATGATGCAAAAGAATATTAGCGTAAAGACATTGAAAGATTCTCAAAAGAATATAATGTCTTTTGCAGTGGTCATCATGTTTGTGAATTTTCTTTTTCTTGTTTTAGGTGGAGTGCTTTATTTATATGCATCTGCTCATAATATTAGTGTGCCGGGGGATGATCTTTTTCCAACCGTGGCATTAAGCGATGCTTTCAGTAAAAGCATAGGAATAATTTTCATCATTGCCATAATCTCTGCGCTGTTCCCAAGTGTTGATGGCGCCATCACTTCACTTACATCTTGCTTTTGTATCGATATACTTGGGTTGAAAAAAAGAGAAGGAACTGAGAAAGAAAAGAAAATGACAAGATTAAAAGTTCATTTCAGCTTTGCCATTGTATTCTTTATAATGGTGTTAGTTTTCAAATGGATGAACGACAAGCTGATCATTGATTTCATTTTAAAATTTGCTGGTGTTACTTATGGTCCGTTGCTTGGTCTTTTTGCATTTGGCATTTTAACAAAGCGAAAACTCAATGAAAGACTTATCTGGACAGTTTGTATTATAGCGCCTTTGCTTACATTAATACTTGATATGGTTAGTAATCCTGGATGGTATGAAGCAAAACTGCACATGAAACTTGGTCTTGATAGTTTGTCAGCAGCAACTTTTAATGGTTATAAAATAGGAAATGAACTTATTCTCATAAATGGTATCATCACTTTCGTTGGCTTGTGGTTTATTTCAGGTAAGCCTACCCAACAGGAGATGGATCTCAGAATGCAGCCCGTATAAAGTTATCTTTGCACAAAAAATTATCATTGGAACTTATCAACCCACTAGTACAGGAATATGCGGAAAAATTTTCTTCACCGGAAGATATATTGTTGAAGGAAGTAAATGATTTTACAGCAGCAAATCATCCCGAGTATCACATGCTTAGCGGGCATTTGCAGGGCAAGTTTTTAGAAATGGCGAGTATAATGATCAGGCCACGGCGTATTCTTGAAATAGGAACATTTACAGGTTACAGCGCTTTATGTCTTGCAAAAGGATTAACAGATGATGGGGTGCTGCATACAATAGAACTTAGAGAAAAAGATGCTGCAACTGCAAAAGGATTTTTTGATAGATCCCCTTATAAAGAAAAGATCATTTTACATACGGGAGACGCTAAAAAAATCGTTTTTACGCTGGAAGAAACATTTGATCTCGTATTTATTGATGCTGATAAGCCCGGATATATTGAATATTTTAACCTCGTTTTCCCAAAATTAAAAAAAAACGGGTTTATTTTTGCAGATAATGTTTTTTTTCATGGCCAAGCCATTGAAACTGAATCAACTGGAAAAAATGCAAAAGCGATAAAAGATTTTAACCAGTTTATAAATGAGAGAACCGATATCGAAAAAATGATCCTTACCCTACGTGATGGGTTGTATTTAATAAGAAAAAAGTAAGATCCCAATGCAAAAACTAAAAATCCTGTTCCTTCTTTTTGCTTCTTTGGCATTTAAAAATTCCTTTGCACAGCCAGATCCTGTAGTAGTTGAGTATATCAAAAAATATAAAGATCTCGCAATAGCGGAAATGCAACGTACCGGCATCCCCGCGTCAATTAAACTTGCACAAGGCATTCATGAAACCAGTGCCGGCACAAGTGATCTTGTAAAAAGATCAAATAATCATTTTGGATTAAAATGTAAAGCTGAATGGACAGGCATGACGGTAAAACATACGGATGATGCGCCAAATGAATGTTTCCGGAAATATGATAGCCCCCTGGATTCATATAAAGATCAATCAAATTATCTTAAGGGCACTCCCCGCTATGCTTCATTATTTGAGATTGATCCAACTGATTATAAAGCATGGGCCTTTGGATTAAAAAAAGCAGGCTATGCAACAAATCCAAAATATTCACAGGTTTTAATTAAGCTTATTGAAGATTACGATCTGCAGGATTATACCATGATCGCTTTAGGAAAATTAAAGTCGGGGCAAGAAACGTTGGCGAAGAACGAGGGTAAAAATTCGGAAATAATAATCCCAGGTGAAAAGCCAGTAGTAATGCCTCCTGAAGCAGAAATAGTTGCCTATTCAAAAAAAGAAACAAAAACTGATTATCCTGGTGGCGAGTTTAAAATAAATGAAACAAAAGTTATCTACGTAAAAAAAGGAACATCTTATTTATCAATAGCAGAAAAATATTCAATTCCTCTTGCAAGGATCTTTGAGTTCAATGAAATGAAAGTGCAGGAAGTTGTTGAAAAAGATCAGCTCATTTATATAATGCGAAAAAGGAAAGTCGGCCTAAATGAACAGCATACTGTAAAACCCGGAGAGACACTGGCTGATATCGCACAGACTGAAGCATTGCGCATCGAAAGTTTGCTTGAATATAATTTTCTTCAACCAAATATGCAGCCCGCTGTAGGTTCTGTTTTATATTTACGTTCAAAAGGTCCGGGCATGCCGGCATTGGCTACCGGGAAATGATCGATATAAATTCCTTATGTCGCAGATAAAAGTTCATGATAAAAGATTTGGTCCTTTTCTTTCAGAACAGGACATACAGCAGCAGGTAAAAAAAATTGCAGATGCAATTAATTCTGATTACGCTGGTTTGCGACCCATGTTCATAGCAATTTTAAATGGATCATTTATGTTTGCATCCGATCTTTTTAAGTATCTTACCATAGATGCGGAAATATGTTTTATTAAATTGGCATCTTATAAAGGAACAACATCAAGCGGGCAGGTGATAACAGCGATCGGGTTAGATGTTGATATCATAGGAAAAGATATAATCATACTTGAAGATATAGTTGATACCGGCAAAACATTGAACGAATTTTTACCGAAGTTGCTTCATCACCAACCTGCATCAATGAAAATTGCCGCCTTACTCCATAAACCTGAAGCTGTGAAATTCCCCATCAGAATTGATTATCTGGGATTTTCAATTCCAAACAAATTTGTAGTTGGCTATGGGCTTGATTATGATGGACTCGGAAGGAATTTAAAGGAAATATATCAGTTGGTTTAGTGCTACTAATACTTACAGGATTTTTGTACTTTGATGGCAATTAAATATCCAGGTGAAAAGCTTTGTATATATATTTTTATTGCTGCTGATTGCTTTGCCATTTCATGGACAGCAGTTTTATCTCCGTGGCGAGGTGAGAGATGAAGGAGGTAACCTTTTGCAAAATGTAAATATCCGCCAGCAAAGTACCGGCTATCTTTTTCGCACAGGCAACTCCGGATCGTTTGGTATTATATCATCAAAGGAATCGGACACGCTAATGTTTACTTACGAAGGATATCAGATGGAACAAGTATTAGTGAAAGCTGATAAATATCTTAGACTTAACCTGAAGCTTTTGCCATCTATTGCATCCAGTAATAAAAAGTACAGGCTCGCTTCACTTACAAAAGATCTTTCAAGAGAAAATCAAAAAAAATGGTATTCCGATGATGAAACCTACGCAAGTCTTGTAGAAAATAATTTTATTGACGCAAAAAGTTATTCAACAACTGGTATCGCTTTGAATATTGACAGGGCATCGTATAGCAATATCAGGAGGTTTATAAATCTTAATCTTGCCGTGCCACCAGATGCTGTACGCATTGAAGAAATGCTGAACTATTTCAACTTCGGGTATGAAACACCGGTCAATAATTCTTTATTCAAGATAAAAACTACTCTTACCAATTGTCCATGGAATAAGGATAACCAGCTTTTTTTTATAAATGTATTTTCCAAAAAATTAAATCTCGATTCATTACCACCATCAAATCTTGTTTTTCTTGTTGATATTTCCGGATCAATGGATATGCCCAATAGATTGCCACTATTGAAATCTGCATTCAGGATGCTGGCGATGAATTTGAGAGAAAAGGATACTGTAAGCATAGTGGTGTATGGTGGTGCAGTTGGCATATTACTTTTTCCAACAGCCGGTAATGAAAAAGAAAAGATCATTAAAGCAATTGATGAAATGCAACCCGGCGGCTCCACACCAGGAGAATCAGGAATAAAACTGGCGTACACTATTGCTAAAAAACACCTTATACCAAAAGGAAATAACAGGGTAATTCTTGCAACAGATGGTGATTTTAATGTAGGAATACAAACCGAACCCGAATTGGATGAAATGATCTCGCGGCATAGGGAGTCCGGAATTTATCTAACCTGCCTCGGTGTAGGTATGGGAAATTATAAAGACTCAAAAATTCAAACATTAGCCCGTAAGGGTAATGGAAATTTTGCTTATGTAGATAATTTCCAGGAGGCAGAAAAGATCATCATGAAAGAATTTACACAAACACTGTATACCATTGCTGATGATGCCCACATGCATGTAACATTTGATCCTTCATTAGTAAAACAATACCGGCTGATCGGTTTTGATAATAAATTAGGAGCACTTGCCGATTCGTCTTCTGAAGTTGAAGGTGGTGAAATCGGTTCCGGTCAATCCATTACTGTTGCTTTTGAAATTGAACCCAATTTTACAAGTGGGGCAAATGTATATTCAGACCATTTTGCGGAGATCAAGTTACAATATAAACTACCCGACGAAGCTCAGGAGCTTGAAATGAGTGAAAAATTTCCTTATGACCCGGTATTATTTAAAGAACTTGATCCAATGTATCGTTTTGCAAGTTCGGTCATCATGTTTGGCTCCATTCTTAAATCATCTCAATTTGTAAAAGATATAAGTTGGGGCGATGTATTGTATAATGCAAGTGAAGCTGCTAATCCAACAGATGTTAATCAATCGCAACTGGTGGAGTTAGTGTATAAAGCAAAAGATTTTTATACAAAAAAGAAAAAGAAGAGTAAGAAATAATTATTTGAATTGAAAATAGATCAACAATGTAGCAGAAATGGTCATAAGTAGTAAAGCAATGACTCCAAGAATATTTGACCATTTACCATTTGTAAATTTCCCCATTACTTTTTTATTGTTTGATATATGAAGTATTATGAAAATAAGAACAGGTGATGTAACTCCATACAGAATAGCTGTATAAATTAATGCCTGTACAGGATTTATCCCGATATAATTAATGGCAAGACCAATTAGAAGTGAAATGATGATGACCCAGTAAAAAGGTTTTGCCTCATAATATTTCTTATCAAGTCCACCATTCCAGTTAAAAGTTTCAGATAACATATAAGACAGGCATCCTGTTAAAACTGGAATTGCCAGGAGGCCAGTGCCGATAATTCCAAGTGCAAATAATAAATAAGATAATTTTCCTGCGAGTGGTTCTAAAGCTTTAGCAGCTTGCTCTACAGAATTAATTTCTGTGATGCCTCCTTTGAATAAAACTGTTCCCGTCGTAAGAATAATAAAATACATTACAAGGTTGGAAAAGAGCATTCCGAAATCAACATCCATATCCATTTTATGTATCGTTCTTTTATCTACTATCAATCTTCTTTTTTTATGTTTTATATCTTCAACTTCCATGGTTGCCTGCCAGAAAAAAAGATAAGGCGAGATAGTTGTACCCAGGATGGCAACAAAAACGCTGATAAAATCTTTGTTGAATTTTATTGTTGGAATAAAAGTATGCTTTGCTATTTCTCCCCAATCTTGTTTTACAAGAAATGGTACAACGAGATAAAGCAAAAGAAAAGCACAGAGATATTTTAAGATCGCAGATATTTTTTGATACGGTAAATAAATGATCAATACCATTAGAATCCCTGTAAAAGCAATTGTGAAAAAATAAGAAGGGATCGAAGGAAAAATAAGATTTCCGACGGCACCCATTCCGGCAATATCAGCCCCGATATTAAGGATCACTGCAGGAAAAGTGAAGAGGATCATCAGGTATAAGATAGGTTTGGGATAATTGTTACGGATATTAGTTGTTAAGCCCTGGGATGTAACAATACCTATCCTTGCACACATTTCCTGGAGGGCTGCCATAAGCGGGAATGTAAGTAGCGCAGTCCATAACGTAGCCAAACCAAATTTTGCACCAGCTTGTGAGTAAGTTGCAATGCCCGAAGGATCATCGTCACTTGCACCTGTGATAAGACCAGGCCCAAGAATTTTTAGGAACCGTTTTATTTTAGAAGGATTACTTTTTTTATTTTCCGCTTTCTTTCTCATTAAAGAAGGTTCGATGTAAAATTATCCTATTGGGAAGATTCACAACATGATTTAAATAATCATGCCAGCAAATACTAATCAGAAAATTTAGCGACTTCCTGTTTTTAAAAGAAAAGAATGGGAAAAGAATTCCTGAAGTTGTTTCAATACAAAGCTTAAAAACATTAAGAGAAAAGTTCTCTCATTTTATCAAGAAAGCTTTTATCGGATTTATCAGGATGTGGTTTGAAATTAGATGAGTGGCTCATTTTTTCAAGCATTGTTTTTTCTTCAGCGCTGACATTCTGGGGAGTCCAAACATTCACGTGTATTAACTGATCGCCTTTTTGATAACTGTTTACTGCAGGAAAGCCTTTTCCTTTTAACCGGAAAATTTTTCCGCTTTGTGTGCCTGTAGGAATTTTTATTTTAGCTCTTCCATCAATTGTAGGCACTTCGAGCTGTGTACCAAACACTGCATCCGTAAAAGAAATATGAAGATCATAGGCAACATTCATTCCATCACGTTGCAGTTCTTTGTGTGGTTCTTCTTCAATAAGTATTATAAGATCACCGGGTGCACCTCCTCTTTCACCAGCATTGCCTTTTGCACTTAGATTTAATTGCATGCCTTCCTGTACGCCAGCAGGAATATCGATAGAAATCGCATCCTCTCCGTATACTCTTCCTTCACCTTTGCATACGGCACATTTTGCTGTTATAGTCGTTCCTTCTCCGTTACAAGTAGGGCATGTAGTTACAGTTTGCATTTGACCAATAAATGTATTGGTAACTCTTTTTACCTGGCCGGAACCTCCACATGTGCCACAGTTTTGTACACTTCCTTTATCTTTTGCTCCACTGCCACTACATGTATTACAAACAACATGTTTTTTTACTTTGATATTTTTAGTTACACCTTTAGCGATCTCTTCGTATGTCAATTTAATCTTTACCCGAAGATTACTACCACGTACACCTCTTGCTCTTGATGTTCTGCCTCTTCCGCCGCCACCGCCAAAAAAACTTCCAAAAAGATCTTCACCAAAAACATCTCCAAACTGGCTGAAGATATCTTCCATATTCATTCCGCCACCACCGCTGAATCCGCGACCATTGCTACTTACTCCCGCATGTCCATAGCGATCATACTGTGCCTTTTTATCTGCATCACTTAACACTTCATACGCTTCGGCGGCTTCTTTAAATTTGTCTTCTGCACTTTTATCACCGGGGTTACGGTCAGGATGAAATTGCATCGCTACTTTACGGTATGCTTTTTTGATCTCATCCGCTGAAGCAGTTTTATTAACGCCCAGTATTTCGTAATAATCTCTTTTTGACATAGCTTATTTCCCTACTACAACTTTTGCAAAACGAATAATTTTATCATTCAGGTAATATCCCTTTTGAACTTCATCAATCACTTTTCCTTTCTGTACTTCAATTGGGGCTGGTATTTCAGTTATCGCTTCATGTATGTCGGGATTAAATTCTTTATTGATCGTTTCCATTGGCTTCAATCCTTTAGCTGTTAGCAGGCTTTTCAATTTGTTAAAAACAAGCATTACACCTTCTTTGGCTTTATCATCTAATGTGCTCATCTGTTTTTCGGCCCGTTCACAATCATCCAAAACTTCAAGCATATCGACTATTACTTCTTTCCCTGCTGTCTGGATCAGCTCTATCCTTTCCTTCGAACTTCTTTTCTTAAAATTCTCGAACTCGGCGACTTTCCGGATAAATTTATCTTTCATTTCACCAAGCTCATTGCGAAGTGTCTCCAGTTCAGGCTCGTCTGTTACAGGTTCATTCAAATGTGAAGTGCCACTCATGTTTTCATCCGCATTTATCCCTACTTCAGGATCTTCAGCATTCTGCATTTTTGCCCGTTCATTTGCCTCTTTCATATCTTTTTGACGCATTTTTTTAAAAATTGATTGCAAAGGTAAGGTTGTCAATAATACTGCCAACGCTATTATAAAGACAAATTGACGGGGTGAAAAGTAGTTCATTCTCAATATTTCGCGACGGTTACCTTTGCGTCATGATAAAAGTTTACCTGGCAAGAAAGATAAGCAGGAGAGTAGTGGAAGGGCATCCCTGGATATTTTCCAACGAAGTTGACAGAGTTGAAGGGGAAGTGAAAGGTGGTGAAACAGTGACTGTTTTTACTCATGATAATAAATTTGTCGGTGGCGGCTATATTAATCCAAAATCGCAAATAATGGTGCGGTTGCTGACAAGAAATAGAAATGAAGTGATCGATGAAGAATTTTTTTATAAACAAATATTGCAAAGTTGGGAATACCGTAAAAAGATCGGGTATACAGAAAACTGCCGGCTTGTTTTTGGCGAAGCCGATTCATTACCTCAATTGATAATTGATAAGTTCAATGACTATTTCGTTATTCAAACATTGGCGCTTGGTATTGATGTTTGGAAACCGGCGATTGTAAATGCGCTAAATAAAATTTTTAACCCCCAAGGGATTTACGAACGAAATGATGTACCGGTCAGAGAAGTGGAAGGTATGTCACAACAAAAAGGGTTTTTATCAGCGCCGTTTGATACCAACATAATTATAAATGAAAATGGTTTAAAATTTAATGTTGATATTGAAAATGGACAAAAGACCGGCTACTTTCTTGATCAGCAGGATAACCGGAGAGCTATTCAGCATATTGTAAAAGGTGCAAATGTGCTTGGCGCTTTTACCTATACAGGGACTTTTGAAATTCATGCTGCTCATTATGGTGCAAAATCAGTTGTAGGATTTGATATTTCAGAGAATGCAGTTCAGCAGGCAAATAAAAACGCTGCATTGAATGGGCTAGATAATATCTGCAAGTTTCAAGCTGCAAATGCTTTTGATATATTGAAGCAATGGAGCAAGGAAGAAAAAAAATTTGATGTAGTAATGCTGGATCCACCTGCTTTTACCAAAAGCAGGGAAACAATTCAAAAAGCAGTTGCGGGATATAAAGAAATAAATTTAAGGGGAATGAAACTTATCGAGCCCGGTGGTTTTCTTGTTACTTCATCTTGCACTAGTCTTGTAAATGCTGAGTTATTCTTACAAACAATTGAAATGGCTGCCAAAGATGCAAAACGAAAATTAAGGCAGGTTTGCTTCCAGGCACAAGCACCGGATCACCCGATCATTCGAAGCATTGAGAATACACAATACCTTAAATTTTTGATCGTTCAGGTACAGTAAGAGTTAAAATAAAAAAGCACTTCAATTGAAGTGCTTTCTAAATATGATTAAGGGTTATTATTTCGACACCTGGAATTTACCCGATTCTATCACCTTTCCTGATGGATCTTTTAATTGATAAATATAAACACCACGGGTATAAGATGAAAGATCAAGCGTAGTACTTGAGTTAACATTTTTTGCTTCGTAAACTTGTTTACCAATAAAATTTATGATCTGTAAAGTATATCCAGCGTTAAAATTTTTTTGAAATTCAGCTTTAATAAAAGTTGTAGCTGGATTTGGGTAAAACTTCATGATACGTTGAATCGCATCGGGAGATGGCTCACGATTAGACTGGCCCCTAGAGTTTATGGCTGTCAACAGAATAAAGGATATTATTGGTAGAACTCTCTTCACTAAAACAAATTTAAACTTTATTTGCGCAAAATAGAAGGTTTTTTTTTGTCCTGCAACGTATAAATCTCATAGACATGAAAAACCTGTAAATCATCGATTTAGATAGCGTAAAATAGTAAAAACCCGATTCGTTATCTTAATCCTTCCAGGATAAGAGTGATGTTTTTAAAATTTGGTTGCTCACTTGCATTCTCAAGAACTTCAGCATAACGAATAATTCCTTCTTTGTCTATTACAAATGCTGATCTTTTTGAAACTCCTTTCATATTATAACTAAACATCTCGTAAAGGCTTCCATATAATGATGAAATCTCTTTATTGAAATCACTCAGCAAAGAAAAATTGAAACTTTGCTCAGATTTAAATTTTGCCAACGTATGTAGAGAATCGACTGAGATTCCAAAAACCTTTGCGTTTACATTGTTGTAAAAAGAAATATTATCTCTTATTGAACAAAGTTCAGCAGTGCATGTGCTGGTGAAGGCCAGCGGAAAAAAAAGTAATAATACATTCTGCTCTTTCATATCTGAAAGAGTGACTTTATTTTTTGTTGAATCATAGAGAGCAAAGTCGGGAGCAGGCTGTCCAATCTTAATATTCATAATACAATTTTTAGAAAAATAAAAGAAGCTAAAGACGCAAAATTTCAAATAAACAAATTATCTTCTCATAAAGTTTACACTTTTATTTTTTAACCACCGGTAAAACTCCGGATAAACCTAACTGATATGAAAAAAGTAATAACAGAATTTATTGGTACATTTTTCCTGGTAATGTCTGCCGGACTTGCCAGTGGAGATCTTACAGTTCTGATTATTGGCGCTACTTTAATGGTGATGATCTTTGCAGGAGGCCATATTTCCGGGGCTCATTATAATCCCGCGGTAACACTTGCTGTTTTTATCAGGGGAAGGTGTACTCTAAATGAAGCTTTAGGTTATTGGGTGGCTCAGTTTGTTGCAGCTGTGGTAGCTGCTCTCTTAGTAAATTATTTTAAAGGAGAATCAAGTCCGATGGTTATCCAGGAGACTACAAAAGCTTTGATCGCGGAGTTAATAGCAACTTTTGCTTTAGCTTATGTTGTTTTAAATGTCGCTACCGCAAAGGGAACAAGCGGAAACAGTTTTTATGGACTTGCGATTGGTTTTACTGTATTTGCCTTAGGTTCCCAGGTTGGTGGAATATCAGGTGGTGCACTAAATCCCGCAGTAGCTGTAGGCGCATGCGTAATGAAAGCATTTGATTGGAGTAATATTTGGATCTATCTTGTTGGTTGTTTAATAGGCGGTGCTTTAGCTGCCTTTGTTTTCAAAATGAATAATGCTGATGATAAATAAAATACTTGAATTGAAATTTATAAGCCCCGTTTTCGGGGCTTTATTTTTTTAAAACCTTGGTTTGAAATAAGGATTTGATTTATCGGCAAGTTTGCCTATCCAGCTAATTCCAATTTCAAAACCACCACGGCCGTGGCTGCTTGGTTTTAGTTTTGAAATGTTTGCATCATAGCTAAATGAAACTGAGAATGGATGATAATCTAATTTTACAATCGGAATCAACGCATCATTCCAACGCATAAAAGTTCCAATACTAAATACATAGTCTGGCTCATCAGGATAAGCACCAATTTTATAGGCATACATTGCACCAAATACTGTTTCTTTAAATGATCCTTGCCTGGAGTGATCAGCTTCAATAGATACATACGAGTATTCATTGCCCGCAAGTTTAATTCCACCTGAAAAAACCCATTTCGGATTCAATTCTATATTCTTATCTCTGTAAAATGAATTACCGGGACGATTGAAGTGATGATAAGCGGCACCGAGATAAAAATTATTATCAGGGTTATTGTTCATCACAGAATTCAGACTCATTCCTACACTTCCATCAAGATATGAGTAAGTCGGGTCAGTAATATTTTCTCCGATTCCCATTCCATCATATTGGCTATTTGTTGTCACTTTTGAAAGATCAATGCTATGTTGCACCCAACCTCCCATAAATCCTAACGATAAATAAGTATTTTTTTCGCTGCTTATGGATTTGTGATAATTTATTGCCGGTAAAATTTTTGTTTGTGTAAAAGAAACTGTTCCTGCACGGTCGTAGAAAAGTTGCATTCCCCAGGTAACATAATCATCGCTCCTGCCGACTGGCACTTTATATTCACCGCTTAATGATCCGGTTCTATATCCTGATGTAACACTATTCCACTGATCACGATACACAGCCTGTACTCTTACATCACCCGTAAATATTCCTGCTAATGCCGGATTTCTTAAAAGAGGTGTTTCAAAAAATTGAGATAAATGCAGATCCTGTGACTTTGCAGAAAAAGCAAAGATCAAATTCAATATCGGAATTAATATGGTTATTCGTTTTCTCATTTCCACATTATCTTATTAAAGTTATATTTCCCGTATATGATATTAATTCACCATTCTTGCAATAGATCTCCAGTTGATATACGTAAACACCTGCATCAGCTTTTTTACCTTTCCAAGTTCCATCCCAACCGGCTGAAGCTGCATTTATAGGCATATCATATTTTTCAAATACAACTTCACCCCAGCGATTAAATATTCTCAATGTCTTTGCACGATCAAGTCCTGCTCCTCTCGGATAGAATATATCGTTACTTCCATCATTATTTGGAGAAAATGTATTTGGCACAAAGAAATTCTCACCATTGCAAACCACTCTTACTGTTACATCACCTTTGCTTGTACATCCATACCGGTCAGTAATAGTTACCGAATACTTTGTTGTGAACTGTGGATTCGCCAGTGGATTAGGACAACTATTACAACTCAAATTTTGTGAAGGGATCCAATTATAAGAGATGATCGCACCAGTATAGTTCATATTTAATTGTACATCGCCTCCTGAAAGTATTGTTATCGGATTAGTTGCAGGTATTGCTGTTGGGCTAGGAACAGCATTTACAGCATGCACACTAGTATCCGCACATCCAAGTTTGTTGGAGGCTATCAACTGAATATTATAATTTCCAGGACTTGAATAACCAGTCACTCCATTTTGTAACTGAGAAGTACTGCCATTCCCAAAATTCCAAAGCCATTTGATCGTAGAGTCAGGTTGGGCTATTGAACCTAAAAATGTTTCCGGAATCTTAATGCATACTGAATCTTTTCCTGTGATTGATACAATAGGAGTTCTATATACTCTTATTGTATCAATAAATGAACTGGGACAGTTTTGTTGAGTATTTACAGAAAGTTTAATAAAATATGTTCCTGGCGAGGTGAAATTATGAATTGGGTTAGTTGCACTACTTGAGTTACCATCACCGAAATCCCAAACGGTAGATGTAATTGGATCGTTAGAAAGAGTATAATTAGTAAATTTTGCTAGTCCATTATCGCAAAACTCTTTTTTATCAATTCCAAAAAGTGGTAATGCCCCAAATACACTTACAGGTGCAAAAGGTATAAACGCTTCGCAACCGTATTTATCTGGTATTATCATGTATGGATAATAATTACCCGGGCCGGTATATTTATGAGTTAAGTTAGTTTGCCTCGTGCTATCAAATTTCCCATCTCCAAAATAAAATACATATTTAAAACCTGGTGGCGCTGTTATTGTGAAACTTGTATTTAAAGAATCACAATCTGATGTAGGATTAATAATTACTTGTGTGCTGGCTACAGGATCATAAACAGTTACAGTGGACTGAACTGAATCCACACAACCCCCCGGTCCCTCAACATATAATTTTGGGAAATAAGTGCCGTATGAACTATAAAAATGTGAAGGATTTTGTAATGAGCTTGTTGAGCCGTCCCCAAAGTCCCAGGAAAAACTTTGATAATCGCTTCCCTGGAAATTAAAACTTGTTTGTAACGGCAAACAAATGCCGGTGCTATCGACCATACTAAAAGCAGCAACTGGTTTCCTGATCTTAACATATCCTGTTTTTGTTACCGAATCCTCGCAGCCTGCAAGATCCCTGATCTTAAATTTTACATCATAATTATTATTTCCAGCCGGATAATTATGTGTTGGATTTTGTAATGTAGATGTCCCACCATCACCGAAATACCAATTATAAGTTAACCCAACACCTGACGAGGTATCTGTAAACTGCAGTGGAGCCGAAGGACAAAAAAATGAATCGGTATAAAATGCGGCTTTGGGATTTGTGATCAACACTGCATTAGTAATTGCAAAAGTATCCGCACAGTTCACATTATCTTTTACTACCAGGGTTACCGAATAGCTTCCTTCGAGAGGATAAACATGTGAAAAAGGAGAAGATGTAAATGCCTGTTGTGTTCCATCACCAAAATTCCATGTCCATTGAATAATTGGCGCTGATGTAGGAGTTGAAAGATCGTTAAAACTCATGGTTTTGTTTACGCATGCGCCGTTACCATTGGCCGCAAATTTTGCAATCGGGCCACTTACCACAATGGAGTTATTGATCGTTATTGAATCCAGACAACGGTTAATATCTTCAATAACAAGCTTCACATTATAAGTCCCATAATTAGCCAGGCTAAAATCAAAAATGCGTGTTGTATCTCTAAAGGTAAATGCACCGATCGTCCATGTATAATCTTTTATGTCAGCAGCATTACCTGTAGCGGTCAGAGTAAACGTTTCACTTTTACAAACGGCACTTTTGTTGATAGTAAAGCCAGCGGATTCGCTGATCAATTTTACTGGTTTTGTTATTTGATATGAACAAGGCCCATTTGTAACATTCAGCGTAACATTATATGTTCCCAAAGAAGCATAAAGGTGATTTGGCGCTTGCAATGAAGAAGTTGGGCTACCATCTCCAAAATCCCATTGATACGAAATAGCACCATAGATAGCGTTAGTCAAAGAGCTATCAAGAAAAGTTACTTGTCGCTTATTATTACAATCAACAATTTTATATCCAAACTTAGCAACAGGTGGCTTGACTTGAATTGGTAAACTTAACGAATCTGTGCAACCGTTATTTGACACTACAAGTTTTACTTTCAATAGCCCTGTATCTACGTAAGTGTGAGTTGGATTTTGTGTAGTAGAAATAAGGCTGTCTCCAAAATCCCATAACCATTTTACTGTTGCCCCGGGTGTGGTTGTCGAAAGATCTGTGAATTGAATTGATGTACTGGCACAAGAATTATTTGGTGTGAAACTGAAATTGACCGAAGGAGGAGTTCCTGTCAATACTCCATTCGGAATATTTACTGTTTTTACGCATCCGTTTTGAGTAGTTACAGTAAGTTGAAGATTATAGTTACCTGCAGTTGTATAAATATGAGTCGGAGATTTTATTGAATATATTCCTCCCGGGGCACCTAAATTCCATGAATAACTAACAACACTATCTACAGATTGAATAGTTGCGATTGGTTGAAATGTGAATGGAATGCATCCACCATTAGGTGCGTTACTGATCTGTACAGTTGTTGGACTGATCTTTATGTATTGATTTTTTGTAATTGTATTACTGCATCCACCAGGGAGTGTAATTGTCAAGGTAACAGAAAATAATCCCAAGCTGTTATAAGTATGCGAAGGGTTTTTTATAATGGATGTAGGAGTGCCATCACCAAAATCCCAAAGCCATGTTGATGCCGAAGGACTTTGATCTGAAAATTGAACGGTAAAAGGAGTTTTACAAGATGTTGAATCATTTGCACTAAAATTTACCGGCGGTTGTGTATTAACTGTAACAGTTTTTTTAATTGAATCAATACAATTTCCATAGTTATTAATTAGTCTAACCTGGTAAGTGCCGCCAGCTAAATAAGTTTTCGTCGGATTTATTTGTGATGAAGTAGTTCCATCTCCAAAGTCCCAAACAGAGGAAGATGGCGGAGGCGAAGAATTATTTTGAAATGTAACAGACTGCCCAAGGCAAATACTTGCGGGAGCAGTAAAATCAGTTGTTTTGCCAGCTACAACAATATTTTTTGTTATGCTTCCATTGCAACCCAGGTCACTTTGAACAGATAGCTGCACGGGATATGTTCCGGGAGATGCATAGGTAACTGTTGGATTACTCAACGTTGATGAAGACGGAGTACCACTCGCAAAATTCCATTGATAACTTAACGTTCCAGGCCCACTCGATTGATCCTGGAAACTGATAGCAAAAGGTCCCTGGCAAGTTGTAGGTTGTGAATAAACAAAATTAGCATCAATACCATTGATGATCCTGATGTATCGGCCGATGGAAGCATAACTCTGACACCCTGTACTACTAGTGATCAAAAGTGAAACCGTAAAAAATCCCGCAGTTGTATATTGGTGAGAAGGGCTTTGCGAATTCGAAGTACCACCATCTCCAAAATTCCAGCTCCAGGATGTAATTGTACCTCCGCCTGGAGGTGATGTGGATTGATCAGTGAACTGAATAGTAGCCGGCACACAGGCTGTTGTAATGTTTGCAGTAAATGAAGCAATGGGTGATGGAAATACAGTGATATAATTTATTTTTTCTTCTTCATCTATGCCGGCAGCGTTTCTTACGATCAGCTTCACTGTATATGTTCCGGGTGTAGAAAAGTTAACGGTTGGATTTTGCGCAGATTGTAATTGCCCGTTCCCAAAATCCCAAGTCCATGTTGTAGGGGCGTTTGTAGAAAGATCGGTAAACTTAACGGTTAACGGCGAGCATCCTGAGACCTTGTCGGCACTAAAATCAGCCACAGGTGCAACAGGAGGTGTCTGGGCAATAGCAATTGTTGAGAAAAGGAAAAGTGATATTGATATGGCAGTTAGATAGAGTTTCAGGGAACTCACTCTAAAACGAAATTCATTCAGAGGTAAACTTATATAGTTATAGGGTCGCAAGAATTGGTTATTTAGAATAAATGGTTAACTGGTTAAAAAACGTAGGATAAAGGATTAGGCTAGCAAAAGTCTAAAATAAACAAGGCCACTTATTGACCTTACATATAGTTTTTCGTTTAAAAGATCCACAGCGATGCTGTTGATCAAGGTAGGATAGGGATCTATTATTGTTTATCTAATCGTAATGTCTTTACTTCTGTTCCGTTGGTCTGCGTTGCTTCTACATAAGTCCAGCCACTCTTAGTAATATTCCACGTTCCGTTTATAAGTGAAATTGGGTTTGGCGACCCTGGAAAATCAGCCCATGTGGTCATTGCTGAAGCATTTCCATCCCAATTACCACTTCTCCCTTTCACGCCATTCAAAATAGCATCAACCGTTTTATTACTATAATATTGAAATTTATAACCCGAAAAACTTGTAGTTATATCAGTACTGTTTTGGGTAAATTTTGTGATCTTCCACTGACCGTCGGTCATGGCTTTAATAACGAGGTCTTCGCCGACCTTTTCGGCTGTTTTTTTACAACTGCCTAGGCAGATCATTATGAACAGCAACGGTATAAGTTTTTTCATAAGTGGGTCTAATTGGAGAGGCAAGATAATTATTATCAGCGACCTATGCAATAGTATAAAAAACGCTCCGGGAGAGGGTTTAATTATCTTTTTTAAGGGATTTATTTTGGAAAGCCAGCGTCGGCCTTTACTTCTTTTAATTGTTGCACATGACGATCAGTGTGTGACGAGATCATAAGACAAAGCTGATAACAATCAAGCATGCCAAATGGCATCTGTACAAAATGATTGCGAAGATCTTCGGAGGTTGCTTTTATGTATTTAATATGGGCTGTCCTGGTTGTTTTAAAATCATTCATTGCATCATCAAGAGATTTATAAGGAGTATTCTGAGGTTCGAGAGGAGGAAAGGTCTTTGTTTTATTTGTCCTGTCTTCTACCCTTTTTATCACTTGCTCATCAGTTATTTTCAGATCTTTCTTTTTTTCTGGTGTCGGACCCGCTTTCATGCTCGCTTCAAGCATGGCCCAAAGTGTTTTTTCAGAGATGGCAATATGATAAACACATTCCTGTACGGACCATTTATCGGCAGATACTTTATAAGTTAATTGCGTTGCACTCAACCCTTTGATCGCATCCTGCAATTCAGACTTTGTGTTTTTCATATGTTCAGCCGCAAATTTTCTTTCTTTTTTTGAAAGAACATCATCTGTTGGTGTACCGGCTAAACCTGAAAAAACTAGGAATAAAAGAAGCAAGTAATTGTAAGTTTTTCTCCTTGGCATATCAATAGGTTTTTTCAAAATAGAAATGGGGGCCGGGAGTAGTTTTTGAGGGATAGGGCAGAAAAGTTACGAAAGCATTTTAAAACAGTTGTCATTTTTTTTACACTTTTGTCGAAAGTAAGGGAATTCTGGCTTTATTATCTTTAATCCATGAAAATAAAAGATGTTGTTATATCACTCGAAGCTATGGCTCCGCTTTCATTGCAAGAGAATTATGATAATGCGGGTCTTATTACCGGGGATGAAAATGCTGATTGCACAAGCATATTGGTCTCATTAGATGCTACTCCTGCTGTTGTCGATGAGGCCGTAAAAAAGGGTTGCAATCTCATTGTCTCGCATCACCCGATCGTTTTTTCAGGGTTAAAAAAAATTACAGGGAAGAATTATGTACAGAAGACAGTTATAAAAGCTATAAAAAATGATATAGCTATTTATGCGATTCATACAAACCTCGATAATATATTAAATGGGGTAAACGGAAGGATCGCTGAATTGCTCGGGTTAAAAAACATATCTGTTCTTGCACCCAAAGAAAACCAACTTAAAAAATTATTCACTTTCATTCCAACGACCCATGCAGATAAGGTGAGGCAGGCAATATTTGATGCGGGGGGTGGGTATATAGGAAATTATGAGGAATGCAGTTTTAATGTGGAGGGTTTTGGGACTTTTAAAGGCGGCTTAAATACTGACCCTTATGTTGGCAAGCCCGGAAAACTTCATATAGAAAATGAAATTAAGGTTGAGGTAATATTTCCGGGCTGGCTTGAAGGTCGGATAATAAAAAGTTTGCTGGCTGCGCATCCTTATGAAGAGGTGGCTTATGATATAATAGGATTGGATAATCGATATTCGTCTATCGGTTCGGGAGTAATTGGAGAGTTGAAAGTGGCTGTCGATGAAAAAGTATTTTTAGAAACTTTAAAAGAAAAATTCAAGCTCAGTGTTATCAGGCATACTGAGTTATTGAATAAAGAGATCACCAAGATAGCCGTGTGCGGGGGTGCAGGAAGTTTCCTGATTTCCAACGCATTGTCTGCAGGAGCAGATTGTTTCATAACATCAGATATTAAATACCATGAGTTTTTCGATGCCAATGATAAAATCCTTATCGCCGACATCGGCCATTATGAAAGTGAGCAATTCACCATCAACCTTTTGCAAGAATTTTTGGAACTAAAATTCCCTACCTTTGCCGTCCTTAAAACAGAAGTGAATACGAACCCCGTGAGGTACTTTTTATAAGCCGAATAGCGAACAGAAAGTACAAGAGTGCGACGCAAGGGACGTTTTAATTAGGAGTATAAAGCTGGGTTCATAATAAAAACTATCAAACAAAAACAATCATCAATAAATGAGTACAGTTAAAGAATATTCAGTTCAGGAAAAACTTACCGGCCTGGTAACACTTCAGAAAATTGATTCAAAGCTGGATGAATTAAAAGTATTGAAAGGCGAATTGCCAATGGAAGTTGCCGACCTGGAAGATGAGATCCAGGGTTTACATGCAAGACAAACACGTATTGAAGAAGAGATAAATGGCATGACTGAATTCATAGAACAAAAAAAGGAAGCCATTAAAGAATCTGGTGCTTTGGTTAAAAAATACGAGAAGCAAAGCGGCAACGTAAAAAATAATCGTGAGTTTGAAGCGATTAATAAAGAGATGGAGATGCAGCAACTGGAAGTAAAGCTTGCTGAGAAGCACATTAAAGATGCGACTGATGAGATCTCTGAAAAAGCAGTATTGCTTGAGAAGGCTAAAAAGACAATTGGAGCTAAAGAAGGTATTCTGAATACAAAGAAGGAAGAACTTGAAAAGATCATTGCTTCTACTGAAAAAGAAGAAAAGCATTTCAATAAAATGGCAGCTGAAGCAAAGGAATTAGTTGATCCACGTTTGCTGACCAGTTATACAAAGATCCGTCACAGCTATCGCAATGGATTGGCGGTTGTACAAGTAGAAAGAGATGCTTGCGGTGGATGTTTCTATGCGATCCCTCCTCAAAAACAAAGTGAGATACGCCAGCATAAAAAGATCATGGTTTGCGAGAACTGCGGTCGTGTACTGGTTGATAACGATCTTCACGCAGCGATCGAGATAAAATAATTTTAAAAGAGATTTTTTTTACCCCGTCCTGGTTTATCCAAGCGGGGTTTTTTGTTTTAAATTGCGGTTCATGCTGAAACAACTTTCTATTCAGAATTACGCCATCATCGATGCTATTGATATAAAATTCCCCGGGGGAATGAATGTAGTAACTGGTGAGACTGGTGCAGGTAAATCCATCATCATGGGTGCGTTAGGTTTGATACTTGGTGACAGAGCAGATTCATCAGCATTGGTGAATAAAGAAAAGAAGTGTATTGTAGAAGGGGTTTTTAAAACCGATAATAAAGCTGGTGTAAAAACTTTTTTAAAAGATAATGAACTGGATGGGGATGAAGAGTTGGTATTGAGAAGGGAGATTGGTGTAAATGGAAAATCAAGAGCATTTATAAATGATACTCCAGTCAACCTTGAGCAACTAAGAGAATTAAGCAGTTTGCTTGTAGATCTTCACCAGCAATTTGATGCATTGCAGTTGGGTGAAAATGATTTTCAGCGGGAAGTAGTTGATGCCCTGGCAGGTAATAAAAATATTATCGGAGAATACAGGATTATTTATAGTGAATGGAAAAGAATTCAACAGGAACTTGATGAACTGAAAGATCAAAAAAAACAATTCGATAAGGAAGCTGATTATAACCGTTTCCAGTTTACTGAACTTGATGAAGCAAGCTTTCGTGAAAATGAATTAGAAGAAACAGACGCTGAGTTGAAAATGCTGAATAATTCTGAAGGAATTAAAAGCGCTTTATCAAAAGTTTATTTTGAATTGAAAGAAAGTGAAAGCCCGGTAGTAAACCAATTAAAAGTTTTATCAAACCAATTACAGGTTTACTCTTCATTTCATCCGCAGCTTCCCGAATTAATTAAAAGATTACAATCTGCGCAATTAGAACTACAAGATGTTGCCGGCGATCTCAATAGTATCAGTGATCATATTAATTTCAGTCCCGAAAAAATTGAACAATTGAATGAACGCCTTTCGTTGGGGTATAGGCTGATGAAGAAACATGGAGTAAAAACAACTAATGAATTACTGAATATTCAAAAGCAACTTGAAGAAAAATTACAGGCAGTTTTAAATATAGACGATAGTATTCAACAAAAAGAAAAGGAATTGGCTGAAACTAATAAAAAGGCATTAGAATTGGCAAATCAAATTTCAGAAGCAAGAAAAAAACAAATCAAACCGCTTGAAGAAAAAGTAAACAAATTGCTTGCGCAGGTTGGAATGCCAAATGCAAAGATCAAGGTTGAGATAAAGGATGAGGCTGAGTTGAATTCATATGGAATGAATAGTATCGAATTTTTATTTGATGCTAATCGCAGCAAACAATTTTTACCTGTAAGAAAAGTAGCGAGTGGTGGTGAGTTGAGCAGGTTGATGCTTTGTATAAAATCTTTAGTGGCACAGAAACTGGACATGCCTACATTGATATTTGATGAAATTGATACCGGTATTTCTGGTGAAGCTGCAAGACAAGTCGGCATTATCATGAAAGAGCTTGCAGGTAATCGCCAGGTTATTTGTATTACCCATCAACCGCAGATCGCTGGTAAGGCTAATGCTCATTTCTTTGTTTATAAAGAAATCGTAAGAGATGAAGTGAAAACAAATATCCGGGTGCTGAACAAAGATGAAAGGATAACAGCTATTGCCAAAATGCTCAGCGGAGAAAAGCCAACAGCCGCTGCGATGGAGAATGCGAGGGAGATGGTAGGAAATTAGCCCCCAAACCCCCTAAAGGGGGCTTCGTGTTCCTTGCTTTGAAATTATTTTATACAAATGAAATCTGCAATTGTTCTTTTATTGATCGTTGCCTTTATGGTTCTTTCTTATTTTTTGAATCAATGGCTACAAAAAATAATTAGGCCAAAACAATCATTGGGAAGATTGCTTTTTTATTTTTTAGCTGTATTGATCTCTGTTTTTGCTATATCATTTTTTATGGTATTTGTTATTGGAAAACTTTACCCTACCGAGCTAATTAAATAACTTCTTACATTTACCGCCACAAAACAAATTGCTATGGCATATAATCTTTTAAAAGGAAAGAGAGGGATCATTACCGGTGCGCTGGATGCTAATTCTATTGCATGGAAAGTAGCGGAAAAGGCCTATGAAGAAGGCGCAACTTTTGTATTAACCAATGCGCCGATCGCTATGAGGATGGGAGAGATCAATAAACTGGCAGAGAAAACAAAGTCTGAGATAATTCCTGCTGATGCGACCAATGTTGATGAGCTTACCAATCTTTTTACTAAGTCACAAGAAGTGCTTGGCGGAAAGATCGATTTTGTACTTCACTCGATCGGTATGAGTGTGAACATCCGGAAAAAAATTCCTTACACAGAATCTAATTATGATTACTTCATGAAAGGAATTGATGTATCAGCAATGTCTTTTCATAAAATGCTGGCGGTGGCAAGAAAATTAGATGCAATCAATGAATGGGGAAGTGTAGTGGCCCTGACTTATATGGCAGCACAAAGGACATATCCTTTTTATACAGATATGGCAGATATAAAAGCGATGCTTGAATCCATTGCCCGCAGTTTTGGTTATCATTATGGTGTTGAAAAGAAAGTTCGTATCAATACCGTTTCTCAATCACCAACAAAAACAACGGCAGGTACAGGCATAAAAGGTTTTGGAGATTTCTTTGATTATGCAAATTCAATTGCGCCGCTTGGTAATGCGACCGCAGAAGATTGTGCTAATTATTGCATTACTCTTTTTTCTGATCTTACCAGGATGGTAACAATGCAAAACCTGTTTCATGATGGTGGCTATTCAACTACTGGTGTAAGTAATGAAGTGATGCAGAAGTTAGGTGTTACAGAATAAATGGCGAATAGGATTACCGAAGTACAAGTGTGCGACCCTTCGCTTCGCTCTGGGTAAACTGCGACGCTTATTGTTTATAAGCGAATGGAACCTTGAACGGAGCGTCGCAACAAAAGTTTAATAGTAGTAATTAAGCTTGGTACATAATTAAAAAGTCCCGGCAATGCGGGACTTTAATATTTTTTGGCTCATAGCCAAAGCCTACTTTAATATTCATCTTCATTGAACATAAAATCTTCCTGGCTGGGGTAATCGGGCCAGATGTCTTCAATGCTTTCATAAACTTCGCCACCTTCATCTTCCAATTCCTGCAGGTTCTCTACCACTTCAATAGGGGCTCCGCTACGGATCGAATAATCGATGAGTTCGTCTTTAGTGGCCGGCCATGGCGCTTCTTCGAGATATGATGCTAATTCTAAGGTCCAGAACATTTCTTGGGTTTTTGATTATCAGGAAACGGGTTTTTAACTTCTACAACGCAAACCCGGCCCCTCTAATTTTTCGCAAATGTAGCTTTAATAACGAATTTACCAAATCGGGGTTTTTACCGCCGGTATAAATGGTTTCTTAAATTTCGAAGCCTCATTTGAACCGCTTATTTTTAGGGCCCAGGTTTTACAGATTATTTGATTACTTAAATTCCATAAAGGCTGCATGCTAACCGGTAAAAATATTTATAAACGTTATGGCTCTCTGGAAGTTCTCAGGGGTGTGAATCTTGAAATTAATAAAGGAGAGGTGGTGGCCATTGTTGGGCCTTCAGGTTGCGGCAAAAGCACTTTACTGCATATTCTGGGGTCACTCGATAGGGCAGATATGGGAGAAATAGTTATCAACAATAAAGCTCTTAGTCTTCTTTCAGGCAACAAACTGGCTGCTTTCCGGAATAAACATATTGGCTTCGTGTTCCAGTTTCACCATTTATTGCCAGAATTTACGGCATTGGAAAATGTATGTATTCCGGGCTGGCTTGCGGGAAGAAATAAAAATGAGGTAAAGGAAAAAGCTGAAGGACTTTTAAAAATATTGGGGCTTGTAAATAGAAATGAAAATAAACCAAACCAGTTGTCTGGTGGTGAACAGCAAAGAGTAGCTGTGGCCAGGGCTTTAATAAATAATCCGGATATAGTATTTGCGGACGAGCCAACAGGCAATCTTGATAGCGCCAATGCGCAGGAACTCCATGAACTATTTTTTGACTTGCGAAAACAATTCAATCAAACTTTTCTTATTGTGACGCATAATGAAGAACTCTCACAATTAAGCGATAGGGTGCTGCATATGAAAGATGGATTGATTGTTTAATGTATTATTCCTCCCAGACCACCAATTTGATCTTTGAGGTTTGGGATCCGTTAGAGAGTTTAAGTGTATTTTCTCCTTCAGCAGTATAGCGGGTGCGGTTTCCAACTGTTTCTTTTTTAAAGGTTAAATTCTTCTCAATCATTGTATCGAAATCAACAGACCAGTCGAAGTCTTCTTCCGAAGAAGAAGATTGCGAAGGCATGTAAGTGGCATAGTATGAAAACGAACCCTTTGTATTAAAAGTCAGACGCAGACCTACTCTCCCGAAATCTCCATTATAATCAAAAACGATGTTGCTTTTTTTTATGTCGCCATGGGAATTCTGCCGAATTTTTTGCTCTGTCACATCACCTTTGCCGGCGCAGTTACAGATAACTGTGGATTTCCAATAATCATTTTTATTGAATTTATACGAGCCTGAGCCAAGCACATCTGGTACCTTGGTTCCAACTTCTTCTTCATCTGAAATGCTCAATGTGATATGCTCTGCTGTTCCACCATCACCATAAAAACTGGCCCTATAAGAAATGTTCGTAGTTTCCTTACCTGTAAAAAAATTATTCATCACATCACCATCGACATTAGTTGTCAACTGCGAAATGCCGTCATAAGTATAGACCACATAGCCTGAATAGGTATATTTTATATTGACTGGTGCATCTCCAAACAGAATGCTGTTGCAACCCGTTACATCTTTGCCGGGACTGTATGCTGCAATGAATGCTTCTTTAGAACCTGCCTTTAATGTAAAAGTTGCTTTTGCAATTCCATTAGCATCGGTAATAACTTTTTCCGGAGTTACTATGCCACCTGTAGTGCCTGGTACTTTAAATCCTTCAAACGTTGTTTCAGTAAATAAGACTTCACGACCGGCAAGCGGTTTGCCATCACAATCTTTAACTTCTATAGTGAATGAAGTACTCTCGCCGGCTTTTAATATTTTCTTTTGAGGAACAATTTTTATAGGATCGCCCCAACTTACTGGATAGAGGGACAATTCTTTCGATTGTTGTCTTTCTGCCAACTCAAACTTTTTTATTTTATCAGCAAGTGGAGAAAGTTGTGCAACGACTTGGTGCGCTATGTTGCTAACATTTCCAGCAACAGAAGAAAGCGAAAAATTTGTTTGTGCAGTAATAACGACTTTACGACTGCATGCTGCTTGTACTTCAACATGTAATTGACAGCTCGTGCCATTATTAGTGATAGATCCTGTCATTATGTAACTTCCATATTTGGAAAGATCAGGAGAGATAAGTGGATTGGATGGAAGATTTATAAAAGTTTCTCCGCCCACTGACAACTGCTCAACATCACCTGTGTCTACTGAAGGCGGAATGGTCATTTTTATACAGCCGCTTTCATTATTTGCAATTTGTGTTGAAACGACTGATGCGATCATAAATAAATTTTTCCATTCGGGCCAAAGATTTTCAGTGCCTTCTTCTTTGTTTGGTTGTTTTACCTGTATGTCAAAGCCAAATCCTGCGATCTTTGGAATTTCCTTGCAATTGCCACATTGCTGTGCTTTTGCTGAATTGATCATCAGCAAAAGCACAAAGCAAATGAAAGCGGATGTTTTGGTTGCGACCATTTTTACAATTTCACAAATTCAACGCGACGATTTTGTGCTTTTCCTTCAGCAGTTTTGTTATCACCAATGGGTTTTGTTTCACCCATGCCATCGGTCTCTAATCGTGAAGCATCAATATTAAATTCCTTACTCAGTGCCTCTTTCACAGACGCTGCTCTTTTTTTAGACAATTCAAGATTTTTTGCATCATCACCATCAGCATCAGTATGACCAATGATCTTTACTTTTACATCAGTGTTATCTGAAAGAATTGTAGCTATTTCTTTTAATGTACCGTATGAAACAGGTTTGATCTTATCTGAGTTAACATCGAATAAAATTCCGGTAGTACTCCACGACCCTTCTGTTATCAATTTATTTCTTGTATCAGCGGCAGCAGTTGCAATTTTTATATTTGAGATATAATAATCATAAGCGGTGGGTGACCCACCATAGCTGGTGGTTTCAAATGCAAGTTTTTTTAGATCCATATTTTCAGCAAGACCTTTAGGAAGATCATACATTTTATCCTGGTTGATCCACACTCTTATTCTTTGCTTTTGCACCCAAAGAGCTATATGTACGGGAGTATTCTTGTGGTTATAATCGTAAAAAGTGCTGAAGAGTTGTTTTTTCCCTTCTGTAATAGGATAACCCTTACCATTCCTGGATTCAAAAAAAATTCCATCATTACTGCCATCTACATTAATTCCACCATGTGGAGCTATACTGACCTCTACAACTTGAGGAAGAGGATCTGCTTGAAGTTTATCCGACTCTAACTGAAGTTTTATATATGGTACAGCCACGGCGTCCTTAAACTCGACCAACAGATCAAACTCGACGGTATAGTTTTCGGGGAGTTTATTTTTGTAAGGGGATTCATATTTAGTTCCTTCGGTGATCTTCAGCCATTTTCCGGGCAAGCCTTCCAACGTCACAACCTCACCTGATCCATTTGTATTCCATTTCAATGGAAATTCACCAATAACATCTTGCGAAAAATCTTCTGCATAGACAATTTTATCACCGGGAACAAAATCATATTTTGAATAACTTTTTAATCCTTTGGATTCTGATTTGGTTTTTACTTCTTCAGTTCCTGAATTTTCTTCAGTACCGTTATTTTCCTTTTTATTTTTTCCTTCCGCTTTGTCTAAACCTTTGTCAACCGTTTCGTCTACTTTTTGATCGCCTCTTTGTTTCACCTTGTTCTTTATTCTATCCAGGATTTGTGCAGAAGAGAAATTAAAACTTACGCAAAGTGCAAAGCACATCACAATAGCCAGGAACTGTTTCATGTTTTTTTGGGATTTAGTATTCAAAGAAACAGAAATGAAAAAGCGAAGACAATCAGATAAAAGTCTGATTTTATTGCCTGGTCAAAGTTGAAACAGTAGGCTTTTAGATCTGCGATTTGTTGATAGATCCCCGTTGAGGCTGTAACACTTTAGCAACTGCCTGGGATTTTGAGTTTACATGTAATTTTTCGTAGATACTTGAGATATGGCTGCGGACGGTATGAATGCTGACAAAATATTTTTCAGCAATTTTTTTATAGCTAAGCCCGTCAACCAATGCGTACAGAATTTCTTTTTCTCTTGAAGTAAGCTGGTGATCTTCTAAAACAGAAGAAGGTTTTACGTGGAAAGCCTGGATCACTTTGCGGGCAATGCTTGGACTCATTGGTGCCCCGCCATCATGTAATTCCTTTATGGCCTCAAGTATTTCTTCAGGCGGGGTTTTCTTTAATAAATAGCCCGAAGCACCTGATCGTATAGCTTCAAATATTTTTTCATCATCTTCAAAAACCGTGAACATGATCACTTGTATACTTTCAAAATTTGATTTTACAGTTCTTACTCCTTCTATCCCGTTGATAGCCGGTAAACCGATGTCCATTAACACTATATCAGGCTGGCTTTTTTGAAATTCACTTACCACATTCAGCAGATTATTCAATGAAGCAACACATTTCATGTTTGAGGTACGATTAAAAAGTTGTTCAAGACTTTGCCTCAATGCAGTATTATCTTCTACTATGGCCAATTTGATCATGTAACAAAAATGAGGGATTAAGAGATCAGTTACTATCGGATATTTATTTGATTTTTGTTTCGAGGCTAATTGTTGTCCCTTTATTTAATTGAGTAATAATTTTTATCTGCGCCTGTATTGCTTCTGCTCTCTTTTTCATACTGATAATGCCATTACCCAATTGAATATTTCGTTCATTAAATCCTTTACCATTATCAACGATTTCGATCTGTAAATGGTCGAAATCATATTTAACCCGGATTGCCGCGTTCGTACAATTTGAATATTTAACAAGATTATTGATCGCTTCTTTCATGATCAGGTAAATATGCTGCCGGGTTTCCATATTCAACTTCGCATTATGAATTGAACTATCAATATCTATGCTATAATCAATTTCTTTAGCTTCAAATAATTTCGATGCAAATCTTTTTATACGAAGCATCAGGTTCTCTATGGAGTCATTATTCGGATTAATACTCCATACGATATCATCCATTTTTTCCATCAGGGTTACAGAGTTCTGTTTTATTTCCTGCATCATGTTGCCGGATTGATGGTGATCTTTTTCTTTTGAAGCGATCTCACTTAATATGGAAATAGAACTTAGTGTTGATCCAATATCATCATGCAGATCAGTTGAAATTCGATGCCTCAATCTCTCAAGTTTTAATGCTTGTTGAATTCGATACCTGTAAAAAAGATAAAGCAAACTAAAAATGAAAATGGCTATAATACTTATGAACCACCAGGATCTCCAGGCCGGTGTGGGAATTATAAATTTCAAACTTGCAGGTTGTTTACTCCACTCACCAAATTCATTTTTTGCTTCAGCTTTAAAAGTATACTTCCCGGCTTGAAGATTATAACTTACAAAATTCCGTTCCCCGCTATATACCCAGTCGTTATCCTGGCCTTCAAGCATATACCGATATTGAAGCGGTGCGTCATCATACAAATTGATACCGGTAAATTCAAATGCAATTACATTCCTACCAGCAGGCAGCCTTTTGTTTGCAGATGGAAAATAGACCTGGGCTAGAGAATCACTAACGCCATTTATTGAAAGCTCCGTAATATAAATGCGGGGTGTAGCTGTTCTAATTTTGTCTGACTGCGGTAAATATTCAATGATCCCGTCTTCAGTGCCGATCCAAACCTTATTGTTAGCTGGCAAAACAGTAGTTGTCTGTTCACCCAATTCATCATTTAAGATATTTATTTTTCGGATCAAAGGCTGATCATAGGATCCTGACAAAATATTTAATCCCTGGTTTGTGGCCAGGTAAAGATCATCCCGGTCAGCTACAATAGATCTCACCCAATTTGCTGAAAGGCCTTGTGAAGTATTAATATGCCAGGTTTTATTATTGTCGGCCAATGAAATTATGAACAGACCATTTGTCCTGGTACCAAATAAAATATTTCCTTTATTGTCTGCATAAGAGCAACGTATGCGCAGATCTTTATAACCGTTGTTTTTTGAAAACTCTTTAAGCTGTGTCCATTTATCATTTACAAATTCATATTTTCTTATCCCACTTCCGCGATAGCCGATCCATAAATAACCATTTCTGTCAATATAAACAGCATCAATAAAATCGGGCACGTAAGGTTGTAAAGGAACCTCTTGTAAACTATCATTTTCTAATTTATATATCACTCCATTTTCAGTTCCTGCCCATATAATGCCATGTACATCTTCAAATACCTTTGTTGTTTTGATCTTATTTTTTAAAAATATACGATCATTTTTTATTGAAAGTATTCCACTCGCTGAACCAGCTAATAGCCCATAGTTTTTAGTTTTCTGAAACCAGGACACATACCCGATATGATTTCCGTTTAACAGACGGTAAGCCTTCATCCCGTCATTTATTTTTTTTCCAAATCCGTCATAAGTTGCAAACCACAGATCATTGTTTTCATCGTAGGCAAATCCGTTTATCATTGAATGTGCTGGTCCATTACGCAGATCATAAAATACATAGTTCTGTTTTGCCATTTTGATCAGGCCCTTCCCTGAGCACATCCAAACAATTTCTTCCTCATCTACATAGATCTTTCCAGGAATTGCTGGCAGGCCATTTGACAAATTATAATTTGTAATAGAGTTATCTTTTAGTTTATAAAGTTTGTCAGCCGATATCCATAACTCATCTCTTGTTGCTTTAGTCACATCGCTAACCATCATTTTGTCAAAAAGTATTTTATCGGCCTTTTCGCTAATGATCTTTGAAGGTTCGTCAAAAAACAGGAGCCCTTTATCAGTGGCGATCCATATATTATTTTGATCCCGAAAAATTTTATTGATAGCAATTTCCCTGAAAAATTCTCCGCTAAATTTCCATTTGTCGTTTTCATACTTGTAAATAAACATTCCGTGGGAATGCCCCAAAAAAAGCCATTCATTTTTTACAAGGGCAATAGAGCTGAACTGGATTTTCAATAATGGATTCTGTTTATCAAAAAAGGAGAATGTTTTTCCGTCAAACCAAAAAATATTTTGATCCGTTGCTAACAGGTAATGATCGCTATCATACTGCAACATGTCAAAGACACTGTTTGAGATGGATTCTATTGAACTATCGGGTAAAAAGTTTTTGAATTTTGAATCTTTATATTGATAAATACCATTGTAAAAACTGAGAACCCAAATATTATCCTGGTCGTCTTTAAAAAAATTTGTTACATACAGTTGCCCGCTTCGAATTGGTATAGTTGGTTTGATAAAACGCTTCCCATCGAACCAATTGACTCCAAACGGAGATCCGATCCATAGCAATCCTTTTTCATCCCTGGCCACTGAAGTAACACGGTCTGATATTAATCCATCCTTGGAGCTATAATTTTTAAAAGGAAGGAATTGGGCAAATAGTTTGTTTGCACAAAGCGTAAATAGAATTAAATATTTCAGGTACCTCAACATAGTGCTCGGATAACTGAAATTAGTAAAACAAAATATTGTGTGCAATTTAAAGACGAGGCTTCCACGGAATTTCTTCAGCACCTAATTGGTGTGCAGCAAATCTTCCTAATACAAAAAGATAATCGCTAAGGCGGTTGAGATATTTTATTATGAGAGGTTCAACTTCGAGTTCTTTTTTCTGCATTCTTACACAACAACGTTCGGCACGGCGACAAACACATCGGGCAATATGAAGTGTTGATACCGCAATATGACCCCCGGGAAGAATAAATGATTTCATGACTGGCAGCACCTCATTCATTTTGTCAATTTCTTTTTCCAGTAATTCAACATCAGTTTCGTGGAGGTCGGGAATTTTTAATTTGGTTTCTTTTTCGGGATCACAGGCAAGTGCAGAGCCAATTGTGAAAAGACGGTCCTGGACTTCTGCTAAGACATTTGAAATGTTGTGTGATTTTAAATGATCAAGACATAAACCAACAAAAGAATTTAATTCATCTACTGTGCCATAAGATTCAATTCTCAGATCTGATTTATAAACCTTAGTTCCGCCTATCAAAGACGTTTTTCCTTTGTCGCCGGTTTTGGTATAGATCTTCATTGACATATAAATAATTCAGACGAAACATATTCCATTAAAATGAAAAGCAATAAGCATGTACAGTTACTGGTGAACGTATGAGCCTACTTTCTCATTTCTTTTATCTGATTCAATGACTCCATCACGTAGCCTTACAATGCGGTGAGCATGGTTAGCAATATCTTCTTCGTGTGTTACAAGCACAATTGTATTGCCACCGGAGTGTATCTTGTTAAATATCTCCATGATCTCGTAAGAAGTTTTTGTATCAAGATTACCAGTAGGCTCATCTGCAAGAATAATAGAAGGATCGTTTACCAATGCTCTGGCAATAGCTACACGTTGACATTGGCCCCCGCTTAATTCATTTGGTTTATGATGACTCCGATCACTGAGATTCACCAGGTCCATCACATGTTTTGCTTTTTCAGTGCGAAGTTTTTTTCCCATACCTGCGTATACAAGTGGTAATGCAACATTATCCAGAGCTGTTAATCTTGGCAGTAAATTGAATTGTTGAAATACAAACCCGATCTCTTTGTTTCTAATATCCGCAAGCCGGTTGTCTTCGGTTTTGCTAATATCATGTCCATTTAAAATATAAGTTCCTGAGGATGGTGTGTCAAGGCAGCCAATAATATTCATCAATGTGCTTTTGCCTGAACCCGAAGGGCCCATTAATGCGACATATTCATTTCGGAGAATGTCAAGAGCAATGCCTTTTAGCACTTCTAATTCCATTTTACCCATGAAATAACTCTTCCTGATCTTGTCGAGATGTATTACGCTGTTGTTCATAAATTCCAATATTCAAGTTCCAAACTCCAGCTATAATCTTTAATTGGAATTTGGAATTTATTATTTGTTATTTTTTTATCACTTTAGGTACTTTAAAGAATTTATCATCATGTGCCGGTGCATTTTTCAATGCCTCTTCACGAGGTATTGATCCTTTTACTTCATCTTCTCTTAACACATTTACATTTTCAGACATATGCAGCAAGGGTTCAGTTCCTTCCAGATCAAGCTCGTCTAATTTTTCTACAAAACTTATCATCCGCTGCAGATCGTTTTTTATTTCTTCTTTTTCTGCAGCATTAAATTCCAATCGGGATAAATGAGCCAGTTTGTCAACCAAAGCACCGGTTACTTCCATCCGACAAATATACAGTTGAGTCGTGAGTCAGGAGTTAAGAGTCGTGAGTATTTTACAAATGGTAGACGCCTGACTGCCGACTCCTGACTCTTAACTAATCCCTATCTTCGCCGCCGCATGATAAAAAAGAAAGAAATAGTAATGAGTGGCATCAGGCCAACGGGCTTTTTGCATCTCGGAAATTATTTCGGGGCGCTGAAAAATTATGTGCGGATGCAGGAGGAATACGAATGCTTTTTTATGGTGGCCGATCTGCATTCTCTTACAACGCATCCGGATACAAAGGAACTAAAACAAAATGTTCACAGAGTATTGGCAGAAAATATTGCCAGCGGTCTTGATCCCGATAAAGTGGCGCTTTATTGTCAAAGCCATGTTTATGAAACAAGCGAATTGTATTTGTACCTGAACATGATGGCCTATGTTGGTGAACTGGAAAAGACCACGACCTTCAAAGAAAAAGTAAGACAGCAGCCTGATAATGTAAATGCGGGCTTATTGACATACCCCGTTTTGCAAACTGCCGATATAATTTTACACAGGGCATCTTTAGTACCTGTAGGAAAGGACCAGGAGCAACATCTTGAAATGGCACGCAATTTTGTTAAACGTTTCAATCATCGCTATGGTGATGTGTTCCTGGAACCGCAGGCCTTTAATTATGGGTCACAATTGGTGAAAGTACCAAGTCTTGATGGCGTGGGAAAAATGAGTAAAAGTGAAAACCAATATGCAACACTTTACCTCGCAGATGAAGATGATGTTATCAGAAAAAAAGTAATGAGGGCAAAAACAGATAGCGGCCCGACAGAACCAAACTCCCCCAAACCTGAGTACATTGAAAATATTTTTTTACTGATGAAATTAGTAAGTACAGAAGAAACAGTAAAAAGATTTGAGGAGGATTATAATAAATGTACCATACGGTATGGCGATATGAAAAAGCAGTTAGGAGAAGATATGGTAAAATTTATATCACCAATAAGAGAAAAAGTAAATGCTATATTGGGAGATGAAGCTTATCTCCGAAAGGTGATGGAGCAAGGAGCCGATAAGGCTCGTAAAAGTGCGAAGGCTACAATAGAACTGACGAGAGAGGCAATAGGATTAAAATATTTTACCCCCGCCCCTAAAGGGGAGTAAAGAAATAAACAATATTCGTTGGTGAATAGAAAAGATTATTTATTTTCAGATTATCGAATTATTTATTAACTCCAAAAACTAAGTTCCCCTTTAGGGGACAGGGGTATGGCAAAATCAAAAACGAAACCTAAGCATATTGCAATAGCCGGTAACATCGGCGCCGGTAAGACTACCCTCACTGAATTATTAAGCAAGCATTATAAATGGATACCACAATTTGAAGATGTAGATCATAATCCATACTTGTATGATTTTTATGAAGACATGCCGCGATGGAGTTTTAACCTTCAGATTTATTTTTTAAATAGTCGGTTATCGCAATTAGTAGATATTCAAAAAGGAAGTGAAACTGTTATACAGGACAGAACGATCTATGAAGATGCTCACATTTTTGCGCCCAACCTTCATGAAATGGGATTGATGAGTAAAAGAGATTTCGATAATTATTTTCAATTCTTTCAGACGCTGAAACAAATGGTGAAGCCACCAGACCTGCTTATTTATCTCAAGGCATCTGTTCCAACTTTAGTAGGGCAAATTCAGAAGAGAGGAAGAGAGTATGAGGAAAATATCAGACTGGATTATCTAAAGCGATTAAATGAATTCTATAATAAATGGATCGACGCCTACAAAGAGGGTCCATTGCTTGTAATTGATATTGACAAGAATAAGTTTCCAGAGAACGAGGAACATCTTGGGGAAATTATACGCAAAGTAGATAGCCAGATCTACGGATTATTTTAATGGTGACAAAAATTAACAATTGCTGTTCGGTAAGAGTTCGATTATAAAATACCTTTACAAACACCTCTTATTATTACCAATATGAACAGATTAATTTTATTAGCAGTTTTATTTATCAGCTCAAGTTGTTTTGCTCAAAAATCTTTGAGAGATTCACTTTTTAGCGGAAAGTTGAAAGCTGATTCGGCTTTAGTGGCAAGTAGTAAAGTTGTAAAAGATACTTCAAAGAAAACCGAAGTTGATCAGCTATCTAAAACTGTGGCTGATACAACAGTTAATCTAAGCAACCCGGGAAAAACAGAATTAAAATATTCAGACAATAATAAGACCTGGAAAAAATTTACTGATGAGTACACCAAGATCATTAATACAGAGATGTCGAACACAAAAAAGATAAAGAAAGGTGGATATACAGTAACGTTAGAATATGAGATCGGCGTAGACGGTGTAGTAAGCACAAAGAATATTATCTGCGACCCCAAAAGCGAAGCGCTGATCGATCTTATCAATGAAAGAATGATGGCGAATGCTCCCCAATTAGCTCCTCAAATTGTTAACGGGGCTCCACGTAAATCAAGCAAAAGACAAATACTTGTCTTTATGAAAGAGAAAAATTAGAATTTAATAAGCAGCCCAGGATTTATTTTGTTTTAATTCAGATTCGATTTTTATAAGCCATTCTTCCTGTTTTGCTTTATTGCGGCTATAATCTGTTTCATCATCATATTGCTGTTGAAACTTTTCTTTTCCTTCAACAACAGATTTATAAATGGCTGTAAGATCCTTTTGAAATGTAGTTTTGTTGTATTGATACTCGCTTACGGATCTATATAACTGCCGGGCAAAAATTTCGGCAATATCAAAATGTCCTTGTTCGTGTTTTAAAATCCAGTCATTCTTTACCAAACCCCAAGATTTATTTTTTTCAAACCAACAATCGATCTTGTAAGTTATTTTGCCATTGGCAAAATTGTATGAAAAACCAAGATGAGTGGTGGTCATTGCGGCTGTGCTTCCCATTTTCAATGGTTCTGCTTTAAAATCATCCCATATCAACTTCCTGTTTTCATTCCACTTTATAAGATCTTCTTCCCTCGGTAATAGGAGGAGTAGCGGGAAGATGAAAGCCGTCACAAAAAATGATCTGTTCATAGCTATAATAGCAGCAAGTTGGTGAATAAATCTTAAAGAGAATCTTAAAATTAAAAACCCCGCAATGAATGCGGGGTTTAGGCAAGCAACAATTGAGCTTAGTTATATTTTTGGAGCAGCTGCAAGCACTTCTTCGGAAATTCCGGCTGCATATCTTTCAAAATTCTTTACAAACAATCCTCCGAGACATTTTGCTTTTTCATCATACGCATTTGTATCAGCCCATGTATTTCTTGGATTTAAAACTTTAACCGGAACATTTGGACAACTAGTCGGCATGGCCACACCAAAGACCTCATGATTTTCATAATTCACATTATCAAGTTTACCTTCCAATGCTGCAGTTATCATTGCACGGGTATGAGATAATTTGATCCTTTTACCAACGCCATAAGAACCGCCAGTCCAGCCAGTATTGATCAACCAAACATTCACTTTGTGCTCCTGCATTTTTTTGCCAAGTATCATTGCATATTTTCCAGGATGTAATGGAAGGAACGGAGCTCCAAAGCATGCACTGAAAGTTGGCTTTGGCTCAGTAACTCCAGTTTCAGTGCCGGCTACTTTAGCTGTGTAACCACTAATAAACTGATACATCGCCTGGCCCGGGGTAAGTTTTGATATTGGCGGCAGCACACCAAATGCATCGCAGGTTAAAAAGAAAATATTTTTTGGTAAGCCACCGATGGATGGCTCCTGCGCATTACTGATAAAATTTATCGGATAAGAAACTCTTGTATTTTCAGTAACCGATCCGTCATCAAAATTTATTTTATTAGTACCCGGATAAAATTTTGTGTTTTCAACCAATGCCCCGTGACGAATTGCCTGGTAGATCTCTGGTTCTTTTTCTTCGGTCAGGTGAATGCATTTTGCATAACAACCGCCTTCAAAGTTGAAAATGTCATCAGCTGTCCATGCATGTTCATCATCACCGATCAGCATGCGATTTGGATCTGCGCTTAAAGTTGTTTTGCCTGTGCCACTTAATCCAAAGAAAATAGCAGTGTCCCCATTTTCTCCCATGTTTGCACTGCAATGCATGCTCAGCACATTTTTTTCCTGTGGTAAAATATAATTCAGGATGGTGAAAATTCCTTTTTTCATTTCACCGGTATAACCAGAGCCTGCGATCAGGATCGTTTTATGTTTAAAAGAAACAAGAGAAACGTTATGCTGCCTTATTCCACATTCTTCCGCATCCAGCTTTAATTCGGGACATGATATTACATGCCATTCAGGTTTAAAGTTTTCAAGCTCTTCCTCAGTGGGTCTTAAAAACATATTGTATGCAAAAAGATTGCTCCATGGTTTTTCATTTACTACACGAATATTGAGATGATAGCGGGGATCAGCACAAGCATAGCAATCTCTTACCCATAACTCCGGAAGTTTTTCCAGGTAATCGATCATTTTTTTATAAATGATCTGATAATATTTTTCATCAACAGGGATATTAAATTCATTCCAATGAACCGTGTTTTCGGTGACCTCATCCTTAACTATGAACTTATCTTTTGGACTGCGACCTGTAAACTCACCAGTTTGTATTACCAATGCACCAGTGTCAGATAAAACACCTTCTCCAAGTCGAAGGGTGTCAAGAATTAGATCGCCGGGGCAGGTTTGATAATGAACATTTTCTGAAAATTTTAAAACAGACTTCATGAGATTTTTGGTAGGAAAAGGAATAGTCGGAACAGACATAGCCAAGCTTTTTTTGTGTTGACGGCAAAGGTAGGGCACAAACCCTATTCGAAACAAACAAGTGTTCGTAATACACATTATAACGTCACGACCTTAAAAATAGCCTACTGCTAAAAGTCATTGATTAATAGTACTATTGCAAAAGCAGGAGTTGAAATTTTTTTTCTTGGCGTTTTATCAACTTCTGGGGAAAACGACGGGTTAGTGACAAAGCCTCCGGGCTTATCTTTAAAAAATAATTTTTATAATGAAATACCTTCCACTGAATTCAGAGATCTTTATCCAAAACAGGCAAAGGTTTATAAAAGAGATGGCGCCTAATTCGATCGCCATTTTTAATAGCAACGATGAGTTGCCAATGAATGCCGATGCACTTCATAAATTCAAACAAAACTCCGATCTGTTTTGGCTAACCGGTGTGATACAGGAAGACAGCATGCTGATCCTTTTTCCAGATAACACTGAAAAAAAATTCCGCGAAGTACTTGTGTTGGTTCGTCCAAACGAATTAAAAGAAAAATGGGACGGTAAAAGATTACGTAAAGAAGAAGCAACTGCAGCTTCAGGTATTGAGAATATTGTTTGGCTTGACAGTATCGAACCTTTATTACAAAAATGGATACACTGGAGTGATAATATTTATTTAAATACAAATGAACATGATCGCAAGGCCAATTGGGTGCCGGTGAGAGACTATCGTTATGCTGAGGAAATGAAAAGAAAATATCCTTTGCATAATTACAAGCGCAGTGCACAAATTTTAAAAAGACTTCGTGCAATAAAAACTCCATTGGAAATTGAAGTGTTGCAGAAAGCGATTGATATAACTGATAATACTTTCCGGCGTTTACTTCAATTTATAAAACCTGGCGTATGGGAATATGAGATAGAAGCCGAGATCTTTCATTCTTTTTTGATGCAAAGAGCTACTGGTGCTGCTTACGGAAGTATTATTGCCAGCGGTGATAGAGCAAGAACATTGCATTATGTTTCCAACAACCAGGAATGCAAGAACGGAGAAATGATATTGATGGATTTTGGCGCTGAGTACGGTGGGTATAATGCAGACCTCACAAGAACAATTCCGGTGAATGGAAAATTTACAGCCAGACAGAAAAAAATTTATAACACATGCCTTGATCTTCATAATCGTTGTAAAGAATTGTTGAAACCCGGCATTTCAATTATGGAGTATCATGAAAAAGCAGGAGATGTTGCTACAGAATTATTTTTGAAAGCAGGCTTGTTAAAAAAATCAGATGTAAAAAATGAAGATCCTGATAACAAGGCGTACCGAAAATATCTTTATCACGGTATTTCACATCATCTGGGTGTTGATGTTCACGATCTTGGTACAATGACAGAACCAATAAAGCCGGGAATGGTATTTACAGTTGAGCCCGGTATTTATATTGAACAAGAAGGAATGGGTATCCGGATTGAAAACAATGTTTGGATCACAAAGAATGGTAATAAAGACCTGATGAAAAATATTCCTATAACTGTGGAAGAAATAGAGTCATTGATGAAAAAATAGTCCACAGACCACGATCGACAGTCCACAGTAAAAATGAAATCTAAGACATGAAGCAGATCCCGAACCTCTTTACTTTAATTAATCTTTTTCTTGGCGCCACTGCCATCATTTTTATTTTACAAACAGGGCAAGCAATTGCATTCATAAATAATGAAGGCTATACAATGGTTGACCTGCCTGAGAAGATCACATGGGGGGCACTTCTAATTTTTTGTGCGGCAATTGTAGATTTTCTTGATGGTTTTATTGCCCGACTATTCAAAGCAACATCGCCAATGGGAAAACAATTGGATTCTTTAAGCGATGTGGTAAGTTTTGGTGTAGCACCTGCGCTGATCATATATCAATTATTAAGGATCAGCTATGCACGGGAAGAAAACGGCCTTGATGTTTCTATTGCTTTTCTTTTACCGGCGTTAATATTTGCATGCGCAGCAGCATGGCGCTTAGCAAAATTTAATTTAGATGAATCCCAACAATATTCTTTTAAAGGATTACCTACACCAGCGGCTGGACTTTTTGTTGCAGCATTGCCCTTGATCCTTCATTTTCCGTCAGCGACAATTAATGTTACCGATTACATAATTAATAAATGGGTACTTTATTTAATAATTCTCCTTCTTTCATTTTTAATGGTAAGCAATTTGCCCTTAATGAGTTTTAAGTTTAAAGACTATGGTCTTAAAAATAATTTGTCAAAATACTTATTAATAATAGGCGGAATTCTTGCTGCCATTTTTTTACAATGGATGGCAGTTCCGATATTACTCGTGGCTTATGTTATTGTATCTTTGGCCCTTAAAAATAAATCCGCATGACATATACGGTTCAGATAAAAGTGATGCCTTTAAAAGAATTACTTGATCCGCAAGGCAAGGCTGTAATGGGAGGTCTTCAGAATCTTGGTCTTAATGGCGTAGAAGATGTGAGAGTTGGAAAGAATATTACACTTCAGTTAAATGCGTCATCGTCGGAACAAGCTAAGCAACTTGCCGAAGAAGCAAGCAAGAAGTTATTGGCAAATCCTGTGATGGAATATTTTGAGGTGTCAGTAAATTAGAATATTGGCACATTAGCATATCATGCTCTATATCGTTCCTACTCCGATCGGAAATTTAAAAGATATTACTCTCAGGGCATTGGATGTTTTGAAGGAGGTTGATCTTATTCTTGCAGAAGATACACGAACATCTTCTCATTTATTAAATCATTACCAGGTTACAAAACCAATTTCACCTTTTCACCAGCACAATGAGCACAAGGTGTTACAACACTTAGTTGATCAATTGGCGTCAGGAAAAAAAATGGCTTTAGTAACTGATGCTGGTACACCCGGTATCTCTGATCCTGCGTTTTTATTAATAAGAGAATGCATAAAGAATGATATCAAGGTAGAATGTTTGCCCGGCGCCACTGCATTTGTGCCAGCGTTGGTCAATAGCGGCATTCCAACTAACCGATTTGTGTTTGAAGGCTTTCTTCCTTTAAAAAAAGGAAGGCAGACTCTTTTAAAATCATTGGTTGAAGAAGAAAGAACAATGATCTTTTATGAATCACCAATGCGGCTTGTAAAAACGCTGGAAGAATTTATTCAATTTTTTGGCGAAGACAGGCAATGTTGTGTTAGCCGTGAGCTTACCAAAATGTTTGAGGAGAATAAAAGGGGAACATTAAAAGATGTGTGTGATCATTTCAAGAAAAAAATTGTAAAAGGGGAAATTGTCATCATCATTCAAGGAAAAAATTAATTCATCTCTATAGTAAATGCCAGTAGAAAAATTCCTGCGTAAAAATTAATTTATTGTTACCACTAAAGTGGTATTGTTTAGTATTAAACTCTATCTGTATATTCGTTATCCATCTTCTGATATCTTTCCAAAAACCATAAAGGCAACGATAGTAGTGCAAATTTTCAAATAATTTTTTCAAGCACTGCTGATGATAAAAGAAGCGCTTTCATTTCTTGAAAGGGAGCTAAAAAATTATCTTTCTGTAAAGCTCAATTCAGGAAGTGAAGAAATTATTAAGGTCGGCAACATTGCAAAGGTGCTGGATGGTGACGGTGATACAGCTACTAATGCAGCCCGTGCATTAATTTCTATTGTCAATATTGAAGAAGACAGACTTTCAAAATCTCCTGACAACTACAGGCGATCTGATGATAAGATCGTTTATAAGAATCCCAAAATTTACCTCAATCTCTATCTTCTAATAACAGCGAAGCAGACTGATTACAGTGAAGCATTGAAAGTACTTTCATTTATTATCCAGTTTTTCCAGCATAAATATGTTTTTGATACACAGAATAGCCCTCTTCTTGATCCTAAGATAGAACGTCTCGTGTTGGATCTTCATACACTGAATTTTGAACAGATGAATCACCTCTGGGGTATACTTGGCGGAAAGTATGTGCCCAGTGTATTATATAAAATGCGTGTAGTTAGTATTGAAGAAGAAGTGGAAGATTCAATTGGCGAACCAATTATGGAGATCGGAATAAATACGATCGGCAAACCACAAGTATCATGACATCGGCATATAAAATATTATTTACGATCACTCTCAGGCATGACTATTATACTAATAAAGCATGCAACGATTTTGTTGTTAAGCCGACAACGGAGTGTATTCAATTATTAAACCAGTATCATTTAATATTCAGGCAGGCAGGTAATAAGGTTATTATTCTCACGCCAGCAGATGCTGGTAAACCTTCCATTGAGATTTCAACAGGAATTATTTTCCGCTTTTATCTTTTTTGTGAAAATGTTTATTTCATTCATTTTACTAATTGGGATCAGGATAATTATAATAATAAAAAATTTTATGCTACAAATCAGCATAACAATTTTTCAGAATCTGATCGCTATCTCTCGATCGCTTTACCCAATTATGATGACAAGGTCACTTACCACCAGGGAAGCATAATAGTAAATGTGCAAAAGGAAGTAAATGAAAGTCTCCAGGAAAATCCTGCAGGTACAAAAAGCAAGCCTTTATCCGATAAAAATTTTTGGAAACAACTTACTGATAACAAGATTCAATATTGCACAACGGATAATCTTATTGATTTTACACAAAACTTATTGCCACTTGTAATGCTCCAGGGTGCTAAAATAAAAGTGGAAGCCTTTGATAATTCAAAAGGGGAGTTTAAGAAAATGATCCTTGATCATACCGTGAATAATTTAAGTGAAACACAGAGAATATTTTCCATCTTATCTGCAGGCAGGTATAAATTAACTGTAAATGGAGATGAGCAAACGATCTATTACGATGCTGATCCATTCGCCAAAAAATCATGGGGTATTATTGAAATTCATCATGCTGATGACCTGTCAAAGGAAATGCAAATACTGGATGCAGGAAAATTACCAACAGACAAAAATGACTCAACAAAACTGACCCCTCGGAATTTTATTATTCATTTCCGTAATCGTTCTGTTTTATGGAAATATAATCTTCGACTAATGAAAGATAGTTATTCGATCAGTGATAGTTCGGCTAATAAAATTTCATTTGAAAAAAAAGATGCCGCATTTATTTCAAAGGAGCCAATTCCTTTGTCTGAGGAGCCGATTAAAACATTTGTACTAAAAAAAGATAATACTGCATTGATAGATGTATTAAAAAATCCGGCCTTTTATAAACTAAACTCATTTGAAAAGCCAGATCCCTTTGATGCGCAAAACAAGAAAACGATAAAATATCTGTGCAGTGAAATGTATTTAACAATTTAAAAATATAAAAACCAAATTACCATGGCTACATCGTACAAAACCCCCGGAGTTTACATAGAAGAGATTGCCAAGTTTCCGCCTTCTGTAGCTGAAGTGGAAACTGCAATTCCTGTATTTGTGGGTCATACCCGCAAAGCAGACCGGATAATACCGGATGATCTCAAACAAAAGCCAATTCGTATCACATCGTTCCTGGAATACGAAACGTATTATGGAGATGCATTTTACCAGGAGATCAGCGTTGTTGTGGATGGTAACAACAACCCGGTAATTGCAAAACCAATAGAGGCATCTCCCTACTTGATGTATCACGCAGTTCGAAATTATTTTGATAATGGTGGTGGGCCCTGCTATATTTTTTCAGTAGCAATTTATCCTGCCGGTGGTGCAGCCCCGCAAGCAGAATTGTACGATGATAGCAAAGCTTTTTCTGCGTTGACACAGATAAAGAAAATAGATGAGATCACATTAATTGTTTTTCCTGACCTCGCTGCTTTAAAGAGCACAGATAAGTATTATGACATCTACAAAAAATCTTTGTTACAGTGCGGTGATCTGAAAGACAGGTTTACGATCCTTGATGTTTTCCCGGCATACCTTGATGAGGAGGATAAAACAAAGGGACTTGATCTTGACAAAAGCATTGATACCATCAGGTCGAAGATCGGTACATCGGAATTAAAATATGGTGCAGCATATTTCCCAAATCTTAAAACAACTTATAATTACAGGTACGAGAACAGCAATGTAAAATTCAATCATAAAAATGGAGCATCGGATGGGGAATTGGAAGGATTAAGTTATGACGATGCTTTGTTATTTATAAATGCATCTCAGTTGGGAGATGTAATAAGGACAGCCATGGAAGAAGTGACCAAGGATAATAAAGCCGATAAGATCAGCCTTATCGAAAGATCATGGGAAAATCTACAGTTTTATATGGTAGACGAGAATAAAAAGCCGATCGAAGGCGTAGTAAAACCAATACAGGATGATGTTGATAAAGTAATTAAAGAAGTTACTGATACAGATAAATTAACTGATCCAACTAAAAAGGGTTTAAATGATGAGATCAAAAAATTCATTGATGCAGTTAATAAAGATAAAATTCAAAAAACTGCAAAGAATGCTACTGTTAATACCAACAGTACGGAAAAAAATAAACCTCTTTTAAGTGGAATTGTAAACCCTGCTTTTCAATCAAAAGTTTCTGAGGTCATTGGTAAACTGTATGTGGAGTTGCCGCCTTCAGCTGCAATGGCTGGTGTTTATGCTTATGTTGATAGAACGAGAGGCGTATGGAAAGCCCCGGCTAATGTTACTGTGCAATCTGTCATTGAACCTGTATTTAAAGTGAGTGATGCAGAACAAACGGATCTGAATGTTTCTACAACAGGTAAATCAATAAATGTCATTCGCACATTTACAGGACGTGGCGTACAAGTTTGGGGTGCAAGAACGTTGGCAGGTAATGACAATGAATGGAGATATATTTCTGTCCGTCGTTTCTTCAACATGGTGGAAGAATCAGTTAAAAAGGCAACTGAACCTTTTGTATTTGAACCAAACGATGCAAACACATGGATAAAAGTAAAAGGAATGATCGAGAACTTTTTGATACTTCAATGGCGGGCAGGTGCATTGGCCGGCGCAAAACCAGAACATGCTTTTTACGTTGCTGTAGGGCTTAATCAAACCATGACTGCGTTGGATATCCTTGAAGGAAGGATGATTGTTGAGATAGGAATGGCAGCAGTAAGACCAGCTGAGTTTATTATTCTTCGTTTTTCACACAAAATGCAGGAATCATAAATCAATAATCGATTAGCAAACAGAAAAATCTTTTAAACATTTAATTAATTATTATGGCAACATATCCGCTTCCAAAATTTCACTACCAGGTACAATGGGGAGGTTCGCGTCTTGGATTTACTGAGGTAACTGGTCTTTCGGTCGAAAACGAATTGATCGAATATCGTGAAGGCAACAGTCCTGAATATTCAAAGATCAAAATGCCCGGCATGCAGAAGTTCGGCAACATTACTTTAAAACGCGGCACTTTTAAATCTGATAATGAATTTTTCAAATGGTGGAATACAAAATCACTGGGAAAAGTTGAGCGTCGTGATCTTACAGTAAGTCTGCTGAATGAAAATCATGAACCAGTGATCGTATGGAAAGTAAAAAATGCATGGCCGGTAAAACTTCAATCAGCAGATCTGAAAAGTGATGCCAATGAAGTGGCAATAGAAACACTTGAGCTTGCTCATGAAGGATTAGTCATCGAAGCAGTTTAATTTATTACATGGCAACATATCCTCCGGTTGGTTTTCATTTCAATGTACAATTCCAGTTTCCGGGTAATCCTGTTAACATAGGTTTCCAGGATGTATCTGGCATCAGTGTTGACCTGGAAACAGAAAGTGTAACTGAAGGTGGTGAAAATCGCTTCACTTATAAACTACCGATCAGGTCTACATATCCAAATCTTGTTTTAAAAAGAGGATTTGTAACGAATGAAGCTCTTAATAAATGGTGCAGTAATGCAATTGAGAACCTGGAGATAGAACCAATTCCAGTTGTGGTATCTCTAATGAATGAAAAACATGAGCCCCTTAAAAGTTATGCATTTATAAATTCTTATCCGCTCAAGTGGTCGATATCAAATTTTAATGCAGAGACAAGCAGCATTGTTATTGAAACCATTGAATTGTATTACCAGTTTTTTAGAACGCTTTAAATTTTTTTTATGCCGGTTATAATAAGAGAGCTGGTGATCCGGGCTACTGTTACTGATTCGCAGGGTAAAGAAGAGAACACGGCTTCATCAGCACCGCCATTGAATAATGAAGAAAAAGAATCGTTAGTGGCAGCTTGTGTGCAACAAGTATTGGAAATTCTTGATAAAAAAAAAGAAAGATAAAACTGATGTATGAGCTTACTAAAGATGACCATATTATCTTTTGATAAATCCGGGGTCAAACAATTAACAGCAATCCCGCAGGTTTATATTGTAATGTTTAATCCAACTTCATATAAGCTGGAATACAAAGTCAATTATGATACAAATCAGCCCGACGGCTCAGATGGAAAATCTTCACCGGTAAAAAATATAGAACCGCAACAATACAGTTTTGATTTTTTAATTGATGGTACCGGTGCCGCAGGTTATAAAAGAGAAGTGTTACTGGATGTTGAATCATTTAAGAAAACTGTTGGGTATGATAAAAAGATCGGCAGTGGAAAAGGTTCGGTTCGTTACCTGATACTAATGTGGGGTAGCATGATGCTCAAATGTTCGATCGAATCTATTTCGGTGAACTATACCTTGTTTAATGCAGCAGGTATTCCATTAAGAGCAACTATTTCTGCCACATTTAAAGAAAGAAAGGATGAACCCGACGATTTTACAAAAGGTCTGGATGATTTTTTTGAAAGTGATCCTGTAAAAGATGGATTGAGTGTAGCCAATATCGCTTTCCAGGTATTCAATGGAGTATCGCAAACGGTAGCAATTGCTGAAGCCAACGATTTAAACAGTATAAGAGAAAAAGTAACCGCATCAAGTATTAAACTTCCTTAAGAAAATGCCGGATATATTGACAGATACCGCAACTGATGTTACTAACTACGAGATCATACTCGGTAGTGAAACTATTTCACCTGCAAGTGGCGTATTATCTGTGGTAGTTCATAAAGGATTGAACAGGATCGCTTCCGCTGAAATTGTTTTTACTGATGCTAATCATGAAGAGGAAGAATTTCCATGGAGCAATAAAGATTTTACTAAACCTGGTACTGATGTAGAAATAAAAGCTGGCTATCATGATGACTCAGAAACAATCTTTAAAGGAATTATTGTAAGGCAACATTTACGGATAAATAAAAAAAGCACTGTGCTGATCATTGAGTGTAAAGACAAAGCTGTTAAAATGGCGACGGTAAGAAAGTCGGCTTACTATGCCGATATGAAAGACAGTGATGTATGGTCACAGTTAATTGGAGATGCCGGACTAACTGCTGATGCAGGAACGACAACTGTTCAGCATAAAGAATTGGTGCAGTACAGTTGTTCTGATTGGGATTTTATTATTGCAAGAGCTGAAATGAATGGAATGGTGGTAGTGAATATGGATGCTACAATAAAAATCATGAAACCAACGGCTGCCGGTTTGCCGGTCGTTACAGCCACGTACCCTTCTAACATATTTGAGTTTGATGCAGACATGGATGCCCGTACGCAACATAAACAAGTGAAGGCAATAACATGGAATGCAGCAGACCAGGCAACGATAGAAGAAACAAGTTCAGAACCATCGCTGCTTTTAAATGGTGACATGAGCGGAACTGATCTTGCAAATGCAGTTGCTGGAAAAGATTATGAAGTTTTTCATTCGGGACATGTCATGCAGGATGAATTAAAAGCATGGGCTGATGCGAAACTTATTAAAAGCAGGTTGTCGAAAATAAGGGGCCGTGTAAAAATTCAGGGCAATGGAAAATTGAACCCCGGTGATGTAGTGGCGCTGGAAGGTGTAGGGGCAAGATTTGCGGGTAATGTAATGGCCGTTGCTGTTCGTCATGAAATATCAAAAGGGAATTGGTATACGGATATACAATTTGGACAAAGTGCGGAATGGTATGCAACAGAAATGGAGATCGATGATAAACCTGCCTCATCAATGATGCCTGCAATTCACGGATTGCAAATAGGCATTGTAACTGCATTGGAGAAGGATCCCGAAAATGAATTCCGGATAAAAGTAAAAGTGCCAATAATAAATAAAGATGATGAAGGTGTGTGGTCAAGATTAGCAACTCCTGATGCTGGAAATAACAGGGGTATCGTTATTCGTCCTGAAGTGGGTGATGAAGTGATCATTGGGTTTATAAATGATGATCCGAGAGATGCAGTTGTTTTAGGTTGTTTACATAGCAGTAAGAATGCAGCGCCAATTGAAGCAAAAGCCGATAATCATCAAAAAGGATGGGTGACAAGAAGCGAGATGAAAGTGATTTTGGACGATGAAAAAAAAACAATACTGATCACAACACCGGCGGAAAATAAAATTTTGTTGAGTGAAGATGAAAAATCAATTCTGATACAAGATCAGAACGGAAATAAAATCGAAATGAACAAAGATGGTATTACCATGGAAAGTTGTAAAGATGTAAAGATCAAAGCAACTGGTGATATAAAACTGGAAGGGATAAATATTGAATCAAAAGCGAGTGCTTCTTTTAAGGCGCAGGGATCTGCATCTGCGGAATTAAGCAGCAGTGCAACAACAACTGTGAAAGGAAGCATGGTGATGATCAATTAGTGAATAGTTAATAGATTACCGAAAGTACAAGTGAGTGACCCTTCCGCTTTCGCTCTGGATAAACTGCGACGTTTATTGTTTATAAGCGAACAGGATGTTGAACGGAGCGTCGCAACGGAAGCTAAATAGAAATATAAAAGCCGGTAAACAAATAAAACAAAAAATAAAAGATGCCGCCCGCCGCAAGAGTTGGAGATAGCACAGCACATGGAGGAACAGTAATGGGTCCTGGTGTAAGCAATGTAATGATCGCAGGAATGCCGGCAGCTGTTGTTGGTGATATGCATATCTGCGCAATTGTACCTACACCGGCAACACCGCATCCGACAACGACTCCGTTCACAGCTGGCAGTTCAAGTGTGATGATCGGAGGCAGGCCTTTGCTTCGTATAGGTGATATGGCGGCATGCGGGGCAAGTATAGTTGTCGGTGCATCAAACGTGATGGCAGGATAAAATATAAATTATGGCAAAAGAAAATTTTTCATTGATAGGAAGGGGCTGGGGATTTCCACCTGCTTTTTCGCCGGGTGGCGGTGATCTTACAATGGTAGCAGGGACAAAAGATATCGAAGAAAGTATTCATATACTTCTTTCCACTGCTTTGCAGGAAAGAGTAATGCAACCTGAATACGGATGCAATCTTGATTCTATGTTGTTTGAAAGCATGAATGAACATTTTAAAACTTACCTCAAACATTTGGTAAAATCTGCTATCATGTATCATGAGGCAAGAATAAAAGCAGATAATATAGAAGTGCAGATGGATGAAGCGGTGGAAGGAAGAGTGCTGATCATCATTGATTATACTATTCGTTCCACTAATTCAAAATTTAATTATGTATATCCATTCTACCTGAAATATTAATGGCAAAAAAATTATACGATATAAGAAATTATCCACGCAGTGGTGGTACCTCGCAACCGGGCAGGCATAATGCCAGCCTAATGGGTGAAAAGGTTTCTATCATTGAGCAAGACATTGCCGATTATATTGTTTTTGCACAAAAGCTTTCTGCCTACCTAATATATTATAATGAAAGGGATCAGCCAGCTGGTAACTGGCAAAATTTTTTGGTGAATGATGTTTCTTACCACCTCGCAGTGATAGCAGCAGATAAACCAGGAAGCTGGGAAGATGCATGGCATGAATTGACGGAGAATGTTGAAACAAACACCGAAAAGGAGAACAAAAAATATTTTACCTGGCGGTTTGATTTTCTATATACACTCATTGGCAGGCTAACAGATGCTTTTAGCTACAGTAAACAATTGTCGCAGTGGGAAAATGATCTGAAAGCATTGTACACTACTGCTAATCTTGATATTATTTATGATCTGCTAAAAAAATACTCAAAAGCATCAGAAGATCTGCTTAGTGCCGATGCAGGTATTTTTTCTTTTAAAGACATGACGCTGAATAAGCTTACCTCGATCATTGCCAGCATTGAAACAAACAATGAAGCGTTATCCAATATATTATCAACAGGCAGCACATTGGCAGATGATGGTAAATTTATTTTTGGCGACAGCACAGATGTGATCGATAAAATAAATGCTGCGACAGAGTATCTTGATGACCTTGCCCAGCAATTATTAAGAATTTATGCAAGAGTGCATGATAATGCAGAAGCGCATCTTCGGTTCAGTCTTACGAATTATGATGAACATCAACCTCATGTCGGTTTATTTTATGCATTTCTTCAATTACTTCAAGAGCATAAAACAGATATCAACTCTTTGCTCTTAAAGCACCTTGATTATTATTACAGGCAGGTGTTGTATGTTAAATCAAAACCTTATCTACCATCAAAGACTTATGTGACTTTTGAACCTGCGAAAAATGTTAAAGAATATTTTATTAAAACCGGTAGCCAGCTTGCTGCGGGCAAAGACGTAAAAGGGAAAGATATTTTTTATAAAACTCAACAAGATATTGTTGTCAATAAAGCCGTAATTGGAGAGATAAGATCATTTACAGTAATAAAAAACAAGGATGAGCAACAAAACGAAAGAACAAAAACAGGTGAACCATTAGGGATATTTGCCTGCCCGCAGGCTAATTCCTCAGACGGTAATGGTAAGCCATTACAACCGGGTGAAAGTTGGGATGCATTCAGAACTACAATTGGCGAAACTATTACCGATGCACAAATTGGCATTTCATTTTATGCTGACTTATTGCTTGAGGCGCCACCATCAGAAAATAAATTTCAGATAACAGCGAAATTTAAGAATCCAACAGGATTTATTGATCTGAAGAGCTTCGTTGAAAATTATTGCATAGTAGAAATTTTTACTGAAAAAGAACCATTGGTCTTTTCGCCGGCAAATGTTATTTATTCAAGTAACCAACTAAGTTTGGAGTTTACAATACCCGAAAAGACTAAAATAAAGAAGTCATCTCCAAATGTTAGCATTTTATTTGGTAGAAAAGATCAACGAATTATAAACGATATTTTTTTTACTAATATAAAAGCACTGCAAACCTCAGAAATAGATACATTATCTATTAAGTTGATGAATCAAACTATTCCTGTAGGTAAAGTGGAAACAGTTTTAGGAATGACAGACCTCTCTGCATCTTTTCCTGCATTTGGGGGAGTACCAAAAACCGGAAGCTGGTTTAAGATCATTGAACCTATATTAAACAAAAAATCTGTATCGGGATTAAAAGTGAAAATTGAATGGGCGTCAAAAACTGAAGCGCCTTTTAATGTGGTAATAAATTTTTCTGGTAAAAGCACAACCGGAAATATATCAGCAGGTGTGATGACTACTTTATTGACAATCCAAAATGATTCGGAGCAATTGACATTTCATCCGGGTGAAGTACAGGTAATCTTAAATTCAGATCTCGGCCATTCGAATTACGGAAGTGAAATGGCAAAGGTGATAATGGAGGTGCAATCTGGAAAAATACCACGAAGTATAAATGAGAAAATAGCCGAATTAAAGACACAGATAGAGGAAATAAAGTATGCAGTTGAAGATGAAAATGGCAGAAACGCCGGGAAATATGATAGGAAGGTTAGGTTTTATGATTCATTCAGAGACATATATCGAAAGCTGGACGAAGTAGATGATTTTACACTTCCGCCAACTCCTTATACACCGGTTATTAAAAGCATCAACCTCACCTGCACAATTGAAGAAAGTATTCTTTCAAATGATCTTTTTTCTCAATACCCACATGGATATAAAGAGATCGGCGTGCAAAAATTTCTTTTGCCACCCACTCCATGTGAAGGCGAACTTTTTATTGGTTTTAAAGGCCTTGCTCAAGCACAAAGCCTGAATGTTCTTGTACAGGTTGAAGAAGGTAGCGCTGACCCCACACTTCCTAATCCTGAAGTAAGCTGGACATTTCTTCATAACAACACATGGCAAAATTTTGATTCGTCACAATTCAAAGATGGAACAAAAGGATTGATACAATCAGGAATTGTATCGTTTGTTTCTCCGGGTTATGATTGTACAACAAATACTTTATTGCAGGCAGGACAATTTTGGATCAGAGCCGCTATTAAATTCAACCAGACAAAAGCAGTTTGTAAAATATTTTCTATAAATACGCAAGCTGTGCTTGCACAATTTGTAGACAATGGTAACGATGCAGCAAGCCTTGGAAGCAATTTACCAGCAAATACGATCACTCAATTATTCCCTAAACAAGCTTCGATCAAAAAAGTGGAACAACCATTTGCATCATTTGGTGGAAGACTTGAAGAAGAAAATTCAAAAATTTATATAAGAACAAGCGAAAGGTTACGTCACAAAAGCCGTGCAGTAACAGCATGGGACTATGAACACATCATTGCAGAATCATTTCCTGAAATATATAAGGTGAAAGTATTGAATCATGCATATATGAAAATAAAGGGTGATGAAAAATTGATCGTTTCAAAACCCGGTGAACTGATAATACTTGTTATAGGAAAAACGGCCGCTCAATCTTCATCATTCAAACCGTTAGTAAGCAAATCGAAATTGACGGAGATAACAGAATTTATAACTCAACTCAATTCCTCGTTTGCAAAGATTAATGTTATGAATCCTTTGTTTGAAGAGGTAACGGTGGATACGATAGTTACATTCCGGGCCGGTATTGTTGACGAGGCCTTTTACAAAAAGAAATTGCAAACTGATATAAAACGTTTTCTTTCTCCCTGGGCTTTTGAAGATGGTGCAGAACCGGATCTTGGGGGTGTTATTTATCGTGCTGCACTGCTTGATTTCATAGAAGAACTTGACTATATAGATTTTGTAGAAAAATTGGAGATCACTCATCAAAATTCTATTACTGGCGATGTAGCTGCCTCTTCATCACCGGCATCAATACTTATTTCAGCGCAATCACATAAAGTAGATGGGAAATTGAAAACGGTATCGAAAAACAATAGTTCATTAATAACCGAATCTATAAGTGCCAGTTAGTAATACCATAATAAAAGCTTCACTACCTGCCACGAAGGATTTTAATTACCTGAGGGAAGAAGGGCTTAAATACATTCAACAGCTTTCGGGAAAACTATGGACCGATCATAATCTGCACGATCCCGGTATCACAATATTAGAAGTACTTTGCTATGCATTGATGGATCTTGGCTACCGTACGGGTTTCCCGATGAATGATATAGTAAGGGAAGAAGATGGCTCTGTTACTTCAAATTCTTTTCACCTTGCAAATAAAATTTTTACCTCTGACCCAATAACTGTGAACGATTACAGGAGGTTGTTGGTTGATATTCCCGGAATAAGAAATGCGTGGCTGTTTTCCAAAGATGAAAAAAATAAAACCTGGAGCGAAGGGATACGTTTGTTTGCTTACTGTAAAGACAGTGTGTTGTTGTATGAGTCGCAAATTGACACTGCGATCCCTGTTCCTGAAGACAGGCAACATGTAAGAGAAAACGAGGAAGTAAATATCAAAGGAATTTATGCAGTAAAGATCGAGTTGGACGAACATCCCCTTTTTGGCGATCTGAACAGTTCGGTTGTACCGATAAAATTTATAAAAGGAGACCTCGCTTCTTCGGAAGCTGAGATCGTTTTTCCACATTGGTCTTCTGTTGATAAAAATGGGAAAGAGCTTATCACCATGTTCAATGCTGATAAAATATCGGCTGTAACTGTTGAACTTGTTGTGCCTGTAACTACGCCACTAAAAATATTTGAAAAACTGAAACGATCTAAATGGGAAACGAGATGGACCATTAAATATGGATCTGAAGAGAGGGTGTTGGAAAATGTGATCGTAAAGATGACAAAATTGCCTGACTCGTTTAAAGGTGTTGTTGTTGGTAAATCACTTATCGATTCTGTAAATGGTTCGCTTGCAAAAGAGGCGATGAAACGTTATTGCCAGCGTCCCCGTGAGATATTTAAAATATTTTCCCATGTAAGGAAAAAACTTTTGCATCATCGTAACCTTTGCGAAGATTTTTTAAATAACATCAGTACAGTTGACACAGAAGATATAAGCATTTGCAGTGATATAGACGTTGATGTCAATGCAGACATCGAATCCGTACAAGCGCAAATTTTTTCTGCAGTTGAAAATTATTTGCTGCCACCTGTGCAATTCAGCACATTAAAAGAATTGCTAGACAAAAATGTACCTGTTGAAGAAATTTTCAACGGGCCTTTGCTTGAGCATGGATTCTTAACAAATGAAGCTATGCAGGAGGCTGACCTGAAGCAGCAATATTATAGCTCAGATATCATTAGCTTATTGATGGATATTCCGGGAATAAAAAATATTCGCAATTTCCAATTTTCAATTTCGAAAAATGGAGTGGTGAAGCCCCTCAATGATACTTGGAAAATAAGCGTAACACAAAATCATAAACTAAAACTTAATAGAGAAAAATGCAAACTTCTTTATTTCAAAAATGACCTGCCTTTGAATGCCCGGTTCCAGGAATCAATTAATAAATTACTACTGCAGCAGGCATTACAAACTCATTTAAAATATAAAGACCCACCAAATACAATTGAACTTCCAAATGGGAAATACAGGAGTCTTGAAAAACACTATACCATTCTTAATGAATTTCCAATGGTATATGGCTTGGGCGAAAAAGATCTTCCCGAAAATGTTTCACCAGAAAGAAAAGCAAGAGTAAAACAATTAGAAGCATATCTGACTTTCTTTGACCAGTTGCTCGCTGATTATTTCAGCCAGTTGTTGCATGTAAAAGATATGCTGTCCTGGAAAACTGATGTAAAGCAAACTTATTTCACACAATATTTTTATTCGAACAGGGATGCTGAACAATTATTCTGGCAAAAGGAATTTCTTGGGAATGAATTGCCAAACGATTTTATTGCAAACAGATCCGAGCCGGAACGGGATTATCTTGAAAAAAAGAAAGGAATTGATTATTTAAAAGAATCAACAGCCACTTATCTCGATCGTCGCAATCGCTTGCTTGATCATCTTATATCAAGATTTGCTGAAAGTTTTAGTGATTATGCAATGTATATGTTTGCATTACCTGATGAAAAAATTATTAGTGACGAAGAAGTATCACATGAGTTAATAATAGATAAGCTGAATTTTCTTCAGAACTATCCTGAGCTAAGCAGCCAGCGAAGCAAGGCTTATGATTATTCACTGAACGAAGAGGAAATACTTGGAACAAAAGATATTTCCGGCTTTGCCCGCCGAATGATGGCATTGCTTGGAATGGAATTTACCACTAACAAAAAGCTGTCTGATATCGATGAAAAGGGAAATGGAGGTTTTCATTTGCTTGAACATATTTTGCTTCGTCCCTCAAAAGATAAAGATCAGTTATTAAGTGTTTGTCTTGATCCCGGCTGTGATCATTGTAGTGAGGAGGACCCTTATTCATTTAAGGTATCAGTTATACTCCCGTTTTGGGTAAAGAGATTTACCAACATGCATTTTCGCAGTTATGTGGAAACACTTTTCCGAAGTGAAGCTCCGGCCCATGTTTTTCTAAAAATATGCTGGATAGATAAGGATGAAATGAAAAAATTTGAAACAGCATTGTCCGATTGGATGAAAGCGAAAGCAGAGTATAATGACGCTTTACCTGCACCCAGTGATGCTAAACAAAAAAAATATTCTACAGCATTGGAAAAATTAATTGTAAACATGCAGGACCTGCGAACAGATTTTCCTGAAGCCACATTGCATGATTGCACTGATAAAGATGAAGCAAATGATAATCGTGTATTTCTGGGTCATACAGCATTAGGAACATTTAATCCGAACCAGGATGAGTAGAATTTATAAATGAAGCAATTTAAAACTTAAAAACGTTTTGTTATGCAAAACAAACTTCCACAATTTGAAGCCAACCAGGTGTTGAGTAACGTACATCTGAACCAGTTCATAGAATACCTGGAAGAACAAGGAAGGCTTACCCGTAACCAATTGCTTGGTGCAGGCATTGTTAGTGGTCTTGATATAAAAAGAGATTCTGCAACAAGTATTTCTATTTATGAAGGAGTAGCAGTTACCTCTGCGGGTTACTTAATTGTTCCTGATACTATCAACTGGCCTGCGCCGGACGATAAGGGAAGAAGGTTTATTAGTTATAACAGGCGAAGAAAGTTTGAACCAAAAAATCTTTTATCTCCTTTTGACGGTGATTTTGAAACATTAGCAAACAGCTACTCATTATTTAATGGAACCACTGGCGAAATTTTTTCTTTGATCGAATCCTCTGCTCCTGCCACTACTGATGTTAATGTGAAAAATTTGACTGCTGGTGAACTAAATGATCATATTATTATTCTTTTTCTTGAAATAAAAGTAAAAGAATTAAAGAATTGTGAAGGCGAGGATTGTATTGACCTTGGAAAAGAGATAAGTTATAATGTTCAGTCTTTGTTGGTTTCAAAGACAGATGTTGATATTATTTTAAAAAATGAAAGCAATCAATCATCCTCTCTGGATGGCGCCACCGCAATAAATCTTGCCTGGCAATTAAGCGATATCATAATTCCAAGACCTGATCTTACAGTTGTCGATGGTGATTTTTTTTCTGAAGAACTGGCAACTGTATACGGAAAGGTAATAACGCAAGTGATAAAAAGATTAAATGATATCAATGTAGTTGTTGATGACAGTCTTAAAAAAATATTAAAAACAAATACCACTGCTCTTGCTGATTTTCAAAAGAAACTAACTCAAATCCTTGGTGGAACACCTGTTGAAAAGAATCCAAAGATCTACCAATATATATATGATTTTGCATGTGATTATGCAACTGCATACAGGGAGTTGCAGGATGCTGTTCATGAATATGCATCCTACGAGATGCCATCTTCTGATTCTTACCCTTGTCATATAAGATTGGGTGAAATTCCTGCGCTGAATGCGCCAGTTACCAACTCATTTAATTTCCCTCCTTCCGCCTATCGCCACAGTTTTGTAACTACTAGAAATGTTGAAGGACAGCGGAAAGCTTTTCATAACCTGCAAATGTTATTTGCAAGGCTAAATAACTTACTTGAAAATTTTAAACCAGATGTAAACAAGGATGATATCAGGATCACACCAAGTACAGAACCGGGCGAAACACTTTCGGAAAAATCGATCCCATTTTATTATGCAGAAGATGGCGACAAGAAATCTAAAATGTTGCCTGTTTGGAATAGTAAGTTGCAAAGACAAGGTAAGCTAAGCCGGGTGTTCAATTATTTTAACAATGCAAATAAGCCAGATAAAAATACATTCAGAGATAACAGAGATATAGCAAAAGATGATCCTTCTTTTTTTCCATTATTATACAATCACGACAGAAATAATTTTTACAGGATAGAAGGCTATAGCGGGATGCATTATAGCCAGGTATTTAATGACCTCCGCACTTATATCAGTAATTATAATCTTCCATTCGATCTTCAATTGGTGGGATTAAATAAAGCAACTCAACTTGTAATAAAAGAAATGCGTTTGCGATTCAATGATCTTGATAGTATGTATAACGTTATGTGTGAGGAGGTGCTTTGCCTTCTGACAACTGAACTAAACTATTTTAAGAATATAAGACTTACAAAAAGAATTTTTACGAGACCTCAAATAACACCTGATCTTGAGTTTATACAGCCAGTGGAAGAAGAAGTATTAACAAGGACCGATCTTCCTTCAAGGGGAACTTTTTTCTTTAAAAGCGAAAGAGTAAAAACCACTGTCCTTATGAAAACCGCAACTAAAGCAGTACAAACAATTAATCTTGGAGTAAAAGATTCTGCAGCGGATATTACCGATCGTATTGGATCAAAAGTGCCAACGAGAGATCTTGGAAATATAATTGGTACGGTAGGTACAAGGTTTGTCCCTACACCGGCGTCTCCTTATGTATTAAAACTGATCGCTGCTATTGAAAAATTGATCAACACACTAAAAGAAGATTTTAATGATTTTGATAGCAATGAGTACAAAAATTGTTTACTGGAAATGAATGGTGAAACAAAGGAGTTTATCACTTTCATTAAACCTCAATCAGCGGAAGGCCTGCTTAGTGACAGTAATATGGACAGGGAAGAATCGCTTGGATATCTTGAACGTTTATTATATGAATGTGATTTTGAAAAAATTCCTGCTATAGATGATGAAAGGGATAAACGGGAACAAGAACTGGGATTTAATAATAATCTTAGCCAGTTCATTGCATTACATCCGGGTATTGAACATAAAGCCGGTGTTTGGAAAAGTGGAACTTTTGTAGTTGTATTTGACAGGAGTGGTTTGGTGATCGCTGATTTTTGTCTTCCTTACAGATGTTGTGATGGAATGAACACGACACAATTTGTGTTGGGTGTTATTCAAACGCTTTGGTTCGATGGCCAGGTATTGGATAAGGACGGAACACCAGTTGATATAGCAGAAGTAATTTTGAATGGAGAGAAATTGCAAATAGATAAAAATGGACGCTTCAGAAAAATAATTCCACCAAACACGTTCCTTGTGTTAAAAGTTTCTGCAGATGGATTTGAAGCCTCAGAAGTGTCAATTACTTCTGGCAATGATAACGTCAGCCAAACAGTTACGTTACTGAAAAAAGCACAGATACCAATGGTATCAATGACAATTAAAGTGACCAACTCAATGAACGAAGCGATCAGTGAAGCTGAAATAAAAACAGATGATGACACAGCTAAGACTAATAATACAGGAGAAGTGATACTGAAGGTAAGAGCAAACGCAACGATCACATTGACAATTTCGAAATTTGGATTCTATGCAAAAACAGATACAATAGTTACACAAGCCGCGGCATTATCGCTTAGTTACAAGCTGATCAAGAATGTTATACTGGTAGGAGATATTACTGATTTTAACAATCAACCTGTTCTGGGTGCCAAAGCCTTTATTGATGATAAGCCGGTGAAAATTGAAAACAATAAATATACTGTTGACCTGGAAGACAGCCATGTTTACAGACTAACAGTAACAGCTGCAAATCTTCAAACATTTATACAAGAAGTTACTACCGGCTTTACTGATATCAATTTGCCTGTAAAACTGGAAAGGATCAAAACGATAAGTGTAAGAGTGGGTGTATATATAAGTGTGAATATACCACCACCTACTATAACTCCAACACCTACAACGAGACTACCAACAACAACACGCATAGATCCAGCAGGTGGTGTTTTGAGAAGAACATTGTCGCCATCATTTGCGAGCATTGCAGTTAGGCATGATATCGCAACTGAGTTTATCAGGACCGTACCACCGGTTGCACCTCCACCGCCAGAAAAATTCTCATTAATGGATAACGGCAATGTTTCATCTTCTATAAACGATCAAGCACAACCATTTAATGGAAATCTTCGCTTATTCGAATCACAGGAGATCATCTCAACACATAGGCTCGTTGTAAAAGACAGGGCATCATCTATGGATTTTGCAACTGCATTAACCACAACTGAGAGTGATATTCTTGCATTGGTGCGTTCAATTAAAGGCAAACAACCAGAAAGCCAGTTCTCATTCCTTGTTGGAGTGGAAGGTGGCCAGGCCGGAGTTAATACTATTGCAAGATTCAATCAGGTAATGTCTGAGGCATTTAATCTTCCGGCAAATTCTGCAATAGCTTCTGGTAAAACAATTGATGTAAGAGTATTTACCAGCGCAGATGCACAAGAGATAAGTTCATTATTAACTAAAAACCAGATAACATTTGTAGCCAAACGTTTTGGCGTGTAAAAAGTTATGAGTAAGAATGTTCATATAATACAAAAGCAGCGGTATGAAATAAGAACCACGAAGCAACGTACAGCTATGGATATTCAAAACATGATCGGAGAAATTAATACACATTATATTTTGCCAATATTGGCAGAAAAATTGGATTCGTATTTTCTTTCAGATGAAGTGGTGACAATAGATAAACTTGAACTTGATATTGGAAAAATAAAAAGTGATGCTTCAGATGATGAATGGGTAAAAAGGATATTTGAGAATCTGGACAGCAAACTAAGATCAAGAAAAGTCATCGAAAACAAAAATGAAAGAAAACAAAGAGAAAGGCATCTCATTGAGTCGTGGTCATTTTTTTTGATGAGCGGTCTGTTACCGGCAGGTTGTATTTACAAAGGTCTGGATGAAATTAAAAAGGAACTACGTACGCTTAATGAGAATGGAAAAGAGCTACTAAGGAGTTTTTTATTTTATGAACTAAGTGATGATGTAATTACCAGGCTTGTTGCAAATGCTGAATATGAAATAATAAAAATTCATTTGGAGTCGTTTTTTCCGGGCGTTAATATCGATTGGCTAAATAGGAGGATTGGAGAAGCGGTGCTAGAAATAAAGGACAAGACATCTGCTTCAACTACAAGTGCAAATTTTTATAGTCATATGCTTTGGCATCACATTATCAGGTATTTTATTTTTAATAAGGATAAAATTAACTCCAAAGAAGAAATTATTCAGCAATTAGTAACAAAAACAACAAAACTAAAAGAGATCGACAGATCGAATTTGCCGGAGCTTGAAGAAAAAGATAGCATTGAAAAGCAAGTTCATGATCTGGAAAAACTGACTGATGAAATAAATGACAGATCAAAAGAAAAAGAAAGTCTTTTTATTTCAAATGCAGGAATCTGCCTTTTGACTCCCTGGCTTCCTTCCTTTTTTAAAGAAGCTGGTCTATTGATTGAGAATAATTTTATTGATAAATGGAAGCAACAGCATGCAGTTTACCTGTTACATTATCTTGTTACTTATGAAGACGATCCAACGGAAGAACTATTGATTTTTTCAAAATTGTTATGTGGCTGGCCTTTGCAAATGCCGGTGGTCAATTCATATGAAATTACAGAACAGGAAAAGAACGAATGTTACGATCTGTTACGATCTGTTATTGAAAACTGGAAGGCATTAAAAAATACTTCAATAGAAGGTTTGCAAGGATCATTTTTGCAACGTCCTGGAAAACTTATTGAACAAGAGAACCAGTTCGTATTACAACCCGAACAGCAATCAATAGATCTTTTATTGGAATATGTGCCATGGACATTTCGTTATACCCGGTTACCCTGGATGAAAAAAGCAGTGGAAATAGAATGGTATTAAAATATGGCCGAGAAGGCTGATAAAATAAGAACGGTATCAAGAAGCAAGCAAACATCGCCTGCTACTCACTCTTCTTTTATTCATACAAAAGGAGAACAAAGTTTTTTTGCTTCACCGGCAACCTCACCAAACTCTTTTATCCAGCCAAAACTGCAAGTAAGCCAACCCGGTGATCCGATGGAAAAAGAAGCGGACGCAACAGCAGACAGGGTGATGCGAATGAGCGAGCCAACGACGATACAACCTGCTGCGGCATCACCACCTGATGATGAATTGCATCGCAAATGTGATGAATGTGAAAAAGAAGATAAGCTTCAGCGTAAGGAAGAAGATGATGAGGAAGTGCATGCTAAGTTATCTGTAAATCCTGCTGGAGTTTTAATTCAGCGTGTTGAGGAAAAAGAAGAGCCTGTACAAACTAAGATGGAGGAAGATGAAGTACAGCGTAAATGCGATAACTGCGAAAAGGAAGAAAAAATACATCCGTCACTTTTACAACGGGTAACCGATGACGATAAAAAGGAGCATGAGACAAACATACATCCTAAACTTACTTTTATTTCCAGAAAGGATAGGGGCCCGCCACAAACTTCTCTTCGCTTCATAAATGACTTACGAAGTAATTCATATGTTGGTCGGAAATTAGATAATGGCACCCGTAGTTTCATGGAGAGCCGTTTTAATGCTGACTTTAGCCAGGTGCATGTGCATACTGATGCGACAGCTGTTCAATTAAGTTCACAGATCAGTGCACAGGCATTTACTCATGGCAGTAATATTTATTTTAACTCCGGTAAATATAATCCCGCAACCGAGTCGGGAAAACATTTGCTTGCTCATGAATTAACCCACACTATACAACAAGGCAAAAGCAAATCTATTCAACCGTTCTTATCAACCAGTGTTCAACGCAATGCTGAAGAAAAAGAAATTCAAGCCAGGCAAGAAGATAAAGAAGAAAAAATTCAACGGGTAGAAGAAGAAACAGAAGTACAAAGAGTTGCTGAACCAGATGAAGAAATTCAGGCAAAAGAAGAGCCCGGATCACAATCAGTAAGACCTGAATTGCACCGGGCAGCTGCATTTGCAAAATCCCAGGTAGGTAAAGTAAATGCACAACAGAAAAACTCAGATGGTACAAGAGTAGGCTGGGAAAGATTAAAAGATTACTTCGAAACTGCAATGGGAAAAGAAAAGGTAATTCCTGAAGGGCAGTTGCAAACTCCTGGTTCTATTCTTGAAAAAAATATAAAGTATGGCGGCACTGTAAAAGCACCTCCGCCTAATGTTGTTCCAACACCACCGGAAGATCAATGGGTGAAACGTGATATCATGCCAAGCTGGTGTGGCATATTTACATTTTGGGCTTTGAATAAAGGGGGTGTGCCAATGCCTAAATGGACAATTGGTGGATCAGCAGTAAAACAAAAAGCTGCTTATGCTCCGGGTTATATTCCTAAAGCTGGTGATATTGCTTACTTCAATAAAAATTCTCATTATGCAATAGTAGAAAAAACCGAACCTGAAAATCCTGCTCCGTCTGAAAGGAAGAAAGTAAATGTAGTTACTGTAAATGGCAATACAGCTGGAGAAGATAATCTTGGCGCACAGGTACAAATAAAAACACATCCTATTGCACATTGGCATGCATTCTTTGATCCATTGTATGGCGTTCTTGATAAAATGCCGCCAAATCCTGGAGAAGTAAGTGATGTAGAATTGCAAAAAATAATAGGCGATGCTGTTGCAGTAGCAAAAAATGCAGCTGCTGTCGAATCGAAACCTGCGGAAGTAAAACCTTATGTTCCTGAAACTTCAACAAGTGAAATTGCTTCGCTTCCTTTAGCAGAAACAAAAGAAGAAAAAACTATTGATCCATTAGCTGAACCAAGTGCTGAAGAAGTACCAGTTGAAGAGCCTGTTATCGAATCATCTCCAAAAACTCCTGAAGAAGATCCTGCGTACCAGGAATTGATTGGTAAAACAGGAAAGGCTAAGAAGCAACAAAAGACACATGATACACCTGAGTCAAAATCGGGAGCTGCACAAATGGCATCTCACATTGATCCAGAGTTAAACAAAGGCAGCCAGGCCAAGATGCACCAGGTAGGAGATATGAGTGGGCAGGAGGCAAAGAAATTCAATGCCGAAGCATTCAAGAGTAAGTTGATGGAAAGAGTAAAAGAGGCGTTGCCAAAAGATGATAATGCCACAGTAGATATGTATGAAAATCCGAGTGATGGCAAACGAAGAATGGAACAAGCAAAGTCGAATGCGAAAGGAGATGTAAAAGCAGAAAAGGAAAATGCAGGAGCGGCTATTGCAGGTAAAACTGCTCAAAACCCTACAGATAAAAATGGACTTGCGAAGCCAAAAGAAGAAGTGCCATTGGTAAATGAAGATGCTGGTAAGAAAAATCATATTCCAAATGCCGAAGCTGCTGCACCAAAACCAAGAACTGATGGTGAGATATCAATGGAAAAAGATGCGCAGTCACTGGATGACCAGATGGCTTCAAGTAATATAACTGAAGAGCAGCTTGCAAACTCTAATGAACCTGAGTTTACCGATGCATTAAAAACTAAAAAGGATGCGCAACAAGAAGCAAGAGACGCTCCTGATAAATATCGCACAGCCGAAGAACCAGTAATTACCAAAGCAGAAGAACAAGGCAAAGCAACTGTGGCAGGTAAGATGGAAGATATGCATGGTGCAAAAGCTTCTATGTTTGGACAAGTTGATGTAAGTAAATCAACTACAAAATCAAAAGATGAAGCAAAACGAAAAGATGTAGCAGATAATCTTGAAAGAATTTATGGTGAAACAAAAGCGAATGTTGAACGAATACTTAACCAGCTTGAAAAAGATGTAACAGCTGACTTTGATACTGCAGCTACAGCTGCCAATGAAATATTTGAAAAGAATGTTCGCCGCCGTTTGAAAGATCATTACGGTTGGACCACTGTTGATGATACTATCAGCGAAGCATTCAGCGGACTTTCACCTGAGATCACCAAAATATTTGAAGAAGAAAAAGCACGGTACATTGAAAGTATGGATTCTGCCATCACCAACATTTCCAATAAAGTGGAAAAGCAGTTGACTGATGCAATGAATGAAATTCAAACTGGCAAAGGAAAAATAGATGAGTATTGGTCAAAGCTTTCACCTGACCTGCAAAAGATCGGTGAAGAAGCAAAGACCGAAGTGCTTGGCAAGTTTACAGAACTCGAAAAGAGTGTTGAAGACAAGCATGATGCATTGGTGCAAAAACTTGCAGATAAATATGTGCAGAATGTAAATAAGCTTCAGGAAACATTTGATGCAATAAAAGAATCAGAAAAAGGATGGTTAAGCAAAGCCGTTGGCGCAGTGGCAGGAGTGATCAAGGCGATCATGCGATTAAAAGATATGTTGCTGGAAACATTGGCAAAAGTGGCTCATGTTATCGGGCAGATCATAAGTGACCCGATCGGTTTCCTTGGTCAATTGGTGAAAGCGGTGAAAATGGGAATAAGCAATTTCATTGACAACATTGCTCATCACTTTAAAGTAGGATTCTTTGAATGGTTATTAGGAAATATGCCTCCGGGAATTCAATTTCCTGATAAATGGGATCTGCCGGGCATTTTCCATTTTGTAATGCAGATACTTGGTCTTACATGGGTCAACATCCGATCGAGGGCAGTAAAAAAATTAGGTGAGCCGGTCGTTGCTGCATTAGAAGAAGTGTTTGAAATATTCCAGATCATTCGCACAGAAGGATTAGCAGGTTTATGGAAATACATAAAAGATAAACTTGGCGATATTAAAAAGATGGTGATCGACGCCATTATGGATATGCTGATAAAAGAAGTGGTGAAAGCCGGGATCAAATTCATCATCAGCCTTCTTAATCCGGTTGGTGCATTTATTAAAGCATGTATGGCTATTTATGATATTGTAATGTTCTTTATAAATAATGGAAAGAAGATTCTTGATCTTATTAATGCCATCATTGATTCAGTTGCATTAATAGTTGCAGGCAGTTTGGATGGTGCTGCTAAGATGGTAGAAAATGCATTGGCAAGACTCATACCGATCACTATTGGTTTCCTTGCATCACTCCTTGGACTTGGAAATATTTCAGAAAAAGCACAGAAGATCATTCACGCAATTCAAGCTCCGATCAATAAAGCAATTGATTGGGTATTGGATAAAGCAATTGCATTAAGTAAAAAACTTGGATTAGATAAAATAGTGAAGAAAGTGAAAGGTGGAGTAAATGCAGCTAAAGATTTTGCGAAGAAAAAAATTGAGCAAGGAAAAGAAAAAGTAAAAGGTGCGATCAGCAGTTTCAAAACATTTGCAGGGTTAAAAGAAACATATACAGCTGAAGATGGTAAATCGCATAGTATTTATTTCAATGGTGAGGAAGAAAGCGCTGAGCTAATGATAGCAAGCAATCCAATGTCGTATAAACAGTTCTTCGAGCAATATGATGATAATAAATTAAATAAAAAACAAAAATCAGCTAAAGTAAAAGGTGTTGCTGTTGCTGAGGAGATTGCTTCATTGAAAGCTAAACGTTATCCTGATGGATTACCTGAAGCCGAATTAAATAAACGCAAAAACAAAAAACGGGAAGACGTTCGGAAACTGCTCGAAAAACTTTGGCCACATACATCGGTATTATTGTCTGGACAAAATGCACCTACAGGTTTGGAAAATGATCCAATTCCAATACAATGGTTCAAGCCAATGGAACTTTATCATCCGGTAATACTTCCTGTTTTACGTGATGGAGAAAATAAATTCGATTGGCATGTTCAAAGCGAAGAGATAGAAAATTCATATGCTCACGGGTTTAAGTTAGGTGTAAGCTCAGCCTTTTTCCCAAAAGTCGGAAAAAAATTCCAGCAGCTAAATGACAACCGTGGTACTAAGACAGAATTGTTCAGGCGGGTGTTAGAATCAGCTGGCTTTGATTGGACAGGTCAGGATGCTGATCATGTTCAGGACTTGCAATACAGTGGCAAAGATGTAATTTCAAATATGTGGCCATTGGATAGTTCGGCAAATAGCAGTGCAGGTGGCAGACAAATACAACAGATAGTAAAATGGAAAGATGATAATAATAATGTTGTTGCTATTCAAGCTGGGGATCAAAAATTAAAAGGGAGATGGCTTAAAATTGATAAAGTTGGATTGTAAAATAATTATATGAAAGCTTTTTCAAATAATAAGATAAAAACTAAATTGAAGGGTAAATTAATTTCCAAAAAATCTACTCCCTTCTTCGCATCCATTGCTCAAAATTCTGATCCAGTTAAAAAAACGATCGATCCTACCATCACAACTGCTGGTCATTCCTTACCTGCTGAAACAATGAAGTTTTTTGAGCCACGGTTTAATTATTCTTTTAACAATGTTAAAATTCATACTGGAAACACAGCGGCGAAATCAGCAGAGAACTTAAATGCCGAGGCATATTCATATAATGATCATATTGTATTTAATGAAAGAAACTATAAACCCGGCACTAAAGAAGGAAATAAATTAATAGCTCATGAATTATCACATGTTGCACAAGCAAGATCAAAGCCATCGGTTGTTCACAGGAAAATGAAATTGCCTTCACATGATAAACCGGCGTTCAATAGTGCAGATCAGCAAACATTGCAAAGCGACATTATTTTAAAATATTTTAACCAATTATGTGCTGATGCAAAAGTTTCTATTGTTGGCGGTGAAGTAATTTTACCAGCTGACTTTTGTACAAAAGCTGAACCTGATGCCGGCGAACCAAATCCATTATCAAAAGCAGAGCTTTCAAAAACCCCAACCAGCTGCACTTGTCTTTGTGATCTTGACGCATCGTCAAAAGAAGTAACAATAGAGGTAGATGATAATAATGCAGGTCTCACAGATTTTACAAATGATCCGGGTGAAGAAGCGTTGGATGCTCCGCGAGGTGCAATAGTTACTGTACCCTCACCAATTGGAAAGAAAACTAGACAGATGATGAAATCAGGTAAGAAAGAAACATTTCAACCCTTCATTGTTTTTGGTCATGAATTATGTGGTCATGCCTGGATGGCAATTAAAGGTGAATTATTAAAAGATGAAAATGCAGAAAGAGGAAGAGGTGGTCACCAGGAAACCGTTGAAAGAGAAAACATGATGCGACGGGAACATGGATTAACTGAACGAAATACTTTCAGAGAACCATTTTGCGGTGAGGTTGATGACAGCGATTATCAAAAAGAATGTAAAATATGGAGAGATGAATATAATAAGTTGAATGGTACAAGTTTTACGTTGCAGGATACTATACCGGAAAATACAACAGAGGAGAAGCCTGCTGATTTTACTTTTGATGTATTTTTTAATAAGGACATGCCGCAATCATGGTTTGATCCTGCTTCGAGCTATAGTGTAAGTGTTACAGGCAATGGTAAAAAGCAATTTGACGAAGCTGTTAAGATCATGATCGATTTTCATCCCAATAAAAATTTTCAATTGGAAGGCCATGCTTCAATAGAAAAACCTGCAAACGACCCCGGCTATAACGACCGTCTTTCAAAGCGACGAGTTGAATTGCTCTTAAAAGAACTTGCCAAAAATGGAGTAGATACTGCACGCCTTGGGGATAAAGCTGATAGTGGTTGTGATAGCTTCCAGGATGGCATGAAGAACTGTAGCGATAGTGAAAGCAGCCAGGCTGTTGACGCTCAAGACAGGCGGGTGGTTATAAGGGTTTTCTGATCTCAATACCACTTTTCGGTAATTGCCCGGCTTTATAAAATCGTTTAACTTTCCATACCTATAAAAAGACGATGATCAAACCTGAACATCTTGTTTCGTTAAACGATTTCATCAAACAGAGAATTGCAATTGGCTTTAATGAGATCGTTCCGATTTCTTCAAATACAGTAATTGAAGAAACAGTTGATGAAATATTTAGCATTGATCCGGTAACCAATGACCTCTCAACAGAAGAAAAAATTATTTTATTCATCGCATTGGTACCTCATTTCTGTCCTGAATTTTATAATAGTATCATTCATGAATTTCTGCCACAGGGTGGAGATTTTCCTGAATTTGGTGGTGTAAGGGGAACAAATCATCGTGGCATTTTACCGACTGGTGAAACGGTTCAATTTTTATTAGCGGGAAGAGATATAGCAAAACGATTTGTCGTTCAGGAATTATTTGACGAACAACATTTATTTTTTCAACATGATATTTTATGGCTTGAGCAGGTAAAGGAAGGCGAGCCATTTATGAGCGGTCGTATTATTGTTTCTGCAGAGTGGGAAGAAAAGATCTTGAAAGGAAAAGAGTTAAAGCCAAGATTCAGCTATGATTTTCCTGCTAAACTGACAACAACAAGAATGAAATGGGAGGATGTTGTACTTCATCCATACACACACGATCAAATTGATGATATAAAAAGATGGATCAAATTTCATGATGTCCTTTATTCAGATGATAATCTTTCTCGTAAAATAAATAGGGGATACAGGGTTTTGTTTTATGGTCCGCCAGGCACTGGTAAAACACTTACGGCAACATTACTAGGAAAAGAATTTAGCAAGGATGTTTATCGTGTCGATCTTTCACAGATCGTATCAAAATATATTGGTGAAACAGAAAAAAATCTAAGCCGGATATTCGATCGGGCAGAACATAAAGAATGGTTACTTTTCTTTGATGAAGCGGATGCGCTTTTTGGTAAAAGGACAAATGTGCAGAGTTCACACGATAAGTTTGCTAACCAGGAAGTTTCATACTTACTTCAACGCATTGAAGATTTTTCCGGCTTATTAATTCTTGCTTCTAATTATAAAAGTAATATTGACGAAGCTTTTTTACGCCGCTTTCATTCAGTGGTTCATTTCCCCATGCCGAATGCGCAGGAGAGATACAAACTTTGGAATAAAGCATTACCTGTTAGCGTAAGATCAAACGGCGGATTGGAATTAGAAAAACTTGCTGAACAATTTGAATTGAGCGGTGCCGCTATAGTAAACATTATGCAGTTTGCAACTCTGAAAGCTTTAAGCAAAGAAAATAAGGAACTTGCTCATGATGATCTTGTAGAGGGGATTAGGAAAGAAATGAGAAAAGAGGAAAAATCTTTCTAACTCTTATCAATTAGCTAATATTATTACTCCTTCTGTTATTAAGCTGGATTTCTTTGTATTTTCGGCGCTCATAAAAATTTTTCCATGAAAAGAATTTCTCTTTTATCATTATTGTTTTTCGTTTCAGGTTCTGTTCTCTTTTCTCAAGCAGATCGTTGGCAGCAACGGGTTAAGTACACGATGAATATTGACATGAATGTGAAAACAAATCAGTTCACGGGCAAACAGTCTTTGGAATATTCTAACAATTCTCCTGACACACTTACCCGTGTTTTTTATCATTTATATTTTAATGCTTTTCAGCCAAACAGTATGATGGATACAAGAAGCCGTATACTGGGTCAAACATTTTTTGGAAACAGGCAGGATTGGGATCCGAGAGTCAAAGACAGGATCTTAAATTTAAAACCGGATGAGATCGGTTATCATAAAATTCTTTCTTTGAAAATGAATGGACGTCCGCAGCAATTTGTGATGCAGGAAACTATTCTTGAAGTTAAACTTGATAAACCAATCCTTCCCAGATCAAAAGTTGTTTTTGAAATGGAGTTTTCATCACAAGTTCCATTGCAGGTAAGAAGAAGCGGAAGAGATAATCCAGGCACCAAGGTTCGTTACTCAATGAGCCAGTGGTATCCGAAAATATGTGAGTATGATTATGAAGGCTGGCATCCGACGCCTTATGTTGCAAGAGAATTTTATGGAGTGTGGGGGGATTTTGATGTAACAATTAATATTGATAAATCATACCTGCTTGGAGGAACAGGTTATTTACAAAATGCAGATCAGATCGGGTTTGGATATGAGAAAGAAGGAGTAAAAGTGCCAGCTCCTAAAACCGATAAACTTTCATGGCGTTTCATTGCGCCGAATGTTCATGATTTTATGTGGGCTGCAGATCCGGAATTTATTCATAAAACAAGAAAAGTAAGAGACAGTCTTGTTTTTCATTTATTATACAAAGCAACTGGAAGAGGTGGAGCAAAAGAGTGGGAAGATATTCTTGATAATGCGGAGAAAGCTTTGCCTTTTATTGAAAAAAACTTTGGTGGTTATCCATATAAACAATTTTCATTTATTGATGGAGGTGATGGAGGAATGGAATATCCGATGGCCACCTTGCTTGCTGGTCCCGGAGCATGGCTTCATGAATGGTTACATAATTGGTATTATGGCATGCTTGGCACAAATGAATCTGAATATGCCTGGATGGATGAAGGGTTTACTGAATTTGCAACTGATAGAACGGAAGCTTTTCTTAAGAACGATACAAACTTTGCACATCAGGGTAATTATAGCGGTTATTATTCATTAGTAAAAAGTGAAAGAGAAGAACCATTGACGACACATGCCGATCATTTCAATACGAATCTTGCGTACGGCAATGCTGTTTATTCCAAAGGGTGTGTTTTTCTTTCCCAATTAGGATATATCGTCGGTGAGGAAAATTTGAAAAAGATCATGCTTGAATATTACCGGTTATGGAGATTTAAACATCCTAACGCAAATGATTTTGTGAGAGTAGCAGAAAAAGTAAGTGATATGAAACTGGATTGGTATCGTGAATATTGGATCAGCTCTACAAAAACTATTGATTACACTATAGATAGCTTATGGGAAGAAGCGGGAAAAACCAAAGTGAGGATCCGCAGGGTTGGAGATATTCCAATGCCAATAGATTTTCAACTTACGTTTAAAGATGGTAGCAAAGAACTTCATTACATTCCAATGTATCTTATGTTTGGAGAAAAGCCTGTCGAAAATGCTTCTGTTCCCCGAAAAGTATACGAGCCATGGAAATGGACCCATACTACTTATATTATTGAATCATCGCATAAGCTTGCTGATATTTCTATTGGGGAGATCGATCCTTCTAAAAGATTGGCCGATATTCAAAGAAAGGATAACAAAATAGATCTAAGCGGGATAAAATAAAATGGAAAAACCCGGTAATACTCCGGGTTTTTTATTGCCATTGGAAAAGGCTTAAGCTTAACGGTTGTGTAATAGGGACCTTTAATTCAGAAATGAAGATAAAGATGGGTTTGATGCCAACCTATACCACTTTCGTGGTATTAAAAGAGAAGTTTATCGACCAAAAAATTTATTTACGGCTTCTACACGATTGGTAACGTGGAGCTTTTCATAAATATGATAAACATGTTTTCTTACAGTTTCTGGACTGATAAATAGAACGTTAGCTATCTCTTTATACATTAACCCGCGGGAAAGTTCTTCTAAAATTTGTTTTTCCCGATGAGAAAGCTGTTCTATTCCTGGTGAGTGATGAGCTGCAATAGGTTTATCACGAAAAGCAAAAACAACTTTTCTTGCGATCTGGCTACTCATTGGCGCACCACCTTCGTGCAACTCCTTTATTGCTTCCAGTAACTTTTGCGGTTCAGTTTTTTTAAGAATGTAACCACTGGCCCCGGCGCTTAATGCCTCAAAGATCTTTTCATCATCTTCATATACAGTACACATCATAAAATTTGTAGCAGTCATTTTTGGCTTTAATTCTCTCACCAGGTCAATTCCGCTTTCGCTTTCACCCAAGTTTATATCCATGAGTACGACATCAGGCTTTAATAAGGGAATTCTTGTAAGTGCTTCGGTGGTATTGCTCATTGTGCCAATACATTTATAGCCATCGGCTGAGGAAACGATCTCTTCAAGTGCATGTCTCAATTCATTCACATCATCAACAATGCAAACGGTGATTTCTTTCATTTTTCAAAGGTAGTTTCCGGGGTTATAACAGCAATACCACTTTCAGGTATATTTTTTAGCCTAGCGGGCTACAAAAAGTAAATATTTCATCTTAAAATATTCCTCATTAAAAAGATCAGTTATTTCCATTACCCGTGGCCGGGTGCCACTATCATGTATTTCATTCGCTAAGTCTCCACCTTTCAGACATATCAGGCCGGGAGGTGAAAGTTGAGAAGAATTTGTAGACCCCGAACTTTGAACGAAAGGCGCATGACTTTTCTTTAGCAAAGGCTTGCTCCATCTCCAAAGTTCTTTTAAAGGTGCAACAGCACGGGAAACCACGAAATCAAATTTCCTGTTTTTTATTTCTTCTACTCTTATATGTTGAGTAGTTATATTTTTTAATCCTAGCCCTTCCGCAACTGCATCCACCACTTTTAATTTTTTTGCAATACTATCTGCAAGAAGAAATGTTACATCGGGAAAAAATATTGCTAAAGGAATGCCTGGAAAACCGCCCCCCGTTCCTATATCAAGTATTTCCATGCCAGGCTCAAATTGAAAAGCGGCGGCAATAGACAGTGAGTGCAGCACATGTTTTTCATACAAACCATCAATATCTTTTCTTGAGATCACGTTGATCTTAGCGTTCCATTCTTTATACAATCCATCTAACGCAGCAAATTGTTGTAGCTGTACAGGAGTAAAATCAGAAAAGTATTTTAGGATGATCTGCATAATGCCGGTTGCAAAAATGAAATTAGTTCCAGCTCCGCTGTGGTTTTTGCCACAGCGACCTTGCAAATATGATATAATAAAAGAACATCCAGATATCCAGAAGCAGGAACATTGGCCAAAGATCCTTTTCATTCAGTTTTTTCATTGCAAAAAAATAGATCAATCCCTGTACTATAAATCTTGTTCCAAAAACAAGTAATGCAATTCGCCAATCATAAAATAAAACAGACATGATAAACAATGGATAAAAGAAGAATTGCGAAATAGTATATAAGCCAAGGAGAAATTTATGAACCGGTTTGTAATACTTGGCCGTTGTATAATGCCGGTATTTTTGTTTTACCCAGCTACTCCATGTTTTTCTTGGAATTGACAATGTTGCGGCATCTTTATCTATAACTACGGCAACATTTTTTCTATTGGCAGATTTATTGACAAAAAGATCATCATCACCGCCGGGAATATGGTTAATGGAGGAAAACCCTTTTTGTTTGAAAAATAATCCTTTTTTATACGAAAGATTACGACCTACTCCCATGTATGGAATACCCGCTAGTGCAAATGATAAATACTGAATAGCTGAATGAAAAGTTTCAAACCGGATAAGCTTGTTAAGAAGTCCGGGCCTTTTATGATATGCACCATAACCTAACACGATCTCTACACCATCCTGGTAAGCTTCCTGCATTTTTTGTATCCAATGTTCACTAGCTGGCACACAATCGGCGTCTGTTAAAAGCATAACTTCATAATTTGCTTCTTTAATTCCTATGCTCAACGGATACTTTTTTCCATTGATCAATTTTGCTTCCTGTGTCAATTCCACCACATGTAATTTATCCTTAAACGTTTTTTTTAGTTCTTGCAAAATGTATTTGGAATCATCAACAGAATTATCATTGACAGCGATTATTTCATAAGTGGAGGAATATTCCTGTACTAACAAGCCAGGAAGATGCCGGGCAAGGTTTTCATCCTCATCTCTTGCACAAACAATTACTGATACAGGGTGTTGCTGGGTTCTTGGTTTCTTTTTTAATTTGTAAAATGCCACACGGCTGAAAAACCAGAGATAATAAAATAATTGGATAAAAGTAACTGCAGCAAATGCATAAAAAACTATTTGCCACCAATTGATGTGTTGTAAAAATGTAAGATCCATAGTTGCTTGTGGCTGCGAAAATAGGGCAGAGCAATGTTACAGTTTTTAAATTGATTTCACAGTGTGTTGAAAAGAAAAGGTTCTGATTGTCATAAATTTTATATTGCATCCGCTTATGCCCTCTTTAAAATTTGAATTAGAACATTCTGAACTGCATTCTAAAGCCAGAGCCGGGAGAATTACCACGGATCATGGTGAGATTTCTACACCTATTTTTATGCCCGTCGGTACTGTGGGCAGTGTAAAAGCGGTAACGCAGCACCAGCTTGCTAATGATGTAAAGGCACAGATCATTCTTGGAAACACATATCATTTGTATTTGCGGCCCGGATTGGAAACAATTGAAAAAGCAGGAGGGATTCATAAATTTCTTAATTGGAAAAAACCTATGTTAACCGATAGTGGGGGTTACCAGGTTTTTTCATTAGCAGGTACGAGAAAGATAAAAGAAGAAGGCGTCACTTTTCAAAGTCATATTGACGGCAGCAGGCATTTGTTTTCCCCGGAAAGAGTAATGGATATTCAACGCAGCATCGGCGCCGATATAATTATGGCTTTTGATGAATGTCCGCCAGGTGGCAGCGATCATACGTACGCAAAAAAAAGTATGGAATTAACACATCGCTGGCTTGACAGATGTTTTAACCAGTTTAATGCTACTGATGAAAAGTATGGATACACACAAAATTTATTTCCAATTGTGCAAGGCGGCACACATAAAGAACTTAGAAAAGAATCATGCGAGTATATCGTTTCGAAAAACGCAACTGGAAATGCGATCGGGGGATTAAGCGTAGGCGAACCAGAGCCAATGATGTATGAGATCTGTGATTTTTGTTGTGATCATTTGCCAAAAGATAAACCCCGTTATTTAATGGGAGTAGGTACACCATGGAATATTTTGGAATGTATAAGCATGGGTATTGATATGTTTGATTGCGTGATGCCAACAAGGAATGGACGCAATGCGATGTTGTTCACTACTAAAGGCATTATTAATATTGATAATAAAAAGTGGGAACATGATTTTTCTCCTATTGATGATGGATTTGACTGTGAAGTGAGTAATTATTATAGTAAATCTTACTTACGACATTTATTGCGATCAAAAGAGATTCTGGGCCTCACCATTGCAAGTATTCATAATCTTGCTTTATATATGTGGCTGGTAGCTGAAGCAAGAAAAAAAATTAAAGAAGATAATTTTTTATCATGGAAAGAAAGCATGGTCGTTCAGTTAAAACAAAAGCTATAGGAAGAATTTATCTCTTCGGTTCAACTCCTAAGCTGCATTCTTCTCTCTAAAAAATACCACAAACGGGTGATTGACTTTATTTTTTTTAAAAGGTAACTTCATTATTACCGCAGCCTCTGAAAACCACCAATTTTTCTCATTGATACTTTAGGGTGGTTTCATCTCCTTTCATTAAAAACCTTTCTATGGAACTAGAATTAACAAGATCTGTGAAGACAAACAAATCAACCATTGGAGAACTAACAGTAAATGGAGTATTCGAATGTTTTATCCTTGAAGATAAAGACAGGGGTTTGCGGAAGGATATGCCTATTTCAGAGTTAATAGTAATGAAGATCAAAACCAGGACCGCCATCCCAACTGGCAGATATGAAATAGTGGTAAGTTTTAGCGATAAGTTTCAAAAAATGCTTCCATTATTGTTAGATGTTCCGGCTTTTGCTGGTATCCGCATTCATCCCGGGAATACCGATGCAAATACAGAGGGATGTCTTTTACCGGGAAAAACAAAATCTCCTGATATGATTGGAAGCAGTCGTGTTGCATTTACTGCGCTGTTTGATAAGATAAAAGCTGCATTGCAAAGAGAAAAAATATTTATAACAGTTAAATAGAAAAGCAAACAATAACCCCGGAAAGCCGAAAACGGGATATAGAGTAGGCGGAAAAAACAAAGTATGAAAAGAATAAGCATTGTTTTACTAATATTCACAATGTGCAATATCAGTGCATGTGTCAATTTGGATCATATTTACAGCTTTGCAAGTGAATCTGAATCTATTCTTCTAAGTGAATCGGATATAGGATATTCTTTTTATCAAAGTTGTCTTGAATTTGACTGCATTGCTGAGCAGCCGACTTTAGATAATACGCTTAAGTTGCCGGATAAGGAGTGCAATTGTGATACTTTTTTAATGGCAGATAAAACTATCCTGATCTTTAATAAGATAATTTCTGGATACCTGGGCACGATGGCCAATCTGTCAAATAAAAAAAGAGTGGATTATAATTATACTGATTTATCAAAATCAATAGATGCAGAGGCGATCAGGGGTAAATTGAATATTACCTCCGATCAAATAAATGCTGCGTCCAAACTTGCAACAGATATTACAAACAAACTATTGGATGCTTATCGTAAAAAAAAGTTGCATGAAGTAATTACAAGCGTCAATGACGATTTTCAAAAAGTGATGGATGCTTATATTATTTGTATTCGTGATTTTCTGCGTGATCAGATCATAGAAAATAGCCTGGACAGATTAAAGAATAATTATTCAACATATTTAAAAATAAATAATCGCTTATTATCTGCAGAGGGAAAAGAAAAGGTACTAAATGACTACTTGAATAAAAAAAATAACCTTGAAAAAAGTAAAAAACTAGCAACAAAGTACATCGAATCTTTACAGGTAATTAAAGCAGGACATCAAACAATATATGAAGAATCATCACACCTGGATGAGCAAGCAGTTATCAACATGATCCTTAAATCCGCAACAAATATCAAGACATTAAAAGAAGAGTTTCAAAATATTAAAAAAATACAACCATCAAACTAAATTTTTATGCCAGCACTTACAACAGAACAATTAAAAAAAATGGCGCAGGATTATCAAAGGACAGGTAAAGAACTGCTTCAGTATAAACTTGACCATTTTGACGATCTGAGTATTGATGAGTTTAAAACCATTGGGAGTAAGATAGATTCGATATTTCATAATGCAAACATAATTGCGGCATTGGCTGTTTATCAGATTGGCAAAGACATTTCTTCGTCTCTTGGTATTCTGACTGATTCAACGGTTAAAATGAAGAAGGCGTTGAAGATAATTGATAAGGTTCAAAGTGTGATTGACATTGCTACTACAGTGGTTAATATAGGTACTTCCATTATTCAAAAAGATGTCAATGGAATTATCGGGAATATCAAGAATTTTTCAGAAAAACTTGGAGAATTTTCCAACAACTAACACTGTAATTCAAGACATTTAATGTAAGAAGGTAAGGTGGATGAAGGAATAAATTTCACATTTTATTCCCCGAATTATTCATTTCCTTTGCAAACGAAATGAAGAAAATCGATTGGTATATATTGAAGAAGGTTCTTGTTACTTTTTTCTTTTGCATGATATTATTTACGATGATCGCAGTTGCGATCGATAGCAGTGAACATACCGAGAATTTTGTTAAATCAGGCCTTAGTTCGCGGGAGATCTTTACCCAATACTATATTGGATTCATACCTTATATATGGGGTTTGCTTTTTCCTCTATTTGTATTTATTTCGGTCATTTATACCACCAGCCGCCTGGCTATGCGTTCTGAGATCATAGCTATTCTTGCCGGCGGCACCAGTTACTTACGCTTTTTAAGACCCTATTTTTTTGGCGGGATCATACTTGCATCATTACTCTATATTGCCAGCAGGGAATTTATTCCAAAAGGCAATGAGATCAGGAGTAATTTTCATGTAAAGTATTTTGACAGGCAGGATCTTGGACAGGTCGGCTATAGGGATACCTATTATCGTCGTTCAGATTCTAATTCTTATATCGGCATTAAATACTATGATTCCATTAATAAATCTGCCGGCGGTTTTTTTATGCATCGTACAAAAGGGAACCAGGTAGTTTACAACCTGCGTGCCGATGCCATGAAATGGGACACTGCTAAAAGAAATTGGCAACTAACAAATGCAATAGAAAGGAAAGTAGGAGCTAAAGGAGAAACTGTGAACATATTTCCTATTTATAATATCGATCTTCATTTAAAACCAGCCGATCTCAAATACGATTATTATTTAAAAGATAAATTGACAACCGCTCAATTAGTAAGTATCATTCGCATGGAAGAGGAGCGGGGCACAGAAGGTCTTAATACACTGAAAGTAGAGAGATATCGCCGAAGCGCTACACCTGTTTCTGTATTTCTTCTTTCTATTATTGGGGCCATTATTGCAAGCCGTAAAACAAGAGGAGGAAGTGGTTTGCACATTGCCATCGGACTTATTATTGCCGCAATATTTATTCTTGCAGATAAATTCTCTTCTACATTTTCAGTCAAAGGTGATTTGCATCCACTTCTTGCAGCATGGGTTCCCAATCTTTTTTTTACGATCGTCTGTTGGTGGTTATTTCGCAGAGCACCAAAATGAAATATTCATTGTTAACTTTCATCCAATTATTTTCTTTTACAGAACCCTAATTATTTATCTTTGATCATTCTTACTCAGATTAAAAAATCCACAGCGTCATGGGAGTTATTAAAGATAAATTCAAAGCAAAAGCGGATGAAGCAAGTGCAGAGATCAGGGATTTATTAAAGCAGCACGGAAATAAAGTCATTGGTGAAGTTACACTTAGCCAGATCTACCAGGGCATGCGTGGTATCACGGGTTTGGTCACAGAAACTTCTTTGCTTGATTCGAAAGAAGGTATCCGCTTTCGTGGTTATTCAATTCCTGAATTAAGAGAAAAATTGCCCAAAGCTCCCGATGGATCAGAACCATTACCTGAAGGACTTTTCTATCTCATGCTTCTTGGTGAATTGCCGAATGATGATGAAGTTCACCATATAACAAATACATGGCAACGTCGCAGCCATGTGCCAAGTCATGTGTTTGATGTCATTGATTCATTTCCTTCCTATGCACACCCGATGACGATGTTTGTGGCTGCAGTGATGGCTTTGCAAACAGAAGGTCATTTTGTAAAAGAATATGCAAAAGGTTTAAATAAAAAAGATTATTGGAATCCGACCTACGATGATACAATGGATCTGATCGCAAGACTTCCACGGATCGCTGCTTATGTGTATCGTCGCAAGTATAAGAACAATGAACATATTCAACCCAATGGTTTGCTTGACTGGGCAGGCAACTTTGCACACATGCTCGGTTTTGAAGATGAAGGATTCAAAGAATTGATGCGTTTATATATGACCATTCATGCAGATCATGAAGGAGGAAATGTGTCTGCACATACAACACATCTTGTTGGCTCTGCATTAAGCGATCCTTATTTAAGTTATGCAGCAGGTATGAATGGTCTTGCTGGTCCATTGCATGGCTTGGCCAACCAGGAAGTGATCAAATGGATCTTTGAAATGCGTGAGGCATTGCATACTGAAATGCCAACAAAAGAACAGATCGCTGATTATGTAAAGAAAACATTGAGTGAAGGAAAAGTGGTTCCTGGTTATGGGCATGCGGTGCTTAGAAAAACAGATCCGCGTTTTACTGCACAAATGGAGTTTGGAAAAAAACATATGCCCGATGATCCGTTGGTGCAGACTGTTTGGAATATTTATGATACTGTGCCACCAATATTGCAATCAATGGGAAAAATAAAAAATCCATGGCCAAATGTAGATGCGCATAGCGGCGCATTGCTTGTACACTATGGCATGGTTGAATATGAGTATTACACCGTGTTGTTTGCAGTTAGCCGTGCATTAGGCGTTCTTGCTGCACTTTGTTGGTCGAGAGCTTTAGGTTTCCCACTTGAGAGACCAAAATCTGTAACGACAGAATTAGTAAAACTTTGGCTTGATGGAAAAGATAATATTTGGGGAGAGTAAAAAGTTATGGGTCTGAAAAAATTGAAGTCCCGAGTTATTGGGACTTTTTATTTTATGTGCTAAGCTTTATTACTACTATTAAGCTTCCCTTGCGACGCTCCGTTCATCATTCACTTCATCTTTGAGCAATTGCGCCGCGGTTTACCCAGAGCGAAGCGAAGGGTCGCACTCTTGTACTTCATTAATTCTACTCGAAAAAAAAATAAAATATTTTTCGATCTAAGTCTCCCCTTTAGGGGGCAAGGGGTTTTTTATTTCCACGGGCAAGGTATCACATAGCTCGGTTTATTTCTCCCTCTTACAATTAATGATAGCTCCCATGTATTTGGCTTGTCATTAGCCTGGTTAAGTTTGGATGTAGTTACATCATAACTCATCCCAAATTGGTAATCCTGATAAGAAATTCCCATATAAGGAATAACAGCATTTTTTGACCAGTACCAAAGACCAGCATTTAGCATAAAATCAGCATTGTTGGGAAGATAATAACCAAGTGCCCCACCAAATGAATAGTAATTAGCGGTGCTTTGCGATTGATAAATTGCATTAATGCTTAATACTAAACTTTCTGAAAGAAAAGTTTCAAAATTTGCATGCGCCACTTTTCTCATTGGTATATATTGATTTTCATCTTGCAAAAAAGTTTGTTTGGGCTTGTTTACATGAAAAGCTGACACCCCAATATCAAAGTTGCTATTCTGCGTTTTAATAGTGTATAATAACCCGGTGCTCACGGAAAAATAAGGCTTCATTGAAGACAAACTGCTTTCACCTGTTGGCAGATTTGTATTGAAACCATAGCCGGTAAATTGTTCTTCAAAGTCTATACCATTGAAATTTATTCTTCGATGTCCATAGATAGCCCCAAAACCTGCGGTTAAATAATGTTTTGTTTCGCCGCTGCTCAGCTTAACCTTATAAGAAAGATCCATTGAAGCATAAGAGCTTTTTACAACTCCTCCCATTGCTTTATCATACATCAGCATGCCACCAAGACCGAAAACATTACCGTCATTTTCAACATTGGGAATTTTTTTCTGAAACATCTTCGCATCATAAGAAATAGTGCCGGTAATATAAGGACTCGCCGGGCCTATCCATTGATTTCTGAAATTGGCAATGGCTCTCCAATCTGCATTGATGTTTGCCGTCAATGCAGGATTGATGTTCAGCGGCGAAGAAAAGAATTGAGAAAAACTCGGGTCCTGCGCATTCGACTGAATGGCGATCAACCCAAACACACACATAAAAATTTTCATTCTTTTCATAATAATAAATTTATCTTATTAAAACCGAGTTACCTGTCTTCTTAATATGTTTTCCATCCACGCCTATCGCTTCCACTGTCCATGTATATACATCCATTATTGCTGGTTTTCCTTGTAATATTCCATTCCATCCTTCGCCAATAATATTTGTCTCAAAAATCAGTTGTCCCCAGCGGTTGAATATTCTGAAGTATTTCAATTCCCTGATGTTTACGGCTATCGGAAATAACTTATCGTTGTGACCATCATTGTTTGGTGTCCATGCTTTTGGTACAAACAGATCTGACACAACCGGTGGTATTTCAGGTATGATCTTCACAAGAACTGTATCTACAGTAGTACAACCATTGTCTATTGTTATATTAATGCGATATTCCGTTTCTCTGTCATAATTGAATACTGGATCTTTTAGAAATGAGGAATTCAATCCTATTGATGGCAGCCATGTATATGAATTACCGATAGATCTTGCCGTCAACTGCGTTGATTTATTTTTCTGAGTTATAATTGTCGGATACCTGAGGCCGGCAATGAGTTTATATATTGATACGGTTATCTTGACAGGTTTGGTAGATGTGCAATTGTTCACGTCCTGCGCTTTTATATAATAAATACCAGATACGTTTACTGCATTTGGATTTGCTAATGGTATCGTTGCCAGTGAATCTATCCAATATGTATATGATAATCCCGGGTCACTGCCTGCGGTTATGAATGGCGCAGTCAAATCAACTGTAAGAGGTTCACATACCGCGGGCGGGTCTTTAACTTCTATTTTCGGAATTGGCTTTACAGTCAGTATTAATGTTGCTATGGAATCACAACCGGCCGTATTGGTAAGATTTAAAGAATATGTTCCCGATGTTGTATAGCTATTTCCGTTCCAAACATAGGGTTGGTTTACACAAGTTGAATCACGGGTGATCGAAGTAATGGTATCATTGATGGTTAAGTTTAGTTCTGCAATAGAATCACAACTTGCCACATTTTGTAATGAGACAGAATAAGAGCCGGCAGCAGTATAAGTATTGCCGTTCCATGAGAATGGTAATTGACTGCTACAGATGGTTGTATTAGTTGTCGACCTGGTAATTGTATTAACTTTTAATATCAGTGTCGCAATAAAGTTGCAACCAGTGGCATTTTGTAAGTTGAGGGAATAAGTGCCAGGTGCATTATAACTGTTGCCGTTCCATACGAATGGTAACTGGCTAACACACACAGTTGAATTGGTAGTGACATCGGGTGAATTGTTAATTGTAATATGTGCAGTTACAATACTGTCACATCCATTGATAGTTTGATAAGTGTGAACGTAATCTCCACTTGTTGTCACAATATTACCCCACGGCAGATTATACAAGAAACAAGCTGCAGCAGTGAACTCTGAAGAAACTGCACTATTCACAGTAATTGTCATTGTAACAGGTATTGCACACTGACCTGCAGTTGGAGTAAAGGTATAAGTAGTAGTTGTTGTATTGTTTAATGCAGGTGACCATGATCCATTGATACCATTAAGCGATGTTGCAGGTAATGGAAGAAGTGTAGCACCAGAGCAGATAGCTGTTACAGGATCAAATGTCGGAGTGATCACAGCAGTTATTGTTACAGGAGTTGTTGCAGTAACACCGGGACAACCGCCACTTGCAGCAACTATATAAGTTACAGTATAAGTTCCCGGTGTACTTGTGGAAGGAGTGATTGCACCGGTCGTAGCATTAATTGTTAATCCGGCAGGCGAAGCACTATAAGTACCACCGGTAAATACACCTGTTCCTGTTAAAGTAACCAGTTGCGATGTAGTAATATCAGCACAGAACGGAGTTGCATAACTGATGTTTGCAGTTGGCGGCGTACATGCAGTTGCAGTACAGGTTGCAGTTGCAGCAGTAAAGCAACCGGTTCCTGTCGAAGTTACAGTAATGGAAACATTATCTCCACCTGTTAAACCAGTTACCTGGTAAGATAAAACATTGCCAATTGCTCCCGCATTAACTATAGAGCCGGCATTTACCTGGTAAGAAACGGAATAACCGGAAACGCCACTAACAGCGGCCCAGTTAAATGTTACAACAGATGTTGAAGAGATACCACAATTAATAGTAGGGCTTAATATCGGATTAACTGTAATAGTTAATGTAGTTGTGGTTGCACACTGCCCAGTAGTTGGAGTAAATGTATAAGTAGTAGTTGCTGTATTATTCAAAGCAGGTGACCATGATCCATTGATACCATTAAATGATGTAGTAGGTAATGGAGCCAGAGTTGCACCAGAACAAATAGCAGCAACTGTATTAAATGTTGGAGTGATCACAGGTGCTATCGTTACAGAAGTTGTTGCAGTCACACCCGGGCAACCACCGCTTGCGGCAACTATATAAGTTACGGTATAAGCTCCCGGTGTACTTGTGGAAGGAGTGATTGCACCGGTAGTAGCATTAATTGTTAATCCGGCAGGCGAAGCACTATAAGTACCACCGGTAAATACACCTGTTCCCGTTAAAGTAACAAGTTGCGGTGTAGTAATATCAGCACAGAACGGAGTTGCATAACTGATGTTTGCAGTTGGCGGCGTACATACAGTTGCAATACAGGTTGCAGTTGCAGCAGTAAAGCAACCGGTTCCTGTCGGAGTTACAGTAATGGTAACATTATCACCACCTGTTAAACCAGTTACCTGGTAAGATAAAAGATTACCAATTGCTCCCACATTAACTGAAGGGCCCGCATTTATTTGATAAGAAACAGAATAACCGGTAGCACCACTGACAGCAGCCCAATTAAATGTTACGGCAGATGTTGAAGAAACACCACAATTAATAGTGGGGCTTAATATCGGGTTAACTGTAATAGTTAAAGTGGTTGTGGTTGCACACTGTCCTATAGTTGGAGTAAACGTATAGGTAGTAGTTGTTGTATTGTTCAAAGCTGGTGACCATGTACCAGTAATATTATTAAGTGATGTAGTAAGTAAAGGAGTTAGTGTAGCACCAGAACAAATAGCTGTTACGGGATTAAATGTTGGAGTAATGTTTGGATTAACTGTAATAGTTAATGTAGTTGTAGTAGCACACTGTCCTATAGTTGGAGTAAATGAATAAGTAGTAGTTATTGTATTGTTCAAAGCCGGTGACCATGATCCATTGATACCATTAAGTGATGTTGTAGGTAATGGAAGAAGGGTAGCACCAGAGCAGATAGCTGTTACAGGATCAAATGTTGGAGTGATCATAGCAGCTATGGTTACAGGAGTTGTTGCAGTAACACCAGGACAACCACCGCTTGCAGCAACTATATAAGTTACGGTATAAGTTCCCGGTGTACTTGTGGAAGGAGTGATCGAACCGGTAGTAGTATTAATTGTTAATCCGGCAGGCGAAGCACTATAAGTACCGCCGGCAAATGCACCTGTACCTGTTAAAGTAACTGTTTGTGGTGTAGTAATATCGGCACAAAACGGAGTTGCATAACTGATGATTGCAGTTGGCGGCGTACATGCAGTTGCAATACAGGTTGCAGTTGCAGCAGTAAAGCAACCGGTTCCTGTCGGAGTTACAGTAATGGTAACATTATCTCCACCTGTTAAACCAGTTACCTGGTAAGATAAAAGATTGCCTATTGCTCCCACATTAACTACAGAGCCGGCATTTACCTGGTAAGAAACAGAATAACCGGTAGCTCCACTAACAGCAGCCCAGTTAAATGTTACGGCAAATGTTGAAGAAACACCACAATTAATAGTGGCACTTAATATTGGATTAACTGTAATAGTTAATGTAGTTGTAGTCGCACACTGTCCTATAGTTGGAGTAAACGTATAAGTAGTGGTAGTTGTATTATTCAAAGCCGGTGACCAGATACCGGTGATACCATTAAATGATGTAGTTGGTAATGGAGTTAGTGTTGCACCAGAACAGATTGCTGTTAGAGGATTAAACGTTGGAGTAACATTTGGATTAACTGTAATAGTTAAAGTAGTTGTAGTAGCACACTGACCTGCAGTTGGAGTAAATGTGTAAGTAGTAGTTGTTGTATTATTCAAAGCCGGTGACCAGCTACCATTGATACCATTAAGTGATGTAGTTGGTAATGGAACCAGTGTTGCACCTGAACAAATAGCAGTAACAGGATTAAATGTTGGAGTAATGTTTGGATTAACTGAAATAGTTAAAGTAGTTGTAGTAGCACACTGACCTGCAGTTGGAGTAAATGTGTAAGTAGTAGTTGTTGTATTGTTCAAAGCCGGTGACCATGTACCGTTAATACCATTAAGTGATGTTGTAGGTAATGGAGTCAGTGTTGCACCCGAACAGATAGCAGCAACAGGATTAAGTGTTGGAGTAACGTTTGGATTAACTGAAATAATTAAAGTAGTTGTAGTAGCACACAGTCCTGCAGTTGGAGTAAACGTATAAGTAGTAGTTGTTGTATTGTTCAAAGCAGGTGACCATGTACCGTTAATACCATTAAGTGATGTAGTAGGTAATGGAGCCAGAGTTGCACCTGAACAGATAGCAGCAACAGGATTAAATGTTGGAGTAACGTTTGGATTAACTGTAATAATTAAAGTAGTTGTAGTAGCACACTGCCCTGCAGTTGGAGTAAATGTATAGGTAGTAGTTGTTGTATTGTTCAAAGCAGGTGACCATGATCCATTGATACCATTAAGCGATGTTGTAGGTAATGGAAGAAGTGTAGCACCAGAGCAGATAGATGTTACAGGATTAAATGTTGGAGTGATTACAGCAGCTATTGTTACAGGAGTTGTTGCAGTAACACCAGGACAACCACCGCTTGCAGCAACTATATAAGTTACGGTATAAGTTCCCGGTGTACTTGTGGAAGGAGTGATTGCGCCGGTCGTAGCATTAATTGTTAATCCGGCAGGCGAAGCATTATAAGTACCGCCGGCAAATGCACCTGTACCTGTTAAAGTAACTGTTTGCGGTGTAGTAATATCGGCACAGAACGGAGTTGCATAA